>Ga0247608_10000147_pt1 | contig 136399 bp, 113 predicted proteins | sample 176DNAGHGlowgp2_FD_193490 | JGI IMG/M metagenome (GOLD analysis project Ga0247608, IMG submission 193490) | Sheep rumen microbial communities from Palmerston North, Manawatu-Wanganui, New Zealand - 1766 DNA GHGlow gp2 | ecosystem: Host-associated > Mammals > Digestive system > Stomach > Rumen...
TTTAGATGCAATAATGACAGAAGGATATATAACAAATCAGGAGATAAATGATGCTTTGTCTAAACTTGAAATTTGTACTTTACTTGATGCATGGTTAGTTGTGTCTTATATAAGTGAGTCTTTTAGACTTACAACTCTGTTTGATGATTTGATTCTTGAAATTAACGTTGATATGTTGTCTGAAAAAATAAGGACTTGTGATAAAACCTATCAACAAGATAGTGTCGTTCGAAACTTTATTGATACTATTTCGAAGGAATATGGTTACAATGTGCTTCCCTCTGTAGAATCAATTGTGTGATATTTTGATTATTGACTTTTGAATTAGATTTAATTCGAAATGATAATTGGTTATGATAAAGAATTTGACAACAAAAATGCTTCGATATTTCCTATTGGGAATAATGGCAGCTTGTTCTATTTTGGTTTATGCTGGAGACGCTAATCCGGGTGGAAATGCTGCTGGGGCAGGCAAACCAACAAAGATGTTGGATGGCTTTGGCAATATGTTGGATTTGCTAGAGCCTCACAATACACCTATCGGACTCTCTTATGATTTCGCTGGTGGTGTTGGCTTGGAGTTCGCATTGGATAACGTTGCTTATAAGAGAGATGTCGACAATACCAGCAATGTCTCCATGAGCCTTCGTGCAGCCTTCACACTGCCTTTCTCTGTAAGTAGGTGAAAAACGGTGTGAGCCAGTTTGTCATATTTTTTTGACCCATCGTTATAGGTGATAAATTATATGCTTATTCAAGAGAAACTGAAGAACTTTTTGTTTTTTTTAGAATTTAAGATTATGGATAAAGAAAGATTGTCAGTATGGAAGTCAAAAAAAGACTACGAAAAAATAGTGTCAATAATAAAAAATGACAGATTAAATGATTTTGTTGCAGGTAGAGTTCTAAAACAGGGAGGTTATACTCAATCTCCAGCTGATGACATTACTCATGCGGGAATTGTCCTTATGTATTTAGATGCAATAATGACAGAAGGATATATAACAAATCAGGAGATAAATGATGCTTTGTCTAAACTTGAAATTTGTACTTTACTTGATGCATGGTTAGTTGTGTCTTATATAAGTGAGTCTTTTAGACTTACAACTCTGTTTGATGATTTGATTCTTGAAATTAACGTTGATATGTTGTCTGAAAAAATAAGGACTTGTGATAAAACCTATCAACAAGATAGTGTCGTTCGAAACTTTATTGATACTATTTCGAAGGAATATGGTTACAATGTGCTTCCCTCTGTAGAATCAATTGTGTGATATTTTGATTATTGACTTTTGAATTAGATTTAATTCGAAATGATAATTGGTTATGATAAAGAATTTGACAACAAAAATGCTTCGATATTTCCTATTGGGAATAATGGCAGCTTGTTCTATTTTGGTTTATGCTGGAGACGCTAATCCGGGTGGAAATGCTGCTGGGGCAGGCAAACCAACAAAGATGTTGGATGGCTTTGGCAATATGTTGGATTTGCTAGAGCCTCACAATACACCTATCGGACTCTCTTATGATTTCGCTGGTGGTGTTGGCTTGGAGTTCGCATTGGATAACGTTGCTTATAAGAGAGATGTCGACAATGTCAGCAATGTCTCCATGAGCCTTCGTGCTGCCTTCACACTGCCTTTCTCTGTAAGTAAGGGGAAAAACGGTGTGAGCCAGATTGTCTTCAGAGGTGAAGATATTGTACTTAGAGGAAAAGGGTCTTCTAAGATCTTCTTGGATGTGCCAGATAATAAGAAACTTGAATTCGCACGATATGAGTTGTGTGAAGGTAAGTGTTATATGTGTGTCAGCAAGGAGAGTTATATGGAGATTGATTGTGATGGATTCAAACACATGCGTCTTAAAGGTAAGTTTGAATTCAGCAGTGATGTGATTTATCCGGCAACAAAGTCTCAAAAACAAAATGATCCTGCAAAAACGGATACGCCATCAACAACTGCAGATGCCTCAAAAAGTGATGCCGATGCTAATGATTCGGGTAAAAAGACTCCTGAAGAAAAAGCGGAAGATCTAGTGGCCGCAGAGTTTGATGTTGAAATTTCCAACCTCTCTGATATTATCATCGTAGCTGGATTTGAGAAGCCATTCAAAGTTAAATGTACAGGTGATATTATTTATGAAGTTCATGGATTAACGGCAGACTTGTCTTCTGTCCGTAATGCTGCCGGATTTGAATTCCCTTCATGTTACACACCTCCAATGCCAGACAACCCTGAGACTTGGACAGGTTTTGCTATGAATGCTTTGAAGGTAGACCTTAAGCAGCAATTCCCTGATCTTCCTTTCTCTTCGGCAGAAGTCAAAACAATGTTGATTGATGAGACTGGAGTATCGGGCTGGTTTTCTGTAAATTATGATAAAAATAAGCAGAAAGAAAATGATAATGCTGTCGTTAATAAGGATAACACTACAAATGGGACTACAGCTGACGCAGGCAAGTCGGAAGGGGCTTCCTCAGAAACTGCCAATAAAGGCAATAATTCAGTTGAGGAGAATAACCTTATTGATAATAGTGTCTTAGGAGTGTCTTTGACTAAACTGTCATTAGGTGTAGCTTCTAGTAAAATTGTTGGTGGAGGTATCGAAGGTGATGTTACAGTCAAACCTTTGAAGGATAAAAATGAACAGTCTTTATGTGTGAAATTGGAAGGTAAATTCTACTCACAAAATGACGAATTGGGCATGAACATAAAGGCATCTATGGCTAAAGATGCACAATATAATTTGCCGTTCCTTAAAGATAAGGCGACTGTGACAATCGGAGCTGGAACATACATCTCATACGATAAGACTCCTGCAACAGCGACGACTCCAGAAAAGAAAGGTTTCACTTTCAATCTGACTGGAGGAATTGACCTTGAAACATCAGTGTTGAAGATGGAGGGATTGACGTTTGAGAATATGAGATTCTCTACCAATAGTCCACATTTCAATGGAGGTAATTTTGCTCTTAAGAGTATGGAGCCTTTCCATTTAGGAGGTCTGTCTTTTGCTTTGATGGATTTGAAATTTGGATATGACGGTGAGCAGAAACTAATTTCGATGGGTGCCGGCGTCAAATTGGAGTTGATCGAAAAGAAGAAGGCCGACAACAAGGAAGAGGAAAAAGATAAAGAAGGAGCTTCTGTGACTGCAGGATTCACAATGACTATGCAGAAAGAGGCCGACAATCCTGATGCTGAAGGAAAGTGGAAAGCCAAGGATCTTCAAATCGACTCCATAAGGATCAAGATAGATTACTCTGCATTTAAGTTGAACGGAAGAATTGGTATATATAGAGACGATGAGGTCTATGGAAAGGGATTCCATGGATTGATCGGATTCGAGATTGTTCCTATCAGTCTTGGTGTGTCGGCAGAGGCCAGATTTGGTAAAATTGATAAAGAGATTGCTTCAGGAACAGAACGTTTGAAGTATCGCTATTGGTATGCACGAGCTTCTGTGGATAAGTTCCCTCCAGGTATATTGGTGTTCCCTCCAGGAGTATTCTTGAGATCAGTTAGTTTCGCTGCTTATTCTAAGATGAATTTCACTAAGGATCTCCAAACCACTGGTGTCACAACAAATTATTTCCCTGATCCTAATGTCAAGTTTGGATTTGAAGGTGGTATAGGTGTTTATGTAGGTAATCCAAAATTGGTTAATGCAAGTGTATTCCTTGGAATGCAGTTCAACACAGATGGCGGTTTGAATAATATCACATTGGATGGTACAGTCAGTGCAATGTCTGATGATCCGAAGAATGCATATATCAAGGGAGCATTGCGTAGTGAATACAATTTCATAGAGCACATATTTGATATGAATGCCCAGATTGAGTTCACAGCTAAAGTCTTGACAGGTAAAGTGCCGTTTGAATTGCATACAGAGCCAAAGAAGTGGCATCTACATATCGGAACAAATGAAGTTCCTGTAGAATTGAAGTTTGCTAAGATAGCTAAGGTTAACTGTTACTTCATGTTGGGAGAGGTTCCTGCTCAATTGCCTCCATTGAATCCAGCATTGACTAGTCTGTTCGGTGTTGTTAAGTCGGAAGCGGCAAATCCAGAAAATGTTGATTTGTTGAAGAATGGTAGTGGATTTGCATTTGGAGCTTCAGTAGACATTGATTGTGGACCGGATAAATTTATTTATGCCGATGTTAAGTTGAAGGGTGGTACTGATGCATTGATCGTAAGACGTGATAGTTTCATGTGTGGAGGCAGTGATTTCCGTGGATCTGGAAGAACATACGTATATTTAGCGTTGGGTGCTGGTATTTCGTTTAGAGATAAACACCATGAGTTCTTGGATATCCAGGCTGGAGCATCTCTTCAGGCTGAATTCCCTAAACCATACCATATCGCTGGTGAGTTCGGATTCCGATTCCGTTTGCTACATGGTTTGATCAAGGGTGACGCTGATGCATGGTTTGACGCTGGAGAGTCTTGTAAGTGGGAACGAGTGCTTTTCCCTCCGTCGAATTCAGCGGCAACGAAAAAAAATTAGATGATAAACAGATAAATGAGAAGTTATATGTTTTGCAATTCGATAAAGAAAGGTTGGATTACAGCACTTATGCTATTGCTGATGTCAGCAATAGCAAATGGTGCCACAAATAATGAGATTGAGTTGGCTTATTTTAACCATGGAGATTCTGTGTCGTTAAGATGGGCTCCAATTTCAATGGCCGGATTGAAAAGTAGTGTGGACAGAGGTTATATAGTGCAGAGAAAAAATGTTACAGAAAAAGAGTGGCATTCAATATCAGGTGTGTTAAAGCCAATGTCGGATGAAGAGATGTCTAAGTTACGCAATGTTCCTGATGATATTCTATTGTTGAGAGAATGTTTTTATGGAACAATAAGTAAAGAGTATAACGGCAAGGATACACTTCAAAAAGATACTACAAGAGCTGTCTTTGAATCGAAGGACAATAAAAAAGACTTTGGAGAACAGATGATGTTCGTCATGTCTTTAGCTGTCACTGATATTTCGTTGCCTGTAGCAAAGGCGGCAGCATTACACTATGTCGACAAAAATGTCGACAAGAATGCTTCATATCAATATCGTGTGATATGGGCGGATGAGGCATCTAAACGGAATGTGTCAGTCAGAATTGTAGACGTACACATGCCGACAAAAAGCATCTTGCCTCCATTGAAGGATTTCGCACTCACTCCGACAGAGAAAGACGCTCAAATGAAATGGTCAGCTACTGCTGCTGATGGATTTTATTCTGCATACATTGTGGAGAGAAGTAAGGATAGTGTACACTTTGAGGTTATCACTCCACGCCCTATTATTCAGGCCTATGCTGATGAATCGTTATCAGACATTGTCCTTTTTAGAGATTCTTTCCCGAATGACGAAGATAGATTCTATTATCGTGTAGCTGGATATTCAGCATTTGGTTTTACCGGTCCTTATACAAAAATTATAGGAGCTGAGGCTGTTTATAATTTTAACAAGATTAATGTTAAGATCGACACAATCATCACTAATGCAAAGAAGAAATACAAAGAGATTAAGTGGTCTATGGATAAAAAATATGAATCAAAAATTAAGGGATTCAAGATTAGCCGTACTCCAAATTTTGTAGATTTTGATTATGTAGGCGAAGTGATGTTATCTCCTAATCAAAGGAGTTTTAGAATTAACGAAATTCCTGAAAAAACTTATTATTATGCTATAGATGTGTTCGGTCTGAAGAAGTCACAATTGAAGCGCTCTAAACGATACATGGATGCATATCACGATAATATACCTCCCGCTTCACCAACGGGATTGAAGGCGACGATTGATTCTACAGGTCTTGTAACTGTTTGTTGGAATAAGAATAAAGAGCAAGATTTAAGAGGTTACCAGTTGTTCTTCTCAAATTCTGGTGATAACGATGATTATTTCAATGTGATGGATACTCTATATTTTGATACCATCGTTAAATATTCCATTCCGTTGAATACATTGACTAACGAAATCTATTACAAGGTTTTAGCTAAGGACTTGAATTTCAATCCTTCTCCATTGTCGCCTGCAGTGAAATTGTTGAAGCCAGATACAATTCCTCCTGTTAGAGCTACTTTTGATTTCCTGACTCAGAAAGATGGAAAAATACTAGTCTCATGGCAGAATTCTCCAAGTGTGGATTTGGCATCAGCAATGCTTATGAGATGTGTTGATGATGGAAAAATTGATACATTGAAAACTTATGTCGTTGGAAGGAAAACAATGCCAACTAAGTATGAAGATAAGGAGATGTTTGAACCAGGTTCTTTTGTACAGTATTTCATGAATGTATATGATCAAGTTGGTAATGTCACATCTTCTAATTCAGAAAAGATAAAAATCGATGGTGTTCGTCAATGTGTAGGTGTTGTTACACATAAAATATATAACAATGATGAAATCCGTAAGATTGAATTGATGTGGGAGGACTCGAAAAATGCACCTAAGATCAATAGATATGTAGTTTACAGACAGGAGAATAATGGTTCGTTTTATCCTATTGCATCAGTAGAACCTACTGATCGTATTTACGAGGATAAAAAGGTGATGACTGATAAACAATATGTTTATTATATTCGAGCAATATCTACAGAATGGGTTTGTCCTGCAAAGAAAACGGAACCAATTGTAATAGAGGCAGTTTTAGGAGATAAGAAAAAAAGAAAATAATTTTATCTTATAAACAAAATGGGTTGTGATGGCTATGCTATCACAACCTTTTTTGTCAACATTCTGTCTGTATGTTCATTGAAAATAAAATTTCCTATTCATTTTTGCTCAACCAATAGCGAAAAAACTAAATTTAGAAATCTGTAGGTTGTAGAATTATGAAAACATATATAAAATATTGTATTATTGCATTAGCAGGTATGTCTGTTGATGTTCTTTGGAGTATGTATACTCAAAAGAAAGAGAAAATATCATTAGAGTAAAAATCAAGTTAGAAAATCTATATACAATAGAAAATCAAAGTCATAGAGTAAACATAAAGGTTGGTTAGGCTATTTTAGATTGATAGAACGATAAAATTAAAAACTAAATAAAATGAATAAGTTTGTTTGCTTTTTGACTATTTTCCTAAGTTTTTTTTATTCTGTTTTGGCACAGAATGAAAATACTAATGAGGTAGGTTCAAATGTTCCAACAAATGATTTTTTGAATCTGCGTAAAGAATGTGTGTACACACTTTCAAGAGATTTCAAATGTTCTGATGATAGTGTTATTCCTTTTTTATTATATGAATATTCTGAAGAAATATCATTGGACCATATGTGGCAAGGATGTTTAATGGCAATTCCTAAAAATAAACCACGTGATATCAAGCTAAAGTATGATGAAGGAATTATACAAGGGAACTTGTTGAAATATTTTTACGACATTCTTTTTGACCGAGAAAAATTGTTGAGAAATTATGATGTGTATGCGTTTTATGTACCAGAAAATTATTTGACAAATTTAAATGATTCGGGAGATACACTTTCTGTTATTTCTGATACAACTGGCGAAGAAATAGTATATTGGATGGAAAGAGATGACGCAGTAGCCTTTGTATATTATTATGAAAATGGGGAATGGAGGTATTATGATACAGTAGCAACAGAAGGGTCTTCAAGATTCAAGGCGACGGATATTGCAGAAGAACTTTTGGAAAAGAGGTTTGAGTGTAAGTGACAAAAAATTCGGAAATATGGAATAAATGATTTTTGCCTTTTATTCGCTGTGGTGGCGGCTCACGCTGACATCGCAAAAGATTGATGGTTGATGATTGATGGTGGAAGGTTAAATTGATATTAAATAAAGAAAGAGTGCCGCATAATAGTGGAGACTACACAGTGGAAGCTAGGCTATGAGCTAATCGCTTATTTTTCACCTCCTAATTATTTAATAGATTTCGCAAATTGTGTAAATTTGCAGAAATCAATCAGGAAACCAAATGAGAGTGGAAAATAAAGAAAATACACAAAAGTTGCAGAATCTGCCCATCGGTATACAGGATTTTGAGAAACTGCGTTCTGGAAACTATCTGTATATAGACAAGAGTGCAATTATGTACGAGCTTGTCTCAACTGGCTGCTATTTCTTTCTTTCCCGTCCTCGCCGTTTCGGCAAGAGTATGCTCATCTCCATGCTTAAAGCCTACTTCCTTGGTAAAAAAGAGTTGTTCAAAGGTCTTGCTGTAGAGCAGTTGGAACATGAGTGGCTTGAATATCCTGTTTTGCATTTGGACCTGAATACGGCGAAATACATAGAGGAAGATTCTCTCAACAATGTTTTAAACAATGCTCTTGAAAAATGGGAGACTCTGTATGGCACTCGAAAGAGTGAGGTTGATTTCGGACTACGTTTTGAAGGTGTTATTCAGCGTGCCCATGAAAAGACCGGTCGACGTGTGGTGATCCTTGTTGACGAGTACGACAAACCGATGCTGCAGGCAATTGGCAATGAAAAACTTCAAGATGACTACAGAGCCACATTGAAGGGCTTTTATGGCGCACTCAAAAGTATGGATGCCCATATAAAGTTTGCCATTCTTACCGGCGTAACCAAGTTTGGAAAGGTCAGTGTGTTCAGCGACTTGAATAATCTGAAAGATATATCTTTAGATAGCCGATATTATAATGTTTGTGGCGTCGACCAATCGGAACTTCACGGGGTGATGCGTCCGTACGTTGAGCGTCTCGCAAGTGAGCAGAAAATATCGTTGGACGAAGCTTATTCCGAACTGAAAAAGCGATATGACGGATATCATTTCTCGGAAGATACGGATGGCATGTATAATCCGTTCAGCGTGCTCAACACATTGGATTCCTGCAAGTTCGGCAGCTATTGGTTTGAGACAGGCACTCCTTCATATCTGGTTCAATTGCTCAAACTGCACAACTACAACCTTGAGCAGATGGCAAACGAAGAGGTGACATCAGACATTCTGAATTCGATTGATTCGACGTCGACGAATCCAATTCCCGTCATCTTCCAAAGCGGATATTTGACAATAAAAGGTTACGAAAAAGAGTTTGGGGTATATAAACTTGGTTTTCCAAATGAGGAGGTAAAGGAAGGATTCCTGAAATACCTGATGCCATACTATACACCTGTGAATGAGAACAATACAGGGTTCCAGATTATGAATTTTGTGCGTGAGGCGCGAGCAGGAAAAGTTGATGATTTTATGAGCCGTCTGAAAAGTTTCTTCGCCAACACGCCATACGAGCTGGTACGCGATCTTGAAAACCACTACCAGAATGTGCTGTTCATCCTCTGCAATCTCTGCGGACTATACACCAAAGCCGAATACCACACCTCCGTGGGTCGCATCGACATGACCATCGAGACTCCTGACTACTGCTACGTGTTTGAATTCAAATTCGAGGGGACTGCTGAAGAAGCTTTGCAACAGATAAAAGATAAGCAATACGCCCTTCCATTCAAGTCCGGCGGCAAGAAAATCATCTGTATAGGAGCCAATTTCAGCGCGAAGGAGAGGAATGTTGAAAGGTATGTGGTGGAAAGTTAGAGGCTATTAGGGTATTGGAATGTGGGGGTGATTGAGGTCAAAAAAATAAATTTATGCTTTTGTTTGCTCATCCAATAGCGAAAAAAACTAAATTTGTAGAAAACTAAAGCTGATTGATCTATGGATATGGATTTCACTGTAAAAACATTAGGAGAGTGCAGGATTAAGACTCCTCTTCATTTGTCGAAAGTTAAGGGCGACGGTATATATGATTTCGTTGAGGATGGTGAGCGTGTGCTTTACTCTTCTTCTCTTCGTGAGGTGATGAATTCTGTTAAGAATGGCGAAAATCTGGTCTCTTTCGAAAAACCAGGTCCGAAGGAATTGATATATTTCGAGCCTGCGAAGACGAAGGTCGCAATCGTGACTTGTGGTGGCTTGTGCCCTGGATTGAACAATGTGATCCGTGGTTTGGTGACTCACCTCTACAACCGTTATGGTGTGACGAATATCGTCGGTGTTCAATATGGTTACGCTGGTTTGAATCCGGATCTTCAGATTCCATTTATTGATTTGAATCCAGACTTGGTGGATGATATTCACAAGGATGGTGGTAGTATGTTGGCTTCTTCCCGTGGACAACAACCTTATGAGATAATCGTCGACACTTTGGAAAGAAACAACATCAATATTTTGTTCTGTGTCGGTGGCGACGGTACTCTAAAAGGTGCTCACGGTATCTATAAGGAGATTGAAAAACGTGGTTTGAAGATCGCTGTGGCTGGTGTGCCTAAGACTATTGATAATGATATCAACTTGATTGAGAAGTCTTTTGGATTCGAGTCTGCTTTCACTGCCGCTCAAAGCATCATCTTGAACGCCCACTATGAGGCTAAGGGTGCTATCAACGGTGTGGCATTGGTAAAACTTATGGGTCGTGACTCTGGATTTATCGCAGCTAACGTGGCTTTGGCTGTGCCTGATGTGAATTTCTGTTTGATTCCAGAGATGGATTTCGACTTGGACAATCCTGAGACACAAAACGGATTCTTGAATCTTTTGGAAAAACGTTTGGAACGTAAGAAACATGCTGTTGTTGTCGTGGCTGAAGGTGCAGGCCAACAGTTCTTCCAGGGTGAACGCAAGAAGGATGCTTCTGGTAATGTGCTTCATGAGGATATTGGTGTGTATATGAAGAACCAGATCACGGAGTATTTCAACAAGAAGAATATTCCTATCTGTGTGAAGTATATCGACCCAAGTTATATCATCCGCAGCATTCCTGCAAATGCCAACGACAGTAAGTTCTGTGAGCAGTTGACTCACAATGCTGTCCACGCAGCGATGGCTGGACGTACTGATTTTGTCGTAGGTTACTGGAACGGCTCATTCACTTTGTTGCCAATCGAAGCTGCCACAGCACAGCGTAAGAAGGTCAATCTTGAAGGCGAGTTCTGGTGGAGCGTCGTCGAGGCTACTGGTCAGCCTTTGGTGATGAAATAAGTCAGAATCAAGATAAAAATAAACCGAGCTATTCAGTGTGAATCAGCTCGGTTTTTGTTTTCTATACGTCACCAAAATAAGTATGGACGTTTTGAATGTTTGTTTTCAAAAGACGTTTCTATTGTTGATCTGCTCTCTGTATTTCTTTTCGTCGAACATATAGAGAGTTCCTGGGCGTCCCACTCCTTGTACACGCTCCTCCGTCGGCACAACATAACCAAGCTGAAGCATTTTCTTATTGAAATTTCGACGGTCCAACTCTTTGCCAATGACTGCTTCGTAGATAGTCTGCAACTGTGTCATTGTGAAGGTCTCGTTTAGAAGATGGAACACAAGTGGCTCATACATAATCTTCCAACGTAGCTTGTCTAATGCAATTTGAATAATCTCCTTATGGTCGAATGCAAGTTCCGGCAATTGGTTCACAGGATACCATTGTGCTTTTGCCGCATCGTCGCCAGCTACAACGGAATAATCATCCTGACGTATAAAAGCAAGGAAAGCAATTGTCATCACTCGCTCACGTGGGTCACGATCCACAGCGGTGAATGTGTGGAATTGCTCTAGATAAATATCTTCCACTCCCGTCTCCTCTTTTAGTTCACGCAACGCACCATCCTCAGCTGTCTCATTTATGTTGATGAAACCGCCTGGCAGAGCCCAAGATCCTTTGTATGGCTCAATACCTCTATTGATTAGCAACAGATTGAGTGATTTGCCGTCGAATCCAAAAACTACAGCGTCCGCAGTGACCGCTGGGTGGGGATATTCATATGTATACATAGCCTTTGATATTATGTGGAGACGTTGCAATTCCGTCTCCCAATGACAAAATTACAGATATTTTCTAAAAAAACACTCTTTTATTGTTGGTTTTACACAAAACATCGAAACTGCATATTTTCTATGATTTTTTTGTGGCGAGCTTGCTTAATCCATTGTGATCTATTTGAAAAACAAATCGAGAATGTGCATATGCATATTCTCGATTTGTTTACAGCATATTTCTTTGTCTTGAATGGGCTTACTTCCCCTACATTTTTTATTTGAATTTTTTCTCTTCTTTAGCTTTGAACTTGCTGCTTTTGAATTCTTTAAGCAATTTGTCCATCTCTTTGTCGGATCCTGTAATAGACCTGTTCTTTTCATAGTAGGTCATCATCTTGCTGAGAGCGAAGTAGTGCATGTCGAAGTTGTGGTCTTTCTGTTTGTTCTCTAAACAGTAGATGATGCAACCTGCAAAATACGCCGCCATTAGTTGTGGTGAGATGTCTTTGTCTTTGCATTGCAAATACGGACTCCTTTGTTCATCGATCGTTAACAATATCTCATCTGATGCACTAATCCAAATAATCATATACTTGGTCGCAAGTCTCGATTCATAGATGTCGGCTGGAAGTTCGGCATCCAAGTAAAAATTTGCCGTCTTCAACGCAATGTCGTTGTCTTTGCGACATTCGTCTGCATTTGCATACTTCTCAATTTGCGGAATTGTGAAGTCTGGTTTGGCGAAACTGGCAACAGCTATAAACGCCGTGATTAGGAGTGAAAAAACTTTTTTCATTGTGGTTCCTTTCTTATTATTAGTTTATTTTCATTTGGCTCGAACGGATTTTTTGTCATCCAAGCTTTGTACGCATCGAGAGTTTTCTGATTCTCTTCGTTGGCGACGTATGCTTTGTACTCGTCGGCATAGACATCTTTGAACAGATCCATTGTGTAAGCTTCGAAGTAACCAGCGTCGATCACTCTCTTTTGGTATTCAAACAGATAGTTCGGATATTTATCTTTCCAGTCATCATATGCGTCTGCTGCTGCTTTACGAATTTCTATGAAATCAGAAATTGTAATACTGTCTCTTTTTTCAGATTTTAATTTGTCAACAGCGGATGATTTAAGAATTTCCAATTCGTAAAGCATTTCGAACGGAATGATAAGGTTCAGCCCCTTTATGTTGACTGTGTGCTGTTGGGTAAGTGACACATGGAGGGTGTCATTTTCCAGTTTAATTGCCTGCCCAAGACGTTTTACCATTGCATCCTGTATGGCGACATTTCTTTGTCCTTTTTCCAATAGAAGGAATGTTTCTCCATAGATTAGCCCCCAAATAGGTTCGGTTGATCCTAAAAACAGAGCACTTGCGCGGTAGTATGGAGATGAGTATGCCGGCTCTACTTCCATCGCCTTTTCATATAAGTTTATAGCTCCATTGGGATCATTCTCCATAAGCATGATATTTCCTTTTTCCATATAAAGGCATCCTGCTTTGGGAAATTTCTTCAATCCTTTGTCATAGCTTGCAATCGCTTTCTTACGGTTGCCCATATAGTCATGCACATTTCCCTGTAGTTGGAAGAGTTTGTCTTCAACGTCGGAATTGCGTTCTATCTTTTGTGTGATTTTTAGGGCTTCTGCATATTCTCCTTTTGCTACTTTGGCCAATGCCAATTCGTAGTTTATTATATAGCTTTTAGGGTTGTCGGCAAGCAGATTGTTGTATATTTCGATGGCAATGTCGGGCTTGTTGTTGTCGTAATAGCTTATGGCTTTTTGCATCTCATCCTTTTCGAAATCGCTCAGTCCGGATTTCTTTGCGTTTGCTGTCAAACAGCCTAAAAAAAGCAACGATGCAATTAGAATTTTAGTTGTATTCATAATGAAATTTTTGTGTTGTTGTTATTGCCGGTACGAGTCAAAACATATATCGCACTCCACAAATGTAAAACAAATATTGTTTGATTCCTAATAATTGTACGTTTTGCTTGATTCTTGACCTGAATTTGGAGTGAGATGGTTTTACACAAAAATCGTGTGCATCTAATGACACACACGATTTTTATAGTGAAGAATTGAGATTTTCCAACAATTACGAATTATGCATTATGAATTATTGCAACACCTGATCCCAATCTTTCCAAACCGGTTCTCTTCCCATTTTCTTCAACGCTTCCATCACCTCTACTGCAGTTCGCTCGTCTGAGACGTGGAATTGCTCAAGTGCTTGTGGATAAGAGAAATAGCCGCCTGGCTCGGTCTTGCTCTCTGCCGACATTGTTGTCACTCCCAGAGTTGCCATGTTGTCGCGGATATTGGCAGGCTCACGTGTCGAGTAGCTGATGTCGATATCGTGGTCGAAGATGCGGAATGCGAACGTCAACTGTGCAAGCTCTTTGTCGCTCATGATGACATTGGGCTGGAATCCTCCGTTTTCTGCCACACGCATACGTGGAAAATTGACACTGTATTTTGTCTTCCAGTAGTTTTTCTCCAAGTAGCGGACATGGTACGCCATCATTGTCATATCCGTACGCCAATCTTCAAGACCTACCAACACTCCCATGCCGATGGAGTGCACTCCTGCCTGAGCCATACGGTCGAATCCATTCAGTCGCCACTCAAATTTCGACTTCATTCCACGTGGATGGTAAACGTTGTATCTTGCCTTGTTGTATGTCTCCTGGAAACAGATGACTCCGCTCAAACCATGGTCGCATAGCTCAGCATATTCTTCTGTTGCAAGTGGCATGACCTCAATCTTGATGTTGGCAAAATATTTCTTAGCTATGTCGATGGCATTTGCAAGGTAGGCGACGCCAGCCTTTGCCGGGTTCTCTCCCGTCACCATCAGGATATTCTCGAATGGGGCAAGCTTCTTGATTGCTTTAAACTCATTTTCTATCTCTTCCATTGTGAGAATCGTGCGTGCCATTGGATTCTGGATGTGAAATCCGCAGTAGACGCATGAATTGGTGCATGAGTTTGTCAGATACAATGGAATGAACATTGATATTGTCTTGCCGAAACGTTCGAGTGTGATTTGTCGGCTCTTCAATGCCATCTGCTCCAAATATGGTTCGGCGGCAGGTGAGATGAGAGCCATGAAATCATCTACTGTTAGTCTGTCTTTAGCCAAGGCCCGACGCACATCAGCGTCTGTCTTTGCATAGATGGATTTCGTAGTGTCATCCCACGAAATCTTCTCTAATTCATCTGAAAACATACCTTGTTTATTTGTTTTGTTTATTGTTTGCGATTATTAAACCTATAAATATCAGCAGTGTGCCTGCAACAACCCAGATTGTTATTTCGTTTGTGAAAAAAATGGCTGCTGCCACTGCGGAAATTATTGGAAGAAGATAAAGAAAATTGTTTGTGTTGGCTGCTCCGACCTTGTTGAACGACAAGTTCCAAAGCCACAGACTGGCTCCACTTGCTATTAGTCCAAGGTAGAGTGCTCCGACAATATGAGCCCATTCCAGATTCTCCCATGTCTTTGCCAGCGACGGTGCGTCATTGTCGAAAAGGAGTAGGGGAAGTATTGTGATGGTGCCATAAAAAAACAATCTTCGTGTGGTCTGCAATTCCGTCACCTCTTTGGGCATAATGGTCAATAGAACTGAATATATCGACCATGATATTACCGATAAAAAGGCGATGAAATCACCCAACGGACTTAGTCTCAGCACAAATACTCCGTTGAATACGACGCAGGCAACACCAGCGAGTGCTATCAGACTGCCAAATACAAACTTCTTCGTCAGTTTCATCGTTCCTAGAATGATGCATCCTAACGCTGAAAAAATTGGCACTGTGGCACAAATCAGGCTGACGTTTGTGGCTCCAGTGAGTCGCAATGCACTATATTCAAGGAAAAAGTAAAGACTGCCTCCCGACAATGCGATGAGGAACATCTTCAATTCCGTCTTAGAAAACTCCATCTTGTATGGTTTCGGGCAAATGATGCACAATGCTATGTATGCCATCAAAAACCTGCAAAAGATGAGTTGGAACGGCGACACACCTGCCTCAAGAATCGACTTCGAGATCACGAATGTCGTTCCCCAGATTATAGAGACTATAAGCGCAGGAATGTATTTTAGAAATTTATAATTCATAATTCACAATTCATAATTGTTTTGTTATGATACTATTTTTTCTTCTTTATGCTTACATATAGAAGTTAATAATTTTAATAATTCAGTACAATCTGCATTGATATTTTCAAAATGGTCTTTTGAAATATAATCAGTCTCGTAGAGAATCTCAAGCCAATATTCTGTTTCTGAAGCTTCTTTTAGGGCAATACATAGTTTTGCATAAAAGTCTGATTTTGTTTGGGCTCTTATTCCTTCTTTGATATTAGCACCAATACTTGTGCCACTTCTAAGAAGCTGCTTCAACATTACGAACTCACTTTTCTCTTTGCATAAATATTTATAGAGATTAACACAACGAATTGCAAATTTCTTACTCTTATTGAGTATCGCATTGTTGTCTTGATTCTTCATCCCTTTAATTATGAATTATGCATTATGAATTACGAATTATTTGATCTTGAGCGCGTCACGTCCAAGCCTCATCGCACAGAAGTTCGGACCACACATCGTGCAGTATTCTCCGTCTGTATGGTGAGCCTCCTCGAATATCTCACGTGCTTTTTCTGGGTCAAGCGACAAGTGGAATTGGTCGTTCCAGCGGAATTCGAAGCGGGCTTTAGAAAGTGCGTTGTCACGTATTGCTGCTCCAGGATGACCTTTCGCTAGATCGGCGGCATGAGCTGCGATCTTATATGTGATTACTCCTACACGCACATCATCTTTGTTTGGCAGTGCAAGATGCTCTTTGGGAGTGACGTAGCAAAGCATGGCTGTGCCGAGCCAACCGATTTGAGCGGCACCTATTGCTGATGTGATATGATCGTAGGCAGGTGCGATATCTGTCACAAGTGGTCCGAGTGTGTAGAATGGGGCATTATGGCAGTGTGTGATCTGTCGCTCCATATTCTCTTTTATCTTGTGCATTGGCACATGGCCAGGACCTTCGATAAATGCCTGGACGTTTTTGTCCCACGCGCGTAGAACAAGCTCACCCATAGTGTCAAGCTCTGCAAACTGGGCTTCGTCGTTTGCGTCTGCTGTACAGCCTGGGCGCAGACCGTCTCCAAGGGAAACAGCAACGTCATACTGGGCTAGAATATCGCAGATGTCGTCGAAATGTTCGTAAAGGAAACTTTCCTGATTGTGAACCAGACACCATTTGCTCATGATCGAACCTCCACGAGAGACGATTCCGCAGAGTCTTTTGTCTGCCAAATGGACATTGTGGCGACGGATTCCAGCGTGGATAGTGAAGTAGTCCACTCCCTGCTCACACTGCTCAATCAATGTGTCTTTGTATATTTCCCATGTCAAATCCTCAACCTTGCCGTCGACTTTTTCAAGAGCCTGATAGATAGGCACGGTGCCCACTGGCACAGGACAGTTGCGGATGATCCACTCTCTTGTCTCGTGAATGTTGGCACCTGTTGATAGGTCCATTAGTGTGTCGCCTCCCCATTTGCAGCTCCACACGGCTTTCTCAACCTCTTCGTCGATTGTTGAAGTGGTCGCTGAATTTCCGATGTTGGTGTTGATCTTCACAAGAAAGTTTCTTCCGATGATCATAGGCTCGCTTTCAGGGTGGTTGATGTTTGCCGGAAGCACAGCTCGTCCTTCTGCTATCTCCTTCCGCACAAACTCAGGTGTGATGTAGGTGTCGATGCCGAGCTCCTTGCAGTTCATATTCTCACGGATGGCAACGTATTCCATCTCAGGAGTAATGATGCCTGCTTTTGCGTATGCCATCTGAGTGATCTTCGCACCCTTCTTTGCACGATATGGTAGAGCAATATGTTCAAAACGAAGATGGTCGAGACTCTTGTCGGCAAGACGCATCTTTCCGTATTCAGATGTTATCTCTGGCAATTGCTCCACGTCGCCACGGCCTACAATCCATTTTTCACGGAATCTCTCAATACCTTTTTTCAGGTCGACGGTGATGTTCGGGTCTGAGAATGGGCCTGATGTGTCGTAGATGAAGACGGGAGCGTTTTCAGTCAGTGTTTTTTTGCCATTGTCGTCAATCGACACTGTAGGTGTCAGATTCACCTTCTGCATTCCCACCTTTATGTCTGGGAACATCTCGCCCTGCATGTAATATTTCTCACGCTTAGCGTAATGAGTTGTCTTTTTATCTTTATCTGCCATATTTAAGTATTTTCCTTAAAATAAAATTGATCGTATATCCATCTTTTGGGATTTTCTTTTATATAATCAGAAATAGTTGTGTACATTGAATCTGATCTGATTATATGTTCATAGTAGTTTCTTTGCCATAACGGACATCCTTGAGTCCCATTCTTTTCATTGATTTTCCTTGAAGAAAAAGTTTTTAATGCTCTGACAATTTCCGACAATGGGTGTGTCGTAGGGGCAGGTTTCAAACCTGCCCGTTCATTTGATAATTGAATTATACCGTGTATATGATTTGGCATAATGCAAAAATCGTGCAGGACGATATTGTCGTAATGATTCGGCAAGTCATACCAACAATCCAATACTATTTTACCATTGTCATTTAGATTCATTTCCCACTCTTTGACAATTCCAAACATTGGTTTTCTGTCGTTTACGCAAATGGTTATGAAATACAAACCGTCGTTTGAATAATCGTAACCTTGGAGACGAATGTTTTTTCTGTATGGTAACATAATATTGTACTGTTTTTAATCAATGAATGTTGGGGACCGGAATATTCAATGAATGTCCTTGCGGGCAGGTTTGAAACCTGCCCCTACGTCATGGCAAATTGGATATTTGAAATTAAATTTTCAAATACATAATCTCTCTGGCTCTCTGTGGTTTTTCCCTCTTACCCCAAGAATGATGTTAGAGGTGAACTTGCGACGGCTTCTCCTGCTGTCACGGCTCCAAGACCTGCCTCGTATGCCTCTCGTCCACACTTGACTGCATCACGGAATGCAACAGCCATACGGACGGGATCTCCTGCCACTGCGATTGCTGTGTTTACCAGACAAGCGTCGGCTCCAAGCTCCATCGCCGCTGCTGCATGGCTAGGTGCTCCAATTCCAGCGTCTACAACAACAGGAACATTTGATTGTTCGATGATGATTTTTAGAAAATCTTCTGTGCGTAAACCTTTGTTTGAACCGATTGGCGCGGCAAGTGGCATGACAGTCGCCGCACCTGCTTCCTCCAGTCTCTTGCAAAGCACAGGGTCTGCCTGGCAATATGGCAATACCACAAATCCAAGTTTCACCAACTCTTCAGTCGCTTTCAATGTTTCGATAGAGTCGGGCAACAGATAGCGTGGATCTGGGTGGATTTCAAGCTTCAGCCAGTTTGTGCCAAATGCCTCACGGCTCATCTTGGCTGCAAACACGGCTTCCTTTGCGTCGCGCACACCACTTGTGTTTGGAAGCAACTGTATGTTTTTGTCCACAATATGCTTTAGCATATCATCATTCGCGTCTCCTAGGGAGATACGCTTCATCGCTACGGTCACCATCTCAGTCTCTGATGCGACGATTGAATCTTTCATCAAATCGTTGCTGCTGAATTTTCCTGTTCCGAGGAATAGGCGAGAATTGAATTCTCTGCCGGCAATTACTAGTTTGCTCATTTATATTATGTTTTATTTTTTTTTCTTTTTTCTTTTTTATTTAGCATTTAGCATTTAGCATTTAGCATTTAGCATTTAGCATTTAGCATTTAGCATTTAGCATTTTGAATCCTTGTAGACGCACGACCGTGCGTCTCTACAAGAGGATCGTTAAAAACATTTTTCGATTATTTTCAGAATCTCTTCTGTCTCTGTCTTTGGATCCGCAGCCGACAAAATGCCTCCTGAAATAGCGATTCCGTTCGGACCGCTGTGAAGCACTTTGCGGACATCGTCTTTCGTGATTCCTCCGATCGCCACGATTGGGATGTTGATTCCTTGCTCCCTGCATTTCCACACAATCTCCTGATATCCCTCCAATCCAAGCACTGGCGCAAGTTTCTTTTTTGTTGTAGTGAAACGGAATGGCCCGCAGCCTATGTAGTCGACGTCGTCTTTGATGGCTAGTATGTCGTCGAAACTGTTGCATGTGCCTCCGATGATGAATCCGTCGCCAAGTATAGCCCTTGCGTCTTTCGGATTCATATCCATTTTCCCAAGATGCACGCCGTCCGCGCCGACCTCTTTTGCCAGCTCTACATGATCGTCTATGATCATCACAGCTTCATATTGTTTGCATAGTGGCAAAAGTTCAAGTGCCACTTTCTTCACCTCTTCCACGGGAGTATCCTTCATTCGTAGCTGCACCCATTTGCATCCACCTTCGAGAGCAAGTCTTGCTCCTTCGATCTCTGATCTCCCGTTTACGGGATGGGTTATAAGTTGTAGCGAGAAAGCTCGCATCTGCATTAGATTCACTTTAGTCGAAATTTAAGTTGTTTATATGCCACGGAGAGTCCAAATGATCCTGTCACTTCAGTGTCCCTGTGGCGAATTTATTCCATCATTTGTCTTATAATGTCAAGCTGGGCGATGCCGTCTTTCCATGCACTTCCTAGAATTGCCACTCCTCCGAATCCGTAGTCTCTCACTTGTGAGATTTTGTCGACGGTGATTCCGCCAAGAGCGATGACGTTTTCGTTTATGATTCCGTCTTCTTTGGCTTTGAGCAAATCATCGTTAGAAAAGTTTGAGGCGTAACCGCTTTTGCTTATGCTGTCGAAGATTGGACTTAGGAAGCAATATTCCATGTCTGTAGACGCTGCGACCTCGTCAAGGGAATGGCATGAACGGGATGAGCATACGGAAGCGTATTCCGGATGACGCCCGTTCAGATGTTTGCCGCCGAGATTATATTCGTCCACTAAGTTGTAGCAGTCGTGGAGAACAATCTTTTTCCTCTCATCCGCAGTCAACCCTTCTATAATATGTCGTAGCGTCTGCTCGTCAGCCTTAGGGTGACGCAGATGCAGACGGAAAACTCCGCTTCCTATCACTCTTTTTATTTGCTCCGTCTCCCCACAAAAAGGGATCTCAGGAGTGATGACCACAACTTTCCAAGTTTGGCACATGGCATTTGATATTCTTAATTTTTAACTTTTAATTTTTCATCATCCTCCGCATGCGGCACGGATCATCATCACATCGGTGCCGTCATTAAGTTTAGTGGTTGCCCATTCGTCACGAGGAATGACGTCACTGTCGATAGCAAAGGCCACACCCTTGCTGTCTATACCAAGTTTGGAGCAGATGTCAGCCAACACAGCTCCATCTTGCAATTCCAAATCTTCTCCGTTCAGTTTGATTTTCATATTTCAAGAATTATTCTGTTTCTACAAAATGGTTCAACGGACCATATCCATCAGTGATGTCAAGACCGACAGCCCCAGCAATGGCTCGGTTGACATATCCGTGAGCTATTTCCACCGACGTTTTCAGGTCGTGCCCGTTTGCCAGACAACTTGCGATTGCCGAAGACATCGTGCAGCCGGTGCCATGGGTGTTGGTGGTATGGATTCTTTCGGATGTGAACCTGACCTCTTCGTCTCCGATTTTCAGTATGTCGACGCAGATGTTGGAATCCGCGTCGCCACCTTTGCTTAGAATGGCGGATGGGGTTATGCCTTTAATTATTTCGGCTTCCTTCACATTAGGCGTGACGAGCAAGGCATAGCCACAAAGAGTTCGGTAGAGATCAATTGTCTCATCATCGAATTTGCGGTCGCCCAACGTCGCACTGATAATTGGATCAATCACCAAGTTTTTTGGGGCGTGTTTGTCAAAGAAATCGATCAGTATCTTTAATTGAGATTTTGAGGCAATCATTCCGCACTTCATCGCATCCACACGGTAATGGTCGAACACATCGGAAATCTGCTTGCGAAACATCTCGTCGCTCACAGCTTCAACGCCGTTGAATGATTTCGGATTTTGCGACGTGGCGGCGGTAAGCACAGACATTCCGTAGACACCGAACCTTCCTGCCACACGAATGTCGGCAAGAACACCAGCACCTCCTGTAGGGTCGAACGCACCTATCGATACCATCGTCTTCATAAACAAAAAATTGCGACGCAGAAGAATTGCCTCCGCGTCGCATTATCTCGACTATATATGATTGCGTCACATATTTCAAGAAGAATGTTCCTACATCGGCATTACCCGCATCAGGTTATCAATTAAAGGGTATGATCTCAGCCTCGAACACTTCTCAGCACCCCTCTTCTTCTGTTTTAGTTTCTGCAAAGATAATTGTTTTTGGGATAGGGTGGATATGAAAAAAGATTTTTATTTCTTCCCGTCCTTTTTGAATTTTGCCCAAAAAGCTCTTCTTTTCGCTCTTGCCTCAAAGAATTTTTCACGTACATCGAGAGCCTCCTCTATGGCGAGTTGGATATCCATGCCCAAGATTTCCGCATAGCATCCTACGACCTGCACGAAAATGTCTTTGCTGCTAAACTTGCAGATGTTTTCCATTCTGTCGCGGAATGATATGTCTTTGTCTGTGAACTCCATTCTGTTGTTGTCGATCAAAGAGAAATGGTAGTTGGTGTCTCCGTCTTGATAGTAAAGGATATTTCCTCCGTTAAGATCATTATGTAAAATTCCTTTAGTATGCAGGTCGATCAGGAATCTTGCAAGAGACATTGCCAAGTGATCGTCAAGAGGTTTGTCTTGAAGAATAAGTGGCTCCAGACTTTTATGAGTTGTCTTCTCACAAGCGAAATAACAATATTCCATCAGCCCTGCTTTCTTCTGCTCCACGTAAGCTATTGGAGTAGGGGTGTCGATTCCCAACTCAAGAAGTTTAAGCCCATTATAATATGCTCTCTCTGCTTTGCTTTTTCTGAAGAATGAGTAGACGACGCGTTGTACAGACAACGGTTTCTTGTATCTCTTGATCACGACATCTCTGCCAAGTTCGGTGATGGCAAAACTTCTCACAGCGTTTCTGTCGAGGTGCAATGTCCTGCCTTTCTGACGGTAGCGAGTGTCCAAACTTTCCAAGAAGACCACGAGCTCCTTGCAATCCTTATATTCGTCGTTGATTACTACTTTCATGTTGTTCTGATTAGATTCAACAAAAATAATATTATTTTACGACAATTCATTAATGAAGTCGATACTTAATTCGTGTGACCGCATTGAGGTTGTCCTATCTTTCCTATGAAATTTACGGCACGAGTTAATGCATAGCAATGAAAAAAGGCACTTAAAATACAGAAACATACAATTCCTCAATCAGAACACAATAATTATTCCTCTGGATCTGGATCTGCTTTTGATACTGGACGGATGCACAATCCATTGAATCTGTTATCTATAGTTTTGTCAAATCCATATTCTTCCGAAATCTCATACGAAGTGGAAACTGACTCTCCATATCCATCACTCCAAGATGCTGTCCAATATCTGCCATATGGATAATCTCTGTCTATTTTAAACTCATTGGCTTTATGACCGTTTAGTGGAAAGAAAATGAAATTTCCATTTTTAGCAGTCAGTTTAAATCCAGGAATTCCAAATTCTTCTGTCCATTCAGCAGTGGTGCTTTTCAACAGTTCTCTGAAATCATTTTCCGTCGGCATCCTCCACTTTTCTCCCCATACAACGTATGCGGCATCATGCTCTTTGGTCAAAACCCTATTTTCTATGATTCCCATCTCTTCCAACTGAGTCTCCGTCTTCGATCCTGGAGCCAAATAGTTTTTGGATGTATATATTTCTTTTTCCTCTGTTTCTCCCCAAGAGATAAATGCTCCAACACCAGAAAGTGATGTTGATCCGATGTTCATTTTTGCCCATTTAAGACCACTTGGAAGTCCCAAATCAACAAATTCATGACCGCCAATTGTCGGATTCTTTCCATCGTCAACTATTTTAATGCTATCAATTAGTTCTTGTTTGTTGATTGCAACGTCGCCATTTTTCATTACGATAGCGATTTTCTTTTGAGCCATTGTGACAAAAGACAACAAAAGAGATAACGTTATGATTATTGTTTTTCTCATAGTGAAATCCGTTTGAAAAATAAACATGATTGTTTAATGCCAAGCCTATTTATGTGTCTACGTACGGGTTGTTAAAACCCCTTATCCTTTGTGTTATATTCAAAAGTTGTAACAGGACGGATTGGTAAGCCTATATTTCTGTAATCGTTTGAGACAAATCCATTACTTGAATAAAGGAGTTTTCCTTTGTATTCATAAAAAGTATTTTCGACACTGGTTTTAGCATAACTGGAACTCCAATATTCCCCGATGATACCATCTTGTGCAAGTATATCTGTAATGTAATATCCTGCAGATGGGAAGAATATACTATTGCCGTTGTTCTTGGATGTGTACATTATTCCAACTATACCATTTATTTCCGTTTGCTTTCGAGTGGTGTTTTGGATCAACTCCTCGCATTCTTCAATTGTTGGCATTCTCCATCCATCTCCCCAATTACAGTTTGCTGCATCATATTCTTTTGTCAAAATGCCATCTTTATCACAGTATCCTTTTTCAATCATTTCTTCAAGTTCAAGGTTGTAGGTCAAAGTCGTACTTTTAGAAAATACCTTTTGCCCTTTTGTGCCTCCCCAGAAAAAGAAATCTCCAAACTCTTCAGGTGTTTTTGCTCCAATGTTAGTAGTCGCCCATTTGGTCCCTGATGGCAAATCCAAATCAACGTATTCATGCAGATTTAGCAAATTAGGCGTATCTTCAAAGAAATAGATGCTGTCTATCTTTTCCGCCTCGTAACAGATCTCTTTGCCCTCATTTGTATAGAGACAGACCTGCTTTTTTGCCGATGCAACCATAGAAAATGAAATTGCTAGCAACAATAAATATGATTTCATAATATCGGTATGTTTTTTTTTCTACTGACAAAATTACTCGTTTTATGTCTCGATTGAGAAATTTATTAAGTTAATCTTTGTTAATTTTCATAAGAATATAAAAAAAGACGGAAGTGAAAACTCCCGTCTTTTCATTATTCCATTTTGTTAGAGACGCGTGACCATGCGTCTCTACGTGACGATGAATTACTGTTTGTTGGCTTTCTTACGTTCTGTCTCGTCAAGGATGATCTTACGAAGACGCATGTGGTTTGGTGTAACCTCTACGTACTCATCTTCCTTGATGTACTCAAGAGCCTCTTCAAGAGAGAATACTACAGGAGGAATGATCTTTGCCTTTTCGTCTGAACTCTTTGAACGCATGTTTGTAAGCTGCTTTGCCTTTGTCACATTGACAACCAAGTCGTTGTCTTTGCTGTGCTCTCCGACTACCTGTCCGGCGTAAACCTCGTCCTGTGGGAAGATGAAGAACTTACCACGATCCTGAAGCTTGTCGATTGCGTATGCGAATGCTGTACCGCTCTCCATAGCGATCATCGAACCGTTTGTTCTCTTCTCAATATCTCCTTTATATGGCTGATACTCTAGGAATCTGTGAGCCATGATTGCCTCACCAGCTGTCGCTGTAAGCACATTTGTACGAAGTCCGATGATACCACGTGAAGGAATCTGGAACACCAAGTGGACACGGTCGCCCTTCTTTTCCATTGAGACCATCTCTCCCTTACGTACAGAAACCATCTCAATCACTTTGCCGCTAACTTCGTCAGGAGTGTTGATTGTCAACTCCTCAATTGGCTCACACTTCTTGCCGCCAATTTCCTTGAAGATAACCTGTGGCTGGCCGACCTGCAACTCGTATCCCTCACGTCGCATTGTCTCGATAAGAACCGACAAGTGAAGCACGCCACGTCCGTATACTGTCCATACGTCATCGTTCTCAGATTTCTTGACACGAAGAGCAAGATTGCGGTCTAACTCCTTGATAAGACGGTCGTTGATGTGGCGTGATGTCACATATTTGCCATCCTTGCCAAAGAAAGGAGAGTCGTTGATTGTGAACACCATACTCATTGTTGGCTCGTCGATTGCGATTGGTGGAAGTGGCTCTGGATTCTCGAAATCACAGATTGAGTCGCCGATCTCGAAGTTCTCTACTCCGATCACCGCAACGATCTCACCGCATTCAGCCTCGTATACTTTTGACTGAGAGAATCCTTCGAACACTCTCAACTCCTTAATTCTGTTCTTCTGGATAGAACCGTCTCTCTTGACAAGAGCGATGTCCTGACCTTCACGGATCTTACCTCTGTGTACACGTCCGATGGCGATACGGCCTACGAAAGAAGAGTAGTCGAGAGATGTGATCAACATCTGAGTCGGACCCTCATTATAATTAGGCTCAGGGATATGCTCGATGATAGCGTCAAGAACTGGAGTGATATCGTCTACTCTTGGAGCCTTCCAGTCGGTGCTCATCCAGTTGTTCTTTGCAGAACCATAGATGGTAGGGAAGTCTAGCTGCTCTTCAGTAGCGTCAAGATTGAACATAAGGTCGAACACCTCCTCCTGAACCTCTTCAGGGCGGCAGTTAGGCTTGTCAACCTTGTTGATGACTACGATAGGCTTCAAACCAATTTCGATAGCCTTCTGTAGCACGAAACGAGTCTGAGGCATAGGGCCTTCAAACGCGTCGACAAGAAGAAGCACACCATCAGCCATGTTGAGCACACGCTCCACCTCACCACCGAAGTCGGAGTGTCCCGGAGTATCGATGATATTAATCTTATATCCTTTGTAACGGATTGATACATTCTTAGATACAATCGTTATACCACGCTCTCTCTCAAGGTCATTGTTGTCCAAAATCAATTCAGTTGGTTTCTCGCGATCAGAGAAAAGCTGTCCTGCAAGGAGCATCTTGTCTACTAGTGTTGTCTTACCGTGGTCAACGTGGGCAATGATTGCCACATTTCTTATCTTTTGCATACTTAATTTATAAATTTGTCGCAAAATTAGTGTAAATGACATTTTTACGCAAACAAAATGCCGATTATTTATGTTATATAACAACAAAAATAGAAAATGCGTGTGTTTCTTGTCTTTTTGTTTATGTGAAAACAAAAATTATTAAGTACTTTTGTCCAAATTAACGAATTAACGAAAAAGATTAATATATCATTATGGATAAATTGAGTTATGCACTTGGCATGTCGATGGCTTCAAATATGAAGCAGAGCGGTTTGGATTGTATTAACGTTGATGATTTTGCAAGTGCAATCAAATCTGTTTTCAAAGGCGAAAAGATGCAGATGACACCTGAAGAGGCACAGACTGCAATTAATGAGTTTTTTGCAAAGCAGAAGACTGAGGTGATGTCGAAAAACAAGAAGGCTGGCGAAGAATTCTTGGCGAAAAATAAGTCTAACGAAGGTATAGTCACAACTGCGAGTGGACTTCAATATAAAGTGTTGGTTGCTGGTACGGGAGCAAAACCAAAGGCTACAGACACAGTCGATTGCCATTATGAGGGCCGTTTGATCGACGGTACTGTATTCGACAGCAGCTACAGACGCGGACAGTCGGCTCAGTTCCCTGTAAATGGAGTTATTCCAGGATGGGTTGAGGCATTGCAGTTGATGCCAGTCGGCTCAAAATGGAAGCTTTACATTCCGTCTGAATTGGCTTACGGAGAATATGGCGCTGGAGAGACAATCGAGCCAAATTCTACATTGATCTTTGACGTGGAGTTGTTGGGCATTAAATAAATATATTATGAAAAAAATATTTTTGGCGATAATATCGTTGTCGCTTGCGATAGGAACCTCTTATGCGAGAGGATCAAAAAAAGATGCGGGAGCGTTGGCTAATTCTATTGATTCAGTCAGCTATGCACTCGGTATTAATATAGGAATGAGTCTTCAGGAACAGTTCAAGCAGCTTCCTGTCGATAACATTAATACTGCAGCTTTTTGCGAGGCGTTGAAATATACTCTTGATAAAGACACTGCGAATTTGAAGATCAAGGCTTCTGATGCCGGCACTGTGGTCATGACTGTGATGCAGAGAGCGGAGCAGGAGAAGGCTATGAAGGATCTTGCTGCCAATAAGATATGGCTTGCCAACAACAAGACAAAGCCAGGCGTAAAAGAGACAGCTTCTGGTTTGCAGTATCAGGTCATCACTGAGGGTACAGGAGAAAAGCCTAAGGCTACAGACAAGGTGACTGTCACTTATACAGGAACATTGACAGACGGAACAATCTTTGACAGTTCGGCGTCTCCGATTTCTTTTGAATTGAACAAGGTTATCCCTGGATGGACAGAAGGAATCCAGTTGATGCCGGTCGGAAGCAAGTATAAATTGTTCATTCCGTCGGAATTGGCATATGGCAATCGTGCGACAGGCAAAATCAAGCCAAACTCAATCTTGGTTTTTGATGTAGAGCTTCTTGGTATTGAGAAAGTGCAGGCCCGCAGTTCAGCCAAGTTCCAGTTCAAGCCTTATCAGCGTACAATGTAATAAAAGAAAGAAAAATAAAAACAATAATGAAAAAACAATTAATGACAGCAGTGTCAGTGTTGGCACTACTTGCGTCGACATCATGCCAGAAGCAGTCATCGATGTCGTCAAAGAATTTGAAGACAGATGTTGACTCTGTATCTTATGCACTTGGTATCAATGTTGGCGACGGATTGAAGCACGACTTGGAGAGATTCCCAGGTGATACAATCAACAAGGCAGCTCTAATCGCTGGTTTCACAGAGGCTATGAACGCTGCAGATGCTGAGAGCCTACCTATGTCTATAGATGATGCAAGAAACGTGATGCAGGAGTATGTCACTAAGGTGCGTGATATTCAGATCAAGAAGAACAGAGCTGAGGAGGAGACATTCTTGGAGGCAAACAAGTCGAAAGAGGGTGTTCAGGTTACAACATCTGGATTGCACTTTAAGTCTATAGTTGAGGGTAGTGGCAAACAAGCTTCAGACTCTTCATTTGTGAAGGTGAACTATACAGGAAAGTTGATCGACGGTACTGTATTCGACAGTTCAATCGAACGTGGTGAGCCAGCAATTTTCAATCTTAGAGGAGTTATCCCAGGATTCGCTGAGGGTATCAAGATGATGAAGGAAGGCGGAAAGGCAGAACTTGCAATTCCTGCACGTTTGGCTTACGGTGATGGAGAGGCAGGATCTATTCCTCCAGCATCATGTATCACTTTTGAAGTAGAGCTAGTAGAGGTTGACCCAGAGTTGCCTAAGCGTCCAGGTATGCCTCGCAGATAAAAAAGAATTATTAAGATTTATATATGGAGACGTGGATTTTTATCCGCGTCTCCTTTTTCATAGATTTAAAATTGACAAAACAAAGAATGTCGATTTTTTATGTTTATAAGATTTCACATGAAAAAATCGACCTTTTTTATGAAAAGTGTTTTTATTTTTGTGCTTTTTTTGCCTTAAGTATTCAAAAATAGTTAACTTTGCTTTCAAATAGAGTAATAATGAAGTATATGACAAAGTCACAGATTTATTCCATAAAGATAGCTGTATTATTGCTATTCTCGTTTTTCAATATCTCTTGTGGACGAATAGGCTCTACGAATGCAGAGGCGAAAGAATCAGAATCATTGACTTCAAGTGCGATGACTGAATACCGTGCCGCAGACATCATTAAGATGATTAAGAAGGGCAAGCCGATTCAGTTGATGAATTGTATGATTTGGGATGATTTGGATTTCACACAGTGTGGGGAGCCAAGAATCACCTCAGGAATAGCTGTTGAGGTAGACGTGGAGGTGCCAATCTATTTCAACCATTGCTTGTTTATGGGTATTGTGCTTGGAAAATCTAAGTTTAAGGACAAATTTTCATGTAGCGCCAACTTCCGTCGTTCGGTAACTTTTTCAGATTGCGATTTCAGAGGTGAGGTTGATTTCACCAAGGTTATGGTGGCAGACAATCTAGATTTCAGCAAGTCTACATTTGGAGAAAATGCGAAATTTGATTTGGTTGAGCTTCGAGGAGGTATCAATCGATTCTATGAAATTACTGCTGAAAAGAATTTCTCATTCACATCAAGCTACTCTAATGGAAACATATCGTTTATGGATGCCACATTCAAGGGCGATGCCAATTTCCATAAGTTGATATGCTCTGAGTTGATGATGAACAATACAACGTTTGAAGGTGACGCAATATTCTCGAACCAAACAATCCGTGGTGCGGCTTTGTTCAACTATGCAAAGTTCAACCATGATTTTGATTTGTCTTATTCCAAATTCCTGGCTCCTGTAATCATGACTCATGCAGAAATTTTGGGTAAAGTTATCCTTAATTATTGTGTGTTCAGTTCTCCAAGTCGTTTTTCAAATGCATCTGCTTATGCTATAGATATGAATGAGGCTTTGTTCTTCTTCGCTCCTGATTTGTCTAATGTCAAGATAGAAAAGGTGGTGAACGGAGAAAGTGTCTATCGATTTGTATCAAGTGAAAGACATGTTTTCCGTTTGGCTGATAAAGACAAGGAAGATGGTGATGATAAAGAAAAATCTTCAGACAAAATAGAAATTCAAAAAGCTGAAAAATAAACATTATTGTATATAAGATATGAATTTTAGAAATCTACGTGGCCGTGTAGGCAAGCTGTTTGTAAGCGGTGCAATCGCTACAATGCCGTTTTCTATGACTTCATGTGATGAGGCTACAACTCAAGCTGTTTTCGACATTCTAGAAGCACTGCTTGATTGTATGGGTTATATGCCAGAAAATGAAGACATCACTGACGAAACGACAGATGATGTTGACAATGATGAAACAGGTCTTCCTTCATCTGTAGATTGGACAAAATATACTCCTGCTGTAGGAAATCAGGGATCTTATGGTACATGTGTTGCTTGGGCTACAGGTTATGGCTTGAAAACAACACTCAACAATATTGATCATAATTACACGAACTACAAGAATACAGCTTCTTATCAGACATCTCCAATCGACCTTTGGCATTTGATGAGATCTAACTATAGCAGCGCGACTTCAAATCAGTGCGGCGGATCTAGCTTTGATCCAGCATTTAAGGTTATGATCGCTAAGGGAGTCGCAAGTATGAGTGCCAAACCATTTACAGGTCAAAAAATGACTTGTGATGGAGTGTCTTCGACAGGAAACTCAAGCAACAAACTTGGAGCATACCGTTTGGTGGCATACACAAGAGAATTGTCTGGTTCTTCTGCTTATGGTATGACGGTTACTAACTTGAAGTCTAAATTGACAGAAGGTCCTCTTGTAGTAGGCGCTAAGCTTGGTGAGAATTTCATGCGTTGGAATAGCAGTGCTGTTATCACAAGTGATGATCCAGACTCATACAATGGTGGACATGCATATCATGCGATGATGATCGTAGGATATGATAATTCAAGAAGGGCATTCCGTATCCAGAACTCATGGGGTTCGTCAGAGTGGGGTGACAACGGTTATATTTGGGTTGGTTACGAACACTTCATTGATAATTTTGCATTTGGTGTTTGGTCGGCATCCAATGATGCCAATGCTTATGTAAATACAGCAGCGGCAACAAGAGGAATCACAGGCGTGGATTTGAAACTTGAAGTTATTGCTGATGAGGCTCTTGCTAATGGCAACCGTAAGTTGACTTACGATATTGTGAACAAGGGTTCAGGAGATGTGAATTTGAGCAATAGCGACGTCGTTTATTCTCTATATAAGAAGAAACATTTCCATGAGAAGGCTATTTTGGCTGACGTGAAAGTGGATGCGGTTCTTCCTGCAGGAGCTAAAGCATCTTCGGTTTTGGGCAAGAAGTTGACTATCGAATACCAGTTGCCTTCTGTGTTCAGCAACGGAGAATTGACAGATGCTGAATGCTACATGTTCTTGGCTCTTGATCCAAAGAATGAGTCGGGCGACGACAATATTGACAACAATTTCGCTTTCATCACATCGTCTGACGCAAAGCCATTGAAGGTGTTCAACAATGAAATCACAAACGATGTCAAGATCCTTACTGCTGATTTGAGCAGTAAAATTATAAATGATTATACAGGAGCTGAGTTGATCGGCCGCTTGGCAAAAGAGTTGAAATAATCAGACTTAATCTTTATAGGCAAGGTCGGGATTTAATCTCGACCTTGTTTTTTTACAATTAATTCTTTTCACAGTAAATGTGAATGACGAATCCGTAGAACGGACAAAAATGAATACTTCATCAAAAGATAAAATAAAGCATTTCTTTAACCAGTACGTACTAATGATTGCAATGGTGCTTGGCATCACTGCATATCTGGTCTATCACAACCTCGATCTGCAGAGTTCCACTCGTGATGCTGTTCGTGCCATTGTGGATTATTTAATTCCGACGATGGTTCTTGTGATGCTTTATGTGACGTTCTGCAAAGTGAACCTGCGTCGGTTGAAATTCACCCGTTGGCATCTTATGCTTTTCCTGTTTCAGGTGCTGTTGATGGCTTTGGTGACTTTGATTGCCTACTTTCTACAAAACACTAAGTTTGTGGTTTTGGCAGAAGCCGCATTTATCTGTGTCGCCAGCCCTACCGCCACTGGCAGTGTCGTTGTGCTGACACAACGGTGGGGAGGAAACGGTGAGACAACAACCACGTATACTCTTATTTCCAACGTCATCACGGCTCTTTTCGTGCCTGTGATGATACCTTTTATGTCTTTGCAGGATTATTCGCTCTACGACAGTTTTCTGATGATAATAAGACGTGTCACACCTCTTTTGATAGTTCCGATGTTGATGGCTTTGTTGACGCAGATCATCTTTCCTAAGGTGATTGATGTGGTGAAGACGTGGAAGGATCTGCCGTTATACCTTTGGGCGATCGCTATGTGTCTTGCGATATCCATGACTCTGCGTTATCTGATAACGAGTGAATTTGGCATACCGATTGAGATTGCGGTGGCTTTTGTCTCTATGGTCGTCTGTGCTGTTTTGTTTTATTCCGGGAAACGAATAGGAAGAGTTTATGGTGAACATATCGGAGCGGGGCAGGGGTTGGCTCAACGTAACACTGTATTTATTATTTGGCTCGGCTCCACTTTCCTTCATCCTTCATGCGCGATAGCCGGCGGATTTTATAGCCTGTGGCAAAACCTGTTCAACACTTGGCAGATGCGGAAATTTGAACGAGAGGGAAAAATATAATTCATAATTCATAATGGGTGGATATCCATATATCTGATGGATTTTCCACGTAGAGACGCACGGTCGTGCGTCTCGGGAATTTGCGTGATTCCTGTGTGATGAATAAAAATGAGACGTGTGTAATAAAAATGAGACGTGTGTAATAAAAATGAGACGTGTGTAATAAAAATGAGACGCACGACCGTGCGTCTCTACATATTGTTATTCTTTTGTGTCTTTTTCTTTGTTTTCTTCTTTTTTCTTTTCCTCACGTCTTTTCCCAAACATTTTTTTGAATGGAGAAATATATGTGCTGATCAGTTCTTCCGCATTGTCGTAGTCGTGACGGTAGAGCAGACCTACTCCTTGCGTCTGGGAATTGAACCGACGCAGATAGCTGTTGGATGAGCGGTTGAATGCTTTTCCTCTGAATCTTCCGTTTGGTGAGATTTTATATTCGATATCAAAATCCACGACTCCACTGGTTGATGTCTGGGCATCGGTTTCAGATATTCCTTCACGGTATCCGAAGTTTCCGTTCAAAAGCAGACGGTCGTTGAGCAATCCTGTGGATAGTGCGACTTCAAATTCGGTCGTTCCTGAAGTCTGGTCTTCTGAGTACGGACGGTAGTTCAAGCCGACATTCACGTCGTTATTGATTTTCGAAAGAAGTCCGCTGATTTCTGTAGACAATGCCGCAAATCCCACTGCTGCCCTGCTGGAAGATACAAAGTCGCTTGTGTTGAATGTTCCGAAAGCAAGAAGGCTGGCGACGTTTCTGTTCATCGCTTCGTCGGTGTTGATCACACTGCGTACTTTTCGCATCATGTCGTCGTCGATGTTTGGCATGTTGAGGTCGAATTTGACAACCGGACGTGAAATTGTGCCTGAGATATCCATCAGACAGTTGACTTGTGTCGTGGTGACATTGTCTTCTGACAGTATATCCCCGACGTATGCGTTCAATGTATATTTGGCATTCACGTCAAGGATTGCCGCACTTGGATCTCCATTCCATCGGATTGTACTTCCGTCGAGCAAATCAAATTTTCTTGCGATGATACTTTGGATGGTAAACAGATAGTCGCCTTTTGTAATCTGATATTGTCCGAACAGTTTGAATAGATCGTCCCTTCCGTCGTACGAGAACGACAGATTTCCGTTTCCTCTTGCACGTATGACATCTCCTAGTTTCTGGTCGAGAATCAGTGAAACTTGGGCATCAGGAGTGGCTTCAATATCAGCGTTGACATTCACAATGAGTGGATCCTCTTCCTCCTCCTCGTGTATCTTTTGTATCTTCATCCTTCTAGCCCTGCGCATTTCCTGCGTCGTCATCTTTGTGTTTTTCTTAAAGGTGATGAATCCCGCGTCGTCCACACCTTTAGTGCCATCGAGTGGCACGACAAACTTACTGTCTTTCTTTGTCTTTGCTTTGATGTCGATGTTCAGTTCATCGCCGCTTCCGGAAACTCCCACTTTGCCTCCGATGTATGCCTTTCCATAGAACAATTCGTTGTCTGTCTCATTTGTGTTGAGTGCTAACAGGTGTTCAGAGTCGACGTTGACTGCATATTTCCAGTGCAGGAATCCTTCATGAAGAATGAGTGCAGAGAGAAGACCGTCGTTTCCTTCCTGATCTTTTATCTTGATACCATCCATTCTGAACGAGTTCTGTGTCATCCACACAGTGTCAGTGAAGGTATACTTGACATCGGTATAGTCGATGTTGAAGTCAAAATCACGCACTAATCCCATGCCCTCAAGACCGATATTGTTGAAGTGTCCGAGTGCCAAGACGTGAGTGTTGAGCACACCTGTGTTGTTGCTCAAAATTCCGTCAAGATAGATGCGGAGAAATTTCATGTCAATGTCTCGAAGTCTACCGTCAATAAACAATGAATCTTCGTCAAAGTATACAGCACCGTCGATTTCACTTTTCTTATGTGTCTCATAGGCGGAAATCACATTTGTGCCAAAAATCAGAGTGTTGTTCTTCTTGTCGTAGCCGAATTCTGCCTGCATGTCGCCGAATGGATAATTGTTAAGGTAGGCATCGTATAGTCCTAGTCTTCCTTCGACGGTAGGGTTGCTGAACAATTTGGTCAAGTAGAAATCACCGTCTCCAATGCCGCCGAATGTTATGAATTTATTATCCATGATATTGCTGAAATGAGTCACGTCTAGATCTGTAAACCATATTCTCAGACTGTCGTCTTGCAAATCTGTTGTCCGTCCGAGTGCATGGAATTTCTGGAACTTGTTTTCAATCTCAAATCGTTTCACATCAAGCAGTTTCGGACGAAGTTCGATTTCTCCGGCACCGATGGTCCATACCGAATCTTTGATAACAATTTTTGAAGGTATGATTGAGATGTCAGCCGACAATCCGTTGTCGGAGTATCCTTTCAGTGCCGTTTTCAACGACAAATTTCCGCTGTATGTTACATTTTCCGAATTGCTGAACGACAACCGCAAATCGAAATTATCGTCTTTCGCGTTGGCATTTAAACTTATATAGTATGGATATCTGCGTTTGTCAGGGTCGGCATACGTAGTGCGACACACAACTTTTAGATTGTCATGTGGATTTTCGACCAAAAGCAAAGCGTCTTCCACAATATTATCCTTATATATGAAAAGAGGAGCTTCGAACCTCAGTTGGAATTTTTGAGCATTGTCGTTGACAAATCCTTTCAATTTGCTTTTCTGTTGTATCACGACTGGGAGTTCAAAAATATCGTTGATCGGCTCTGTGTTTTCAATTGTGAAGTTGAATGTGAAATCGTTGGCATTTTTAGTTGTCTCTTTATTCTCGTCGTATTTGCTATCCATCTGTTTTAGAGTAGGCAGATAAGAATAGGCGATATGTTTCATGTTGTCAACCAAAGTCGCAAATGAATATTGACCCTCCACATTTCCGTTGATGTAGTCGGAGATGATGTTGATGCGTTTTTTGCCCTCTTTTGAAGCGACGGTGTTGAGTGTGAACAGATTCAGATATAGGTATCTGTCGCCACGAGTGCAGAGAAAGTTATCGAGTGTCACCGAACCTGACAAGTCGTCGATTGTTTTTCCGGTGCAGTTAGTTGTGATGTCGAATGAGACGGTGATTGGATCTTCCGACTCAATCCAGTTAAGTTTGTCAATATTCGCGTCTTTCACACTTGCCACAAAGTTCATCACCGGCATGTCTTTGTGTTTCATGTTGATGCTTCCCTCAAATTCACAGTTGATATTGTCATCCTTGAGTGTGAAATTTCCGGTGTAACTTCTATCGTTAAGCTTTCCGTTGATTGTCACACCCTGGTAGAGATAGTCTTTGAAGTATATGGTGTCGATTTTTCCGGCAAGCTCCATCTCAAACTTGTCTGCTTCGATTTTCTGGATGTCGACCTCTAGCTCAAATGCTGTTTTCCCAAAACCACTCTCTTTTCCAAACAGTTTGGTGAGATTGAAGTTTCTTGCAGCTGTGGCTCCTATGATATTGAATTTCTCATATTTGTTGTCGTCTGCTTTGATTACTACGTCGGTGGATATAGTTCCACCGTCTGTGGTTAGGTTTCCTTCTGCGTAAAGTTCTTTGAATTTTCCGTATACGATTCCTGAGAATCTTATCATACCAAGCGAATCAGCTACGGGAGGAAGATAAACAGGACGGTCGATAATCAATTGCCCCAGCTTTTTTGCGTCGGAAGCAGTCAACGTGATTGATTTGAAGTCCGCGTCGATGCCAAGAGAGTCGATATTGAAAAAGTCTGTGAATTTGAAATCTGCGTCGAAAGTCATTGTTTCTCCCATGTCCATTTGGATGGATTTCAAATTCATTTCACGTCTTGTCCCGATTATGCTTCCGCTCAGACGTATATCGTCTTTTGAATTTTTGAACGAATGGAAAAGAGATGAGAAATCGGCAAGATGAATGTAGGAAGGCCTTAATGAAAGGTCTATTCTGCCATCTTCCAATCTGTGTAAGTTTTCTCGTATTTTAGGAAGTGTTATGGATGCCTTCGAAAATGCGAGTTGGCTGTTTTGTGTTTGGGTCACAAACTCATCGAAATTGATTTCATCGTCGGATACAGTCACTGTGGTGGAGAGATTGCTCAATTCAAGTCCGGAGCGTTCCTTGAAGTGTAGACGGTGCAAACGGAATTCTTGAGAATTGGAGAACATAGATTCCTTGATGAACAAAGCTCCGTTGATGTCGGTTAGTGCAATATGTTGTGGGCAGAAGACACTGTCGACGGGAATAATCGCGTCGTCAGTAACAAAATCCATTTTGCAGTCGGTGAAAGCGAGCGACTCAAGATCAAAATCCCAGTCGAGCGACGTAGTGTCGTTAGGCGTAGTAAACGCATCTACGAGGAAATCATAGTTGTATTTATTACGGTCTTTCAGATATTTTATCCTTGCATCTGCCTCTGTGAACTGGATTGTTCTGAAGCTGATACAAGATTTGAGAAGAGGCAGCACATTAAGTGTCACCTTTGCTCTGTCGACGTAAAGCAAAGTGTCTTTTTCTTCGTCAGATATGTAGAACTGGTTTATTATGAATGCGTTAGGAAAATTCCAGTCGATTCTGTCAAGATAAACATCCGCTCCAGTACGAGCTTCGATTTCTTTCGTTACTTTGCGTACAACCTTACTTTGTAGTTGCTCATTTTGCAATACAAAATACGCCGCAGTGAATAGAGTGAAAACAAGTGCGGCAAGAATAAGCACTATGTAAGTAAGTTTTTTTATCTTTGTATAAATTTTGCAGTCATTGAATAATGCTACAAAGTTAGTGATAAATAAAAAGATTTGAAAATGTCAATAAACATTTTAGCGATAGAATCTTCGTGCGACGACACTTCTGCTGCCGTTTTGCAGGACAATATTCTTTTGTCCAATGTGATTGCGAGTCAAAAAGTGCATGAAAGTTATGGTGGTGTGGTGCCTGAGTTGGCATCACGCGCGCATCAGCAGAACATTGTGCCGGTGGTGAGTGAGGCAATCAAACGCTCAGGATTGAAGAAGGAAGACCTTCATGCTGTGGCATACACGCGTGGTCCGGGACTGATGGGTAGTCTTATGGTCGGCACCTCGTTTGCGAAGGGATTCTCTCTATCGTTGGGGATTCCGTTGATAGATGTCAATCACCTTCAGGCTCACATTTTAGCCCATTTCATCGAGGAAAAGGATGTTGAACACAAATGTCCGCCTTTCCCATTCCTATGCCTGCTTGTGTCGGGTGGTAATTCTCAGATTGTGTTGGTGGAAAACTACAACAAGATGAATATCATTGGTCAGACGATTGATGACGCTGCTGGTGAGGCATTCGACAAATGCGCTAAAGTGATGGGGCTTCCTTACCCTGGTGGTCCAGTGGTGGATAAGTTGGCTAAGGAGGGTAATCCAGAGGCTTTCAAGTTTTGCAAACCTCATATCCCTGGTTTGGATTACAGCTTCAGTGGTTTGAAGACATCTTTCCTATACACATTGCGTGACGAAATTGCCAAGAATGAGAATTTTGTGGCTGAGAATGTCAATGATTTGTGCGCGTCGTTGCAGACTACAGTGGTGGAGATTTTGATGGACAAACTTCGTAAGGCGGTCAAGCAGACAGGAATCAGCCACGTCGCTGTGGCTGGTGGTGTGTCGGCAAACTCAGCGTTGAGAGCCGCATTCGAGGATCACGCCCGTCGCTACAAATGGAATATCTATATTCCTAAATTCGGATATACTACGGATAATGCCGCTATGGTCGGCATCACTGGATATTTCAAATACAAAGATGGAGATTTCAGTGATGTGTCGCTACCTCCATTTGCAAAAGTGACAATTTGATTATTAATAGAATAGTAGAGACGGAGTGCACTCCGTCTCTTTTTATACGATGTGTACTCCGTCTCTTTTTATACGGTGTGCTCTCCGTCTCTTTTATGTTGAAATATGATGAAGAAAGTTAGAAGTCCTTGGCTTGGTCAGGAAGGATATGATTGCATCGCTTGTTCCCCGACAAATCCCATCGGATTGAAGATGGAGTTTTACGTAGATGGAGAAGAGATGATCGGAATATGGAAGAGTAAACCTCATTACAACGGATGGTGTGGAGTGGTGCATGGTGGTATCCAGTCGCTGATGCTTGACGAGGTTGGCGCATGGTGGGTTCACTACTTCAAACAGTCTGCAACTGTGACTGCCAGATTGGATGTGAAGTTCATTAAAAGTGTGAAATCATCTTGGCCGGAAATTAAACTTAAGGCTACAAAGGTCAGAGACTTACGCAAGTTTGTGGCTCTACATATTGAACTTTTGTCTCCAGAAGGAGAAGTCTGTGGATCAGCAGAAGGAACATACTATATCGTGCCAAAAGAAGAGTCGGAAAAAGACTACGGCTTCTACGGATGCTTCTTGGAGGAAGATTGCAAATAAGGTCACGGTTACGAGACAAAACTATATCATCTTCCACCGTTTGCGAAAGTGACAATTTGATTAAATTAGAAATAAATGCGGAATGCTAAATTATAGTGTTCTGCATTTTTTATTTAGCATTTAATATTTCACCAGCTCTTTGATTATCTGGTTGATCTCTCCTTTTGAGATATATCCGACGCTTAAATATGGTTCACCTTCTTTAGGAATGAACATAAGAGTCGGTACAGAGCTGATATTGAATGCCATTGCAAGACGTTCCTCTTTTTCTGTGTCGACTTTATAGAAGTCTACTTGTCCTTTATATTTGTCTGACAATTCCAAAAGACTTGGAGCGAGTTTTTTGCATGGTGCGCACCATGTGGCATAGAAATCAATTACGACAGGACGACCTGATTTGTTGCTCCATGTCTGAGTCGAATCGTGTTCGAAATCATAAATGTTGTCGAGGAATTCTTTATATGTGATGGATGGTAATTCCGTATCTTTATTAATCTCTTCTTTGAATGTTTTCACGCGTGCGAGAGTCTCAACACCATCTTTAGGGGTGCAGCAAGCAAGAGAAAGCAATGCGATTATTGAGCGAAATATATTTTTCATTTTGCAAACTTTTTAGTTTTCAATTTAGGACAATCATAGAACGAGAATTCAGCCTCAGATTCTACATTTGTTCCAATTATCTCTATCAGTGAATGGCAGCTCATAAAAGTGCCGTCTTCAATTTTCTTTATTCCGTTTGGAAGAATGACACGTTCGAGTTTCTCACAGCCTGAAAAAGCGGCCTCGCCGATTGATTGTAGCGACGGGAGATTTTGCAAATTTATGGTTGTCAGATTTTTACAGCCATCAAACGCGTTAACTCCTATTTCTTTCAATGTTGTTGGCAGTGTGATGCTTGATAACTTTTTGCAGTCGGAAAATGCTCCATACGCAATGGCATTCATTGCCCCGTTCAACGATAATTCAGTCATGTCCTCGCAACTGTGGAATGTCATTTTGGGAAGAGTGTCGAGGTTGGCTTCTACGACGACTGATTTCAGTGAACCGCATCCGTTGAACACGTATTCGCCAAGTGAATCCACAAACGACGGGATGACCAGCGTCTCCAATCCGCTACGGTCGAAAGTATGGTCGCCTATTGATAGCTTATTGTTGCCAGATTCAAATTCCACGGATTTCAGGGCAAGATTTTCTCCAAAAGCCCATGATCCGATATGACGGACACTCTTTGGAATATATATAGTCTGCAATGATCTGCAAGCGATGAAAGCATCATGTTCGATGGATTTCAATGAAGATGGTAGTGTCACCGATTCAAGTGATGCACAGAAGAAGAAACAGTGGTGAGGAATGACATCAACTCCATTAGGAATGACGATTGATTTCAGTTTGCTGCATTCAGCAAATGCTGTCGGACCGATTATTTTCAGCTTCGACGGCAATTTCACCGTCTCTATCTTGCCACATTTGGCGAATGCCTGTTTGGCTATTTTGGTGACTGCATAGTATCTGCCTCCATTCTCCACACTGTCTGGAATCACCACTGCTTTCGACAGCGATTTCTCTGCAGACAGAAGCGTAGCCTCTCCCGTCGCCTCATCAAAAGAGAATGAGAAAGGCGACGCGAATGCGAATATGGAATTCAGCAATATGGATAATGTCAGAATAATAAGTTTTTTCATTTGAAAATCAGAACAAAGATATTTTATCGATTTTCTGCAAACAATTGGCAAGTTAGAAATTATATTTTAGATATGCAAGTAAGCAAATTCCATTTTTCAATATTCATACTTATGTGAGACTTTTACATTGTTTGCGTGAGTTGATTTCACATGAATGTAATATGTCGGAATCTGTTTGTTATTATTTTTGCGACATGTGATTTTTTTTAGAAATATATAATATGAAAAAAACTTTAAGTGCATTTTTGGAATTACTATTTTGTGTTTGTGGTTATGCCATTAATGGAGATGGTAGTGCAGACAATCCTTATCAGATAGGAAATGTGGATGAACTTTATGAGTTTGCGTCTATTGTCAATGAAGGGGCTGTTGACGCCAATGGTGTTTTGACTGCGGATATTGTTGTCAATAATCTTCAACCGGAATTGTTTGACGGAAATTATGAAGGAGTTAAACTTTGGGATCCAATATGTGGCAAATCAGCGAAGTATGATGGTCTCTTCGATGGAAAGGACCATTCCATTTCAGGTCTTGTTGTCAGCCCAAACAAAGATTTGTATAGTTTTGGATTTTTCGGAACTTGTTCGGAAAAGTCTATAGTTAAAAACTTGATAATCAAAGATTCGTATTTCTCTGCGAACGATGATATTGGAGCTATTTGTGGTCGCAACCATGGAACTATAGAGAATTGTGAATCATATAATTCCATTGTAGATGGACTTAATAATTCTTACAGTTCTCCATATAGAGGTGGTATCAGTGGAGCGAATTTTAACAAAATCCGACTTTGCTACAGTACAGCGACTATAAAGTCACCTGAAGAAGGCATTGGTGGTATTGCCGGATATAATTCTGGTGCAATTGCTGAATGTGGATTTAGTGGTGTTTTGGTTGCAAAAACAGCTAAGACTTCTGCAGGAGGAATTTCTTTTTCCAATACGGGAGTTATAGAAAACTGTTACAGTGCGGGATCGTTTGAAGGAGATTTCAAGGATGTCTGTGGAATAACAACAGTCTCTTATGTAAAGAATTGTTATTATGATTCAACCAAATGCCATCAGACTCAAAAATTCAGTGTGCCCCAACCGTACAACACAAAAGATTTCACTTCTGGCAAAATATGTTTCTTGCTGAATTCCAATTCTACAGGTGGATCTGTTGTATGGCATCAGGATTTGTCAAAAGATACTCTCCCTATGTTTGTTGGCAAAGATGTGTATCAATCAAGCCCTTGTGTTGGCTTCTATTCTAATGAGAAAGATTCTTTGGAACATAATCATGAAATGGAAAACAATGTATGCGTACATTGTGATTATCATGTCCACAAATATCAGAATTTGACATGTGAAATATGTGGAAAAGACCAACGTCTGGATGAAGACGGAACGTTCCTTATCTACACTGCAGATGATCTTTACGATTTTGCAAACCAGATAAATGAGTGGCAGAATCTTACACTTAATGCGAAATTGATGAATGATATAGTAGTGAACGACGTGGATTTGTCAAATACGGATTCAATTGCAGATACATTGAGAATGTGGATACCGATAGGTGCTGAAAGTTTGGGTGTATACAATGCTTGTTTCGATGGAAACGGATACTCAATAAGTGGTATATTCTGTAAAAGTAGTGATTATTATTATCTTGGTTTATTTGCAGAGAACGGATCTTATAGCACTATAAAAAACTTAAGGATTGTCAATTCTCATTTTGAAAATGAGGATGTCTATGGCAATGCAGGTAGCATAACTGCAAATAATAATGGATTTGTTGTAAATTGTGAAAACTATGCGACGGTTAAAGGTAAAAAGAATGTAGGCGGAATTTGTGGGGAAAACAGATTGGCCACTATATATGGATGTGTAAATCATGGTGTTATAATGACAATGTCGGCTAGGGGAGAAGCGGGAGGAATCACTGCTCATAATTACCAGGGGCTGATAGAACGCTGTGGAAATGATGGTCCTGTAACAGGATCTGTTGCCGGAGGTATTACGGGAACATCCGGAAAAGACAAAGGTGATGGCCCTGTAAGTTATCCTCAAATCAATTACTGTTATAATGTTGGTGAGATTACAGGAAAAACTCATTCTGGAGGCTTGGCTGGTGATGATTTCTACAAAATAAGCCACTGCTTTAATGCAGGAAAGGTGAGTGGAGAACAATACTATGGATCAATTTCTGGAGGAAAGTTTGAGTCATATCTTCCTGATCCAGACAGTGTGGAAGTGACCAAATGTTTCGTTTTAGTTGGGTGCGACAGCATTTTGAATGGCGTCGAAGAGACTTCTATTCCAGAACCATACGACATTACGGTCGTGGATTCCGCAACATTTGCAAGTGGAGCTGTGGCTTTCTTGTTAAATGAAGGAACAACAGACGGCACACAACCGTTTTATCAGACAATTGAGGAAAGAAAACATGCTCTGAGAGCTATGGTTTTGCCTACAGACAATTTGGATCGCTTACCAGTGCTGGACTCTCTACATGGCACGGTATATTATAATGAAGAGATTTCTGTTTATTATAACTATGAAATGGAACCGACAGGCTTCCAGATTGTCGATTCTAACAAATCCAATGCTGTGTATGTATTTGGTAATCGTGTTGTGGTACCAGAGATAAAAGATAAACTTATGGTCTACAGTATTGATGGCAAGATTGTCCGTTTTATGCCGGTGAAGACAAATGCACAAAACACAGAATTTGTTCTTAATAAAGGCATTTACATGATTGTTGTTGATGGAAAAACGTTCAAGGTAAATATCGCTAAGTAAACACTATATGTCAAATGAAAAATAAGGATGCTGCATGAAAATAATGCAACATCCTTATTTTTTTGTATCATAGATTAAAAATACCTATTCAATAATCTTGTGAATAATCTTCGGTTTTAAAATCTAGATTTAAAAACCACCAAAAAGTGTAGGTATGCTTTTTCCGGAAGTGATTACCAAACTTCATGAAGATCTTTATGAGCTTCAACCAGATGATCGTACAACTCTTGTTTGGTCTCGCCATCGTAATCGTACAATACGTCATCATCGGCGATCTTGTAAGAAATGTATGAACCTTCTACTTTTAGATCTTTAAATCCGGCATCTTTCATCTGCTCGAATGCTTGCTCCGCTATGGCATGGGAGAACTGGTAGACGTATTCCTTAACTTCGTCCATTTTAGTGTCGTTGCTGAAATGGTAAGTGAGAATCATTGTTGGCATTACATCAATAATGTAGTCGCCATCAATATATACACCGTTTTGGCTTCTGTATTTATGGACAAAAGGTTCTGAGCTTGACTCACTCTTTTTGTTGTCATCATCGTCGTCGTCATCGCCACAAGAGGCGAATGAGAATGCTCCCAAAAGCAACATTGTCCATGAGAGCAGTAGAAAAAGATGTTTTTTCATATGTTGTAAATTAACTTAATATTAAAATCCTTGCAAATATATCATAATGAAGGCTTTACGGGTAGATTTGATAGGTGATTAAAAGATTAGGATTCAGAGCATTTCTGCCCTGAACCCTAATTATTCAAACAAATCTTATTTCTTTGTGATTTTAGCCACAGCGTCCATAATCTCCTTTGCCACTTTCTCTGCCTCAGCCTCTGTAGCTGCCTCTGAATAGATACGGATGATTGGCTCTGTGTTGGATTTTCTCAAGTGAACCCAGCTGTCAGCGAAGTCGATCTTTACTCCGTCGATATCGTTGACCTCCTCGTTCTTATATGCCTCCTTGATAGAAGCAAGCACTTTGTCGACGTTGATGTCTGGAGTAAGCTGGATCTTGTTCTTTGAGATGAAATATAGCGGGTATTCCTTCTTCAACTCGCTTACCTTGATTCCCTTGTTGGCAAGATGAGTCAAGAACAATGCGATACCTACCAATGCGTCTCTTCCGTAGTGGCTTTCTGGATAGATCACTCCTCCGTTGCCCTCACCTCCGATGACTGCGTTTGTAGCCTTCATCTTAGTTGTTACGTTGACCTCTCCTACAGCTGCTGCGTTGTAGACTCCGCCACGACGCTTTGTCACGTCACGTAGAGCACGTGTAGAGCTTAGGTTGGAAACTGTATTTCCTGGAGTCTTGCTCAATACGTAGTCGGCTACGGATACCAAAGTGTACTCCTCACCGAACATGTCGCCGTTCTCTGTGATGATTGCCAAACGGTCAACATCAGGGTCGACAACAAATCCGACATCAACCTTCTCCTTCTTGCAAAGATCAGCAATGTCTGTCAAGTTTGCAGGAATTGGCTCTGGGTTGTGAGCGAAATGTCCTGTGGCCTCACAGTTCAAACACTTTACGTTCTTCACACCAAGACGCTCAAGAAGCTTTGGCAAAACATTTCCTCCGACTGAGTTGACGCAGTCGATAGCGACAGTGAAGTTGGCTTTCTTGATTGCCTCTACGTCTACAAGCTTCAATGCCAATACCTTGTCGATATGGATATCGTCGTAATTGTTCACATATTTCACTTGTCCAAGATTGTCGACCTCAGCGAATGTGTATTCGTCGTTGTCTGCCATCTTCAACACTTCTTTTCCGTCAGCGTCAGAAAGGAATTCTCCTCTTTCGTTAAGAAGCTTCAATGCGTTCCACTGCTTAGGATTATGGCTTGCGGTAAGGATGATACCTCCGTCTGCTTTCTCATTTACAACTGCGATTTCAGTAGTAGGAGTAGAAGCCAGTCCGATGTTCACAACATTCACTCCAAGACCGACAAGTGTGCCAGTCACGATTGAGTCTACCATAGGTCCGGAAATTCTCGCGTCGCGGCCTACAACGATTGTCGCCGTCTTCTTTCCGTTTCTCTTGGCAATCCATGTGCCGAATGCTGCGGTGAATTTTACTACGTCAAGTGGTGTTAGGTTATCTCCTGTGCCTCCACCAATAGTTCCTCTGATTCCAGAAATCGATTTTATCAGTGTCATATCTTATTTATTAATTTTTTCATTCAATCAATGATTAAAGCAAAGTTATAACAAATTTTTAGTGATAAAAAGGATATATTTGCAAAACCTTTGCAGAAAAGGTTAAAAATATATGAAAAAAGCATATTTACTAGTAATAACAATATTTTTGATCTTATTTTCCGCCTGCTCGCCCGTGAAGTATGTGGCGGACGGAGATTTTTTGCTCGACGACGTGAAGTTGGATGTAAAGAATTCGCAGTTGAAGGAGAACGATGCGAAGTCGTATATCCGTCAGCAGCCGAATTTGAAAATCTTTGGTCTTTTCCGGGCTCATCTCCGTCTTTATAGTCTTTCCAGAAAAGATTCTGTTAAGCGCAACGGTCGGGTCAGACATTTGGGACGCGCTCTTCGTAAGATGGGTGAGCCGCCTGTGATTTACAACTCGATGATGCGTATACAATCTGAGCGTCAGTTGGAGAAATATTACAGAGCCAAAGGCTTTATGAATGCAAAAGCATCTTCCGACGTGGAGTTCAAGAAAAAATGTGCTGTTGTGACTTATCATGTCGACGAGGGGGTGCCTTTCCGAATTGAGAATATTGATTTCGATTATCGTGGAGATTCCGCGATCCAAAAGATTGTTGAGACAGATAGATTCTATGAGTCGAAACTGAAGACGGGAATGCTTTTCGACAGCGATGAACTGGATGCGGAACGCAATAATATGTCGAGCCTTTTGCGTCGACACGGATATTTTTATTTTACAAAGGATTACATCACTTACACGGCAGATACCACTGTCGGCGACCACAAGGTGGATATTACGCTGGAACTCAAACCGTTCAGCAAGACGCGTTCGGATGGAAGCAGAGTGGATGTGCCGCACACGAAATATAAGATTGGCGACATTTCCGTCGTGACTCTCGACAAACCGAATGTGTCGTATACTGAGGTGCTGGCTTATGACAGTGCCAGAACAGAAGAAGGTATTTTGATGAAGTATCTTCATAAACCGTTTCTTCGCTCCTCTGTGATTGAAGACAATGTCATGTTTAGCAAAGGGGAACTCTATAATTCCATGCGTTCAGATTTTACATTGTCTAAGTTCAATTCTCTTGGTGTGGTGCGAGCTGCGTACATCAACTTCAACGACAAACATAACGATGCCAATGAGGTGGATTGCCAAATCACGCTCTCTCCGACAAAGATGAAATCGATATCTGCCAATGTGGAGGCAACTACCACATCCGGCGACTTTGGTTTTGGCGGCACATTGGGATGGAGTCATCATAATATTTTCCATGGATCTGAGTGTCTGACATTCAAAATAAGTTATTCTCAGGAAGCAATCAGTGGAATGGACATCACTGATGACAAAATTCGTGATTATGGAGCCAGTGTCACACTTGCCATTCCTCGTGTTTTGTTCCCGTTCTTGACTCGTGATTTCAAGCGCCGTATAAATGCGAATACAGAACTTCATGCGGCATTCAGTGTCCAGCAGATGGGGTATAGGCGAGACCAGCTAAGCCTGGGATGGAAATATAAATGGCAGCGTCGTCGCTTCTATAATTTTGAGATCGACTTCCTCGACTATAATCTTGTGAAGATGGAAGATGCAGACGCTTTTCGTGACAAGTATTTCAACGAGCATACGAATCCGATTCTGCTCTACAACTATACAGACCACCAGATCCTATGCACGGGATTCACTTATACGTTCGATAATATGTCGAGCAAGAGATTGCTGAACAAGAAATTATTCAAGGCAAGCTTTGAGACAGGAGGAAATACATTCCAGCTTTTCAGTCATATTTGCAAATTCGATACGGATGAATTTAGTGGCAAGAATATGATTTTTGAAGTTCCATATTCTCAATATGTGAAGACGGAATTGGAATATGCTTTCAACCAGTATATCAACGAGAAGTGTAGGATCGTCTACCATGCGAAAGCAGGTGTCGCTGTGCCGTATGGAAATTCAGACGGAGTACCGTTTGAAAAACGATTCTATGGTGGTGGAGCGAGTGGCGTGAGAGGTTGGGCGGTTCGTACACTTGGTCCCGGTAAATTTCCGTCTACTGACGACTATCTCGCTCAGACGGGAGATATTAATCTATTGTTGAATTTGGAGTACCGCATCAAGTTGTTCTGGAAACTTGAGCTTGCCACATTTGTCGACGCAGGAAATGTTTGGACTTTATATAAAGATAAAAACGAAGATCAGCAGGGAGGAGAATTCTTTATAAACGAATTCTATAAGCAGATTGCGTTGGCAGGAGGTGCCGGGTTGAGAATAGATTTCTCTTACTTCTTGATCCGTTTCGACCTCGGTCTGAAATTCCACGATCCAAGCAGAATCCAGGATAATTCGCAATGGCGTATCAACCATCACAGATGTGATGATAATTGTAATAATTGTCATGTCAGAATGAATTGGAACGACGATTTCTCATTTCATTTCGCTGTAGGATACCCATTCTGATGAATTAAGAATTAAAAGTTAATAATTAATAGTTCGTAGCTCATTACGAATTATGAATTACGAATTAAATTATGTTGAAGGTAAATAAGACAATGGAACTCCGAGAGAGGGTTCGTAAGGTGAAAGAGATGCTTCGTCTGTCGATGGATGGAAGCACAGCAGCAAGATTGCGTCATTTGGGCTATAAACTGACGTTTGGTGTGACTTATCCTCGCCTGAGGGAGTTGACAGCGGAGATTGAGCCGGATGCAGAACTTGCTGAAAATCTGTGGGGATTGCGTCAGAGAGAGACTATGCTTATTGCCACAATCATTATGCCGACGGAATGTTTCACTCGTGAGGTGGCAGACAAGTGGGTGTCGGAAGCCTTCAATGAGGAAATTGCGGAATACTTGTCGAGAAATCTTTTGATCAGACTTGATTATGCGGGAGATATTGTGAAAAATCTCGCAGATGCGACGGAATGGCAAAAGATACTGATAGGATATTCCCTTCATTCCCGTCTGCTTATGAAAGATATTGCAGACGACGAGATGATCGACAGATATTTGTCGAAATCTGTGGATGATATTCATAAAACGGATAAGAGGGCATTGTCTGCGATCGCCTTCTTCTTGAAGCAGGTGGCACGACGTGAATCTTATCTTGACAGAGTGAAATCAATAGTCGTCCAGCTTAAGGCATCAGAGTCGATTCAGGCAAAATGGGTGGCGGAAGAGGTGAATACGTATATTGAGTATAGCCTGTGAATTAATGCATAATTCATAATGCATAATTCATAATTATTTGGGGTAATCCACACATTTGGTTGACCTGCCCTCTCGTAGAGACGCACGGACGTGCGTGTAATAGAAGAGACGTCGTATTACGCATCTGCAACATTATGGTATATTTTCAATCATATAAAACAAAAATAGGCGGAAAGATTTCTCTCCGCCTATTCTATTTATTTGAAAATCAGATTAGTCTTCATTCTTGCAACATCCAGCGATGCAGTTCCAAACTACTGCTGCAAGTGCAGCACCTGCGAATGGTCCTACGATGAATGCCCATAGCTGAGACAATGCATCTCCTCCCTCAAATACTGCTGGAGCGATTGAACGTGCTGGGTTGACTGATGTTCCTGTGTAGTGGATTCCTACCAAGTGAACAAGGATTAGTGACAAACCGATGGCAAGTCCTGCGAAATTGCCGGCTCCCTTCTTTGAGTCTGTTGTGCCAAGCACTACAAGTACGAACACGAATGTCAAAATGGTCTCTACAATACATGCTGCAACTGGTCCGTTTGCACAAGAGTTGGCTCCTGTCTGTGTACCTGCCGCACCTACCTGGCTAACCAATAATGCCAATAAACCGCTTCCAATGAATGCTCCAATTACCTGGAACACCATGTACATACCAGCGTCTTTTGGAGAAATACGCTTTGAAATCAGGCAGCCAAGCGTGATCGCTGGGTTGATATGGCATCCGCTGATTCCTCCGATTGTGTAGGCCATCGCTACTACTGCCAAACCGAATGCTACGGCTGTGCCAACTACTGATGCTGTGTCAACTCCACAATTCAAACTTACGGCTGTACCGCATCCCATGAGGACAAGAACCATTGTTCCTATCATCTCTGCTAAATACTCTTTTTTCATAATTTTATGTTATTTAAATTCAGTCTCTAATATTCTCTTCAATACTACCTGAGCTGAGATCTCTCTGTTGGCTGCCTCTGGGATAACCAATGAGCGTGGACTCTCAATCACGTCGTCTGAAACAATCATGTTACGGCGTACTGGCAAACAGTGCATGAAATATCCGTTGTTTGTCAATGCCATCTTCTCTGTTGTGATTGTCCACGACATGTCTTTGCTCAAGATCTGTCCGTAGTTAGGATCCTGATATGCACTCCAGTTTTTCGCATATACGAAATCAGCTCCGGCAAGTGCCTTGTCCTGATCATATTCCACTTTTGCTCCTCTTACAAACTGCTCTGCCAATTCGTATCCCTTTGGATGAGTGATTACGAAATCAACATCTGCCTCGTTCATGAAATCAGCGAATGAGTTAGGCACAGCCTGTGGAAGTGCTTTTGGATGTGGTGCCCACGACAATACAACCTTTGGACGCTTTACCTCTTTGAACTCTTCGATTGTGATTAGATCGGCGAATGCCTGTAGAGGGTGGCAAGTGGCCGACTCCATTGAGAAAACTGGTTTGCCAGAGTATTTGATAAACTGGTTGATGATTGTCTCCTCGTAGTCGAACTTCTTGCTCTCAAAACGTGCGAAACTTCTTACTCCGATAATATCGCAGAATGATGCCATCACTGGAATCGCCTCAAGCAAGTGTTCGCTCTTGTCTCCATCCATGATCACACCACGCTCTGTCTCAAGTTTCCATGCTCCTTGGTTCACGTCCAACACCATTGTGTTCATACCAAGGTTCATGCCTGCTTTCTGTGTAGACAAGCGTGTACGCAAACTGTTGTTGAAGAATACCATAAGCAAAGTCTTGTTCTCTCCAAGATGCTTGTATCCAAATCTGTTCTTCTTTACTTCCAACGCTTCCTTAACGGCTGCGTTCAAATCGCCAAGATCTTTGACGCCTGTATAATATCTCATTTTAATTAAATTATAAATTATAAATGCGTAATGCGAAATTAACGAATCGCATTTTGCATCTTTTGTTTTTCTATATTTTGCTTGGCAGTTTTGGTTATGCTAGTGAGAATCGCAATCAACTCTTTACAATCTGCAATCATAGATTGGAATTGTAGAGGAGTGATATAATTAGTTTTCTCAAGTAGTGTTAACCAATACTCAGTCTCGCTTGCCTCTTTCAATGAAATACTCATTTTGGAAATAAAGTCAGCGTTGCTTTGTCCTCTTACTGCCTCTTTTATGTTAGCTCCAATGCTAGTGCCGCTTCTTACCATTTGCTTTGAAAGAATATATTCTTTACACTCAAAGGTTAGATGCTTGTATAGCTCAATGCATTTTACTGCAAAATCCAAACTTTTTGACTCAACAATATTCTCCTTCATTCATAATCCTCCTGTTTTTATTCTAATCCATTTAAAAATTTTATTTATTTTTTTATTTAGCATTTAGCATTTAGCATTTAGCATTTAGCATTTAGCATTTAGCATTTAGCATTTAGCATTTAGCATTTAGCATTTAGCATTTAGCATTTAGCATTTAGCATTTAGCATTTAGCATTATTTCCTCACTTGTCCGTTTCCTTCAATCACCCATTTGTATGTGGTAATCTCCTCAAGTGCCATTGGTCCACGTGCATGAAGCTTCTGTGTCGAGATTCCTATCTCTGCACCAAGTCCGAACTGTGCTCCGTCAGTGAAGCTTGTTGGAGCATTCTGGTAGACGCAGGCTGCATCCACTAATTGCACATATTTAGCCAACGCTGCTGGATCTTCACTGATGATGGCTTCTGAGTGTTTTGACGAATAAGTCGCTACATGCTCAATAGCACCGTCGATATTGTCGACAGTCTTTATTGCCATCTTATAGTCTTGAAACTCGCAACCGAAATCATCTGCTGTCGCATGGTTTTTCAATTCGGATGGATATTGTTTAAGAGCGGCATATGAAGCGTCGTCGCAATATAGCTTTACGTTGCTTGCCGCAAGTGGCGCGCATAGAGCATCGATGTCACAGAGACGGTCTTTGTGGATGATGAGGCAGTCGAGCGCGTTGCAGACGCTCACACGGCGAGTCTTTCCGTTGTTGACGATTGCTTTGCCTTTCTCCAAATCTCCGGCTTTGTCGAAATATGTATGGACAACGCCGGCTCCTGTCTCGATGACATTCACTTTCGCGTTCTCTCTTACGAATTTGATCAGACCCGCACTTCCGCGTGGAATAAGCAGGTCGACGTAATCGCGTGCCGCAAGCAAGTCTGCGGTTGCCTCACGTCCTGCAGGCATAAGTGCCACGATGTCTGGGTTGACATTGTGCTTTTTCAAAACGTTGTGGATCACGTTTACAATCGCAGTGTTGCTTTCGAATGCGTCAGTTCCTCCCTTTAGCACACAAGCGTTACCTGATTTCAGACATAGGCTGAACACGTCGAATGTCACGTTTGGACGGGCCTCATAGATAATTCCAATCACACCGAATGGCACACTCACACGTTTGATCTTCAGACCGTTTGGCAGTGTGTTCTCCTTTGATGTTTTCCCAAGTGGCGACGGTAGGGTAGCGACGTTGCGGATGTCGGATGCAATTCCGTCTATACGCTCCTTTGTCAGCTTCAATCTGTCGTACATTGGATTGGCAGGATCCATCTTGGCCAAATCTTTTTCGTTGGCTGCTAAAATATCGGCACTATTGCTTTCTGCAGCGTCTGCCAAATCACGAAGAATATCGTTGATCTTACTTTCTGACAGAAGATTCAGTTCCGCTGATGCCTTCTGTACCTTTCTGAAAATATCTATATTGCTCATATCCTTTTATTTACCATTTGAAAATATCCTCTTTGCATAAAGGTCTTTCCTCTTCTCTCCAGTTGAATCCCCTCAACTTCTGTTCCTTTTCTGACATTTGGCCCGGCGGGTACATCTTGCCTTTTGACTCGGGAGTCATTTTGATCCTGTCCATTTTTTTGTCGACAAGGAAGATGGATAGCATCTGACCTTCACACTTGTTGATTCCGATCAGTTTGTTGTAGTCGTCCTGTGCGTAATATAGCGACATGGCGTTGCCAATCATGTCCAAGCGGTCGAGATAACTGTTTTTGAAATAGCCTTTGGCTTCTCTTCCGTTAAGCTGGTCGTAGCAGTCTACCGCTTGCTGTTGGATCACAAATGCGTTGCCCTGGACGTGCATCCAGTTTGGCTTGTTCTCTTTTGTGAAGATCTTGATTGTGTCGCCGGTGATCTGGCTTTCGTCCGACCATAATACAGGGTTGCCATCCAGACGGATCAATGAATCGAGTTCTATGTATGTCATCGAATCTCCTTTAGCCTGCATGTCGTTGCTGAAAAGTTTCACGTGATGGAAAGCGTAAAGCTCTCTTTTTGTTGTGTCGACGGGAGACTGGAGATACTTGATCGTGTCACCGTGCACGAACATTGTGTCGTCCGGATTGGAATAGTCCATCATGCATGCCCTGCCTACGATTATACCTTTGCCGGGATTGTTCTGCATCCATGCGTAGTCGCCGGAAAAACCGGTGTGTGAGGAGTCGTCGAGAGCCAACGCGTCGCCCCACATCTCCACTGTGTTTGTCAGACTGGAGAAATAGATGGAGTCGGCGGTCATTTTGTCGCCTTTCTTGCTTGTCAGGACGGAATGGTTGTATAGACGTCCGTATCTGTCCACGGTGTTGGTCCACGCATGTGTGGTCTCTATTGTGTAGTCGGTGTGGTAGATGGTAGACGGACCGAACACAGAGGAGATGTTCTGCTTTTGGTCGAACTTCAGAGAGTCAGTGAGAATCTTTGTCTCTCCGCTCAGCATTGTCACGTCTCCCTTGAAAAATGAGACTTTTGAGCTAGGGTAGTAATACCCTTTTTTAGAGACAATGTCAAATTGAGGGTCGACGAGATGTCCGCCATCAGCGTAATATCCGTAGTTGGCGTCTCTGTAGAAATCGAGCCAGTCTGTTGTCAGTGTCATGCTTCCGTTATGAAGCACAGCCCCTCCACGCACTTTGATTATTCGAGTGTTCCCATCGTAATACATCGTGTTGGACACCATGGTCATAGTGTCCTGCACCACACGACAGTTCCCGAATGCGTCAAACGAATTGTTGGTGTCGTAGAAATATGCGCTGTCACAGTACATCACAGCATTCTCGTGACGGAATCTGACATTGCCGCGAAGAATCTGATAGTCGCGTCCATGCTCCTTGTCGAACGACAGCTCCTCGCTATTTTCTAGGATTACATTTGTCGCGGCATTGGCAGACACTGCACAAAATAACAGCAGCAAAAATATATATGTCTTTTTTATTAGACTCATTGTTGCGTTGTATCGAAACTTTTATTTAATCCAACCGTCATGCTCGAAGTCGCAGTTTTTCCAATTTTCATCAATGCGGACGTATGTCTCTTTCTGCTTCTTCGCAATCCAGCTGTTTAATTTTTCCTGTTTCTTATGACCTTCATACAGTTGTTTGAGCAAAGCAAAATCGTGGCTCATGTTTGCCTTGTGTGCTTTTGTCTTGCTTTTCAGCTTGGCGATGCAGTATACAGTCTTTCCTGAACGGTCGACCATAAGGAATGGTTTTGAGACCTGTCCTTCTTCCAAAGAGTATACTGCTCTACCTACCTCCTGTGGAAGTTCCTGCATCTCATGCTTGGTAGAGCCATTCTGCATGTTTGTAAGGATGCCAGAACAATTACGTGTGTTTTTGTCTGTAGAGTAGAGCGCCACACATTGCTCGAATGACAGTGTCTTATCGTCAATGACTTTGGCAATACTGTCGATTCGTTCTTTTGCCTTATTCATATTTTCCAAAGATGCCTTTGGCTTGAGCAAAATATGACGTGTGTTTACTTTCTCGTCCTTCCTCTCAATAAGCTGTATCAAGTGAAATCCGAATTCACTCTCCACTATCTTTGAGATTTTTCCAGGCTCATACATTGCGAAAGCGACGTCGGCATATTCTTTCACCAATTGTCCTCTTCCCATGAATCCAAGTTCACCACCTCTTTTTGCGCTCTCTGCATCTTCAGAATAGAAAATTGCCAAAGTGGAGAATGAAGTGCTACCGTCGTCGCAGCGTTTCTGGAAATCACGTAGTTTGTCCTTGACTTCCTCAATCTCCTCTTTTGTGATGAATGGCTCAACGGTCAGAATCTGCACCTCTACCTGGTTAGGAATACTAGGCAGGCTGTCTTCTGGCAGACTGTTTGCAAATTTGCGTATTTCTGCTGGAGTCGACTGAATTGTGCCGACCACTTTGTTTTGCACTTGCTGTACCAATTGCTGGGTGCGGACCATATCCTTCAATTCTGTGCGGATGTCCTCATAGTCTTTCATGAAATACTCAGCAAGTTTTTCTTTTGAACCGATTTGTCCGACCATATAATTGAGACGCATCTCTACCTGCTGGTCCACAGTTTTCTCGTCAGCTTCAATACTGTCAATTTTTGCTTGGTCGAGGAACAGCTTGGTAAGAGCCATCTGCTCAGGAATGTAGCAGTATGGGTCGCCCTTGATTTTCTCCCCTTCCATCTGCATACGGATTTTCTGCTCCTCAACGTCGGATTTCAGGATGATTTCATCGCCGACAATCCAAGCAATTTCGTCCACTATGTTGTTTTGTGCAAATGCTGAAAAAGCCAGATTCAGCAAAGCTAATATTGAAATAATCTTTATTTTTTTCATTTTTTCTCGTTTCTGATCAAAGCACCTGATTGGATAGCCTCATTGTAGGCGTCGTCAGCCAGTTTGCGCAAGAAATTAGCCTTTTTTTGTTCTATCATCATGTTTTCAATTCTTTCCTTCACATATATGAAAGGTTGTCTGTCACCCACCTTGATGTGGTCTTGAACGACAAGAATATAAACGTTTTCTTCGTCGGCGCTTTCAAAATGGTTTTTGTGCTCAAATGAATGGGTACGTGAAATATCAAACATTCCCAGACGCTGGACAGCTGCGATAGGAGTCCATTCGTTGTCAAAATATTTGATTTTCAATCCATATTTTGTTGCTATTGGTTCAATGGCACTGATGTTGATATCTGCATATTTAAGCAAACTGTTGATCTCATTTTTAGCCTGAGATTTTACAGGCATAGTGATGAAGATTCCATTGAACAGAGTCTCATGAGCGGTGTAGAGATCAGGATTGCTATTGTAGAAATCCTGAAGTTCTGATTCTTTGATTGGGTTGCTGAGTTTGTCATGAATCAGGTGCTGCTGGTATTCGTATATCATCAACGATTTACGATATTTCTCTACGAGCAGGTCCACCTCTTCTGTTTCAGTGATGTTCTCTTCAGCTTTTAGGTATAGAAGTTCTTCTACAGCCCAATTTCGAATGTAGTTGTCGATGCTTTTGACGCTGTCCTCATACGACATGTCGGGATGAAGCACACTCTTGACTTCATCTTCGTATAAAGGTTTGCCGTTCAATTCCGCGATTGGTTCTACTCCTTTGCCGAAGTATTTACATGACGAAAAGCAGCACATAGAAAAAAGTGCTGCTATTCCGGTCATTTTTATAAATTGCTTTTTAGTGTGTGCCATATTTAATGGTTATTCACTGTTTTGTATACGTCTTCTTTGATGACAACTGGATAGATTCGACGGTTGTTGTTGATCCAATTTTTCTCCAGCTCTTTTTGGTAATCAGCAATCACTTTGCCTTTCACCAATGTGTGCCACTGAGGAATTTTTGATTCTTTTCCGTAGATATACACAAGAGGATACTTTTCAGCTTCAACTGTTGAGTCTGCTGGAATTGTCTTGAAATAATATTTATCTATGATGGCATTCTCCCCTGCAACCCATGCACCTTTTTTTGAAGTGAATCCGCCGTTTACGTTGTCTTTTACAAGATTGTAGAAATCAAAAGCATCCAAGTTCGGGTTCTTAGTGGCGAGATTCTTGATTTTTTTCAATGTGTCTTTGTTTGCCACGGAATAAATTATACCTACCCATTTCGGATTGTCGAATTGATAGTTCTCTTTTCTTTCGCGGAAAAATTTAGAAAGACTATCTGCTTTTGTGGATTTGTATCCCCATATATTGTGTTCGCTTGCTGCATACACTAGCAATCCGTCACTGTATTCCTTTAATGCGTATACGAATTCTTTATTGTTTTTAGCTATTTCTTTCAACTCGCTGTTCAAAGCATCAATGTCAACTTTGCTGTTTATGAAGTTGATTAGATTTTGCTTGTACGACAAGTTGGTGTCGATGGCAACTTCTGTTCTAATGAATTTGTCATAAGATCTTTTAAAATATGAAGCATGGAATTTTAAGAAATCGTTTTTGAAAATATCTGTAGTTATGGCATCTCCATTGTAGTAATACCATGCACCGTCGATTTTTTTCAATGTGTCGCTCATTGCATTTGGATCTGTGTTTTTGTAGCTTGTTGCAAGGTCGATGATTGAGTCATTAAGTAAGAATCCTCGTTTTTCACGAGTGTTTATAGCAACTCTTCCTTTGATTGCCTCATAACGGTCTCCGCTCATAACCTTCTTTTTTAATGCCTCATATTTAGCACTGTCGAGAGGCTCGGCTGTTTCCATTTCATATACTCTGAATATATGGTAGCCGAAAGAACTTCTGAATTTTTGAATGTCTCCAACAGGCATTTTGAATAGCTTGTCTACTACCTCATGTGGATAACTTCCGTCATCCTTCACAACGCCCATGTCTCCTTTCTCTTTTTTAGCATTGCTTTTCATTGAGTATTTCTTCGCTACTTTTTCGAACTTTTTACTTTTCTTGGCAATCGCAAAAATAGAGTCTACATAAGTCTCTCTTGTCTCTAAAGGAAAGAATATTTCTTGAGCTTTTACGCTGATAGCTTTAGGACGACGATCGTGTATATAAATGATGTGATATCCGAATTGCGTGGTGAATGGCTTGCTAATTTCTCCTACAGGCGTGTTGTAAGCTACAGTCTCAAAATTGTAGACCATGTCGAACGCTGAGAATTCACCAAGGAATCCTCCTCTTACTGCGCTTCCACAATCTGAGTTCTCTTTTGCTAGATCAAAGAACTTCTCACCATTTTTTAGACGAGAATATATAGATTCAATTTTCTTTCTTGATTTCTCGTTGACTCCTTTGATTAGAATGTGACTTGCTGTGATGTATTCCTGTTCACGCTTATATGCTTCGTTTATGAACTGACGCTCTATATCCTCATCTATTAAATAAGGATATGCCAAATGTTTTGTATATGATTCTATCTCACTTATGTATGTGTTGAGCTTCAAATCAGGGAATCTCTTTGTCGCGTCAAACGCTTTCAACTTGTAGTTGATGAACAATTCCTTGTAGTCGTCCATGCTCATTGGACCATCCAAAGAGATGTTGTTGTTCTTGTTGTACATATACTCAAACTCACCTCTTGTGATTGTGTCGAATCTGTATGCTTCTGTGCCTATAATCATAAGTACGGGATCGTCAGATTTGTTTATTGATTTCATCAGACCTGGAATATCTAGATCCATTGCTGATGCACTAATGCTTGTTAATGCGCATACAGACGCTATGTATTTTGCTACGTTCATTATTCTTTTTGTTTTTGTTTCTGCAAATCTACCACTTTTTTCTATTTATTCATAATGAAAAATTGTTTTGAACATAAATCAAATATCGTTTTTGATGAAATAGATACATTATTTGTCTTATTTTCTGTTTTCCAACATTATTTGTTGACTTTTTTTCTTATATTTGTCGCCGATAAAATTATATATGCTAAATGGTTTGTGGCGAGGTATGTATCACTGTTGTAAAAGGGGGTGAGGATGTTTCGGCCATGAATATAATCCTTTTTTAATGGCAACATTCGAAGAATTGGGTTTCAAAGATGAAATCCTGAAGGCTGTTTCCGACATGGGTTTTGTCGAGGCAATGCCGATCCAAGAGAAGGTGACTTCTTTCTTGCTTAGTGATGACGATAGAGATTTGGTGGCTTTGGCCCAAACCGGAACTGGCAAGACTGCTGGTTTTGGACTTCCTGTACTTCAGCTTACAGATGATTCTCGCAATCAGATTCAAACGTTGATCCTTGCTCCTACACGTGAACTTTGCGTGCAGATTAGCAATGATCTTAAAAATTTCGCAAAGTATACTAAGGTCAAGGTTGTGCCTGTTTACGGTGGTGAAAGCATCATTCGCCAGTTTAAGGACCTCGATGTGCAGCCTCAGATACTTGTGGCTACCCCTGGTCGTCTTATTGACCTTATTGAGAGAAAAAAAGTGCATCTTGAAAATGTTAAGTTCCTTGTCCTTGATGAGGCTGATGAGATGCTCAACATGGGTTTCAAAGAAGATATCGAAAGAATTTTCAGCGAAATACCGGAAGACCATCGTACTCTTCTTTTCTCGGCTACTATGCCTAGAGAAATCGCTAATATCGCGAAAAACTACATGAAGAATCATGTGGAGATCGCGATTGGCAAGAAAAACTCAGGCTCGGAAAACGTGAGCCATATTTATTATATGGTCGCTGCTAAAAACCGTTACGCTTGTCTGAAACGTGTGGTCGACCTTAATCCGGATATCTACGGAATTGTGTTCTGCCGCACTCGTCAGGAGACTAAGGATATCGCAGAGTCGCTGATGAAGGATGGCTACAACGCTGATGCCCTTCACGGTGATTTGTCTCAGGCTCAGCGCGACGCTGTGATGCAGAAATTCAGAATCAAGAATCTCCAGCTTTTGGTGGCAACAGATGTCGCTGCCCGCGGATTGGACGTGAACAACTTGACTCATGTTATCAACTACTGTTTGCCGGATGATGTGGAAAGCTACACTCACAGAAGCGGACGTACTGGTAGAGCTGGTAAAAAGGGTGTCTCTATAAGCATCCTTCATCTCCGTGAGAAAAGCAAAATCCGTGAGATTGAGAAGATTATCGGTAAGGAGTTTGAAAGAAAGGATGTCCCATCAGGAATGGAGGTCTGCTCGGCTCAGCTAAAATCTATCCTAAACAAATTGAAGACTGTCGAGATCAATGAGGAGCAGGTGTCGCAATATCTAGATATGGCGTATTCCGAGCTTGAAGGAATGAGTCGTGAGGATATTATCAAGCATTTTGTCTCATTGCAGTTCAATCAGTTTATTGAATATTATAAAGACGCGGAGGATCTTAATATTACGGAGCGTCCAGAGCGTGGCGGACGTGATAAGAAGGGCAGACGCGGTGATGACAAGAGTGATGGTAAAGAGAAAAAAGGTTTGCGTGGCGGCTACACTCGCCCTGATTTCACTCGCTTGAAAATCAATAAGGGAGAGAATGTCGGTCTTACTCCGAAAAAGGTGCTCGGACTTATCAATGACACTGTCAACGATAAGAACATCAGTATCCGTGATATAGAAATCACTCCTCGCTATACTTTCTTCGATGTGCCGAACTCTCATGTCCAGAAAATGTTCAAGGCATTCAGCGAGGTGCATCGTGGCAGTGATCTTGTTCTGGCTGAGGTGCAGGGCGAACAGCGTGGACGCAGCCGCAACAGCGAAAGACGTACTAAGGATTTTGGAGACAAAAATTTCGGCGGCGGAAAACGCAAGCATGATGATGAGTGGGCCTACCAGAAGCCGCGTCGTGACCGCAAGGGGGCACCTACCGACAACAGAAAACGTAAGAAGGAAGGGCAACGTCGAAATAAGTTTAATTAACGATAGCTTATGGCGTATGGTTTTCTGCCAATTGCTGGAAAATTTGCCAAGACTTGTTAATAATAGAAGAAGAGTTTGGAAGACAAGTATCTGACAATCAATGCTCCGTCGGAGGGATTATACAAAGAGAAGGGCAGTAAGTTTATTGCCTTTGCGGTCCCTGTTTCTAATGTGGAGCAGATAAAGACGATACTTGAGGAGAAGCGTAAGGAGCATCACGATGCCCGACATGTATGCTATGCATATATCTTGGGCGTCGACAAAGCGGACTATCGTTCGAATGATGATGGAGAACCGTCAGGCACAGCAGGACGTCCGATTCTCGGCTCCCTTCTGTCTGCCGGTGTGACAAATGTTATGATCGCTGTGGTCCGCTATTTTGGCGGCACAAAACTTGGAACGAGCGGATTGATAAACGCTTATAAAGTGGCGTCGGCGGATGCTTTGGAAAATGCGGAGATCGTAGAGAAGACGGTGGATGAGGAAATTCATATCTCGTTTGATTATCTGGTGATGAACGATGTGATGAAGATAATCAAAGATGTGGCTCCACAGGTCATGTCGCAACAGTTCGACAACAACTGCAATATGGTCCTCTCTATTCGTAAAGGTGACGCTCCAAATTTGATTGAAAGGTTGAAAAAAGTGGAATCGCTTATAATAGAAGACTGATATGAGAAAATTTATTATTTTGTCTTTATTTACTTTGTTGACTTCATTGGCAATGTCGCAAGAGTCACAAAAGAAGAAAACCAGTACCGCGGAAATTATTGCCAATATTTTGTCGAACACTGGAGGAGGTTATTCCTACGACACAGATGGAAACGGTGAATCTCAGGGATTTTGGGTGAGTACGGGATATACGTTCCATGTGGATGAAAAATTGGCAGTCTCTCCCCGTTTGGTATACAACTGGGATCAGTTCAGCTGCGACGGCGGATATTCTGCGGAATATAAGTCGTTGCGTGTTCCGGTAAGAGCGGACTATAGCCTTCTCAACAATGGGACGTTTGGTGTCGGAGCCTATGGAGGTGTGGATGCGGAAAGAATCATGAGGGTGTCCAACAACAGTTATGATTTTGATGTCAGACCATTCCAGTGCTCGGTGTTTGCCGGAGCTTCTATGCGAATCGCAAACAGAATTTCTGCTAATGTTGGATATCGAGTAGGACTACTATCTTTTTATAAGGATGGTACGGGAAGAAACAAAGGTTTTGAGTTTTCATTCAATTTCTAACGATAAAGAATCGGTTTTTGAAATAAAAAAACTAATTTTGACGGAGTTTTTAATAATTTAAGTCGATGAGTTTTAGTTCAGACGCAAATAAAATTTTTGATCAGGTTGTCGCAGATTATCACAAGAGCGATGACGTCGATGCACAGATGAAAAATCCGTATCAGGCAGGTACGATCGAATCGGTTTTATATTTAAAAAATTGGATTGATTCGGTTCAGTGGCATTTGGAGGACATCATCCGTGACCCGCAGATTGATCCAGTTGAGGCGTTGAAGATCAAGCGTCGTATAGATAAGTCTAATCAGGATCGTACAGACCTTGTCGAGAGAATAGACAGCTATTTTTTGGAGAAATATTCATCTGTGAAGGTAAAGCCAACTGCTGTTATCAACACTGAGTCGCCAGCTTGGGCTATCGACCGCCTTTCTATTTTGGCGTTGAAAATCTACCACATGCAGGTTGAGGTAGATCGTAAGGATGTGGACGCTTCACATATAGATGCGTGTCAGAAGAAACTAAATGTCCTATTGGAGCAAAGAGTGGATTTGTCGTCGGCTATCGACCAGCTGATTTCTGATATTGAGAACGGGGATCGTTATATGAAGGTCTACAAGCAGATGAAGATGTACAATGATCCGAATCTAAACCCAGTGCTTTACGCGTCTGGTAAATAAGATATGGCAAAGAGGGTATTGTTGATGAGATTGTCGGCGATGGGCGACGTGGCGATGACGGTGCCAGTTGTGGCATCGTTCGCAAAGGCTTATCCGGACATCGATATAACAATGCTTTCCACACCACGGTTCCAGCCGTTGTTCGCAAACATCCCGAATCTTAATTTTGTCGGAGTAGACAAAAACGGTAGACACAAAGGAATAACAGGTTTGTGGCGGTTGAGCAAGGAAATTTCCGCCGATGGCAAGTTCGACCAAATGATTGATCTCCATGATGTGCTACGCAGCAAGATACTGCGTACGATTATGCGTCTGAAGGGAGTGAAAGTGACTGTGGTCGACAAGGGCAGGGCAGAGAAAAAAGCGTTGGTAGAGGGAAAAAACAAGTCCCAGTTGAAACAGATGGTCAAGCGTTACCATGAAACATTTGAAAATGCTGGATATAAGTTTGGTCTCAACTACGAAGGCTATTGTCCCAATACGTCTACAGATTTAAGTGAGAATCTGAATCTCACATCCCATGTCTCCAATATAGGAATAGCACCGTTTGCTCAGCATGAAGGAAAAATTTATCCATTAGATAAAATGGAGCAGGTCGTAAAATCGTTGTCGGAACGTAACATCGGCATTTATCTTTTTGGCGGTGGAAAAAAAGAGGAAGACGTTTTCAATTCGTGGGTCGAGAAATATCCCAACGTCATCTCTCTTGCGGGAAAATATAAGTTGCAGGATGAGATGGTAGCGATGAAGAAGATGGACCTCATGCTCACGATGGATTCTGCGAATATGCATTTGGCGTCGTTGTGTGGTGTGAAGGTAGTCTCTATTTGGGGGGCGACTCATCCATATATGGGATTCTATGGTTATGGTCAGGATCCAGAAGACGCAATTGTCGCCAACCTTGATTGCCAGCCATGTTCGGCATACGGCAACAAACCGTGCAGATTTGGGGATTATAGATGTATGACGCAGATAAATTCTGAAACCGTTTGCAAGAAAGTTTTGAACATTCTAAATAAAACAGAAGATTAAATTATCGTTTGCATAAAACGAAAACATAGATAATAATGGAAAAAATAATATTAACTGGAGACAGACCAACTGGCAAATTGCACCTCGGTCATTACGTGGGTTCTTTGAAAAGACGCGTCGAGCTGCAGAATTCTGGATTGTATGACAAAATATTTATCATGATTGCCGACGCTCAGGCTTTGACAGACAATGCTGATAATCCAGAGAAGGTGCGCCAGAATATCATAGAGGTGGCGTTAGACTATCTTTCAGTAGGTTTGGATCCCACAAAGTCGACAATATTCATACAGAGCCAGGTTGCCGAACTATGTGAGTTGGCGTTTTATTATATGAATCTGGTTACAGTCTCACGTTTGCAGCGTAATCCGACTGTGAAGACAGAGATTAAGATGCGTAATTTCGAGGCTAACATTCCCGTCGGCTTCTTCTGCTATCCAATCTCACAGGCTGCTGATATCACAGCGTTCAAGGCAACGACAGTACCGGTAGGAGAGGATCAGGCTCCGATGATTGAGCAGACTCGTGAAATTGTCAACAGATTCAACCATATTTATGGGGAGACGTTGGTAGAGCCAAACATCCTGTTGCCAGACAACGCTGCATGTTTGCGTTTGCCAGGAACAGACGGAAAGGCGAAAATGAGCAAGTCTCTTGGTAACTGTATTTATCTTTCAGACAGTGAGGCAGATGTGCAGAAGAAGGTGAAGTCGATGTTTACAGACCCTACACACTTGAAGGTGTCTGATCCAGGAAAATTGGAGGGCAATGCCGTCTTCACATATCTTGATGCGTTCAGCCGTGACGAGCATTTTGCAGAATTCCTGCCAGAGTATGCAAACTTACAGGAGTTGAAAGATCACTATACAAGAGGTGGTTTGGGAGATATGAAGGTGAAGATGTTCCTCAACTCAATTTTGCAGGAGGAGTTGAATCCAATCCGAGCAAGAAGAAAAGAGTTAGAAAAGGATATCGAGGAAATCTACAGAATTTTGAAGAAGGGATCGGATGAGGCAAGAAAAACAGCGGCTCAGACATTGGCTGATGTGCGTCGTTCGATGAAAATTGATTATTTCGACGATGCAGAGCTAATCAAAGAGCAGGCTGCTAAGTATAAAAGTGCTGAGTGATTCAGAAACGAATATTGAGTCAAGAATCTTAAATAGTTTGGATTCTTGACTCTTTTTTTTAATTTTGTGGTGCATTATATTGCCATCTGACTAGAAATAGAATAAATTTATAAAGTCGGGCAGCCTTTATGTAGGAAAAAATCGTTTGTCACCAGACGTAAAAAGTCATACGAAAATCACGACAAAAGAAGTTTTCCGTCAAACAACACTATTGTATATTACAAACACTAATTTCCATGAAACAATTCAACAAAAGTTAACAATATTTGCAAAAATGTGTTAAAGAGCATTTTTGCAAAATTCTTTTGCCATAATATGGTACACATTTCTTAGTAATTGAATATATTTGTCGCATTTTAGAGATAGAAAGTGAAATAAAAATTAATAATAATTAACAAAAGGTAAAGATGAGGAAAGTTTTATTATCTGTCGCAATGATGTCCTCAGCACTTACAGTGATGGCTGATAGAACCATCAAGGGTGTTGTGAAAGATGCGAAAGAACCTCTACCGTTCGCCAATGTGCTAATCAAAGGTACTACAATCGGTACAAACACCGATATGGACGGTAACTACGAGATTGAGGTGCCAGAAGGTGCCGTTCTAGAGTTCTCTTACTCTGGTTATGTGACACAGACAAGAAAGATCACTGCAAAGACAGGGGCTACGCTTAATGTGACATTGTCAGAAGAGATGCTAGAAGAGTTGGTGGTGACTGGATATGGACTTCAGAAGAAGAGTGACATTACTGGATCTGTGTCTTCACTAAGTGAGGATAAACTTAAGGAGAGCGTTGCAACATCTATCGACCAGGCAATGGCAGGTCGTGTATCAGGTGTGAGCGTAACATCCACATCAGGACAGCCAGGACAGGCTACGTCAGTGCGTGTGCGTGGAGTCTCTACATTGTCTGGTTCTTCAGAGCCATTGTACGTTGTAGATGGAATGCCTATTGGTGGTGGTGATGCTTCTCACTCTGCATCTTCTAACCCATTGGCATCAATCAACCCTGCAGATATCATATCTATGGACGTGTTGAAGGATGCCTCTGCAACAGCTATCTACGGATCACGTGCTGCAAATGGAGTCGTTATGATCACAACACGTAAGGGTAAGAGTGGAGACGCAAAGATCACTTACGATGGATCGTTCTCAGTCTCTCAGTTTACTAAGAGATTGGACATGATGAATCTTAAGGAATATGCTCAATATTTGAATGATCCTACAGTAAGAGACGCGTTCAAATCTGAGCCAGATATACTTTTGTCTAATCCAGATGTATTAGGAGAAGGTACAGATTGGCAGGATGAGTTGTTCCGTAATGGTATAGGACACAGCCATCAGGTGAGTGCAAGTGGTGGTACAGATAAGACTACGTACAATATCTCATTAGGCTTGACTAACCAGAATGGAGTTATGCTTAGCTCAGACTATAACCGTATCAACGGACGTGTGAACGTAGAGTCAGATGCTAAAGAATGGTTGAAAGTAGGTATGAACGTTGGTGTTACTCGTCAGGAGAAAACATCTATCCGTAATATCAAAAACACAACAGAAACACAGGCATCTATCGGAAACTTCAACAATATGGATGAGTCTGTAATCACACAGACTTTGCTTTCTTTGCCATGCTATCAGCCATATGGTGTTGATGGAAGTCCATTTGGACCTCAGACATCAGATGGTGTGAAAATGAATCCAATTGCCGAGTTGAACATGTCTCCAGTAGAGAGAACAGAGTTGAATGTGTTGGGAACAGCATTCTTGGATTTCACATTGTTTGACAAGAAGAAGGAGGATCAGAAGCGATTGGATGCGGCAGCTCGTGAAGAGACTGGAGATCCAAATGCGAAAGGAGAGGACTCTAAGCTAGGACAGAACAGATTGTCTTGGAGAAATGAGTTTGGTATTGATGTGACAAATGCAGATGAAACATACTATCAGCCATACTATTACATCAACAGCGCATTCAATCGTCCAGCAGACATGTCGTCGTTGACAACTGGAGATTACAAGAACAACTCAATTCGTTTTGCTTCTTATGCGACATGGTTGCGTGACTTCAATAAGACTCATAACCTAAATTTCATGCTCGGTACTGAGTTTAACAAGTACTCTTACAACGGTATCGTAGAGAGATATATTGGTTATGGAGATGGAGCTATCGAAATTCCTGCAGCAGCTACAGAAGGATCAGCTATCGTATCTAATTTCATGGGAGATGGATCAATGGCCTCTTTCTTTGGTCGTGGTGTGTATAGCATTAAGAGCAGATATATCATCACTGCAACTGGTCGATGGGATGGATCGTCTAACTTCGCACCAGGCAACAAGTGGGGATTCTTCCCTTCATTCAGTATTGCATGGCGTCTAGATGAGGAGGATTTCTATAAGGAAAGTGAAAAGTTTAATAAGATCTTCTCTTCATTCAAGGTACGTGCAGGTTACGGACGTACAGGTAACGCATCTTGTACTCCGGCTCACTTGACTACATTGTCAAACGTGGCATCTTCAGGAATTTATGGACCAAGCCAGTACACTAATCCAAATTTGACTTGGGAGACAAACTCACAGGTTAACGCCGGATTGGACCTTGGCTTCCTAAATGGAAAGATGAATGTTACAATTGATGGATATTACAAAAAGAACTCAGACTTGCTTTTGGAGCAGGAACTTCAGGCTTCAGTAGCACAGAGTGATTATCTATACATTCAGCCTTCATACGTTAATGCAGGTTCAATACAGAACGTAGGTATGGATTTGCAGATTGGTGCGGAGCTAATCAACAAGGAGGTTACAAAAAGATCAAGATTTATTTGGCAGTCTGATTTGACATTCTCTTTGGTACGTTCAAAAGTGCTTGACTTAGGTTCTTCTTGTGAGGCAATTTGGAATACGCCTATTTACAAGGTATTTACAACAGATTACAAGATCAATAAGACAGTCATAGATGAGGCTCCTGGTAAGTTCTGGGGTTATAAGTACTTAGGCGTTGCTCAGACACAGGAAGAGGCAAACGCATACAACGAGCGTACAGGTAAGAACATCAATGTAGGAGACATGATGCTTTCTGATGAGCAGACATGGATTGGAGATCCAAACCCAGCATTCACAGCAGGTTGGAACAACTCGTTTACTCTAGGACAGTGGTCTTTGAATGTACAGTTCAACGCAACAGTTGGTAACGATGTTTATAACCTACTTCGCATGAAACTAGAAAACAACTCTGGAGATGCAAAATGGTGGAACCAGTTGTCTGATGTCTTGAATTATACAAAGGTTGAAGGTACAGGTGACGACAAGCATGTTGTTAACTCATCGTCAATTCCTGCTCCAACAGCAACAGATAAGGATCAGAAGTCAGTGTCAGACCGTTATGTTGAGGATGGTTCATTCGTGAGACTACAGAACGTAGGATTGACATATAAGTTCCGTCCAGAGGCAACTAAGAAGTTGCATATCGAGAATCTTCGTCTTTCTGCTTCATGCTCTAATGTATGCACAATCACAAAATACTCAGGATATGATCCTGAGAACCCAGGAGGAGCAACTCGTCAGGGTGTTGATGAGGCACGTTACCCAAGCCCACGTACTTACACTTTGGGCTTAGGATTTAGTTTCTAATTCTTATGTAAGAGGATAAAATATGAAAGCAATTTATAAATCAGCAGCTCTTTTATTAGGAGCAATGTCGCTTTTCTCTTCGTGTGAAGATTTCTTGACTCGTGATCCACAGGATCAGTACTTGTTGGATGACTATTTGAACACAGATGAAAAGTTGGATGATTACACTAGACAAGTTCGTGGACCATTGAGTTGGTTTGGATTTGATGATAAGTTTTCATGGTGTGTAGGTGAACTTTATTCAGGTAATGTTTATCACAACTTCGGAGATGAGGGTCAGTTCCACTTCATGTCGTTTACACCAAACAATGCACATATCAACAGTGGTTATACATCGTTGTATGGAGTAATTGCAAAGTGTAACCACATTATCAATGATGTTCCAGAGATTGCAAAGAAGAATGGTATTTCGGAGGCTGCACTTAATAAAGCAATTGGTGAGGCAAAGATGTATCGTGGAATGGCATATTTCTTCTTGGCAGAGTATTGGGGTCCATCTCAAATCGTTCTTCACAATTCAGATGTCATAGCAAACGACTGGGCATCTGAAATCACTAAGGCAGACAGAAAGACTTTGTATACTTTGATTGAGAAGGATTGGAAAGATGCTTACGATCTACTTCCTGATAAAGCTCAATCAAATTGCCGAGTTTGGAAGGCTTCTGCAGCAGGTATGCTAGCAAAACTATACGTGACAATGGCTTCTTGTCAGGCTAATTTGAATCAGGAAGGAACTTATATCTGTCCAGATCCAAATGAATACTACAGAAAGGCTATAGAAAAAGGTGAGGAAGCTCTAAAGCTTTGTAAATATTTGGAGCAAGGTTATGCTGCTTACGACGCTATGTTCCAACCAGGAACTCAGAGTCAGGAGATTTTGTTCGCCTTGTTGTTCGAGCAGGGAGTTTACGGTCAGGGATGCTCTCGCCAGATTCAGTTCGCAAGATCTAAGCACCTAGCTGCAGGTGGTGACGCTTGGGGTGGAGAAAAAGGCTTAACAACGATGCTTTTCGATTCGTATGATAAGTATAACGATATTCGTTTGAAAGCGACATCATACTATTTTGGACCAGATGATTCTTATTCAGATATGCAGACTAAGGAGGATGCAGCTTCTGGTAAAGGTCATAGCTACATTTTGAATGATGGCTCTACATACTATTATTTCTTGAATCCAAACAAGAGTTTGACTAATGATGAAAGAAAGAAATATTATGGAAATGAGGCAAACTCAGCAATTTTCAACCACTGTCGTAAATTTATTTACTCAGTAAAACCAATTGATTCGCCATTCAGTATTAACTTGACAATTCCTTTGCTTCGTGTCGCTGATGTCTATCTATTAGTTGCAGAGGCACAGATGGGTATTGAGCAGAAAGATGTTGCAGGTCCTTCTTCAGCTGGTATAAAGTATGTAAACGAAATACGTAAACGTGCCGGTTTGAAAGAAATTGATAAGATTGCGTTCTGTATGCCAGACACATTCAGAGGAAATGCTGATGTTGCTGAGGCTGTAGTTCAGGATGCAGATGGCAAAGATGTCAAAATTTCTGCAAAATGCGACATGTACAGAGTTAGTTACGACTTGATGCTTGAGCGTCGTCATGAGTTCGCTCTTGAGAATCAGTGCTGGTTGGATATCAAGCGTTTGTACTATCGTAATCCAGAGGCTGCAATTGATTATATCAAGAGTCAGGATCGTGGATATATTTTTGGAGAGAAATTCAATTCTAAGGTGGCAATTCCTCAAAAGAGATCTGATTTCCAGCGCCAGGCTTTGATCCATGGTCTTTCTGTAGAAGCTCATAAAGTCAATCCGACTTATGCAGAACAGGCTTCTGAGGGTGTAATTGAGTATGACAAACTTCAATTCTTCTTGCCAGTCCCTGCATCTTTCCAGGTTTCTGCTAATTCTAATACTATTAATGATTATAGTGAGCAGATTTTGAACGGCTCATATAAGTATTAATTTGTGAAAAATCTTATTATTGCGGTTGAAATCGCAAGAGAGTAAACCGCAATAATTTGTTTGATTTCAAAAAAGAAAAAAATGAACAAAACTAAATTTTATACAATCGGTCTTATTGCAGGCTCTTTGTTCGCAACATCATGTGATGATAGAGTGGATTGTGGTTGCGACTGTAATATGCCTCAGTTTGAAAGCTGGGAGATCCTAAAGCAAGGAACAGCTAAAAATGAAGATGGAACAGTGTCTGCTGGTACTGCAATTGTCGTTTATGGTAAAAACCTTTCAGACATTACAGGAATTTCTTTTGGCGAAAAAAACGCTGAATTACAGCCAGCATATATGGAAGATAACAAAATCATCTTCCAGGTTCCTGAGGGAATTCCAGAGGCATGTGTTGCACATGTTAGAACAGCTTCTTGTGAACAGGGTTTTGATGCAGACTTGTTGAGAGTCGTAGTTGCTCCACCTTGTGTTGCAATGTGTAACAATGAGATGGCAAAGAAAACTTTGAAGATAGTAGGTAATTCTTTGTTCGCTCCTCTTACAGCTAAATTCATGGATGCTGATGGCAAACATACTATAGAGGCTTCAACAGAGACAAATACTATCAAAATTGAAGATGAGAACCACGCAACAATCACAATTCCAGATGGTGTGAAAGATGGTGGTACTATTGTATTTGTCAGCAAAGCTGGAGAGACAGAGACAAGTTTCAGATTCCGTGATACAAGAAATATGTTGATCACTCATGATGATGAGGCTTATTTGAACTTATTCAATCAGGAAGTTCCAGATGTAGAGAGAGTTGATGAAGAGACTGGTATGGTGATTGGTCTTCCTAAAGCAAAAGATGCATTGAAGCAAAGTGAGTTCAAATCAGAAAACACTACTGGTGAATTCTCTATTTTCCACGATTTGTCTGGATATACAGCTTGGACATATAGCCCAGAAGGTCCAGCAAATACAACAGGAGAGACTCCAAAGTACCCTTCTCCTTTTGGTATATTCGCTGATGAAATCCAAAATGGCAAGTCATTCTCAGACTATGTTGTGAAATTTGAGGTCTTTGTGCCATCAACTAATCCTATTATTGGTAACGGTTTGGCTATAGGCTTTTATAATGATGTATGGCAGGATATCAGAGCATTCTGTGCGTTCTGGCAGCCTTCAAAAGCATCATTTGCTAAAGATGCTGACGGAGTATGGACACAAAACTGTACATGTGAGAGCTGGACATCTGGAGGTGATTGGTTGACTGTTACTATTCCACTTGATGAATTCAAGTACGACTTTGTTAGTGCTTCATATCCTCATTGTGCTCAGACTAGTCGTATTGGTGTAGGAGAAGATACATACAAAGGATTTGGAGATAAGAATGCTGGTAAGGCGTTCTTTGATCAGGATAATATAGTTAAGAATTTCAAAGCTAAGAAATATAGACTATTCCAAAGCCTTGGTATTGAGTTTGGTAATGCTGACCAACCAAACAAGTCAAATGAGCCATTGATTGGAGTTGATAATTTGCGTATTACTCCAAAAGACGACAATGGTGGTGTTTGGCCTTTGACAATGTGGGGTGTGTCAACTCATGACTTCTATAACAATCCTATTACATCTTGTAATAAATAATAGAAGTTGTTATTCAAATAAAGGAGACATCGAAAGATGTCTCTTTTTTTTCACTAATCATAAGCATTGTCTTGTGGTATATGATGTGCTTGATTATACACCAAATGACTAAAAATGATGTTGTTAATCATGTTTTGTTGTTAAAATAATGTTTTGTTTGTATTTTTTTTAAGGCATGCTGTATGATTATTGAAAAAGATAGTATATTTGAGAAAAATAAATTTAATTATCGGTTATATGAACAAGTCGGAATTGGTAGATGCTATGGCATCAGCGTCTGGTCTAACTAAGACAGACAGCAAGAAGGCATTAGATGCTTTCATTAGTGTTGTTTCAAACACATTGAAAAAGGGTGATTCAGTCAATCTGACTGGTTTTGCTTCTTTGTCAGTTAAGGAGAAACCTGCTCGTACATGTCGCAACCCTCGCACAGGTGAGCAGATGACTACAGAGGCTAAAAAGGTTGTTAACTTCAAGGCAGGAGCTGAACTTGCAGATGTGGTTCGTTACGGAAAATAATCCTACTGCTATATGCAATCGAAATAAGAGGATGTATCAACTTGTTGATATATCCTCTTCCCTTTTTTATAAGACATGAGACGCACGACCGTAAATATAAGACGCACGACCGTGCGTCTCTACGATGGATGCCCCATACAGATGCGTATTCCCCCACAATTACGAATTATGCATTACACATTACGCATTGATTTTATTTCCTCGTAAATTTTGAATGTTCCGACATTTTTATCATATTTACTAATGAAAATCAAAAAGGAGACTTTGTGTCGGAGAAGGAGTTTGGAGATGTAGACGCGAATCATTCCGTCTACAACAAAAAAAGAGATGCGATTAATATCACATCTCTCTTGATTAAGCGCTTCTTCTAAGGCTTGAACTTAGGACCCCATGATTAACAGTCATGTGCTCTAACCAACTGAGCTAAAGAAGCATTCCGAAACTGTTTTACATCGGTTTCACGATGTTGCGCTTCTTCTAAGGCTTGAACTTAGGACCCCATGATTAACAGTCATGTGCTCTAACCAACTGAGCTAAAGAAGCATTCCGAAACTGTTTTACATCGGTTTCACGATGTGCGCTTCTTCTAAGGCTTGAACTTAGGACCCCATGATTAACAGTCATGTGCTCTAACCAACTGAGCTAAAGAAGCATTGTATGTTTTGCAACTCCCCTCTCGTGAATTGCGATGCAAAAGTAGTGTCTTTTTTGAAAATAAACAATATATTTGCTAAAAAATGTAATAAAAAATTGAAAATATTATGAAAATACTAGGTATAGGCAACTCATTGGTGGATATGTTGTGTCGATTGCCCGATGAGTCTATCATAAAAAAATATAATCTTCCCAAAGGGGGAATGCAATTAATCGACGATGAACTGGCTCTGAAAATCTCAGATGACATTAAACATCTGGAGTGCCAATTTGTGGCTGGTGGCTCTGCTGCCAACACAATAAGCGGTTTGGCTAATCTGGGAGCTGAAACTAGTTTTCTTGGAAAAATCGGAAACGATGAGGTGGGAAACTTTTTTGAGGCTGATCTTAAAAAGTCTGGAATCGAGGCTCAAATGATTCGCTCTGATCTCCCTACAGGTCGCTGCATATCTCTTATATCTCCAGATGGCGAGCGTACGATGTGCACTTGCCTTGGCGCGACGGGGACATTCTCTGCTGAAGATATTCGTCCTGAATATTTCAATGGCGCGGATGTTTGTCATATAGGTGGCTATCTTGTGCAGAGCCATGAATTGATTGAGAAGGTGATGAAGACGGCGAAGAAATGCGGAGTAAAGGTGTCTCTTGATCTTGCGAGCTACAATGTGGTGGATGATAATTTTGACTTCATGCACTATCTTGCCAAGAATTACGTAGACATCGCTTTCGCAAATGAAGACGAAGGTCATTCGTTCACTAAGTGCGATGATTTGAAACGTGCGGCGGAGATCATCTCTGAGGATATAGAAGTGGCTATTGTGAAGTGTGGTGCCAAGGGAGTCTGGACAAAGCGTGGCGACGAGATTGTGTTCGTAGAAGGCTTGAAAGGCAGGAATTGCATCGACACTACGGGAGCTGGAGACCTTTTTGCGTCGGGCTTCCTTTATGGCCTGATGGCGACTGGCAATATCACCGTCGCTGCCAAATACGGAACTATCGTTGGAGCGAATATCGTGGAGCATATAGGAACCAAGATGCCATCGGAAGTTTGGGATAACATCAAAAGTGAGTTTGCGAAGATATGATCAAAGCGGCTTTCTTCGACATTGACGGAACTCTAGTGAGCTTCAACACACATAAGATTCCAGACTCGTCATTAGATGCACTGAAACGTTTGCGTGAGGCAGGTGTCCGTCTTTTCATAGCAAGTGGACGTCACCGTGCAAGTATGGACAAGATTGAGCCGTATGCCGACCTTTTTGATGGCTATGTGATGGTGAATGGCGGACTTTGCACTTTGGGCGACGAGATTGTGCATAGCACTCTTATGTCAAAGAAGGATGTTAAGTTGTGGCTGGAATATATAAGGAAAGAGCCCAGTTCCACATGTTTCGTGCTGCAGGACAAGATTGTGATCAACTTCATCGACGATCAGATGCAGAAGGTGTTTGAAGTGTTGGATTTCCCGATTCCACCGTCTGCAAATCTTGATGATTTTGCTGATTCCGACGTCTACCAAATGATTATTTCATTCACGGAAGAGGAAAATTCGAAAATTTTGCCTATCTTTCCGCAATGTTACGCGCCACGTTGGAGTCCGCTTTTCAGTGACATCATTCCCAACGGTGTCAACAAGATGGTCGGAATCGAGAAAATGATCGAACGTCTTGGCATCACAAAAGATGAGGTGGCTGCGTTCGGAGACGGTGGTAATGATATTGAGATGATTGAATCTGTGGGGTGGGGAATAGCGATGGGCAATGCCTGCGACGAGTTGAAACGAGTGGCGAAATTCACTACGGATGATATCGACAACGATGGCCTTGCAAAAGCCGTCGGCATATTGTTTGAAAAAGGATTGTTAAAATGAAATAAGCCTGAGTGTTTTACATTCAGCATTAATAATTTGAGTTTGTTATGGCAAAAGTGATTACAGACAGCAGTTTCACAAGTGAACTGAACGAGAATAAAGTGATGGTGGTGGAAATCGGGGCTCCCGGTTGCGGACCATGCAAGGCGTTAAGCAAGACATTGGAGGAGATCGAACCGTCGTATGCAGAAAAAGTGGCTTTCTTCAATGGTGATATGGGAAGTGGCGACGTGGACGACCTTTGCATGGAGTACAGAGTGATGAGTGCTCCGACGCTGCTGATATTCAAAGACGGAGAATTGTCGGAGAAGATGACAGGAGCGGTCAAGAAAGATCAGATTGAGGCCAAACTGAATTCTTTGATTGGATAATGTTTTGACGGGCATGTCCCGTAAATATTTTAATTAATAATTGTAGAGACGGAGCGTGCTCCGTCTTTGCTTTATTATTTTGCGTCTTTGCTTTATTATTTTGCGTCTCTACAATTATTAATTTCCGTCTTTGCTTATTATAAAAGAGATATGGGAAACAAGAAAAGATTAGTGGTGCTCACAGGAGCAGGAATAAGCGCGGAAAGCGGAATCAGCACATTCCGTGATTCCGACGGACTTTGGGAAAAACATTCAGTGGAAGAGATTTGTACACATGAGGCACTGTATCGCAACTATGATATGGTGGTGCAGTTCTACAACGACAGATTCGCCCAACTTGCCACTGTGGAGCCGAATGCCGCTCATTTGGCATTGAAGACATTGGAAGATAAGTTTGACGTGCAGATAATCACCCAGAATGTGGATAATCTTCACGAAAGAGCAGGAAGCAGCAATATAATCCACCTGCATGGAGAGTTGACAAAAGTCTGCTCGATGAAGAATGAAAACCTCATCGTCGACAGAAACACATTGCCGAATCCATTGATCTCGGGCAAAGATGTCGCTCCCGACGGTGGAAAATGGCGTCCATTTATCGTCTTTTTCAACGAGGCTGTGCCGATGATCGAACCTGCGATAGAATTGGTGCAGACAGCCGATATTCTGCTTATTATCGGAACATCTTTGCAGGTGTATCCGGCGGCAAGTCTTTCCATGTATGCTCCACGTAACGCGGAGATGTTCCTCATTGATCCTAAACCAAACACAGCTGGCTTCAACCGTCCTATAAATGTGATCGCGAAGGGAGCGTCGGAAGGAATGAAGGAGTTTATGGAAATTATGAATGAGAAATTATAAATGCTAAATGAAAAAGAGACGCCGAGCGTCTCCTTTTCATCTGTCCCTCCATCTCACAAACTTGGCTCCGTCAGATAGGTCGAATGTCCATTGTGGTGTGTTGATCACTGGAGATTTCTCTTCGTCGATTTCAAACCATGGAGAAAACCACATTCCTTTTGTATATTTTTCCGTCCAACGGTAATTGTCTTCGTTATTGGCGAGGATTTCAATCTCTTGTGCTGGCATATAGCTTTGGCTGAACATTACTTTCAGTTTCCCTGTCTGCTTGTTGCGTAGCACATCCATCACTGTGACAGCATGGCCAGGACTTCCTCCCCAAATCAGAATATCTCCAGGCTGAATGTCTGTTGATTTCACGGTCATCATCTCTTTTGCCAAAGTGGCTGTGCCACAATAGGTGAACACAAGTGACAGATATTTGCGGAATGTGGTGTAACTGTAGTCCACACCTGCGTCTTTACTCCACGAGGCTTTCCAATTCTTGTCGAAATGGAACTCGATAGCCTTCTGCCCATTTTTTGTAATAGAACACGAATCCAGGGGCATTTTTGAAGTGGATCTTGTCATACATCTTATGTTCCCATAAATACTCAGCCCATAATCGTATGCAGGCATCCGCACATTGTTGCAGGTCGGCGGGTCGCTCTTTGTTTTTTGAAAATGTGCCGACAAGGTCATATTTTAACACTCCAACAGATATTGTCTTATTTCGTCCGCCGTTGTTTTGCTTTTCTTCTCCATTGTAATATCTCACTTTGTGATCGGAGGGAAAAAGCTTACGGTCGAGCAACCACCGTGCGTAATCTGTGTCGTATGGCCTTACCCAGTTTGTGTCGTTGTTCACGAATCGAGTAAGTATTTTGTCGCCATCCGGATTGATGGTGAAATTACGGAATGGTTTCTTTTGTATTGAGTCTGTCGACGCAGGTTCAGATGCCTCTTGCGTTTGTTGCTGCGAGTTCTGTTGGTTGTCTGCCGCAACGCTACATTCGTTGAACAGTCCGATTGCCAACAACAAAATAGCATATAATTTATTGGGTGTGTTGTTCATAGCTGTCTGTTTTTATTTTGTTTTACGACTGTAATGTATCAGATCCGGTCTGAATTCAAAGTGCATGGTGTCGTAGTGATACCAGCGTGCTCCGGAAATAAAACCGTGTTTCTCGAAAATCCTGATTATTTCTTTAGGTATACGGTTTGCATACTCAATTTCGTCCATTTCTTCTTTCCCTGGATTCTTCCATCTCCAGAAATCAGAATATTTGGTGCAGATGTCGATTGTCATTCCATAACTGTGGGCACTCAATCGGTCGCTTCCTCTCACTTTTCTCCAGTTGAAAGTGGACGACTGGTCGAAATATTTGCGATAACTTGCAGGAAGAGCAGACAACTCTTTTTCTACAGCACGCAGACTGTCCGCCGCACCGTTGATTTTAGAGAATCGCAATTGCTGGCCGAACCATTTGACCTTCACCAAATTTTTTGAGACTTCTTGAGCCGTCGCTCCATACATATACTTCATGAGTTTTTCATTACGTATTCTTCCTGGATCATAATTTCTTGATGGCATCCATACACTTGTGTCGTATGGTTGAGTGAACATGTCTTCTATGTCGGCGTCATCCATCCGCTCGACAAATGTTTTTTCCTTTTTGTCGTCGTAGATGACTTCTTCACCATTTGAAAGAGTTAGTTTCCCGTCGGAATAACTTTTTATGAAATCTGGATAAGATGCCAATAATGCTCTCACACCTGACGGAATCTCTGTTGTGGATGGAATGCTGTCTGCTTTCTCAGTGGGAATGACGCTTTTGGATTCCTGGGCCTGCGTGCAAGCATTGAAACAGCAGAGAGACGACAATGCGATTATGTGGTAGAGTAGACATTTCATTGACTTTGACATAATTTTCGTATTCCAGACATTGCAAATATAGATTTTTTATTGGCTTCTGGTGTGATGATGGTCGAAAAAGTATCTAAGAGGAGGAATATTTTGCCTCTGTCCATAAAATAATTAACTTTGCGTCTGAAGGTTAATATTAGAGGATATGGTAAAAAAGACAATTAAACATTTCGGACGTCTTATTTCTGCGTTCGGTCTGTTTGCTTTGGGGGCTTCTTCGTGTGTGAAAGATGAACTTCCAAATTCAGAATGTGACATAGAAAAGATTATAATTCATTATCCGAATCCAGACTCATTGTTCTATCGTCTTTCCGATTCAATTATGATTGTGCCTCCTGCCGACAGCGTGATCAAGTTTGAGGTGCGGTCGAATGCGGATTTGTCGTTGATGCGTATAGAGTACGTCCTTACGGATGGTGCCACTTTCAACAATATCTCGGATTACAAGTCGGATAATATCAGAATACTGACTAAAAGTGAGGATGGAAATTGGAGCCGTATTTACACGATATCCTTCTCTGTGCCAGAAGAATCATTCACAAGTGAGAAGAAGATCATAGAGTTTAATTTTGAGGATCATAGTTTGGACAAGGATGGAAAATATAGCATTTGGCTTAACGGCGACGATGCCAACTATTGGGCATCTGGCAATCCAGGATTTAAGCTGAGCAAGTCGACTGCCAAACCCAATGAGTATCCTACAATAGTAGATGAGAATGGTTATGCTGGAGACGCGGTTGCTCTTGTCACTCGTTCGACAGGTCTGTTTGGTGAGATGGTGGGAATGCCGATTGCAGCAGGAAATCTGTTTGTTGGTTCGTTTGATGTTAGTCAGGCATTGAAAGACGCGATGGCTGCCACACTGTTTGGCAAACCGTTCCAGTTGCGTCCGATGAGAATCAAGTTTATGGCCAAATATAAGCCGGGCGACAAATACAAACGTAAGTCTACTGAGGTGTCAGGTATGGTGGATTATCCGGATATGTATGCGGTGTTGTATAAAAACACAGATTCAAATGGAAATGAAGTCACTCTTCGTGGTGATGATGGCAAGACAAATCCGAATATCGTGGCACGTGCATTTTTGAGTGAGTCGAAGGCAAAAAGTATTTCTGCCGACAAGTGGACGGAAATAAACATTCCGTTTGAATATCTGGAGGAAATAGATGAGAACCGTTTGATGAACAGAGGCTACAATTTTGCCATAGTCTTCACGTCAAGTTTTGCCGGTGGAGAGTTTTCAGGTGCTGTGGGCAGTACGTTTACTATTGATGAAGTACGATTAATTTGCAATGAAGATGAAGAATAGAAATTTCAATATAATATTTCTTGTGGCGACGTTGCTGCTCTCCACATTCTCGGCATCAGCTGAAAATGAGACACAGAGGCAGGATTCACTCATGAATGAAGATTCGAAATCGGTAAGTCAGCGTGATTGGAATGGCTGGGGATATGGCTGCCGACTTGGATTCACAATAGGTGGAATCACACCGGTGCCATTGTCGGCGGAAATCCGTGAGATGATGTCATTCAGCCCGAATGGAGCCTTCATGCAGGAATTCTATGGATACAAACTGTTTAAGGAGAGGTTTGGATTCTATTTTGGCGAAAGGCTTGCGATTGAAGGCATGAATGTGGAGGCAAGAGTGAAAAACTACCACATGAGTATAGAGCAGGGTGGCGACTATATAAGTGGCTATTTCACAGGTGTTGATAAGACTGAAGCCAAACTCATCTCCGTCAAAATACCGATTGAATTTATGGCAAGGGTCAATTCTCGCCTTGATTTACGTGTCGGCCCATATATCCAGATTAATCTTCACAGAGAATTTAAGGGAGAGGTTTACGACGGATATTTGCGTGAGAATACGCCGACGGGGCAGAAGATTATTTTCAGCGACGGTTCTAAAGCGACGTATGATTTTTCTGAAGATGTGAAGAAAACCTGTTTCGGAGCGGAGGTTGCGGCTGATTTTCTGATTAAAAATAATTTTGGAATATTTGCCAATCTTGATTATGGATTTGGCAGCGTCTTCGCGGATGATTTTGAAACGATCACGTTCAAGATGTATCCGATTTTCTTCTCTTTGGGTGTGTCTTACAGAATTGAATAGAAAAGACGTTATGATGAATCATATAGTGGCGCCACAATGTGACGTCACTATTTTTTTATCACAAATCTTCCGACGATTTGAAAATCACTTTGTTCTTTGATTGGAACGACGTGAGCTGATAGTTGGACATGTCTTGAATCGCCATCTTTGTGTACTGCTTGTCGTTAAGTGATTTCAGGACAAACTCGATAGTCAGATTTTTGTATGTCACACCTGAGCTTCTTGCTTGGATAAAGTCTCTGAAATACTGTTGGTCGTTTTCTCCGAGAGAATGGCCGAAAAATGTCACTTTGTCGCCATTCCCCAGCGTGAGCAAGGAGTCGATGATAGCGGGTGGATTGAAGTTGTCGTCCATCGCCTTTTGGAGAAATTTGTAAGAGTTGTTTGTCTCATTATACTCTTTAGTTCCGATCACAATCGTGTCATCCTTGATTTTTCCGTGGACATATTGGACATCTGCTTTCTCTGGCCATGGGACATCCGTGTAATTGAATGTAAACACCTCAATTTGATCATACTTGTCCATTTCGAAAATTGAATTCAGACGATTCCTCAACGCTTCATCATTTGTATGGGAAAACGGCTGGCTGAGCAGGTAGTCACGAAGTCCACTCTTAATCTTTTTAAAAGCCTCTTTGTCTCTGACCTCTTTGGATTCAGCGTAAACGGGATCTTTCAGATAATAAAGTTTCAAGTCTTCGGTTTGGGAAAGAAGATGTCTCTCCACCATCTTTTCCAAATTGCAAACAGTTTGCTTTAGGAAAAGTTCGCGTATCTCCACTTCTGGATTGTTGTATAATACGTAAACTTCGCCAGACTCGTTGGATGGCACGTATAGAAAGTCACTTATCTCATTTGCACTTACCGGACAATTTCGTTCCTTTATAAATGCAAGGACTTTATGCTCTTCCTGACTTATGGGATCCTTGATGTCGTGATTTATTTGTGAATAATTATATAGCTCTGTTTCGAAGTCAAACCATTTGACATCATTTAGACCTCTCGTCGGCTGCCACTGATTAAGATAGTCAATCAAAGGCGCAGGAAAATCCTTAGGGCAATAGATATCGCTCTTGTAGAAATCGCTGTACTTGGTCTTTCTGCCAAGGAATAAGTCGAATCCGTTTCCTATTATGATTACGTGGCGTGACATTTTTTTGCTAATATAATATACGCACGTTTATGCGTTTTTTGTTGTCTGCTATAGATTTCAGTGATATTTCTACAAATATAGGAAATATCTGTGTTATTGAACTCCTAGGGACTTTTCAAAATGAAATTTCATGCCTATTCCGAAAAACTCGCCACTTTTTTGGAATGTAATCCAAAAAACTCGCCATCGCCCCAATTGCCTGTTGCAGATCAGCAAAAAAGAAAGACGGGGAGATGTCCCGTCTTTACGATTTATTAATTGTTAAAGATTTCGTTTTTTTAGTAATTCCTTTGCAGGTATTTCCACGATGTTGCCATCCTTGTCTGAAAGGATCAGCGTCTCGTTGTTGGCCGCTTTTTTCTCCAGAAATTCGATCTCTGCGATTTTAAGAGCAGCTTTTATTTTTTCTAATGTCGGATTATTTTTCATGATTTTTAATCTTTTCAAATTTTTCCACACAACAAATATTGATTTCGTTTATGTCTCCCTCAGCAATAACTTCGCGAGGCTCAACGCCATTGTCTACAATCATCCATGAATCGACGATGGGGATGAAGATGTCAAACAGGTTTTTCAATCCTTTCTCGTATCTTCTGTAAATGACGTCTTTAGGAATGTTATGACCTCCTTCGCTCACTCTTCTCGCAACACGTTCGACTGCTAATTCTGGAGAGTTTAACCAAAAATAAAGCAAAGTGACTTTATATCCTTTTTCTTGAGCCCTTTTTACTAATTCAGAATAGGATCTGGTTGCTAAAGTGGTCTCGATAGAAAAGGTCTCGTCGACGGTAAGCAGTTCCTCAATACGCAGTAGCATCAGCTTGCCTGCTTGAATCGCAACGCTTTCTGGACAGAAGGGAGATAATCCTTTGGCTATCTCGTCTGCGTTTACAAACTGTTTGCAGTCCAGAAGTTTTGGCAAAACACTATATGAAGCAGTCGTTTTTCCTGCTCCGTTACATCCGCTTATTATGTATAGATTCTTTTCTGCCATACTTCTATTGGTTTTTGCAAAGATATAAATTATAGAAACATTTTACATGCTTGTTAATGCAAAAGAAATATGAGAAAAATAAAGACGGGAATCTCCCCGTCTTTACAAGTTTATGATGCATAATCCAAACAATATATAACACTGATGACGTAATGGAGATCTCCACAACGGTGGAATGTCATTACATATTACGAATTATGCATTATGAATTACGCATTGAAAACCACTCCGTCGTTGGCAAATTTTGCTTTCAGACATTTTGCGGTGAATGACCTTTCATTCTTTATGAGCTCTTCTGGAGTGCCTGCAAACACAAGTTCACCTCCCTGATCTCCACCGTCCGGACCGATATCTATCACATGGTCCGCGCATTTGATCACATCCATGTTATGTTCGATGATGACGACGGTATGTCCTTTCTCAATCAATGCGTCGAATGCTTTCAGCAGTGTCTTGATGTCGTGGAAGTGAAGTCCTGTTGTCGGCTCGTCGAAGATGAACACTGTTGGTTGTGCCTTTTCTTCTGCCAATATGGCGGCAAGCTTTACTCGTTGGCTCTCTCCGCCCGACAATGTGGATGAGGCTTGACCAAGTTTGATGTATCCCAAACCTACATCCTGCAGTGATTTCAATCTCTTGACTATTTTCTTTTCCGTCGACTCCATCTTCTCTGAGAAGAATTCCACTGCCTGGTTGATGGTCATCTCAAGCACGTCGTAAATGTTCTTGCCACGGTAGCGCACCTCCAAGATGTCTGGCTTGAATCGTTTTCCTTTACAGCTTTCACATGGCAACACCAAGTCCGCCATAAATTGCATCTCGATGGTTGTTGTGCCTTCTCCCTGACATTCGTCGCATCTTCCTCCTTCTGTGTTGAATGAGAAATGTGCGCTGCGGTAGCCCATCTGCTTAGACAACTGTTGGTCTGCGTATAGCTTACGAATTTCATCGTATGCTTTTACGTATGTCACTGGATTCGAGCGTGATGATTTGCCAATCGGGTTCTGATCCACAAAATTCACATCTTTCACCATATCTGTGGCTCCACTGATTGATGAGTGCAATCCTGGTTTTTCTTCCGATTCATCCAACTCTCTCTTTAGTGAAAGATAGAAGATGTCTCTTACAAGAGATGATTTTCCAGAACCGCTCGGACCGGTCACCACAGTCATCACGTTGAGCGGAAATTTCACGTCGAAGCCTTTTAGGTTGTGCTGCAAAGCTCCTTTGATCTCTATGTAATTATTCCAAGGTCGACGGAATTGTGGGACAGATATTTTCTCTACTCCGTTAAGATAGTCTATTGTGTAGCTGTGAAGACCTTCTTGCTGCTTTGCTTTTTTGACATCTTCTGGAGAACCTTCGAACACCACTTTTCCTCCATTGCGTCCTGATTCCGGACCGATGTCTATGATATAGTCGGCAGCACGCATGATCTCTTCGTCGTGCTCCACCACTACCACCGTGTTGCCTAGTTTCTGCAGACTACGTAGGACTGAAATCAAACGCTCTGTATCTCGGCTGTGCAGTCCTATACTTGGCTCATCCAGAATGTATAGTGAGCCGACGAGGCTGCTTCCTAGTGACGTGACGAGGTTGATTCTCTGGCTTTCACCTCCGGAAAGAGAGTTGGATAGACGGTTTAAAGTCAGGTAGCCCAACCCCACGTCTACCAAGAAAGTGAGACGATTCTTTATTTCTACCAACAGACGTTTGGCGATAATCTGCTCATGCTCTGTTAGTTGGATATTGTCGAAGAATATTTTCAATTCCGACACTGGCATATCCACCAGTTCTGTGATGCTCTTTCCTGAAACCTTCACCCATGAAGCGTTCTCCTTCAGACGCGTGCCTCCACATTTTGGACATGTCGTTTTGCCACGATAACGAGCAAGCATGACACGGTATTGAATCTTGTATTGTTGTGATTCTACAAACTTGAAGAACTCGTCGATTCCATGTGTGAGTTGGGTGCCATGCCAAAGTTTGTTTTTCTCTTCTGTTGTAAGTTGGAAATATGGCTTGTGTATAGGGAATTTGATTGCTTCTGCATGGAAAATGAAGTCTTGCAGCCATTCACCCATCTTCTCTCCTCTCCAGCACATCACTGCTCCTTGATATACAGACAGTGTTTTGTCTGGCACAACTAGGTCTTCGTCGATGCCTACCACACGTCCGAATCCTTCACACACAGGACATGCTCCGTATGGTGAGTTGAAACTGAACATCAGTTCTGTTGGCTCGTCGAAAGTGATTCCGTCTGCTTCGAATTTGGTGCTGAACTGCTTCACCACCTCTCCCTCAGGAGTGTAGACCAATATTTGGCAAGACGCTCCGTCGCCCTGCCACAATGCAGTCTGAACAGAGTCTGAAACTCGGTTTTTTGTCTCGTTGTCGTGTCGTACCACATATCTGTCCACAACGATGTAGACCTCTTTGCAGCTTTTTGCCATTTCTGCGGTGAAGTCTGTTATCTTGACGACGCTGCCATCAACAAGCAGACGTGCGAAACCTTCCAATTTGGCTTTCTCCACCGTCTCCACAAGATTTTCATTGGGAAGAGACGAAAGAATCATTCCTTTTGTGCCGTCGTCAGCGGAAAGAATATAGTCCACAATATCCGACACCTGATGGCGTTTCACCTCCTCTCCAGAAACAGGGGAGAACGTGCGTCCGATGCGGGCAAACAGAAGCTTGATATATTCGTAGATTTCAGTAGATGTGCCGACGGTGGAGCGTGGATTTCTTGTGCTGACTTTCTGCTCTATAGCGATTGCCGGAGGAAGACCTTTGATATAGTCCACCTCTGGTTTGCTCATTCTGCCCAAGAACTGTCGCGCGTACGACGAAAGGCTCTCCACATAACGTCGTTGACCTTCTGCGTAGAGAGTGTCGAAAGCGAGTGATGATTTTCCAGAACCAGAAAGTCCGGTGATCACCACCAGTTTATTGCGAGGTATTTTGATATCTATATCTTTGAGGTTGTGCACTCGCGCACCTTTGATAGATATGAATCCGCTGTCTGCCATAAAACGAATAAACTAACTTATTATTTTCAAAAACACGTACAATTGCGCTTCAAATACACGCATGTTCGTGCGTCTCCACGAGCAATTTAGATTAAATCATTCAGATGCTCTGTGTCGTTCCACATTTCGATGTTCCATATTCCAGCTTCCTTACGAATGTCGCAAAGGCAAGTGCTTTGTGGCTTGGGCTGGTTGGAAGCGTCCTTCATATCCCAGCGTTTGAAGTAGACGTAGAGGGAACGGAGCACTACGCCATGAGTGACGATGAGCACAGTCTGATTTGGATGCTTTCCCGCAATCTCTTCGATGGCTTTGGATGCACGTCGCATCACGTCGCCAACAGACTCACGTTCATCTGTGTTTGAGGTGAGATCCCAGAAATGTGCCATTTCATCAGGGTAAAGACGTTCACCCTCTTCGAAAGACAATCCTTCAAGTTTGCCAAGATAAATCTCTTTCAGCTCGTCGACGGGAATGATGTCGAATCCACGGTTGCCAACCACAAGTCGTGCTGTATCCAACGCGCGAGGCAGAGGACTGCTATATACAGCGTCGATATTGATGCCGTCGAGCCTTTCTCCCAGTCTTTCTGCTTGACGTTTGCCAAGTGGGGTGAGGTCGGAATTGCTTTGACCTTGAAATCTGTGAGCCACATTCCATTCCGTCTGGCCATGTCGGCAAAGAAGAAGACGAACCATGTTGAATTTAATTGGTGAATATTTGACGAGACATCGGCACGACAAATATTTGCATTAAACATAAAAACCCCGAGTAGAAAATCTCTCGGGGTATTTATTTTCGATAAGCAAAAGTTTTTACTCCTCTACTGCTTTTTCGATTGCTACCTTACCACGGTAGTAACCACACTCACCACATACAGTGTGGAAGATGTGCAATGAACCACAGTTAGGACAAACAGCAAGTGTTGGTGCTACTGCCTTGTAGTGAGTTCTTCTCTTTGCTCCTCTTGTCTTTCCCTGACGTCTCTTAGGATGTGCCATTTTGCTTTATTATTTAATGTTATTTTATTTTAAAATTTTTCAGTGCCTCCCAACGCGGATCAATCTCCTTCTCACCTGCTGCCGTATCACTTGCCAGGTCGGCAGACTCGCTATCCTCATCATCTTCGCCGCTTTCGAAACACTCGTGCTTTCTAAATTCATCAGCCATTACTTCATCGCATTCGCCGTCTTCATGGACGTGGCGAATCGGAATTGCGAGAGCAATAAACTCGTATATGTGCCATGAAAGGTCAATCTTCTGGTCGATTTCAGAAATGTATACCAGCTCATCATCTGATTCGCCGTCGCCAAACTTGGCGTCGAAATGACCGTCTGTGGAGATTTCTAGCTCCATGTCCTCAAGACATCTGTCGCAGGGTACAATCACCGTGCCATCTATCTCAAAGTCGAATGAAAAAGAATCTCCCGATGAGACTCTCATCTCCACGTCGACTTCCACATCTCCTCTTTGAAACTCCGAGCCTCCTATCTCCTCGAAATCCTCATCGGTCATCGAAAAGTGATAGTTGTAAACCCCTTTCTCAAGATGCTTCAAGTCTATGATAAATCTATCCATGGCTTTCATTTGGTTTGCAAAATTACAAATCTTTTTTCTTATTACTAAATTTTCGTTTTGTTTTTTCACTTTTTAAGTGATATTGTTGATAAATCTTTTCGATTAAGTTCGGTTTTTGTCGTGATTTTGGCTTTTGACTACAACATTTTTTCCATTATTTCAACAGCTTTTGCTATGTCTTCAGCAAACATATTGTGATCTTTGAGAAAGTCTGCCCTGCCATTGGAGATCATATCCAACAGCTCTTTGTTCATTCCGTCAGCATAGTCGGCGATGGCGATTTCAATGTCGTCTTTCTGCCAGTCGAGCGTGGAATGAATGTATATTCTCTGTTTCTGATGCAAGAAACTGTATGCAGTCTCGATACTTTCTTTCGTTATCATTCTTATTTGTCGTAACCAATCGGACGGAATTGTCTTTGATTTTCGTCGTACACAAATCCATGTCCGTATAAATAGTCTTTTATCTTATCCGGATCGTTTCCAAAATTATAGCATAATGATTCCAAAGTGTCAAACTCTTCGTCTCTAAGAAGCATGTTGACGCTCGAAACTAATATGGCTGGATCTTTGGGTAGGTATTCCATTTTGTCAGAGTTTATTTTATGCTCATTGACGGGATTTATTTAGCTGATATTTTGCCCATACGTATCTTATGGATTTAATGGTATGGCAAAACGTCCGCAAAGGTAATCAAAAAACAAATGTCATTGGAGTTTTGTGGACAAATAAAATGTCCTGTCTGGTTTTATAACTGATTTTACAATGATTGTGAAGGGCGTGACTATCTACATTTTTCACGAACACAGAGAATGAGCGGTCAAAAAAACTAATTTGTAAGTGTTTGCTTCAACTTGCTTTACAAAGAAACAAGGGTCCAAAACCAATCAGATTTGACCCCTCGCAATTTTCTTATTTTAGTGGCTTTTTACACTTGCTGTTTTTTACAAATTCAGTTATCGAATTAGTGTAAAGTGGCCAAATAAATATGTTCTTTTTTCTTCGATATAAATTTTATACCAGTAGTCTGAAGAAGGCATTGGCTGTCCAAGGTATGTTCCATCCCAACCGTCGAAATCTTTACCAAGATATTCTATTATTAGTTTGCCAATTTCGTTATAGATTTGAACCTGAGATTTTGGATAGGCCTCTTTTAGTGCTTCTATCGTCCATTTGTCGTTCACTCCATCTCCATTTGGAGAGAAATAGTTAGGAATATGGAGTTCTGGTTCAAATTTGTCTTTATGTATACTGTCTTGTCTCTCGATAACGACAGATATAGAAGCGTTGTCACTAATGCATTGGTCATCATCCACTATGTATTGAGGCCTTTTATAGTCAACTGGATAAGCCACTGTGAACGAATATATTCCTGAATTTTCTACTATATTTGAACCTTTCTCATAAATGGAAGTTGTGGCACCAACTTCGGATGAGTTTGTGATTTCAAACCATTCGTTCAAATCAACTTTCTCTCCGTATTTGGCAGTGACATCATTAGACACTATCACTGGTTTTGGTAAGACGACAACGTTGATTACAGAAGGATCGCTTTCTGCTCCCGTTGTATTATCTTTTTGTGTCACGTAATATTGGGTTGTTGTCTTTGCATTATCAACGGCAATCGCCGAGGTGATGCCTGTTGAGAATGTTGTTTGACTTACTCTGTTTAGAGGCGTTGGATTGTTAGAGTCTCTTGGATCATCTGTTCCATACCACCTCAAACTATATTCAGATTCAGTTTTGCCAGAACCTTCCGCGATGGATATGCCTGCTTCCAGTTCTGGCACTGCGTTACCCTCGCAGACATAGACGTCCTTTACCTTAGGTGATAATACATCATTTATCTTCACGGTAATCTTCACAGTGTCACTCGGACAGCTATTACTATTGTCAATACGATATACATAGTAATACAATTCCTTAGATCCACCATTCAATAAAGCTGTATTGTAAACTGGAGTTGGAATTGCTCCTTCCTTGTAATTTTCAACTGCATCCGCCTCTGTATTTTCAGTCATGCCAGAGTAGTAGTATGTGTAACCAGATTCTTCCACCCATGGATCCTTGGCTTCATTGATGGCAGGGAATATCTTTCCGTCGCTTGCATCTGCTTTTATATACTGAATGGCTGTAGGAGACGGTGCCTCAGATTTAGAAACTGTGACAGTGATTTCAACAGGTTCACTCTTACATGATAATGTGGTTGTTGTGTAGGTGGCACGCACAGTATAGGTTTCAGAACCAACAGAAGCTGAGTTTGGTGTAGGAGCGGTTGTCGTAGGATTATCTTCACCCCACAAGAATCCATTTGACACGTAATATTCATTCTCACTTGTGGTGGCAACTGCCGTCAACGGAGATGCATTTTCGTTCAAACAATAATTTATTGGTGTCTGAACAGATGGCTGAAGCACACCATAAGTAGTGACATCCACATGTCGCAAAGAACTGATGTTGTTGTGATTGGCATCATCCCATTGTGCAACGTAGTATGATGTCACACCTACATTGTCGGTTGTGATTGTAGGGGCGGCATCCAATGGATTAGCTGGATAATCTTCTTCAGAAGCGAACCATACCAAAGAGTATGTTTTTGTATCAGTTGGTCCACCTGTAGTAGTTGCAGCAAAAGATGTAATTGGATCAGGAGTGTCATTCAAACAGTAGGAAACTGGGGTGACTTCAGGACAAGGAGCACCTAATATTTTCACCTCTACTGTAGAAAGTTTACTTGGGCAAGATACCGTAGAAGAATAAGTGATTTGCTGATGTATAAAATAATAATATGTCTCATCTTTCGAATCGTTCACGTCGTCTGCCTTAGGATTTGCTGGTGTGTCAGAAGCATTGTTGATATCAGACGGAAGTGTCGGAGAATCTGACTGTCCAATCCATTTGACCGTAGCATTAGCATCCGCTCTGCTTGCTACTACAGAGAGTAATTTATCCGTTGCGAATACTCCATCCGTTGCACGTCCTTCTGCCTTTAGATATTGCACAGAATAATTATCCAAAGCATCAGGTGTTTTGTAGAAATCTGAGAGAATTTCCGCTGGCTCGCTTTCACAATAGCCAGTCATTCTTGAAACGACGATATAAATGCCAGTGGCTTCCATTTCAGTTGTGAAAATGAGAGACTTGCCTTCCGTCCCGTTGTTCCATGTAGAGATTGCGTCGGATGGCTCGGTTGAAACTGTAAGCGTAGTCTTATCACATTCATTATCCTTTATCAAATTCTGTTTTACTAATGGTATAACGGAAAAGTCATACGCTGTTGGTTCGCTTGTGCAACCATTCAAAGACAAAGCGTAATAATATGTATAAGGAGTTGTGCTGCCGGGCAAAGTGGAAAGATCAGTATTTGCCATGTTGGCAGAAGAAATGGTAGGTGATTTATACCAATTCACATCATATCCTTTAGTACTGGCAGGTAATATTGAAGCACTAATAGCATCAGTCGAAGTCGAAATAGCACCATTGACATATTCACAGAATGGTGGAATTTCAGCCAAAATTTCACTGGGCACCTCTTTGACAGTAAATGTGAAGGTATAATATTTACTTACAGCCTTAGTCTCCTTGTCCGTAACCGTGAAATAATAGACATAAGGTTCGTAGCTGGCGCAGGCGTTATCCACATCAGGCTTATCTATTTTTATCGGAATAGTAGTGTCTCTGTACCATGTGATATCATAATTAGACGGAATGACAGCCAAAGCCTCATCCAACTTAGTCGCTCTGTTTGGATCATTCTCGCAGAATGGGGCTATTGTGATATCTTCAGCCTCTGGAACGAATGCTGGTTCTGCGTATACCTGAATGCTCCTTATCATCAAAGCTTCCCCATCTCCCATATCACTTATATAAACATTGACTGTCAACGTGTTGTCTGTTATTGGCCTGACATCTTCCTGCTCCAATTGCTCTGCTGTCGGTGACTTGATTGTAGCGGCGAGACAAGTGCCTGCTTTGCTGGATAACGCAACCAATTTCTTTCCACTGCTTGTTTCTGTATTGTTAACTCCCACTTGGATCATCGAATGATAACTACTAGTCAAATGAGGAGCCGGGTTAGAACCTGACGTGTTCAAATAAGTAGTAGACAATGGGTTGCAATACTCAACAACTACCTCGTATCCTCCGCCATTTTTTAGCCCTGATACGATGTATGATAAAATTTTAGTGCCTTCGCTTATTTTGTTTGTACCTTTTCCTGCAGAAAAAATCAGTCCTCCTCCGTTATCTTCTAATCTTAGATTATCCAATCGAATAGGGTTGGGTGTAATCGCATAATGCGGCTCATCCAAAAAATCTGATTTTGTTTCAGTTGACTCTGTGCCATCTGCTAAAGGAATTGATTCCACAGAAATATGAGGAATAGCTTTAGAGTTGACAAATCCATCTATCATATCGACGGAATAATAGTCATTGGTGCCTTCCGCAACAGAAAAGTCGGTTTCAGATATTAATGGCAGTGCCAATGCTCTTCCCACAGAAAATATGCACAATATCAACAGAAATATTGTTCGTATTAATTCTTTTTTTTGACTTTCGCTTTTTTGCATATCGCATTCGTTAGCTAAAAACAATTATTTTTTAGAAAATGTACACATTTTATTGGTTTAGTGGTATAAAAACATATCATCAATGATGTGCACAATCCAATTGCAAATTTATGAAAAAATATCAGCCATTAGCGAGAGATTTGCTGAAAAATAAAAATGTAAAAGGGGAAAAGGTCGCGGTGCTCAACAGTCACAACTATATTGTAGGATTCTTACAGCATCATCAAAATCAATATCAGTATTCCGCAAACTACCAACGGAGCGGGATTCATCTCTGTGTATTCTCCCAGTTTGATTTTTGGCAGGTTGGTGAACAGATTGAAGATAGGATCACAAATGTTGCCGACTGCCTCAAATTTCTTCAGGTTGGCGTCGCTGAGTTTGTTTTTGTATGGGATGGTTTTCCAATATAATATGACGATGAATAATGAGACTCCGGTGAACAATTTCAGTACCCACCTGATATGGATATTGCTACTCATCCCGATTGCGTTGAGCAAAGCGACGATGATGAGTGCGATGACGGATATCTTTATGATCTCGGTTTTGTCCATTTTTTTGGTTAGGGATTAGAGTTGATGGGTTAGAGTGTGGCACATTCCACATTTAGCATTTATGATTTAGCATTTATAATTTCTTTAATGTGCTGCTCCACATGTTCCAACCTCACTTCCACTCCGAATTTCTCGGCGATATGCTCGGCTGTTTTCTGTGCAGAGTAGACGGAACGGTGCTGTCCTCCTGTACATCCAAAACTTACCATCAGGCTCGTAAATCCTCTTTCCATATAGCGTGCGACGTGGAAATCGACTAATGCCCAAACTGAATCAAGGAATGTGAGAATCTCACCGTCTTTCTCAAGAAAATCAATCACCGGCTGATCTCTGCCTGTCAGCTGCTTGTATTCTTCGTATCTGCCTGGATTGTGCACCGCGCGACAGTCGAATACATAACCGCCTCCATTGCCGGATTCGTCGGCTGGAATACCTTTCTTGTATGAAAAACTGAACACTTTGACTACCAATTCCTTATTCTCCATAATGCTTTGATGCTTCTTTTATCACTTTTATAAGTTCCGGATAATCATTTTCAAACTTATCCACGACGTTGCTCAACACTTTCAATGTGTCTGGAATCTGACCTAGGAATGTCTCTTTCTTCTCTTCCAATCCGCGTAGTCCGTAAGTGCCAAGCACCTGCACCATACGTGTCAGGATAAAAAACGAAAGATTGCCATAAAACTCGTCGTCGGAGATCTCGATGTATTTTTTTATCGCCTTCAGATAGACGGAGATCATCTGCGTCTTTATCGCTTCTGGATATTTCGCTCTTACCTGATAAACAAAAGATACCAGGTCGTACCAGATAGGTCCGCGTCTTCCTCCTTGGAAATCAATGTACCATAATCCTCCTGATTTCACCATCACGTTGCGCGACTGGAAGTCTCTGTACATGAATCCCCATGCGTCTTTGCGGACTTCACTCATTGTTGTCCACATCTTTTCGAAATCCTCGTGCAGACGGGATTCCGAATATTCTATCGGATGCTTCTTTACAAAGTATGTCTCGAATTTGGCAAAGTCTGCCATCAATCCGTCTCTTGAAAATTCTGATTCTGGATAACATTTGGCGAAATCCACCGTCTTTGCTCCGACAAACTGTATCCTTGCCAAGTCTGACATCACTTTGCAGAGCATTCGAATGCTTGTCTTTGAATATTCGTTAGCCTGACGGAAACGGTCGAGCACTTTATATAATGAGTCGTTGCCACAGTATGTCTGCAGATAGATCATCTTGTCTTTGGAGACGTGGAATACTTTTGGCACGGATGCTCCAGCTTTTTTCAGCTGTTTGGCAAGATATATGAATGCGTTGTTTTCCTCCGCAGTCTCTCCGATAGTGGCCACGTATTTGCCAGACTCACCGTCGACTATGAAATATTGTCTGCCTGAACCAGCTTGTGCGATCGGAGTGATTGAAGTCGGACGATGTCCTTGGAATTTCTTGTAGAGACGGGAGATCGTTTGCATGTTTTCCTCTTTCACCTCTTCCGGAGTCTTTGTCACAACTGGTTTCGGACGCTTCTCAAGTTCTTTCTTTTTCTTTTCGCGTCGTTCCTTTTTCTCTTTAGCACGTTGTTGTTGGTCCAGTTGCATCTGTTCCAGCACTGCGGAAGAAAGGTGGTCGGCAGGATTTATTTTCCCTTCCTCACTTTGGCTCAACGTGTTGTATATCTGAAGTGTGGCATTGGCGTCGAGTGCCGCATATTTAATTTGAGCATGGTCGAGAGGGTTTGCCTCCCAGTTGGAAGTCTGCTGACGTTTTGAGATCTGAAGCTTGAATATGATGGCGTAGATTTTCTGCAGACTTTTGTCTTTGATGCCGAATTTCTCCACATAGCTTTGCAGCTCCACGTAGTTCTCGCATTTGAAGTCAGGCATACGTCTGCGGAGTTGGCGGAAATCGTCGTGAAGGCTAAGCCCTATTTTGGTGATGTTAGGGTTGGCGAAGATTTCAGCCACGGATTCAGGAATGTTCAACAGGTTGAGACGGAATAGATAGCAGCGCTGCTCCGAACTGATTTGCAACAGGGCCACTTGGTTGGTCTTGCCTTTTACGAAGACAGGTTTTGTCTCCGTGTCAATGCCAAGCACCTTTTGCTTGCTCAAATAGTCGACAGCCTCCTTCACCATGTCGAATTTCGACACGACGATGATGTCGCCGTCGAAAGAAGCGAACGGCAACTGTTGTATTTCTTCTTTTGTTATCGATTCAGCAAACTGTCCCATTTGTTGTCAATCTTCTTCGTCGTCTGGGGCTGATATATATGAATGAAGAGCACCAAGGCTGCGAGTGAGACATTGTCCCCAGAAATCGTGGAAGTGATCCACACATTCTTTTAACGCCGCGCACATGATTGCATTGTCTGCGCTCTGGATTCTGTGAGTCATATCTACGATATCCTGATAGATGTCAGCGATGTCTTCCGACACGTGAGCCACAATGGGAGTGTCGCTGTATTGCATGTCGACGTGGTCGACGGTAAGAAAATCATCATGAGCACCAAGTTTGTCGCTGACAATCTGTATGACGGAATTATACATTGCTTCCGTCACCTTGCATTCAAGGTCGATGTAGTCGTAATCCTCCTCGTCGTATGATGGGAGGTCGACGGTCGCGGCATACAAACCTGCCAACGAGCCCGCAAGTTTTTTTGCGAAATCCTTAGATGTGTCGTCGGCTGATTGCTCGATGACACGACAGAACAAAATCGCCGACTTTATAAAATTGATAGTCTCTTGATTGTTAATATCCATGGCATTTTTCAAAAAACTTTGCAAAATTACATTTTTTATCGCGATTTTCAAACCCGATTGTGATCAGTGTTAATTAGAAGAGCGTAAAATGACTGAAAAAATGTGACTTTTCGGAGAATCTTGATTTGCCGAATCATTTTGTGGAAAAAACACTCTGACTTTATTGGAAAAGAATTATCTTTGCACATGAAATAAAATTCAATGTTACAAATAGTAATGGTATGAAAGACACAGATTATATCAGATTTGACTGGGTCATCAAACGAATGTTGCGAGATAAAGCAAATTTTGCTATTCTAGAAGGCCTTATTTCCGTATTGCTTAATAAAAAAGTGACAATCATCGAGGTGTTGGAGAGCGAGAGCAACCAGCAGACGGTGGAAGACAAGTTCAACAGAGTCGATCTTATGGTAAAATCCGTAGATGAGGAACTATTTATTGTTGAGGTGCAGCTCACTCGTGATCTTCACTTTATGAAACGTATTCTCTATGGCACAAGCAAAGCTATCACTGAGCATATCAAGCTTGGTGACTCGTATAAAAGCGTGAAGAAAATCTATTCCATCAATATCCTTTACTTTGATTTGGGTAAGGGTGAAGATTATTTGTATCACGGTAAAACTACATTCACCGGCTGTTTCAAGAAAGACGAGCTGATAATCAAGAAGAAAGAACTTGACGCATTGGGAGACAAAACTCATTTCGTCGACACGGACATTTTTCCGGAATATTATCTTATCAGAGTGAATCAGTTTAATGAAGTGGCAAAGACTCCAATAGAGGAGTGGATGGCATTCTTGAAAGATGGTACGATAAAAAGAAACACTACAACGCCAGGATTGAAAGAGGCTGAAGAGAAACTCCGTATAGCTAATATGGATGAAAAGGAATATAAGGAGTATTTTGCCCACGTTGATGCAATTATGTCGCAGAACGATACGATTGAAACATATAAAGCGGAAGGAAGAGCGGAAGGAGAAATGAATTTGTTGACAAGACAGGTGCTTGCAAAAAAGGAAAAAGGAATGACAAATGCAGAGATCGCAGATATGTTGGAAATTAAAACTGATGTGGTGGAAGAAATATTGAATGGTCATAAATAATGTATAAAAAAACTAATCATTAATCTCATTTTTGTTTTTTGTCTTTTTATTCTTGATTTTTTATGCTACCTTTGCATCGCTTTTCTTGATTTTCGGCAAAAAATCATTGAGGAGTATTATGGGGGATTAGAAAATCTAATCCTGAGTATACTTAAAATTTTATTAAAGAAATGGAAAAATTTCAACTTTCAGGTGAGCTTCGTGCAGATCTAGGCAAGAAGGCTACAAAGGAGACTCGTGCAAACGGTCTTATCCCATGTGTTCTTTACGGTGGTGGTGAAGTAAAGCACTTTACAGTTAAAGAGGGTGATGTTAGAAAGCTTATCTACTCTCCAAATGTATACGTTGTTGAGTTGACTATCGCTGGTAAGACAGTTACAGCTATCTTGAAGGACCTTCAGGTTCACCCAGTTAAGGATAACATTCTTCATATCGACTTCCTTGAGATTTCAGACAAGAAGCCAGTTGTAATCGAAATTCCTATCAAGCTTGAGGGTCTTGCAGAAGGTGTTAAGCTAGGAGGTAAGTTGTCTCAGCAGATGAGAAAGCTTCGTGTTAAGGGTATCTACACTAACTTCCCAGACAGATTGATCGTTAATGTTGAGAACCTTGGTATCGGTAAGTCTATCCAGGTTGGCGCATTGTCATACGAGAATCTTGAGTTGTTGAACAACCCTATCAACGTTGTTGCTACAGTTAAGGCAACTCGTGGTTCAAGAGCTAACGCATAATGAAATATCTGATTGTTGGGCTTGGCAACATCGGAGACGAGTATGCCAACACAAGGCACAACATAGGATTTATGGTATTGGACGCTTTTGCCGAAGCGTCCAATCTTGTTTTTAAGGACGAACGTTATGGTGCTATTGCCGAAGGTCGTGTTAAAAACAAAGAGTTTATCCTGTTGAAGCCTAACACATATATGAACCTTAGCGGAAATGCGGTACGCTATTGGGCAACCAAAGAAAAAATAGATATTGATCATATCTTCGTCGTCGTTGATGACTTGTCGCTTCCTTTCGGCAAAATACGTATCAAAGGTAGTGGTAGCGCAGGTGGTCACAACGGTTTGAAAAATATTCAGGAACTTCTTGGCACAGAGAAATATGCTCGCCTGAAATTCGGTATAGGCAACGATTTCCCAAAGGGCAAACAAGTTGATTTTGTGCTTGGCAAGTTTGGTGATGAGGATATGGCAGCTATGCCTGAGAGAAAGAAGATAGCTGGTGATGCAATCGCGTCTTTCATGCTTGCTGGCCTGGATATCACAATGAACCAATACAACAACAAGTAATGGCTAAAGAGGTAAAGGAGGAGGTACGCATCGATAAATGGATGTGGGCAGTCAGATTGTTCAAGACGCGAACATTGGCGGCTGAGGCTTGCAAAAAAGGTCATGTCATGATTGGCGGCAATTCCCAGAAAGCGTCGAAGATGATTCGTGTTGGGGATGTCGTCCAGATCAAACGTGCTCCTATCACATACTCTTTCAAGGTGCTTGCGTTGAGCGAAAACCGTATGGGAGCCAAACTGGTGCCTGAGTTTATGGAAAATGTCACTCCTCAGGATCAGATTGAAATCCTTGAACTTAGCCGTTATACATCTAATGGGCAACGTGACCGTGGAGCTGGCCGACCTACTAAAAAAGACCGTCGTGACATCAATGAGTATACAGAACCTCAGTTTATCAGCGATGATTGGGACTGGGATTTTGATTTGGACGACGATGATGATCTATATGATTAATGATTAACAATTGATGATTGTATATTATTATGATTGCGGCAAAACAGTTGAGAAATAAAAGTATATCGGAGTATGTGCTGTATATCTGGCAGATTGAAGATATAATCAGAGCTTTTGGGCTGGACATAGAAAAGATAGATCAGAACATAATTTCCCGATATGGTGATGATGTGGATAAAAAGGCGATTAGAGAATGGTACGACAATATGATTTCTGGCATGGTGAATGAGCAGAAACAGTCGTTTGGACATCTTCAGTTCATAATGAATGTTGTGGACGATATGAATGACCTTCATATGAAATTGCTTCAGACTCCAGAACAGATTTCATACAATGCTTTGTTTTTCCAGATATTGCCTGTGCTGCAGGAGTTCAGAGCAAAAAATAAGAGTGGGGCAGAGGTCAACGATGTTGATTTGGCACTCACTGCTCTTTATGGCACGACGATGCTGAAAATATCAGGTAAAGAGGTGTCGAAAGAGACTATGGATGCGATCCAACAGTTGGCAAAATGGTTGAATCTCCTTTCTCAGAAATATAAGGATTGGGAGGAGGATAAGCTGAAATTTGAAGATTAGTTAGGTTTAACGTGAGGTCGACGAAACCTACATGGATAAAATAGACGTTTCCAAATAGTCAATCAATCCAATGATCGTAGGGGCAGGTTTGAAACCTGCCCGCAATAATAATGATCAAACAGAATGGGAATAAGACATAAAAAAACAGACGCATTTTTCAGTGCGTCTGTTTCTTGTTATTGTTGGTTTCAATTAGTATGTCAGAATCTCCAATCCATCCTCTCTCATCACGAATGTATGCTCCCACTGTGCTGATGGAAGAAGATCGGCAGTACGGACTGTCCATCCATCTTTCTTGTCGAATGTGACGTTGCGGACACCCATGTTGATCATTGGCTCAATCGTGAACACCATTCCTGGCACCAACAGCATACCTGACATCTTTTTGCCGTAGTGGCAAACTTCTGGCTCTGTGTGGAATTTCAATCCCACTCCATGTCCACACAATTCTCTCACCACTGAATATCCGTTTGCTTTGGCATGCTTCTCAATCGCATTGCCGAAATCACCGACGAAAGTGAATGGTTTGCAGATGCTGATTGCCAAATCAAGGCACTCTTTTGCGACGTCGACTAGACGCTTCTTCTCCGGAGTCGTCTCGCCGATGATAAACATACGTGACGCATCTGCGTAGTAACCGTCAAGGATTGTAGTGCAGTCCACATTGACGATGTCTCCCTCTTTCAACACTTCTGTTGTGCTTGGAATGCCGTGGCAAACGACTTCGTTGCGTGATACACATACACTTTTCGGAAATCCTTCGTAGTTGAGACATGCAGGAATGCCTCCGTGGTCGATCGTATACTGATATACGATATCATCAATTTCCTGTGTTGTCATGCCCGGACGAATGGCTGCTGCCACAGCGTCAAGCACTCCCGTATTCACAACTCCACTTCTACGGATTCCTTCTATCTGCTCCTCATTTAGAATCAATTCATTTTTAGGAACCAAGAAACCGCGATTTTGAAAGTTCAGAATTTTACGGTCGAACTCAGTTGGCTCGACTCCTTTGGGAACTCTCCAGTTTATTTTCTTTTTACCGAAAATCATCTTTTTTGCTATTGGTCAATAAAAATAAATAGAGAGACGCGTTACAACGCGTCTCTGCAATTTGTCTGTATGTTTTTACAATTCCAAATCTCCGTTGAATACCTCAAACCAAGGTAGACCTTGTTTGTTGAGCTGTTCCATAAACGGATCTGGATCAAACTCTTCTACGTTCCAAACTCCAGCTTTCTTCCATTTGCCTGTCAGGAACATCATACCTCCGATCATCGCTGGCACTCCGGTTGTATAACTTACACCCTGCATTCCAGTTTCGATGTATGCGTCGTGGTGACTGCAGTTGTTGTATACGTAGTATGTCAACTCTTTGCCGTCTTTGCCTATACCCTTGATACGGCATCCGATTGAAGTCTCACCCTCGTAGTTCTCTCCCAAATCTTTCGGATTAGGAAGCACAGCCTTCAAGAACTGTAGAGGAACGATTTTGACACCATTGTATTCAACTTCGTCGATTCTTGCCATACCGATGTTCTGAATCACACGCAAGTGAGTAAGATACTCTTGTCCGAATGTCATCCAGAAGCGCGCACGCTTGATAGTAGGGTAGTTCTTGACCAACGACTCCAACTCTTCGTGGTACATCAGGTAAGACTCCTTTGGCCCGATATTTGGGTAGGTAAGTGGCTTGTGGATTTCAAGAGCACCAGTCTCAACCCACTTTCCTTCTTGATAATAGCGACCCTTCTGAGTGATCTCACGAATGTTGATTTCAGGGTTGAAGTTTGTCGCGAATGCCTTATGGTGGTTGCCTGCATTACAGTCTACAATATCAAGATACTGCATCTCTTTGAAGTGGTGCTTTGCCGCGTATGCAGTGTATACACCAGAAACACCTGGGTCGAAACCGCAACCAAGAATGGCAGTCAGACCAGCGTCTTCAAATCTTTTCTTATAAGCCCACTGCCAGCTGTATTCGAAATGAGCCTCGTCCTTTGGCTCGTAGTTGGCAGTGTCTAGATAGTTGACTCCACATATCAAGCAAGCGTCCATGATCGCCAAATCTTGGTATGGAAGAGCCACGTTGATAACCAATTCAGGATTGTGGCGACGGAATAGAGCAACAATCTCATCTACATTGTCAGCATCGACGCTATCCGTCTCAAACTGCACTCCATACTTCGTTTTAAGCGTCTGGGCTAATGCATCGCACTTAGATTTGGTGCGGCTTGCTAGCGTCACACTCTCAAACACTGAAATGTTTTGCGCTACTTTGTGAGCAACAACTGTGCCGACTCCGCCGACACCAATGATGACAACTTTTGACATTATCGTTAGCTTTTTTATTGTTAATACTATCTCACATAGTGTGAGGTAACATGGTACAAAAGTATTTCTTTTAGAAGTCTGCTACAAATTAAATGGCAAAATTTTCTGGGTATTTTGCAGAGACTCCTCTGTAATATTCTTTGATTGCCGCTATATCAGCTTCAGCATCGTCTGTAGGAGTGAACATTTTCTTTATTCCGATCTCTTTTTTCTTGTAGTCGAAATAAATCAGAGCGATCTGAATTTTAGCCTTTTGGGCAATATAGTAGAATCCTCGTTTCCAGTTGGGATTGGCTTTGCGTGTCCCTTCCGGTGTTATCGCCAGATGGAAATGGTCTGTGTTGTTGCAGACTTCCACCAGCTGGTCTACAGTGGAGATGCGTCTGCTCCTGTCGACGGGAATGCCTCCGACTGCTTTGAAGAATATTCCGAATGGAAAAGCAAACCATTCTTTCTTGATCATAAACTGTTTCTTCTTGCCTCCGATTGCCGGGTAAGCGAACAGCCCTACGAAGAAATCCCAGTTGCTTGTGTGTGGAGCTATGCAAAACACACACTTCTCTGGAAGTTCAACCTCTTTCTCTATCTTCCATCCGAACAACTTTAGTACGGACTTCGCTAATTTCTGCTTGAGCATGATTGATTAATTCGTTATTCGAACTGCAAAAATACGGATTTTATTTGATAAACATGTTTCGACGGGAAAGTTTATCTCTTATATCTCGGTTGATGGATATGTCATTGCTTGCAGAGAAATCATCTCCCTATGAATTTGGTTTTGCCGATGTCGAATCCCATCGACTCTGCAGTTTTGCAGGATGTGTCGTAAACTCCAAATTGTTCGTAGGATTCTATTCCTTTTTTCTGTTTGGAGTAATAGACAGTTTCCAACTCGCAGTGACCAAACGCTCCATAACAGATGAATTCCATGTTGTCGGGTATCGAATATTCTTTTCCTGCCTTTTTTGCCGGATATTTAAGCAGGTATGCACCATCTTTTGTGAAAAGAATGCCATCTTCCGATTTTAGATCTTTGTTTCGTTTGTCGACGATGATGGATTTCAGATTTGGAGTATAAAAGCATGCGTACATTATTGTGCAAATGTCGTGTGTCCTGTCGACCGTTTTGGGAATGTATAGCTTTTCCAATTTTGGAAGATATAGCTGGGCTACAGCTTTGAATCCCTTTGGAATCACCAAAATTTTAGGGGATGCAGTGTTGTTCATATAATCTTGAATGTATATTTCCTCCACTTTCACTTTTTCTCCATTTATTACAACTTTGTGTTTTAGCACGACGCTGTCTTGATCCTGCACAAAACCTCTCACATACCATTCTCCATCATCATAACCGTAACATACACCGTCTACATTGGCAGTTTTTTCAGGATTTTCAGGACGACACGCTTCTGCGAAAAAAACAATCGAAAATAAAAACAATATTGATAAGAATAATTTCTTCATAATGTTGGAATTTTAGTTTGATACAAAAATAGTTTTTGGTGTATGAATGACAAATTTCGGATTGTCAAACAACCAGAAGAAAGGCCTAATTTATATATCATCTCCCTATGAATTTGGTTTTGCCGAGTTCGAATCCCAATTTGTCTACGGCTTCTTCATAGGGGTCGGATAGCCCAAATTGCTCGTAGTTTTCTATTCCTTTTTTCTGTTTTGGATAATATACGGTTTTCAAATTACAATTTTCAAATGCCCCATAACAGATGCTCTCCACGTTGTCGGGTATCGAATATTCTTTTCCTGCTTTTTTTGCCGGATATTTAAGCAGGTATGCTCCATCTTTTGAGAAAAGCATTCCGTCCACTGATTTTAGATTTTTGTTTTTGGGGTCGACAATGATAGCTTCCAACTTTTCAGAATAAATAGCAGCATATTCAGACGTGCATACATCATGAGTCCTGTCGACGGTTTCAGAAATGTACAGTTTTTCCAACTTTGGAAGATCTAGCATAGCTATAGTTTTGAATCCCTTGGAAATCACCAGGACTCTTGGGGACGCAGAACTGAAATCGTGTGCGTTATTATATTTTCTAATGTATATATCCTCCACCGTCTCTTTTTTCCCATCTATGAAAACTTCGCTTTTAAGCACAATGCTGTCTTGTTCTTGCTCAAAACCAGCTACATACCATCTGCCTGCATCGTATGCGTAACATACACCGTCTACTTTGGCAATTTTTCTAGGAAATTCAGGGAAACACGCTTTTGCAACAAAAGCGATTGAAAATAAAAACAATATTGATAAGAATAATTTCTTCATAATGTTGGAATTTTAGTTTGATACAAAAATAGTTATTGAAAAGGAAAAAGCAAAAAAGTTTGTGTAAGGTTATCTCCGAAAAATCGAATGTGAAACAATAAAATTATTATTTCGCTATTTTGTCGACATATTCTTTGTTTTTGTCGATGAAATAATCTATTTTTGTCACGAATTAAACAAGTTGCTATGAGGAAGTATAAGGATTTTGTATGTGTAGGATTTGCATTGATGTTATCGACAACGGACTGTATGGCTAATGGAAATGTTAAAATCCATGTTTCACAACTAGGCTACACTCCAAATTCGGATAAGAAGGCGATGGTGGTGCCAGAGGGTAGTGTCGACTCTTTTTATCTTTGCGACGCTGCGTCTGGCAAAGTTTGCTACAGCGGCAAACTGTCTCCGAGAAAATATTGGGATTTGAGTGGGGAGGATTTGCAGTGGGCTGATTTTTCATCGTTTGACAAGGCAGGAGAGTATTATATAAGTGTGGGTGGAAATAAATCCTACAATTTCAGTATTTCTTCAAAAGCGTATGATGATTTGACTTTATGGGCTCACAAGACGTTCTACTTGTGGCGTTGTGGAATCGACTGCACAGAGGAGTTCTCCAATTTCCACGGGCAGAGCTATGCTCATAAGGCTGGTCATCCTGACGTTAATGTGATTGTGCACCCGTCGGCTGAGAGTGCCGGCAGGAAGGCTGGCAAGAGCGTTCAGTCGCCTGGAGGTTGGTACGACGCTGGTGATTACGGCAAATACACAATCAATTCTGCCATCGCGTTGGAATCTATGCTCATGGGCGCGGAAGTCTACTCGAAATTTTATAAGAATTTTGACATGGAGATTCCGGAGAGCACGAACAACACACCAGATGTGCTTGATGAGGCTATGTACAACCTCAAGTGGATGCTCACAATGATTGACACAGTCGACGGATGTGTCGCCCACAAGGTTACAACCAAGGGATTCGTCTCGATGGTTTTGCCGGCTGAAACTAACGACCAGAGATATATGATCGGAAAGAGCACAGCCACAAACTATGGATTTGCGGCAATTATGGCTAAAGCTTCGCGTCTGTACAAGAATAATCCTGATTATCCTGATTTTTCGGAGAAAGCGATGCGTTATGCCAAGCAGGCTTACGAATGGGCAGAGAAAAATCCAGGAATAATTTTTCATAATCCGGATTCAATCTGGACAGGATCATACACTGCAAGATTCCCCGAACAATTTCGTTTTTGGGCAAATGTAGAGCTTTATCTTGCTACAAAAGAAGACAAATATGTCGATCTGACTGCGATAGACACATTTGATTATGATGTTCCTACATGGCAGCTACCTGCGTCGTTGGCATTGATGTCGTTGATCACAGGCGTCGACAATGGCACGGTGAAAGGAGCGTTGAAGAAGAAGACGGAATTGCATTTTTCAAAGTTGGCGACATTGCTTTACGATCGCATGGAGAAGAGTGCCGGCTGTTTCCCGTTGCATAAGTTTGAGTGGGGAAGCAATGGAAGTATGTCGAATGCGGGAAGTATTTTGTTGCTTCAATACAGACATACAGGCGACAAGAAGTATTTGAAAGCGGCTCAGGACATCACTACATATCTGATAGGCCGTAATGCTACAGGATATTGCTTTGTGACTGGCTATGGAAAAAAATCGCCGATGTTCATCCACGACCGTAGAAGTACAGGCGACGGAATAGCGGTGCCGGTGCCGGGACTGATTGCCGGAGGCCCTACGCTTGACGCCATCACAGATTGCGACACCTACGTCTACAAATATGATCATCCGAAGAGCGAATATCCAACCCGTGAATATTCAGCAAGAGCCTACAACGATGAGATTTGCAGCTACTCGACGAATGAGGTGGCAATCAATTGGAGCGCGCCATTTGCGATGCTTCTGGCTGGAATCAACGAAGCAATGATGAATGTCAAATGAGAAATACTAAATGCTATACTAATATAATAAGTTAATTTGCTAATATCGTACTTGTGAGGGATAAACCCGTTAGATTTGAAACCGTGGGCGTGAGCCTACGGTTTTTTTGTTTATTGATACAAAAGAGGCAAATGTAAAATAATTTTATCAAATGTTAAAGTTGTGTTAAATAACATATATTTGTATCGTTTGTGATTTGTGTAGATTATATTTGCGGTGAAATATAACATTGTTGAAATTTAAGTTTATGCGTAAGTTATTTATTGCAATTACAGCAGCGATGTCTCTTCTGTCAGCATCTGCGGAAGTGACGTATGAGTATGAAGAGTCTACCAAAACCTTGACTTTTTCAGGCGATGGAGAAATGAATGTATACACAACGGATATTTTTGGAGACACGTATGTCAATCCGGAGTGGAGCAATTTGAAAGATGAAGTGGAGCATGTAGTCATCAACGAGGGTGTGACTGATATTGGTAAACATGCATTTATGTCGTTCAGCAAATTGAAAGACGTTAAGATTGCCTCTACGGTGGAGAAAATTGATGTTGCTGCATTTGAAGAGTGTAAAGATCTTGCCGAAATCACATTGCCAGAAGGATTGAAAGAGCTTGGTGAAGAGGCATTTTTTGAATGTTCTTCTTTGACTTCTATTTCTATTCCAGAGAAAGTGACCTATCTTCCTGATTATATATTTCAAAGTTGCAAGTCGTTGAAAAATATTGATTTGGGAAATGTAAGAAAGTTCGGAAAGCAAGTTTTCCAATATTGTGGATTTGAGAAGTTTGTGATTCCAGATGGTGTGAAAACTCTTTCAGAGAACATGTTCTTTTCATGTCGTAATATGAAGACAATAGATATTCCAGCATGTGTGGATACGATTGAGTCTGGAGCATTCTATTATTGTGAGTTGGATACAATCAAATTCTTGGGCGAAACATTTCCACAACTGACAGGATTCAATAATTTCACGATGCATAAAGAGGACGGGGATGTCGTTATAAGTATCAATTGTAATGCTTATACTGAGGATGCTATAGATGCGGTCAAAAGTCACGGAGGATCATATGATACAAAAATCATACCTGCTTGGCCTTATGGCACCGATGTCTACTCGACAAATAATGCTTTCGGACCGGTGACAATCACTCCCGTCGATTGTGACAAGAATCTTTACAAATTGTCTGTAGATTTGTGGTCGTCAAGCTATCAAGTGACATGGGAAGGCACTTACAATGTACCAGAGGAGGATTTGCATAGTACTGAAATCGTGGTTGATTTGTCTACTCCAGCAACTGTTATAGCAAACGTGGAATATGGCAGTAATAGCTCAAATATCAGTTTAAGTGCTGATGTTTATGGAAAAGGAAAAGTTGACATCAAGAAATTGAGTAGCTCAAGTGAGAGCGCAACATTCAAGTTGACGGCAACTCCTGATGAAGGTTACAAATTTTCTCGTTGGGAACCATTTGGCTTTGGAATTAAGTTGACTGAAGAACAGAAAACAAATCCAGAAATAGAAGTGACTATCACATATACAAATTATATTGATGCCTACTTCACTAAGATTGATACTACTCCGGGATCTCCAGATGTGAACTATTGTGGTAAAGATGGAGGAAAGAACGTGACTTGGAAGGTGCAGAACGACACTTTGTTTGTACTAGGAGAGGGTGAGATGGAAGATTACTCTATATATGATGATACTCCATTCTATTTTGAAAAATATACGTATATCTATGTGGGAGAAGGTATCACAAATGTAGGAGAAGCCTCTTTTGCTAATTTGTATAGTATAAAGGAGGTCTACTTGCCTTCTACTATTACAAAAGTTGGTGTGGATGCCTTTGCTTATTGTGAAAAACTGGAAAATATATATTTTGCAGGAGCAACACCTCCGACATTTGACAAGTTGTCTTATATATTTGACGAGATAAAGGAAGTGGTACAAATTGTTGTCCCATGTGATGCGGTGAATGCTTATAAAGAGGTTTTGACAGACATGAAAGTAGTTTGTGGCAATACAGCTGTAGATGATATCGACGCTGATGAGATAGTAGTGGTGGTGGCAGATGGCCGTATCTCCGTCGACAGAGATGATTTCAGAATCTATGATGTTCTTGGACGCGATGTCACTTCTTCAAACGGTTCTCTGACATCCGGTGTTTACGTTGTGAAGTGTGAAGGACAGACTCAAAAAGTAGTTGTGAGATAATCAATTTGAGATTGTTAGACATGTGAAATGGTGGCGGGCGGTTGCTCACCACCATTTTTTTGTGTTCCGCTTGTAGTATGAGTTGAATTAAACCGTCGTTTTATTTATAATTTTAGTAGATATGTTTAATATTCTTTCTCCATATCCTTATCTTTTTTATGTTTTTTTAACATTCGTTTTTGTAATTTCTTGAAAAATTATATATTCGTTGCGTCTAATCTAATACTAATTAAGGAGAACATGAAAAAGTTAGCGTCTATTGTCACTTTTCTGATAGTGTATGCTGTGTCTGCATTCGCCGGTAGAGTGGAATATGCTCATTTTTCCCATTTCTCTACTGATGACGGAATGATGACCAATAAATCGGAGTCTATCACTCAGGATGACCGCGGATTTATTTGGATCGCAACAGAATTTGGCCTCGACCGTTTTGATGGAAGCAATTTCCGTCACTTTTCTAAAGAAAATTATCCCGAAATTCCAAGAGACAATTTTTTGTTCGTATCACATGTCGGCAATGGAAAGATTGTAGCGGGTGGTATGAATGGTCTGCTTGTGGAATATGATCCGTCTACAGACAAGGTGACAAACAAGATGCCTGCCGATTTCGACAAGACATATTATAAGATGACTCATGGTGTCACACTGGACGATGAGGGCACGATTTACGCATACACAAATGGTGGATTGTATATCTATGACAAAGAAAAACAGGAGTTTTCCAATGATCATCCTGCATATAATGCGCTGACGGGAGCATTCATGCGTTCTCTTTATGTCGACAAAGAGCATCGTTATTGGATTGGTATGGTGGGAACCGTAAGCGTCTACGGCAAAAATGGCGGACAACTTATGGAATACAAGGATGTCCATACGGAAGCGGTTGTGAATTCTATATGCCAGCTAAATAACGGAGACATCGCAGCTTCATTGTTTTCCAACCAGTTGTGGATATTCAACAGCTCAAGAATCAGTGATAAACCTCGTGTGGTAAATCTTCCTTTCAACAATACGACACGTGTCATCCAAGCTAAAAATGGAAGATGCTGGTTTTCTTCTGACGGAGACGGACTTTGGTATACAGACAATATAGAAGCCGAGCAACCTGATTTTGTGAATCTTCGTCCGTATGAGAACAATGGAGAGACGATGAAAAAGCTCTACACTGTGATAGAAGATTTCAATGGCGACATTTGGGTCTCGACACAAAACAGTGGAATTTGGTGTTATCATAAACAGCAAATACGAGGCATTTCATTCTCGTCCGAACAAGGATTCTCTAATCATGTATGTTCGGATTTTACCGAGGATCAGGATGGAAATCTGATTGTGGCCACTGACGGGTCTGGCGTTTTCAAGAAGATGGACAATACGTTCAGACAGTACAAAGTCGGTTGCAATAATGTGCTTGGAATAGACTGTGACAAAAATGGCAATATGCTGCTTGCCACATGGGGTGATGGATTGCAGTCGTTGGATTTGAACACAGGTGTCAGCCATCGTGTCAAAATGAACGGTTTGGCTCAGATCAACAATATTTTCAGCATTTGTCAGCTTGCTGATGGTGAGAAATTCTGTGGATCAGCTGGTGACGGATTGTATGTGGCGGATGCAAAAGGAACGTGGATCAAACGAATCCTTGCTGATGATTCATTGGCTAAGATGCCGAATAAGTGGGTTTACAAAATAATAGAAAAGAATGACATTTGTTGGATCCTTACGACAAACACGATTTGGCGTGTGGAAAAGGGTGTGTTCAAAGCAATGATGAAAGATCTTGCGACAATCAAATCCGTTTGCCCGCTTTCTCTATATGATATTGATTGCGATGAACATAGCAATCTGTATGTCGGCACAAACGAGGGTGTTTTGAGAATAGCCTCTGATGGTTCGGAAGTGAAGAAAATAACGGCGATAGACTCTTGTGAATTCCGTGTTGTATGCTCAGACGGAAAAGGCAAAATATGGTTTGGCGGATTGGGCAAAGTGTTGTGGTACGATCCAATTCACAACACATCAGGTTCGTTGCCGGGCTATTATGGAAACATGTCTAAGTATCTGTTCTATTCCCGATCTGGATTTTTGTCGAAAGACGGACATGTGTATATGGGAACGAACACAGGATATCTATGTTTTGCTCCGAATGAGATCCAGGTGACGAAGAATATTAAGTATATGGATTTCTCAACGCTCTATATCTCCCAAGAGAAACAGTACACGCTTCACAATGTGAGTGAACTGACGTTGAAGCATAACCAGACGGATATTGCGATAGATATTGACTTGGTGGATTATTCCCCAACAGGTGCAGCTGCTCTTCGTTATCGTTTGAAGGGATTGAACGACGACTGGAAGGAGATGGGAAAAAATCGCAGAGTCTTATTCAACTATATTCCAGAGGGTGACTATATTTTGGAGGTTGAGGCTAAATCCGCCACTTCATTCACCTCTGTTCAGACCCTTACTTTGCCTTTGAAAGTATTGCCTCCATGGTGGAAAACATGGTGGTGTTATTTGTTAGAGGTGGTGTTGCTGGCAGCGATAATATTCGTTGTGTATCGCACTAAAATGCGTCAGCAGGAGGCATTGAAGAATGAGTTGCGACATAAGGTGGCAGAGCGTACGGAAGAGTTGAATGTGGCGTTGAAAGAGAAAGACAGACTTATTTCTGTCATTGCTCACGACTTGCGAAATCCGATGTTTGGAATCGTAGCCTCATTGGATTCGGTTTTGTCACAGGAAATGGTGAATATAAAGAAGAGCTCACTTGTGGATATTCGAAACGCAGCGTCGATGTTGCAGGGTGAAATGCAGAAACTGTTGGCATGGGCACAGTCGAACACTAGCCAGTTTGCGGTGCGTATGTCGGATGTCGATTTGAAAAGGTCTGTGGAGAATGAGGTCCGTCTGCTCAATGAATTGCTTGTGGCAAAGAAAATAGACGTGGTCACTAACATTGATTATTCTTGTTGCGCGAAGGCTGATATACGTCAGCTTGAGGTGGTGGTGAGAAATATTCTTAACAATGCTCTTAAATTTACCAATGAAGGCGGAAGAATCACCGTCGAAGGAAAAGAATTACAAAATGAATTGCTGTTGAAGATTTCTGACAATGGAGTGGGAATGACGCCAGCTCAGTTGGAAAACCTTCTTTCAAATGGAAAGCATGAGTCGACGGAGGGAACAACCGGCGAAAAGGGCTCCGGACTTGGATTCTCACTTTGTCAGGAGTATATGAAGCAGATGAATGGCAAGATTGGTGTCGAGAGCAAAGAGGGCGTGGGCACGGCCATTAGTCTGTATTTCAAGAAGTCGACAGCCAAGGTAAACAACCAGATCGTTACAGAGGAGACGACAGAGACTCAATATATCCCGCAAGAAGATTCTGCGTTGAATGAAAGTGTCATACTTGTTGTCGACGACGATGATATGGTTTTGAAAAGCATTGTCTCGATGCTAGAGCCGTATGCGACGGTACTGACTGCCAATGACGGATCCGCCGCACTGAATATTTCAAAGAATGATCAGCCTGACGTGATCGTCAGTGATGTGGAGATGCCGATAATGGACGGATTCACATTGAACAAATCTTTACAGGCCTCGCCGGAGACCAGCCATATTCCATTGCTGTTTGTCTCAGCACGAACAGAGGACGAGATGCGTTTGGAGGGACTTGGCACGGGTGCTGTGGATTATATCACGAAGCCATTCAGCCAGAAAGAGTTGCTTCTGAAACTTCAGAGTATTATCAATGTGAAGCGAAACACTCAAAATAGAATCCTATCTACGATTGTCGAACCGGACGCTATGGAGAAGACGGAAGAGATGGATCCGTTCTTGAAACGAGTGATAAAGGTGATTGAGGAAAACTATTCCGATTCAGATTTCAGCATTGAGGTGTTGGCAAGAGAGTCTGCGGTAAGCCAATCTACATTGACAAGAAAAGTAAAAGTTTTGACAGGCAAAACACCGCTCGAGATCATCACAGACTACCGTTTGAACATGGCACATTCATTGTTGACCACTGAGCGTATTTCAGTGGCAGATGTCGCATACAGAGTCGGTTTCTCTGATCCAGCCTACTTCACAAGGAAATACAAACAGTTCTTTGGACGAGTACCGTCGCAGAGATAGGAGGAAAATTCAAAATGCTGAATGCAAAATTCAAAATGCATAATTGCGTTGAAGAAACGATATGAAAGAATTAAAATGTCCAAAGTGTGGAAATGTATTCCAAGTTGATGAGGCTGATTATGCATCTATTGTCAGCCAGGTGAAGAATGCGGAGTTTGATGCGGAACTGAACCGTCGACTCGCAGAACTCAGCAAAAATCAAAAGGCGGAGCAGGATCTTGTAACAGCTAGAACTGAACAACAGTATCAGAATGCATTAAACAGGAAGGATCTTGACATTAAAGAAAAAGATTCTATAATTGCACAGCTGCGTAATGAACTTCATGTCGCTGAGGAAAAGAAAACAGCAGAAATCAAACTGGCTATTGCAGATAAGGAGAAAGAAATTGCCGCATTGCACTCTTCTATTCGGGATGATGAGAATAAGATGCAGATTGCGGTCATGAATGAGCAGAGAAAGGCTTTGGAACGCATTAAAGATAAGGATGAAGAGATTGCTCAGCTGAAACTAAATGTCCAGATGGTAAAACAACAAGCTGTCAACTCTGAAAATTCTATCAAAGAACAGTACGAGTATCAACTAAAGATGGCAAAAGAGCAGGTGGATTACTATAAAGATTTGAAGATCCGCATGTCGACAAAGATGATAGGCGAGACGTTAGAAATCCATTGCTCCACTCAGTTCAACCAGATGATGCGTCCTGTGATGCCTAATGCATATTTCGAGAAGGACAACGACGCTTCTGGAGGTAGCAAAGGCGATTTCATCTTCCGTGATTTTGCCGATGATGGCACAGAATATGTGTCAATCATGTTTGAGATGAAGAATGAGGCCGACGAGACTGCTTCCAAACATAAGAATGAAGATTTCTTTAAGAAGTTGGATGCCGACCGTAAAGCAAAAAAGTGTGAGTTTGCGGTACTTGTATCGTTGCTAGAGCCAGAAAATGAACTCTACAATGGTGGTATAGTGGATGTGTCGTACAAGTACGATAAAATGTATGTTATCCGACCTCAGTTCTTTTTGCCACTCATTTCTCTGTTGGTTCAGACATCAAAGAAAAGTTTGGAATATAAACAGCAATTGGCAATAGCACAGAGCCAGTCGGTAGACGTGTCAAATTTCGAGAATCAACTTAATGATTTCAGGGATAAGTTTGGAAAAAACTATCGTCTAGCAAGTGAGAAATTCAAGACTGCTATTGATGAGATTGATAAGTCTATTCAGCATCTTCAGAAGATCAAGGATGCTCTTATAGGTAGTGAGAACAATCTTCGCCTTGCCAACGACAAGGCTGAATCTCTGACTATCAAGAAACTTACACGTAATAATCCAACAATGAAACAGAAGTTTGACGATGCACGAAAGGGTAGTGAGTATATTGATGTAGAAGATGATTGAGATTTATATTGTACCAGGTTTTATAACCAAAAAAATGGTTCGACTTTCGCCGAACCATTTTTATTTCTAATCGTTGGAATGATTACTTCCAAGCCTCGATGATCTGCATGAAATCAGCTGCCTTAAGAGCGGCACCACCGATCAAACCACCGTCGATATCTGGCTGAGCGAACAACTCAGGAGCGTTGCTTCCCTTGCAAGAACCACCGTAAAGGATTGATGTGTTGTCTGCTGTAGCCTTGTCGTACTTAGCTGCGATAGAAGCACGGATGAATGCGTGAACCTCCTGTGCCTGAGCTGAAGTTGCAGTCAAACCTGTACCGATAGCCCAAACTGGCTCGTATGCGATAACAACCTTAGCGAAATCTGCTGCAGAAAGAGTGTAAACAGCTGCCATCTGACCCTCGATAACTGACTTGAATGTGTTAGACTCACGCTCTTCCTTAACCTCTCCTACACAGAAGATTGGAGTTAGACCGTTAGCCAAAGCCAAGTTAAGCTTCTTGATAAGAAGTGCGTTGTCCTCTCCGTGGTACTGACGACGCTCTGAGTGTCCAAGAATACAGTACTTAGCACCTGTTGAAGCAACCATGCTTGCAGAAACCTCTCCTGTGAATGCTCCCTTCTCGTTTGCTGAACAATCCTCAGCTCCTACACCGATAACTGATCCCTTTACTGTCTCAGCTACTGCTGCTACTGAAATGAATGGAGTACAAACTACTACATCACACTTTGGAGTCTTACCTGCCAATGCGTTCTTCAAGTCGTTTGCCAAAGCGATACCCTCCTGAAGAGTAGTATTCATCTTCCAGTTTCCTGCTACGATTTTCTTTCTCATTTTCGTTGATATTTAATTTATGTTTATTCTAAATTCAATTCGTTTGCAAAGATAATACATTTGGATGATTATCTAAAGCATGTTAAAAATTTTGTCTTTGTGCCGACGCGAATTTTTGCCCCCACTTTTATGATACTGTCTCTGCTGCCTCTTTCTTCTTTTTCTTCGTTTTCCAGAATCTGTAAAGCAGTTTCGCCAATTCTATCAGATAATCGTATATGAGTATGATTATCAGTGGCACTCCAAAATATGATATGTTTTTTGCCACGTCGTTCCATCCTTCAGAAACTTCGGTGTCTTCTTCTTCCAGAGGCTTCTCGTAAGTAGGTATCTCGTAGCATGAAAATTTCTCCTCCACAATTCCGTCTTTTATCAGAAACAATTCAGGATTGGAGCGGACAAAAGCGTCTGTAAGTTCTCGTTTGATTTGGAGGAATGGGTATTCCGCCCCTGATGTCTCGATTATATATTCATCCACCTCACGGCTGTCGGGATCAGAGGTGGTGAGCATCGCAAAATTGTAGCCGTTGCTTTTGCAGTATGAATACAGCTTGTTGAGCTGTTTCCTATAAGTGGTGCTTGCCTGTGTGATGTCTGGACTCACAAGAATGAAAGAGTGTCCTTTGTGAGACATCGCTGCCTTGGCATCATCGTCTATCTCAATTTTATGTTTCTCTGCGTATTCGATCACATTTTGTATCGGATCTCCCTCTTTGCAGACGGTGAGGTCTAGAATCGGAAGTGAGAAATAGCAGTGGATCGCCATCACGACTGAAAATGCGAATCCGTAGATGGAGATAATCCACTCTGTACGCTTCGTATATAATGCTAAATTATAATTTCTCCAATGGAATACCAGTGATGCCAATCCCAACAACATTATATTGTGGGCGATCGAACTGCCGAACGTATGTGCACTGATCGTGCGGGTGATTCCGTCGTAGATGTCAGGGCATTGGTGTATTGTGGTGGCGGACGTGATGATCTGTACCGTTAGGAAGATCGTCGCCATTATCGATGTCCATTTGATTTTGGCTCCTAATGTCATGCATACTCCGATCACGAACTGGAGCGACGAAATGGAGATGGATATTATGTATGATAATGGCAGCAGCACGTCTAATTTGAGACAGTGCAGATATCTGTCACACAAAATGTTCGATCCTACGGGGTCGACGATGGATTCGTATCCTGGAATGAGGCAAAGCAATCCTACGATAAGACGTGACACAAAAACCAATATTTTGCGTAGCGTCGTGTTTTTAAGTTTTTTGATAAGGATTGACAGTTTTTTTCTCATTTGTGAGATCCAATTTTGTTGTGTGGCAGTAATGGCATGCTTTATGCCGTCCGTATGATAATATAAATGAGACGGGAATGCCTCCCGTCTCCATAATGATTATTTGTTTTCAGCCTCGTCGATTTTGATCAGACCGAAAATGGCATAGTTCACCATGTCCATATAGTTTGCTTCAATCCCTTCGGAAATGATGGTTTTGCCGTTGTTGCTCTCGATTTGCTTTGTGCGGTATATCTTCATGAGAATCAAGTCTGTGTACGACGTGGTGCGCATGCTTCTCCACGCTTCATCATAGTCGTGGTTTTTGGCGAGCATAAGTGTGCGTGTCTTTTGCATATACTCGTCATATAGGCGTAGTGCCTCGTCCACAGAGATGTCGTCACCGTCAGCAAAACCTTTGCTTAATTGAATCATACCCATGATGGCATAATTGACGATGCCGATCAACTCTGGCTGGATCCCCTCGTCTACATAATGATCTCCCTTCGTCTCCAATGTGCGGATACGATTGGCTTTGATGAAAATCTGGTCGGTGATGGAACACGGACGCATAATCCTCCATGCTGCACCGTAATCCTTCAGCTTCTTTGAGTAGACGTCGCGGCAAACTTGAATCGCTTTGTCGAATTGTGCTTCTGTTTTAGCCATGGTTATACAGTCTTGACATTGTATCTGCATTTCACTTTGCCCTTGAGCATAGCACTGATTTTGCTGCGGTTCATCTGGCGGCGGATTGGTGAAATTCTGTCGATGAACACCTTGCCTAGCAAATGGTCGTATTCGTGCTGGATGACGCGCGCGAAAAAGTTTTCATACTCCTCGTCGTGCCATTCAAAATTCTCATCCTGATACTTGATGCGTATTTTTTTTGATCGTTTTACAGGTTCTGAGATGCCTGGCAGACTCAGACATCCTTCTTCTCCCTTCTCCTCCTCTTCGCTGTAGAAAGTGATCTCTGGGTTGATGAATGTCTTCTTGAAATCTTTGTATATAGGATTCTCCTCAGCCAAACATGTCAGGTCTACAATGAAAAGTTTGATCGACAGGTTCACCTGTGGGGCTGCCAAACCGACACCTTCGGCATGAGTCAATGTCTTATACATGTCTTCGATCACCGTTGAAAGATTAGGGTAATCGGGAGTGATATCTGAAGCAACTTTTTTAAGTACGGGAAGTCCGTACACTGTGATAGGATATATCATGTTGTTTTATCTTATTTATAGGAATTTCATTCTTTGACTTTCAAGATAGGATTGAAGAATAATCACCGCGCTGACTTTGTCGACCAGCTTCTTGTTTTCTCGACGCTCTTTCTTTTTCACTCCGCTCTCCAGAATGGCCCTGTTGGCAAGAACGGAAGTGAATCTCTCGTCGTGGAATTCAATCGGCATGTTGGGAAACTTCTTTTTGAATCCTTTCACGAATGGCTCAATATATTTCATTGATGCTGACGCTTCACCGTTCATGTTTTGAGGCTTGCCGATGACGACTTTGTCGACTGTCTCTTTCGCGAAATAGTCGGATAAAAACTGGAATATTTCATTTGGAGAAACGGTATCCAATCCGTTTGCGATGATTTGCTCCGGATCTGTGGCGGCTATGCCTATACGTTTCTGTCCATAGTCGATTGCGAGTATTCTTCCCATCTTATACAATTCAAATAGCAAAAGTAATATTTTCTTGTCAATAATGCATTATGATTTGCAAATTACGAATTGACAAACACCACTTCTTTGAATGCGAATTTCATTATGTTTCCGCTGTCACTTTCCATAATCAGTCGTCCTTCTGGTGCGACGTCGATGATTTTCGCTTTGAAAATTGTATCTGTAGACGGGAGTTTATAGTCTGCCATTTCATTGAAACGATAAAGTCGGGAGATGTATTCATCACGTAGGGTCTCCATATTCCCGTTTGCCAACATTGCGTATCGGCGGAGTAGGGCATTGCATAGCAGAGTCATTTCGGCCGACAGATCGTATGTCTTGTCTGTTATGTTTGTGAGTGAAATAGGATTAGGAGCATCGCTGAGGAATTTTTTTTGGTTGATGTTCAGCCCAATGCCGACGATGGAGCTGTCGATTGTGTGCCCGATGATGCTGTTTTCTATGAGAATTCCGCATATTTTTTTGTTGTCGACGTAGATGTCGTTTGGCCATTTTATGCAGACTCCGTTGATGCCTTTGCTTAGAAGATAGTCTGTGATGCCGAGCGACATAGCGATTGATATGTAGAAGTGGTCGACTATGGAAAGAAAATCAGGACGGAGAAGAAGACTCATGGTGATATTCCTCTTTGGCTCCGACTCCCAATGGTTTCCAGGTTGACCTTTGCCTGCAGTTTGTTCAATGGCTCTCACAACAGTGCCTTCTTCCATGTCGGGCACCATTCTCAGTAAATCAGCGAGCGTATTGTTGGTGCTGCTGAGACTCTCTTTTTCTATTAAATGAATCTGCACGATCTTTTTAAATTAGAAATGCGAAATTAGAAATGCGAAATTAGAAATGCGAAATTAGAAATGCGAAATTAGAAATGCGAAATTTTATTTTATTTTTTTATTTAGCATTTAGCATTTAGCATTTAGCATTTAGCATTTAGCATTAAAAAAGGAGACGTTGCCGTCTCCTTTTTATTATTATTGACGAATCAAAGTGAAGTGACCGGTGTAGGTCTTTTTTATCTCTTTGATCTCAATCTCATACCAGTAGTCGGTAGATGGCATTTGGACACCGTTATATGTTCCGTCCCAGTCGAGTTCTGAATTGCCTGCCTTGTAGTCAGCAAGTTTCTTACCCCAACGGTCAAAAATTCTGATGTTGGCGTCTGGATAAGCATCTCTTAGTACTGGAATGCTGAATGCATCATTTATTCCGTCGCCGTTAGGAGAAATATGGATAGGGAATTCCAGACCTGGAGCATGTGTCACGAATGAAGAGTCAATCTGACATCCTGCAGCATCGATGATCTTGATGTTATGGTTTCCGTATTCCAAATTGTCTTTCACTGGTTCTCCGATATTTTCATCATAGTTTTCATCTACAATGTATTGGAACGGAGCTGTTCCAGTATTTGTTTGTAACACAATCTCTATAGAACGGAAAGACAAAGAGTCGATTCTGTCGAATCTTGGCGCATACCTTACTTCAATAGTCGCATCTGCTGTTTGAGTGCAGGCTCCTCGTTTCATTTCAACGGTATATGAGGCGTAACCTGGTTTCGAAACGACATTGATAGTAGATCCATACATTGTCACACCTTCTCCTAATTGATCAATAGAACTCCAAACATACTCTGTTGCTTTGAATGGAGATGCGTCCAATGTCGCGGTATGTCCTTCACATACAAATTCAGGGGCTATGATGTTTCCTTCAATTGCCTTGTCAATTGTGAATTCTGGATAGAATTTCTTATCAGCACAAATTCCTCCGTTTGAAGCTACTAATGTCAATGCTTTTTTAGTGCTTAAACCATATCCAGAGAATACAGCTTCAACATTAGCTCCATTTTTTGTTCCATTTATCAAACATTCGTCAGCCTCCCAAGTTAGTTCTATCTCAGATGCTGGTTCTGCTTTTGTTATTTGGATGAATCCTGTCTCTCCTTCACATAAGCTGACATTGCGATCCCAATCTACCTCGTAAGCTGGATGAACGGTGATTTCAGATGTCTTAGAAGAGTCTTGTTTGCCGACTTCATATTTGTATATGATGTCATATGTTGCCGACTTGTTAGGAGAAATCTCTGCAAACAGATAGTCATCCTTCTTAGCCCATTTGATCTCTTTCTTGACTCCGTCTATTGTCTCTACAATCTTGAATGTGAATTTGTCAGGGTGAAGTATTTTGCCCGTTCCTGTAGTGTCAATTTGGAATCCTACACCTTCTTCATTTAGACACATGTCTTTAGTCTGTTTGCCATCTGCATCTACAAGAATGGCTTCGATAGAAAGAAGAGCGTCTGCCTTTAGTGTGATATCCAAAGATGTACCACAGTATTCTGTGTCATATCCCTTTTCTCCGTTTGCAATTACTATTTGATATTCGTGATCAGAGTCGACACTTGTTAGACTTAGAGTTTGGCCTATGTTGACCTCTTCTCCCTCTTCCTTCCAAACAATCTTATCGTTTAGCTTGTCAATGTCTATTCCTATAGATTGGATGATAGGAATTGTGATTTTTTTTGCAGTGGTACGGACAGCCTCATATACTCCTTTGTTTTCAAGAAGAGATTCATCAATTTTTACCTTTGGCTTTGATGTGAAACTTCCTCCCATTGCGATCTTGTCATGGTAAACACATCCTGATGATGTCACAGTGTAGCTGTAGACACCATTGTCTGCAGGTGTTGTCGATGGTATGTTCAGCACTTCTGTGTCGTAGCCTTGAAGCTTAACTCCATCCTTTTGCCATTCGATCTTGTATTTTCTAGGATCGTATTCAAATGGAGAGTTGTCTTTGTCGTTGACAATTTTGATAGTAAGTGGTGTTCCTTCACATACTGACCAGTTAGACGGACTTCCGGAAATATCCAAAGATTTGTCTTTCACATCAAATTTGAATGATGTGGCACATGTGTTGATGTATGAGACTTCATACAAACCTGCCTTGATGTCAAAGCTACCTTCTCCATTGTTGAATTTACCTGTCTTCTTCTCTCCTGTCTCCAGATTCTCGTAAGTAAACTCATCTTCTGTCTGGTTGACATTAAACAAAACGTTTACTTTACTGTTGCATCCGTCGAATTCAACGATGCCATTCTTCGACAAAGTGTATGTTCCCTTTCCACTGTTGGTGTTGTATTGCTCGTCGAACTTGATTGTTCCGTCAACACCCGGATCGTCGACTGTGACAATGTGAGCATCGACTGGTTTCTTGCCATTACATGCACCCATCGACACTTCAAGGTTGACTGTTATCTTGTCTCCCTTCTTATTCAATCCTTCGGCAGAAGTGTTTAATGTCTCCATTTGTCCTGTGACCCCTGTCGGCGATACGTTCCATGAGTAGCTTGGCACGTCGTTTGCATTCATATTCTTAGAGTCCAAGACTGCTGTCAAATCAACGCCTATTCCTGGACATGTTGTGTTGTCTCCTATAATCGCAACCTTCAATTCCTGGACAGTTACCTTTACTTTTGCAAATTCTGAAGCACATACTTCACCACTTGATAATGTAAACCATGCTCTACTCCTGTACTCTCCGTGCTCAGTCGCTATTGAGCCTTTTGGATTTGTTCCGCTTGAACTCAAATATTCGAGTTCATATTGTTGGTTGGAAATTCTGTTTGAAATCGTATACAAATCTTTCAAGTCTACTTCTCCACCCAAGCAGATAGGCTTAGGCTCTGAAGTTATCAAAATTGGCTTTGAATATATAGTGACCAGCAATTCCGCTGCGGGACTCTGTCCTCCTCCTGGACCAAGATATCTCTGTACAACCCAATACTTGAAATCTTTCTCTGTTTCAGTTGAATAATCATATGAAAGATCTTCTTGGCTCAAATCAATAGTTATGTATTCACTAGCACTTGGATTTGCCTTTGGATCCTGCTTATACCATATAAGTTGATAATCACCCGCTGCGAATCCTCCCTTTGTACTGATTGTTGCAGTCAATGGGTATGGTGATTTCAATTCTTCTGATCCCTGACAAAATGTGAGTGCTTTCACCTCTGGAGCAGGGAACGAAGAAATGATTGCAGTGACTTCTTTTAGCTCACTTTCACAACCTGTTGTGGTGTTGATTTGTGAAACGTAATATGTCACTTTTCTTTCTCCTGTCTCATTTGCTATATACTCAGGAGACGGTTCTGCACTTAGAGGGTTTTTACTTTCGTCATACCACTTTAATGTGTGTCCTGCTTCTGCTTTTACTGCAGTGTTGTCTTGGTTAAGAAGTGATTTGTACGAAGAGTTCTTGTCTCCTTCAGCTTTCAAATACTGAACAGTGTAATTGGTCTCTGATTCTGGAGCCTCTGTCTTATTTGTTGTGACGGTGATATCCTGAATCTTTCCGTAGCAGACGGTGCTCGCATAACTCTTTTGAGCATCTTTGTTCGTATATTCTGCTTGCGCATAGTATGTCACGGTACCTTTCTCGTCTGTCGCCGGAGTCAATGTTGCTGTTGCATCTGTCATGTCTGATTTCTTCGACCAATTAGCTGAGGTGAAATCACCGTCGCTATTGGCTTTGAATGTCAGTTCCTCAGCTGTCTCATTGATACAATACTCTGTTTTGTTGGCAGACAAATCAAGCGTGGCAACCTCATGAACAGTGATTGTCAATGTCGCTTTTTCACTTTCTGCATTTGTCAAAGTGTTGGTTTGGCTGACATAGAACTTGTATGTTCCGGCTGCAGTCGCTTTGAACGACGGCGCTGTTTGGCTACCTGTTCCTTTTGCTGCTGCTGGATCGTCGTACCAGTTAAGCTCGTGGTCGTTATCCTTTGCTTTGACATATTCAGCCAAACTTGGAATTTCATTGTCAAGACACAATGATTCGTTAGTGACCTCTGGCACTGGTGCGTCATTGATTGTGATCTCTACCTTTACTCGCTCGCTTGTACAGCCTGTCTTAGTGTTATACTGCTCTGCCCAAACTTCTATTGTTTTGGCTTCATCCAATTGAATGTCTAAACTTGCCAATTCCGACGTTGCAGTCTCCGACTCATACCAACGGATTTCGCAGTCTGGGTCGATACTGTTAATGGCAGCAGTTAATTTGAATTTGTTTGCTGGATTTTTCAGCAGAGAAATAGAAGTCTCAACATCTGGAACATTTGTTTTGCTGACTGATATAGTCAATGTGTGCTCTGCACTCTCACAACCGGTCTCGTCGTCAACCACGGTATACTTATATGTGTACTCTTTTGTTCCGGTTTCTACTGTAGGTCCAGTCAGATCGACAACGTTCTTAGGCTCATCAACCCAGTTGATTGTCTTGCCAGTGATCTCAAAAGTAGGCTCTGATGCCAATGATCCCTCACAGAACTCTATCCATTCAAGAGTGTCTACTGGTGCAGGATGTGCGATCACTTTGATTGAGTCGTAATGATCACAACCCTTAGGATTCTTGTGGTCGTAAACCATCACATAGTAAACCTTTTCAACAGCTTTTTCTATGTCTGCAGCCCCTGCCACAGTAGCCCAGTCTGTCTTCCATTCAAGAGTTGTGGCGTTTCCTGTTTCATCTTCTTTTATCGCCTTTGCGGTAGGTGATCCTAAAGGATTCTCGTCATACCAGAAAATGTCAAATTTTGCTGTTGGATCATTTTTGCCTTCCAATGGCTCAATATCCAAAACCAAATCATCGCTTTCCTTGCAAAGCTCAACCACTTTCTTGTAGTCAGCATCAACATTGTCCTTAATTGTCTCACTTGCTGTGATTTCCAAATTCTTTGGATCATTACATGGAGTACGACCATATTGGGCAGACAACATGATACGGCCACAGTCGTAGTCTGTCAATTTGCCGAATGTCACATTGTAGTAGCAAGTTTTGTTAGAACCATTACTTTGAGATGTGTATGAGTCTGCAGTGGCTCCCATTTCGTAAATTCCGAATTTCTCCGAATCTATGATTGGTGTAGGAAATTCCGCTGAATTCGGCTTTACAGTCACTCCCTCTTGGTAAAGAGTACAGTTGCCAGTGAACTTCATTCCAAGGATATAACGTATTCCTCTTGCTGTACTTCCTGGAATTCTTACGTCACACTTGACTGTACATTTGTTTGGCCCTGAATCATCAATGGTGAATGTTTGTGCTTTTCCAGTCCAGAAAACATTTCCTACAACATATAGATCATTCTGGTTCTTTTCTGCCATATAAATCACAGGTGTAACTGACACTGATGCTTCTCCATTGTAACTTTTAGCAAAAATGTCAAAAGAAATGAGGTCGGCAGAAGCACGCATGTCCAAAAGCATTCCGTAAGATTGGAATGATCCTCCTGTCGCACTCGCTGCTGGTTTTCCTTCTCTTAACATTGTTTCAAATTTTGATACGTCTTCCAACCAAATGTTGTAGATGGTATCTTTGCTTTCCTCGTCTTTGTTGTCGTGAATGTCAAGCACTTTGTCTCCGCTGACACAGAATTTGATCTCTCCTCCAGCTCCTGTTGTATGGAATACTTCCAGGGTGTCCTTGCTGTTCGCTGTAGAGAATGCAGCAAATGTCACTTTGTCTTTAGCCGAATAAAACTTGTCATTTACAACAGCTTCGAAACAGATGTTGTCTATTTTGCTTGGCTTTAAAGGCTCTGCTACAAATTGCATCGTCGTTAACACGGTGTCGATAGGCATTGGCATGTCTTCCACTGTGATTTCTGTCTCTGCTGGTTTACATTTGTCACATGGAATGTTGTTGCCAATATATTCTACTAACACACTGTATGTTCCTGGTTCTGTAATAAGAATTGATTGTACGTTGTATTTGTCTTTCGCACGATCTTCTTTAGGACTGTTTTTGGTTGTAGTATTAAGAACTTTACCATTAAACGACCATTCGATGAAATATCTTTCTTCCTTGCCTTTTGGAACTACGAAACCACAGTCAAGTTCGATTTCTTCTCCTGGACATTTCACTTGATCGGTCATGAAGACTTCTGGACAGTTATCCTGAATGTCACATGGGATTGTCTTCAGCTCAACCAAACAGTTATATTCCGAAACTGTAGTTCCGACACCACATTGTCCTAAATCGTTCAATCCCCAGACAAAGTATTTGTCTTCGTCGTTCATCATGAAGTCGAAATTATCTCCTCGGGATATGCTTACTGCATTTTTAACGACTTCTCCTGGCTTTCCTGATGCATCACAATAGCGAGCAAGCACTGGTTTCACACCTTTGTCTCCACTTGCCCATTTCTTTGCTGTCGCTGCGTCTACTGGAGCTATTCCTCCATTCCCTTCGTCACAGCCCCAATATACTAGATATCCTTCTTTGGTTACGGCAGCTCCGTGTCCACGTCCTCCGATAACCTCTTTGACGTCTGTAAGGTATTCTTCGCCAGAAATAGATTTGTATTCTCCTGACGATACTTTACGTGCCATAGGATGGTTCGCTCCTGTTTGTGCTACTCCGGTAGAACCTCCCCAACCGCCGTTACCCCATGACCATACGAAACCGTCACCGGTAACTGCAAATCCACAAACGTCTCCTGCCGCTGACATACGGATGTCTGTCAACTCTTCCTCGTCTTCTTCTTTTAGGACTGGGGTCGCATATGTCACGGCTTCCGTTTGACTACCGTTCCATGGACCAATACCATAGAGCTTTCCATCAGCTGTACGAATTAAGCAGTTGTCGTCTCCTCCTGAAATATGAGTGACATTTGTTATGTCGTTTCCTGCTTTGTCTTTAATATATACTGGAGATGTTTTGTTTGTTGACCCATTCCATGATCCACCTCCCCAACCGACAACTCTTCCGTCTTCCATGATCGCAAATCCAGAGTTGGTTGATGCGGCGATATATGTTACGCCTCCAAGGTAGTCTCCTCCTTTTTCTCCATTTTCTTTATATCCTGGAGTCTCTCCTTTTAGTACTGGCATAGGATATGCTACCACAACAGTTCCTGTTGGCCCTTGGCCACAGCCTCCATTTGTGTTTTCTCCCCATGCGTAAACAACAGAGTTACACGCAAGAGCAAGATTAAATGCTCCCGAACCGGCTGTTACTTGGCTGAATGTGAGATTCCCTGATTTTACACGGCTTGGCTCTGTGACGAATTTTTTAGTTGCATTTCCTCCTGTTTTGGGATCGTCAGAGTCAATTCCGAGAAGTGGTCCTCCGACTTGGTCGCTATAGTTGTTTCCCCAGGTATATAGATAACCTTGTGCACAGATAATCAGTCCGTGATCGTTACCTCCTGTAATGGTTTTGCTCTGTGAAAAAATGCTTTCCACAGAAACAAAAGTCGCTAATAGTGCTATAAATAATTTTTTCATATTGTTGTATTTCCCTATCATAAACTTTGTGATGTATGTCCTAAAATTTGCCAAAAGTAAAAATTTAATCGGAGTTGGCAAAATTTTAGGAAAACAAACTCATTTTATGTTAATAAAAGAGTGGTATGCGATGATGTTTGTTTGATTATAATAAAGAAGACGGAGCAACATTCCGTCTTCTTTGATGATCTTATTCTTTCCTTTTTAATAGTGGTATAATTCGTCTATCGTACGCTTGTAGTCTTCGATCACACTATATGAATTGTGATCGCTTAGTCCATCAAGGAATTCATCGACATCGTACACATCTTCTATTCCTCTGCCATATAGCTTGATGTCGTCTTTATGTCCATGTGATATGACCTCCCAACGTCCTGACTCTATGCTGAATGCGGGGCCTGGTGCTCTGACATCATCTTCGTAAAACCAATATGTGTATGTTCCATCGTTGTGGAATTCGTAGCATACAAAGTAATAGTAGGAGTGTGGACGCTCTTCTATTCTCGACCATGTCTTTCCATTGAATAGGTAGTATGCGTCGTCTTCGTCATATGTGCTCTCGAAGTCACATGATGTCGAGATTATTGCCAATAGTGCAATGATAGTTGCTTTTATTAATGTTTTCATGTCCGTAAGTTTTTCGCGTTCGACAAATGTTGTTTCGGCATATTGCCAATGTCGACTCTGGGTTCACCAAAATCCTTTTATGTCTACAAATATAGTCTGTGTTTTAATAAAAACTATATCCTTTTGAACTTTTTATTTCAACAAATCTTAATAAAACTAAAAATATATTATCCATATGCGAAAAACACAATGATAGATGTGTTATACCTATATGTATTAACTACGTGATTTTTCCTTAATGTCAGCATGTGATCACAACGATATACACAGTTGGACGCCTTATATTGAAAAAAAAGAGATTGCTCTTTCGAACAATCTCTCTTTCTGGGTGGGTGAAGGGGATCGAACCCTCGACCCTCAGGACCACAATCTGATACTCTAACCAACTGAGCTACACCCACCATTTCTGAATTGCGATGCAAAAGTAGTGACTTTTTTTTATTCTACAAGGGATTCTGCCCTTTTTTTTCGTTTTAAAGCATTTTTTTTTGATAGATAGCTTTGGGTACTTGTAGATTTATAAAAATGAAAGTCTTTGACATGGTCAAATTCTAGTTGATATTTCCCCGTTCAACTGTTTCTTACTCTTCATTTTCATCATCATTCGATGAACTCTTTTTCTGTTTCTTACTCAATAAATTTTTGAAACTAGTCCATTCGTCTGCTGTCAGAACAGTGATATATTTCTTTTCCGGTAAACTTTTGACTTTTGCTTCAGACTGGTTGACACGGTCTTGTGTGGCTGGATGGTCTGAGAAGAAATCAATATGGTCTAGAAATGTGTCTGTAAGCATCTTCTTCATGAATGAGGCAAATCCTGATGGATCTATGTCTGCGTTATACAAATATTCGACCGACAATTCGTCTGCCTCATTTTCAAACTCTCGGCTCATGTGGTTTGTCGTGATTGACGTGGCTATGGAAGAAAAGTCGCCAAGTAATGCGGAAAATACAATGCTTATTCCGACATTGGTTTTTATGGAACGAACCACATGCCTTTTTTCGATGTGGCCGATTTCGTGTCCAAGTACGGCCAATAGCTCGTTTTCTGTCTCACATTCTTCTATCAGACTGGTATATACCGCCAGGTTTCTTCCTGCATAAGCGAATGCGTTTACCTCCCTGGATTCTACAAGATAGACGTTGATGGAATCCATGCCGTTTTTTTCAACCAAGTGATTTACCATTTTTTTCAATGGGGCAGTTTTTTCTTCATCTGTTATCATGTGTGGCTTGACAGATGAATCGTATACGATTTCCTCAAATAGATTTTCCAAAGAATATTCAGGGAAATCAACACGACTTGTTATATTTAAGCCGACAATTGAAACAAACAAAAATGCGATAACAGCGGTGCAGTTGATCACATGTTTTGAAATCTGTTTTTTTGCTTTTTCTGCGTATTCGACGAAAATTGGGTCTACATCTACCCAGGAATCTGACCATCTGTCCCATTCTTTCTTTAGACAAGTGATGTGTGTGAGTGGAGAAATGACAGGTATGTTTATTTCTTTGTTCTTTTGGATTTTAATGCAACATATAATTGAGGATATAAGCTCCAAAATGTTTGCCAGTGCGGCTATTGATAGGTATGCGATGACCCAGTCGCTGATTTTCATCTCTCCCCATAGTATTTGCCAAACAACATACCAAGTGAAACTGTTTATGAAAAACAGTGGTATTTGTGAAAATAGAGAGTTTTGTGCATGCCATCGGATCACATAGGAACTTTTTCTATTTGTAAAATAGAAATAAAGGTTTGCTATTAAATTGATGACTGGAATTGGCATCGTCGTTACAAATACGGCCAGTGACATCAAATAACTGTTGGTGATTACGTCTTTTTCGTCGTCTTTTAGATCGTATTTCATAGATTATGAATAATTAAATATGTCCATAATGTTGCAAAAAACAGAATTAAAATGATGATTCCTGTCTTTTTGGAAAAAAATGCTTCCATTTTGTTGAAATATGAATAGCATTTTTGTGGCATAAAAATTAGTGCTAATGGTGCTATCACTAGACTTGGAGCTACAATTAAAACAAGTGGATTAAGCTTGATGGCACTTGAAATATCGCCGTGACATAAGGATATGACTGCACGTGTCAGTCCACATCCCGGACAAGGTATCCCTAAAAATCGTTTTATTAGACAGATTGTTACTCCCTCCTGTTCATTAATTGATAAATTGTATCCTATCCATATGTAGGAAACAAAAAGTATTCCTCCGACAAACCAAAAAAAATGATATTGGTTTTTGAAGGAATACATGACTATGAATTTTTAGCCTCTTAATTAGACGCACTTGTTTCGTCCCCATTTAATTTTGGCTCCTCGATTGTCTGGCTTGCTTCGTCAGAAGTGTTTGCCGACTCGATTTTTGGCTGGTAAGCTTCATCAGAAGATCTTGCAGGCTCGGTTTTTGGCTGGTAAGCTTCATCAGAAGATCTTGCCGACTCGATTTTTGGCTGGTAAGCTTCATTTGAAGATCTAGTAGGCTCTGTCACAACTTTCCCTGCTTTCTTAGATGTAAATTGGTTTATTATACTGATAAGTTTATTTGTGTTGTATTCTCTTGCCGCACCCATAATGATGAACAAGTCGATGATGGCCCAAATACTAAAACCACCGCAAGTGATCAGCTTTAGAATACCTTTGCCTGTTTGTCCTAGATAAAAACGGTCAATACCAAGTCCACCGCCCAGGAATGATATGATAAGTGCTGTGGTAGGCTTCTTGAATTCAGTGCCTAATACTAAAGTCGCATATTCTTCTGGAACAGACTCTAATTTGTTTTGGATTTTTACTAAGTCAGACTCGCTGAAATTTCCTGCGTTCAATAACATGAACTGCTCAATTTTACTTCTTTCCATGCTTGGTTGTGTTAATTAAAATTATTTTTTTTATCTAATCAATGCTCAACACAAAATTCGGATACTTGGTTTTATGTGTCTTAAAAACTAATCTGCAAATTCCGCTTCTGAGTTTGGAAACATTATTTAAGAAACTTTGCAAATGTATATAAATATTTTGTATTAGAGGAATGATATTGCTTACTATTTTGGCTTTTTAAGTTTATTTAAGAATTTAATGCGATAGGCTTGCTTTATATAGTGAATTAATTCGTCAAATCGCTTTGCAAGTAACGCAATTTTTATACTTTTGTGGAAAAATTGTATTTTTTATATAAAAAGAATTTAGTTTTTAAGTAAAATTATAGATAATGTTAAGGCGAATTTTATCAATCGCAGGTCGCCCAGGACTATTCAAATTGGCGTCGCAGGGCAAGAATATGCTTATCGTTGAGGAGTTGGCTTCAGGAAAGAAGACTCCTGCGTATGCAACGGAAAAAATTATTTCTCTCAATGATATAGCTATATATACAGACGAAGGTGAAGTCTCTTTGGCTTCTGTGTTTGATTCAATCAAGAAGAAGGAGAACGGTGCTGCTACTTCTGTTAAACCATCTAACGATGCTGAGCAGATGCGCGCATACTTCGGAGATGTGTTGCCAAACTTTGATCGTAGTCGTGTACACGTAAGTGATATCAAGAAAATTATGGTTTGGTATAATCTTCTTGTAGGTGCTAACATGACTGATTTCGTAAAGGAAGCTAAGGCTGAGGAATAATATCGAAATTATATGATATATGTAGAGACGTCGTATTACGGCGTCTCTTTTTTGTATCAGTATACCTTATATCCGGGTGGTGCCTGTGCTCAGCCGAGGGTGTCTGTGCATAGCCGGGGTGCCTATGCTCAGCCGAGGGTGCCTGTGCATAGCCGGGTGGTGCCTGTGCATAGCCGGGGTGTCTGTGCATATCCGGGGTGCCTATGCTCAGCCGAGGGTGCCAGAGCACTACTTCGTAGTGCACTTCGACACCCCCGGTTACAGAAAATAGCGTCTTCCAGACGCGGAAACAATTGCTATGTCCATTTGAGAAAAACAAAAAGAGACGCATTTGACGTCTCTTTTTGTTTATTATTTTATTTAGCATTCCGCATTTTTATGCGTCGATAGTCGCGTATGTCGCATTCTCTTCGATAAACTCACGACGTGGCGCAACATCGTCTCCCATCAACATTGAGAATGTGTAATCCGCTGTTGAGAAATCCTCCAACGTCACTCTCTTCATTGTACGTTTCTCAGGGTCCATTGTTGTGTCACGAAGCTGCTTTTCGCTCATCTCTCCAAGTCCCTTGTAACGCTGGATCGTGATTCCACTTTCGCTTCCGTTTCCGTATTTAGCGATAAACTCATCTCTTTCTTTGTCGTTCCAACAATACTCTTCAATCTTGCCCTTGCAGCAACGGTAGAGTGGAGCCATTGCAATGTAGACATATCCCTTTTCAATCAACTCACGCATGTGACGGAAGAAGAATGTCAAAACCAATGTGTCGATATGGCTACCGTCGACATCGGCATCGGTCATGATAATCACCTTGTGATAACGGAGTTTTGACAAGTTCAATGCCTTTGGATCTTCGTCTGTGCCGATTGTCACTCCAAGTGCCTGGTAGATATTTCTGATTTCCTGGCTTTCCAACACTTTGTGCGGCATGGCCTTCTCTACATTCAAAATCTTACCTCTCAATGGCAGGATAGCCTGGAAGTGACGGTCACGTCCCTGCTTCGCTGTACCGCCGGCGGAATCTCCCTCGACAAGGAACAACTCGCATTTTGCTGGGTCTTTGTCTGAACAGTCTGACAATTTTCCTGGCATTCCTCCTCCAGATAGTGGAGATTTTCTCTGTACCAACTGGCGGGCGTGAGCTGCAGCTGTACGTGCTTTCGCAGCAAGTATGACTTTGTCGACAATCATCTTAGCCTGTGTAGGATTCTCTTCCAAGAATGCCTCAAGACATTCGCTGACTGCCTTGTCTACAATTCCTTGCACCTCGCTGTTTCCTAGCTTGCCTTTTGTCTGACCCTCAAACTGTGGCTCGGCTACTTTGACCGAAACGACTGCTGTCAAACCTTCACGGAAGTCTTCTGGATTGACCTCAATCTTGGCTTTCTCAAGCAACTTGTTGTCGTCGGCGTATTTCTTTAGTGTACGAGTCAACGCACGGCGGAATCCCTGCACATGTGTTCCGTGGTCTTTTGTGTTGATGTTGTTGACGAACGACAATATGCTCTCGTTGTAAGTGCTGTTGTATGTCATCGCTACCTCAACCGGACTTCCGAATTTGTCTGTGTTGATGTGGATCACCTGTCCGATCAGACTCTCTTTTGCTTTCTCGATATATTCAACGAACTCACATAGTCCACGCTCTGAATAGAACACTTCTTTTTTGAATGTGCCGTCTTCATGCTTTTCGCGCTCATCAGACAATGTGATTTCTACTCCAGCATTCAAGTATGCAAGCTCTCGCATACGTGTAGCCAAAGTCTCATATTTATATTCTGTTTCTGTGAAGATAGTTGCGTCAGGATGGAACGAAACGGATGTTCCTGATGTTGTGGCTTCTCCGATCTCCTTTACTGGGAATAGTGGCTTACCTTTTGAATATTCCTGCATGTAAAGCTTTCCTCCACGACGAACCTCTACGTGTAGGTGGTCAGACAATGCGTTCACACATGATACACCCACACCGTGCAAACCTCCGGATACTTTGTAAGTGTCTTTGTTGAACTTACCTCCGGCGTGTAGCACTGTCAACACAACCTCAAGGGCTGACTTTTTCTCTTTAGGATGGATGTCTACTGGAATACCACGTCCGTCATCGACAACTGTGATGGAGTTGTCTTTGTGGATTGTTACCGAAATGTGCTTGCAATAGCCTGCCAACGCCTCATCGATTGAGTTGTCGACAACCTCATATACAAGGTGATGGAGACCGTTTGTGCTAATGTCTCCAATATACATCGCAGGTCGCTTTCTAACGGCCTCAAGACCCTCTAGGACTTGAATACTACTACCATTATATTCGTCCTCTGTATGCTTTACTTCTTCACTCATCGATACTCTTGAATTTTGTTATATTTGTTGCAAAAATAAGAAAAATGTTTAAAACTTGCAACACTAAGGGGTGCTGAAAAATGCGTTTTTTATGCGTTTTAATGCCTATTTTTCGTCATATTCGTCCTTTCTCTTAGGGTTTTTAGGGAACCATCCCTTTTTCACTCTCTTTTCTTGCTCAAACACCTCAATGATCGACCAGAAACATGAGAATGCGAAAACTCCTAAAAGGGCTGATGCTAATGTGTTTTCCAATACCAAACTGCCGGCTACCCCCAATGTGCCGACGATAGGAAACCACCACCAACATCTTTTCGCTCCAAAATAGTATTCCGCTTTGATTACTATCGGGTGGAAAAGTCCGATGCACAAGAATGTGCAGATGCCTATCAGTAGGCCTTCAAAATTAAAATCCATATTTGTTTTTATATAATTTCACAATTATGCTTTTTTGCTGACTTTTAGTTCTGTGACAGTGCCTTCACTTCTCTCGAATACGAAGATCCTGTCGAATTTGCTTTGATATTTATGGTTCAACGCTGTCCTGACATCGTCTGGATTGTACAGACTCGACATCAGAAAACTGTTTTGCACTATTATCAGCCACTGCTCGTCGAGTGGGGCATAGTGGGATATCTTTGCGTCTTTGTCGTTGATCCTTCCGCACACACTGCTGACGCTCATCGGCTTCACTTTGGTGGATATGCCTGCGTACCATAATCCTTCGTCATACCTGCCTGTCATGTTTTTGATGCGTATCATCTCGATCTTGCTCGGCAGGTTGGTGTCGCCATATTTGCTGCTCCTGTCGATTATATACTCTTTGCCTGTCGACATGGGTATGTTGTCGAGTACGATTTTGGATATGGCTTCTGTGAATGCAAGCCGCATCAGCTGTGACGCTTTCTCTTTGGGCACACTCACCGATGGCCCGAGCTCGTTGGTGAAATGCACGTCGACTACCAAAACCTGATCGCATACTTTCTCCACAATCTGCTTGGCTCCGTTCATGATGTCGGTGAGAAAATCTTCATGCGCTCGCAGATTGAAGTCGCGGTCTTCCCTCTCATATTTCAATTCCGTCAGCTCTATGCCAATCTTCTTGCGACCAGTGCTGAGAATGAAATCCGGACATTCACATTTCTCGAGATCTCCTATGGGGAATGCAGTAAAGCTCGAGCGGAACAGACGGATGATCGCCCATTCTCGCTGGTCTTTCTTGTATTGGTTGAAACTTACATTTCCCATATCTTAGACTAATTAAAAGTTAAGAATTAAGAGTTAAGAATTAGAACTGTCACTTTTCTCTAACCTCTTACCCAATCCTTCCTACTTATTTTTCCGGCTTCATCTTTATTTCAAGAAGATTGCCAGCATCGACAATTGTCTTCAACGTCTGGCGGATATCCTCTTTTGTGATCGACGCGAGTGTCTCACTGTATGTTGGATTGTCACACCAGCCGTATTTTTCAAGATGCTCTAGCTGTCCTTTCCAATATCCGTTCTCTAGCAGACTTTCCGCGAATGACTTCTGCAATGCCTCTTTGGCTTTCTGGAAATCGTCGTCACGGATGCCGTCTTTGATGATTTTGTCAATCTCTTCCTTGATGATTCCGCTCAACAGCGTCTCTTTTTCAGGGTCGGTGTCGAATGCAATTTTCAAATATGCGGATGGGTTTGGAATGACAGATGACGATTGTCTGACCGCTACTCCGTATGTTCCCCCTTCTCTTTCTCTGCATGATTCCAAATAACGGTAGTCGAGAACCGAGCGGAGAATGGCAAGCTGCAATTTGTTCTTCAGATTGTACTCCATCTCAGCCATATATGAGAAATAGTCGGCTGATTTTGGATTAGACAATGTCTTGCTGAATTCACATTTTGTATGTCCGGATGGATGTCTGATTCCTCTGTCTATCCAACCCTTTTGCTTGCTCTTGGATGATTTTATACCGCCAATATACGAAAGAATATCGTTTCTGACGCTATCTTCCTCCAAATTTCCTACAAAAATGTATGTGAATTTCTCAGGACAGTAGAATAACGACTTGTAAACCTTTATCGCGTCTGCTTCGTCTACTTCCGAAAGCGACTCCTTTTTAAATGGCTTTGTATAGGCGTTTCTGCTTGTCGTCAGCACCTGCACTGAATCTCGGTAGTCGTTCATCGGGTCTGACGAACGGTTCTCTAAAATTGTCTCGTATTGCGACATCAGCGACGCGTAGGCTTCCGCATCTTTTCGTACGGAGGTCTGCATTAAATATGTCATCTGAAGCATTGTCTTGAAATCTTTCTTCGTGCTTCGGCCTGAGATCTTCGACTCGTACATTGAGATGGATGGAGAGACGGTGACGTTCTTTCCTGCCAGAGCTTTCTCCAATTGGGTGGCGTCGAAATCTCCCAGTCCGTTGCTCTCGACGATGTTGTCGGCTATCTTGGCGGAAGAAAGTTTGCTCAGATCGTCGACGGTGGAGATTCCTCCTTCGCTGATAGCTGTCATCAGGATCTCGTCGTTTTTGAGTTTTGTGGATTTGATGAATACTCTGGCTCCGTTTGATAATGTCCACATTGTGTAGTCGAGTTTCGGATTGTGGTAGATGTCCACAATCTTGCCTGGCTTTGGATCTTTCTTCACAAGCGGACTGTTTTTCGCCTTGTCTATATATGGCGACGTCGCGATTCTCTCTCTGTCGGCGATCAACTGAGTCAGCTGTTTTTCGGTTGGCAGCGAGTTTTTGTCTTTGTCTGCGGCAGTCATCAACACTGTGATCTGGTTCGTCTTGAAATAGTCGGCGAAACGTTTGTTGACTATTTCGGTTGTGATCGACGGAAGCATTCTCTTGATTGTGTTGTATTCCCATTCGATTCCTGGAATTGGCTCGAACGTCGTGAAATTACGTTTGTATTCGCCCACGAAAGAGTTGTTTTTTGCTTTTGTCCTTTCTGCGTATGCTTTCTCGAAAGAGGCGACGGTGCTCTCTTTTGCTCTGTATAGCTCGCTTTCTGTGAATCCGTAGCGTCGCACTTGCTCTGCCAAAGCGAGAATCTTTTCAGAAGCCTCCATGCAGCGGTTGTCTTTCACTATGTAAGTGAGCTCATAACCGTCGCAGCTCTTCACCTGACTTCCATACGACATTGACGCGTAGGAGAATGGACAGTTTTTCTCTTTGATCACTTCGTCTATTCTGGCGTTCACCATTTTGCTGATCAGATTGTCGATGACGCTTGTCGAGTATCCTACGATTGAAGCGTATACTTCCGACGGCATGGCGTCGTGGCGGTATGTGATATTTCCCATCGTATATTTTGCCTCTGGATCAGTCAGGATACACACTTTGGTAGTGTCGAGTTTTTTCAGATCATACACCACGCGTGTCGCAGGGTTGACTCTCGCAGGAATGTCTGCGAACATTTCTTTTATCTTATTCTCAACGTAATCGACATCCACGTCGCCAACTATGATAATTCCTTGCAAATCCGGGCGATACCATTTGTTGTAGTAGGCGCGGAGAGAGTCGGGGTGAAAATTCAAGATGATGGCGGTGTCGCCGATGATGTCACGTTTCGCGTATTGTGAACCCTCATATAATATAGATGACGATTTCTTCCACAGACGGCGGTCGGAAGTGTTGCGAGTACGCCACTCTTCCAGGATCACTCCTCTTTCTTTGTCGATCTCGTCGTCCTCGCATGATATGAAGCTCGACCAATCATGTAGAATCAGCAGGCATGAGTCGACGATGCCGTTGCGGTAGGTTGGCACTGCTTTAAGGTTGTAGACGGTTTCGTCAAGCGAGGTGTAGGCGTTGATGTTTGCCCCGAATTTCACGCCGATAGTCTCAAGATAGTTGATTATTCCTTTGCCGGGGAAGTTTTTTGTGCCGTTGAAGGCTATATGTTCAAGGAAATGGGCAAGACCGTTCTGACTGTCTTCCTCAAGAATAGCTCCTACATTTTGGACGATGTAGAAGTCGGCACGTTCTTTTTCAGTCTCGTTGTGACGGATATAATATGTCAGACCGTTATTCAAAATACCGTAGCGAAGAGCCGGATCCATAGGTAGGGGCTCTATTTTCTGTTGTGCAATACAAGTGAAAGTTGTGCTTAGTGCTAAAAATATGTTGAATAGTATCTTTCTCATTCCTCTTTTATGTTAAAAAAACTTAAAAATGAAAATCAATGGGTTAGCCCTCTTTTTTTGATTTTATCTACAAATATACACAAAAATCTCACAAGTTGGCACACTTTTTGTTTGTAATTTAGTATAAGATCTAACAAAAATAAATAATGAAAGCTGTTTTAAGAACACTTTGTGCAATTATCATGATGTCTGGATTCTCTGCTTATGCAGAAGTTTCTGCTGACGATTTTTCTATAGCTTCAGTGGAGAAGACATATGTTAAATGCACTATGAACGGAAAAGGTGAAAGAGTACCTAACTATTATGTGGTGGTTAACGGTGTAGCGCATCAGACAGATTCTCGCACTTTCTTTGAGATTAAGAAGGCAAGAAATGAGGAGAAAAAGAATTTCGCTAATCGCCAGCAGAATATCTCTGTAGATAAGGAAGATAAGAGTAATACTCTTTAATATATGTAAGACGTGAATATTCGGAACTAAAGGTTTCGTGGTTTACGGCTTTTGTTAATGTTTTTTGTTTGTCCTTAAATTAGAGGGTGGGTGTTTATGACTCATCCAGGTGTATTGCATTTATTTTTAGGTGACGGAGTCGTGCTTCGTCACCTTTGTTTTTCTGTCCCCGCACATACTCCGCTCCGCTGTGTATGTACGGGGCTACGGAGATAGCGTCTTCCAGACGCATGGGGCATGGGTCTCTCTATCCTCGCATCCCTGCACATGCTCCGCTCCGCTGCGTATGTACGGGGTTACGGAGATGGCGTCTTCCAGACGCATGGGGCATGGGTCTCTCTATCCTCGCATCCCCCGCACAAACTCCGCTCCGCTGTGTATGTACGGGGTTAGAGAGATAGCGTCTTCCAGACGCATGGGGCATGGGTCTCTCTATCCTCGCATCCCCCGCACAAACTCCGCTCCGCTGTGTATGTACGGGGTTAGAGAGATAGCGTCTTCCAGACGCATGGGATTGCTCGACT
>Ga0247608_10000149_pt1 | contig 135255 bp, 173 predicted proteins | sample 176DNAGHGlowgp2_FD_193490 | JGI IMG/M metagenome (GOLD analysis project Ga0247608, IMG submission 193490) | Sheep rumen microbial communities from Palmerston North, Manawatu-Wanganui, New Zealand - 1766 DNA GHGlow gp2 | ecosystem: Host-associated > Mammals > Digestive system > Stomach > Rumen...
TATAAGTAGTTTCTTTCTCATTTAATTCTTCCTTTTTGCAACTATCTAATAATTCAAAAGTAAAATTCCATATTCCATATTTTTGCATAGCATTATATAGTTTATTTGATGCGGGAGTGTCTATTCCGCAGCCGCATTTACAATGTTCCTGCCATCGCTTGTTAACATCGACCGCTTGCCCCACATAACACTCGCCAGTAGGTATATAAGTAATTTTATAAATACCAGTAACAACTTTATCACCTAATACTTTGGATGATAATGTTTTAAGCGGTTTTTGTATATATGTTTGCCATAATAACATAGACAAAATACGCGGCGCATTTAACTGCTCTTTCCAACCAGACAACTTAATAAAATCTGCTTTATCAGCCTCGCTAATATGTAGCATATAAAATGATTTCTGTTCTTCAGCAGCTTGAAGCCGGCGCAAAGACTCGGTTGCCGCCACAACTATATCATTTATTTTATTAAACTGTTCTTTTGTTTCAGATATACTATCTTGCAAAGTTTCTGTAATATCTTGTTCCATTACTTTTGCATCATTTTTATATATATCTATATCAGTTGCGTATTTATTTTTTATATCAAATGCTTTACTTCTTTCTTGTTCTTCAATTGATTGTAAAGCAATTTCTTGTTGCTGCAGCGCTGAACTTAATTGTTCATGCAGCTTTTGCATTTGTTCATTTTGATTTTCAATTTCTTTTGTATTTCTTGTTTTTATTTTTGCAAGATTATTAACTTCTTGTTGTAAGCGTTCCCGTTCACTAATAATCTCTTTATCTATCGTAATTTTATTTTGCAATTTTTGTTGCAACTTTAAATTAGATATTATTAATAATATTACAATAATACAAATAATAATTGCCAGAAATATCTTCATAATAAAAGGCGGAAAATTTTTCCGCCTTTATGCAGTTTTATATGAAGTTATTATTCAGCGTCGGGAACATACTCTGGATCGAAGTCTTTATCTACAAGTTTAACAAACTTAATAGTCTTATTCTTACCATCTTCGCCCTCAACAATAGCCTCTTCTCTAGTCATAACACCATTCTTTGAGAATGTGAAGTTGATAATTGCGTTTACAGACCTAACACCCATGTCAAGACCGTTTGCAATATCTGCTGCGGTAATATTAATACCCTTATCAGCTGCATCCTTTACAAAATAAAAAATCTGCTTTGCGTTGTCACTTAAACCTTTTGTTGCCATAATTTTTCTTTTCTCCTTTAAATTATATAATATTTATTAAAAAGGTATTATTACCTTTTATACAAAATTATTCATCTGATGGTCACGACTAATTTTTACCTCTACCAATTGTGCAAGGTCACATAATTTGTCAAATGGGGTATCAGACATTAGTTTATCAATTTTAGCTTCGTTTTCTTGCACATTTATGCCCAAAGAAATTTCTTTTTCTGCTTTATAAATCAAAGTCGCTATATCATTAAGTTCTCTATCAACAATTTGATGTTGTTTATTCATTATGAATTTTCCTTTCATCTTTCATAATAATATTATATCAAAATTTTTTTATTTTTTCAACAATTCTTGCAATTGCTCTTCATTAATGATTGACACACCTGACTCTTTTGCTTTCACATTTTTAGCAGAAGTGCTGTTTACATCATTATTAATAAGATAAGTTGTTTTTGAAGATACCGCGGAGGCCACTTTACCGCCTGCCGCCTCAATCATTTCCTTAACTTTCTCTCTTGAGCCAAGATTAAGTTTACCTGTAATAACAAAAGTTTTTCCTTCAAGAGAAGTAGCAATTTTTTCTTCTTCTAATGCTTTCTCAAAAGTTAAGAAATTTTTAACTATATTTTTAGCCTCTTCATAATCAAAACGATACATAGACTTAATCATTTCATAACCAAAGCCTTTTAAGTTCCACTTATATGTATCATCCTCTATTGCCGCCATAAAATTATCCCAAGTGTTAAAATGTTTTGCAAGTTGCTTCGCGGCGGTCTGTCCAATCAAAGGAATACCTAGAGCTGATATAAACTTATCAAGCTGAACATTTTTACAGCTATCATCTATTGCTTGCAATATCTTGCTTACTGAGGCCTGACCGAAGCCCGCAGTATTAATCCATTTCTGCTCATACTGTCTTAATGTATACATATCAGAAATGCTATTTACCCATCCCCAATCAATTAACTTTTCAATTGTTGCTTTTGAGATACCTTTTACATCAAGTCCTTTTTTACCAAAATAATGGTCTATTACATTTACAAGTTTACCTTCACAATTTGGGTTACTACAATATAGATTTATTGTTCCATTGTTTTCTTTATAATTTACATTTCCTTCACATATAGGACATCTTTCTGGTTTATCATTTGCAGTCGCTCCTCCATGAGAAATAATATAGCTATAATCATAATGCGGGCCCGCTTCTGCAATTTGAGGTATTATTTGATTAGCTTTATAGATTTTTAACGGTTCTCCTACATAAGCACAATCTCCAAGTAATTCTTTCATTATACTAACATTATGTAAACTTGCTCTTTCTACTATTGTGCCATCAATTTCAATAGGGTCAAATACAGCAACAGGTGTTAATACTCCTGTTCTACCCATAGTCCATTTTATATATTTCAATCTTGTATCATATAATTCATCATAAAACTTATAAGCAAGCCCGCCATTAAAGTGATGTTCAGTTCTGCCAGCATTACTGTATTCTTGGCAATCATCCCACTTAAATACAATACCATCAATTGGATAACCAGTAGCATCTTTTTGTATGCGTGAAATTGCGTACTCAATTTGCTCTGTATTATTTTCAAGATTATGCTGTATAGGTGCTATTGTAAAACCTAAATCTTCTGCTTCATATAATTTATTTACCAATGTTAAATCTTTTTTATATGTATATCCTGCAATAACATCCCAAGCTATAAAGCTAAGTTCTCTCTTTGCACATTCTCTTGCATTAAGTAACCTAATACTACCAGCAGCGAAATTACGAGCATTTTGATACTTATCTTTGAACCAAGAGAAAGTTTCATCATCACATATAATTTCTCCGTCAATAATATATTCTTCTTTTATATCTATCTTTTTAGGCACATTTCTAACTGTCATTATATTATGAGTTATATCTTCGCCTATTTCACCATTTCCTCTTGTTTCTGCTCTAACAATCTTGCCATCTTCATAGGTTATTCTACAACTTAACCCATCAAGTTTAGCCATAGCAACCCAATTATGTTTTCCAAGGAAAGCAGATACTTCTTCTATACTTTTTGTTTTAGCAAGAGAAAGCATAGGTTGATATTCATGTTTAACTTTCTTTAATTCATTTACAACTTCATAATTAATTTTTTTAGTTGGCGAATTATCTGCACATATTTTATTTATTTCTTCATATTTAGCTATTTTAAAATATAAATCGTCCCACTCTTTATCAGATACTATAGGATGTCCTTCATCATAAGCTTTAGTCCATTCATTTAATTTATTTATTGCTATAAAATATCCTGTGTGGTCAATTCTTGCCATTATCTCCATCTCCTAAATATACTATTCTGGTCTGGTACAAAATCAGCTTGCCATTCCCTATTGCGTTTTGTAAAAAATCTTTTTGGATATTCAATATCATTAAAGCCAGGAAATGTATATATCCAATTACTTTCTAATTTTATTACTTCTTTATTATAAGCTAGATATTGTTCAAAAACATTATAATCAATTAATTCTTTTATTGAAATTGTAACTCCATTAATTGCATAAAGTTTTCCATATCGTTGTAAATATTCATATAATTCAAGAGCATTAGTATATACATAAATATTTTTTATATTTGGATACTTATCTTTTAATTCTTTAGCAAACTTACAAGGATCTTCATAAGCAAAAGGTTCTCCGCCTGTTAAAAATATACGCTCTGCATTTTTTAATTCATCATCTGTAACAAAATCTATATCATTAATATTATATTGATTATTACAACATAATGGACATTTTCTATCACAAATATCAGTTATCATTAAATGTATTGTTTTTTCCGTGCGTTCATTCTTTTCATTTAGTTTTGCCATTTTTATCACCTTTTTCTTTTTTATTTTTTACAATTATATTATATCAAAAATTTCATAAAAAATAAAGGCGGGGTGCGCAGCCTCGCCTTCATTAATTAAAGTGTAACAACTTTTGTAATAGTGCTATCTTTTATCATTATATTTCCCATAGCAATTTTAGATGTTACAGGGATATCAGTAGTCGATATGCAAATACTATTTGGGCTACCTATTAACAATATTGAATCGGCATCCTTAATATATGCGGCGCCTGCAATAGGTGTTTTAGATAATTGCACACCTTTTCCACCTCTTGCTTGAGCTGTCAATTCAATTGGTTTAATTTGTTTACCATATCCATTAGTAGTAAATACAGCTAAATTGCTATCTTGTACTACAAGGCCTTGGATAACATAATCATTATCTAGTTTAATACCTTTAACACCCTGAGTAGTTCTACCAGTTGCGCTAACTTCATTACTATTGAACTTAATACTATAACTTCTTGCAGTAATAATTTGCACTAAATCATTTGAGTTCACAAAAACTACATTAACAAGACTATCTCCTTCTTTAAGTGTGATTGCGGCGATACCTGTTCCACGCTTTACTTTTGAGTATTCATCAAATGCAGTTTTCTTCACAAGACCATTTTTTGTAAAGAACATTACATATTCAGAATTATTTTCATAACTCATTGTAGTTACTGCAATTACTTCTTCATCCATACTCATTTTAACAAGCTGCTTAATATTTGTTCCTTTACTTGCATTTGTGCCAATAGGAACATTGTCTACAAGTAGCTTATACATCTTTCCAGAGTTGGTAAAGATAAGTACATTATCAATAGTGCTAGTTTTAACTACTGATAATAATGCTTCGTCAAGAGTTTTAGTTCCTTTCCCGTTGCGGCGTTGCGTCTTAAATGATGTTTTAGGGATGCGTTTAATGAGGCCACTTTTAGTTGTAACTACTACGACATCCTCAGGAACAACTGCTGCTACTTCTTTTTCAGCTCTTTCTTCTGCTACTTGTATAACTTCTGTTTTACGAGGCTTGCCATATTTTTTTGCAAAAGCATTAAATCTATCAATAAATATTTGCATTTGCTTATCAGCATTGGTTAAAATTTCATCACAAATTTTAATTGTTGATTCAAGTTGTGCAGCTTCTTTTTCAAGTTCAATACCATCAAGTTTAGTTAATGAACTTAATTTCATAGCAAGAATAGCCTTAGCTTGTTTTTCAGTAAAATCCCATACTTTCATCAGGGTTTCTTTAGCAACTATAGAATTAGATGATTTTTTAATTTCCTCTATAATATTATTTATATCTGCTAGCGCTTTAAGAAGTCCATCTACAACTTCTTTTCTATCTTTTGCTTTTTCTTTTATAAATTTATATTCATTATAAATACAGTTTATATTATGTTGAATATAAATAGTTAAATATTCTTTAAGATTAAGTAATTGAGGTGTTTTACCAACAAGGGCAAATTGATTAGCTGAGTATGATTTTTGTAAATCAGTATCTTTAAAAAGTTTTTTCAATACTCCTTCAGGGTTGCCGCTACATTCAACTTCAACTAAAATACCTTTTTTATTACTTCTATTATATATAGATTCAATTGCAATATCATCACTAGCTATTAATTTTTTAACGCTATCAATCCAAGATTCAATATATACTTGATAAGGAAATTCAGTTATATATATACTATTACCTTTAATTTCAGTTTTCGCTCTTAATACAACTTTACCTTTTCCTGTTTCATATATATTTTTAACTTCATTTTTATTAATAATAATACCACCACTTGGAAATGAAGGATAAAGATTAGTATAATCTACTTCTTTTGTAGTGTTATATGTATCACAAAACTTATTAATAACTGGTACTAAATCACTTAACTCATGTGGCAGCCATACATTTGCAATAGTGACACCTATTCCTTGACAACCATTAATCATAAGTCTAGGATATAGAGCTGGCAACACTTCAGGCCACTCATCATCTTCTGAAAAGTTCTTAATCATATTAACAGTATTTTGTTTAATATTATTAAATAAACCTTCTTCAACAGCTTTAGAAAGGCGGGCTTCAGTGTATCTACTAGCAGCTGGTTCTCCACTTATTATTTGAGAACCATTTGCTCCGTGCCAATCTACTTCTGGAATGTTATTAATCCATGACTGAGACATTCTAGCAAATGTTTCATATATAGCAGCATCACCATGTGGCCACCAGTTAGCAATAACACCGCCGCTAATTTTTGCAGATTTTACATGAGGTTTATTGCTAGTATAACCTTTATTATACATTTCCCAAAGGCAAGCTCTTTGCCCTGGTTTTAAGCCATCACGCGCATCTGCAAATGCACGCTGTGAATTGGCCTCATAAGCAAAATCAATAAAATTTTGATGCAATTCTTCGCATATATCAATTTTCTGCAAACCAAATACACCAAATGTATTAAATGTTGATTTATTAATCATTATTAGCCTCCTCACTATGTTTAAGTAAATATTCTCGACGCGGCGGAACTGAAGGCCCCATTAAACATTCAATTAGCCAGCTTGCTTTTTCCATATCATTTACTGTTATTTGCATTACATTTCTTGTTTCAGGATTAATTAAACAGTCCATTAATTCAGTTGAGTCTTGTTCACCTAACCCTTTATTTCTGTTTATCAGATATTTTTCACCTTGATGCTGCATTTTATATTCATCAAGCGCAGCACCATCTTTTAAGAAGATATATTCATTTTTCTTTGTTGTAATTCTAAAAAGTGGCGGCATTGTTGTATATATGTGACCATATAAGATAAGTTCCGGACACAACCACCAAAACATTTCAAGTAGAAGATTTTTAATAGCTTGACCATCTGGATCACCATCTGCACAAAGTAAAATTTTACCATATCTTAATTTTGTTTTATCATATATTAATTTACCTGTTTTTGTGTCTAATTCAAGTCCTAATGCTTTTACAAGATTATTTACTTCTTGATTAGCAAATATTTTTTCTATTGTATTTTTATATGCCGCAATAATTTTACCTCTAATGGGAAATATAGCATGTATTTCTGGATTTCTTGCTTCAACTAATCCAGATGCAGCACTATCACCTTCTACAATTAGTAGCTCACATTCTAATCTATTTTTGCTATTGGCATCTACTAATTTGCTAGGCATATTTAATAGAGTTTGCTTTTTGGTTTTTTTACCTTGACCTCTAGCAGCGTCTCTAGCTTTCTTAGCAGCCTCACGAGCCTTACGCGCATTGATAGATTTATCAGCAATTGCTTTAATTTCTTTTTCATTCTGATTAAGCCATATTTGGAGGTTTTCTACCAAAGCCTGACTAAAAGGTGTCATATCTATCTTCGTTACCCTGCTTTTTACTTGCGCGTCATATGATACACCAGATGTAGTTATATTGAATACTATATATAAGCCTTCTTGTATATCATCACCTGTCAAATTTTCATCTTTATCTTTTAGCCATTTCTTTTCTCTAAAGAATTTATTGAACTCTCTTGTAAGAATAGTTTTTATCTGTGTAATGTGTGGGCCGCTATCTGTAAGACCTGTATTAACATATGGAACAATAGTTGAGCTATATTTATCTGTATAAGTCAATATCATATCCATTTTATTTTTGCCATTTTCATATTTAATCTCAAGTCTGTTTTTAATAATTTCAGAATCACCAATAGCGATATCCGCCAAATCATTCAATCCATTTTTTGAAAAGAAGATTTCTTTTTTGCCATTGTTATTTAATTCAATTGTTAATCCAGGACACAGGCAAGTAATTGTATGAAACAGATTCTTTACTTTTGTTATTTCTACTTCTGTATGCGTAAAAAATTCTTCTGAAGGTGTCCAAGCAACTTTAGTACCATGAGTAGCTTTATCACAAGTACCTAATGTTCTCTTCTTAAATACACCCTCTTCAAATACTATATTTTCAGTTTTGCCATCTCTACATGTTAATACTTCTAGCCAATGTGAAAGATATGTAGTTATCTTACTACCTATACCAAAGCTACCAAGTGAAGTTCCTTCATAAGTACCATCTTCTCTATATTTGCCAGAAGTGTTAAGCTCACTAAAGGCAGCTTCAAGTACTGTCATATCAGAACCTTCCATTTTCTGATTAATAAGAAAGCCCTGTCCATTATCGGTAACTACAATGGTAGAGTCATTAATATCAACAGTAATGGTTGAGCCATTACCTAATCTATATTCATCTACCGCATTAGAAACAATCTCTACAAGTAACTGTGTACTATAAGTAGTATCACCACAATATACACCTGGCTTAAGTCGTGTAAACTCAAGTGGTGACAAGTGCTCAATACTTGATTTATCATAAAGTTTATTTGCCATCATCCACCTCTGTAATTAAAATATTTGGTTTAAGCTGTTTTAATATTTTTACAATTATTTCATATAAAGTTTCTTTATTAGTTAGTTCTATATTTATTGTGTCTGGTAAAGCATATACTTGTTTATTTGGATTATTTTCTTCTATCATATCATATGCTTCTTTTAAATCAGATATATCTATTAATGGTTGACCATATTCATCAACTTTATAATATATTATGATATAATCATCTTTAACAACTGTATAAGTTTCTTGCATTTAATCTTCTCCTAATAATATGTCATAATATTTTTCAATTTTCTTTGCGTTTTTTGTTGCTAATGCATCTGCATACTCATTACCTGGATTACCATTATGTCCTTTAATATAAGTTATACTATAATTATGACCTCTGAGGCGGGAAAGGCAGTCATAAAGCTCCATTACTAGTTTGAGATTTTTTATCTCGCCACTAGATTTTTGCCAATCATTTGCTTGCCATTTCCATATCCAGTCATTACACATATTTACTACATAAGAAGAATCACAAAAGATAATAATATCTGCTACATCATCTTGTTTTTCTTTTAATTCAGAAATATAATTTAATGCCCAAATCATACCTTTTATTTCTTCTTGATTGTTAGTAGTATTCTCACAGATACAAGAAACAGAAGCAACAATATCTTTTTCTTCAATAATGTCATCTTTATTTACTAACATTTCAATTACAACTACTCCAAAACCACCGGGGCCTGGGTTAGGCGCTGCTGAACCGTCAGTATAAATATGATATATTTTTCTCATATCTTTTCTCCTTTTTTTATTTTTCATAATTATTATATCATAATTTTTCAAAAAAAGCAAAAAAAATAGAGTGTAAGTATATTTACATACTTACACTCTAAAAAATTTTATTATTTACTGTATGCTTTAGCTGCCGCTAATGACTTCTTACCAAATAAACCATCTGCCGCAATCTTACATTTAGACTGAAAATCAATTACAGCATTTCTTGTAACCTTACCATACCAACCATCTACAGTAAGTTTATAGTTACTAAACCAATTGAGATACTTCTGAAGCTTTTTAACTTCGTCACTCCTATCATTCAAGTGGAAATAACCTCTTGCGGGCAATGTAGGATATGCACCAGTATATTTACTTTTTACAACTGGTGCGGGTGTAGGCTCTTTTAATAAAGCAGCTACATCTTTTCTAACATCATCCATTGTTTTACCATATTTGTTAAACCAATGATAAACATCCACATGATTGCTACCAAGTTTTAAATTAGCACTATCTTTATGGCATAAAATAGTAGGCACATCTAATGTACCATATTTAGTTTTTCCAAGAGGATTGATATTATACTTTTTACAAAGATATGCTGTCAACTCACAGGCTTCCTTATATACAGCATTAAAGTAGTTCTTATCCCCAAGAGAATCCTCGCATATTTCAAACTGTATCCAGCCATTGTTACATGAACCTCTAGACCCTGAACCACAACCCCAAGGTCTATAATCCCAAGGCATGGTTTGAACTGCGGCAACACTGCCGTCCGCCATCTTACCAATCCAAGCATTTAATCCAGCTGAACGATAAATATGATTCCAATCATTGTTATAAGGATTTTTACCAATAATTTTAATTAATTTATCTCTATCAGCTGCATTATCATCTGGCTGAACATATCTTTTAACATTAGGATTATTTACACCTGTACTATGCCATAAGATACCTTTAACATCCATTTTTCTTGTACCCTTATAGCAAGTGCTTTGAGTCATCATGCAAACTAAAGGTTTATTTATATCACTATATTTCATACTATGATTCCTCCTTTTGCGCAATACTAGGATGTACATTCATATTATCCTCAACTTCTTGTAATACTTGTTCTACTAATATTTCAAACATTTCAAAATTAATCTTTTTGGCTAATTTAGGAAATGCTTTTACAAATTGATTATATACATCATGTAATTTAACTACACCAGTATCTTCACCATAGCTAATTTCAGCTTTGTAAATAATCATCCATAACCAATTTTTCAAGATTTCTACATTATCATCACCAATTTTTGCGGCGAGCATCGCAAAAATGCAGCCTATTCCACCACCTATTAATGCTGCAATAATACTAACTATTATAGTCCACATTTTCTTCTCCTTTCTGCTTCATAGCAGTATCATATACTATTCCGCCCATTGTATTTTCTTTTAATGCTTTTAATGAATAAATTGCATATGCTATCACTTCACCAACGACCGCACCTATTAAACTTAATAAAGGGGAAAAATCAGGTGCAATGCCAGTCGAAATAGCAACATCAATACTTTTTAAAGTAACAAACATAGTAAAAAATTCTATGATTGTACAATTAATAAATAAAAAAGCAATTAATAATTTTGAAGTTGTTACTTTTTTCATTTTTACCTCCTTACATTTGTTCTGCTAATTCAGCAATCTTAGAACGATGAATATATTGTAATTCTATCTCGCCATAAAAATCTTGGCCTCGAAATACTTCTGATACCCTATCTAGACCATTATTAATACCACTATATATAGGTACATCTACTTGAGTATCACTATCTCCGTCTAAAATACAAATACAGTCATCACCAATTCTTTGTAAAGCGAGTTTCATCATATCTATTGTCATATTTTGAGCTTCTGTAATATAAATACCAGCCTTCATTCCAGTTGTATCAAAACCACGCACATCCGCCATAGGTAATAAAAGAAGTTGATTTTTATTCATTAAATCTTCTACAATTAATTTATCACCAAATTTAGCGGATAAGAAATTACCTATTTGACTATCTAATAGTTTACTATCGCGGGTGCCTGGATAGTAACCAAGTTTAGCAGCGCCTCTTACTGCAACTGGATTACAGAAAATAATTATTTTATCAATAATTCCTTTTTCAAGAGCATAACATAAATAGCCAAGTGCAAGATAACTTTTTCCAGAACCTGCATGGCCGCGGAGGACGGTAAGTTTGTTGCATAAAAGCGAATCTAATGCGCAGCGTTGATAGCCATCATCCGCCATAGGCTTAATAGTTCCTAATAAATTAGTTTTAAGTTGAAAATAAGGAACTTTAATTAGTTTATCGCCTGTCCATTTATACTCGTCAATTGTTTTATTATCCTGCGTTAAGATTAAGTATTGATTAGGTAGCATATGATAGCCTTGAATAGTACCATTAAACTCATTCAATTGTGTTGCATAAAAAAATGCTAATTCATCTTCTGATAAATTAGCATCTATCCAACCATAATACTTTTCTTTGTCTTTTGATAAATTAATAATTGGAACTTGTAATATTTTTGCAAATTGCTGACATAATATATCTTCAGTAACAAAAAATATATCATAACTAATGTGAGCTACATATGCGCACGCACATATTTTAGTATCATTATTAATTTCAAGATGATGTTCTTTTAATATATCATCATATCCATTTAAATATCTCCACACCATAAAATCAGCATTTTTAAGCCAATCTACAACGCGGCGTGCTTTATATTTAATTTCATCATCTTTATAACTAGCAGTTTTAATATTTTCCAGCTCTTGTATAGTAATACTAGATATAATAAAACGCTGATTCATTTTTTGTATTAAACCTAAATTGTTTAATAAACTACAGGTATCATAAAAATACATTATTTTTTTCTCTCCTTTTTACATTCTTCACATTCTTCTTCTTCTGGTGTATATTGAAAGCCAATACATTGAGTACTTACTTCTTCTTCTTTCTTTTGAAGATCCTGAGCTGCCACTATCATCTTAGCAGAAGATAAATTTACTTTATTTTCAATCCAAGTGCTCACAATGTCAAGAGTAGATATGAAGAAATTAAAAAGGGGGTATGATACCGCCCCTATTAAAATACCTTTATAAAACTTATCTTTCATAAAAAACTCCTTTCTATGAAATTCTAATATTCTACAAAGTTATGATATTAACTTTTTACAGTTTTGTCCAATTTTTTATTTCTTTAAATTATTAAGTAAATTATTTATTACAATATTGCTAGCTATTGCAGAATATATACTAAGCTCTATAAACTGTATCTGTTTTTCAGCATCTCTAATTTTTTGAGCTAGCTTTTGAATCTGACTACATATATAATCATCATCATATCGTCTATCGCTTAAATCTCTATAAACTTTTAATTCAATTTTTGCATTAGCAATATATTTTTTATACATCTTTCTAACAGCTTTCTTTTCAGCTATATCATAACCAAGAAATCTAGATTTATTTGGCTCATCTTCTTTATCAAGAACACTAATGCCAGAAAAAATACCAATAGGCGCCTGTATAGTAACTTCATAATTAGTTAAACCATCTTTATCTACAAATTCACGAGTATCTTTAATCTTATACTTCATTTTTATATCTCCTTTTTATATCTGAAATAATATCTTCAATTGATACTGGATAATTATTATGTGCATCAAGTGCAACATTATAACTATTTGTTCTTACATCCCATAACTCTTTTGAATGAGTGTGTCCACTTAAATTATGTACTCTTGACTTTAATGTTTTATGATCATCAAAGTTAGAAGTGGCAGTAGGATAATGGGATAAGAAAAAATTAAAACCATTATGCTTATAATAGGCGGCAAGACCTAGGCAGGTAACATTAGGCATAGTTTTATATAAATCAATTCTAGCAGTAGTATCATGATTGCCATATATAATATATTTTTCGCCTGGTATCTGTCTCAGTAACCGAAGCCCGCCATCATTATCATTAAGTATTAAATCACCAAGAATATAAAGTTTATCATCCCACTTAATAACTTCCTGAAAATTTCTAACAATTGCGTCATTCATTTCTTTTACGCTATTGAAACCTCTAGGCTCATAGATAAAAGGACGAGTATGACACAGGTGTAAATCTGCTGTAAACCAATCCATTTGAAACTCCTTTACATTAACATTTTTCTTATTGCACCTAATTCATTAACTTCATAAATAGATGAAAAACCTTCATCTTTAGTTGGATACTGAAATCTATTCCACATTCTTCTTAGCTGTTCTTCTGGCACTACTCTAATACCTTTTCTTGAACTATTTCTAGCCTTACATACTGGATAAGGTGTTGTAAATACAACAGCAACAGCTTTTCCATAGCTAGCATATATTCTATTTAATAATTCTTTGCGGGAGGCGGGATGTAAATTAGTAGCATCTGCAATAACATCTTTACCGTTTTCAAGACATTTATTAATTATTTCAAAAAAGTTACTTTTCACCTGTGTTTCTTTTGAAAAATAATTCCGTAATGTTACTTTATCTTCTCCACCAAGTAAATTATATCTTATTTCATCTCTTGATACCCATAAAATATCTTTATGATTATTTACATAATTTTGAGCAAAATAGCTTTTTCCACAGCCGGGGATTCCACATAAAACATAAAGTATATTATTATTCATTATTATTCACCACCTCTTGAATTAGTCCATTATTAAAATCTTCTATAAAATCATAATAAGTATAACTATTAGATATTTCTATATGTTTAGTAACTGTATTACAATATATACAATATAAATCTTTGATATGTCCTTTTTCTCTTGATTGTCCATGTTTACGGGGAATAGATATACCTCTTTTTCCGCATTTAGAGCAATAAAAATCAGATATAGAAAAATTTTGTCTAATCATTCTTATTCTCCTCATGCAGTACTTTATTTACAATTCTGAAAAAATCCTCTCTTTCTTTTAATTCACGCAGTCTATTTTCTTCTCTCTCTTTTTCCTTTTCCAAATAAGTTTTTTCTCTATATTCGCTTAACTCTGTATAATCTTCCTTTTTCTGGAAGCCTCTTCTCATATACTCATGCCCGCCATCTACAAAAACTCTTTTACAAGAACAATATTTAAAATCATGGGCGTACTCACTTTCAATTACATCTCCGCAATAATTACATTTAATTTTATTACTTATAATTTTTATATCTTTCATTTATTTAAACACCTCATTTCTTTTTTGTTTCAACCTTAATTATATTTTACCATAAAAATTTAATTTTGTCAAATTAATCCGCATTTGGATAAGATTTAAGTAAGAAAAACAAATCTGCTTTAATTTCAGTGTCATCACGCATTTTGATGATTTCTTTAAGCAATTCTACATCTCTTGCATTTCTTGGTGAGAGATTGGACATGATTTTATCAAACATAGCAGATTTTTTTAACAGAGTTTCAAGTTCTTTTTCTGATACAATTTTATTCATTCCTTTTTTCTCCTTTTTTATCTTTTTCATATATATTATAACAAAAATTTTTATGATTTTCAATTGAATAAAGTTAATGCTACCTTTGTTGATGTTTTGAAAAATTTATGATATAATAAAAATGGTCAAAGATATATAACTTCCTTATTTTAATTTTGATAAGAATTAGTAAAGTTTATAAGAAGGAGGGGAAATAAGTGGAATCTAGAACTAAAGTCAAATTGATTCGCACTACATTAGATAAAATTGACAGTATACCAATTGTAGATGGACAATTTATTCTTGTAACCAATAATATAGGTAAAAGCGAATATATTGCAGAAGATAATGAATATGGTAGACAAAAATTTTCTAATATAGAAGATTTAAGTTTTGAACGCGAAAGAGATATGATAGTCCCTTCAGAAAATAAAATATATTATATTAAAGAAACAGGTTTAATATATAAATATACTAATGCTACTTGGGACTGCTTAAATAAAACAAAAGTGATACAAGTTAATAGGGTTATAGATTTACCTGTTACAGGTAATCCATTTGCAGTATATTTTATAAAATCAAAAAATCAAGTATACTATTGGAATGAAGATGAGTTACATTATTTCTGTGCTGGTTCTGACTGGCATGATATAGAAACAATTGATGCTAATTTTACAACAAATAATTAAGGAGGGGTATAATGGCTGACAATATTTTGAGAACAAGATTAATCAGCGCGTATAATACTTTAGATTATTGGTCTACCGCTACTACAATACCACTTGGCGGTGAAGTATGTTACGCTGTTGATGATGATAATAAGATATTAGAAATTAAAATTGGTGATGGTATTCATAAATATTCTGAATTACCAACTCAATCTTTTGATAGCGAAGACCATTTATATAAATTGTCTACACCAGCTTCGACGGCTGCGGATGCCACTAATTTTTCTGCTACAACTTATTTGCAAGTTAATAATGGTGCAGGCGGCAGCTCTTATAGTAATGCATCTAGCGCTGTTTTAACCATTCCAGCTGCTACAACATCTAAAGCTGGTGTTTTAACAGCTTCTGATAAAAAGATTGTTGATGCTGCCGCAGATACAAGGCTTACAGGTGGCACTACAGGTTCAACCGCCGCTGGTAACGCATATGTAACTGTTAATACAAAAACTGTTAGCAGTGCTGGCGCAACATCTACAGGAACTTCTACTCTTAAAGTAGATGGTCTTGGTACAATGGCGTTTGAATCATCTGCGGATTTTGTAAGTGTTGTAACTACTGCGGCATATAATACAAATGGTGTTACAATAAAGCAAACTAAAGGCGGAACAGCTTCTACAGTTGCCAATTTCGGCTCTGCTGCTAAATCTAATATTGTAACATCTATTGGGTCAAGTCCGGCATCTTCAAGTACAAATGTTCCTACAGATTATGCAGTATGGAAAGCAATCGATGATTTGCCAGAGCCAATGATATTTAAAGGTTCTGTAGGTACTGATGGTACTACTGCATCACTTCCCACAACTGGATTAAGTACTTATGAAGGTTGGACATATAAAGTAATTACAGACGGTACTTATGGTGGGGTTACCGCTGAAGTAGGTGATTCATTAATCTGTAATGGTACTGAATGGGTACTTATTCCTTCTGGTGATGAACCTTCTGGTACAGTTACTTCTGTAGGTGTAAGTTCAACTGCTACAGATAGTCCATTATCTGTAACTGGTAGTCCAATTACTTCGTCTGGTACAATTGATATTGAACATGCAGCTGGTAATACAACTACAGCTAAGTATGGTGCAACTGCAGCTAAATCAGGTCTTGGTGGAACTGTAAATGTTCCGTTCATTCAAGCAGATAAATATGGACATGTAACATCCGCAGGTCATTTCAAATTCACTGCGCCGACTGAAGCTCAAGTTAAGGCAGTTAAAGTTAACAATGCTTCTAGTGCAGATAATGCAGATTATGCAACATCTGCTGGAGATTCTGCTAAATTAAATGGTGTAGATGCTTCTAATTTCTTACAAGCTGATGATATTTCTGCGGGCACTGGTATAACAGTTACAACTGCTGCAGGCGCATCTACAGTAAGTGCAGATCTTGCAACCACAGTTAAGTATAATGGTGCCGCTGCAACTGTAACAGCCGCACAGAGTACAGCAGTAGCTAATAGAGTATATGCAATACAGCCAGATAAAAATGGTGACCTTGCAGTATATGTACCTTGGTCTAATACACAAGATGGTCATACTTATTTAAAAAGTGATCAGTTTACAAATACTCCAGCATCTGCTTCAGTTAAGTTAGGTATACAAACAAGTGGTACATCCGCAGCAAAAGCTGAAACAACTATTGCAGCTGCAAGTACAAGTCAAGCCGGTGTAATGACAACTGCTCAAGTTGCTACATTAAATAAAGTAGTATCTGCAACTTCTGCTGTTGAAGGTATTACAAAGAAGCCTAGCGGAACAGCTCCTATTTCAGTAGATGCTAATAATGTAATATCGTTAGATGATTCTGGTGTATCTGCTGGAACATATGGCGCTTCGGCTAATGTACCAGTTATTACAGTTGATGCAAAAGGTAGAGTAACTTCTGCTACTACTGTTGCTGTTAAAGATACTACTTATAGTGCTTCTGCAAGTGATAGAATTGCTTTAAGTGGAACTACTTTTTATCATACTACTGCTATTACAGCTGGTAAAACAGTTACAAATACTGCAAGTACAGCAGATACATGGGGAGAAAGTGTATCATTTTCAGTACCAGAAATTTCATATGATAAATGGGGACATACAACTGCTGTAACAAGTAAAGCTTTTAAAGTTTCAATACCTGCAAGTTCTGCTTTTAATTATACTATTAGTGCAGATAATGAAGCTATTAAATTATATAGAAATGGAACTTTAGCAAGTTCTGCATCAACAGTAAGCACTGATTTACTTAGAAATGGTGTTAATACTTTAATACTTAATGGTAATTTTACAACTGCTTAATATAAATTATAAGATAAAAAGGAGATAAAGGAATAATGGAAGAAAATAACATTCTTGAAGGTAACTTTACGGAAATAGATGGGGCGGCAACCGCTCAAGAAGCGCCCGCCCAAATACCTTTTATGTCAGTTATCATTCCAGCATATAATTGTAGGAATGAAATTGAAAAATTATTATATTCTATTGTGGCACAAAATTGGTCAAAAGATAAATTAGAAGTAATTATTTGTGATGATAATTCTACTGATGGTTTCATGGAACTTGTTGAACCATTTTATGAGCAATTAAATATAAAGTATTTTAAGACTGAACCCAGAGATATTCATTGTCCTGGCAACACAAGAAAAGATGGATTAAGTCATGCTACAGGTGAATGGGTAACATTTATTGATAATGATGATGTATTTGATAATGGTGCTTTTGATATGATTGAAAATCATATTAAGACCACTGGCGAAACACGCATGGTATTTACAATATTCCACGAGTGGATTGATAAGAAATGGGTTCAAGAAGGTACTAAATGGGGATACGGTAGGGATTTTGATGGTAATACTTGGTTGCATGGTAATTGGTATAATAGAGCATGGTTAAAGAAATTTAATATTGATTTCAAAGAAAATCTTGAAAGCCATGAAGATTTATATTTTAATTCTATGTGTACTACAGCGTTATTGAGTGAGGGAGTTTCATATTCTATTCCCGCTGAAAACCTTAATACAGAAAATAGAAAATATGCTTATACTTGGGTTTATAGACCAAACTCTTTAAGCAGAAGTTATTTTTCAGAAACGCATTATTATATTGAAGTATATTTAAGAGATTATATTTACTCTGCAACTGAGCCTTGGTTATATGGGTATAGATTATATTGTCAAAATGGACAGAATCCAGAATTAAGAGAATTTTTTATTAAACAATGTGTTGCTACTATTTTATATACTTTCTTCTATTGGGAGGCTGGATATTATAGAATAGGTGAACAAGTATTGCCTGAGAATATTCCCATTATTAAAGATGCTGTTGAACAGATTTGTTTTAGGTTTAAGATAACTCGAACAGAAATCATTCAAAGAGTTTATGCAAGACCTGATGAATATATGAGAATTAAACAGGAATCTTTTAGCGGCGGTGGTTCTTTTGTAGAGCTTCATACATTTAAAGATTTTATTATGAGTTTATAATATATTAAGAAGGAGGAGTTGCCGATATGGCAGATAATGTAATTGATGTTAGGCTACAGTCCGCCTATAAAACGGCAGCAGTCTGGTCTACTTCTAATCCAGTTTTAAAGCTGGGCGAAGTAGGCTATGAATCGGATACGGGTGGATTATTTAAAATAGGTAATGGAACTTCTACATGGAATCAATTACCTTACTCTAATCATCGTCCACTTACTAATAATGATTTTGATACTGCCAATATAAGTACAGCGGATGTGGGTTGCGTAACTGCATCTAGCGCGGCGGGCGCCACTGAACATAGCGCAGGTACAACAGGACAAGCGTTAGTTAGTGATGGTGATTCTGTATATTGGGGCGACCCACAGCATGCGGGTACAACAGATGAAGCGCAGCATGCAACCTCCGCCGCCACATTAGATGACACCGAATTTATAGAAGATAATGAACCATATTTATTTAGAACCGCTCCGAATGAGGCAGGAAATCGTGTATATGAAGATGCTATTGTTGGCGGAAGTGTTGCGTGGAATCAGCTTGTGCAGAATGGGGATTTTAGTGATACAAGTAATTGGACAACACGAGGCGGTACAAGTTTTTCTGTAAATAATAATGTTGCAACTGTAACATTTGGAAGTGACAGTATAAGCGCACTATTAAGCTCAATGGTTCCACTATATAAGAATCATGTATATCTATTGCACGCAACAATTAAGAGTAATGATACAGGGAAGTTGACTATGTGTATGACCATAAACAGTGGCAGCATAGTAAATCCTCATGTTGATGTTACGACAACATCCAATTGGACAGACATATATGCTCTTGGCGTATTAAATGCAGAACCATCAAGTCCTACACGCACTGCAAATAATATAATGTTTAGAAGGCTTGGTTCGGATGTATTTTCGGTTGATATTAAAAATGTATATACAACTGACCTCACCCTCATGTTCGGCACCGCCATAGCCGACTACATCTACTCATTAGAACAAGCCCGAGCAGGCAGTGGCATCGCATGGCTTAAATCCTATGGATTCTTTACAAAAGACTACTATGCATATGACGCAGGCGGTATTGAATCTGTTAAGACAAGTGCGAAGAAAGTGGTTGGGTTTAATCAGTGGGATGAGCAGTGGGAAGTTGGTTCAATAAATGGAGAAACAGGTGCGAACGTAAGTCATAGTTCAAGATTTAGAAGCAAGAATTATATTCCTGCATTGCCTAATACTGGATATTTTATCAAACACCCTACTTCAACATTTAGACTTATTTATTATGATTTAAATAAAAACTGCATCGGTTCATCATCAACTTTTTTACAAAACAAAGTGTTAACAACTCCTGAAAATTGTTATTATATAAGATTTTGGCAAGAGGGTGCAACCTACAACCACGACATCTGCATCAACATCCGTTGGGATGGTGAAAGAGATGGTGAGTATGAACCCTACACCGAGCACACCTATCCGCTTGATTCTACGAAAGAATGGAGAGGATTGTTTAAGTTAGACGCAAATAATAACCTCTATGCGGATGGGGATATTTACCCTGCAAGTGGGGAAGCGAGTAGAAGGTATATTTTGGTGGATTTGGGAACGCTGACATGGACATACAATAGTACAGACGCAAGATTTATTTGCGATAATGGCATTACGATTAAGAATACTGTAACATCATCACAGTTATACAATGCAATTTGTAGTAAATATGTGGTAGTGCCAAGAGGCGAACTCTCTGATAAAAATATAAGCCTTCATTATTCGTATTCGCAACACTCATATATCAATGTGATGGATAGTACATATACAGATGCCGCAACATTCAAAACCGCAATGAATGGTGTCTATCTCGTCTGCGAACTCGCAACCCCCACCACCGAATCCGCAGATCCCTACACATCACCTCAAATCGTAGATAATTGGGGAACAGAAGAATTTGTGGATGAAAGAACAGTACCTATTCCTGTGGGACACAATAGCAGATACCCTAAAACTGACAATTATAAACTAGCTAATATTCCAGCACCTCCTGGTGGAGCTGGTGATTATATAGTGCATACTGATGAATATGGTGAGAGTGTTTATCAACAAGCATCAGATATAAAAGTTAATTATGCGGGCACCGCCGATGTAGGTAAACGAAGAATATTCATTCAAGGTTCACAAACTACTGCAACCACTACTGGATTATGGACAGGGGATGCGTCACCTTACTTTAATTCAGCAGATGACTTACAAGACGGACAAGAGATAACATATTGGTTGCCATTACCTACAACTGGTGATGCTACATTAAATCTTAAGTTTGGTGATGGTACTTCATCAGGTGCAGTAGATTGTTACTATAGTGGTACAAGTAGATTAACTACACATTACGGACAAGGTAATGCAATTCACTTAACTTACAGAAAAAATGTAAAGATACCTAGCACCGGTTCTACAACATATACAGGATGGTGGGCGGATGCCAATTATGATACTAATAGTAATACAGTATCTACTTTAAGAGGTGACTACACTTACTTAGTAGCCGGGCCCACTGTAGGTGTTAAACAATATTCACTAATTGCAAGAGATGCTAATGGTAAGTATTCTTCATTTACATCCTCACAGGGAACAGCAACATCTAAACCCGCTAATAGAACAGATTATTTTGATATAAGCAAAATATTTTATTATAATGGTTCAGCATCTGTTGCGGCTAATGACAATATGTCGACTGCTACTTTGCATTGGGCAGTAGCTGGTGCGGATCTAAGATATTCACTTAATATCAGCAAATCTGCATTAACTGTTAGCAAACCAGTGTACTTAAAATTTAACGCTAATGAAAGTACAGTAAGTAGTATTACAGGCGCAGTTTGTTATAAACTTGGCGGAACTGCTAATGATGATTATTGGTCACAAACTTTACCTACTTCTGCTGATGGTATGATATATGTAGAAATTGGTAGAGGTACAAGAGATTACAGAATGGATCTAGCCGAAGATCAGCATTATTATCAGTATACAGATAAATTACATGAATATGATAGCTGGAGCGCTAAACTTGCTGAACATTCTGAATTTACAGATGGTACAATAGTATATAAAGAGACTGTAGCAGATAATACAAACGATGGCAAGTTAGCATTTCTTGAGTTTACTAACGCAGGAATACGAAAATGGAATTTTCCTAGTACCTCCAGTTCAACATATATTTCGGATAAAACAAGTCCATGCATTTGTAGATACAACAATGGCGAAATGATTTATGTGGATGCGGGGCTTGTAGATGTCACCTTAATGCAGGATATTGAACTAACACCAAATAAAATGGTATATTTAAATATATCAAGTTACAATGTATTTGATGATATATCTGCATCTTGGGGCGTATCCGCATCGCCGTTTACTCAAACTGTAACTGCTTCTGACCAAATGGTGTTAGGTATAGCAGTGGACAGCAGTCATTTCTACTTGCTTCCCGATAATAGAATCAATGACAAGAAAGGTCGTAGCGGTCATGCTTATGCTCGTAGTGCTTATAGCGCTGAACGATTAAGTAATAACACTCAAATAGGTGGAGGTACTAGTGCAGTATACTTTACAAATTTAGGTGTACCCACTCCAATTGATATTGCTGCGATAACTGTAAATAATGCAACTAATGCAGCTAAAGTGAATGGCACAGCATTCGGATCAGCATCTACAATGGCATCTGGTGCATTTGCATCATCCAGTCATACACATACAACTGCTGACATTACTAGTTTCACTTCTGCTGTAGACGATAGAATTACAAGAGATAAAATATTAGGAACTGTCAGTACTGGTGCAACTTGGACAGGTAGTTATAGTTTTGTTGAAGGTAATAATACAACTGCAAGTGGCGCCGCTTCACATGCGGAAGGTTATGATACAAAAGCTATTGGAAATTATGCTCATGCTGAAGGTTATTTTACTTCAGCTAGCAGTGATGCTTCTCATGCAGAGGGTGGAAATACTACAGCCAGTGGAAGGCATTCGCATGCTGAAGGTTATAGAACTTTATCAAGTCTTGAATGGACACACTCAGAAGGTTATATGACTACAGCATCGGGTCAAAGCTCACACGCTGAAGGGGACACAACTTTTGCAAATGGTGCAGCTGCACATTCAGAAGGCATAAATACTATTGCTGATACTCTGGCTACGCATGCAGAAGGTTTAGGTACTACTGCAAAGTCAGTGCACTCTCATTCTGAAGGATATTATACTTTAGCTGGTAATGCAACTTTCAATGGTACAGCTGCGCATGCAGAAGGATATCAGACATCTGCATTAAGTAACTACAGTCATTCTGAAGGCGCATATACTAGAGCAGATTGGATGGCTACACATGCAGAAGGGTATGGTACTACTGCAACTGGAAAATATAGTCATGCGGGTGGGTACTATACAATCGCTAATAAAGATGCACAGACTTCAATAGGTAAGTTTAATGCCACAGTTGATTCAGCACTATTTATAGTAGGTAATGGCAGTAGTGCAGCGAGTACTGGTGAGGTGCGTTCAAATGCGATGTATGTAACTACTGCCGGTAATATCAACTGTGTATCAGTTACCCAAACATCTGATGAACGATTAAAAGAGAATATACAATCATTAACATCTACTGATAAGTCTATCCTTGATGTGTTAGAACCAAAGCAATTCACACTTAAAGCGGATGAGAAACATCAGTTACATTATGGCTTTATTGCACAAGATGTAGAACGACAAATTAATGCATTAGGTTTCCCTACTTCATCACATAGCTTAATTGATATAGCGGATAATGAACAAGCATATTATAGTTTGAATTATACAGAGTTAATTCCTCTACTTGTTCAGAAAGTAAAAGATTTAGAGGCACGGATTGCCATATTAGAAAAGAATAAATAAAAAATTTAAGCCAATCTGTTAAAGCGGATTGGCTTATTTTTTATTATATTATATAAAGGAGTTTTGGGAGGTGTAAGGAGGATATGGATAATAATGTTTTATCTATGCAACAGAATTTGGTTGATGCGATACAGACTATTGTAGATGCCGCCTTAGCCAAACAATCTCGTGATATAACAATTGTAGGTAAGATTACAAGAGTTAAAGATATAGAAAAAGGTATTTATGTGGTACAGTATGAAGATTTATATTTTGATGGGTATGCGGCGGGCGCCGGCTCATACGCTGTCGCAGATGCTGTATATGTACTGATACCGCAAAATAACTTTGCAAATAAAAAGATAATATTGAATAAGGCGGAAGGCGATATGTTAGTAGGCTGCGTCAAGAAAGAAGTTACGCAAGCTGAGTACGATGCGCTACCGCCAAGTAAAGATAATGATGGAATAATTTATTTTATTTCAGACGGAGAATGAAAGGAGTTTAATATTATGGGTAAAATAATGTTAAATGATATAGAATATAGTAGTGGCGGTTCTGGTGGCTCTAATTTGCCTCCTGTTACTGCTGAGGATAAAGGTAAAGTCCTTACAGTTGATTCAAATGGTAATTGGGATGCAATGACACCTTCTGGTGGAAGTTCTATGGATTTTTCTACAACTTCTGAAGTAGAAGTCGGTGTATGGATAGACAATAGACCTATTTATAGACAAATATTTACATTCTCAGGATATACAGGTTCTAATGTAACTGAACACACTATGGGTTCAATTTCAAATCTCAGAGAAGTTTTACCTATGTCAACAATGGTATTTAGAGATGAAAGTATATACTATGTACCTAATTATACAGTTCAAGCATATACAAATTCTAATGGCGTAAAAATTGATGGTAGTGGAAATGTTATATTTAGAAACCAGCATGAAAATTTTAATAATGCATTAGTGAGAGCTGTAATTTATTACACAAAAACAACAGATTAGTTAATCATTTAATATAGCTTATGATTCATAACAAAATTTTTGGTCTTTTTAATATAGTTTTATTTATGAATTTTTTATAAATATATGGATAGGTTAGAAATAACCTATACTACTTATATATTTAAGGAGGTAAACTATCTTATGGAAAATGGTTTATCTAACTCAGATGTTGCTTTATTAGCTGGTCGCAACAATGATGGTATCTTTGGTGGTGACAACGGTTTAGTATGGCTTCTTGCATTCTTTATGTTTGCTGGCGGCGGATTTGGTGGCTTTGGCGGCAATCGTGGTCCAATTGATGTGGTAACCAGCGCAGAATTGCAAGCTAGTCAGAATGCTCAGACTAATTCCATTCAGCTGGGACAGATTCAGCAAGCTCTTGCTGACAATCGCTATGATATTGCCCAGACCATTAATACTCAGACATCTGAACTTGTTGCACAGAATAATACTAATCTGATTAATGCTATTCAAGGCTTCAATAATCTTGGTTTACAGATTACTAATCAGACTAATGTATTGTCACAACAGCTTATGGGACTTGATGCTAAATTAACTCAGTGCTGCTGTGAGATTAAGACTCAGATGCTGCAGAATAGACTTGATGACGCTCAAGCTAAAAATGTTACTCTGCAGAATGCAATTGATAATGCTAACCAGAGTCAGTATATTCTTAGTCAACTTGGTAGATTTGTAGCTTGGCCTGGTTCAGGTACCCCTACAACAGCTGGTTAAATTAATTTTTCATTATAGTTTTTAAGATTATTGCGGTTGGCTCATTGGATTTTTATTGTCCGGTGGGCTGGCTGCAATAATAATATATAAGGAGTAGATATGGACTTACAATATTTTTATGATAAAATTGTTGATGAGTTAGATGGGGCACAAGAGTATATAAAAAATGCTATGGAAATAAAAGCGATGGATGATAGTTGGGGGAAGCGTTTTTATGAAATGGCACAAATGGAATTAGAGCATGCAACAATGTTGTATAAGATGTCTAATGAATTATATACTAAAGTAAATAAAGCATTTTCTGAACCTCCTAAATATATGCAAGATATCCATCACAACATCACCGATTGTTATGCAACTAAATATGCAAATGTAAAAGTGCTTTTAGATGCATATAATAAATGAAATAATTAAAGGAGAGTGACAGATGGAAGTTAATTTAACTGTTGCTGAAATATCTGCCACTTTAAGTAATGAGCATATATTAAATGCTGTAATTGATAAGGGCGGATATAGCGAAAATGAAGATAGTGTTGCGGCGGGTAAGGCTATAGTGGCTGCCGCCATAAGTAACAAAGGTGTGCCAACTAGCGGCATAGTTAGTTTTAACCAGATGGCTAAAAATATAGATAAAATTAGAACTGGTCCAGAGGCAGCAAGTAATAGTGTAATGGTAGATACTACTGTTACTGTAACTGCGGAGGTGATTGAATGATAGTTAGTAATTATAATTTATTAAAAGCATTTTTTATAAATACCAGTATAGGACAAACTTCTATGGGAAATACTCCACCTTGGTATACTGAAACACTTGCAAAAACTATTGACAATGTAAATGTTAATGTGATTAATAAAGTGTTTAATTATAGTGCAAATCAAACTATTTATACTAATTGTGCTTTTTCAATTGAGCGTAGTATGCTATCTTATGCGAGACTAAATCAAATAGATGATATACAATTTACAGAGGATGTAATAACTCCTGCTTATACTGATATTACTTTATCTAATTTAATTTCTAATATTGCAAAACAAAGCATTACTAATAATGCAATTATGGAAGATGGAATATTAAAAAATACTGTAATTGCAACTTATATAAATAACAACGATACTGCAATCACTATTAACGGTTACGGATTAATACATAATGTACAATGGTCACAAAGTTTGTCAGATGCTCATAATTTAGGTGGCGGAACAAGAACTCAAAATGTATTAATTTATGAAAATAATCTTGTAGAAACTTTAACAGTTCCAGCTCATACTGGTTTTACTGTTACAATTACTTGGTCTGATACTAATATTGAGAAATAATATAAACAAAAATAAAGGGCTTAACTTCAAATATTATGAAGTTAAGCCCCATTTTTTATTGTCTTGTTTTCAAATATTGCGCTATCATTTGCTCTACTTGAGCTGGATTAGTAATACCTTTCATCCTAGCCATAGCGAGCGCTGCATCTTTATATGTTCCACTTTGCAGCAGTGACATGTATTGCTGCAACTCTGGATTGTTTGCCGCCATAGCATTTATTAATTGATTAGGAGATTGTCCATTATTAATTAAAGTCATTAGACTGTCTAATTGCTGTTTTTGCGCGGGCGTCAGCTGCAAGCCTGCTGAGCATTGTGGATTTGTCTGATTCTGCGGCATTTGATTGCTGAATAGAGAACTTGCCATTTAATAGTTCCTCCTTAAAGTTTTCAAAATCATTTTTTGTTACAATAATATCTTTTAAATTATTAAAATCTTCTAAGGTGATATACTTTTTATCACTTTCAGAATTTTCTATATTAATTTTTTCAAGCTTTTTGCGGAAAAAATCATATGCATCAATAGTAGCGTAACCACCAGCGTCCGCACTTTTAATATACATGATATCTTCATTTGCATCAAATAAAGGTATACGGCAATTAGGGCGGATTGGGTATGCGCGTGCGCCTTCAATACCATTAACTCTAATTAAATCTTGATTCATTGTTGGCATTGTAGGATAAATACCATTAGAAAATAGGTTATCACCTAACATTTGTTTATATCTCCTTTTTATTTATATTTATGCCTCATCCCATTCAATGGTAATAGTAGCAGATTCACCACTTTGTAGTGATACTGTATTGGCTAATATTACACGAACAAGTAATACTTCTTTCATTGTACTTCCACTATAAGTGGTAGGAAAACTTTTAGTTATACCAACTTCATTAATATTTATATCTGTGCTTGCAGTAACATTAAAACTAAGTATGCGTTTGCTACTATTTTGTGTAGATATATTCCAATTAATATTAGATACTGTGACACCAGATGAAATAGGTGATTTTAAAGTGTAATCTGTTACACTTCCTTCTTCAGTTGAATCTCCTAATCGAATTGCTACATTTGAAGTTAAATTAAAAGATTGACTTATAAAAGAATATACTGAACCGTTTGAAGTAGAAACTCCATTACAAAAAGTAACAGTATCACCATTATTTATATCTTTCATAGTGGTATTTATATATTGTTCTGACGCTTCAATTTTATATAGTTGTTGCACTCTTCGCAATTCCCAATAATTATTTAATATCATAATTCTCTCCTTATCAAATTAATTCAACAGTAGTAGTAATAATATTATGACTTGCAATTTTATTAGCAGTATAATATTGTGATGCATGAGAACCACCGCCTGTTGTTTTAATTTGGTCTATATTTTTACTCATTTGACTAAAACTAGCTGTTTTATCAGTAGCAATACCCTTGGCGGAGATGGCTGCGGCGAGGCCCGCCTTAGCTGTAACAATAACAGTATTTTCTTCAGTTGCTACGCTATCTAGATTAGTTTCAACCAATTTAGCAGTTAATTGTTCCATAGCCACCTCCTAAGTTGTTGTATTCAATCTTTTGCCTACTTCATTTGTAACTGTCAAGGTAGCAGAAATTATAGTAAACTCATCCCAATCACAAGGCGCGATGCCTTCTTCAATAGCGTCATCCGCATTTATAGGATTACCTTGTTCATCTGTATAAAAATTATGAAATAATTGAATATCATATAAATAATCATCTAAATTTAATTGTGTAAGTGTAGGTGGAATTCGTAATACATTACTTGCTGCATCACCTTCTTGTCTTTTAATAATTGTAGGTGATTTCTTTCTTTTGATTGCAAATACCAAATAGTCAGCAGCAGTCATTTCATATGCTGTTCCATCACTTTTTTTAATATTTAAAGTTAAATATGCACTATCACCGCGTGTAATGCGTATATTATTATTACCATCTATTGTTAGCATATATTACCCTCCTTAAAAAAATAGGCTCAAGACAAACATTATCTTGAGCCGCAGCATTGCAGGAAGCAGATTTGAACTGCTGTCTCTTGGTTATGAGCCAAGTATCCTAGACCGGACTAGAAGATCCTGCGATATATTTATTAATTTGTCTGCGTAATTTACGCAGTACGCCCGCACTTTTCTTACCTCTATTTTCAATTTTGTTTAATCTTGCTTTCATTTGCTCTAATGTATACATTGGATTATACCTACCTTTACAAATTATATATAACTTTAATCAAAAGAAAAAGTTAAGAAGAAAAAGATTAAAGTAATTTTTCATTCTTATAAAATTAAGAAAGAGGTGCTTATGCAATATAATTGAATAATTTAACTATAATAACTTGTACTAGACCTTCGTCTTACCTCTATTACCTTTACAAATATTCGGTCAGTAGATAGTTAAGTCTGAGCCTATAGTCCGTCGATTATAAACTTCTTAACTAGCGTTTCCGCCTCATGTCTACAAGGGATTGCTTACCCTTAACTTTCACCCACCATTCAGAATGTTAAATATATTTCTAATTAAATACCATCTACCACGATAGTTTGCAGATTTGGGCTACTCGTACCAACAACACCTTTCTCTTATAGTGTATTGCTACACATTCAACTGCAACTATTCCCTTAGTGTGCGTTTCTTAGGTTTGCGGAGGTTGCACAGCCGCCGCCTAACTAAGATTCTCTCTTGACTTTTGAATCAAGCCGTCTATTGCGGGAACGAGAAATGTTGTACCTTTTTATACGATAACTTTAGCACTAAAATCTGGGAAACCAACTAGTTTTTAATTGGCATTGTGCTTTTCTCACGAAAAGAAACTTTTATTATAACAAAAGTATCCTTATGTTATAACTTATTTCCGTTACCAGATTTTATCTCGGAACACATAGCATTGTGTCTTTACACCGAGTTAGTAAAATTATTATAATTAAATTATTCAATTTTCATTTTCTATAATTATTATATCAAAAATTTTTAATTTTTTCAACTTTTATTTTCTGAAGAACCATTTACACCATTGTTCAAATAAATCATCTTCATCTTTGTCGTAAAAATAAAAATTTTTGTGTTGCGCTAAATACATACTTAAAGTTTTGTACCAACGATAATCTTCAATATTCCAAGGATTAATTACTTTTTTGTAATCATTACCTTTTAAAATATAATTTTCATCTTTTAATCGTTGTCTTATAACCTTATTACTATATCGCTTCATATACTTATTTTTGCCTTCACCACAAGAAGGCGTGTGTTTGTAACTTCTACTCATAACAAACCTCCTTGTTAAGCACAATAATCAAGTGGTGCCCATATCTCACTTGAACCTACACTACTCTCCCACAATACATATAAGTAGCACCCAATTGTTTGCGTGGACCAGCAACGGTTATGCTCCGTTTACTCCTGCTTGCAGGGCAGGTGTTTTCCTGATTAAACTAGCAGCCCATTATTTTCAACCTAGTAGCCTCCCCTATTGTGGTTCCGCCTTCCACACTCTTCTAGTCTACTTCTCTTTGCTTAGCTAGATGAGATTTTATGCTACGCTAGCAGTAACAAATGCGTATTTTCTCTATCAGGTTCTTTAAATAATTCTACACTCGGTTGAAAGCCCCTTTTACAGTGGTAGCTTACTATCCTTACGATAAAGTCGACCTCGTAAGTAAAGTTCATTTTATTTTTGTTATTGGTAAAAGAACATTTCTAAACAAAAACCTCACCGTCACCTTCCTTTTTTACTCTCTGATAAATTTAGGTATGGCACGATCTTATCAGAAGAAGTCTTTTTCTATGTATATCTTCTCTTAATTAGCGATAGAAAAAGAGGGTGTATATATTAACGATTAAAACGATAATATCAAAATTACTTTCTCAATAATTCATCAAATTTATAATCTGTGAGTTTATGTTTTTTGACCACAGGTTTTATTTTTGTGTAATCATGCGGATTCGGCTCTGTAGCTACCGCCATATAATCAACAATAAAATTGTTCATTAAATTATATAAATCCGCATCTAATGTATGATGACAACTATCTACAATAGCTAATGCTTGTACATCAGTTTCTTTATCAATGAAAACAAGATAATATCTGCAAATAGCACCAAAACCATCAGGATATCTATAAGCGTCTATATGAATAGGTACAATGCAAAATCTACCTAACAATAAACTATCGTTTTTAATATTATTATTTACTTCTCTAATTGCTTTTGTTACTTTTCTCATTTGCTTTCTAATATCTTTATTTTTCATTTTTCATCACCTCTTACTTTCTATAATTATTATATCAAAATTTTTTATAATTTTCAAATAGAAAATAAGTAAGCTCCCACTCGGGTATGATCCGAGATTACTGGGTTACAAATCCAGTGTTTTATCCGTTTAAACTAGAGGAGCGTAGGGTGTTTGCAACCACCCAAAGTTGTATCGTAACCACCGTTGTTCATTTTTATTTACCCGAACAATAGGCCGCGTGCTCACCAATGCCGCCGGAGGATCCCAATGGGTGTAGAGGGGCTTGAACCCTCGACAACACGATTAAGGCAAGAAATGAGATTTGAACTCAAATTTTTTCCCATTCATTATCTGAATACTTTTGTATTTCAGTTTTCCTTCTAGGCAAATTCATAGAATCACACCATTTCCTAATGGAATTATCAGTAACTCCATACATAGCTGCAATTTTAGTAAAAGGCTGTTCTCTAATTAATTGTTTTAATTCTTCTCTTGAAGGTCTATCACACCTTTGTTGAGCTTTGTGTAAACATTCTAAACTACAATATGTCATACTAGATAAAATTGGTTTACCACAAATTAAACAAAAATTATTTGATTGTTGTATTTTTTTATTTAATTGATTTTTTGGTAAATCATCAATTAATTGTTGTGCTATTTCTTCATCATAATAATCTTTCCAATTATTTGGTATTTCATAATAACCACTATGAATACCTCTATGGCAATTTGCACAAACTAAAATACATTTTTTCATTTCATTTAATTGTTTTTCAAGTGCTTTGGTAACGGCATTAGAATCACAAACACCAAATTCTTTTTCATCAGGGTTAACATGATGAAATTCTAATGCTTCTTGAAATTTATCAAAACCACAAAGACAACATTTAGAATGAAACACTTTAATTAAATTACCTTTTCTTCGTTTAATAAATGAAGCTACATTTCTGCTATTATCATTTTTATACATTTGAATAATCTCCTTTAGATTAATATTTTTACATAATATATAAAAATGAATTCAGATAAAATATATTATTTTGCCCAGAGAAATAGAAAAAGTTTTACTTAAACTATTCTCACAAGTCGTGTGCTCTACCTACTGAGCTATACACCCAGATAAAGAATGTACTCGGCGCGGGTTGTATGCAGATACCGCCATACTGTAGAAAAAATCTTTATTTTTGCCTAAACGCACATTCTTTATTAGTTTTAACTTATAGTTATAATGATGAGCATTGGTATTATTCCTATAAGAACACATTAAAAGGGCGTGTCAACCACTTAATTAAGACTAGCTTTATATGCTAGGCTGATGGAAGTGGCAGGACTTGGACCCGCGGCATCTGCATCCCAAATGCAGCATTCTACCAACTGAATTACACTTCCATAGTGGGGAACTTCCCCACATTTGCAGAATTATTATTTAATCAGGCGCCCTCGCTAGCGCCTCATATACCCCGTGTCAGGATTGAACTGACATCGCCACCGTGAAAGGGTGGTATCCTTGCCATTTAGACGAACGGGACCAAATGGTCACAAGAACATTGGTGGTGGATTGCACAGTTTTTGGTATTTCTACGAGGCTTCCTCACCTTAGTGTTCCACATTCTTATTATCTTCGCGCCTTTTTACATATTCTTGCGACCTAATCAAATGCGCTACAAATCCCGCTTTACCTTTTGCGTACCACGGCAGTGCCAGTACCGTAGGTGAGAGTTGAACTCACAACAACAGATAGTAACGACTTAGTGTTTACCGACTAACACTCAAGGCTAAAATATATGGCTATAAAAATATGAGTTCGCTATTTTTATGCAAAGTCCTCTCGTATTATCCTGCATTTGTGACTTATCAGCAATAACCGTACATATTAAACAGTTGTAAGTGCCACGCTATCTTACTTTCCAGCCCAAGGTTAGATTTTATTCACCTCTGCGTGATGCTGTTGCCATCAGCTTGCTCTTCTCTTGCCGTATATCTAGAATCATCAAGAGATTAGGTATTCTCATATCTTTTTACAATTATATTATACTAAAATTTTTTATTTTTTTCAAGAATGTGTGCCCCGCCCAGGACTCGGACCTGGATCGAAGGATTAGAAATCCTTTATTCTATCCAATTAAACTAACAGGGCTAGACAGCGGATGAGGGTTACGCTCCCCCGCCAAGAGCTTCAAAGGCTCCTGTACTACTATTATACGAATCCGCTAAATAGTACCTACTCTTGATTCTGATGTATAGTACTTGTAATAGGAGTTGCAATACTATCAACCACTAACATTAAACATACACCTTGCCAATAAGTAATAGTTGGTAAGTTAAATAAGTATGGCATTACAGCGTTCCAAGTTGGTGTTAAAATTAATGCTATTATTAAACATCCAAGCATAGTTACTAATATTGTAATTGCCAGTGCGCATAAAATATCTTTCATTTGCTACCTCTATATACATAATGTATTTCTTTGGTGGGAATTTCTATCCAAACTTCTTGCTCTTTATCTATTTTTCTATCAGTATAAGTATTTCCATCACAACCAGAATCCAGAATCATTACTGCATCTTCTGTATGTCTTTTAACTATACCGCCAAAACCTTGATCTGGTGTCCAATAAATCTGAATATCAGGCCCTACTTCTTTAATTTTAACTTTCATTCTTAATGTTTGATTTACTTTATCATAAAAATATTTATAATCTTTCATAAAGTACCTCATTTTTAATATATTTAGTGGGTAGAGGTGGACTCGAACCACCGGTGTTTCTGATGTGGCAAATTTACAGTTTGCTCTCTTCGCCGCTAGAGTACCTACCCTTATCCTATTGTGAAACCGCAAAAATGTTTCATACAATCATAATCTTTAATTTGAGTAAAGCCAAAATCATTAGTCCAAACATAAACTTTTCTTTCAGAAGCGCCAGCTGGATTATACAATCCTTCTCCTACTCTTTCAATAATTGCGTAATTATAACAATGCTCTTGTATGTCACAAGCATTTACTTCAACTGCATATGTAGCAGTTCGTTCATCAGTATAATAACCAACTATTCTTGAATCGCCAAAATATGGCATTTTAGTTTTTTCATCTAATTCATAATTAGTTGATACCATTATTGTATAGATTGCCATAATTACACCTTCTTTCTTATAAAATGTCGCTAGTGAGACTCGAACTCACACTGGAGGGTTTTTAAGACCCTTGCCTACTGCCAATTGGGCTATAGCGACCTATTTCCTATGATAGTGCCATAGGTAGTATATATATCTGCTCTTACAGCGCCATCCCAGACAGGCACTTCTGTTCTAGTATTGGGCGAATGGTCGGAGGTATGACCTCTAGATTATATATACTAACGGAAGCTGGGGGACTTGAACCCTCGACCTAGTGATTAACAGTCACTCGCTACCACCAACTGAGCTAAGCTTCCAGCAGAAGGTACTTTCTCCGCCTGTTTAACGACTCTGCCCTCAGAAAGTACCAAACCCTGTTTTGTCGTGTAAGTGATTAATAGCTCACCAGTGCAGCAACTTCCCCGTATTTGGCGAAGTTGAAGGAATCGAACCTTGAATATCAATCCTTACAATTATATTATATCATAATTTTTTTATGATTTCAATTTATTTTTTATTTTTCTTTTTGTTTCTTTTTCTTTTCATTTTGTAATTATATTATATCAAAAATTTTTACTTTTTTCAATTAAGTGTTTTATGCCGCTGTTAATTTCAAAAAAATCAAACATCTGATAAGAATTATTACGGCTTAAAAAGTTCGCAAAGGCTTCATTATCTATAACGCCATCTTCTATTAACTTATAATAACCGTCATTAAAATTAACAGTTCTTAAATCATTAAGCTCTTCAGCAGCATCATACCCATAGCAATCGCCATATTTAGTAACAATACTGAAAATTTCATCACCACTTATAACATAAACAGTAAAATCTTCTATTAAATCCAATGTTGGAATTTTAACTATTTCACTCTTGTCATCCCAATTGAGTATCTTAATTTCGTACATCTGCCCTTCAATATTAGCTTTATGCATTGAGTACCACCTTTCTTGCAAGTTCCATTGTCTTGTTTGAACAAAATTTACCAAAATTATTACATAATTTAAGACCTTCTGCTACCGATTCAGGCTCTTCTTTATTAATATCTTCCCAAATTCTTTTAGGCAGATGCTTAGCAATAATACCCATCTGCTTTGCATCATAAGGTTCTGCGATAATGCCATCATCACGAAGATTGCAAAGCATCTTTTCAATTCGTCTTTCAGTTACAATACTATCTACAATAGCTTTTGCGAGAGCTTCATTAGGGTCTGCCGCTTTAGGTTCTTTGATTTTAACTTTCATTACTTCACTAAAGCTATCACAAACAAGTTTCAGATAGTATTCATCTCTTGGTGCATTAAGTAGTGTCTGATTCTTAACTACAACACCTTCACCTTCAACAAGAGCAAGATTAGACTTACCCATAAACTGACGCATATTATCCCAATTCTTAAACTCACCTACATAAAGTGTGTTTACATAACCAAGATTAAGTATTTTAGCAAACTCTTTTACTTCTTCCTGAACAAGATACTTTTCATTTGCTACATCATAAATATCATAAAAGTAAAAGTTATTGTAATATTCATCTTTGTACTGAACTTTATTCTTAACACCCCATTCACCAAAGAAAACAAGATTAGCATGAGATTTTACAATATCTGCAAAGTTTTTGTCATTTGTTTCTTTAGTCTTTATCCAATTGTAGAAACCATTAAGAGTATTTGTAGGGGTTAATTCTTGGCGGCGGCTGAATGCCTTAATCTCACCGCTAGCCTCATCATACTGAAAGCTAGCATTACTACCATCCATTTTTTCCTGAACTACTACAATATCATTCGGGAACCAGTTCTTATCATTGTATCCTTCTTTAAGTCGTTCAATATCCATATACTTCTTCATATCTTTGTTCTCCTTAACCGTAAACTACAGTATGAATTTGCCACTCTCCATTTTCATATAAAAATACATAATGACATAAGCGCTGTCTTGTAGGAAAATCAAATGTAACACTATCAATAAAATATAAATGAATAGCATTAAACTTATCTACTTCAAACCTGTCATACTTAAGCCAATAATATCTTTGACTTATATGAGCGAGAGCTTTCTCTTTACAAATTGCAACTGCTTTCTTTAATTGTTTCTTAGTCATTTCTGACCTCTTTCTCCACCAGTTAAGAAATGTTTTTCTTTTTTATCTCTTTCTCATTTCTTACAATTATATTATATCAAAATTTTTTAAAAAATACAAAAAAGAAAATGCGGCAGCCGCATAAACGACCGCCGCCACTTTTATTCATTAATATTTAGCAATACTTCAATATCTAAAACTTTAATAGGTTGAATATCTGACAATTTGAATAACTCAAGAAGCCCCTCCACAGTATCTGTCAATTGCTGTATATCATCTGTTTCATAATCTACAAATGAAACAACACCTTGTTCATCTGTTTCAGATACTTGATAATAATAATAAACTGGTTTAGTAGAGTTGCCTCTACGGATAAGAATTTTGTACATAGCTTTTCACTCCTATTGTATACTATTTGGTATGGCTGCTGGTAATTCATGAAACCAATCGCCTTCATTATCTGTTCTTATAAACATAGCTGTCAAATAAAAATTTGCAAAGTAAATATCAGTACCTACAACAGGTTTCTTTTTACAATATATAATTAACTGAGCGCGTTTGCCAATAGATGCAGCATCAGTTGTTTCTTGCAACCATTCAATTATAAAATAATCATGGAAATATTTAAAGCCATTCTTACTACGCCAATTATGAATACTCCAAATAATAGATGGTTTTTCAGTATAATCATTAGCAAAAGAATAATTCCATGTATAAGTCTTACCAGCAACCCAGTTAAGTTTAGAAAAGTCTAAACGAACTGTTTCAAAATGACCTGAATCTAATAACATACGAGTATCCCATGCACCAGCCCAAGATTTATTTACCCCCATTTTCTTTTTTACAAAAATACCATTACGAGGTATATCTTTGACTGTACCATTTTGCATATCATATTCTTTTTTAGTCCAAGTAGAGGCACCTGTAACTAAATATGTATTACCTAAATTGCAACCAAGACTATTATTACCATTTTGAGCTTGTCCGCCTAAGTATACATTTCCGCTTTGTTCTAATCTAATTGCACTAATAGGCGTTGCAGAACCATAAATATCTTTTATTTTTGCATTATCAGTACGCTGAGTAGGGACAATATCAGTATTGGCGCTAAAAGCTGTACTAAATAAATGTTTAAATGTATATTGTGGATAATGCGAAGTATAGATTGGAACATTATTATCGCCACGGTTACCTACAACTACGCCGGCATCTTGTACACCAACACTACCTTGTACTTCAATATTGGTCATAGTTTGTCCATCTACTGCAACAGCAGAACTAGAATATAAAGGTGAAATAGTATCACTGTCTGTAACTACATGCTGAGTAACACCAACAACTGGCATTGAAAAAGTGCTATATCCATTAAAAGTAGCACCTCTTTCAGGCGGCTCTGTACTACTACCTACTTGGTTAGGTGTATAAGCTATATATTCATCACCACTTTGAATAATACGAGATGCACCAGTAATACCACCATAAGCCTGTATTGTTGCTAAAAATTCATCCCAATGTTCCCATTCAGTTGTATCAACCAATCCTTGTTCTTTCAGCCAAGTATGATAAACATCTTCACCAGCTTCACCGCGGATAACGGGCCAAGGTTCCCATGAATAACCTTCTGGTGCAGTTCCATCTATTGTTTTTTCATAAATGGCGTCTTTATAAATTGTTAATCCCATTTTTCCCCTTTGTCCTCCTTAGAATTTCTGTAATAATTTTGTTGTAGTTATATTCATAGTTCCATTTGAGTCAAATGGAATTGACACACTTTTTACCCAATATGTACCTTTTATATTATATTTATCTAACTTTAATATAACTTGACAATTAGCATCCATATAATAAATAGGTAAAGAAGTTAATTGTACTGTTTCATTATAATTAGTGTATTGATATAATAAATCTCTTATTGCGGTGTAGGCTGACCGCCACCCATCTTGTATTGTCTGCTGTAGCCACTTTGTATTTACATCAAATATAGCGTAATTACTATTTTGCGCTTTAATATCATTAATTGCTTGTTGATAATTATCATTTGCAACTATATTATTTTTATTATAGTAATCATCTACATTTATAAATACATAGTCTGGCATATCCGCTGGTTCAAATAAGCAATTTATTTTATCACTTTTATACACATAAGTTCTTCTACCGATATTTTTAATATTATATTTAGATACTGCTGCACCACTAATTAATTCTAAATAAAAATCAGAATTTGAATTATCTTTTAAAAAAGAATCTTTAAAGGTATTAGCTTCTAAATCAAATACTTTAGGCCATTCATTGATTAATCTAGTGTAATAATATGAAGTTTCTTGTCCGTCATGTGCAAAAGCTAAATCTCTGTAATATACATATGTTTGCCATTCTTTCATACTGCTAGTTGAAATTGTTTTTAATTCTGTGGCGGATTCCACAAGAACAAAAGTTTTAGTATCTGGATCGTAAGTATATATTTTACCATCCCCAGGTGTATAAAATTCGCCTTCTATTGGATAAGCAATACTTTCCATTTCTTCTTGGCTACTATACTTACGAGGGATGCCCGCCTTCCTCAATCCTGTATCATTATCTGTATAATAAAATACTTCATATGTGATATTTACAGGAATTGTTGGTATATCATCAATGCATACTTGATAGCATATTGGTAACTTACTTTCTGTCTTTTGCCCCCAGACAATAAAGTCATTTTTAATATTTTGTATATTAGGGTTCATACTAATTGCTGTTAAAATAACATCATCATTAAAACTATAAGCAATATTATTATTTTCATTTAAGCTAATGTCTAATGAGCCTATAGAAAAATCATAATTATTAATTAAGTTAGATAAATCATTTGATTCAGTTATATTTAAATTATTAGTTTTTTGTCTAAAAATAAAATTACCATACACATCATAAAAATATTCAACATTATCTAAATAACTAACAAGTTTATCTAATACAGAAGTAATAGTGTCGCCAGGTTGAGCTATTAATCCTTCTTTTGAGCCAGTGTAAATAAAATCACTCCAGCAATAACCAATAACATCTGTCTTAAAAAAGATGTCATAATAATTTTGTGCCTCTTCAGTTAGTTTCCAATCATATTTTTCTATACCTGGATCTATACCTTGTTCTAGTTCTGTGGCGGCGGCTACTTGGTCCTCCGCCACAAGGGTATGAAATTTAACTTCTGTATCAATATAAGCACTTGCATCTTCAGTTGCTTTATGTATGATTAATGGTTGCACTTGATTCCATTTCCTAACAGCCAGTATTTTTTCTGGGATATCTGACACAATAATGTTACCCAATTGCTCTTTACCCCAGTGATTTACTAATTCAGTAATAATTTGTTTAATAATTACTGGTCTATCTACTTTATTACCATCTTTATCTATTGTTTCCATTCTATCAAGTACCATTGCGGCAGGCAGCTTCCCGCCAATTGTACCATTAAGTAAACACATTTTATCTTGAACAGTTAAACTTAATTGAATATTATTATTAGTTTGGATTGTTACTGAAACACCTGTAATAATAAATAATCCATAAGGAAACCATAAAATAGGATAATTTTTATAAGTAGTATCTACAAAAGGATTAGCTAATCCTTTTTCTATAATAATTTTTTTATTTATGCTAAATAAATTAGAAATGTCATTAATATCATATTGGGAAGAATCTAACACAGCGGTTAAAGAACCAGAACGGCGTAAAGTTGAGTCGCCATTAATACTAATATTACCGGTAGTAATATAACTTTGTACTGAAGCTACTTCATTTTCTTCCCAATCTAATACTGTAATTTTAACATAGTGCTCTCGAAATTGTTGCTTATCAACTTCCGCCAAGAAAGTTTTATTATTTAAGTATGGATATTTTTTCATAGTTAATTATCCTCCTTGAGCGGGCCCCATGTATCTATTTGATTAATTAATTTATTGAGAGCTTGGCTGTGAGCAGAAGAACTTGTCAATCTAATATGATATTTACGCATATCTTCTTCACCAATTAAAGCGGCAGTATATTTCTTAATATCCTCATCTTGCATAATATAAAAACCATTTGGTAATACTTCTAAATCTTCATCATTATCAAATAGAGGATCATAAGTAGCTGTTGTAATATTAAAAGTTAAATTAGCAGTATCATCTTGGATATTATATTTAACTAAATTTTTTGTAGTAGCCTCGCCGACCTCAGTTAAAGTACCACTGAAAGACCATATCATTCTACTTAAAGTTTGATTTGGTGTAAATGATACATCATGAACTTTAACTAAAATATTCCCTTCGGTTAATGATTTAAATAGTTTTGGCTTATTAGACATTAAGAAATCAGTAACTTTATCTCTAAATTTTTTCTCTAATATCCAATCATAATGAGCCTCAAAATTATTCTCTGTGATAAAGTTCATATGCAGCGGCAGAGCCTTTGCCGTGAAAATCTCACGCTTTTGAGCGAAGTTTTCTTCATCATCCATCCATGTAGCAATAGTGCCACTAAAAGGAAATGTTTTATAATCAATAACTGCATTTCTATTGAAGAATGGATATTTACTACCTAAAGTTTCAATGCTGCTTTCTGTTATTTTTCTCTTGAAACTGCTAATAGTTGGATCAAATTTAATTTTTAACTGTTTATAATCGCCAATTAAAAAGCTATCATCTAAAAATAAAGTAACAGGTTCTTTATTATAAATCATATCTGTTTCTACTGATTTAAGTGCTGTCTGCTGATTTCCATAAATATCTTCATAAACATAGCTAAATTCATTACTGTATATAATAGCATATCTATACCATTCTCCAGCTATTGCACTTCTATCAATCCAATATATAGTATTTACTGCATTAACATTATTAAAAGTCATAATGTTATCCCATTCTTCAAAGTTACTTAAAGATGAAGTTCTACGAACAATAACTGTACCATTGAAATTAGAGTCTGTATTCCAAATTCTAACTAATATTTCACCAGATTCGTGATTAGGAATAGTATCTAATTCTATATTAGTATTTAATACATTATCAATTGCCATATCAATTGTGGCATAAGGATATAATACAGTAAGTGCAAAGTTATCTGCAAATGCGCTAGAATTAACTGTTGTACTAAAAGAAATATAGTTATCAATAAAGCCATTATTAGTTTGATAATAAATATATAATATATACTGTTGCTTTTTCTCATACAATTTTTTAAATGTATATGAAAAATCATTCTCACCATTTAATCCGTTTGATTGGCTCTTAATCCAACCGCTATCTTCTAAAATGGTAGTAACATCATTTTTATCATATAATACAAATCGCATTGAATCTAAATATTCAATTGCAGTATTAGTTGCTTGTTCAAAAGTAACAGTACCATTAATGGTTAAGAAATGTTTATGAATCCGCAAGCCCGCAAAATTAATCTGTGTTCCATAAGGATTCAAACTTAATATACTATTTTTTAATGTTACTATAGGTTGCGCGATGCGTTTAAGTAAGCAGACACTAGACCATTCACTAAAGTTATAAATATGATTATCCATCCAATAGGTGGATTCATAAGGAAAATCATTTATATAATCTATATTTTTATCTAAAAATCTAATTTGAATTTTATAATATTCATCTATGCTAAAAGTATTTTCTGTATCATTTTCTTTTATACTTAATACATCATTTGCAGGAATTTCTATGAAATAACAATTTGTTTCGCCAGCTTGATATAATTCTTCATCACGCTGCATAGTATAAAAATGTATGCCGCTATCTAAAGAACTATCATTTTCAAATTGTATTGGTTTAAATTTGTTAATTCCTGATTGGTCTTTACATGTAACCATTATCCAAGGGTATACATAACCATCTATGGCGGGGTACGCTTGAGGGTCTATTTTAAATTGAACTTCTTTAGCAACTGCTTGTGTAGTTTCTGTTGTTGTTGGAACTAAACTGTTTAAACTCTCATAGTATTTTTCCATTTGTGCGATGTCAGGATAAACATAACCTCTCTCAATTGGATAATCCCATAAGTAGCTAAATTTGCTTGGATCATCCTCATAATACTCTGGCGGCAGGTATACAGCTTGCGTATCAGTAGGTACATGCGTAACAATCAGCACCATATCTGTAGTTAGTTCCCATTGTGCTGTAATATGTAAATCCGTATAAGTCATACTAGGGTTAGATAACATTGGACCCAGGCATGCACCTGTTAATTGCATTTCAAATGCTTTTGGATGTTCTTTATAAACAGATAAAGGCATAGCACAATAAAATCTGCGCCACCCTTGTTCTTCATGTTTATCTAACCATAAATGATATAATTTTTCTTCTCGTGTACTATATGTATCATAAGGATTTACTACTTTTTCTTCATATACAGTAGAAGTAGTCATATCTTCTTGTACTGGAATATTATATGAAGTTGTTTTAGCTACTACTATTCCTTGTGTTGCGGGAATCCTCGCAAAATTATTTAAAGAATTATAATCTGAAATTGAAAAGTATACCCTAGTACTTGTTATATTCCTAGCCGGGTCTATAACAAAAGTAGGCATTTTTGATTCTATCACTGGAGGATATAATATTGTACTAGCCATCTTTGTTCTCCTTTTTCTCTATTTATAAGAAGGTATGTTTTTCTAAGCACTCTTGATATTGCTTCTTAATTCTTTCACTAGTAATAACAGTTGTATTATTAGGAAAATCTTTATGCGTAGAACAATATTGTTCATACCTATCTATATCTTTCAATATTTGTTTAAAATGTTCTTGGCTATGTTTTCTATCATTCATCATTTCATCACCAAAACGAAGAATGCGAGTGCGAGATGTAATAGCTTCATTTTCATCTACTTTTTGCGAAAGCTTTTCAACATCTTGTTTAATAGCATCTATACCTATAAGTTTTGCTATTAATTTACCAAACCAAGTCCAGGGGTCTATTTTTAAAGGTGATAATTGTATAAGTGATGTAATAATGATAATAAAAACCCAATTATTACCAATAGTTATACCAACTTTGGTTAAAATGTCCATTAAGTCCATAAAAACACCTCCTTCATATAATATTTATAAAAATTTACACGATAGAATTATAAAAAATAGACCAAAAAAGAATTGCGGGCGCAGCATTAAAGCCGCACCCGCGTATTTTAAATTATATTAGCAGCAGAAAGAACTGCACCTAAGTTATAAGTTTGACCATTGTATGTGAATGTAATGTCACCAGCTGCCGCCACATTTCCATTCCAATCTACTGTAAGCGCATTACTTCTTGCATCTGTTGTACCGTTACCAATTGCAAAAGCAGTAGCAGTTGTAGGCGTAGTATTGAATTTGCCAAAAATAGTTTGATTTTCAGCATTAGCAATAAGACTATTACCACCAACTACTGAATATGAGGCAGATGTTACATTATTTTTATAACCAGACACTAAAGCATATTTAGAATCTGAAACTGTACTATAGAAACCACCAACAATTACACTTTCTACTTCGCCTGTTAATGCATTAGCACGACCTGAAAGTAAGCCACCTTCAATATCAGCACTTGTTAATGAGTTTCCTTCACCTACAATAATACCACCATATATATTAGAATTTTCTACAGTAGTTAAGAAACCATGTATAATTCCACCATAAGGAGATACTGTTGATTGATAATTAATCTGCTGGCCACCAATCCAAGAACCATATGTATAGCTATTAGAAGTCTTAACTGTACTTGAATTACCATAAATAAAAGTACCATCTAAACTACTACAAGTGGTTTTTAAACTTTTTCCTCCAATTATACTACCAGCTACATCACCATTGACCTTTATTGTATTACCATATCCATTTATAATGCTGCCTGCATTTCCTTTGATTTCAGCATCACTAAATGCAAGCTGATATAAACCACCATATTGATTACCGGTTAATGTAACAGTAGACCAATAGCCACCAAGCATAGGACCATATTGTAAAGCGCCATCAGCTGAACTTTCTAATTTTAAAGATCTACCAAGTACTACAGCACCTTCAATTGTACCACTTCTAGTAGCACCAGCAGGTGAGGCTGATATTGTACTCATGCAGCCGCCTAATAATGAGCCTTCTATTTGTGCTCGCTCACTACCACAAGTCATTACATTATCTGTACCTAAAATTATATTACGGTCAGATACAGTAGAGCCATTAAATGTATTATGTTTACCAATGATAAAGTTATAATAACCATTAATAGCTTCGTTACCTTCACCAAATATGTAAGTATATTGTGGCGCATAACCATTAAGTTTATTATTATGACCTACAATAGCATTTTTATCACTTGTCGAAGCATATAATACATTACTAGAACCAAACACTAATGTTTGTGTACTAGCAGAACCATACATAGAGTTATTAGAACCAACTAATATATCTTTATAGTGACTTGTTGTTGAATTTGATATTGAATTGTTTGAACCAAATGCAGCTGTATATGTTCCTGCAGTTTGGTTAGTATCACCAATATTCATATTATGACTTCCACATGCTGTACTATAATGCCCTAAAATTATAGTATCATCTACACTATTAGAAGCTGTAGTAATATTATAATCACCTATGATAGTAGTTCTATCCATATTAGTGCCACGATTATTATTACCAGAACCTATTACATTATTATTTCTTAATCTTGCAGCTGATAAAGTAGTATATGAACCATGAAAAAAGTTTTCTTGTAAATCGCCGCCAGAAAGCACTGCATATGTTCCGCCTACATGGTTTGTATTACCAGGCCCGCTTATTACATTATGATAACCTTCTATATGATGATAATATCCATTACCAGATACAGCATTGTTTGCACCTTCAATATGAGTATCTCCAACACCAGATAAAGTGCTCTCACGACCTTCTACATAGTTGTAACTATTATTAGTTTGCACTTTGTTATGATAACCTTGTATAAAATTGTAACTTGTATTGTTATCAAGACCTAATGTATGGTCACCAAATACAATATTTTGAATACCGCCTAATTTGCTAGATGTAGATTCAAGGTTCAGGTACATGCTACCTGAACCCTCGGGATCTACTTTATTCATATAGTCACCAGTGGTGCCGCCTCTGCCGCCACCGTAACTAACTCCATTTAACATTATTTTACCCATTTATGCACCCTCCATTTTATACCGTTTTAATATATCTGAATATTAAATTATCATTAGCTGCAATATTTTCATGGGGTGAGTGATCACTAGCTCCACATATATCACTACCATCAAAATAAAATCTTATCGAAGACTTATTTGGCACGGAACCAGTATATATAGCATCTATTAATTTATCTATTCCTGAAGGTACTGTTTCTATAAAAGGAATTGCGGCCCATGCAACATCTGACACTTGCGTAGTAGCTGCAACTGTTAATGTTATTTCATATACAGGTCTACCATCAATCCATTCACCAACAACCTGTTCAGTTGTAGAATACTTATGGAAAGGCTGAGCGCCCCACTGACCGTTATCATCTACAGCTAATATCTTACCAGCATCCGCAATAGTTGTGGCGGGAAGCAGTTTGTCAGCAACTGTAACCGCAGCTGTACCATTATTTAATGTTAAATCACCAGCTATAGCAACATTACCATCTACATCAACTGTAAATGCATTTGACAGATTGATTTCATTATCTGCTGCTGAAGTACCATTACCTATAATAAATAAAGCATTACTTGCAATTGCATTAAATTTACCTATTGCAGTTTGATAATTTTCACTGGCGATTGTATAATAACCACCAGCATGACTATAATCACCATTAGCTGTAGTTCTAATACCTTCTGCATGTGAATATAATCCATTTGCTCTTGTAAAATATCCTTCAGCATGTGCAGCAGTGCTACCAGCATAAGTGCCATGACCTTCTGTATGACTGCATGCATTTGAAGCTGTTGTATAAAGACCTTCAGCATGTGCAGCTGTACTAGCCGCGTATGAACCTTCACCTTCAGCATGTGCAAATCTAGTAGCAGTTGTAAGATGTCCTTCAACATGAGCGCCATAATCTGCAGCATGAGTCTGCACTCCTTCAGCATGAGATATTAAGCCACTTGCAGTTGTATTCCATCCTTCTGAATGTGAATGGTTGCCAGAAGCGCGTGTAGACCACCCTTCTGCATGTGCATGAACACCAGAAGCAGTTGTTGCTTCACCTTCACTATGAGTGCTTTCTCCAATAGCTTTAGTACTATTGCCTTCAGCATGTGCTATAGTGCCAATTGCAGAACTACTATATCCTTCAGCATGCGCGTAACTAGTAGATGTATATGTAGCATTTCCTTCTGTATGGGAACAATCTCCATAAGCGCTTGTATTTTGACCTTCAGCATGGGTATATATAGCAGTTGCTTGTGAGCCATACCCTTCTGCATGAGAATAATAACCAGCCGCATATGTATTTAAACCTTCAGCATGAGCTGCGTCTCCGGCAGCTTTAGTTTGATAACCTTCTGCATGAGCATATTGAGCAGATGCTGTAGTAGCTCTACCTTCTGCAAAAGCAGCTTTTGCAACTGCAGAGGCAGCAATACCTAAAGCAAAACTTGATTCACCATCTGATGTGGTTGAATTACCAATAGCAATGCTACCAACTCCAAGAGCACTATTATCATATCCTAAAGCAATAGAACCATTACCTAATGCATTGCTTGTATTTGTACTAAAAGTACCATTATAAATAGGATTTGTTTTAGGTAAATAATCACCAAATTTTCCATTTATATCTGATACAGCGGTAGTCAAATCACCAATAGCAGTTGTGGCTGTTGATAAAGAACCTTGTAAGTTTTGAATTTGTGTAGTATGTCCATTAACAACAGTAGCAACATTATTAATATTATTTGTTACATTATTCAATGCATCACTTACATTAGTTGTAGTAGCATATGTAACTGCAGTAGCTTCAGTTTTAGGATTAATTGTTATTCCATTATATGTTAAAACATCATTATTAACAGTAAATAAGTTATTTATATGATTATTATTATCTATATTAATTCCAGTTCCAGCACTATAAGTAGTGTCAGTTGCGGAAATAGTATTATTATCAATTGTAATATTAGTTCCTGCTGTTAATGCGGGCTGCATTGCCTCTAAAGCTTCAGCTACGACTTTATTTTGAACTGCATTTTCAGAAATGGAACTTAAGTCTGTATCAGGAGCTATAGAAATAACATTATTAGTAATATCAATACCAGTACCAGCAGAATAGCTACCACCGCCTTCACTGCCAGCATCTGTTATAAAATATACAGACCCATTTTTCTTAATAGCAGTAGGTAAAGCATTATATTCAGCTTGAGTAATTTCTACTTTATTTGTATTTGCATTTGTAGAAATTTGTAATGAATCTGTAGCTTCATCATAAGTTAAAGTAACATTATCTCCACCAGTCACCTTAGTATTTACAATATTTACACCCATTGTAGAAGCATCTACATTAATACTATATACTTTATTAGGTGCAACAAATACAAAAGCAATACTATCAGTTTTAGTAACAACCTGATATAAATTTTCAATAGTTTCTGGTGTAGCACCCGCAATCTTAGGTGTTACAACTAATTCAAACTTATCATGTACATTTGCATCTAACAACTGTGCATTAGTTTTATTGCAAGTTAATTCTCCTGTATCTTCATCGTAAGTGAAGATTATTGTATCAGAATAAGTATCTGTAGCTACCCAAGTACCTTGGCTATTTACCATCAGTACCTTACCAGCATCTGTGGCTGTTGCACTAGGAATAGGATTATCAACAATAATTTCATTATTATTATTAATTGTAATACCATTACCCGCAGTATAAACAGTATCAGTTGCAGATATTTCATTATTTGTATCAATAGTAATATTAGAGCCTGCGGTATAAGTAGTATCAGTTGCAGAAATTACATTATTATCAATACTAATATTTGTGCCAGCTGTATATGCAGCAGCATCCGCAGAAATTACATTATTTGCATCAATTGAAATATTAGCACCAGCAGTATATTTAGTATCAGTAGCAGAAATTACACCATTATCAATTGAAATATTAGTGCCCGCAGTTAACTGTTGAGCCGCCAATGCATCTTTAACAGCTTTACTTGTAATAGGCAATTCATCATCTGATACATCATCCGCTAACTCTACTGAAATCCGTTTAGTACCATCTTGCATAACAGTAATAGTAATTGCGGTCCCAGCAGCTATATCACCACTTGAGCCAGCGTCTATTATATAATAAACTGTACCATTATTCTGCTCTTCTGGTGTTAATGCATCGTATTCTGCTTGAGTAACCTGTATAGGATTTAATTTTAATATATTATTAACAACTGTCAATCCTTCACCAATAGTTAATTCAGAATTATATGTACCATCCGCATTTTTTAATGCAGTTTTTTGTGCTTTAAGGTTAATTATATCTTCAATAACAGCTGCATAATCATCTTCATGCTCGCTTAACCATTGTGCAATTTCCAGCAAAGTATTATACTCTTCTGGCGCACCAGCGATAACTTCCGCAATTTGATATTGTACAGAACCAGGTGTAGAAGAATCACCATTTAGTATATCGACCTCTTGTTCAAGTTGACTTAATTCTTCTGAGGCTTTTTTAATTTTGCCTTTTAAAAGAGCATAAGTTATTATATCCATATACTACCTCCTCCTTTCATTCATTTTATGTCAGTCCAATATATTTCGGTTTCTGGAAATGGACCGGCATTAATAGTTTCTCCATTTTTTAAAGTAATGATTATGTCACCATTTTCGTCTACTTCCATCTTTTCAATGCGTTGTCCTTTGACATATTTTTTTAACAACACATATGTGGCTACATCAAACATATTAGCCCTCTAATTCTATCCACTTGCCTTGTGAGTTTTTCATATATACTTGTGAAGTAGCAATTATAATAGCGACAGAACCAGGAGCAGCATTTTGAGGAAGATTTTGTAAATCGGCAACAGTATCACAACTAAATTCAGTTACATAAGTGTATACTTTGCCACTTTGTTCTCTTATACTATACATAAACTTTCCCTCCTTTAAGTTTATTTCATTAAGCTAATATATATAAAAAAAATGGACAGAAGTTTTTACACTTCTGTCCAATAATATTTATTATTATTCCTTTTTATTATCTTCATCATTTAATTCTAAACTATATCCATAGCCTATTAATAGAACTAGTACAAATAAAACGACTAACATCTCAATCCCTTCTTTCTACAATCTCCAATTAACAGCTATATCTAATTGAGTTTGGTTCGTCTTTGCAAAACCGCCAGTATCTACAACAATGCCCCATCCAAGTGAACACTCTATAATTGTTCCAAGTGGTCTGATATTGAAGGCGGCGGCGACCATGATATAGGGGCCTAGCATTTTACAGCCATCATCTCGTATCCAGTAAGGATAGTCAGCTTCTGAATACCCCCGTCTGCGCATCCGCTGAATACAAAATGTCATATCTAAATTATAATATGTTTCCTTTCCAGAGGGCCCTTTATTAACCCCGCTAGTTTTAGTTAATTTACTTCCAGTCCAAGTTACAGCTGGTGCTGTAACAATTCCTAATTCCTCCGTATTGACTGTGATTTCATTTGCTGCCAATACCGCAGCAGTAGGGGTGTTTGTTGGTACTACTACTTTTGTAGCAGTTGGCATAGGCGAAGGTGAAGGGGTTGCAGTAAATGTAGGAATTATTAATTTATCTTCCTCTATTTCTTCAACTTGTTCAACCTCTTGTATTACTACTGCTGTAGGTTACGGTGTTGGTGTTGATGTAATGATTATAATTGTTGGTGTGGCGGAAGGCGTTATTGTAGCGGCCTCCGCAACTTGTTTTGATTCTACTATTTCTTGAACTTCATTAGTATCATTCTCATTGAACGCATTTCTCTCAATTATTACTATAATAATTAAAAGAATAATACACAGAAATCCAACTATAAATTTCTTTTTCATGCTCTTTCCTTTCTTTTGAAAAGAAAATAGTGTGCCAAGCTATTTTCTAGTTGTTATTCTTTCTTTGATATTGATGCTTTTGAAGGAATAATAAATAATACATATATAATTGAAAAATAAAAAGGGCAACTTATTAAGAGTTGCCCAAAAGCCTAAATTTCTACTTTTTTATTTCGTGCAATTCTGTTTATCATCAGTTTATACTTATGTGCATACGCATATTCCTTGTTATCCCAATGTCCTATTACATTTAAGCTATCATTGAAAGCAGCGTCTGGTGTCCAATGATACTGTTCTTTTAGCATAACTAAAAATTCATCAAGTGGCATATTTAATATCCGAGCTGGAAACCACCATTGACTTGATGCTGTTCCTAATTTTTGAACTGATTTTACATGCCAGCACCCTGTTGGATCTTGCCATTCAACTGCTTCGTATATCATATTATCTCCTTACAGTTTCCAATTGTCAAAAAGTTTCTTAATACTTGCTTTTTCACTTTCAGTTGGTGTATCTGATACTGGTGCGGCGGGCTCTGTCTGTGATGCTGCCTCATTAACCACACCTCCGCCAAGAATATCCTTAGCACAAGTCAATGCCAATTTAATTTCTACAGTTTCACCGCCATCATCCATAGGCACTCTGATAACTTTGTCATCCATGAATGAACCAGAAAACATTTCCAAAATCTGCTTTGTCAATTTCTCTTTTGCTACACTACCTCTTGCCGCCATATTTTTAACCTCTTTCCATATTTTCTATATATATTATAACAAAATTTTTATTCTTTTTCAACTGCTACATTTTTGTCTGGTACTTTTATCTGTTGCAAGCAGATATCACAATGATTTTTGCCAGCTCTACATCTCTGTTTACAAGTAAATCTGCGTTCAGTAAATATAGGTGACACTAATGCTTCTGACATATCTGTATTTTCTAGCCCTTGAATAACAGGCCAGAGTTCCATGCCCCAATTATGATCTCTATATATATCTGTCACCACACCCATTTTCTTGTTCATTTGGTTGATAAATAAAGTATTAATACCAAAGGCCTCCGCAGTATGAACAGATTGTTCATTTGGTAATAGATACCAACCTCTTGCAGTTTCCGCCCCCTGCCAATTGCCTTCTTGCTGTACTACATCTGGAATAATGTAAATGTTAGGCTGATAATTAGCCTGTTTAATTAAATTATTTACACCTAACATATCAAAAGTCAATGGTATACTAATACCAATATCATCTACACCAATTGATAATAAATAAGCTAACCTATCATATGACATACAAACCTCTAAAGAGCTTGTTTTAATATTTCTATTATGGCACATTTCAACGATTTCTTTTGTAATGATTACACATGAATCTAACATAATTCCGCCTTGAATCGCTTCTATTGTAGTTAGCATATTATCATATGGCTTATAAATTGGCATATACCAAATAAAAATATCTGGATATTCTTCATGGAACTTTAATAATTCATTTAACTTTTGAGATGAAGAAAATACTAATTCATCTATGTGCCTATGCTTTAAATCTAGCATAGCATTAGAATAAAACATTCTGTATTTCATTTTTTCTCCTTATGTAACAATGGGGATGGCGACCGCCGCCATCCCCAACATCTTTTTTATAGAAAGCTATTAAGCCATTCTATACTTAGTAACTCTCTTCTTATCAACTGTAACGATTTCCTTTACAATTGCACCACTTGCAATTGGCTCACGAAGTCTTGCAGCAACCTTTGCAACAGTAACTTCATCATCACCAATAGCAGCTACAATCTCTGCTGCGGAAATGAGTTCATTACCAATAAGGCTAAGTACTACTTTTGTAAGTTCATCAGGCTCTTTATTAGCTCTCTTCTCTGCTCTACGAGCTGCTTCCTTCTCATTCTTAGCTACAATCTGCGCGATCTTCTTATTGCAAAGTTCCTTAACTGCATCAGATGCCTCTGCGTATCCAAGAATCTCATTGTAAAGTTCGGTTTCAGTAAATTTCTTTTCGTCTGCCATGTTTGTGTTCTCCTTTTTCTCTTTATAATCATATTATACTAAAATTTTTTATAAAAGTAAAGAATGTTTGTAACTCTTTAAGCGAGCACCTTTCCTTATCTTCTGAATATATTATATCAAAAATTTTTAAGTTTTTCAACTGCATGATAAAAAGCTAGCTTAATTAATCAAAACGCAAGTTGTTCATTAAAGTAGCAACTACATCTCTGTAATTCAAATCATATTCGTCTTTTATCATATACAGATAATTAACATTATTTACAAATACTTCCTGTTCATCTGTTGTCATATCATGCCAGCCTGGGTCATTTGTAAACATATAACCACAATTGCGCAAAAATCCTTCTGCAACTCTTTCAATCATAATATAAATATCATCAGTATTTCTTTTCTTTTCGCCAGTTGTCAGGTCATAACCCTCGGCCTCCGCCATATAAAGTCCAAACGCTAAGTCTATCATAATTAATCCCTTCCAAAATCATCAATCAAATCAGATAATGCTTCTACATCTTTTTCTTCACAATACTGCAACTCAATGTGTCTCATTGCAAGTAGCTTTAATACTTCGATATCACTAATGCGTAGTTTGTATTTCTTTTTCAGCCGCTTAATTTCTTTAATCAGCCTCCGCAATACATCATTCGGTGATTCTTCCATTTGCAACAACCTCTTTTCTTTTTCATTTTTTACAATTATATTATAACAAAATTTTTCAAAAAATAAAAGCCGACTTTATAATCGGCTTTATTTTAAATATGTGTTGGACGGGGCGGGATTTGCTCTAAAAGCCACTTCATAGGTTTTTTATAAAAGATTTCCTCTACTGTTGCGCCTTGAAATAAAACTGCAAAAGCAAAAGAGGCATATGGCTCATCCTTTATCCTCAATGCTAATTCTTTTCTATTGTGGTCGCTCTCGCAATAGATGGCTTCCGCATAATTAACAAAGTTATTAATATCCTCAAGTAATTCCGCAATCTTATACTGATAATATAATATATCCACTTTAAACATCTTCTGCATTTCTTCAGAGATATTATTAGTAAATACTAATTCAAGCAACTCTTTATGAGGTGCGCCATTATTGCGTACATGATGTGCCATAAGATATTCTGGCGTTTTTACCTTAATTCTATGATACTGATCATCAACTACAACAAATCCTTCTTTTATACCTTCTGCGCTGCACAATTGATTAACAAGTTCTACACAATCATTTAAGTTATATTTAGTTAATTGATACTCTTTAGGATGCGGAATTCCTATATTAATAGTGTATTCTTCACCTGTTATATTATTACGAGTACCAGTATGATATAATTTAGTCAATGGATAATCAATAACTATTTTATTATATGGTGAAACCAATTCAAATATATAAGTATAATTACGATTAAGCAATTCAAAATCAATATCATTAAAATTAACAGCAGATTTAAACAATTCCGCATAAGTAACATTGTAATTACTTACCAATGCTTGATTTGCATCAATACAACTATTAGTAGATATCATCCAACCAGTACCTGAAGTATACCACAATTTCATAATTGAACCATCTATCTTCTCTTGAATTTGTGCAGTAGACCAATCTATTTTATCCACATACCCTTCCCAATAATTGCCAAATTTGCGAAATGGTAAGCAGACAACAGGAAAATCATTAGAAGATATATCTATAATTATACCTCTAGCCTCTTGTACATAGGGATCGTAGAAATCTGCACCTATATCATAGTTAAATATTAAAAGATCGCCATCCGATTTAATGCGTATCTTTTTATCCGCACAAATAGAATATACTTCTGATAATGGGTAATTAAGTAATAATTCTCTTATTTTGGAATAATTATACATATAAAATCACCTCTTATTAAAAAATTATTATAAATTAAAATGTAGGTATAAATATATACAATAATATACTACATAAAGTTATACATAGAAATATATAAAAAATAGATTTCATGCGTTTTTGATCGGCATTATCCATTTCTGCGCATAAAAACAATCCAAGCATAGTTGCAACTATTGCACCAAGTATAGCTAATGCACCACTAATCATACATATCTTATTACAAATATTCTGAATATATAAAAGTTTAACACTCTCTGTCATATCGTTCATCCTTCTTTCTTGCTCTTTCTAACAGCTCGCCCCGCCTATCTTCACGACAAGGCTTTCTTCCTTTTGCTGGGGTATAGCTTTTACATACCTGACAATGTTTCCAAAAAGTTCCTTCTTTACCTAATCTACACATATTTTCACATTCATAATGTTTACAAGGGACACATCTATCTTTCATATCTATACTCCTTCATACCAGCCTGAATAATCAAATACTTTTGGTATCTGCTTATCATCTTTTAATATGTAACCTAAATTATTATAATGCAAATCATTTATACCAATTGTTTCTATGAAATCTGTAAAAGCGGCGGTGCTTGCGGCGCCGAAAGTTCTAATGCACTCCGCCACAAAGTTATCGTTAAATGAATTGTTAATCTTGTTATCTTTGATTACTTGACTATTTTCTTTTGAGCTATAATCACTAACAAAAGTAGTCTGATTAGCTCTTTCTTGCGCATATACATAAATATTATTAAATGAACCAATATACTGTTCTTCACAAAAGAACTCACTTACATTATAAGTTTTAGCCTCTTGATACATATCACATTCCATTTCACAATAATCTGGAATTAGAACAACATCTCCGACATTTGTATCATATGTATGGGTAAAAGGTATCTTTAATACAAAGTCATCATCTTTGTCAATACAAATGACAAGTTTAGATGCGCCACACCGCCACCATTCATAAGGTGCTTCAAAGTAATTCATTAAATGTTCAATAGTATCTTCACTAAATTCACCCTCAAAGATGGCAAAACATTCTTTATATTTTTCAAAATATGCACGCGCCTTTGCTATATTCATTTTACATCACCTTCACTCTTGTTACTGTTGTCTGTTTTGTTCCTTTATAATCTTCATGTTTCTTTACTGTTGCTATAATATGATATACTTTGCCTTCATCCATATGCGGATTAGAAGCGGTAAACCATACAAGTTTATTACCGTTGCTATTTAATATATATACATGCCCGCTGCCATATTTGCCGCTATATCCACCAATAGAAGAAACTTCTATGTCTAATTCTACTTTCTCACCAACTATACCAATATAGTCAGAAGTAGCGAATTCTTCATCTACTATTCTTGTTGCATTTTCAATCTTATCTTTTGCATCTGGTAACAAACAGTACATATCAACATTTTCATCTAAATTATAAATATCATAAAAAGATACAAGTGTAACAAAAGTACCTTCAGGAACTTCTATCGGCTGCGGAGAATGCCATCCAAGTGTATAATCAAATACTGCGCCATTAGCTTTTAATTCATCTTTAATACTGTAAGTTTCACCATAATACAGATAGCTTTCATCATTACTATTGAAGCCGTGTTTAGTTTTAAATTCTTCCTTCATCTTTCGGTGGCGGTCGTCGCGTTCATGCTGCCTGCGAGCTTCTGCCGCCGCTTGCTGATTTTTATAGGTTTGGTACTCATTTTCAGTATAAAGTCTTATCTTTTTAGTTTCCCATTTATTGCCACAGCATTTAAAGCAAGTATAATCAGGTCTAATGTACCAACCAGCACCTCCGCAACGACTGCAAAGTCTTTTCATATTTATATATAATTTATTATTTACTTCATAAATATCGCTATAAGGAAAATATCCTTTAATATCATAGCTATCTGCTACAAATAACTCAATTCCTTTGTAAGTTAAATTACATTTTGACATCATTATTACCTCTTGTTCTTGTTTTTTAGGTTTTATTTATTTTATATATTTTTCCTTTTTCTTAACTTTTTACAATTATATTATATCAAAATTTTTTAAAAAAATAAAGTAGCATTAATTATGCTACTTTATTCTCCTATAATCTATTGAAGTAATTTCTATTTTAGTTACTTGTACATCATAATCATATACGCGAGTCATTAAGAAAGCGCTATTATTTGTTATTTGTATCGCTGTAGTTTTATTAAGTTTCCTCCAAATTGCATCTTCCTGTGGCCATATAAAATAATCTCCTAAAATTAAATCACCAAAAACAGTTGGTTCAGTATTTGTTACATCATGTAATGTTATCATTATTTTATCCTTTCAAATATTAGTCATGTATATCAATAACAGTATAAGAAATATCATTCTCTATACATGTTGATATAAGCCATCTAGTTGCGGTACAAGTGTTATCAAATAATTCTGGCATAATAATGTCATGTGTAGTATCTATCCAATAGTAATCATATGGGCGCTGTTGTTTTGATGGCTGCTTGTAAAGTTGATATATTGTAGCGGTATCCATTATTGTAGGCTGCACCATAATTGTAACACCCGTTTTTTCTACCTCATCATTTTCATCATCCGCATTATTAAAATGCTCACACGCAAATTCATCTATCCAGTGAGCTTCTTGTTCTCTTGTTTTATTCTCGCATTCATTAATTTGTAGCTGCTGATTAGCATACATTTTATTTTTACAATGATTTTCTTCCTCTTCATTGTTGAAATATTCTTCATCAAGTATATCTAATTCTGTCATATTACCCCTCCATTACAATTGAATGAATAGCAAAAATAGGCTGTCCATGATAATCAGATTGAGCAATAGCTAATGCTGCATCTGCAAAACTTTTTGCTGCTACATATATTGTTACTAATTCATAATTATCCGTTTCTGTAATTACGAATACTTCTGCTTTGTATATATTTACATCCATAATCTTTCCCTTTCTTCATTTTTTACAATTATATTATATCAAAATTTTTTATTTTTCTCAAGCGGCGGCGGAAAAGCAAAAAATTTCCTTTTTAAAATACGCGCGTGTGCGTGCGCGCGAATAACATAATTTTTTTAAAATGTCAAATGCGGGCAGTAGCTAGAGTGGCAGCATGAAAGCTGGGTCGCCGCATCCATTTCAAAAAATATGAAATTTTTGATATAATATAATTGTAAAAAAATTAAAGAGGTGAGTTTAATGAGAATTGTCCTTATAGTGTTGTTAATTATATTCCTTATTTGGGCTTGGAAAACCAAATAACAAGAGATAAAGTTGCATTTGGAAAAAATACAAATTTTTGATATAATATAATTGTAAGATAAAAAAAGAAAGAAAGGAAAAAAATAATTATGTTAATAGATTCTTGTACAGCATATCTTTTAAGTAATGAATATTTATCTAATTATTCAAGAAAACAGTTAAATGACATTGGGGAGGCTATTAAACAGGCTTGTAGAAAAGGACACTTTTGGGTAGAAATAGATGGTTATGCAGATGAATTTATTAGAAAAGAATTGGAAAACCGAGGGTATGTAGTAATACAGCATATGGATCAAAGAGATGGTTGTAATTATGTAATTAAATGGGGAAAGAGATGATAACAATGATAAAAGCAATATGGACAGGTAAATATCCTAATTTATGCTCTGGCACTTGGAAATTATATAGAAATGATGAAGATATATCTAATATGATTCCAGAAGAATTAAGGCATGGACATATGAATACTTTTAATGAATATAGCAAATGGCATTTTAATTCACATTGGAGTGAAGAATGGGATACTTATACTGATGGTTTGGATGTAGAAGAGTGGATTCAAAAAAATGATTATTGGTTAAATAATATTACTAATGATTATGAAACAAAAGTAGATATTTATTTTACTTTTCAAGCATCTGATTGGCGATATGGTGAATGTGGAGGTTGTATATGATTAACGCAAAGTATGCAAATGCATTGACTGAAGAAATGTTTTGTACTGGTGGTTACATTAGAAATATTAATCAGGCTATCCTTCAAGCGGTTGCTGATGGGAAACCTCATACATATCTTGATTATACTATATTAGATGATGAAATTCTTGCGCATTATGCTAATCTTGGTTATACAATAACAAGAACAGTTATATGTAAAGCAAATGGTAGTTATTCATATAAATATATAATTAGTTGGTGAGGTAAAATATGATATATATAGGACAGGATGATGCAGCAATAATAGCATTTACAATATTACTTATTATTTGTATTGCTTTATTTATATTTAGCATAGTATTAATGATTAAAAAGGACTTTGAGTTAGGGGAGTTAGGGGTTGTATTGTGTGTTAGCAGTTTAATAATGGGTTTTGTATGTTGGGCTTTAGTATTTGATATAAGCCATTGCTATAAGATTAAAATTGTTGATAAAAATGTAACCGTAAATGAATTAACTGATAAGTTTATAATTAAAAACTATGTTGTGAGAAATGATATTTGGTATGTTTATGAAAAAGATGGCGGTTACAGTGTAAAGGCGTTAAATAATGATAATAATTGAAAGGAGAAGATTTATGAAGAAGATTAAAATTGTATTAGCTTTAGTAATTATATTAGCGTTGGTATTGACCGGATGTAATAAACAGATATTTGATTTTCAGTATACTTTTGATACTGCTATTGTAACTGTAAATGGTGAAACTAAAATTTATTCTATAAGCAGTTGGACAGATTATGCTGAAGGCGAACAGTTACAGTTGATTTTACAAGATGGCTCAGTTATATTAGTAAGTTCATATAATACTATATTGGTTTGTACAAATGATAATAATAGTAGTGTATTGATTAATGATTTAAATAAATGAAAGGTCAAGAATGAAGATAGTAATTGATATATCAGACGAATGGAAAACAAGAATTGAATATAATCGGCGACCAAACACTATAGAATGCGGAGAACTTGTAGCAAGCATTTGGCGAGGTAAGATACTTCCGAAAGAACATGGAAGATTGTCCGATATGGATGAACTTGTAAAAAACATCGTGAAAGAATACGGTGTTAATAGTATTTACGAATTACCACAGGATATTAAGATGTTTTATGACAAGTTTATCAAGTCTGCACCGACTATTTTAGATGCAACATTTGATTATAAATTGAAAAATTATGCTTTTTTATTGCCGCCGTGTGAAATGTGCAAAACAGAAAGCGAGGAGTAAGAATGACAGATAGAGAAAAAGCAATAGTAATGGCATATACGGGAGTATGCATGCTGACAGGTAATAAGTTTGAGATATTCCACAAATATGTTGAGGATATTATGGGCAGGCCAGTATGGACACATGAAATGGGGGTTAGGTCTATTATAAATGAGATAAAAGAAAAATCAAAGGGCGATTTCTTGGCATTGTGTCGTGGTGAGGACATGAAATGAATGGATATTTAGATCGTGAAGGTAAATTGCATCCCTGTAATGCGTGGGGACACCTTGGCAAAGCGGCTGAGATAGTTGAAGGAATGGGCGTGAATGTTAAAAGCAGGCTTGATGCGGAAGAACACCTCAAAAGGCTCGGCTGGATAGTTGTGAGAAACCGTGATGTTTACGGTCTCATCGGACTTCGTGTTGACGGCAAGCGTTTGCACCTTACTGATGCTCAGAAAAACTTTCTGAATAAGTTGTACGGAGAAGTAAGCGAAGGCTGTATGATATCTATTGATAAGATTTTTGAGAATGATAGATAAAGGGGTGAATAGACATGAAAGCATTTATTACAGTAATTGATGACAACGAAAAAGTAATTTGCAAGGAAAAAGTTTTAGAACCTGTTAAAGAAGAAATTGTCAACGATCTCTATCAACTGCCAATAAAGAAAACATGTTTTGCTTTTATAATCACACAACTTGCAGATTTTCAAAACTTGGAGGCAGAAGATGCAGATAGTAATTGATATACCAGAGATAGATTATGTTTTAGCTCATATAAAAGATTACAGTAGCATATATACTGATCGACACATAGCAGAAGCAATTGCAAATGGCACACCATTGCCAAAGGGACATGGGCGACTGATTGATGCAAGAGAATATGAAAACGATATTCGCAAGCATTATTTTGATAACAATACAGTTATCCGATGCACTGAGATAGCACTTGATAATACACCAACAATTATAGAAGCAGATAGGGCAGAAAGTGAGGAGATCGAAGTACGGGAAGAACCGAAAGCAGAAAACAAGAAAAGGCTTACCAACGCAGAATGGAAAGATTTCCTGTCAGAGCAGTTCGGAATCAGCAGAACATCGGCGGCAGAAATGCTTCACGGAATGATGAGATGGAAAGGTGAGGACAATTTCAAGAAAAGATTTAACGGAGGAGAAGCAAGATGAGCAATTTGTATAATTTAAAAAGCTGTCCGTTCTGCGGCTCTAAAGCGTACTTTAAAACAATTAGTAGTGTCTCGAATGCAAGCAATCGGGGTGTTGGATATGAATTTAAAATAGCTTGTAATAATCATGACTGCCGTGTCTCAACACCAAAAACATACAAAATTGGTATGAAATTAAATGAGGTCGGTGAAATAAATATATACTGTGATGAAAGGATAAAAGCTGTTGAAGATTGGAATGCGAGGTATAAAGGAGAAGAATAAAGGAGGAATAAGCATGGCTGATATAGAATTAGTAATTAAGATTCCCGAAAATTATGATTTATCAAAGATATAAAATGGGAGTATTGCAAGTAAAATGATTCTTAATGCTGTAGCAAATGGCAAACCCTTACCAAAAGGACATGGAGATTTGATTGACAAAGACAGATTATTAGATGAATTGGAAAAGACGGTTAAATCTGTTGATGATACTAACAGACATTTTCTATTTTGGGATAGAGCCGTTGCACACATTCATCTATCAAAGCCAATCATTGAAGCAGACAGGACAGAAAGGGAAAACAATGAGTATTTTTATTAAGGGGATTGATATACCAAAATGTTGCGATGAGTGTGTACTTAAATACGATATTAAATGTAAGTGTTATATTGGCTATCATCATCAGGATACAAGCAGGGCAAGTAAATGTCCTATCATAGTAGAACCAAATGACATGTCACTTTCAAGAGAAAAACAAAATAATTTGTATAAAGATTTATGCCAATATAAGAGCATTCTTGATCAAACAGTAAATAATCTTGATATTACACAAGGCGATTTTCTTTATGGCAAATGGTTGGCATATACAGATTGTTTAACTATGATAAATGGCATAATAAATAAGTATAAGAATGCGGGAACGGGTAGTGAGGCAGAATGCTAGCAGCGTCCGCCGCTTTGCATTTTCTTAAAATTTTTGATATAATATATATAGAAAATAAGAAAAGAGGTTATAAAATATGTTGGAATTAACAATGAATTGGAAAGATGATCATACAAATGTAACAATACAGCAGAAAGAGGCAGATTTTACTGAGGATACTCCACTTTGTTACTCAGACGCTACAGACACTGCTTGTACGGCTGCCGCAGATACTTTTAGAAATATACTGATTGCTGCTGGATATAGCCAGCAGACTATAGCTAAATATATGGTAGATGCTGGTCTGAGTTTGATGTTTAATACAGCGTCCCCTGCAGAATTTAATGATTACATGAATCAGATATATAGAGATTGGGAGGATTGAAAGTGATTTATTCAAATGCAGCTAAACAAGCGTTACAGAATCTAACGGATTATTGTGAATATATAGAAGAACAAAATATCCGCCTCGCAAAAGAAAATGAAAAATTGAGAGATAATGCGTATAAAGACAAAGAATTAGCAGAATTGCGAGAAAAATACGACAAGCTAGCTAAGGAAGCGTTTGTTCTTCCAGATGAAATACAAAAGAAAGTAAATGAACATAGTGAGAAGTATCATCATTATGGATTCAATTATACTTTTGGACCATGTGCAGTTGGAACTTGGTATAATGTCAAGTGTGATAGATGTGATTGTGGTTGGGAGGTTGATGAGTTTTTCTAATGATTATAGTAATGGCAATTTGTTTGTTAACTATTGCGGTAATTATGGTTAGTAATTATGCAAGTGAAGTAAAGAATTATGAGAAGGATGATTGGTTTCTATGATAGAAGTAGTGTGTGAAGTAAGAGCTTGTCCGTATAATTTTGAGAAGTTGTGCGGGCGGCAGTTGGTGCGGATTGGGGTTAATGGCGGTTGCCGCCAACTATATTTAAAAGACGGGAAACCTAGTCCAAGAGCAAATGAAGTAGAAGAAAATGCGAAGCGTGATATAGAAGGTTATGAGGTGGCGGCAGAGCAGTGAATCCCGCCGCCTTTTTTTATTGATTTTAAACAAATTAGTTAAAAAGTGATAGTCCTCGATTAATAAATTGGTTAAAAAGTGATAGTCGGGGTTTAATAAATTATTAGTATTTTGTTAAAAATTTGAACAAGTTATTGGTAATATATATAATGGTTGCCGCAAAGACAAAAATTTTAGTTAAAAAGTGATAGTCGGGGTTTAATAAAAATATAATGATTTGTTAGAAAAATACACAAGTTATTGGCAGCATTTAAAAAGCAGCCGCCGCATCTTAAATTTTTATTAAAAAGTAATAGTCACATTTTAACAAAATTGGTCTTTTTACTAAAAATTACTAATAAGTTCTTTCAATATAAGTAAAGAAACATAGGAGGAAAAAATTATGGCAAATTATAGTAGTATACCAATACCAATTGTTACTAAAGTGATAGATGAGGAGACACATAAAATGATTGGTTCTGAAAGTGTGTTAAATAATAAAAGAGTTGATTTGCAAATTTTTGGATTTTTTCAGGTGAATAGTTTATTAATTGATGGTAAGTGGTATAATGATGATGGTGAGCTAATAGATACTAAAATTAGGTATATTCCTAAAAAGGGCAATACGCAAGAGCAATTGTTCAATAAATTTAAAAAGTATCTAGAAGAATATAATGCAAAGGTAGTGAAAGAAGAGTATAAGGTGAAGATATGCAGCTACTCTACCTTCCGTTCCCGCTTTAAGGATTTAAAAATGTATCAAATGATAGTTGAAACTACTATTGATATAGGGGGCGTTGCTACTAAAGTTTATAAGATTCAAACGCAGTTTAATATTTTTCAATATGTGCCTAAACCAACAATGGAACAGCTGGCTTATGGTACCAATAGTGCTACTATTAAGGTGTATGGGTATCTGTTGAATAAGTATAAGATGGCGCAAGAGAAAGGTGAAGATACAATCTTTTCTTCTATTGAGTTGCTGCGGATGTTGGGTATGTCGGATACCTACGGGGATAATTATAAACATATCAAGGCTATCTTATATACTTTACAGATATACGGGCTATTAGATTACTGTTGCTGGGTAGAGAAAAAAGATGGGGAGATAGTACAAAAGAAGAGGGTACTTAGTATGAGTGTGGATTTGAAATCTATGGGGTATGCCATCTTTAGGGTTTAGTAACAAAAAAATTTATTAAAAACCTATGCGGGCCTCGTAAAATTTTTATTAAAAACCTATAGGATTTAAATATAAATATGGTTTTACTCGCTTCGCTCGTAAAACCATATTTTAATATGAATATTTTTCAACTGCTTCGCAGTTGAAAAGAAAGCTCGCCGTTCGCTGCGCTCACAGGTTCGCAATCGTTCAACCATTTGTGCGAGCGCAGCGAGCAAAAAAAGATCTTTTTTCTACAAGGGTAAGAAGAGGTGGGAAGAAAAATTTTTTAAAAAATTTTTTTAAGAGAGAGAATGGTACTCTCTATTTTTTTATTTTAGAAGGGAAGGGTTTTTATCTGAGAGAATAATTTTTTATTTAAGAATGATTTTTTATCTGAGAGGCTATTTTTTTGTCTGAGAGAGTATTTTTTATCTGAGAGGTGGAGGCCCAGCCAGCACAATATTATATCTTATTATTAACTCTAATTCTACCGCCAGCTAGCGCTATGATACAATTTGACAACAATAAAAATTTATGATATAATTATAATGGGGGAGAAGAACCCTTCAGCCGCTGCCGCAAATAAAAAGAGCCCCTATAAGAGGCTCTTTAACTACTTAATTCCCCAGCCTTTAGATCTAGCTATTGCCGCATCCATTAAGGTGTCTGTTATAATTGAAGAAAGGAGACCTTTTACATACTTTTCACTTGGCAGGATACGCTCAAGTTCCTGCTTACTATAGATATAATCTCCAGCCTGTAATACATCTTCTAGACACTTGAGTAGTTTACCAGTTAGAGCGTCTACTGTATCATTTATTTTCTTAGCAGCTGCTCTTGCTTTTGCATCAATCTTATCTTCCATAATAGCTCTTGCTTTTGCTTCTGCGGCGGCTTTGGTCTGTTCCTCTTTAACCTGGGCTATGCGCTGTTCTAGCTCGTTAATTTCTTTATCAAAATCTCTCATAGGGGTTTCCTTTCTTTCTTTATTTTCTATATATATTATACCAAAAATTTTTATATTTTTCAAAGGGAAGTACCTAAACCAAGAAGTCTGTGTGAAATTCAAGGGAACAAGGGCAATAAATTAAGCGGGCCAAGAAAATGGGTTTGACAATTTTTAAAAATTATAGTATAATTATAACGCTTTAAGCAGCATGCCCGCGTGGATAAAATAGGTTTTTTTAGTATTCAAAAATCTCAATTACTCTTTACTCTTGTTTGCCCAAAAATCTTTCCGCTATGTTCCGGGACACAGAAGCTGGCAGCCGCTGCCGCTATGTGAGATAGATTTTTCTGGGACCGGCAGCGGCTTCCTGAGGACGGGACACCGGGCGCTGGCCGCCCGCTCAGTTCTGTTTTGTCAATTGTTTGCTATGAGCGCTATGAGGTAGTTCTTTGGGCCCAGTATTCTGGGACTCCAGCGTTATGGAGGGGCCTGTTAGATTTTGGCGGGCTTGGTTGATGGATGTCAGACAAGAGCTGGCTCGGGGATGAATTGGGTAGACAATTTCGGGATTTTGGGCAAAAAGTTTTTCAAAAAAAATTCAAAAAATATTTGACATAGGGGTAAATTTGTGGTATAATTCGGGGCGACGGCGCAGAATGCGCCTGTCGTCGCCCCGCTCAAAACAATAGCCCCCACTCTGCACGAGAGTAGGGGCTACCGCCAAACAAAAGAGAGGTCAATTATTAGAATGTCCACACAAGGGCGCAACCGCCTTGCGCCCAAGTGTCAATATTCTATTTTTTCTTCTTATACTTTCCGAGTTCCACAAAATCAAGTTTTATGGTTTTATCGTTTACTTTTGCGTGTATCAGCTTGTTATCTTTTTCAACTGTAAAGGCTATACCTGCTTTTTCAAGAGCCTCTTTTACAGTTGTGAATACTAATACTTTTTCATCTGCGATATGTACTGTTCGAGGCTTTGTAGGGGTAGCTCGCACTTTTTCAGACTTTGCATTTTCTCTGCGATAGCCTTTTGCTTTCTTATCAAGCGCCTCGCGTTCTTCGCTTATTAGTTCCGCCTTATCTTCGGGCGACATTTTCTTTACTCTTTCTTCGTGGTCTATTGCCCAATCATCAAGAGCCATATAGACGGCTTCGTTATAACTGATTTTTGCGGTTTCTTGCAATCTTGCTATTTCCTTATCATCAAGAGTGATGGCTGTTCCGCTTGGTAATTCATACTTCATTTTGTGTGCCTCTTTTCTTTTGTTTTTATATGGTGGGGTGGCTTATCGCCACCCACACCCTATTCTTCAGTTTTCAGCATATACTGCGAGGTGTTCTTAACTTTTGTCTTTATAAGAACATCTTTTGCAACCAACTTATTAAGCAACGGAGAGAGTTTCTGAGGAGTGAGTTCCTTTATCTCTGAAATTGTGGTTGCTTTGTAAAAATCAGCCTGAGAGATAAAACCTCTATCTGCTAATCTTTCAAACTCACTTGTGATATACACCATAAGTGTTTCATTTTCTTTCTGTGTTGCAGTAGGCTTACGGTTGCTATATGCTTTCTTAATGTTGCTAATTTCATCTTTGATAAAATTAGTGAGTTCCTCATTATCCTTAATATACTCAAGGATTTCATTGTACTTTTCTACTTTTGTTTTCTGTTTTGCCATATCAAGCACTTCCTTTCTTTATTGTGACTTTATTATAACATACTTTTTATTATTTGTCAAGAGTTTTTTTTGAAAAATCTTGAACAGTTCCAAGTTTGCGACAGGGCATAAACTCAAGTATAGGATTTATTTTGCCCTTGCGTAACGCCTTTGCCAAAATTATACTTTCAATTTCTGCATCATTTAGCGCCGTATGTGCCTCGATAAAATTCAATTCTTTTGCGAGGTATCGGTATGCAACCTCTGCACTTGTCTTGAAATATTTTGCGCCCAAAAAATTATTTTTTACACAAAACTTCTTGTATCGTGAGTTATTGATAAGTTTGTCACATGCGACTGCCCATATATCCACAATAGGCACTGTTATGTGGCGGAGGGTGAAGATAGGTTGTCTCCATGTATCGTCTATTATAGGAGGCTTATAACCACTAACAAAATTATCAAATTGCCTTTTTTCCCACTCTTCAAACTTATCGCTATAGTATGCTTTTATAAAGCGTTCGGTATAAGGGATAGCTTTTTTAAAATCAAAAGTGGCATTATATGCACATACATTATACACCTTTTCCATATCGGCACATAGTTCTACAATGATATCATTCCATAAACGGATTTCTACCTTGCCTTTGCGTATGGATTTGAGATACTTTGGGCGCTTATTTGCATAGTATGCACTATTATATAGTTCTTCGTCAAAAAAGATTTCTTGTACGATATAGTTTACTTTTTTGACAATATGCCCCTGTCTATCCATTATAACCCACCCTATGTCATACACTATAGGCTTTTTTAGCGCAATATCACCTTTATTGATATTATGCTCGGTATGAGATAAGTTTAGTGTGGTTGTTTCGGTATCAAGTACCAAATAATACTGCTTTTTCATGTTTTGTTGTCATCACCTCTTCTTTTGTTTTTGTACCCTTATTATAACATACTTTCTTTTGTTTGTCAAGGGTTTTTTTAATTTTTTTAAGATTTTTTGTTTCTGTGGGAGTGTTTCCGTTTCCTTTATCTTGATTAAATTATACCTCTAAACAAGCAAAAAGTCAACATTTTTTTAATTTTGAGGCGGATTTCGTCATTTTTCACAAAAAAATAGTGGTTTTTAGGATATTTTTTGTGCATTTTTTTCAAAAAAAGTGCTTGACAAATATTCTGAAGTGTGATATAATAGAAAATTCGGGGCATTTTCGCCAAATGCGGGCGAAAATGCCCCGCTCAAACAAGAAAAGTGGCGGATTTCAAACGATTTCCGCTACTTTTTTACTTTTTGGACTTAAACATAAAATATTTTTTAATGTTTTATTAGTTGCCATACTTTTCAATGCTGTTGTATAAGTTGAGTTAATCTCATATGCAGTTGGCCAAAAAGAATTTACATCTGCCATGCGAACTTCCATATCTTCAGGGTATTGTTTTAATTGTTTAATTAGTTCATTTACTTTCATTCTTTCACCTCTTCAACTTCTATTGTGGGTTCATCCCAATTCCAATCTTCAGGATATACGGAATCCCCATATGATTTTCCTATAGCCAATGCCTCTTCTTTACTGTATGCCCATACAACAGTACCTGTCCGAGCTTTTGTTGTTATCAATACATTATATTTTTTACGAGGGGTTGCTCGTTCATATTCTGCACAATCTTCATAGTTATTAAAGATTGTTCCGTCATATGCTCTATATTTAATTATCTTGTCCATTATATCCAACCTTTCTTTTTTAAATATTCTTCCAACATACCACCATTAAATCAAACCTTTTCTCTTGCCATATCTGCGCAAGCCTTTAATTATTCTATGTTTAACCATATCGCACCTGTATGAATTGCAGGCATCTGCCATTATTTCAGAAAAATCTATGTTATATTCAATACCATATTTTTCCCAACCTCTTATTCTTGTTTTTACACTATTTCTTGCCTGTTCGCTATAACTTCTGGGGCGCCATTTTCTGCGATACATTATATGCTGATTTTTCTTTTTCTTTGTCATGTTTACCTCCTTATGCAAGGTGCATTAAAGCACCTTGCTTTCTGTTACGAAATACTTTGCGTGAAACTTTTTAGCCATTTCTTTTATAGCGAGGCTCTCTTTCTGTGTCTTGCTATATACATTAAATACAGTATCAAGTCCACTTGTTGCTACAGAGTTAAAACTTATGCGTGCCATTTTAAGCATTTCCGCCAAATCTTCGGCTCGCTCATTACGGACAGTCATTTCAATTTTCCATAACTTATCTCGCCTTGCTTTTTCTTCAAGCCACTTGACTATGTATACTCCAATAAGGTTACATAAGCCTATGATAGTAGCTTTTAACCATAGTGGCAGGTCGCACATCATGTATACTACTACCACGGTATATAAACCGTATGCAATAGCATTAGTTAGTGCGGATACAAGTTTTCCACCTTTTATGGTGGCTATACTCTTGATAGTCTGTAAAAGCACATTGACTACATTGAGTATAATGTAAATAATTAGCAGTTTCATTTGTTGCACCTCTTTCTTTTGTTTTTGTAATTATATTATATCATAAAAGAAAAGGTTTGTCAAGCACTATTTCAATTTTTCAGAAATATTTTTTCAACCTTGTTATAAGTCCTCGACTTCCTTACGCACCTGACAGGGTTTTGTTTTAGGTTTTATCAGCCTTTTCTATTGATATTATAACATAATTTTAAGTACTTGTCAAGTACTTTTTTTATTTATTTTTTATTGCGGAGTTGCTTGGTTCTCTCTTAACCTTACAAGCATATTGTACCACAAGACCGAGCTTTTTGCAAGTGGCAAACTGCACAAAATATCGGGAATTTTTTTGTGCAAAATTTTTTGAAAAAATGCTTGACAAATCTTCCGGGATGTGATATAATGGAAAATTCGCGGCGGTTGCACGAAGTGCGGGCGCAACCGCCGCGACCAAAATAAAAGAGGGCTTTCGCCCTCCTTTTAGTACAACCCCTCAAACATCTGCATAAGGTCATTAATTCCGTTTCGCATCTGTTCCTGCTTTTCTGCGAGATAGGTTTTGTACTGTTCAATAGCCTTTTCTCTTGCCTCTTCATAGGTTTCGGCATCAACCGCCACCATGTAAACAGGAACATCCTCGCCAAGTACATTTTCATTCATTTCTCTTGTGTCAATAACTCTTGCCATAATTAAACACCTCTTTCTTTTTTATTGTATATTATTAAATAGTTCTTGCAAATCTTTTTTTGCAATTTTAGCTATTTCATCATTACTTGGCACATAACGGTTATGTGAATAAAGCCATTGGCTGATTGTATTGTTATTAGTATAAATATCCAAACAAATATAAGGTCGTCCGTCCATATATAAAGCACATCCATAACGCTGTCCAGTTCCAAGATAATTCCTCCATTCATAATCACTAAAACAGTTATGGAAATCTCTTCCAATTTTTTGGCAATCTTGATATGTATACGGTATTACCAACTCTATCTTATGTTCGTCAATAATTTTACTATATTCAGGAAGCCTCTCTTGACGCTTTGTAAAAAGTTCAAATTTGTGTCTTTCTCTATAATCTTTATATACTTTTGCTAATTTATCTGCACTTATAAGAAAATCACTATAACTTTTATTCTTAACATAATCAGTAGTAGGTATTTCCATGTCGGCACAAGACTTTTCAATATTTCCCAATATGTTGATTATAGTTGTTAAACATATATCTTTACTGGTTCTACAACAACTATCTTTAATTTTAAATGTGTTTCGTGGTTCATATTCTAACCAATCTTTAATATAATTAGGGATATTATTAATAATATTATTAATAGTATTTTGTATTTCTTGTACTTTTTTATCCTGTTCCACAAGCATATATTCAATTTCATTTTTATATTTAGTAAGCATATCAAATTGTTTTGGACTCAAAAGTTCAGAGATTTCACTACCTGATGATACTAAGCGTTTCAATAATGTTGGTGGGAATTTATCTTTTAATGATAATGTAATAGCCTCTTGTAGAAATTGACCTAAATCATTATATTTTTTCTTAGTAATCGCCTGTGAAATATTTTTGGTAGAAACATCTTTTAAGTTTTCTAACAGAATTTTCTCCGTATATGAAAGTTCGGAATTAGCACCAAAATTGGCAATTTTATTTTTATATGCTAATTCCATAGCCAATATGATTTTCTTTTGAAGCTCTTCATCCATTTCATTATTATATATAAGTTTATTAACATCTGCTAATAATTTAGCAATATTTAACATTGCCATATTTACATGAGTGCGTTTTATAGTGCCACATTTCCTATTAAAAGTGATATCATTATAACGATGATTGTAGAATGAAGTTACACTTAAATCATTTACATCAATTTTATCTACTCGCCACGGATATACAGTATATATATACTCATGTCCATTTGGTGCAGTAATTGATACACCATTTTCAATTTCTTTTAGTATAATGTCTGCCATTGTTTTTACCTCTTTTCTTTTGTTTTTGTACCTTTATTATAGCACATTGTTGCTTGTTTGTCAAGTACTTTTTTTATTTTTTTTGGAAGTTTTTGTTTAGGTTCTTCCTTAACCTTACAAGTAGATTATACCAAAAAAGAGTTAAAATGTCAAGCGGAAATAGGTAGAAAAATTGCACAAAATATCGGGATAAAATTTGTGCAAGATGCCAGCAAAAAGTGCTTGACATTTTTCTGAGGATGTGATATAATAGAATTTTCGGCTCGGTGCGCGGAACGCGCAAGGCACCGAGCCGACAAAACAACAACCCCTCTGCCGAGCGACAGAGGGGACAACGGAGGATTATACAATGGTTTGACAGTTGATAGCAGTGTAGAGGAATCGAACCTCTTATTGCTTACCCAATACCATTTCACTGCTTTCGCTATTTTTTTCCTTTTCTTTTTGATGAAAAATCAGTTTCTGCGCCGAACTGGCCTAAAGTCATCTTTTTTCAAGTGGTAAGCGTTGAAAAAGAAAGCAAGTTAGGGATTTGCACCCTATTACTCGAGATACCGCTATGGACTTGCTACATAAGCATTGAGTGTTTATTTTCATGTCAAAAACTTAGGTTGCTTATCACCTAAAAAAGCCATTCTACTGTTGTTACCCCGAGAACCCAAGGACTAAGGAGTTTTTATTGCCGACTGCGTGAACTCTCATAGTGTTAAACACGCTCGTGATTGTGGTGGATTTGAACCACCTTGCCCTTATGGCTTCCATTCAACCATATTCAAGGGGTGGCGTGGCGTTGCCACCCCTGTATCTTTATAACCCAACTTGGTACGCACTGTTAGTAGGCGTGTCAGGGAAGGAGTGCAAGGGTTAAGCCCTTGCGAACACCTTAGCACCCTTATAAGCTACCATTTCCTCGTAAGTGAGTGGTGTCTTTTCCTTGTTGTCCTTATAGGCTACCGCCTTGCCAGACTTAACAAGTTCCTTAAGACGAGGGGATACTTTCTGCGAAGTCCACTCTTCACCGATTGAACGAGCGATTGTGGTTGCAGTTGCAGGCTCTGCGGTAAGTGCGTTATATACCGCCTCCATAGCCTTAGCATCCGCCTCAATCTCTGCCTTGCTCTTGCCTCCGCTTGACTTGCGGTTAGCAATAGAGTTCTTAAGCTGAACGAGCTTATCATTGAGGTCTTTGTCATCTTTTACATTTGCGCCATTGAGAACCGCATCAAGTGCGGATACATAAGAATACTTATCTGCCATAATTAGCACCTCTTTCTTTTTTTATTTTTGTAAGTTTATTATATCATATTTTGTTCGGTTTGTCAAGTGTTTTTTAAAAATTTTTTATTTTAGTGGCTATGCGCACTTGCCACATGGTTGGTAGAATTTTTGTCACAACCCCTTGCACCACCTATATGGGGTTTTGTTCCGAATTAGCTTCATTATGTTTAGCACCTCTTTTCTTATCTTGTGTCTTTATTATACCATATTTTTTTGAGTTTGTCAAGAGTTTTTTTAACTTTTTTCAAGTGAACCGTAACTGTTTCAGCCAACCCACCTTACTTTGTTTTCTCTCTTAACCTTTTGTACCTTTATTATAACATATTTTCTTGAATTTGTCAAGAGTTTTTTATTTTTTGTTAAGATTTTTGTCTGCCTCGCAACGGATTGTTTCTTTTCTTAACTGTCTACATTGTACCACAAAACCATAAAAATTACAATCGGCAAATTGCATAAATTTTAGGATTATTTTTTGTGCAACTTTTTTGCAAATTTTGCTTGACAAATTGTTGAAGATATGGTATAATGGAATTTTCGGCGCGGCGACGCAAAGTGCGGCTGTCGCCGCGCCGACAAACAAAAAAGGTGGCATCCGCCACCTTAATCTTCAATTTCTGGATGAGATTCTAAAAAACTGTCTGTAATATCTTCTGAATAATCTTGTATATCGTTAAAGAAGTAATCATATGCTTCATCATCGGTACAATTTAGTATCATCTCTTGTATTGCTCCAAAAACATCATCATAATTTTTGAAAGGTAGTTTTTCATGTGCCGCCTCTAAAGCATCCAAAATATCTCCATCATCTGGTAAATTACAAGTTATAGTGCGTGTTAATGTTAGCATATATGTACCTCCTTTTTATTTATCCCGAGAGCGGAATATTTCATCCCACTTTTTACGCTCTTCTTCTCTGCTTTTCTGAATAGCTTTAAGTATATTTAGAATGAATATCAGAGTTCCTTCAACAATAGAACATATTGCAAGAGGCACTCCCACATTAAAGCCACATAGATACAAAACACCAAATACAACTATTACAATATCCATTTTTATTATCGCTCCTTTCTATTTTACCCATTCACAATCACTATCTTTTAATATCTGTTTAACCTTATCAGCGACAAAAGATGTAGTATTCTGATCAAGATCTAATAAATCTTTTTGACTTAATCTGTATGTGATAAGTTTACTTATTGAGCGTAAAGCAAGATATTCATAGTATTTTATTGAATACTTTTCTTCTTCTTCATTTGCATCCCACATCATATTTTCAACTGCATTTTTAATAACACTGTTAAAATTTTTATCAGGTACATCAATTGCAAGTGTAATTTTCATTTTTACCTCCTATGGCGGAGGCGCCTTATCAGCGCCCGCCGCCCCCTTTTTTATTCTATGTAATCATCATAAATTATTACAGATAAATCAACCTCGCCCCATATTTCATCAGGTACAGTCAATTTAGTACGCTCAATAATTATATCGGAATCAAATTCTCTTATTAGTTTTAATAAGCCATTAGTTTCCATTTCACGAACTTCTCTAAAAGCACTGTCGCTTGCTTTGGTGATATATACTTTCATTACTATATCATCTCCTATGCATTTTTAGTTATCTCAACATATTCTTTAAGTATTTTTACAAGTGCCGAGAAAAATTCGTCCGCATCATCATTTTCAGAAGTTACAAACATGGCTTTAAGACCAGCCGCCGCCAAAACTTTACCAATGTCTTTATCAGCAGTTGCCAATATTTTATTGAGTTCTTCATTTTTTACATAAGTTTTCATTTTAGTTACCTCTTTTCTTTTTGTTTTTATTGTGCTTTTATTATAACACATTTTTTTGTTTTTGTCAAGACCTTTTTTATTTTCTTTAGGATTTTTTCACCGCCTTGACTTCGGTGCGCTTCCTTCATTTGATGGTTTAATTATAACAGATATTAGGCATTTTGTCAATAGTTTTTTAATAAAAATTTGAAATATTTTTTTCTAACGATACTGCTTGTTGGATAATGCGGAGCGCGGTCGGGGAACCCGAAGGCCCGCGCTCCGCCAAAAAGAAAAGAGGGCATCCGCCCTCTTAATGTCCGAATCTGATATAGTGTTTTATCCAACTGTCACCAAAGTATTCTTTTAATTCTTGCTCGTACTGTGGATAGTTTTGCAAAATTGATATCTTATAAATGGTATCATAGTCCATCATACAGTACCAACTATTATCGTCACCCTTGTAAAATCTTAATGTATCAAGAATGAAATTCATTGTTTCTTGCTTTAAATCAGCTTTAATACAATCCTCAAGGCTTACGAACTGACTATTAAAGATAGGTTTAATGTTAAAGTCTGTTACTTTTACTCCACTCATTTTAGGTTCAAAATTCATTTTTATGTCCTCCTTTATTTGTAATATATTTCTGATGAAAAGTAATAGTTGTAAACTATAATCGCAACTTTTTCGATCTGCTTTACATATTTGCGCACTGTTATTGCGGATTCTTTGGGAATTACTCCCCATACTTCCAAATCATCAATATGTTCCATAAGGTCATCATACATTTTTTCAGTCATCTTTTGTTCCCTCCTCCCAGAGTACATTATAAAGTCTACATAAGTCTGCCCATTCCCACTCGTCATCCGCAAACCATTCATAGTCCTCTTCTATTGCCTCATCAGGTATACCTAACTGAATCCAGTCGCTCCATATAAGCTCATCCCCGAGGTCTATGATACTCTCATTCATTTCCTTTGCAAGAGCAATACGCTCATCTCTTGTTGTTTCATAAAAATCTCTTGTGTTTACCATTGTTGGTACCTCCTTGTTTGTTTGTACCTAAAGTATATCATATTAGGACGGATTTGTCAAGTAGTTTTTTGCATTTTTGAAAAAATATTTTTAGAGGGTGTTCTCTGTTAGACTTTGCGGAGGCTGTGCGCAAAAAGCCCACGCACAGCCTCCGCTCATTTCGTGGAGGCTGTTAGTCTTTTGTAAAATGCTTGCACATTTATATTTAATTCTTGTTTAAATGTTTCAATCTTGTCTGGGTGCATCTTGTAAAACCATATCGCCCAAGCGGTCGCCGCCTTTTCAAGTGGAAGATTAAAATATAATTTATTAGCTACATGATGCAATGGTTTTGGCAGCTTGTCAATTCCGATTTTGCAAATCATATTCCACATGGTGTTAGTATCAGAAAAGTATTTGAAAGTTTTTAAATGTCCGATTTCATGCAGAATTGATAATATCATCAAATCAATTGTAGCTGGCTGAAAATCATATTTCCAATTCTTTTTTATAAATGAACAAAAGTCTTTGTCACATTTGTCACACTGTAAAGAGTAAGCGATTTGTTTGCGGTTTTTAGATACCCAAAAGTTTTGGTCAAGTGTTGCGGTTAAGGTTAAACCGCAACACTCTTTTATCATTTCGCTCATTTGTTTATTTAATATTTTCATAATTTTTTTAATACCTCATCAAGCCTTTCATCAAGGTAGGCATTGTTTACCATATAAAGTGCGGTTTTCAGTCCTTTTACTACACCCTTATAGTAGATTGCATCCTCAGTTTCATCATTGTCGTCAGCATCCTTGCGATTCCATTGATAAATGTCTATCATCTGTCTCAGGGATGTCTCAATTTTTCGTGCCAGTTCTTCATTACTCATTTTTTAATTCCTCCGTTTTTTTATTTTGTAATTAAAGTATAACACATTTTAGGATAAAAGTCAAGTATTTTTTTGAAAAAAATTAAAAATATTTTATTTAGAGGGCATAATATTAAAGTTAATGCGGGTCGCTGCCGCGAAGAACTTGTGGCAGCGACCCGTCCGAGCCACCGCCACAGTTTTGGAGGATTTATTCAAAATTATTTTCAAAAAGCCAATCTTCAATTACCTCGTCAGCAAGTGTTTCATAATCTACATTTTTCATGGCAAGCATTGCCCAGTTGTAAGCATCAGAACCAAGTCGATAATTAACACTGAATCCGATACTATCTTCACCAAGTGACTTTAGCATTTCGATTACATTTGTTTTGAGGGTTTTATCTTTATTCATCTGTAAGATTTCATCATCCTCGTAGAAAAAGGATAGTGAAAAATCTCCATATAAAAAATCTTCTTTAAACTTGTATGTTTCATAGTTTTTATATTTGCTATCAGGTCTATAATACATATTTGCCTCCTTAATGCGCCTCATAGGTTCTGTTTGATACTAAACCTGAGCCACAGTTCGTGACGAACCAACAATACTCATCAGTGCTCATAATCTCACCAGTTTCTGTATCAATTGCATCCACTATAGCGCTATACTCATAATAGTCTATATATGGCAATACAGAGTTCAGATAATGGATTACTGAATCCATATCATCAAAATCCTCACGCTCAAGAATGTAAAATCCTGTTGTGTCGCTTATTTCTACTGTGTATCTCATATTGAGTACCTCCGTTTCATTTGATAGCATAAGTATACTATATTTTAGGTAAAAAGTCAACATACAAAATGCACAAAGATTAGATTGAATGTTTGTGCACTTTTAACAAAAGAACAATGTGATTTGCCTTTATGAAATATCCAGATATATAGGCTCTAAATCGTGACAATCAGCAAATTCACTCGTTTCACCGTTGCCTTTATAGACTTTGAAATCTCTAATAATATCACCATACTCTTCTATTTTACGCAGGCGACCACACACCCAAGATTTAAGATATGAATCTCTATACCGTTTATACGGCTTGCTGGTGCATACAATAATGGTAAGATCCTCGGTGAAAACTACAAGGGTAAAAATCTGTTCGTTCATAATAAAATCCTCCATAGGGTAAGTAGTGGTTTAAGGGTCTCTTCCTTAACTCTGGATACATTGTACCATATTTTAGGAAGAAAGTCAACATACAAAATGCACAAAATTGAATGGAATTTTTTATGCAATATATACAAATAGACAATGCGGGCCGTCGACGCGAAAAACTTGTGACGACGGCCCGCCAAGACCGCCGTCCAAGTTTGGAGGATATTCTGTAATTTTAGTAAATTGATTGGGAGCAAGGGAGTCGAACCCTACTACTGAGCCGTCAGCTCCCAAGTGGACTAAAATGTCCACTCATCGAAAAGTAACTGGGCGATTTCTTCAAAATTTACATTATTTATTGCAAGCAATGCCCAACCATATACCTCTTTATAGAGTTTATAGTCTACATTAAATTTAAATGTTTCTACTACTGCATCTCTTAATTTCTCTGCTATATCTGCAACCATAAACCCTTCTGCCATATTTTTTGAAACATCTTCGCAATACAGTTCAAATTCTTCATTTGGATCGTCATATACATTTTCAAGAGTTGCATCTGCGAAAAAATCTTTGTAGCATTCCCAAGTAGGATAATTTGAAAAACCATTAACTTTTGCCATTGTATTTACCTCTTTTCTTATTTTCTATAATGATTATATCATATTTTTTTGTTCTTGTCAATACCTTTTTTCATAATTTTTACACGCCTGCGGATGTTTCCGTTGTACCTGTGTGCTTCTACAATTGTATTAAGAACCTTTAAATCATTGCATCTATTTGCAAAGTCTACAAACTGTGCGACTACATTATTGTAGCCATTGTAAATGTTGTACATTTCCTGAATGAGTTCCTGTTTATTCTTCATTTTTTTGTCCTCCGTTCTTTATCTTGACTAAAATATACCATATTTTAGGTAAAAATACAATAGATAAAATGCACAAAAAATCAGCAAAAAATTTATACAACCTGTCTATTGACAAAACAGCGGATGGCGCGCGACAGATGCTGCAGCCCGCCATCCGCTCAATAAAAAAGAGTAGGCTTTTCGCCTACTCATATTCAACAGTCCAATTGGTTGCGTAAATGTAATCATCAAATTCTTTTCTGTACTTGTACAGGTCGATTTTGTGTCCAAGTCTTGACCATTCAACTGCTTCCCTGTGGTTTGCAGTGAGTTTGTTTGTTACGGTGTCGTGATAGATAGTTTTCATTGTTTAAATCTCCTTTGTTTTTTGTAATTTTATTATATCATATGTCTTTTAATTTGTCAACCATTTTATTTAATTCTTTCTGATATTTATAAGTTCTATTGCCTAAGCACCAATCGCATCCTCCGTGGTTTCTGCAAGTGCAATCAAAAGCCTTGCTACCCTTATATTGTTTGCGGTGTTCTTTTCCATACTCAATTGCTTTGTTCATGCTCATTTTTTTATCCTCCTTGTTCTTTTGTATCTTTATTATACCATAGGGCTTGGCTTTTGTCAAGCCCTATTTTTAACTTTTTTAGCAATATGCCAAGTTCATTTTTCTCCATCCAAGAATTGAGATTTGGTTATGTTCTCTGCCTATTGCAAGTGCATCACATTTGCGTGTTACACGCTTACTCAGGTCGATATACCATATCCCGTCTGCGAACCAAATACCGCAGTTTCCACTATATGCTTTGATAGCTTTCATAGCCTCATGCATATCTTTTGTTTCAATACCCTCGGTAGCCACTTGCCAACCTGTCTTATAGGTTATAGGCTTGCCATTTTTAAGAGTTAAGCCGCCGTTGTTCTCAATTTTCTTAAGTGTTCTAATGTTTATCATATCAGGTTCCTCCGTTCCTTTGATGATTAAAGTATACCACATTTCGGGTATTTTGTCAATGGGTAAAAATAAAAAAGTTGAAAAAATTTTGGCTGGATCAGCTCTCTTACTGGAACTTGCGGACTGCGCGCAGAGTTTGCGCCAGCGCGCAGTCCGCCAAAGAAAAAGACACTACTTTGCGTAGTGTCCTGTATTCTACTCGCCTGCGTAGTAGGCTGAACGGTAGCACTGAGGGTTCATTTCATTTTCAGTGTGAACAACCTCAAGTGCCCTGTCCTGAGTACTGTAAGCTCCATAGAACCAGTACTCGCCGTCACAGTAGGAAATTACCCACCAATCATACTCTCTTGCATAGTCAGGAACATTGTTAATCTTCATAATTAAGTCCTCCTCTTGTTTTTGTTGACTTTATTATAACATAATTGTTAAGGTTTGTCAAGCCTTTTTTAATAATCTTTTCCGATTTCTACAACCATATCCCAAGCGATTTTTTCAAGTGAGAGATTGCATTTTTTTGCGTATCGTGTGACATCTGAATTAGCCTGCAGGCTTTTCATTACTTTGTTTAATGCGCTGTCCCAATTCTTTGCGGAAAATTCCTCGGGCAAGTCTACAAGATTGCGGTTGCGTGTAATTCTGTAATTCATATTTAAGCCTCCTGAACTTTTTGTAATTCTATTATATTACATTTTTGTAAATTTGTCAAGTGTTTTTTACATCTCATTCCGTTCCGTAAATATCCCACCAATTCTCCTCAGCTACAGGCTCAAGTCTAACATTTTTGCCTCTGCCCAAGCAATAGATATCTTCTTTTGTAGGTGCGTTGATAATTCTATCAACATCTGCCTGTGTACCGTTTGCGTATACCATACAAGTTACGGTTACTCCATTGTTGAATGTGCAATCTGCAACGATCATGTACTTCTTCATAATTTAATCCTCCTAATTATTTGTTCTTTCCTTTTTTCTGATTAAAGTATATCATATTTTAGGATATTTGTCAATAGTTTTTTTCAAAAAAACTAAAAAAAGTTTTTTTAAACCTCCTCCCAGTAGAATAACGCGGCTCAGTTGCCGCAAAAGCAAATGCAACTGAGCCGCCCGATTGTGACGGCTCAGTGAGTGGACTAATATTCAATATCCTCGCAGAATACAACAGGCTCTCCGCTGAAGTACTTGTAACCAACAGAGTATTTTCTTTTTAGGATGCAAGCACCTGCCTCGTACCATGTTGCCTCTACATCATCAACAATATTCTTGGTGTCTGCACCGAGCAGAAGTGCCTCAGCAGTGCGGTTTGCCTCTTCCCAAGTGGTCCAGAAAGTGGTCTTAACAGCGGTGTTAGTGGTTGTGTAGGTAAGCATAGTGTTCATCATAATTGTTTCCTCCATTGTTCTTTCCTTTTTTCTGATTAAAGTATATCATAAATTGGATATTTTTGCAATAGTCAAAATGTACAAAATTTTTAATATTTTTTGTGTACTCTGCACAATCACTGCTTTACTACTGTGATAAGCCTGTTGTAAGTATCGGTAATAACAACCTTGTCATTTACAAATTTTTCAGCCATTTTGTTTGCGTAAGCATATGCCTGATCATAGTCATTAATCTGAGCTTCGCTAACTACTTTCCAGATGATACCGAAGAAGCCTTCGCCTTTGTTTCTCATAACCTTTACTTTGTAACCTGTTCCTGTCATATTTTAATCCTCCGTTTCTTTCTTTCTTTATCTTGACTAAAGTATATCATATTTTGGGCGTTTTGTCAATAGTTTTGCGCAAAAAAACTTAAAAATTTTTATTTGGAAACATATATAATTAGAAAAATGCGGTTCGGCTACGCAACGCACTGCCGCAGCCGAACCGCCCAATAAAAAAAGAGCCAAGTTAGTTTAACTTAGCTCTCTCATGTGATATTCATTTGTTTTACACCTCGTTTCTGAAAACCCCTGTTGCACCTTTTCAAAGCACCCGTAACTGTTTCAGCCAAGCGCCCCTACTTAGTGGCTGTTCTTTTCTCTTTTCTTGTCTTTATTATAGCACTCAATATCTATTTTGTCAAGTGTTTTTTCACTTTTTAAAAAATAATTTTTGCGCCTTTTGTTTCAAGCCAGTAGCCTGCATGACCTGCTTTTATCCATGCATTGATATTTGCTTTTGTATCATCAATTAGCATCCCATCTTCTTTGATGTAATCTACTTTTTTACCACTACCAACTAAACAAATAAATTTATCACTTGTAATTTCAGGAATGTATTTTGCAAGCCAATCAAGTTTGCCAAGTTTAGCATCTTCAGAAGCACAAGCAGTCAGGATGTAAACATTGTTGCCCTGAGCAATCAGCTTACGCACAAGATTAACATTTTCTACAAAAGGCTCAAGGTTTGCAATCCATCTTCTCTGCATAACAAGATAACGCTTTGTAGCATCATAAGCCTTGTGGAAGTTAGCAAGAACACCGTCCATATCAAAATAGTAAGTGGCAATAGTAGTTCTCATAGTGACATCCTCCATCTCTTTATCTTGGCTTTATTATACCTCTGACTTGTGAATTTGTCAAGTCTGTTTTGTATATTTTTTAAAAAAATTTTTATACAAAAACTGCTGCATAAAAATTTCTTGGAATGGATCAAGTAAAATAAACTCGCTGCCTTTACGGCATATTCATTTGTAAAGGCAGCGACGAAAAATAGAGAAGCTCTCAAGGTTTTAAAAAATAGTGCTAGAAAGTGTATAGGCGGGGGGTGTATATTGGGAAAAGATCCAGCTTTTTTTAAAAAAAGAAAACGCCACCCCCTCTCCCCGTCTAAATCTTTTTTCAATTTATTAAACACAATTTAACTCTCCGCCTAAATTTTTACTAAAACGACAGCACCTTTATCACTTTTTGCCCAATAAAAAATTGACATCACCTAAAAATTTTGATATAATTATATCAGAAAGGAGGTTATCAAATGGCGAAATATAAATACCGTATATTAGATAAATCTTTAAAAACACCAGAAGAAAGAACTCAACTAGTTAACACTATATGCGAAGAAACCCCGCCTGAGTTCTTAACACCATATTACTGCACAACATTAGCAGATTATATATTAGAAGCATTACCTAAAAAAGAAAAATTATCCCACTATATCACCACTAAATACCGCCAAGTAACTCTTAACAAAAGAGAAACATCATATCAAGGCATGGCGGAAAAGCTTGAAGGCGGCGAAGATAGTATTTACAATTTAATTAGCGACTATGGCAAAGAACAATATCTTGATAATAAGGAAGATGAGCCCTTCCCTCAAGAACTACTAAACGAAAGTGCGGAGTTGCGGGTACTGCGCGAGGAAATAGACGATGTTTTACGACAACTTGCTACATCAACCGGCATGCGGCGTTCAGCCCTTCGCCGCCAACTCATAGAAATGCGGCAGCAGCAATACGACATCCGCGCTTCTTACATCAAACCCTACCGCACCACATCTATCACTCGTTCTTTTTCTCAATTGGATTTAAACGAAACTATTACAGTCAATGCGGATGGTAGTCTGACAACGAATGGATTATGTTCAATGCTGAATCCAAAACATGTCGCCGCAGTCCTTGCCAACTATGAAAGTTTACAACAACATTCATACGGCAAGTTTAACAGCGACAGCTGGTACTTCATGATGGACTTCACTAAACTCTTCGAGCAAGACTTTAAGGCGGCAAACCCTATGTATTACGATATCGCAAGGATGAAGATAGACGGCTGCAGCAACGCGGAAATCCGTACTATGCTTGACAACAAATACCATATAGTTCATTCAATTGAATACATTTCTACCCTTTGGACAAAGAAAATTCCTGCGGCGGTCGCTGCTCTGGCGGAGGAGCAATACATAGATTGGTACTTCACCTACAAGGTTAAAGGTAAATATAAAAAATGTAATAGATGTGGGCAAATTAAATTAGCTTTACCTCGTTATTTTTCAAAGAATTCAAGTAGCAAAGATGGACTTTATTCCATTTGCAAAGATTGCAGAAACAATAAAGGAGGAGACAAATAACAATGCCAAATAAATTATATTGTCCACGATGTAACAAGGAGAAGGCGGAGGTGCAGTTCTTTAAGCTGCGTAATAACAAAGGTTTTTTTGAACTCTGCAAGGAATGTACTTGTGCGCACATAGATAACTTTAATCCAGACACTTTTCTTTGGATACTTGAAAAGGCGGATGTACCTTGGGTGGAAACAGAATGGGTTAAAATTAGAGATAAAACCATTCGTGAAAAAGGATATGAAGGTCTTAAAAATACTTCAGTAGTTGGAAAATATTTAGCTAAAATGCGTATTAATACATTTGCTAAATATACCTGGGCGGACAGTGCTAAATTTGCGGAGGACCAGAATGAGAAGCGGAAGGCCGCGCTTGAACAGATTGAAGCTAGAAAACAAATGTTAGAGCAAGACTTAAATGAGGGAAGAATATCACAAGAAGAGTATGAGCTATTATCGTCCGCTCCTGATGTGACGCCTGAGGAAGAGCATTTTGCGCCGCCTACCGAAGAAATGCTTGCGGAAATCGCCGCTAAAGGTGCACAGCAAGCTAGTACTAATAATTCTGGCACTGGTCCGGTTACAATGAACTTCTTTGACGAAAAAAATTATATTCCAGAAGAAGAAATACCAGACCCCGCCGCAGATATGAGCCAAGAGCTAAAAATAGCATTGGTGCAAAAATGGGGTAGATTATATTCACCACAAGAACTTCTTGCTCTTGAAAATTATTATCAAGAAATGATGGCATCCTTTGATATTCATGATGCGGATACTCTTAATACACTTCGTCTATTGTCTAAAACAGTTCTAAAAATGGACCAAGCTATGGACCGCGGTGATACTGATACATATTTAAAACTGTCAAAAGTAGCAGATATGCAACGAAAATCCGCAAAATTTACAGCGGCACAGAATAAGGCAGATAACATTAATACATTTGATTCAGTTGGCGCGGTGGTAGCTTTATGCGAAAAAGAAGGAGATTTTATTCCTAGATATATTCCAGATGATAAATACCCACAAGATAAAATTGATTTGACTTTAAAAGATACGCAGCAATATCTGTATAACTTGGTTACAGAAGATCTAGGTTTCAGTCAGCAACTAGAAAATGCTATTAAGAATCTACAGAATAGACAACAGGCGGAGGCCCTTGCTGAAAAAGAAGCAGAGCTAGATAATTATTATAACGCCGACCGCCATATTTTAGATGATGAGTCATTTGAAGATTTCTATGCCTCAGTAGAAGAACAGCGTGCGGCGGATGCTGGTATCACTGCTGCACTTGATTTATCTAATGCGGAGGTATGATTATGGATGTTATTGAACAAGAATTACAACAATTTATTAAAATTGATAATAATTTAAAAAAGATAGGTATTTCACAAGCGCGTATTGAAGCTTGTATGCCAAAACTGCGTAAACAAATTGCATTTTGGCGAGAGTATCCTGATTTATTTGTAGACTTTATGTGCGGCATAGATGCTGAAGGCGGAAAACCAAAAGAAACATTAAATCTATTCTTTTATCAGCGTGTATTTTTGCGAGCGGCTATTCGTCATAGACTGGCCTATTGTGTTTTTCCACGAGCCTATTCTAAATCCTTTCTTAGCTTTTTAACGCTAATAGTTAGATGTATTTTATATCCTGGTGCTCAATTGTTCGTTACTACTGGTGGTAAAGCTCAGGCAGCTAGTATAGCAAAAGAAAAAGTTAATGAAATTTGCTATCTTGTACCTGGTTTCCATAATGAGATTAACTGGACAAGAGGCGCATCTAAAGAAAGTAAAGATTATGTAGAATATATATTCAAAAATGGTAGTAATTTAGCGGTTGTCGCTACCAGTAATGCTACGCGTGGTCAGCGTAAAACAGGTGGCTTAATGGAAGAGGTAATTCTTATAGATGGCCAGCTTTTGAATGAAGTTATCTTACCTTTGATGAATGTAGATAGACTTTTGCCAAATGGAACTAGACATGAAGAAGAAAATGTAAATAAATCACAAATATATATTACGACTGCAGGCTTCAAACAAACATTTGCTTATCAGAAGCTGATTGAAATAGTTATTCAGCAGCTTATTAACCCAGACGCCGCGATTGTTTTAGGTGGAACATGGCGGGTTCCGGTAATGGAACATTTGCTTTCTAAAAATTTTGTAAATGAATTAAAAGATGCTGGAACATATAATGAGGATTCATTTGCACGAGAATATGAGTCGCACTGGGTGGGGGATTCAGAAAATGCTTTCTTTTCTTCTGACAGCTTTGATAAAAATAGAATTTTATTACAGCCTGAATATGAATATTCTGGAAGAACTTCTAAATCTGGATATTATATATTATCTGTCGATGTAGGTCGTAAAGGTTGTACTTCTGAAGTGTGCGTATGGAAAGTTACACCACAAGTACAAGGAGCAAGTTTAAAATCATTAGTAATGTTATATTCTTATGATGAAGAACATTTTGGTCTGCAAGCTGCTCACTTAAAAAATTTATATTATAAATATAAAGCTAGACGGTTAATCATAGATGCCAATGGTCTTGGTATTGGTTTAGTAGACTTTATGGTAATCCCAACTACAGATCCTGATACTGGAGATGTTTATCCACCATTTGGTGTAGATAATGATGAAGATGGTACATATAAAAAATTTAAAACTAGTGATATGGAGGCTAATGCTATGTGGCTGATTAAAGCTAATGCGCCTATAAATACTGAAGCACATACAAATGCACAGACTCAATTGTCTAGTGGCAAAATAAAGCTATTAATAGACCAAAATACAGCTAAAGCTAAATTATTAGCTACTAAGCGTGGGCAAGAAATGACAGTAGAAGAAAGAAATAAATATTTACAGCCTTATGTAATGACATCTATTTTAAAAGAACAAATGGGTAATCTTATAGAGGAAAATGAAGGTATTAATATTATATTAAAACAAAAAAACAAGGCAGTTTCTAAAGATAGGTTTTCTGCTTTTGAATATGGTTTATATTACATTAAGTTAGAAGAAGATTCTAAAAAGCGTAGAAAAGGTAATCGTATGGCTGATATAATGTTTTGGAATTAAATTTGGACTAAAATATAAAATCAACATATTATATTTTTAAAAAACAGTAGGAGGATAAAATGAAAGCAAGTAGAGGCGAAATTACAATATGTGAAATTTTAACTATGAATGGAATTAATTTTCAAGAAGAATATAGTTTTCCTGATTTGGTATCAAGCCACGGTGTACCATTAAGATTTGACTTTGCTGTATTTGATGATGATGGAGATATTGATTTTTTAATAGAATATCAAGGTATTCAACATTATAAACCAAAAGATAAATTTGGCGGTATGGCGGGCTTGGTTAAGCAGCAGTATAACGATATGTTGAAAAGAGAATACTGCAAAAAACATAATTTGAATTTAGTAATTATTCCTTATACAGATGAAGGAAGATTAAGTTATGATTATATAATGCGGGCGGCTGGTTATTAAGTCGTCTTGAAAGGTGGTAGAAATGATAAATAGAAACATTATACAAACAACGGCTGCCGCCCCAGCAAAAGCATATAGAGATTTAAAAATCAGTTCAATAGATACTGTAAAAGACGCTACTATTCCTGAGAGCACATTAAAGCGTTTTAATAAAGATTTTGCTGATAAGCAAAAAATTTTGCGTGCAATTCAAAATTATGATATAATTAAATTGCGTGAGTTATCAAATTTTTATTTTAGCGCAAGCGGTATATATAGTAGATTATGTAGATATATGTCTAATATGTATCGTTTTGACTGGTATATTACTCCATATTTTCCAACTCATAAAAATCCTAAAGCATTAGAAATGATGGCGGGTAATAGAGTATTAAGCAAAGAAGAACAAAAAGCTGTTGATACTTTTTATAATGTGCTTGAGTTTATGGATAGATTTGAAGTAAAAAAGAATTTTCAAGATATTGCTTCTGTTGTAGTGCGTGAAGGCTGTTATTATGGTTATATTGTTGACGCACCAGATATGGTAATGATACAAGAACTGCCTATTAAATATTGCAGGTCTAGATTTAATCATTTAGGCAAGCCTACCGTAGAATTTAACATGGCATATTTTGATGATGAATTTTCAGATGATTTAGCTAGAAAAGAGGTTTTAAAACTTTATCCACCAGAGTTTGCGGATGCTTATAAAAAATATAAAGCTGGTAAAATTAAGCCTGTTTTTAGTGGTGATACTGGCAGTTGGCATCTGCTAGATAGACAACGAGCTTTTAAGATAAATACTGGCGGCAGTGGGGCCGGTGGCGTAACAGATATGCCATTTTTAATTTCTGTTATTCCCGCAATCATAGATTTAGATGAAACTCAAGATTTGGCTAAACAAAAATTACAACAAGAACTTATTAAATTAGTTGTACAAAAATTGCCACTTGATAAAAATAGTGAAATGGTATTTGATCCAGACGAAGCAAAGGATATACATAAGAATGCAGTGCAAATGGTTGCTAAAGCAGTAGGTGTTAATGTACTTACTACTTTTGCAGATGTATCTGTAAATAGTTTAACTGAAAGCTCTCAGTCTAGTGTAACTGAAACCGTACTGGACTCCGCAAAAGATAATGTTTTTGATGAGGCCGGTGTATCACAGATGCAATTTAACTCTGATAACTCTGTTTCTCTTGAAAAATCTATATTAAATGATGAAGCTTCTTTGTATAATATGATTTTGCAATTGGAAAGATTGTTAAATGATATATTGGAATTAAAATGGAATAATAAAAAGAAATATTGGTTTAAGGCTCAAATACTTTCTACAACTATTTATAATTATAAAGAAATGAGTAAATTGTATAAAGAGCAAACTCAATTAGGTTTCTCTAAAATGTTACCGCAAGTTGCTCTTGGACAGAGTCAAAGTTCTATTTTGGCAAATGTTAAATTTGAGAATGAAATGTTGCAACTTTGGGATCTGTTTATACCTCCTCTTATGAGTTCTACTATGTCTGGTGATTTCTTAAATAATAGAACAGAAGGTACTGGTAAAGGCGGAAGTAAGAGTGTTGGCGGTGGCGGAACAGCTGGTGAAGAAAGTAAAGAAGCTGGCAGGCCTACCAATGAGTCACAAGGTAAACCGACTTCCGAAAAAACAGCAGCTAATAAGGAAGCGCAATAGTAAAATTTTTTGGACAGGCTGTTATAAAACAGTCTGTCTAAAAATGATATAATATGAATGAATTTGATAAAGGAGAACTGTTATGCAAACATATTCTGCAATAAGTGTTCCTGAAATCATTGACCTTCAACCTTTAGATGTAACTCCATATATATCTAAAGTAGATATAAAAGTTTTTTATCTTGGAAATAATGATAATGGTTCTTCAATTGATAAAGATACCGCATTAAAAATGGCTAAAACATTACGCGGCAACCCTATTGTCGGTTGGTATTCAGATAAATCTGAAGATTTTGTAGATCATGGTGAAGAGTGGGTACTGAATGGCGAAGGTTTTCAAGTTAATTGTTTAACTCAGCCATATGGTTATGTAGCACCTGATTCTAAAGTGTGGTTTCAATGGTTTAGAGAAAAAGATAGAAAAACTGGAGAAATGGTTGACCGAGAATATTTAATGTGCAATGGTTATTTATGGACTGGTCAATTTCCCGAGGCAGCTCAAGCATATAAAGAAGGTAAAGGGCAATCTATGGAACTTGATGATGCTTCACTTCAAGGCGAATGGTCAAATGATTGGGAATTTTTCGTAATAACTGATGCAAATATTACTAAACTTTGTCTGTTAGGAGATGAAGTTGAGCCTTGTTTTGAGGGCGCATCTGTAACAGCCGCCACAACTCAGTTTTCTCTTAATGAAAATGATAGTTGGTCCAAAATGCACGCTATGATAGATGAATTAAAATTTGCATTAGAAAAAGGAGGAAAGACAATGCCAAAGCCAGATGAAAATAATTTGGACAATCAAGTTCAAAACTCTGATGAGAACTTTCAATTAGAAGGAAAGGAAGAAGAAAATTCTTCTACTCAACTGCCTGAAACACAGTTTGATGATGGCGGCGAGGGTGGCACTGAAGGTGGAGATAATGGCTCTGCTGAAGGTGGCGAATCCGGTGCTGCAGAAGGCAATGAAGCTGGTGCTACTGAAGGTAGTACAACTGGAGAAAATACTGGTTCTTCTACTACTGATTCCAATGAAGGAGAAGGTGGAACAGATGATGATAAAGACGATATTGATCCAGAGACAGAAGATTTACTTGATGGCACTATGAATAGTGCTCAAAAAATTTATACTCAAGAAGATGTGGATGCTTTAAATGCACAAATTACTGAGTTACAAGAGAAATATACTGCTCTTGAAAATGAAGCAATAACTTTAAGAGAGTTTAAGTTAAGCATTGAAAGAGTAGATAAGCAAAATAAAATTGCTGAATTTACTATGTTATCTGATGAAGATAAAGCAGAAATTGTAGAAAATATTGATAAATATACAATTGATGATATTGAATCTAAACTTGCTACAATTTGTTATAAAAAGAAAATTAATTTTACATCAGATAATAATACACAAGAGTGTGGAACTACTTTTTCATTAAATACTGAATCTTATATGCCTGATTGGGTAAGAGCAGTAAGAGAAAAAGAAGAACAAAATAAGCTATAATAATATAGGAGGAATAAAGAAATGGCTACTTTAAAAAGAATTGGTTTTGGTCAAGTAGAGCCTAACCATCTTTCAGCTCCTAGAAATGGCCAGGTATATGCACAGCTTCCCGCAAAGTCTAATATTAACATTCTTGAGAATGGTCAGTTTGTTAAATATGATTATGCAACTGGCGAGTGCAATTTTACTGGTGATGGAGAATGGTATCTGGTATATAATGAAGAAAAACTTTATGATGAAAGAAAACAGGCTCATAAAGATTGGGCTATGCAGAAAGTTAATTATGTAGATGGAGTTATGACTCCTAGAGTATTTGCTGTAAAACCTGGTGATATTTATACTACTAATTGCTTTGAAGCTAATACTAGCGATTCTGCAGAGACTACTGGTGTTTCTGTAGCAGTTAATAACTACTTTACACCTGGTACAGCTGGCTATCTTGTTGCTGGAACTACAGCTTCCGCAAGCCCTGTATTCAAAGTTGTTAAATATTACACTATGCCCGATGGACAAGATGGTGTAAAATTACAATGCATTAAATAATGAAGGAGGATTACAAAAATGGCATTAGATAGAGAAAACCTTATCGCTTTAGCTAAAGTTGTAGCAAATGGTAATCCTTCTACTAACTTTAGTTATAATGGCGAGACACTTAGCTGTGCTGCAGCTGAAGATGTTTTAAGAGATGAATTAAGAGCACTTGCTCCTGATTATAGAACCTATAAAGAAAATCAAAATACTATTTTCGCTCTTATTGAGCAGGTTCTTACCGATACTCTTCCTAAAGAAGTAAAACAGCAATATGGAATGTTTGCTGATGTTATTACTATTGGACAGGGTGACCAGTATGTATTTACTCAGAAGATTACTGAAGATTCAAGAAGAAGAGCAAAGAAAAACTTCGTTACAAAAGTTGGTCTTGCTGGTAGATATGAAGTATTCATGCTTGATGGAAAGCAAGTTGAAGTTAAGACTACTGCATACGGCGGCGCTGCTAGAATCGGTCTTGAGGAGTTCCTTGATGGTAGATTTACTTTTGATCAGTTTATCTCTATTATTAGAGAAGGTATGGCTGAGAAAGTTTATGATGAAATTATTAAAGCTCTTGACGGCGTAGTTGCTTCTATTAGACTTAGAGCTAGCAATTTCAAATCTGAAACTGCTTTCGTAGAGGCTTCTATGGATGACCTGCTTCAAGTTGCTGATAGCTATGGTAGGGCAGATATCTTCTGTACTTACAGATTTGCTGCTACTATGGTTCCTCAGGCTGGTTGGATTTCTAACGAGATGAAGAATAAAAAGTGGACTCAGGGTTACCTTGGCGACTACAAGGGACACAGAGTTATCGTTCTTGATCAGTCTTTTGAAGATGAAAAGAATACTGTAAAAGTTCTTAATGACCAGATTGCTTACATTATTCCTAATGGTGGTGAGAAGGTAGTTAAGATTGTCTTTGAAGGACAGGCTCTTGTTCGTGAAGTTGAAGACAATGACGATTGGTCAAGAGATTTCCAGACCTATCATAAACTTGGCGTAGCTGTTGTTGGTGTAAATAACGGTTTCTGCGTTTATGAGAATACAGATCTGTAATTAGATATTGAGTGTGAGTGAGGTACAATTGTACCTCACTCATTTTCTAATATCATAAGGAGTATAAAGAGAAAAAGGAGAAAAAATTATGTCAGATATAAAAACTGTAGAAATTATAAATAGAGCAACTCATTCAGTTGGTTATACAATACAAGATACTGGTGTACATAGAAGTTTTAATCCGGGTGAAGTAAAAAGATTGCCTTTAGATGAACTTAAACAATTAGCATGGACAACTGGTGGACAGCGTATTTTAGATAGATATTTAATTATTCCTGATGCCGCTGCAAGAGAAGAGATATTTGGTACATCTGAGGTAGAGCCAGAGTATTATTACTCAAAAGAAGATGTAGAAAATATTGTAATGAATGGTACTTTAGAACAGCTTGAAGATTGTTTAACTTTTGGTTCAGATGGAGTTAAAAAATTAGTAATAGAAGTTGCTTTTGAGAATAAGTTACCAGATATAAATAAAAGAAAATTAATTTTGGAAAAAACCAGCTATAATTTAGACAATATGATAAGATTAGATGAGGAAAATAATGAAGGCGCGGATGTCGCTGCTGATAAAGTTACAGCGCCAAAGAGAAAAGCTAGTGTTCCTGAAGTAAAAGGAAGAAAAGCTCCTACTCCTACTAATTATAAAATTGTAGCTGATAAAAAATAAATATAAGGAGGTGCGACAATGGCTGATATAATAACACCTACGCCCTTCTCTGATGTATACAATATATTTTTATCAAAATGTACTGACGATATGTATATGGAATTAACCGAGGCCGATACAGAAAAAATGCTGAAAAAATTATTGTTAAGCGCGCTGCATTGGTTCGAGTTCCCGCGTCAAGACATGACTGATTACGATATTGATTTAGAAATGTTCAATATAGAATTAACAAGAGAAGAAGCTAATATAATTGCTACTTATATGGTAGTAGAATGGCTTGGTCAACAATTAGCACATATTGATCTTGTTAGGGAAATGTATAGTGGTAGTGACTTTAAATTTACTTCACAGGCAAATCACATGGAAAAACTTAGATTACTGCGTGAGCAATATAAACAAGAAGGTTTCCATTTGCAAAGGTTGTATAAAAGACACAAAACGGTAAATAATAAAGTATATTCCACTATGATTTTATTATCCGAATACGGAATGGATAATTTACCAGATAATGATATATACGATATCCTTAGAGAATAGTAGCTCTATAGAGTTACAAATAACAGACCAAGCTAAAAGAAATTTTGATAGATTAAAAAATCAAATTTATAAATTGTTGCCAAATAGAGAAGAAGGCTTAGACTGGGCTAGGTCTTTAGATTCTATTATAGAAGAGTTTTGCGGGATGTATAAAATACTGCAATCGCAACAAGATATAATTTTTTCTATTATATGTAAGTTAGAAGGCTTATATACTTTAACAGAGTATGAACATTATGGCTTATTTAGAAAAACTATTTTTGAATGTTTAAGTCTTGTAACTCAATTGATAAACAATGTTGGATAGAAGTGATTTAGCAGCACGATTAACCTATCATGGCGGGATTCAGCATGAACTCCGCATGCAAAATGGTAAAGAACGAGCATTAAGGCGAGCCTTAATTCATTCTTATCAAGGTTGTACTATTCAATTGGATGATGGTAGGGAATTTCGTGCATTGATGAACCCAGTTAAGAATAGTGAAGATAAAGATATTAAACAGTTATCAATCCCATATAAAGATATACAATTAAATGATATTCCACATGGTAAAACAATTGATGGTCGAGTTACTATTGGTATTAAGCCAGGTGATGTATTTGTTTGGAAAGAAACAAATACTCATTGGCTAGTTTTTCTTGAATTTATTGAAGAGGATGCTTATTTTAGGGCGCAAGTTATACGATGTGATCAATGGATTATGATTGATGGTACAAAATATTGGTGTCATGTTCGCTCTGCTTTAGAGGCTACTTTAGATTGGAAAACACAAAATTCTATTATTAGAAATAATCCTAATTATCATTTAATTATGTATATTACTCGGAATCAGCAAACAGATGATTATTTTCATAGATTTTCTAAAATAAAAGTCGGACAAGTGGAAAATACTTGGGAAGGCGGAGAACATTTTAAAAATTGGGAAATAATTAGTCGTAATCCTTATGCAGGGGATGGAGTATTAGCACTCTATCTTAAAGAAGATTATAGCAATACTATTGCAGAGGCTGAGGCGGATGCTCAACAACAAGTACCGCCGCCTCCAGAACAAGATATGAGTCTTCCATATATAGATGCTCCAAAAGAAGTAGAAATATATTCTACTTTTACTGCTATTCTTCATAATGTATCTGATTTATCTGGCTCTTGGTCTATAAGTAATACTAAGGCAAAAATTGTAGAAAATTTAAATGATTCAGTGCAGATTAAAGTAGTTACAGGTAAATCAGGTACTTTTGATATAAAATATGGTGATTTAATACATACTGTTAAAATATTGCCAGCATAGAGTTAAAGGAGAGCAAAAATGAGAAGGGATGCTTTTAAAGTATGTAAATCTTCTTTTCTTCTTTGTGAAAAGGATATAGAAAGAATACTGGCAAAATTATTTACAGAATCTAATCCTTATAGTGAAGATTTAATAAGATTGCTAGTAATTAATACTAAAGACTGTTTAGATAATAAAACAAGTGAAGTCTATAATCAAAAAATAAAAGAAATGACATTACCTAAATTATTAAAAGAAGGTTATGTTAAAATAGTTCCTAAAATGCTTATTCCAGAACATGAAGAAATTAAATCTTATATTATCATTTCATTTGATAATTTTACACCTACTAGTAATCCACAGTTTAGAGATTGTGTAGTTCATTTTGATATTATATGTCATACCGATTATTGGGATTTAGGCGATTATCGTTTAAGACCATTTAAGATTGCAGGTATTATTGATGGGTTGCTAGATAACACTAAGTTAACAGGTATAGGTACTTTTCAGTTTTTAGGTTGTAATGAGTTAATTCTGAATGAAGAATTATCAGGCTACTCTTTAATGTTCGCCGCAGTACATGGTTCTGATGACTGGATACCAGATAAAGAACAATGATAGATAAATTAATATTACAGAGTGGCGCGGATGTTGCGTTTAATGAGGGGCGTTTAATGATACATCCGCCAAGCTTATATGAAATAGGTTTAATTGGTGGTGAAGTTGTTTTATGGGAAGCCTGTGATATAATAACAACTACTAAAAAAGATTTAATAGATGTGGACAAAAGTGTTTTAGATGAAATTTCTAATTTTGATATTATAATGTCAATGGTAAAAGATAAAAATATAAAGACAAGGCAAAAAATGATTAGTGTCTTTAAATTGTTTTCACTATTGTTTCCAAATAGAGAGGTTAAAATAGAAGATAAACAAATTATATTTAAATCCACTCAAGGCCAAATTGATGGATTTTTAGATACTAATAATTTTGATTTGTTTCAAAAAATAATTACAGATATTTTTGATTTGAATAAAATTAGGGGTAAGAAAGATTATAACCCTGTTAATGATGCTGCTGCAAAAATAGCTGAAAAATTAAAAAAGGCTTCTATGCGAAAAGCAAAGCAACAAAGTAAAAATAATGTAACTATTTTTGATAGGTATATTTCAATCTTAGCTGTTGGGGAACATAAAAATCAAACTGATTTAGTTAAATTAACTATTTATCAACTTTATGATGAATATGAGCGTTTTATGTTAAATCAAAATTATGATTATAATATTAGATGGAGAATGGCGGGTGCCACAGATATGGAAACTCCTTCAGACTGGCGCTCTGATATTCACACGGATGAAAGTTAAAATTTTTCAAGGAGGAAAAAGATATGGCTAATATTATAGCACAACGCTTTGGCGTTCGTGAAATTTGTAATGTAGTATTTAAAGCAAAAGCTCCTATGAAAATTGGTAATACCAGTTTTGTAAAAGGTCAGCCAGTACTTTATATTGATAGTGCTAAGACCTCTACACTTGAAGGAGCTGCTACTACTGTATACGCTACAGGTGGTCGTGGTAATACTAGACTTATTGCTTGGGAAGGTGAGAAAACTCTCACTTTCACAGTAGAAGATGCTCTGTTATCTCCTATTTCATTTGCAATGCTGTCTGGTGCTGGTTTGCTTGGTGGTTCAAGTACAACTGATTTAGTACATGTACATGTTACTTCTTACGCTGTTGTTTCTAAAACTACTAGTGGCGCTACTATTGACCTGAGTGATGCTCTTGCTGCTGCTGAATATATTTGTCCCGATGCTCCACTGTTCATTATGAAGAGTGCTGCAGATGGTGCTATTTATGGCGGTGTTATTGAAGCTGAAGAGCTTACTGGTGCAACTAAAGTGCTTACATTAACTTCTGATGCAGCTGCTTTAGTATCTAATGGTGATACAGTATTTGTAGATTACTATATTGTAAAACCTGAGAAGAATGTAACTGAAATGCAGATTGATATGGAGCATTTTGGTGGTTACTACTATGTAGAAGCTGATACTCTTTACAGATTCCAAGAGGATGGACAGGATTATCCTGCTATTATTACACTTCCTAATGTAAAGATTCAGTCCAACTTTACATTCTCTATGGCTGCTACTGGCGATCCTTCAACATTCACATTCACAATGGATGCTTTCCCTGGATACACTTATTTCAACAAGACCAGAAAAGTTCTCTGCGTAATTCAGGTTGTTGATGCTGCTGGTGAAGTTGCAGATATTCAGTCTGTAATGCGTCATGGTGACGGTGTAAAGATTGCATCTCACGATGATTCAATTGGAATGTTAGATTCACTTCCTAATGATTTCATTGATAGTTCTGATATGGCATCTACTGCTGCGCCTTATGTAAAGGCTGCTAACAGTAAAGATGATACTCAGTAATAAGAATTGAAAGGTGGCGGAGGTAGCTTAAATGCTGCTTCCGCCATTTTTTGTATTTGGAGGTGAGTAAATGAGTGCTATTGGTGATTATATTTATTATACTTATCAAGATTATGTATCAGGAGCGGTTCCGCCAGAATCAGATTTTAAAAATGCATTAAGGCATGGTGATGCGACAAAAGCATTTAATCAAAAAATGCAAAGAGTACGATCTCATATGCAGACATTGGGTGATATAGAAACAGCTCAACAATTACAAAATTTGTATAATATGTATAGTGGTACGCAGTCTAGCAATAAAGATAATATATCACAACAAGATGTGAAAGTTCAACAACAAATTAATAAAGCTGTTCAAAAAACATTTAAAGAAAATAAAATTTCTTCTGAGTTATTTAATATTAAAGACTTAACACTTAAAAGCCCTTTAAGTGTAATTAAAAGTAATCAAGAATTTACAAATGGTATAGAGCATCTTAAGAAAAATGCTAGTGTAGAAAAAGATTTATTAGATGATTTGCAAAATCTTTTAGATATTGCAACCAAATATAAGCCATTAATTGAATCAAATACACAAAATGTTATTATGAATGATAATGTTACTAAAAGATTAGTAATGTTACAACAATTGATTTATAAAATGCAACATGCAACTGAAGATACATTAAAAGCCTGGGAATCTACTTTATCTGATAAACAGAAAGAGTATTTAGTGGGAGAGAAAGCATTACAAAATGCTATCAATTGGTATCATAATAATCAATCTGCATTATCCACCGGTTTACATAGCTATAATACCGGTGATAAAGGTGGCAATAATATTTGGAACAATATATCTGTTTTAGCTCGTTCTATCATTACCGCCAGTTCTGGTAGAGTTGGTGAAATTATTGAGTTAATTCTTCCCATTATTCCAACTATGGCTATTAGGCAAGCTGGTTACCAGATACAAAATCCTAAACAATTGGGTAATTTAAAATCTGCTAATGTAATAGCATATAAACCAGTTAATAGTGAATTAATTACCTTTTATAATGCTCATTATAAAATTGCTCTTCCAAATAAAGAAGGAGTTTATATAGCTCAAAATGAAACCGATGGAAAAGTGGATGTAAGTTTTGATTTAGTTGATAATGAAGGAAATGTTAAACCAATTAATATATCTGCAAAATATACATCTGGTAATGATTTTAAAATATTAACAGGTGGTGTTATGTATGATTTAGTAGCATTAGAGAACCAAAGAGATTTTGTTAATCATTATATTAATATTATGGCTCCAAAGTTTGAAAAAGGTGGCACAAAAGGAAAGGCAGCTGTTGTAAATAGTCAAGATAGCGCAAAAGAAGCTATGTATTCTTTATTATTAGCAAAAGCATTAGCTGGATATAATACATTAGGTTATTCCTCAGCTACTAATTCTATTGAAAGACAATTAGAAGTTAATTATTCTATTATATATAGTAAAAAGCAAGGTTCGTGGATAGTAGAGCCAGAAAGTGTATTATATCAAACACTTTTAAATAATCCTTCTGCCGTTAATATTACAGGAGAGTCAAATACAAAATATTTAAAAGATTTACAACCTTTTCCTAATACTATTGTACAAATCACTAAGGATGTGGGTAATGATAAAAAGCAAATTATTAAAGGTAGAATAGCAAAGACTATTAACTTTTTACATGCTCAAAAATTAAATCTAAAAGTTAAGATGTCAGCACTGTCAAAATAATTTGACAAAATAACAAAATTTTGTTATAATTTAGAAAAAGGATAAAAAGGAGAATAATTATGAAGTTTAATGAACTACAGATAAAAAAGATTGAGCCTGAAAAAAATGTAATTACTATAAATGGACAAAATGTTACTGTTTATGATATTATTCCAGCTCAAGAACAATTTAATCTAGTAATGGCGACGGTGGACAAATCTAAACAAAATGGAATTTATAATCCTTATTTAGTTGAATTATATTTAACTATATATATAGTGTCTGAGCATACTGATATAGAGTTTGAAGCAGATGACTGGAATGATCCTTTAGCCTTATATGATAAAATAAAAAATAGCGGCTTATTTGGTGCTGTTGTATCAGTAATGCCTAAAGAAACAATTGAAAATTATATGAATTTCATTGATAGGGTTATTGAGGCAAAGGAAAAAACTGATTTGTCTATTGTTGCTACTATTAATAATTATTTAGAAGAGTTCCCTAAATTAATGGAGCAGGCTAGTGATATAGTAAATAATTTTGATCCAGATAAATATCAAAATCTAGTAAATATTGCCGAAACCGTAAATGGTAATAGACCTATTCCACAGAAATAATTGGGCAAAACAATATAAATTATCGTCCTCTATTATTATATAAAATAATAGAGGACTTTTTCTTTTTGTAAAAAGCAATAAGAAAACAAGGAGGACAAGGATATGGCTGGTCAAAAACTTGCGCAATATACTGTTGGCGTAGATTTTCAAGTTGATACTAAAGGCTTGCAAAATGCTATGGCGGCAGTGCGTCAGCAAATGGATATTAAAAAATTTCAGAATTTACATCTTGATTTAGATATTAAAGATGCTCAAGCCAGATATTCTGAAATAATGAAAACTGAAAAAATAGTTAGACAAGCATTAGATAAATCATATAATTTAAAATTAAATACTTATGATTTTAATAAGTTTACTGCTGCTTTAAATGATATTAGTTTTAATAAAGTCCAAAAAGATTTTACAGATTTAGGTGCAACTGGACAACGAGCCTTATTAGAAATGACAAAGGCTTTTACTACTACTAATATTCAGCTAACACAAACTCATACTTTGCTAGAAAAGATGGGTACTACTTTAGCTAATACTTTAAGATGGCAAGCTGCTACTAAAGCTATTCAGTCTGTAACTGGTAGTATTCAACAGGCTTATTATTTCACAAAAGATTTAGATAAATCATTAAATGATATTAGAATAGTTACTGATAAATCTGCGGTAAGTATGGAGAAATTTACTGCACAGGCAATTAGTGCAGCAAAGGCTTTAGGTAAATCTACTACAGATTATACCAACGCTTCATTACTGTACTATCAGCAAGGTTTAAGTGACGAGGAAGTAGCAAGAAGAACTGAAACCACTTTAAAAGCTGCAAATGTCACCGGCCAGGCTGCCTCTGCAGTATCAGAAGAATTAACAGCAGTTTGGAATGGTTTTCAAGTTGAGCTAGATAAAACAGAGGAAACTGTAGATAAATTGGCGGCAGTGGCTGCTCATTCCGCATCTAACCTGGAAGAAATTTCTACAGCTATGTCTAAAGTGGCGTCCGCAGCTAATATGACTGGTGTTAATATAGATCAATTAACTGCACAGATTGCTACTATTGTATCTGTTACTAGACAAGCACCTGAAACAGTTGGTACCGCATTAAAAACAATTTATGCTAGAATGTCTGATTTGAAGCTAGGCGAAACTGATGAAGAAGGCGTATCACTTGGTGATGTATCTAGCACTTTACATTCTCTTGGAGTTGAAGTATTAGATACCACTGGTAATTTAAGAGATATGGGTACAGTTATTGAAGAAATAGCTGTTAAATGGGATACTTTAAATACAGCACAACAAACTGCATTAGCTCAATCTCTTGGTGGCAAAAGACAATATACAAATCTTGTTGCTTTATTTGATAACTGGAGTATGTATAATCAGAATTTAAAGATTTCTGAAAATTCTTTGGGAACTTTACAAAGACAGCAAGATACATACATGGAAAGCACTAAGGCTCATTTACAGGAACTTGCTACTGCAAAAGAAGAATTGTATGCTAGTATTATGGATGCGGATACTATTAATAAAAGCGCGTATGCCCTTAGATCAATGGTAGAATCTGTAACAAAAATAGTTAAGACTCTTGGTGGTGGAAAAGGCGTATTTAATACTATTTCTGGTATTTTGATGATGGCCATGAAAGCACCATTAGGAAAAGCTATTAGTACTAGTATGAATAATGCTTTAATTAAGGCAAACAATCAACAAGCAATAGATTATGTTCTTAAATCTTCTGATAGTTTAAAACAATATTTTAGTCAAACTTATGCTAAAAATGACCAATCAAATATTATAGCTGCACAATATAATGAAGATATTAATAAATATACTAAACAGTATACTGATAATGCTGGTATGACAGTTGAACAATATACAGCATTACGCGATGCAGCTTTTCAATATGCAGAGGCTAAAATAAAATTAGCAGAAGTTGATGAATTAAATATTGAAGCACAAAATAAATATCAACAAGCATTAAATGAAGAATTAAAATTTGAAAATCGTGGCGAGTTAGATGCATCTAAAAGTAAATTAGTTAAAAAATTAGAGCAAGAAACTCAATTATTAGAGAAAGCTAAGTTTGCATTAGAGCAATATAAATCTGCACAAGAAACTAGAGATACTATTAGTTTATCTAATGAAAGACAAATAAGAGATGCAAAAATAAGGCAGTCAGGTTTAAAAGATGTCACTTATGATGCATTAGTTGGCAATACTATTCAAGAAAAATTGCAATATGCACAAGGGCAGCAACTGGCTGCAAATACTAAAGCAACAGCCACTGGTTGGGAAAATATAGCAAAAGCATTACAAGTATATATTGATAAGTTAGAAAGTTTAAAACAGGCTCATGCTACCACAACACAAGATATAAACAAATTACAAAATGCAGTCGATAAGCATACTAAAGAAGTTAATAAATTAACTGATGCAGAAGAAGCTCTTAAAAATGCTACATCAGCTGCATCTGCCGCGGAAGAAGTTGAAACTCGAAAATTTAATCAAATGCGATTAGAAAGAGAGGCTCTAACAAGTGCTACTGGACAAGCAATATCTGGACTAATAACTGGTATTGGTAGCTTTGCTATGGGAGTGTCGCAACTTTCTAATATTTTTCAGCAAATGCAAAAAGGAGAGGCAGATTTTGCTTCATTAACATCTAGTTTAGCCATGACTTTACCAATGATTGCAAAAGGGTATAAATCTATTACAAACAATGTGGCAATTTTAGGTAATCGTTATTTAACTGCAACTAGAAATTTAATTGCATCACAAGGAGTAATGCAAGGACTTACTACAGCTAGTTCAAAATTTTTAAGTATATTAATAAGTATTGGTAAGCGTTTTGCAATTATAATTGCAATAATAGCGACAATGAATACTATTAATAATCTTATTACAAAACAACAAAATATTCGTAAAAAACAGTTAGAATTACTTGAAGAAGAGGCAAAAGCAACGCGTAAACTTGCTGAAGAGACAGCTGAAGAACAAAAAAAAGTAGTAGAGCTATCACAAGCCTATCAGAAATTACAAAAAGAATTAGTTGATAATAATACATCTAAAGAAGAAGAATTACAAGCTACTTATAATTTATTACAACAATATGGATATGAAAATGAGGCTATAGATTTATTAACTGGTAAATATCAAAACTATGCAGATGCTATTTCAGCAGTTACTCAAGCAAAAATTAATGAGGCTAGCACTGCAGCCGATGATGATATCGCAAAACAACAAAAATTAGTAGAATCACAAATTATTCAAGCTAATTTACAAAATGTATATCGAGGTTTAAGTCCTGTAAGTCAGGCTGAAGATCAAATACAACAACAATTATTTGAAGAAGCATTTAATATAGACCTTGATAATATTAATGCTATTAGTGAATTATTATTAAATGAGAATACAAGGGCAAAAGTACAGCGTTGGGTTAAGGCTCAAGTTGAAGCTGGGGCGGCTTCTTCAGAAGATATATTTGTAGGTGCTTTATCTAATTTATTGACAAATACACAAAGCAATTATGATATTATACAAAGTAATCAGGATACTAAAAAAGAAGGACAAAAAACTATTAGATTTAATCAGTCAGGAAGAGCTTTATTATCTGGCACTACACAAGAGAAAGTTGCAGAATATCAACAATTATTAAATGAAGGATATACTCAAGAAGAAGTTAAAGAATTAGCTACAAATTATGATGATTTAAATAGCTATTATAAAACATTTTTAATTAAAAATGAACAACTATTTAAACAGTATGGTAATGATATTTATGGATTTTCTTTGCAAGAATCTGCTGCTTTATATGATTTAATTACTAATTATAAAACATTTGAAGGTGACACTTTAGATGCAATTAAAAATATAAAATTAGCTTATGCTGATTATCTTACAGAGTTAAATAAAGTGGGCGCCGCCCAACAAGCTATTTTATCTTTTGATACTTCTAAAGGATACCATTCAAAAGAAGATTTTAAAAATATTTTTGACACTGAACAATTAGAACAGTTTTCAAAATATTTGGATTCAATTGGTTATGATATAGAAACATTTTATAATCATTTTGATGAAGAAATGCAAAGTAAAGTATTAAATAATTTTTATTTTAGTTCAATTACTGATGCTAATCATGCTATTGATTTTACAAATTTGGTTAATAAACAAGTAGAAGAAGAGCGAACACGATTATTAGAAGAACGAGAGAAAATACAACATCTGCGAGATACAGAATTTGATAAACAAATAAATGATGAAATAAATAAAATAAGCAGCTTTTTTGCAAATATTACAGATCCTATGTGGGAAGCAGCAATAGCAGAACAAATAGGTATTGCACAAGAAAACTTTTCACAATTTCGAGATGCAGGAACTGATAAAATTAATTATGTATTAGATGATGATAATTCTAATTATTTAACTGAAGATGAAGAAAAATATAAAAAATATATTAGTAATAAAATTAATAATGTGTTACTTAATAGTCAACAATTAAATGATTATGATGAACAATTAATTAATTTAAATAATGCTATAACAGCATTACAAGAATCGCAACGAACTGGTGAACATGTAGCAAAAGCATATAATACTATTATAGAAGCAAGCACACATGATTTTAAATTAGCAAGTTCAGCGGTAGATGAATTACAATCTACTTATAATACACTTGCAGACGCAGTAGACACTTATAATGAGAATGGTTATATAACTCTTGATCAAATGCAACAGTTAGTAGCCATGGATGCTGACCAGTTACAATACCTTACTCTTGAGAATAATGAAATGGGCGTGCAAACTGATGCAATAAATGATTTATTACATGCAAAAGTTGGCATGATGCGTCAGCAAATTATAAATACTACTTATACTCAATTAGAGGCATTAAAAACAGATAACTTAAAAGATGTTGTTATGTCAGCTTCATATGCTAATTTAGCTATGGCAGCAAGTGAAGGCACTTTAACAGATGCGATGAAAGAAACCGTATATACAGTTCACGCATTGGTTGAAGAAATTGGAGCACAAGATGCTGAGAAAAAGGCTTATGCTGAATGGCTTGAGCAGGATATGCAAAAACGATTAAATTTAATTGACAAATATGTTAATATGGATGTATCCTCTAGTCGTAGTAAAGCTGAAGATGAAATTTTAAAAGATGTAGAAGCTGAACTTGATATTTATCATGACATTAATATTGAATTAGAAAAGATTAATAAAGCTACTGAAAGATTAAAGAAAACAAGAGACCAATTAGTTGGACAAGATTTATTAGATTCTTATGCACAAGAAATAACTTTATTAAATAGTGAGAATGATGCGCTTGAAAGAAAATTAGCATTACAACAACAGGACGCTGCAGATAAGCGTGCAGAACTTGGCGCTCATGGTGTTGCATTTGATGTTAATGGACAAGTTGCAAATTATAATACTATTTTAGCTCGCTGGGCAAATCAGGTTAACGCAGTAACTGATAAAGAGCAGCGGGAGGCGATGGAAGAGCAGCGTCAGAAACTCATTGATACATTAAAAGATTATGAAGATTTATGGAATAATGAGATAGAAGAAGTACAAGATAAGCTAACTGATAACTCTGCCGCTATAATTCAAGCGCAAGTGGATAGAATGAATATTGTAGTTGATACTACAATTGATTTGAAAGACTTAAAGCGCAAATTTAATGAGTTTAAACGCGACTATATAGACAAGTTACTTCCTACTGAGTTTGCTAAAGCAATTGATACCATTAATAATAATATGTCTGCTACTTACCAAGCTATGGGCATGAGTTACGACTATGTAACTAAAGCTCTTGCGGAAGTACAGAAAATGCAACAAGGCTTTGAGTCAGATTTATATGGTAATAATATTAATCTTGCACTTGAAGATTTGCGCAGTAATAGCGAAAAATTACAAGCTGCTATGCAAGAAGTTACAGGAGATTTAGTAGCGGCTACAGAGAAATATAGAGAAAGCATTGATGAGTTGTCTAATGCTTTTGATAGACAAACTGAATATCTTGAAAAATTGGCTGGTGCTTATGATAAGCAAACTAAAGCATATCAGTTATTATATGGCGAGAATGGTGCTGCAAGCGTTGCCGCACAAAATCTTGAAACAATTTCTGATATTTATAATAAACAAGCTGACAAATATGCACAACAAGCTAGTTATTGGCAATCTAAAATTAGTGAATGGGAAACTACTTTAAGTGACCCCGCAATTACTACTGAGTTAGCGCAAGCGTTAACAGAGCAGATTAAAGACGCTCAAGATAAAATGATTGATGCTAATGAAAAGGCGGGAGAGGCTTATGTGAATGCAGTTGAAAAAGCTAATGAGGGCTTCGCTCAACGCATTGCCGCGGAAAATAACCAACTTGCTGAAGGTATTTTAGGTCAGAGCTTAGATAAGTTTAAAACTGACTGGGAAGCTACTAAAGAGTTAAGTGATATGTATTATGACAATGTTAATCGTGCATATCAGACTTCTTTATTGATGGGTAAGTATCAAAAGAGCATCAATGAGAATACAGGTGCCGCCCAGCAGAAATTACAAAATGCTTATGATAAAGAGCTAGCAACATTAAAAGAAAAAGATAAATTAACTAAATATGATTTAGAAAGAGCAGAAAAGAGATACCAGTTAGTTCTTGCTCAAATTGCTCTTGAAGAAGCTCAACAGAATAAAAATACATTAAAACTTGCAAGAGATAGTCAAGGTAATTACACTTATCAATATGTAGCAGATTCTAATGCTATTAATGAGGCTCAAGACAAAGTAAATAGCTTAGCTAATGATATTTATAATTTAGATAAAGATAATTGGCGTGCTAATACAGATGCAATTATTGCAGACTTAGAAAGACTTAGTCAAAAAGCTGCGGAAGTATTTAGAATATTTGGTGCAGACAGTGATGAAGGTAATGAAGTAGTTGCTAAGTACTATGAAAAACTTAATGAACTTGCTAACCAGAGAGTTACTATTGCTGGTAATTCAGAAGAAAGTATGGTAAGTGAATTAAAGAGAATTGCGGATAGTGATGATGTTGCTCAGTTGATTGGTAATAAAGAATACAATCTGGAAAAAGAAAAATATACTGATTTAGCTAATACTAATTTATTAAAGATGGAAGAAGCTTTGGTGAATGCATTATCTAATGAAAGAAATAGATTAAATCAAGATTTAATTCTTCAAAATGCACAATTAACTGATGATGTTGCACAAAATCTTGATAAGAATTTTATTAAGTGGTCGCAAACTAATGAAAATATTAATCAAGATACACACGAATTAATGGTTAGAATCAATGGTGAATTAATTAGTTTACAAGATGCTACTGATAATGTATTAACTGCAATTGAAAATAGAAATCTACAAGTATTAGGTGTTATACAAGATAATTCAAAATTGGCGGTTGCTGCATATGACGAAATGGTTAAGGAAATTGCGGAAGAGCTTATTCCGGCACATGAGAAATATGTAGATGAGCTGCAACAAGAAGTTGAATTTACCGAGTACGCATTGGACGCTTGTGATAAACTGGCTAGAAAATTTGATAATTTATATAATAGTAGTGGCAAAGTAATTGAACAGGTTACTGGTATTTATGACGCATTAAAGAAATTTGATGAAATACCTAATACAATTACAAAAACTATTGTTACTGATTATCAAGTTAGAAATGAAGATAAAGCCGGAGGATTAAATGCTGGCACATCTGGCGGACAAGGTACTGCATCTACAAACTCTTCAACTGGCTGGGTAAAAGAAGAAGATATAAATTATGTTGTACATAGTGTACATAGATCGCCTACTGGAATATCTGATTTGGCACCGCAAATCACATCTAAACATGGCGAGCCATTAACTTATAAACTTGTCAATCCTTCTGGCGGTTATCCTATTTATGTAAAGAGCGGTAGTCAAGAAGGATATATTAGTTTTAATACTTTCAATCTTTTAGCTAAATTGTATAGTAACTTAGATACAAGTACAGTACCAGTTTCATATAAAGAAAATGCTAATAATGGAAGAAATGGTATGCCAACTAATGCTTATCAGGCCGATGTAACATATATGGATGGTACAGTAAAAACTATGAATTACAATCAAGCAGTTGCTTTAATGAAAAATAAAAAACAAGAATGGACATTTGATACTGGTGGTTACACTGGCCAATGGGCAAATGGTAGTAAAGAAGGCCGTATGGCTATGTTACATCAAAAAGAAATTGTACTTAATGCAACTGATACTGCTAACTTATTAGATATGGTTAAATATCAGCGTGAGATGCTAATGATTGAAAGAGATGCTGCATTAAATAAAGTTAGTGCAGTTAATGAATCGCTTAAATCAAATGGCGGTATTATAAATCCTGTTTATAATATTACTGCAAGTTTCCCTAACGCAGTTGACCATAAAGAAATTGAGCTGGCTATCTTAGATTTACCTAACTTCGCAGCGCAAAGAGCAAATAGCAATTTAATGTAAAAATGTAGCTTTGAGGCGGGCTCCCGCCTCGAGGCTTATTTTATTGGGCGTTTTTATATAAAAAATATAGATAATTTTTTATATAATTAAAAGAGTAATAAAGGAGGAAAGGGCTAAATGATTACACTTAATTCTGATTTTATGAATTATTCTGATAATCCTGTTGGCATGGAAAATATCAATACAGAAGATATTTTTCATATTGATGTTAATTCTCGTCAGATTATTGTACCAGATTCATGGACTGCAGTTGGTGCTTTACAAGACCATTTAGCAGAAAAAATTTGGTTTGCTATTGATAGATTTTTTGATGATAGAGATTTTGCTACTGCAACAAGATTTTCTATTAACTTTTTAAATGCTGCATCAGAAGGATATATTCATAATTCTACTGAAGTATATAAGTGGGATGAAGTAAATAATGTTGTTATTCCTGTTGATGATACTGAACATGATGACCCAATGGTTTACAATAAATTATTATTCCGTTGGAGAATTTCTCAAAATGTTACAGTAAAAACTGGTAAAGTTATTTTTGCAGTTAGAATTGGTAAATATGAAACTTTAAATGATGATAGTGTAGAAGCCACTTTAGAGCAGGATGAAACTACTTGGATGTGGAATACTACTATTGCCTCATTAGCAGTACTTGAATCTGTTGCAGTTGAAGCCGGAGCGGATAGTGAAGGTAATGAGTGGGGCGTTAATGATATGGCTAGATGGTTCTATGCTATATCTAATGCACAAATTAGTTTAAATGAATTTATTGGTATGTATACAGCTATGGACCATGTAGTAGCTGGCCCAAAGGGTAACTTCACTTGGTCACAGTTTAAATATATAGGTGATACAATAGAAGAACAACCTATGAGTACTCCAGAACCACCTTTTGAAATACAGAATGATGTTATGACTGTTACGCCAAATGGCTATACTGAATTAACAACTGCCACTTGGCGAAATAATATGTGGATTAATACTGATACTAGTACTAGAACAACTGTAACCATTCCAGAAGTTAATGATACTGCTACTAATTTGATTGATACTTGGAGTTCTAGTAAAATTTCGGCAGAAAATAATAACATTAAAGATTATATAAACAGTAAAATATATAGTACAACTGCGGGTAGCGGTACTACGGGTGCATGGGCAGTTAATCCTACGACAGCTTATATACAAGCTCAATTTGGTACCTCGTCAGCGACTGCCGCGACTTCAGGAATGAGCGCTCAGGGTATAAGACAATATGCGGATAGCAAAATTACTAATACTGCAAGTGATACTTCTACTTCAGTTGGCTTATCTGCAAGTGCAGTTAAAAGTTATATGAGCACTAATTATCTTACTACTGCGGCAGCAGCTAGTAATTATCTTGCTGCTTCTGCTATTGATGATACCACAACTGCTTCTAATAAATTATGGTCTTCGCATAAAGTAAAAGATTATGTAGATAGTAAAGATTCTTTACCATCTGTTACCTCTGCAGATGCTGGTAAAGTATTAATGGTTGATGCTAATGGAGATTGGGTAGTTGGTACTATTAGTGGTGGTGGTATTCCACAAGTAGTAGCATCAATAACAACAATGGGAGGTATTGAATAATGTTCGTGTCAAATTTTTTTAAATTTAGAAATCATATAAACAATGCTGTGCCAGTGGACCGTAGCGGTAGTACAACAACGGAAATGTTTACTGTAACAGATGCTAAATCAAATACAAATGAAAGTATTAAAATTATTCAAGATTTTTATTACTATAATACTGATACTAGTCTAACAAATAATGTCGCTAGAGTATGGGAAAAAATGAAATTAAATTATGGAAAAATATTATATGCTCCAATTATAAAATTATCAACAACAGATACAGTATCATTTGATGACTATGAAATTGATAATATTAATTCTGATATTGCTATTAGCAATTTGGTATACAATTCAACATTTGAAAATAATAAAACAATTATTACAATTAACTGTACAGTTACTAATAATGGCACTGATACAGAAATCAAAAAAGCTGGTATTTATAATACTGTAGAATATTTTAATTCATTTGATAATACGGTAAGTAAAGGTTATTCTCCTATAACTCAACAAATGCTTATAGCTGAACATGTATTTGATTCACCTATCACACTTCTTGCAAATGAATCAAAATCATTAACAATTCAACTTGTACTTGCAAGTTAAATATAAAAATAAAAACCCCTTAAACTTATTTAAGTTTAAGGGGTTATTTTTTATGCCTAAAAATTAAAATTTTTCACCATGCGAGTTTTCTATCATTGTCCTTAAAATAACTTAAAGCTATACAGATTGCATCAGCTGCATCATCATTTGTTTCAATATTATATGTATCTTTTACAAATTGTATATCTTCCTCTTTTAATGATGCTCTTTTGACACCTCTACCTTGTTTTATACCAAGTTTACTACGCCAAGAGGAAGGATATATATATTCTGTTGCGGCGGGGCATGTATCGTGTAGCATGAAAGCTACTGATGCTTGTGTCCACATAAGTGTTTTATATGTTTGTAAATTAAGACCACCATCTGGTCTTACTTCTTCCATAAGAATTTTATCTATTTTATAGTTAGCTGAAAAACTTTCAACGAACTCTTTTAATTCATTTGTTATTTTTTGTATTCTTTTTATAGTATCAGTTCCTGATGCAGTTATAGTGGTATATGCTATAATTTTTTCATCTTGCAATAATGCAACACCAGTACTTTTAGAACTCAAATCTAATCCTAATATAATCATTGACTAGCCTCCAAAATTTTTTCTTTATTATATCAAAAATTTTAGAAAAAGTCAATCCCTCATTTTGAGGGTTAAAAATAAAAAATACCCCTCAAAATGAGGGGTAAATGTTGCATTATTAATTGGCTCCGGTGCTGCCGAAACCGCCGTCACCGCGTTCGGTATCAGACATATCTTCTACTTTATCTGTAATTTCAAAATTTACTACACAATATGGTATGATTACAAGCTGGGCAATTCTATCGCCTTTAGCTATATCTCTTATTTTATCACTGTCGTTATGAAGTGCTACTATAACTGGTCCACGGTAATCTGCGTCTATAACCATTTGTTATCGTAAAGGCTTTTTATCCTTTACTTCTTATAGTTTCCTATAAGTTCAGCATATCTTTTCACCTATATAGGTGCCCCGGCCTCGTGGTAGGATTATATCTTTTCACCTACTATGCGTTGCCCCTGACTATACTTAGTATAGCCTTCGGTTCGGATTAGCGTATCTATTGACTTAGCTTTCCCGCTTAATTCCGGAGTTTATTGTCGGCATTATATAATAAATTGACTTGTTTCAAGTTTTAAATCTTTTAAATTTAAAGTATCATATTTAGTAAATGGAATTCTAATTAATGGTATATTATTGTCTTTACACCATTGATTTTTTATTAAATCGTGTTTATGAGTATATTCATAATCAAAAACACTATCTTTATCAAAATGTTGCTCTCCATCATATTCTATTAAATACTTATTATCAACATAAAAATCAAAAGGTAATTCTTTTTTATCTTTGCAAGTAGTAAAAGTTTTTTCTACTTCATAATTAATATTTGCTTCATCTAATATATCTGCAATTTTTACATTTCCTCTTGATATATTATTATGTAAACCGCAGCTTAAACTTCTATTTTGTCTTAAACTAGTTCCTAATACATCTTTTTCTCTACCGCACTCACATCGGCAATGCCAATAAATAGTTCCACCTGTATTGCGTTTATTTGTTTTATATAATACCGTCCATTTACCAATTTTTTGTCCTGTCATATCTATTTCAGTTGTTTTAAAATTTGGAATAGTCTTTCCTATTAAACCGGCATCATACCATGTTTTAGTAATCATTCCTCTACTTACATTAAACTCTTTAGCTAACTCAGTAGAAGTTTTATTATTATATTGTGCAATAATTACCTCTTTATCTTTTATAGATAATTTTGGAGTTTGTGCAGTATTAGGATCAAATCCTATATCTTTACAATGTCTTAATATTGTTGATTTAGAACATCCATAAAAATCTGCTACTTTTCTAGAACTTTTTAATTCTTTATAAGTATTAATAAAATCTTCATTAGAAACTGTGAATTGAAATTTTGCTGTCATAAGAATATTCTCCTTTTTATATAATATTTTCTTATAATATATAAAAATTCGATTATTCCGGTTTAATCAACTTGTCCAAGATAATCAAAATTTTTTATATGATAGTTTACCGACACAATTAGCTGGCCTAAGCCCCTGTTTAGTAGCTAGTCCTGAACGAGCAAAAATAGCGCCAAATGTTCCTTGAGGTAATTCTATTGAAATACCAGTATCAATCTTAACAGTCTCGCCTGGGTAAATATTAACTTCGTCATGTGAATATAAATCAAGCCCTGCCGCACTTGTACTACCTCTTGTTGGAATAATACTGTCTTCAAATCTTTTTACAATTTTAGGATTGTGTATTCTAATAGCATTATTATTTATTGTAATTATATCATCTGCCGTAATCATATTATTCCTCCTCAAATGCGTTACCGTTACCATAGCTAATACTTACATTACGGTCTGGTTCTTTTTCACTTGTAAACGATTTAACAATGGTGACTCTATACCATTCGTCCACGATTTCACCCTTAGCTTTGCTACATTTGTATTCGCTAGAATATTTGTCAACTGTGTAGTTATGATTACGCTTCTGCTCTTCAATAAAATCTTTAGCTTCCTGTTCGGAATCTGCTCGATAAACTTCTGTAGTTTTAATCAGATACTTCATATATTTTATGCTCCTTTATTGTTACATGTATTTTATTACTATAATGAGTTAATAGCTGTTTTGCAAATTTTTCACAGTAAGTATGTCCACCTACAAATTGAATTTCCTGCACTTCTTGCTCATCAATTGCTTGTTTAATACTATCTGGCAAATTATTTTTAATCAGCCTAAAATTTTCTTTAAATAAAACTTTATCATTATCTAAATCTAATATATAAGCACGGTTAATAGATACTGGACTCATAAAGATAAACATTTTCTTACCTTTTACATCATTCATAATCCGCCCTCCCAACATTCTATTGTATTATCATTAGCTGGAAAGAAATAATATAAACTTACTTCATCTCCATCTTGTATCCAAATTTGAGTAATTTCATCGTTACTGTCTATGATTTTTGCTTTACCTCTATTTTTAATACAAGTCTTTAATTCCATAGCCAATCTATCATAAGCAGTTGCATTATGCTCTCCAATATTAAATAATGTATAATCTGCTTTTTCTCTACAAAGTAGCATATAATATTTATTATTGGTTTTTGCTACCATATCTTTAACTTTATTATATGCATCATTCATAGCAGCTTTTGTCATTGGATACATTTCTCGTACTGCATCTTTTTGCATATCATACATTGTTCCTAATGTTATATCTGCCATTGTCCTTTTTCTCCTTTTAATTAGTATAAAGCAGGTAAGGATTTGCACCTTACATAATTAAACTTACAACCTATGTACACTCGGTGTTAATCTTATGCCGTAAGCGTTTACCTATTCCGCCACTACTTTACTGATATATTATTTATTTACAAATATATTATATCAAATTTTTTTATTTTTTTCAAATTATGATAATGGATCTAGCATAAACTTTAATGCAATATTCCAATCTTGTCCTGCATTAGCATTCCAACAATTACCATCTTCACCTTCAAGCCAAACACGAATAATTAATTTAGTTGCTTCGCCATAACTTGTTCCATCGCCAGCCGCCAATGATGCGATTACTGTTGAGCCATCATTTTTAGTAATAGTTGACCAAGTAGGAGTTGTTGCAGAGATAGCAGAAATACCAGTTGCGCCAGTAGTTCTATTATTATAATTATCTGAATCTAAGATACCATCACTAATAGTTGTTGGAAATGCGGCAGCGTGTTCAGCGGAAGCCGCACTAATTAATGTATCTCCGCCATCTGCTAAGGTAAGACATCCACCATTTGCAGCATAAGCATCAGTTAATATTGCAACCCTAACAGCTTGATATAAGTCATCAGTATCTTCATTGTTTTCTTCAGTTTTATCTGTTACATATCCACAAATATAAATATCTTGCACAGTCTGACTAGATGTTCTTAACCATACTGGAATATCAATATAATAGCCGTCGTCATTAGTAATATTCCAAGCAGTAGAATTTGTACTAGTCCACTCTGTAGCTGTATTTAAATGTGCGGTTGCTTGTAAAGTGCTAGTACCAGAACCAATAATACTTTCATTTGTGGCGGTGCCTGCTAGTGCGGCAGCATAAAAAGTGCTGCCCGCCTTAATTGTTCTACCTATTCCATTTGCGCCAGGTGTAAAATAAATGTTTTCACCATCAGTTGAAGATGCTGGAATAAGTTTACCAAAACTATAATAATGCCCAACATCCGCAGAATTAGACCAATCATAAATGCTACTTGGAGCATTTCCGCTTAAATAGCCTGTATTTTTTGCTAAATTATTTGCTTCACTTGCATTAGTAATTTCGCCTAATGAAATTTGAATATTCTCTGGCATTGTGGCAACCATTTGGATGCCAGCAATTTCTACTTCTCTTGCCATTGTAAACCAAGCATATGTAGATGTACCTAGCATAGCTATTGATAATAATAGCATAAGAAAAGCTGATAAAATTTTTTTATTAGTTTTCTTCTTCATACATCCATCCTCCCTCTTATAATTTTTTACTGTGTTTATACCTCATTTCTACTTCTTGTTGTTTACCTTTGTTAAAAGCTGTTTTATAGTCGCCAGTTAAGTAACCAGTAACTCGTCTTAATCTTTGAATATGATAACCGCCGCATTGAGGACATACTTCATTTAAATCATCTGTATATCCACAATCCATACAAGTATCACAAGGCACATTAATAGCAAAATAAGGTATATCTTTGTCCATAGCATATAATACAATTGTTTCAAGAGCCTCTAAGTTATTTTTTGCACTTGCATCAAATTCTACATAAGTAATGCAACCAGCTGAACTATATCCAGTTAACTGGCTCTCAATGTCTATTTTTTCAAAAGGAGATATTTGTTTCCATACTGGCACATGCATAGAATTTGTAAAGAAATCTTTATCACTTACATTTGGAATTTCGCCATATCTCTTCTTAAACTTTTGCATGGCAGTATATGCCAAATTTTCAGCCGGCGTATAATATACACCAAAATTCAACTTAAGTTCTTGCTTAAATGCTGCACACTTATCTTTAAATAATTGTTCAATTCGTTTAGCTAATTCCATACCTTTTTCTGTTGTATGATCACAACCAATTAAAATTTGTAATGCTTCAGCTAACCCTAATTGTCCTATAGCTAGTGTGCCATGTTTAAGAGCACTTCTAATTCCTTCGGCTGGAATATATCCTTCCATTGTGCCATTTTCATACATAAATTTTGCGGAGGCTGGGTTTTGATTGCAGATAAACTCAAAGCGTTCAATTAACATATCTTTTGCATCATCTATTGCTTCACTAAGAATATCCATAAAAATAAGTGTCTTATCTGCATCTTTATTATTCTTTTCAATTGCTTCCATAGCCAAAGTAGGTAATATGATAGTCACGGGACAAATATTACCACGACCATCTTTCTTTTGACCTAGTCCATTGATATCATAACCATTGCTCGTGCGGCAGCCCATTGTACTAAAGTAAGTGGTAGGGTCATTAACATCGTATCCTGCGTTACCCGACCAATCAATATTTGCATAATTAGGATATAGTCTTTGACTAGTTGATTTCAGTGCTAATTTGAATAAATCATAATTTGGATCGCCAGGGTATTTATTTATTCCTTTACCTAATTGGAATATGCCACAAGGGAAAATTGGTGTTCTGTGAAACTTGCCAACACCTTTTATTGAGCCTTCAAGCAGTGCTTTAATTACCATTCTGCCTTCTGGTAAAGTACATGTACCATAATTAATACTAGTGAATGGTAACTGATTGCCAGACCTACTTTGCAGAGTATTTAGGTTATGATACATACCCTCAACTGCCTGTTGAGTTTCTCTAACTGTCATATCCATAGCATATTGATATGCTTTGTTAAAATATTTATATTCTTCTGATTCAATATTTAATTTTTTATCAAAAGGTTGTATATTATATTCATTTTCTTTATATAAATATTTTAAACCATCACAATAATGTTTATAAAAACTTTTTCTTACATAAGGAACCATAGTCCAGTCTAAATGTGTCGCGGAAACACCCGTCGATTCCTATGTTTCCATAGGGACTGACTATATCTTAACGAGTTAAAAACTCGCAAAACCCATTTCAAATTGCGTATCAATAGCAATTTTACTCTCCCGATGCGGAGATAGTCGATACAGGTTTATAATTATTTATATCAATAATCTCATTATTTAATATCCATCGTTTTTTCATTTTTTGATAAATAGGAATATGAGAATAGGTTCTTGTTAATACTCCTCTGAAACCATCTTTAGAATAATTTTTTCCATATTTATCAAAAGTTTCTTGTAATGTATGATTAACATAGAATTTCCTTGCTTCTAAAACTTGTTCTTCTGTTAATATAGCATTACCATTTTTACTTCCTGGATTAGCTTTTTGATGGCTATGAAGTTTAATATTTTCTTTTGTATAAACTTCATCCATTATTCCTTGCCATGCAGTGCCCTCCCAAATTTTTTGAAATGCAGAATAAGAAATTTTATCTTTAAACATTTCCCAACACTCTTGGAGTCTTAATTCTCCCATAGCATAAATTTCTCTAATTTGAACTACTTCATCATATGTTAATTTTGCTGCGGGATTTGCATCCCATTGATTTGATTCTCCACCAGCAGTTAAATTATATCCTTTATCAGGATTTTGAGAATCATACTGTTTAATATATTTTCTTTCTAATTTTCCTAATTCTTTTAAATTATTAGTAGAATCAATTTGTTCAATAGAGAAATTTTCTAATCCATATTTTCTCATAGATTTATATAAATGTTTTTTATTCTTTTCATTCCTACCTTCTGTAAGATGTTTGCTCCATCTATATTCTAAAGAACAAGTAGTTAATCCAATATATACTTTTCCATTTATATTATTTTTTATTTTATAAATTATCAAATATATCATCTCCTTTTAGGAGAGATTATTGAGATTAAATAATTATTTTCCCACGGGATTACCATGCATTTCTGTTTAGGCTTCCCCGTTAGCATATATACCATTTGTTTGGTGTATATATACCCCGTTGATGAGACGGAAAAGGTTTAACAGGCAGTGTTTAATCTACCAAACTGCTGCAATGATTGCAATTGAAAAATAACTGCAACCAATTGAAAAGCAGTATTAACACTATTGGCTGGTCTAATATCAGTTTGTCTAGTGTTAAAACCTTGGGCCAGCAATTTATCAAATGGGATAGACAGACAGTTATGCATACCTACTGGATAAGAATCTAAATCGTGTATGTAGATTCTATTATTAAGATGATTTTCTCTGCTTCTTTTACACATACAAAAATCAAGTGCATACTGTTTCATAAGTTCATTGGTAGCTTCACCGCGGCGCCCGCCAAATGAATATTCATCAACATTGGCATTTTGATTTTGTACATTAGATGCCTCAATCTTTTGTCCAATAATTTTAATTAGATTAGAGTTTTTATTTCTTTCTCTTGTTCTACTGTCACGATAAGTTATATACGCTCTAGCTACATCTTTTCTTTTACAGACATTAGTCCTTTTTCGACTAAATCTTGCACTTCTTCAACTGAATAGACATGATCACTAATAGTAAGCTCATGTTCAATATAAGTAGATATATTATTTGCTTTTTCTTGAGCATAATTACTTATATCTCCATCTACTGCGACAAAGGCTTTTAATACAGCCTCTTCAATTTTACTACGGTCAAACATTACTGTTCTTCCATCTCTTTTGATGATATATAACATATTTACCTCCTAAGATAATTATATAGTTTATAGGATTATAAATAATATAAAAAAACTTATTTTAATCTTGGTCAAAATTGCCCAATAATTCTTCTAACTTAGGGGCTAATTTATTAATATCATCATCTGAATTAAATAAAGTTTCATAGCTAAAATCAATTGTAGCAAAATCTTCTTCATCTTTTAAAAATCTTCTACATATTTCATGTACATCAGGGGATTGTTCTCTATTTAAGCATCTTAATAATCGTGTTTTATTTGATGCTTGTACATATACTGGTAAAATTTGCACCCTATCATCCGCTAACAGCATATTAATTCCATTTATATTAAAAACACCTACATTAACTTTATCCTCTGATAATGATTCAATTGGTGTACCATAATACCAATTTCTAAAAGAAGTGGCCTCTAACATAGTTCCATCTAAAACTTTATCTGTAAATTCTTCTTCTGTTAGAAAATAATAATCTACAGTATCTTGTTCATATTCACGCGGAGGCCTGGTAGTCGCGCTGACTATTTCATGTATATCAGCGTGACTTGCATACCATTTTTGTATTGTATCTTTACCAGCTCCACTCGGTCCAAATAATGCTAATATTTTATACATTGATTTTTATCCTTTCTGATTGCAAAAACATTTGTCCATCTGTTGTTATTTTATTTATTTTATATAACTGATGTGTTGCAGTATCTGCATAGGTTTTACCAATGAAGGTATCACTCTTTCTATAGCCAGTTATCATTAGTTTAGTACCGCGCTTAAACCATCCAGGTTCCACTACTTTTTTAGTTCCATCTGGTTGAATTTGTGATATCTGTCGCTTAAACATAGCATAAAACTCTTTTGTAAATTTAACACTAATAACACCAGTTGTAGTTAATAATGATATTGTTGACTTATTATCATTTTTACCAATTACTGTACCTACAATAACTGATAGTTTCCATAATGGTATATCTCTACCATTTTTTCTAAAATATCGAGCGGGTTCTGGTTCTTCTGGTAACTTATTAAAATCTTGTATACCAAATACTTCTCGTTCGATATGAGCTAGTTCATGTTCATTATAATAAAAACATAAACTATCCATTTCCCATTTTGATAATGAACCTAATGCATATTTATCCCAGCATTCTTTAAACAAAAGTCCATTATATTTTTGAAGCATTTCAATTTGATGTTCTTTTAAATATTCACGAGGAACATCCATTATTGCATCATATGCTTTTTTCCAACTTTTTTTACTTATAGTATATAGTTGTATGTTAGGATTATATTCTAAATCTATAATTTTTAATTCAGTCAACAAATCTTCAAAATTAAATAATGAATTTAATATTTCTATATTTTTTTCACTAAATACTACTTGCTCTCTATTACCTTTTATTTTATTAAACTTATATAACTCTACATAATTATTTAATTCTTCAGGTAACAATTGTTTTTCTATTAGAGAGTTAAAATTCTGAAGATTTAATCTAGTCTTTGGTTCGCATATTTGAGATATATAATATCCCATACTAGCTTTCCTGATATCAATACCTAAGTCCGCCGCCCATTTTTTATCAATGTTATCAAAGGCTCCACCCTTAATTAATGCAATCATAGCGGGTTTTTTTAATTTGATTTTATTCATAAAATCTTTGATAGATACATAAGGTCTATTCTTATAAATCTGCTCAATAATTTCATCATTAATATTTGTTAGTGGTTTAAAACCATACATAATAACATTATTTTCAACATCAGGCTCAAAAGTATATCCAGATTTATTTATATCCAATAATGATACTTGTACACCTTGTTGCTGAATTACACCAATAGCTTTTGCTATTTTTTCATAGTTTGTATTTGCGGATTTCTTTTCATCTTCTTCATCATCAGCATTATCTTCAACAGCTAAATCTGCATCTTCTATTGGTTCTTCCTCTATTGATGCACTATTAACTATTAAACAAGCGCAATTCCAATATATAGGATTCCACTTAGTCGCAATATAGGCGGTTTGATAACCTATGATGGAATATGCTAGTGCATGTATGACAGAAAAGCTATATCCCATTTGAGGGCCAATCCCACATTCCCATATATATCTACCTATTGCTGGAGACGATGCTTGCTTAAATACCTGCTCTCTCAGAGTCGGTATCTTATTCATCTGTTTTTTTCCAACTATTTTTCTAGCCTTATTTGCATCAGCTAGTGAAAAGTTACATAAATGTTCATCCATTAACATCTGCATCATTTGCTCTTGGCTAGGAGGCACTCCAAATGATTTTTCAAAATATGGTTTAATATATTCTACTTCTTGAGAAGATAAACCATATCGTTTCATTTCATCATACCATAAGTTAATATTATTCTTATAACGAACATATTTATTCATAGGCGTTTCTGCACCTTTTTCAGCAGTCATAAGTCTCATTAATCCATTACTATCTGTAAGCTCTATGATATTTTTAGGTGCGATTTTCTTCGCGGCTTGCGAACCTACATCAGAATCAAACTGGAATAGATTTATAACTGAACCGGTTCTAATTGCTTTCCATGCTGGTTCATAATCAAGTGGCATAACATTAGGATGAAAATATTTATTATATATTTCTCTAATACTTAAATCTTTTTCTAATTGTCCATATTTCTGAAGTAATTTAATAGCCTCAAGTAATTTGTCTTGCACATCTGTAACCAAGAAGTCATACTTTGTCATCGGTTTTATCTTATATTTCTATAAGTCCTGACTATATCTTACTCATTACAATAATGAGAACACTATTTCGAGTTGCGTATCAATAGTAACTCTACTCTCCTTCCGGGAGATAGTCGATTGGCATTTATGTTAAATTATTCTTTCCAAGTTTTATTATTTATAATATTTCTAATTGAAGTAGCACTTATTTGAGGGTAAAGTTTATAAAGCTCACTATTAGAAATTTTTTCTTCTTTGCTTAATCTTCTTATTTCTCTTACATCATCCCAAGTTAATTTTGCTCGACCATTTAATGGACCTTGTTTACTTAAACTTGAATGATAATGTTTTAATTCTGGAGTAAATACTTCTGGCATTACTAGTTTATATTTATTACCTACATATATATTCCAAAAACTCCACTCATCTTTAAAAATATCTTTATATTTTTCATAAGCATCTCTCCAATATACTTTATTTTTATATTGATTTCTTAATTCAACAACTTCATTATAAGTTAATTTATTATTAGAAGTAAATTGATTAGAAAATTCTAAATTAAAAGGATAAATTCCAACATGAGGTTTTATATTTAAATATGTTTTATCTAAATAAATTTGTTTAAAAGCATCATAACTAATTTTTTCAGAAAATTTTTCATATAAAACATATTCAGGAATATTTCTATGGTCTTTAATATATTGAGCTTCTTCATTTGTTAATTTAGAATTACTATTTTCTTCTCCAAATTTTTGAATTCCTGTAGCACCATTAAAACCACCTTTTGCTACATTATATCCATTTGGAACCAATGTATTTTTTTCTTTAATTAACTCTATTTCTTTTAAAGAGGCTTGTTCTAAACTTAATCCTTCAAACAATAATTCAAATTTAAAATTTTCCACTCCATATTTTTTTATTGCTTTACAAATTACCATATTTGGACTATTACAATTTCTATGATTACTCCATCTTTTTTTGTAATCATTTGTAATTCCAATGTACTGTTTTCCATTTTTTAAATTTGTTATCTGATATACATACATATATTTGCTCTCCTTATTTATTTTTTATTAATCATATTTTTTTACCCTCATAAATAAATAAGAATTACAAAAGAATAATTTAACAATTTAGCCCAGGATTACCTTCAACTTTACTTGCTAAGGCTCCCCTGGCAGCTGCATAGGTATTTTTTACTTACTCTATTTAATATAGATGCCTATGCAACCCCGCTGATAAACGGTTAAGTGTTTACAGGCTAGACATTCGTTAACCTGCTGCTTCTGCATCATGCAACTCATATTGAGTTATTACATCACCACGCGGCGTTCGCATAAAGCAAGCATACTCATAAGGATCTTCATCAAAAAAGATTACACCAGAAGCATGTGAACCTCTACTTACTATCAATCCAGAAATACCTAACATAATATCTAATAAACCGGGATATTTTGCAACTTCTGCTAAAAATGTTGTATTTGGCTTTCTATCTTTTTCTTCATTTCCATATACTAAATCATTGATGCTGTATACAAAACCTCTTTCTTGTGGTACAAGAGAGCTAATATATTGTGCAGTATCAATATCTATTCCTTTAGGGAACTGCTCAGACCGATACCCGCTACATGCAATCTGAATTGCCCTTTTAGTAGAAGCTGTACCAAAAGTAGCAACTAAAGTAGCACCAAAGTATTTTCTTGCTATTGGACTTATATCTTCTTTAAAATGCTTTGCTCTATCTTTACTGATTTCATTAATTACTTTTGGCCTCTGGCTTGGTGAAATGTCAATATCTATATCTCCAAGTTCTTCTCTAGCTTTATTGAGATATCTCCAGAAAGGCAATCCCCATTCCAGCGGGTCTAATTGAGTTACACCCAACAAATAATGATTCAATCCAGAACATGAACTACCTCTTCCAGCACCAACAAGTGAACCAGCTTCCCATATTTTATCTATATAATGCGAAAGTGTAATAGGATAACTAAACATATTAGTTTCCAATTTGTCACCTATTGTCTTTTTTATATCCGCCTCTTCTTCAAGTCGGTCTATATACTTTGTTTCATATTTATTAATTTCTTTTAGTTTATCTACACATTTATTTACCCAATATCTATCATAATTATTATCTGATTCATATAAAGACGATAAAGTTGGATACTTATCTTTAATTTCTGGCGGCGGACACTGCTTTTGTATCTGCGGAATATCTACTGTAGGGATATGTTGCTTATGTCTTAAATCATAAACTTGTATCTTTTCCCATACTTCTTTTGAGTTCTCAAAAGCTTCATCAACTATTTGCTCTGCCTCATCACCGAACGCCGCCTTCATATGCTTTAATATATCTTCATTATCTTGCAAATAAGCATACTCATAAAAAGCATCTACTTCTCTATCACCATTTTTTGAGTTAAGAAAGTTTTTATGAATTGCTCTATCTTCTTTTGTTAAATAATGGCTATCACAATTTATTAAAAACTTTATATTTAATGCTTCTGCTATTGAGTATAATTTTTTATTTACTTCTATTTGCTCTTCAGACGCGCTCGGTGGTAGTTCAATATAAAAATCATCGCCAAATAATTCTTTACAATTATTTAAAAAATTAATGATGTTTTTGTAAGTTTCATTAGCTTTTACACTATCACCAATTGCTCTATATGTATTCAATTGTATTACCGATTGAGATAACTCTCCACCAATACAAGCAGTGGTTGCAATTAAATGCCCTGGATTCTTTTTAATGACATTCGCTAATTCAGATTTTAAAGTAGGCACTCTTTCCATTTTACCGACTTTAAAACTTTGCATCCAAGACTCAGAAGATAATATTCTTAATTGCTTATGTCCTATTGCATCTTTAGCTACAAGAATAAAATGATAAAATTTTTGTTTACTATCACGGGTATCTGTAAGATAGATTTCATTTCCTATTGCTATTTTAAAATCAGGATATTTATCTTGAATTCTACATACCTCCATAGATGCAGATAAGCATTCGTGATCGGTAATACCTATTCCTTTCATATTTAAATTAATAGCTCGCTTTACTAAGCCTTCTACAGTATTAATACTGTCAATTAGGCGGATGTTTGAATAAGTAGTATGCGCGTGTAAATCTATATATCTTATATTCTGCAACATATCTCAAACATTTCCTTTCATTTTTATAATTATATTATATCATAATTATTTTAATTTTTCAAATTTTTGCAATCTTGTTAATGCTTTATCATAATATTCTTTATTTAATTCGCACCCTAAGTATCTTCTATTATTTTGTGCTGCAACTAATAATGTGGAACCGCTGCCAGCACAAGGGTCAAATATTAAGTCACCTTCATTAGAATTGTCTAATATTAATTCTTTAATTAGTCCATGATGCTTTTCAGTTGGATGGATGCGATTAGTGCCACCCCAGATAGGATATCTAAATACTGTATTTTTACAATGTGCATTAAAAGTACCTTTACTCTTTCTAAACCAAATAGCATTTTCAATACCACTTAAATATACATATTGTCCATTGGATGGTACAGGATTAGTTTTTTCCCATATTAGCTGTCTACAAGTTCCTTGTTTAGCCTGTTGTTTGGCGCCAAAAAAAATGCTAATCTCTGATATTTGCTCTCTAGAACACCAAATGATAATACTAGATTTAGCAATACGATAGCACTCTTTTAAAAATATATCTAGCGGGAAGGTAACGATATCTGCCTCCCCGCGGTCTAAAATAAATAAGCCATTTGATTCTCTTGAAATAACACCATAAGGTATATCAGTATGTATTAAATCAACTGAATTAGATGGCATAGTTTTCATATATTCTATACAATCAGTATTTATAAATTCATTCATGCTTTTCCTTCTTTATGTATCCAATGCATTATAGTCTGAGTATATGGTTTGGTAAAGTCCCAATAGAACCAAGCATATGCTTGCACACCCGCTTGTGGAATATTAAAATCTCCATTTTTAAAACAATTAATTCTCTCTACATAAGCATATATATCTGTTGGCGGGCATTCGCTAAATATTTTATTGAATCTAGATTGTCCTTCTATAAACTGTAGTCTACCAAACATTAGCACGCCTTTTTTGGCAAGACCTAGAGATTTCATACAAAAACCTTCTATAACACTAAATGGCGGATTCATAATAACATAATCAATATCTTGTGTAAGAGGATATTCATCTGATAAGAAATCAAATTCTTTACCTGACATAATAAGTAAATTATCATCATGCGCTCTCTCTTGAATATCTGATGCAACTATTTTGGCTTCTGGTTCGTAAGCTAAGATACCTTGCATCATATGGCCTCCGCCAGCTGCAGGTTCAAGGATTACTTGTTTTTTTAAATTTAACTGTAATATATTCAAAATATTGGTAACTTCTTTTGGCGGAGTGGCATAATAATCTAATGCTTCTCTTTCTTTATTGTTTTTATCATATCCGCTATATAAACCTTTTTTGCCATATGAACTTCTATTCATTTGACTTCCTCACATTAATTAAACAAGATTTAGCAACAGTAAGCGCTGCTTGATGTGCTTCTTTGCTAGTGCCTACACATAAATCCTCTAAAATAGTAATTTGAGTTTTTGGACATATTTTTCTTAACAATAGTGCATTACTAATTACACATATGTCAGTACAATAACCAATAATTTCAATTTCATCTGGTATATTAGCAATATTATTTTCTGTAATTAATCTTTCTATTTCAGCTGCATCGTACAAGTCCATCATAAAAGCATGTTTTAGAATAATACTTTCACAAGCAGCGACTGGTACCATAATAGCGCTGCCATTAGTATTTTCAATGCAATGTTTAGGTATCTGTTGCATTTCTATTGTATTATCAGTAACCGTATGATAATCTTGTGTAAACATAACTAATTTACTTAGTTGTGTTGAACTTCTAAAATCTTCTACATATTTTTGGATTGCGAGCAGTGTCTTTTGAGCCGCTTCAGAACCAAGTGTGCCGTCAATAAAATCTTTTTGGACATCTACTACTAACAAAATTTTCATTATCAATTCTCCTTTATTCCAATTATTTCTCGTAATCTGTCTCTACAACTATAACATATAACTCGTGGTGCATCTATTATGCGCCCGCATATCTCACATTCATATACAACTTTAGGTTGTGGGAAATTGGGTATTGTTGGCAGTGGTTCTTGACTATTCGTACCAGGACAGGCATACACTGCTACCACCCAATCTTGTAAAGGATTATAATTGTCTATATTTGTTGTTTTCCAATTTTGAAAATTATCTATATTTGTTTTCTTCATAACAATGCTACCTCAATATAACTAAATTTTTACTAGATCTTGTCGCAGCGGTATATAGAGCTCTTCTATGCTGCTCTGGGTCAAAGGGAAAAGATTCTTCAAGAACTAATACTTTATCCCATTCACTACCTTGAGCCTTCCATGCTGTAATTGCATAACCATAGGTAAATTCAAGTGGTTTGCGAGGTTCAAGTATTTTACTATGTTTAATTTTATATAATATCTTCCCATCTATATCATAATTACCTGTAATAATATTTGCTTTATCCATAATCAATTCGTGATAGGTTTCTCCATTATCATTAATAAAGTTACCGCAAATAAAAGGTATTTGTGACTGTTGATCATTAGTTAGCATATAATCTGGAATAGTAAAAATGCCTTCATAAAAATCTTGTAATGTACCTATCATACCATTAATTAAAGGTGCATTACCAGTAGTATCAAATCTTTCCCATTCATTGTGTAAACAAATTAATTTATCCCCTTTTTCAATTGGTTCGGTGAAACCTTTATGCTTACGAATATACTTATTCATTTCATTTCGTTTAGCATTAGTGAAAGTAATTACGATGTCTGCCCATTCTAACATTCCAAAAGATAATTCTGACATTTTACCTACATACGCATCATTTCCATATTTACCAAAAGATAATTGAGTTCCTGTGCGGATGGCGGTTGCTACATCTATAATGCCGCTGTCAGTCCCCTGCCGCATGATTTCTGTTAATTTAGCATGCGGGTTCTCTAATAGCCCATTATCTTCACTTTTTACGGGCGGTAACTGCGCATCATCACCTAAATAAATAGTATATACATTATAGAAACCCATTAACATTTCTACCATGTTTTTTGGTACCATAGAACATTCATCTACAATAACAATAGAATAAGGTATTTCTTTTACAGGTGTATGTATAAAAGTACCATTAGGTAATTGATGAGTATTATAAAGTAGCTTATGTAAAGTCATTACATTATCATTACCCTTTTTCCGAAGGACATCCGCCGCCTTACCAGTATATGTTGCATATACAACTTTATCTGGATCTACATGCATGGCGGCAATAGCAAATTTAACTAGACTTGATTTACCAGTACCAGCATATCCCGCAATTGTTGTATATTTTTGATGCTCTTGCCATCTCTTTAATATAATATTTAATGCTTCTTCTTGCTTTTTATTAAGTTCCATTATAAAATCTCCACTTTTTTATTCTTTGTAATTATATTATAACATAATTTTTAAAAATTTGCAATATAAAAAACCGCAATAGAAAATTCTAAAAGTGATTTTAGTTTCATCTATTGCGGCATTCACCCTTCTGTTCAGTCCAAGCAACTAGAATAAATTCCACACATTTGGCGATACAACCTCATAATCAATTAATTGCAATTGAGGATACTGATTACCTTGCCATTCATTAATACAACATTTACATACTACATTCCATGTATTAAACTTTAATTCTGGTCCAGTAAGCGATTCAATCATTTCATCTGATGCCCCAAAAACAACTATTGATACTTGTGAATTAGGGATATCTATTTTTATTGTATTATTTTTCATTATTCTTACATTATCTGATGTAACATTTAATTTTTCAATAGCAATATAAGGTCGTTCAAAATCTTGTCCAATAAAGTTATTCATTTTACCTATATCAAGAATAATATTTTCATCTATATTATTAAGATTAAATATATAGTCTACATAGTATATAGTATCATTAATACCTTTAGGCATATTTTCTTCTAGTGTCTGCACAAAATCATTTATATCTTGTACCGGTACACTTAAACCAAAAGCATTTGCATGACCCATTGTATATTCAGTAAGACCTGTTGCAGCACATATATCTTTAAAACTCTCTAAGCCAGTTTTAGTATATCCTCTAGCTGAACCTTTATAGCTATCCCCCACTCTTGTTAAAATAAATACTGGTCGCTGATATTTTGCCATCATCTTATTTGCTGCTAATCCAGCGACGCCAGATTCAATTTGACCGGGCTCTAGTATAAATGGTAAGAAGCTAAGTTTTAATAACTCTGGGTTATTTTTTAGTTCTTGTTCAAGCAGTTCCATTCCGGCAGTTTCCGCCTTAGTTTGCCTATTTTTAACATTAGTACAAGTTCTTAATGCTTGTTCTACTATTGTTTCTGTGTCACCTGGTTTATGACCTCTTTTAGTAGAGTCAACAACTTCATATGCGTATTCATTAAGCATCGCAGCAAATACTAATTGTTTTTCTTCTAAAGTACCACTACGACAAATGGCATTAATAAATGGAACAATAAAAAAACTTGCCCCCATTGGAGTAATCGCCATTTCAGTTGACTGATAATCACTTTTTGATAAACTATATGATTGTTTAGTTGCCATTTCTTTTATAAAGGGATTGAATAAAGCATAAATATCTTTAAATCCTTTGGTGATTAAACTGCGGGTTTCTAAACTTTGAAGTGACATCATATCACCACATAGTCCAAGTGCAACTAAATCTAAAAATAAATCCGCTACTTCATCTGAAATAATACTGCATACTTGATATACTACTCCAACCCCACTTAAATCTTTATTTTCATAAATGCCTATTTGATTATTGCAAATAACTATTGAATCATTAAAAGTTATATCAGGGTTTTCAACTTCATGGTGGTCCATGACAATACAAGATATATTTAATGTTTCAAGCTGTTTTAATTGTTCTATATCATTACTGCCCGCATCTGGAACTATAACTGCGGCAATAGTATCAGCATGAGTTACAATATTGTCAATATGGTCAGATAAACCATGTTGTTTTCCTTCGTGAAATAAAAATTTAATTCTATATTTTACCCAAGAGCCATAATATGTTGTACAGAAATTCATAAAAAATGCTGCTGATGTAAAGCCATCACAGTCACTATCCACAATGCAGACTAGATACTTTATATTATCATGTCTTAATACATCTATAGCTTTTTCAATGGCGGCGGCGGCCTTTTCAGCGCCATGCAAATATATATAATCTTGCGGCGGCACTTCACCGTTAACTGCCTTTAGATATTGTTTAAAATCTTTAATACCCCTATTATACAATATCTGTTCTATTGTACTATTTTGTTTTTCTTGTGTTAAATTTTTTATTATCATTTTCCATTACCATCCAATCTATTATTATATAGTTCTATAAATATATCTTTTCCTCTATCAGTAGGACTATCTTTATAATTTAATAAATTTTGTGTATCAAAAATAAAACTAATATTAACATAATTGCCATATTTTTTATTTATCATTTGTAATTTTTTAACCCAGTTTTGATATTCAGCATCGCCAATAGTTTGATACTGCCTATCAAAACCAATAATTATATCTTTAACGCCAAGTCTATTAAGTATGGCAAATTGATTCCAAGACAAATTGCTACCGCACACAGCCACGCTGATGTCATTATTCGTTCCAAACATTGTAGCATATTGTAATGTAGACTTCTCTGATTCAAAGACCAATACTCTTTTAGTTCTTTGTATTGAGTCCAAAGAAAAACATAAATTATAGCAATTGCCTCCAAGAGGATGGTTATATTGTTTACCATCAAGTATAGCAGGTCTATATTTTCCATATTTCTCCGCGTTCTCCTTTACTAAAGTTCTTTCTCGTATTCCAATTAAATTACCATACATATCATAATGTGGAATAACTATACCATGATATACTGGATCGTAACAAATTCCTCTTTGTTCCATAATATCTCTTGATATGCCATCTTCTATCCACGGTTGAATAATTGGATGTGGTAAATATTTTAAAATATTTTTATCGTAGATTGGAGGTTCTATTATTTTTGGTGGAGTATATATCGCAGTAGTACTGTATCTTTTTAAAATATCCCAATCTTGTAGTGGTTCCTGCAAATCCCATACTGCGGGTGCTTCTATTTCATCAACAATACCAAAATAAACTGCAACTTTAGTAACGCACCACGGTAAAGTATGTTCTACATTATGTTCTCTATTTTTTACCCTTTTGTATAAATCATAAATGTCAAAGCTGTCGCCGCAATCAGTGTAGCAGTGAAAAAGTTGCGTCTCGGGGTAGTAATATAATTTATGACTCTGGCCACAATGACATATAGTTTTACAAATAAGTACACCATTTTGCTCTTGTGGCTCTCCGCCTAATTCATTAACCAAATCTGCAACTTGTGCAATTGTTAATTCTCGTTTAATTTTATCTTTATCATACATATTTTAAGTTACCGTTATCATTAAATCTTCTAATTCAATTACTTCATAATTATACTTAGTTGCAAACATTGGTTCAACTCTACAAATACCTCTATTACCTCTACACCATAGATAAATACCTTTCCAGCGTCCTCTTCTATTTTTATATATTGAGATTTTTATTGTGGGTTCCTCTAATCCTCTATTTTGTATAATAGGGGCAAGTTTTTCTCTATCTTGTTGAGTTACTTCTAGCATAATCATACCAGTATCTATTTTCCTTAATACTTTTACTTTCATAAAAGAGTAGACTATATCTTCATCATGTACAATATTATTATTGTATTTAGATGCCCCACACTTCCATTTTATATAAAAATGTACTCCGCGCTACCGGATAGTCGTTGAACCTTCCTCTGTTCGAGGCTTGGCTGCTGATTGCCCAATCTATTAAATTTTCAAACTGTCATACTTGATTTTATTTCATATCTATGTTGTAGTTTTAATAGCTCTAAGGGTTTTCCAGCAGTTCATGGGGTAATAATCATTTAATATTTCTATTAAAGACGACTGTTTCTAAAATTGTAAAAATTTCATATTTTCTATCTAAATGAATATCAACACTATCGTATAATTGTTTTAAAATTTGATATGGTTTTTGTATACCTCCACATCTTATATAATAATTATTAGTATTATTATCTCTTCTTTTTTCTAATTTATTTGAAATATTCAATATACTATTAATCCATTCTAAAGTTTCTTTTGTTCCTTCTATACTTATTCCAAATTCATTTTGTTTTGTTTGGAATATAGAACCATCACCATCAAAATATCCTAAAATGTATGGTAATGCAAAATTATTATCAATCTTAGGAGGTTGTAAAGTAAGACTTTTTCTTGGGGTAACTCCTATATTAGATAAATCTTCAGACATTTTTATACTGTTAATTGTAATTTTACTCATAGGAGTATTATTTGAAAATCCTTGATTTTGTATATGGTCTATTATCTGTAAAGAATCTCCTTTTACAAATTTTTTAAATTTTTCTAAGTGTTCTCTATCTTTTCGATGAATATTAATTACAATAGATGCGTTAATATCTCGTTGATAATTACAACCATCTGCAGCAATAAAACCAAGCCAATATGCTTTTTCTGCTGTATCAATATTTTCAAATATGTTAATATCACATTGATATTTTCTATTAGTATGGTCTAATACTATATTATTTTCTTTTAAAACTCTTGAAATAACAGTTTTAGATACTCCAAAATATTCTCCTAACTGTCGTGTTGAATAATTTTCTTTTTGATACTTATGTATCATATCCTGTAATTGTTCTTGTGAAAATATTACTTTTTTCATCTTATTTATTCTCCTTTTAAAATAGATTTAGGTTTTATTCCTATATCTATTTTAAAAGATTATTAAGATGCTTTTAACAATTTTGTCCAATCAGCGATTGATTTAGCTCCACGCAATAGATTTTGATCAGGGGTTTCAGATGCCACGTAATCGCTATTTAATTGAGTCGCAGACATAATAAATACATTATACTGTACACATATATCCTTCAGTCTAATACTCATCATAAATAGAATGTTATCTTCTCTAAGACGGACGCCGCCTGAACGCTTTGTAATTTCTTCCAAAACTTTCATACTTGTATGAAGATAATCAAGGAAGATATAAATAACACCCCTATCACGAATATTTTTCTTTACTGTATTTTCGACATCTTGTAAACTAAAATCTGGTAAAGATTCAAAGTAAAGTGAGCCAGCTTTAATAATTTGAGCAGCTTGCTTTACTCTTTCATATTCCCCTACATAATATTGACCTGTTAAAATATGTTCTTCATCAACACCACTAATAAAAGCGAGACACATTGTTTGCACTTCTGACAAATCTTGCTCAGTTGCTATATATAATGTTGGTTGAGCAACACCCGTACTTTTCCAGCATTCTTCCTTTAAATCCCATATCTGATTACAGCCAATATAACAGGCATCCGCCACCATACTTCTTGACTTACCTACACCTGTGGCAGCTGACCTTAAATAAAATTTACCTAATCTTGCTCCTCGTGTGATTGTATTAATATAAGGTCCAAATAAAGGATAACCAATCTCTGGGCACTCTTTAAATTTTTCTATTAATTCTTCTATTCCTGTGCCCATTTGTTCAGATTCTTCATCTGCCAAATCAGCATATTTTAATTTAATGTTATCTATTTTATCATCAATTTTCTTTACTATATCTACAAGAGTAGCATTATCAAGCCAATCTTCTTGTTGCTGTTGTTTCTTAACATCTAATTCATTAGGGTTATATACAAATGTTAAATCCATTCCAAGAGATTCATATCCGCGAAGTAAAGACATCTTTTTTAATCTTTGATAATAATAATCAAATGCTTGGGATTGAGCATTCTCTTTACATGTTAAGATGTATTCACCACCCTTATTTTGATCATAAATTGCTTTCTTATTAGGTCGTTGTGATAAGTAATCTTCTATTGTTTCAAGAGATAATGACTTACCACCTAAATGCCAAATATTATACATTGAGCCAAAAACAATTCTATGAAATTCATTAGGAAAATCATCTTCACTAAAAGTATATTTATCTTCATTATCTAATAATGAAGGATTTAAAAAGATATTACCTATGACTTGAACAATTGCAGAAGTATCTACAAATTTAGTTTTCATTATTATCTCCTTCGTTATTTAATGATTTAAATATTTTATGCGGCGGGCGTTGTGGCTGAGGCGGTTTAATAGTTACTGTAGAAGTTTGCACTTTTGCTAATTTATCAGCGCCTAACATAGCTCGCTGTTGTGCTTCCCATATCTGGTAATAATAATCATAGGCCTCTTGATACACATAAGGAATAATACCAATGCCGCCATTACTTTTGGCAGCATCATTCTTTTTAACTTCATAGAAATAAATTAAAGTTGTTTTCATTCCTTTTAAAGTATATCCTTTATTAAGATATTCTTTAATCTGTTTTTTTATTAAAACCCAATTCGCTTTCTTACCATATATCTTACTAATACAATCATTCAATGCTTTTGCGTCAGGATCTTTTTCAGTAGAACCAGTCATAGGTATTAGTTCACCTTTTGGAAAGCATTTTTGATGTGCATAACGAGTTTTACTTGCTTTTACGCCTTGTATACTATTTAAATCAAATGATTCTCCACATACTACACATTTTACAATATGTTTTGCCATTTTTCTTATTTCCTTTTTTATAATATTTTCCTTATAAGAATATTATAACATAATTTTTTAAAAAAATAAAATGCGGCAACCGCCTAAGCAGTTACCGCATAATCTATTTTTACAGTTGTGAAATTAAATCTTCTTTTATTTCTTCATTAATCAGATGAATTAACTCAACTTGGTCTATTGTTGCTTCAGATACTTTCTTACCTTTTCCAAGATATTTAGTAATAACCTGTGAGATAAGTGGACCGAACTTATCTTGGTCAGCTGCCATTAGTTTGCTAATCATTTCTTTACAGTTTGTCATTTCAACAGAGTAATCATAATTCTGTGCTATTTCAACAGTTTCTCTTTCATTTGTTACAAACTTATTATTTAATTCAGCAGCTTCTTTATCTATTGCATCTTGTACTGCTTGTACAAGTGCTTCATAACTCATTTCGCATTCAGGAGCCATATACTTAAATCTACTTCCAGTATCAACACTATTATCTGTTGAACGAAGAATGAGTTTTACTTTTGCCATACCTCCATCTTCATATTTTTCAGTATAAGCATAAATATCTGCTAAGTCTTTTGCGATATTATTAAAAGTATTTGCGCAAGATGGAACAGTTTGATTATATTTTGTACCATCTTTTCTTGTAAATTCTTTATCTTTATCATGTGAAATGAAAAATACTGCATACCCCTGTGAAGTAATTGCTCTTATTGTTTCAGAGAACTCTTTTTTCAGTAAATTCCAACCAGAGCCAAAATTACCCGCTGCGGCAATAGAGTCTACACCTTTTTGTGAAAGAATATACTTTTCTACCATTTCGCCTGCTATATCTACTGTATCAAAGATAATAACTTTGAATTTTTCTTTTACTTCAGGTTTCTTTAATTCCCTACATACTGATTTAACATCACCCCAAGACGCTATATCTACTGGAAATACCCCAGGTAATGCGCCATAACCTTTTTCAAAGGCAAGGAGCAGCGCACCCCCCGCCCTTGTAGCTAAAGTTGTTTTTCCAGACTTAGCAGGCCCATAGAGGTAGGTTATATAACCAGAAAGGTCACGAGAAACTTTATGCGGCTGTATAGCCAATAAATCTATAGCCATTTCCTACCTCCTATGCATTAGAACAACTGAAAACTTTCGTTCTTAACACTTGTTACTGTTGCTTTAGGCGCTGATGTGTTATCTCCAAAAGGAAGTTCATTCTTGCTATTCTGATACTCAACTGCACGGTTCTTTTCAGCTGCAAGTTTAATCTCTCTATCAGCCTTAGCTTTCTTTACTTCTTCAATTGAAAGAAGGTCACCCTCTTCACCGAATGAATAAGGAACGCCCGCCATATTGTCAATAACAACTTCTTTTCTTGTCTTTGTTACCTCTTTAACAATAGGTTCGCCCCAAGCAGACTCTTCTTCAATTCTAACAGAAGAATTTACATTATTTATATGTCCAATTGCCTTTACGAAGTAAGGGCCTTTATCTAACTCGCCCAGAATGAAATCAATACCTTTAGGATTGTAAAGGTTAAACTTCATAGGCAAAATTTCTTTTCTAAAGTTAAATACTGCACCTTCAAGCTCAAGGAAACGAGGGGTATGATTTTCTTCATCCTCTTCATGCTCAATACCCTTTGTGAACAGAACATCAGCTTCAACCTTATTACGAGCTTCAACATTTGCATCAATAGATGATACAATTGTTACAAAACCGCCACTATAGATTCTTGCTGAAACAAGTTCCCAATCAGTAGTGCCATTTCTATTTGTATAGAAGTCATTAAGGTCAAGTGAAGTATCTACTTTTACCTTAATTGCGCCCTCTTTACCAGAATTCATAACTGTTTTATTTTCAGTGATAATAGTATTAAGTGCAGTATATGTTCTATTTTCAGAACCAGCCTTTGTAGTAGGAGTTACATAAGTATAATCGACTTCTACAATATTCTGTGCATCTTCATCAACTTGTACTTTAAGTTTTCCACCGATATAACTCTTACCAAAATTAGGATTAGGAGTTCCATCAGGTTTCTTTTCTGACTTTACTGTTTTAATCTCAAGTGAATGCTCATAAACATAACCCTGAATCTTTACGCTATTTAACATCTTATCTTTCATATCTACTTTTTCCTTTCAAAATAACTTTTTTCTTAACTTTGTATAATAATTATATCATAATTTTTTATTTTTGTCTATTCGGCATCATTATGATAAAATATTAATTCTTCCGCATAAGGAAGTGTTTTTATAAAATCAACGAACTGATGCCACTCTGATAACTTGTGTTTTGACCTCCAATGAACTATGTTTCTTAGCACTTCATAATTAGCTGTCCATGTTCTAGTCTGTAGCCAACTTTCGGGAAGAAGTCTAATTAATTCCTTCCAATATCTAATATCTTTAGTTTCAACATAGCGTTGACGAAGTGTTTCACAATGGTCAATTACTTCATCCCATATATCATCTGTATAATCATCAATATTATAAGGTTCTCTATCAAAAACCTTCATATTTTCATAATCATCCATTTCAAAACATTCTTTAGTTATTGGTGTACTAGCTAGTTTATGCATTGTACTAGTAGAATTTGCGGTTGTTCCTATCTTGTAGGTATCCAGCTCCTTCCAGAGGTATAACGGGCAGGTGAGGTCGATTGTAACAAAGATTTGACGAAGAAATTTAGAGTGCGGAGGCCCGCCTTTAATCAGTCTTTGAGCTAGGTCTAAATCTTTTTCACCAATTATAAAGGTACTGCCATTACCACACCAGTTTGGATCGTACTCACAATCTTTACATTGTTTATTTTCTGCAAAACAATCTAAATGACTATCACTTTTAGCCCAGCTTTCAAGCGGATTCCTCATTCCTCGTAATGCGCCCTCAAAATTAAATACCTCTGCGTGTTCAAATTTCATCTTCGTCCTCACAATTCCATTGACTTACCAATTCCACTGCTCGTATTATAACCAGCATTAACGCTATTAAAAAGTTTAATATAAGTAGTTTCTTTCTCATTTAATTCTTCCTTTTTGCAACTGTCTAATAATTCAAAAGTAAAATTCCATATTCCATATTTTTGCATAGCATTATATAGTTTATTTGATGCGGGAGTGTCTATTCCGCAGCCGCATTTACAATGTTCCTGCCAACGCTTGTTAACATCGACAGCCTGTCCCACATAACACTCGCCAGTAGGTATATAAGTAATTTTATAAATACCAGTAACAACTTTATCACCTAATACTTTGGATGATAATGTTTTAAGCGGTTTTTGTATATATGTTTGCCATAATAACATA
>Ga0247608_10000150_pt1 | contig 135063 bp, 183 predicted proteins | sample 176DNAGHGlowgp2_FD_193490 | JGI IMG/M metagenome (GOLD analysis project Ga0247608, IMG submission 193490) | Sheep rumen microbial communities from Palmerston North, Manawatu-Wanganui, New Zealand - 1766 DNA GHGlow gp2 | ecosystem: Host-associated > Mammals > Digestive system > Stomach > Rumen...
TTTCAAGTCTTTGCATTTCATCGGATCTCTATCCCACATTTTGCTTCCGGTACTCCGAGATGCTTGTCCAGAATATCCTCAATATCAGAACGTCCTTCAGGCTTCCAAGCCGGATGAGCATCTTTGAACGTCTTAGCGATGTTGTCTATCGATTCCTTGCAGAGGTTCAGAGGAACCTGAATGTCGTGATCAGGCGCTCTCATCTCTTCAGCGAACTCGATTCCATCAGACATTCCGCAGATGTAGCCCTTGACGCCCTGAAGGATCCACTTCGGATCTGCGTTCTGCTGTTCTTACTGTTCGATGAAGTCGAGAATCTTGTTCGCGAACTCGTTAACTTTTGCTTCTGCTGTTGTCATATTCTATTCTCCCAAGTAAGATACGCCGTTCACGTAGTAGTCGCAGTTGTGCACAGCGAAATTGTGACACTCGTTCAAGAATTCATGAAGCTGTCTAGGAAGAACGAACTTGAGTTCACCACGTTCGTCGTCTGCGCCTTCGAAAGTAACTTCGAAGCTTCCTGGCTCGGGTACTGGCTCATCTTCAGTGTTGGTGAAGTCGACGAGTTCCAGACCATCATACTTCTGAAGGAAGAAAAAGTCTTTCTCGCCAATGGCAGTTCTGCCGTGATGTCCCATCAAGCACTCGTTCTTTTCGAGTTCTGGTGCGAGATAGACCTTGATGACTCCATTGAGAGTCCCCAAGTAGCGTTCCACCACTTCATCTCCTGGTCCTGGTCGTTCGTCCATGAAGACAGGATCAACTTGGAGAGCAGTTCCTACAGCTTCACCGACATAGAGACTGTCTCCACAGTAGTTGCACTTTGCTTGACAGTCGTTAGCAGCGTGGAGGATCGTAGCGATGAGGCGTCCCATTCTAGCATGACTCCACTTATTTCCTTCGTTCTCGTTTAGAGTGAAGTTTCTCGGTTCTGCATTTTCCTTGAGTTTCTTGATGTCGATCATTTGTGTTTCCTTTTATGCCCTATGGCGATATTGTCCTTTCTCGTCTTTCACGATCTCGTCGACGAATTCGAACTTCCGTCTGATCTTGAGCACTGCATGGTCGTGTGAAAACTTGTGATGAGTCTTGTAAAAGGACATCATTCTGTAAGCGCTTCTAGGAGACTTGAAGATTTTAGCTGCAGGAAGAAAGTCGGTCACTGGTACATTTTCTCCGATATACAGAGCTTTTCCGGGCTGGTCCGGTCTCTCGAACTTGACTACATAGATGAAATCATTGATCATTCTAACCCCAGTTCATGTTTAATCTTCTCTACAGCTTCCGGATTTTCTAAGTCCGTAAAGTCGTTGAGATGTTCACCGTTATGAAGGTCTACATCTTTCTTCTGAAAACGCTTTAATACTAGATGAGAGTCAGTACGCTGGTAAACTACGCCATGCATATCGTGCTTGAGCAGCCACTCTCTCATCTTTTCGTCATCTGGGTTCGATACGATGTCAAGCAAGACGCTCTTCGTGACTGGATTGATGTGGAGATGATAGAGGGCGTCGGAGTTTCTGTCGATGGAAGCTCTCGAGTACACAGTGTTCATGCCGATGAAAGAGTCTTTGCCGAGAGCGAATTCCATGCTGTTCGATGGACGAGCTACCCAGCCTCCGTCGTCGTTCGAGTGGACCTCTTCTTCACGCACTGCGACAGACAGCATGATTCCACCATCCATTACGTTAGGAGTGTGCCATTGGAGAATGTTCGGAATGTACCACTTCTTGAGATGCTCATATTCCATGAGGCTCGGTATGAAGTACAGATTGATTCCTTCGTTAGCGGTCGCCCATTCACTGCGCTCCCATTCATCGGCTTCATCCATAGACACTTTTCTGAAGCGCATAATCGGTTTGGCATTAGTTTCTTCGCTCATAAGTTCCTCTTGTTTTTATACAATCTAGAAAAAATCGGTGCAAAACTAAATAGCCTTGCACCACATTTTCTTTGATTTTACGTATTTTTAGTCTTCTTTAGGAGCGAACGGGTTCTTGATGACCTTAGCCTTAGTGCTCTTCAACTGGCCAGGATCGTTGTCCCAGATGTGAAGATGGTCATACTGGAACGTTCCAGAGAAGGATCCAGTCAACGTGAGTGCGATCCCGAAACCCTCGTTAGCCATAGCTGTCAGAAGCTCGATGTTCTCTTGTGTGGGAATGAGCTTCACTTCAGCGTAGATAGTGCCCTGCCATTCCTCTTTCTCGTCTGGATCCTTGACGAGCTCGGGTCTGCGAACGAAGAACATCGGCTTGCCGTTCACTTCTAGGATCATCTTGCCGAGAATCAAGTAGTGATTGTTTTCGGTAGTCAGATATTCAGCGTCCATCTCCTTGAGATCGTCGAAAGCAGTTCCTCCGCCGAATCCGCCATAGTACATGTAGTTCGATCCGAAGGAAACTTTGACCCAGAAGTCTTCTGGCTTCTCTGCCTCTTTTTCTGAGACCCAACGACAATCACGTTTATCGAGGATCTCTTTCAGCATCTTGCTCGTGATTAGCGGTCTGAATAGATTGTCTACCATGGTTCATTCTCCATAGGCTTGATTGTATTCACGATGGCTTGTTCAAATTCGTAAAGCTGATCGTAGGAATTGATCGGGCCTGCCCATAGAGCTTTTCCTTCGCTATCGTTCATGAAGACAGCACAGGTATATTGCATCTTCTTTGTCTCCTCGAAGCATACGTAGTAGTTTTTATATCCATTCTCGTATCTGATGTAGTGAAGGTTTTCGCAGTCATCGCACTTATACTTGATACGGTAGTTGTCTAGAAGCTTCTCGATTCTATCGATGAGCAGCCTCCACCCTGGAATATCATCACTCTCTACTGGCTGACCCTTGTCTATCTCTTTAGGTGGATCCTTAGCTAGCTCTTTTACGACTTCATCTTCGAGAACTGAATCGAGCTTAGCGAGATATTCGTTCATGCTCTCGGGATTGAAGACGTCCGCTCGGTAGATTACAGATCCTACATTCTTTTCAGGATTTATGTCGAACTTGCTGAACGTAACGATGTTGCTCAGATCTTCTTTCAGCTTGAACTTGATTGCGTATCTGTGTTTTCCTAGTTTGAATCTTACTGTATAGGAAGATCCAAAGTCTTTAGACTCAAATGGAACTTCGTGATCATTCAGCTTTTTCTCAGTTAGTTCAGCTACGCAGTCCCACTCGACTCTGGTAGGTTCAAGCTTCTTGAAGCCCATCTGGGGGTCTTTTCTGACTGCGACCGTCTTAGCGATCTTTGCTTTCTCACAGCAGACTCCATGAATGCACTCGCCGCATGTCTCTGTGCTTGGACGGCAGATCTCTGGATCGAACACGTACTTGTCGCCTACCTGTTCTGCTACCTGAAAGTATCTCGGATCCTTTGCCTGTTCTTCTACTGGAGGCAGATCACAAAGATAGCGCTGAAAATCTTCATCAGTCTCCTGCTTATCCTCAGGCTGTGTCTCATCGGTCTTACCCACGATGCTGTCGAATCCAGCTACGCCCATCATGTGTTCCTCGAACTCGATCAGAGTGACCGTGTCAGCGTCAACATACCGTATGAGAATATATCCTGGCTTGTTCATCGGATGGAAGATGTCTGGAATGATCTGGAACTGATTGCCCTCGATCTGTCCCTGCCACAGCATATTGCCGATTGGTTCTAGACGCATGACTAGACTCAACGCCGTGAGAATGTCTGGCGTAGTGACCATCACGAATCTGCGCTTCAGATTAGCCGTGATCTTGATGAATTCGGGGATCTGACGGAACTTGTCGATCGGGAACAAGTCGTCGGACGGTTGAAAGTGAAATGAGCTCTTTAAGATTTTCATAGTTAGTCCTCTGTGCTCTCTACCCAGAAGTCAGCGCTTACGAGCGCATCATGCTCGTCTAGATGGTAAGTGCGATTCCTGAGCTTGAAGTTGTTCTTTTCAAGAACATTTTTGATCATAGTGTCGATGGGTGATAGATCTGTGTACTTGTTTGATGGACGGATCTTGATCATGCCCTTGACGATGGGCTCGTAGCATAGATGACGGAATCTCGTCATCTCTCTTGAGTGGCCAGGCGTCTGCTCTGCATCATCGATGATGTCAAGCTTTCTGCATAGAACTCCGCTCAGCATGAACTACCCACCTCTAAAGACGTATGAGTTTCTACAGCGTCTGCGAGTGATGTTTCCAAGGCTGCTCCACTAACGTGGTTCATAGACTCCTTGGCGTAAATTCCGGCTGTCCGAGCCGTATTGTTTAACTTAAATGCGAACTTCTTGATGTTCTTTGCGGCAAGAAGGTCGCGTTGATTTACAGAACCACAGACTGGGCAAGTCCATACTCTATCCTTCAAGGTCAGTCCCTTGTAGATATGACCACAAGAACACATCTTGCTGGATGGCTCAAACCGCCCTATTCGGATTATATTCTTCCCGTACCACTCAGCCTTGTAGTCCATATAGGTATTGAATTTACCTATGCTTATGTCGGACAATGCTTGTGCAAGCCTATGATTCTTTATCATATTACTTGCAGACAAGGTTTCAAGGCATATCGTGTCGTAGTGGTCTATCAAATACTTGGTAGTCTTATGTAGAAAATCCTTGCGCTTGTTCGTGACCTTCTCATATTGAAGTGCAAGCAATCTTACGGATTTCTTCCGCTTATTGCTTCCCTTGACTTTACGAGAAACGGAGCGTTGCAACCGCTTGAGTTTCTTCAAGGCTTTCTTCAAGTATTTAGGATTCTGTATTTCGGTTCCATCGCTCAATGTGGCGAACATCTTGATGCCCAAGTCCACACCGACCGCTTGGTTCTCGTCTATCGGTGCTTTGTTCGGAATTGTATCTTCAGTTTCCACAAGAATGGATATGAAATACTTGCCTGTTGGTGTTCTGCTTACTGTGCTTGTCTTTGTCTTTCCGCTAAATTGTCTATCAAACTTGCATTTAATCCCTTCCTTGAATTTGGGCAGATACACACGTTTGGCTTCGTAATCTACCTTTGTATTCTGCGGAATTTGAAAGGACTGCTTGTTATCATGCTTGGACTTGAACTTCGGAAAGCCTTTCTTCTCATTGAAGAAGCGTGTGAACGCCATATCTAAGTTCAACAGGGCAGCTTGGAGCGAGAGTGAATTGACCTCGGAGAGCCATTTTGTGCTCTCGGATTTCTTCAACTTTGGCAAGTCTCTCTGTATTGTGAAGCGTGACTCGCTTTTATTAGTTTCGGAGTAAGATTTGATTTTACGTTCAAGCCCATAGTTGTAGATGTATCGGACGCACCCGAAATGCTTGGCTAGAAGCACTTCCTGTTTCTTTGTCGGATATAGCCGATATTTGTACGACCTAAACATTATATTCTAAATATAGACTTTTTAATGAAATACAAGTGCTTTCTCTGACATTTATTTATTCCTGGATGTACAATTCATCCAACTAAATATTGGAAGGATTTCTTGACGAATTTAGCTTAAATTTCATCATAGTTTTGTGTCCTCAAGTATCTTTTGTGCAATTTCCATGCGTTTTACCTGTTACTCCGCAGTCGAAGATCATCTTGATCGGTCGTCCGTTGGTTGCCCACGGCTGATCAAGCTTGAAGTTTCTGACACGACCCTCTATCTCTTTCTGCAAATCCCAGCCGTTCTTGTTCGAGCAGAAGCTGAAAGTCTGAGTTACTGAAGATCCGCCTCCATCAGTCGTGAAGAACGTGACCATGTAGACGTGATGTCTATCTCCCTTCATGTTTCTTTACCTCTCTGTCGTATTGTTCATTGAGACGCAAAAGCATAACGTCAACTTCCTCGGGCTGAAGTCTAGCCAGCCAGTCTACCAAGCTGTTCTTTACGTTCTCTTTCAATGTTCGTCCTTCATGAAGCTCTTCACCATCTCGTCCTGCGCTTCACGAACACGCTTTACGATTTCTCTCACTTCGTCTTCCGTGTACTCGCGCTCGATCTCGTCCAGATCGACTCGGATCTGCTGAGACTTGAAGATAGAGAAGTCGACCTTCTCGAAGTTGTGGTCTACGATGTGATTAGCAGCGTCGAATCCATCCGGTGCCAGATTCATGTCGAGTACGCGGCCCTCGAACTCGATAGTAGTCTCCAAGCAGTATCTGACGCCAGTCACGTATAGGAAGTAGTATCGGTAGATCAGCTCCTGCTTGTTCAACGGAGACAGTCCACGCCAATACTGCTTGACACGAATGATCTTGCCCTTGTACTTGTTCAGTGCAGCTTCTCTGCGGTTGTTGCTCTGACTGTTTCTGTACTCGTCCAGCTCGTTCTGCTTCGCCTGAAGCTGCTCTTTGAGCCGATCACGTTCAGCTTTCAGTCTCAGTTCTGTCTCGTCGATTTTCTTTGAGAATCCCTTGATCATCATTTTTCCTCTCTCGGCCAGTAGAATAACAATATAGCTAAATTTGCGATACCCAGGAATAGTGCATAGAGGAGGTAGAGCGCGATGTAGACTGTGATCTTCAGAATGTACCAGCAGCTCATCCACTGAGCAGCTTCGATGAAGAACCAGCCTCTATCTGTCGGCTCGTCTGTCCTGTTGGTCACGTTTCCGTGTGTCTCGTACTTCAGATCGCATGCGCCGAGTCCGTAGAAGAACAGCATCAGAACCGCGTTTCCTACCAGCACTGATCCGAGAAGCGCAGGAGCGAATCCCATGATGACTCCAGGAACAGAGTACGCGATAGAGACTAGAGCAACGAACAGAACCCAAGCGAACGCCGTAGTTCTACGAAAGAAATCCCTTCCAGCATACTCTAGCGGTGTCTTGATTCGGTAGTATTGCTTCATGGCAGACTCCGAGTTAGTGCGACTTGAGTGTCGATTACGTGACAGGTCTCTCTCACTGTCACTTCGTGGTCGCCAGCGCACAGAGCGATGGGAACCTTGATTGGAACTTCTGGACGGATAGCACGAATAGCGAAGACGGTCGAGACGATCTGATCTTCGATCTTAGTTCCAGCGATCACGATGTCAGAATAGGTCATGATGTTGTTAGCCCAGTCGTGCCATGTCTGACCATAAGCTTCGACAGTTCTGAATCGGCAGCTCTTCTCGTTCTTCTGCTGTAGCGCAGGAAGCAGCTCCGGAACGATCTCCCAGCCCTCAGACCACTTGATGCAGTGTTCGGCGAATCCAGTGTAGATGTACTCGAGCATCTGATCCCACGGCTTAGTGTCTGGAATGCAAGCTAGACCATCTTTTATCTGATCTTCTGTCAAGCGCGTCTCTTTTACGACAATTATGTCACCGTCCCAATTTTGCACATAATCAGCGATTTTAGGGAGAACAGGCGACATCCTTGTATTCCCAAAGGGAAGGCGGAAAAAGTCGTTCTGCACGCCAGTAAGTACCAATAAACGGTTAGGCTGCATCCTCTCCCTCCGTTTCGAGTTTCTTTAGGATCGTTTTTGCCTGTTTAGCGAGCTTCTCGCCCATAGCAGCAGAGTACTTGTCCATGATTTCTAGAAGCGCGAGCTTCACTTCCTTCTTGAACTGCTTGTCGTCCTTCAGGATGAAGGAGGTAGCGCTCTTCTTTTCTTTCCACCACAGAATGTCTGTCATAGTGAAGTCGAAGATGCCGATATTGCTGTCGACGCTCGGATGGAGCTTCTTGTTGCCAAGCTTCTCGCGAACTTCGAACGGAAGATTCTCTGTCAGATACTCAGCGAGCTTCAGGAACTCCTGCCAGCGGCGTTCGTTCTCTTTCTCGCTATATGTGAAAAATTCGATCAACGCGTCAAAGAATTTCATCTTTTCTCCTTCTCATTAGTCGTGTGGACGTTCGCCGTGTGCGAACTGTTCAAGATACTTGACTAGCTTATCGTCTCCGATGAAGTCTGAATCAGGAAATGAGCCAAGGAAGTTGACTAGAAGCTGACCGAAACGCCAGTCCGGGAAGTATTCCTTGTGAAGATCACGGAACTTGTCGTAAGTCGCAGAGTCGAACTTAACCTTTCCGTCCCACTCTGGCTGGGTGCGATTCATAGCCCACTTTTCGACAGCTTTGAGATACTCATCTTCTTCGGGGAAGAACGGATCACGCTTATAGTCCTTCAAGAAGTAATAGATGAACCCCTCGAACGTGAGATCTGGACAGTAAGTCGACTGGATCTTCTGGAGTTCTTCGTAGAACTTGTAGAGTCGGTCTGGGTTACGCATTGTCATCCTCCGTCTTCTTTGCCTTCTTGATGATCACGGCGTTCGGCTTCTTTGCCTGTTCGTAGTGAACGAGAGTCTTGTCTTCCTCGCCAGCGAGCCAGTCGCCCCAGTGTTCCTGAACGCGATTAGCAGTGTCGAGCGCATATTCGAGACCACGGATGAGCTTCGTCTTGACTTCCTTCCAGTCGGCGAGGGAGTAGCTGCCGTTGTATGCGAAGCACGCGAGATCGTCTGGATTGCACTTGATGCCATCTTCTGTGATCAGGATATTAGGAGTCTTGCAGATGCGAGTGAGATAGGGAAGGAACTTTCCGTTGACCGGTGCGTACTTGAACTGGATGAACCAGTCCTTGTTTGCGAAGCTGTCGAGATAGAAGCTCTTGCGCTTCATCTTGTGGCGCTTCGCTTCTTCTTCAGGATCGTCAGTGGGTACGACAGCTTCTACCTGATACTTCAGGCGATATTCCTTGATGATGTCACAGGTTTCACGGTAGATTTCAGCACCGCTGATAGAGCGGAAGTTATCAAAGATTGACATAGTTAGTCCTTCAGTTTAAGTTGTTGATAGTGCAAATATAAGAAAATCTGGGAGGATAGTAAACCTCCCAGATTTGTAAAGAATTAGTTACTTTTAGTTCGGAATCTCTTTTCTCGGATGATCGATGTTCGTGATGTCCAAGTCTAGGATTCCGTCTTCTGTGATAGCGAAGAGGTCAGTCTTCAGATGATCGAAGTCATCGATCGCGAACCCGACGTGAGTCGCCATCCTCGGACTTCCATCGGGATATTGACCGAAAGTCAACGGCTTCGGAAGCTTGATGAGCATCGGACCGTCTGGGTCCATCTTCTGCATCTCGAGCATCATCCAGACTTCGTTCCATGATAGAACTGTGCCAGGCGGAAGCGGTCTCTCTTTCGGTTTCTTTCTCTTAGCCATCAGATCTCCGTCTCGATCTTCTTCTGTGCAGCGTCCTTGATCTCGTTGATCACAGACTCGAACTCTTTGTTCTTCGCCTGATAGTTGAGGTCGTTCAGATGACGCTTTTCGAAGTCAGAGTAGATCCAGCAGTACACGACAGGCTGATTGTAAGCGACAGTCTTCACTTTTCTGACGCCGACAGAGCTTGTACTGATTGAAGCTTCTGCGAGCTTATCGATCAAGTATCTACGATATTCTCGGAGATACTTGCAGTCAGAAGGAAGAGCAGCGATGATCTCGTCTACGCGTGATGGAGTGAGTTCCGTTTCGAAAGAGAAGGCTCCTCCGTTCCATTCGATCTTCGTGTACTTCGGAACGCAGATCACTTCACGAGATGCGATTCGGTCTTTGACGCTCAAGAGAGCATCGTAGTACTTATTGCACTTCTCTACGATATTGCCCATGTCCCAGTGGTCGCAGAATTCCATCAGGAAGAGACCCTTAGAAGCTTGTAGAGCGACGTCCTTCTCGTAGATGTTCGGACCACCTAATCTCACGATCCCGAAGCCGTTTCCCTTGATATAGTCAAGGATGGAGCTGTCGTGAACAGCGATACGGCACTTGAATATCGACTCGGCTACTGGAAGAAGGAAGAACTTGCTGAGGATTGGAGATCCGTCAGAGAGCTTGCCGTCGACCAGGATCTTGAGTCTCGGAAGCCAGTTACGGACATCTCTACCGCTGAGCAGACTCAAGAATTTCTTGTACTGATCGTAATTGCGATTGGAGCTTTCGAGCTGCCGAACAGCAGTGTTGAGCAAAGTGTGCCATTGCTCGTTGAGAGCATCAGCTTCTTTTCTAGCCTTAGACTTGAAGAGGTCTTTGAAAAATCCCATAGTGTCCTCCTTTAGATAGAGTAGTTGGGGTTCTTGACTTTGAAGGACACGTTGTAGTCGTCCTTGAGACGGAGAACGAAGCCTTCACGCTTGTGCTTGAGATTGCGACCGAAGATGGTGTTCTTGTCGGACTGCTGGAGCATGATGTCAGCGCCAGAGACCTTGACTCCCTTCTCGTTCACAGTGCTCTCGGGAAGCTTGTAGTTGTCGTCGAGCATCGGAACCATCGGAAGATTCCACTTCTCGGCGAACTCCTTAGACTCATCGTAGTTGAGCTTCACCCATCGAGACTTCTTCTTGTTTCGATCTTGAACGTCGATGTAGTACTCTTTGCGGTAGAAGTCGAAAAAGTAGATCTCAGTTCTCGGAAGATTGTAGATGTTCTTCTGGATTCCCGGACCGACGTGTTCGCCACGGCAGAACCATTCGCCAGGGATCTGTTCGATGATCTTGTCGTATCCGAGACGCTTGACAGTGTCCCAGAAGTTCTTTCCGCTGCCCTTGTTGTTGAGTTCACGAGTGCGAGAGCAGACGCCCACGTGCTTGACGTGCTTCTTGAAGAACAGCCACTTGACCTTGTCTTCATACTCGGTGAAGATAGTGATGTTCTGACCTTCGAGCTTCTCAGTCGCTACCCAGACCTTGTCCTTGTACTTCTCGTACATCTTGGTGTAGATCTTCTGGACGTTCTCTTCGTCGGACTTGCCAGGATGAGTCGGATCCCAGGTCTCGGAATGCTTCTTGCGCTTGCGCCAGTCGCGGAACCACTTGAAGCGCATGAGCTTCTTGGTGAGCCAGCCGTCTTTCTCGTACTGATCAGCGAGACCAGCTTCCTCTTCGTCCTGAACGATCTCTGTGATGCCGAACTGCTGGGTGTAGTCCTGTCCCTCTTCGACGTTAGTCAAGCCTAGATCAGACGGCTTGAACAGAATGCCCTGAGACACGACGCCGAACTTGCTCAGCTTCATAGACTTGATCTTGAACTTCCTGTCGCGGAGGAATTCGAAGTAAGGGTACTTGCTCTGATTCTGGATCTCAGCCAGTGCAGCAGCGCGTTCATCTTCTGTAGCTTCTGCGAGATCAGTTCCGTCCTTGATTGCCTGATACTTGGCCCTCAGTTCGTCGCTGAGACCATCGGGCAGCAAGCTGTCGACTTCGACATAGATGCCAAAGTCTCCGGGCTTGTATTCGCCCTTCTTTACGACTACAGTGTAGTCCATTACAGATGCGAGCTCGATACGATCGGCTCCAGGAATTTCACGTATTTCGCCCACTCTTACGACGTAGGCAAGCGGTTTTCCATACATTTAGTTTTCTCCAGTTTAGTTGAGTGTGAAACAATTTAGTCTTCGCCGTGTTCGTGATTCGAGACCTTGTTAGCGATCCAGAACTTGACGGTAGCGAGACTGTCAGTGCAGCTTACGCCGCCCGGAACTTCCCAGCTCACCGAGTAGAAGTCACGATCACGGTAGATACGAATGTCGCAGTCGTCGTAGAAGAGAATGTCTACCGAGTCTGGGTGCAGATCGGCAGTCTTGTGTTCTACGCCAAAGAAGTCAAGGTCTCTGTTGATAGTGTCCACTGCATTTGAAAGTTCCAGATATCTCATAAGGTAAATCTCCTGTATTGTCAATATAGGAATTTATCTCGATTTTGTAAATAGCGAAAATTGAAATTTATTCGACTTTCGGAGAGATTATGATAGACCAGCCAGCGTTGTTGTACTGTAGCAGATCGCCATCCATGTCGTAGAACTGGAAAAAAGCGTGTTCCATGATGATCTTCTTGGCTTTGTACTCGACGCAGCTTTCGCCAGTCTGGTCACCAAGCGAGCAGACCTTCACTGGCCAATAAGGTTCAGCAGATCTGCGCTTTTTGCTGTACTTGTGTTCGTGATCCTGTCCGCAGAGTTGGTCACATGAAGTTATAAATAGGGCAAATGCAAAGAGAGTTACGATTTTTCTCATTAGTTATTCCTCTTCAGTTTCGATGTCGCATCGTTTCCATTTGAGTTCGTTCTCGCCAGATTCAATGAATCCCTCTTTGATGTAGAAGAACTTAGCTTCCACGAGATAGCCAAGAGTGATCTCGTCAGCGTCCCACTTGATCTCTTCCATGAGCTTGTGACCGAATCCGCGACCGTGCTCGCCGAGCGCCACTTCGAAGCAGAAGATCCTGCGTCTCGTCATAGCGTTCTCGTCATTGTACTTGTCTCGGTAGATCACGATAGCAGATGGCTTCGATCTCGTATCTCTGAACAGCTTACGGACACGAACTGTCTCGTCATAGCGGTTCTTGTGGATCATCTCGTAAGTGAGCGGAAAGTCTTCTTGATCGATCTCGTTAGCGAGATCCATGCTGAACTGGACGTCTTTCAATTCGACTGACATGTTAGTCCCACGGCATGCTGTTGAGCTGATTAAAGACTGTACCCATGTCCTTGCCCTTAGCCCACTCTAGATGCTTGGGGTCGTTGCAGAACTTGCGTGCGCCTGGGTTGAATTGAAGGAGCATCTCGGGAACCTGAAGTTCGCCGTCTTTGCACTGAATTACCATACTTATTCCTCTTTTTCTTTGTGGCTATTTATAGTCGCTTCGAGCTTCTCGTTAGCTTCGCCCACGATAGCGAACAGCTCTTCGTTCGAGTCGATCAGAGCCTTAGCTTCCGCCTGCTGACTCTTGATGCGTTCGATGCACTTGTCGACGTCGAGCACTGCACCGAGCTTCTCGAGCATCTTAGCGATCCATTCGCCAGACTTCTGATAGTCGATCTCGTCGAAAGACTTCATGTTCTCTTGAGCGTAGACTGAGTCCATTCCACATTCACGTTCGGGAATGAAGGCTGCAACTCGGTACACGTACCTGGTCTTGTCGTTCGGGTCAGAAGACCAGTAGTCATCATTCTTGTCGAAGTCTTCGATGAGCTTGATGCCCGACATGGATTCTCTCATGTAGTCGATGAGATCATCCGATACGAAGTTGTGTTCTCCGTGATAGTTGTCTAGGTTTCGATAAAAGCCATCATCCGCTTTCTCCTTTTTGATCAACTTGGGGAACTTGTACCACAGGTTGAAGCGGTAGTCGCTGTTTCCGATCTTCGGATAGTTGCCACGGTCCGGCATATCATCCGGATCAGGAATCACGTCATATTTTTCCATTATCCTTCTCTCTTCACGACATCGTCGTAGGTTGTAGGTTGATTGAGTCTCTTGTTCATTGGATCAAGTTCTAGGGTCTTCTCTAGAAGCGCATAAGCGCACTTATAGCAGACGTTCGAGAACTTCCTGTGTAGATACTTGTCTAGACAGTTTTCGAACGTTATACAGGTCCCTGGGACGCTAAACGGCAGTTGACAGATAGAGCACTTCATGTTATCCTTCTTTGATGACATGGTACTGGTCGTTTGGAAGTATTCCAGTTCCGCCCCAAGTGCCGTGAAGGTCGCCCAGACCGCCGACATAAGTGACGACGCCCGTCTTGCCGATCAGGCGTCTCTCGGTTTCGGGAATAGTTCCGTCGCGATCAGTAGCGAAGCCGTCGATCATGATGGTGTCGCCCTCTTTAGCGCGAGCGTCTTTCTTTGTAGTGTAGTTCATTAGTTTTCCTCCTCGGCGTCGACTTCATCTTCGCCTTCCTCTTCGTCTTCGAGCGAATCAGGATCGAAGATAGCCTTGAGCAGCTTTCTCGCTGCATCCTCTTCGATCTTGTTAGCGTAGACTTCGATAGTCTCTTCAGCGATACGGACTGACGAAGCACGGAGAATGACTGGATTGATAGAAGCTGGCAGATCTTCGTCGAGCCACTTGGCGTAAGCCTTGTCCTCGGCGATGTCAGCGATCTTAGCCACGAGAGCTTCATAAGTGTCGTTTACGTCGCCGACAAGACTTTCGCGTTTCGATCTCATGACCAAGAACTTGCGGATTTCGGTTTCGACGGTTTCAGGCACTTCTATGTATCTCAGCATAGCTTTTCTCCTTGAAGGAAAGAGGTTTAACTGGTTGTACATTATATTATAGTAATTTTTGGGCATTTTGTAAATAGAAAAAACTGAAAAAATATGATTTTCTCAAAAAAAGAGACAGCCCACTCGGACTGCCTCTTCGTTATTTGGATGGTATTTGGAAATTTATTTATGAAGACAAGCTTTACTTAAGAAGACAAGCTTCGAAAGCCTTAGCGCCAGCGAGAGCATCTAATATATTTCTATATTAAAATATAACTAAAAAATAAGCTATACAAATATGACTGATATAGAAAAAGTTAATCTACTATTAAAAGGAAACCTAACGATAAATCCTTATGCAGTAAAAAGAAATGAAGAAATAGTAGAGTATTTACTGTCTAAGTATCCAGGGTTTTCGATCAAAGAAATATGCTGGAGAGTGCGTTTTGGAATATCAGAAACACCAAAGTGTCAAGTATGTGGAAAAGATTGTAGATTCGAAGGAAATCCGTCTCATATAAAGACGACAAATAATGGCTACTTCTGGCATTGCTCAAATCGCTGTGCACAACTAGATAAAAATATTCAAAAGAGAATTAGAACAACTAAATTGGAAAGATATGGCTCTGAAACATATAATAATTCAGAAAAAATTAAAAGCACTTATCTGAAGAATAATAAAGGAATCGGTTTCTCGTCAAAGAGCGCTACTGAAAAGATGAGGAAAACTACAGAAGAACGATATGGTAAAAGTACGTATAATAATGTAGATAAGATGAAGAATACAAAACAGATAAGATATGGTGACAAAAATTACGTCAATCATGAGAAATATGTGCAAACATGTTTAGAGCGTTACGGTGTTATCAATTGGTGGTGTACTAAAGAATCTCGAGATAAATGCAGAAGTGAAGAAACGAAGATTAAAGTATGGGAAACTAAAAAGCATAATGGCAGTTTGCTAAGATCTTCTTATGAGGATATAGTTCTAAAAATTATAAGAGAATTCTACGATAAAGAGATTTCTTGTAACAATCGATCCGTTTTATCTGGGTTAGAATTGGATTTATATCTTCCTGATATTAAGTTAGGTATAGAAGTGAATGGTACTTTCTTTCATGCCGATCCGAGAGTATACAATGCACTGGATATAATTTCGCTTCCTAAAAGAAAAGTTTATGCTACAACAATTTGGGAAAAGGACTATAAAAAGATTAAATTTGCAGAAACTAAAAATATCAAGGTCATAACTGTATGGACAGACGACCTTGATACCGATTTAGAAAATGTGAAAAGAGTATTATATAATACTATTTCGAGTTATTTAAAACTTCAAACGCCTTAGATGCACCCAATAGATCTACACCGCTTATACCTTTACCGTTCGTTCCGTCAATATAGTAGCTTGGAACAATCGGAACTTGAATTTTAGAAATAGCTTCCCATTTATCCTTATTCATACGGATTCTGCCCTCTAGCTCATCTTTTGGTGTAAGACCTGCAATCTTTTTAGCTCTATTAGCCTCTGCTTCGGCTATTCCAGCTTGCTTTATAGAATCAGAGATGAATTTTGCCTTTTCCGCATTTAATTTTGCTACCTCTCTTTCTTGTTGTGCGATAATAATTGCAGAATCTCTGCTCTTTTCCATCTGGGTTATAACTCTTATCTTAATCGCTTCTTGTTCAGCTCTTTCTTCAGCGATTTTTGCTTTTCCTTTAGCTTCAGCAGTTATTGCATCCTGCTTCGATGTTTCCGCTTCAGTTGCTCGAATAATTCTTTCAGTTTCACGCTTCTTTACGACGTCCAACTGATTCTGAGACACGTCGTCTAGCTTGACGCCACGGATCTGGAACTGGGTAACCTTGATCTCGAACTCCTTCAGAGCAGACTCGTTCATGATGATGCGACGGCCTGTAGAGTCGAGCTTTAGGCTTGTGACCTTATATTCGGCATATTCTGGCTTCTTGATGACCTTGCCGCTGGAGTCTTTTTCCTCTTCAGATACGAGTTCCTTTTCAGTGCGAGTCTCTGTGAGATATTCGCCCTGCGTGATCTGATCGTAAGCGAGAGCCTGGAATTCTGCCAAGTTGGTGACCTTTGCAGCTTCTGCGGTGAACATCGGCGCAGTCTTAGCGATACCTGACATCACAGCGTTACGAATTAGGTTGTGCTTGATCTCGGCGTCAGTGTGATGCTTTTCACGGAGTCGTAGCAATACAGAGCAGTCAGACGGAAGTTCATACATGAGGTAACCTGAGATCCACGCCTTAGAGTTTCGGGACAGAGTCACTTCAATGTCGTCTTCATCCGTTTCGTCGCCTTCCCAGTTCTTGCCTTCTACCTTCTCTGTCGAAGAGTTGAAGTAGAAGGAACGAGCCTTGAGGAACGTCCAGGTCTTCGAGAAGCCCTTGAAGTAGTAGCCCTGGCCTTCGACGCAGCTCATATCGCCAAACGGGCTCTGCTTGATCACGATTTCTGTGGAGTTCTTGTAGCCAACGTTTTCCGCGAGAAACCAGATGATTAGTAGAAGCGCTGGAAGAGCACCGATGACGAGACACTTTTGCCAGAACTTGAGTTTTTCGAACGTGAATTTCTTTTCCATTTAGTTTTATCTCCTTTTGGATGATTGTTCAGTTGATGTTCGATAATTTAGAAAAAGTTTTGAAGTCGTAAACCATAAATCTCAAATTATTTTCGAGAATTAGAGAACTCGAGATTTTCCTTAAGTTCTTGCTGATCTTTCTCGGAGAGTTTCGGTTCGACATCTGCGGCCTTGAGCTTCTTTGCACCTTCAGCAGTGAAAGCGTAGAAGTCCATGATCTGCTTAGTCTCGCCATACGGAGACTTAGCAGAGATCACGAAGCAGATCTCGTTGCCACGTTCGTCGCAGAGATTGTCGAACTCGATCATGCGGACCTGATAGCGGTCAGCTGGCGGATAGTACGGGAACTTGATCAGCGGTCCGAAGAACTTCTCTGCGATAAGATCGCCCTTTCTAGAAGTGCAGGTGCAGAAGTGATCCTTCTCGGCATAGCAAGTGCATACGAGATCGATGTCGTGATACTTGTAAGTTCCATCAGGCTGCTTTTTACGGAACAGAGAGAATCTGCGGAGACACTGTTCGTCGTTGTTGAAAGAATCCTTGTTAGACCAGCACTCTTCGTCTTCCTCGATCGGAGTGAGAGGGGCTTCTCTCAAGAGACGGATGAGAATGTTCGCTGTGATCGACCAGGACATGCCCGAGTGATCGTCTTCGCACATGCAGTTATATGCCTTGAGCGCAGACTGGTAGCAAGCGTTCGCATAGCCGATTCCGACAGTGCCTTCTTTATCGGCTGCCTTGCGTTCTTTGTCCATCGCGATCGCGACTTCGTTCTTCGCCCACTGTTCTGTTGTCATAGTTTACCTCTTTCCAGATTTGTTCGTGTTCTTTGTAAGTTATTTTGTCAAAAATGTAGGATCCGACTGCTAGCAGTATCACCAGAAATAGTATTATGCCGCCAATGATCCAGAATCCGATCTGTGGCGGATATAGCATCTCAGTGCTGTTGCCTGCGTATTGAGCAGCCAGAATAGTTGCACGATTACTGAGTTCTACGTTCATCTCTGTTCCATCTCGGTACACTCATCACGATGTGTTCCTCATGATGAAGAGGATATTTCCCTTCTATCTTTCCTACAAAGAGAGGTTTAGTTCTCAGCCAGAAGACGTTTCCGTCAACTGTGACTTTCTTTGGATTGGAGAAGTTGCTGATGCTGTAGATAGCTCGTGTGAGCGCTTTGTTGAGCTCAGCCATCTGTTTGTCTGTGAAGTCAGCGCCGTCAAACTCGATCTCGATTCTCTTTTTCATCCGGTACCTTCATTCCTAAGCTGATTGCTTTGTTGATGCACTTTCCTGCGGCCTTGCCGAACTTTACAGACTTCTTGAGGAGTTCTTTGTAGTCCTGGATCTCGCCGATAGCGAGCTTAGCGCAGGATAGCACGTGAAACTTCTGGGACTCTGCGGAGCATCTCAGGCTTCTCGCTTCCCATAGCGCTAGCTGGAGTTCCTTCTCAGTCATCAGTCTTCTTTCTCCTTCTGACTGGCTTCTTTGCTTCAGTCTTTACTTCAGGCTCTTCAATTTTCTCTTTCGGCTTCGCTTTCGATTTAGTCTTGTTGACTGGAAGTTCTGTAGGCTTTTGCGCATGTTCCTCACGCAGTTTCTTGAGGATCTTGTCGGTAAGCTCGATAGTGTCAGACATATCGAGGATCTTGTGAATGCGGATGTTGTTGAGGAAGAACTCAGTCTTGCCGTCGATCTTGGGCTTTTCGTTCTCGCACTGGTAGCGGAACTCCGCCATGAGCACGCAGTATCTCTGCTTAGCGTCGTCTGGATCGGTGAAGACTTCAGTAGTGTTCATCCACTGCCATCCAGTCGGCTCGTTTCCGTAGAACTCGTAGTGCTGGATTCTGTACTTGTCGAATCCGTCGAGAATGATTCGGTACGGGTTGTTCATCGCTGCGCAATGCTCTTCCTGTTCAGACTTGATTCTTGATCCAGTCCAGATAGCGTAGATTGCTGCGGCTGCGATGAAAAATACTAGTACTGTTGCTGCGATTAGAAGCGGCATTTAAGTTGTCCTCTTGTTTTAGTTCAATATAGAAACTCTGGCGGCGTTGTAAACCCAGAGTTATGTTAAAGAAAATTTACTTTGTGAAATATGATGAGTGTCGTGCAGACAACGATGCCGAATATCATGGCACCGATTGCCAAGTCATACCAGAATCCGCTGTCATCATCTCTTCTCACATATTATTTATCTCTGGAGTCCACTCGAGCTGTCCATTCACGTATATCTTCGTGTTAGGATATTCGTGAATGAGCTTCGCTATCAGGTCGTCTTTCTCGTACTCATGATTGTAGACAGCTTCAATTCTGAGCTCTTTCATTAGTAGACTCCATTGAACTTCTCGAGCATCTCTTCAACATCCATTCTGAACTTCATCGAAGCGCCAGACGGAATAGCGTCGAGAACACGAGTCTTGAAGTCTTGAACGTCTGCGGACGGAAGATCTTCTTGATCAAGCTCCAGCAGGTCATCGTCATCGTCTGAATCCTCGATGTCGCTGAGGTAGCCTCTAGCCCTGCGTACCGCATCTTCTATATCTGGCTGATCGTCTGCTAGATTTTCGATCTCATCAAGAATATCATCAAGTCGTTCTACTGCGTAATTGTCAATGCTCATTTTTGTTGTTCCTTATCAAATTCTGTCCTGTAGTTCACTAGCCAGGTGTGATCTTTGTTGTACTTGTACTTTTTCGTGATGAAGCCGTTTCCGATCCAGCGCTTATAGCCGAACGTGTCGCCATAGTGCTTAATTCCTTCTATACCTTTGTCGACTTCATCTTTTTCCATGAAATCGACGTTCGACTGATATAGCCCTCTAAGGCAGTCTTCACAGAGATTGGAGATCCATCCACGAGTATGATAGATGTATTGGCGGCCGTGTTCATCGATCGTCTCTTTTCCGCAATGCTCACAGATGAACTCAGACATCCACTCTAGGATGTATTCTATGTCATCTGGCAGAGCGAACGAAGTAGAGATTCTGAGAGATCCGAACTTGCTCTTCGTGTCATAGATATGGAAGTTCTGTTTCTTTTCGTCGTCCCATGAGTTGTATGCTTTGAACAGCTTTGGCATGAAGTAGACTTTCCAGAGTTTCTCCCACCCTGTACCTTCCCATTCCTTGTACCAGTTGTTCCTGATGTCCTCTTTCTCTGTATTGTAGCAGAGTGTCGGATCATCCCTATAATCAGAAAAACGCTTCTTCAGGAAGGGGTACTTCTGAAGAAGGTCTTGCATAGCAGCATCGGCTATCGGGTATCTAACAAGTATCTTCACATTCCAAATATAAGAATGTTAGAGCTCCTTGTACTTCGTCTTAGCTTCTTTCTCGTTTCCATCGAGGTAGAGTTCCAAGATAGAGATCGGAAGACGGCCTTCATGCTCGAAACCGTCTTCATCGATCACGTAAGTCAGCTCATCATCTCCAGACTGATACATGTAGGAGTTCTTGAGATACGGGTCTTTGATGTTCAGGGACTTGATGTCGATGATGGCTTTGACAGCATTGGCCTTGTACATCTCGCACCGTTCATGCATTTCGTCATATTCAATGAAAGTCACTTTACTTCCCCATAGTACTTCCGGATCATGTCGCACAGCTCACTGTTGAAGAGCAGAATAGAGCTGAGCGAGATGTCAGAAGCGTTTGAGTTAACAGCGAACTTGATGCCGTATTGAAGGTTGTTTATGAGATTCCACGCTGGATCTTTGCGGTTGATCGAACCGCGATCGCTAGTGTGGTGCTCTTTGAGCCATTCCTTCAAGGCGAGACGAAGCTCGAAGGCGAAGTCTACAGCGTCGTTCACGTTCTCGATGGGCTTGACGAGTTCATCGATCTTCGCCTTGATGAGCTTTCTTTTATCTGTATTTCCTTCCATCTTTCACTCCTTATGGACAATATAACACGCAAGGGTTGTCCTTGTGGATGTCTGGCTTCTCGAGGTAGAAGTTGTTAGCTTTGCACATAGACTTCCAGTGATCTTCGAAGTTTTGGAAGACGAAAGTGTCGTTCTTGATGTGAACGATAGTCTTGTTCTTGTCCTTGATGTCGATCATCATGATTGCGCCAGTCTGATCGTGGAACTCAGTGAACCAGTCAAGACGCTTGAGATTCTTTCCAGTGAGCGAGAAGTGCGTGTACTCGCGATCACGTTCGAACTGAGGAATAGCAGCGGGAATGTCGTTCTCGATCACGTACTGATTCCAGCTCTTTTCGAAGCTGTTGCAGTTGAACGGATGAGGAATGAGATGAACGCCAGACTTGCTTGGAATTCTCGGAAGAGGCATCAGAATAGCCTGGCTGCTTGCATACGGCTCGCATTCGAAGATGAGCTGTTCGATCTTGTCGAGGTGCGGCTTATGTTCAGCGTCGCAGTCAACGATCCAAGTCTTGTTTCCCTTTCCAGCGCAGTTAGCGATGCCCGCAGCAGAAGCCACGAGATGGAACGGAGACGAGAAGCTCTGTCCCGAGATTTCCTGTTCCGCGATGTGCTTGAGCATGTGAAGCGAGATCTGCTTGTAGTTTCGCTTGTTGAGACGGATGTAAGCTCTCACGTTGAACGTCTGGCAGATCTTGATGATGTCTCCCTTGCGCTGTTCCAAGTGGTCGACCGAAGTGATGAAGTAGTCCTTGATGCTGCGGCTGTGCATGTTGCCGTGATACGAAGGATCCGGAATTCCATCGATCATCGGGTCATCGGATTGACGACGGAGAAGTTGAACGTAGTAACAGTCGCCTTCACTCTCGAACGTGAGAAGCTGCTTGATGATTTCGAAGTTGTCGACCATTTAGGCCTCCTAGTTGAAGTTCACATGATCAATATAGAATCTTCAAGCCGTTTTGTAAATGGGTAAATTTACTGTTCCCCGTAAGTATAGATGAATTTTCCTGCCAAGCTCTTCGAAATGTCCATGAACTTGAGCCCAGCGATCTTGAGCGGAAGGCGGTACTTCTCGTTGCAAGCTACCTTCGCGTAGTGCTTGAACTGATCTCCGCTCTCGTAGTCGTTCTCTACCCACTTGACGAGTTCGCAGTCATAGCCAGACAGCTCAAGCAGGAATTCGCTCTGTACATTCGCAAATGCCGCAAAAGCGAGCATGCAGATGATAGTCATTGTTCTCTTCATGTTTTCTCCTTTCTATCGGAGATTCTTGAGCTTGAGCTTCAGCATCTCGATGTCGACCAAGAGCTGAAGTTGGCGAGCCTCTTTTTCTCCGAATGTTGAATTTATAAGCTTCTTTCGGCTCTCTGTGTAGTTGTGATGGAACGTGAGCGTGTCTGACTTGTAGAAGTTCCACAGCCACTTGTTGATCGTCCGATGAGCAGTGAATCTCACAGTCAACGGAATTCCATTGATGTAGAACTTCACGAACTTTACGTCAACGTCCCACTCTTTTGTATCGAAGAACTTACTCATCGTCCTTCTTGTCTCGATCTTCGAGCTTAGCTAAGATGTAAGCCAGTGTAGCGACTACGCCAGAACCAACCCCTAGAACTACTGCAGCAGATGTCGGAAGCTTATCAAGTCCGCAGATGTTCCTGACGGCAATTTCCATGCCACTCACTACAATGAACATTCCCAAGTAGAACCACAAATTTCTCATTCCTCTACCTCATATTCAGTGTGGATCTTTATCTCTTTTACGGTGCAATCAGAGATTGTTTCGATTAGAGCCATTTCAGAATTCCAGCGAATAGTGCTTCGATCATGCTCTTTATTCCGTTTGACTGCAATCTCTGCTAGTTCACGAACAGGGAATCGTGTCGCTTTGACTGGATCATCCGTGAGATGGTCAAAACCAAGTGGAGTAGGATCCGTCATCGAGAAGTATTTTCCAGTTTCGTGCTTCAGGATATATCCTGTTTCGTCTCTTGTGTAGATCATTTTTCTTTTCCTTTTCTGAATGACGTCTTCGGGTCGAAACCATAGGCTTTGATCCTCGTTATGTCGTCGCCAACGGGTACGACTGCGTCATCTGGTCTTGCGTGACTGTCTAACCAGTTCTCTAGAGTCCACAGAGCCGTGTATGGATCCATGACTTTCTGGAACCCAATAGACTTCAGGCATGGGTTCTTGAAGATCCATATACGCTTTCTATCACGCTTAATAACGTACTTAGTCTGAACAGGGAACACGACCATGAAGATCGGTCCAAACTTCTCGAAAGCTTCGTCTTTCCAGAACATAGCTTCGGCTGGATTCTGGAATTCTGTCCTCGACGGCATCTTGTCCATCTTGAGTCCTATCGAGCTCTTGAAGTCAACATCGAATCGACTATAGAGCGAGATCGTGTCAAAGTCCGATGGCTCGACGTTCCATCTGACTGAATCTCTGAAGAAACCTTTGAGTTCGCTGTTCATCGGATCCTCGATCGTCTCATCAGAGTACTTCGACCAGACCATCTCTCCTACCGTTCCAGATGGAGTCACGAAAGGATAGTACTTTCCGCAGAAGCCTACCCAGAACGAGTATAGCTCAGGACGTCCTATCCTTGGATCGATAGCGAGTCCATTGTGCTCTTCAATGTAACTCCTAGGACTGTGCATCAATCCGTCGAAGTCCGCTCCTAATGACGGGAAGTCCATCACGTTGTGTGCTTCGATCTTCGGTGTGCGGTTGAACACGACGTCAGAGTCCATGAATGAACTTAGAGCACAGTCGTAGTAGTCTTTGAACTTAGAGTTGATCTTCATTACTTATCCTCTTCCGAATACGTGTTGTCGATTATGTACTTCGTTCCATCGCTGAACTGTTTTCGAAGCTCATATAAAGCGCTCTTCAAGTTAGCGCTGTCAGATATGACGACATTCTTGAACTGCCAGTCGTTGTCGAAAGTCTGGCGATAGCGAACTGTGAATAGATAGATCTTCATATTCAAAATATAGAAAAAGTCTGTAAGACAGCTCACAGACTTTGTTGTTCTTTATTCTTTTACGGTCTTCGTCTTGTCAAGCTCGACGGACTTGATCTGGAAGATGTGCCCGTAGGATTCTCTCAGGAATGCCTGAAGTTCACTACGGACCGTCTCCTCGTCCTTTCCATAGCGCTTGAAGACTTCGGCTTCGCCGCCCATGAGGACTTCGCAGCGGTAGCGTTTCTTACTCACTTGATGACCTCATAGCGCTTGGAGAGCAGAGTATCCTTCAAGACTTCGAACGGATCGAGCTTGTTAGAGAGCGCCATGTTGAGCACGTTCTGGCTGAATCCCGAGAGGAGCTTGAGACCATACTTGTTCTCCTGAAGCGGAACAGCGTTGGTGCGAGAGTTGACGTTCCAGAAGACCATGCCCGGGAGGTCATAGCCTGCAGCCTTGTACTTCTGACGGATAGACTCGAACACGGTCGGCAGATCCTTCGTAGAAGTTATCTGCCAGCTGTAGGCCGTTGAGCAAGTAGTTGCAGAGTCGAACTCCATGTCGGAGATGATCATCACATCCGGAATCTGGTCCTGCTTCAGATGACTTCTCTTAGCCGTGCTAAGGATGAGATCCATAGTAGCCTCGATGTCGGTGTTGGAGCAGTCAGCTTCTCGGTAAGCCAATGTCATCTTGTCGCGAAGAGTCATCTTCGGACCGAACTTCACGAGCTTCGGCTTGTTGCCGAAAGTGATGAACTCGTTCTCGAAACCCTGAGCAGCGTGCTCAGAGCAGTAGATTGCGATAGCAGTTGCGACGTCGAGCGCCTGGACACGAGTACCGCCGACCGTGCATACCATAGAGCCAGAGCCGTCGCGAACGACGATCATCGGCTTGGTCATCTCGATGGACTTCAAGTTCTTCCACATACCCTCGAGCGCCGGATCGACTGTAGAGCTGTATTCTCCAGACTGAGAGCGGTACTTGTATACCACTTCATGCGGGAAAGCAGCAGAAGCGTTGATCTTAGCTTCGCCCTTGGTGAGCTTACCGAGGAACTCACGACGACGGGCTTCGTCGTGCTTGAGAAAGGCGTCCTTGTACTTCAGGTTAGCCTGAGACGGAACAGCTTCGTAGTCCACGTCGCTCCATTCGTTCTTACAGAGCTTGACTTCGATCACGTTCGAGTACTTGCGGAGTCCAGACAGAGTCTTACGATACTGAGCGGGCTTCATACCGATGAGAGCGCAAAGCTTGTTAGCCTTAGCGACAGTTTCCTTAGAGGAAGTGTTCACAGACGGCATCCACTTAGCGAGCAGCGAGATCGACTTGCCTGCCTTAGCAGCCTTCAAGTCGGTATCGAGCTGAGAACGGATCAGAGCTACAACTTCCGCTTCGACAGAAGTGCCGAGCAGCTCGGTCACGACATCCCAACGAGAGTACTCGGGAATGAACTTGATCAAGTGCGGGTACTTCGGCATCACGTTCTTGACGAGGATCTTGAACAGACGGCGCTCGCCGAGACCTTCACGAACGTCACCCGCATAGAACATCCACTTGATAGCGAGTTCCGGGGTTTCTGCGAAAGCCTTCAGGAAGTCAGCCAAGATAGTGCCCTCGTCCGCAGTGCGGTAAGAGGCTACCTTGTAGTTCATATCCAAGAGGGCGTGGCCAGAGGTTTCATAACCGACACCACCGTTCTCGGTGAGAGTCTTGTTCTTCTTGAGGATCTTTTCCATTTCGGAATAGAATGACATTTGAGTTACTTCCTTCGGTTCAAAGTTGACGAGATGGAATTTGATTGTGCGAACCATGCATAAAAAATTGCTGTGACCATCTCTCGTTTTTGTTGTACCACAATATAGAAAACTTTTGCGGATTTGTAAATAGTAAACTTTATTTTACAGAAGATCGATTGTAGGCTGGACTAGTTCAGTGCTGCCGTTCGGACGCACTAGAACACCAGCTTCGACATAGTTGTTCTCGTCCTTGATCTGGTACTGATGGATCATGGAAACCCAACCAGTCTTAGTGATCTTTACGCCCTTGTGTTCGAGCAGCCATTCCATGAGCTCACGGTTGAACATGCGTCTCGGCAGATTGTCAGCGTGGATGCCGACAAAATCGATCTTGACTGGTGTCTTTGAGCTACCGTTAGTCACGAGCCACTTGCCATCACTGTACCCGATAACCTTCACGTCTTTGCCCCACGGCAATTTGGTGATATTGTTTGCGTACTCGTCTCCAGCGTTCCAGACATAGTCTGGATGGAAGGGCTGTCCATTCCATCGAGCTACCGAGTAGTGATGGAGTTCAGTAGTCTTTCTATTATTCGTTGTCGTCATCGTCGTCTCCTTTAGACTTTAGTTCTTCTACTGCGAACTTGAAGACGAGTTCGTTGATCTTCCTTCCAGTCGCCAAGTTGATTGCCAGGCAAGCGTATCTCTTGCCCAGGATTTCTACAGCCTTGTCGTAGCGTTCACGACCTTCAAGATTCAATAGCTCAGCAGCAGAATCTTCCGCCTTAAATTTGATCTCTTCGCATTTGCGTTCAAGTTTGTCAGCGTATTCGCGCATATCCCAGAGCTCTTCCGGAATCATCTTTTTGTACTCTGGCTCTACTATCAATGCATCTTTATCGAAGTGAGCGCGGATGTCCTTCTTAGAGATTGCAGACATCATCTTGAACTTCTCGAGATATTCTACGCCCTTGATCTTCATCTTGAACCCAGACGAGAATGTCACTACGAAGCCCTCGTGATCCACGTCGAGCTTCTTAGCCTGCGCGATCATCTTCTCCATCGAGTCGAAGTAGATCATTTCAGAGTAACGGATGTCCAGCTTGTAAGCGAGATCCGCGATCTCGACCATCTCTGCCTCTGTGTGATTCTCGTCGAAGAATCCTAACAGAACTAAGCCCTCGTAGTCGTAGTGACATACGTGCGGGTCTTCGTTGGAGATGATCTCGAAGCAGTAAGTCCAGTTCTGGTCCAAGTGCAATTCTTTGCGCTCGTCGTCGATCTTAGTGTCGAACCAGTTCTGAGCCCACTTAGCCTGATCTGAATCGAATGATCCAGCGGTCTTGATGATCCACTTTCCGTCGTAGTAGAACAAGATGCCGAGCGATCCGTCAAGCTTGTCCATAGCACGGAAGTCCTTCGTGATGTTCGGCTCAAATTCGTGTCCCAGTCTCGTTAGAGTTTCACCGAGCTTAGTAAGACGCATGTAGCCGTCATTAGTAGTCACGTCGTAGATCTCTTCATAGTTGAAGAACTTGTTGAACGGATGAGCGATGATGTAACCAGTAGACTTATCGAACACGATGCCACGGCACTGGAGCGTGATCTCGTCCCAAGCGCCGTCATAGACTGTCTGTCGAGAGTACTTGAAGCCGACAAGCTTTCCGTCAGCAGACTCGTGCTTGTCTAGCCATCCGAGATCTGCATATTCTAAGCACTTTTCAAGAGTTAATTCGTTCATGCTATTTCCTCGCCTTTCCACTCAAGAACCGGAGTGGTAGAGTGTGAGTAGGGATCCGGGTTCGGTTCAATCGACAAGTTCTGTTTGATCTCTTTGTCGACTACTTCAGCAGCGATACGCTTGATCATGTCGTTCAGAGACTCGTTCTTCAGAGCGTCGTAGCGAGCCTGCAAGTCCTTTTCGCGTTGGAGAAAGAACGCCTTCTGTTCCTCGAGCTCATACTGCATACAGCGTAGAGTCTCTTCTGTCAATACAGAAGCTAGCTTATTCGCACGATCGATGCTGATCTTGAGGTGTTCCCTTAAGAGAAATGCGAACATCGGAGTTTTCATAATAGTGGTCCTTGTTGAAGTTACATCTACAATATAGACATTTTCGTCCTATTTGTAAATAGAGAAACTAAGAATTTTCTAGCATTTTGTCGTGATCTTCGCACAATTTGTCGAATTCTCTGTCATCGGCGAGGATCATATCCAGTCTGAACAGTGCAGATTTAGAGTCCGTGAACACGATGCCTCGAGAGTCTGGATGCGCCTTGACGTGCAGATCTACGTTGTCCTTGTTGTCATCGATCAGGATGTCGGACTCTTGGAGGAAGTGCCATTTGTCGATTCCCTTGTTTATGATCTCGATGTTCTGCATCTGGATCTCTGGACAGTTAGCAGCTATCCACTCGCGCTTACCCTTCTTGCCGTTGTGCAGGAAGATAGCAGATGCGATGCCCAGCTCTAAGTCAGGGTTCTTCTTTACGAGTTCGATAAGAGCGTTGTAGAGCTTGTGTCCCTCTTCGTTCCACTTCATGTTCGACCAGAACTGCGGTCCTATCTTGTCCATCAGCTTCCAGTCGCACTTTCCGTTATCTTTGATAGCGTGAAAGTTTTTCACTTGCCAGTCGAAGTCACAAAGCACTCCGTCCATGTCGAGCATGATTCGTCTTTTCATAGTTGTCTCTTATAAGTTCTCGGTGATGATCTGTTCAGTGATCTCTTCCACTTTCTCTTCTGCCTTTATCACATTGAGCTTCTCGTCGGTGACCACGTCCGTGTCGAATCGATCTACGTGCATGATCATCCGCTTGAGCTCTTCTGCTGGAAAGACAGACATCATGGAGTCACTCATTACGGGCACCACCACGGAGTATCACAGCCCTCTTTCTCTTCTGGCGGAACCCACCACGGATCATCTTCTTCGCCAGAAGCAGCAAGAAGATATTGAGGCTCACCCTCGACGATTCTCATCTCTGGCTTCACATACATCTTATTCATCATATCCCTCTTGACTAGCCTCATTTATGACTATCTCTCCTGGCCAGTCTATCTCTCTATTCTTCATCTTCTCGATAGTCTCCGCTGGAACGTTGTGAATGTTCCCATACTCTGTCTTCAAGTGGAAGACCTCCAGCTTGACATGCTCCGATAAGGCGATCTGCTGCCATAGATCCATTTCCTTCTTTGTGAGGTTAGTGTTCGCGACAATAACGACGTCGCAGTTGTGAAGGGCTTCTCGTACCTTGCTTCTGCACCAAGCGTGAGCGTCTGATAGTCTTTTCGGATCGAACAGATACTCTCCAGTTTCAGTCATCCAGTACATATCAGCCTCGTAGTAGCCGACAGTGTAGCCGAGTTCGATGAGACTGTCTCTCATCCTCTTAGCCATTGTGCTCTTTCCTGACCCAGGAATCCCTCTGAATACGACTAGCCTACTGTTCATTGTTCTGTTCCCATGCGATCATAGACATTTCTCTATTAGTCTTATCTTTAACTTGAGAACTTTTCTCATTCAACCACTGTTTAACTAATTTCTCTAAATTATCAAAGCTTACACCATTCTTTTTAGAGAATAGGACCTTAATGAGATTACCGGTCTCGATCTCGAAAATGGCTTCATAGTCAGCGTTTTTTCTGTCAGGAGAGGTAACGTGAATGTGAGGTGGTTGATGATCATTAGACCATATCCTAACGTCGTATTTGTTAGTCGGCATTGACCCGTCAACCTCACGTACATTTACACGTGCCATCTCGACTAACAGCTCAGACTCATTTATGTATTCTTTAAATGACTTCATATAGATACCTACTTATATTAGTTAAAATAAGTAATTTCTAGAGAAATCTAAATAGAGATTCTCAAGAAAAGTGGGTAGTCAGATACTCGATAGTCTTGTAAGACACATAGAACCACGAGCAGAAGAAGTGCAGAATGTTCCAGCAGATCCCGTTTCCAGAGAAGTGCGACATAAATGCTGCCGTCATGCATCCCAAGATCGGAACTCTTATCGTGAGTACCGGTCCATTCTTTTTCTCGATCGCTCGGACTAGCATGAGACACAGATCCCTCCAACTGTACTTAGTCATATGCGGTCTCTCTTCAGCTGAACTTATATATTCTTCCATCTATCACTACTCGTCTGTATTGCTCGTATCGTTGATCACGACGGAATTCAACTTCTGAACTCCATCTGTTGTCGTGTATGAGTTGTGTTCGAACTTGACATCTATGCTGCCGCTGTATGGCTTCTGAGCAACATCACAGCCATAGAGAGCTACGACTTGGTCCCATTTTGGAGGGTACTTAGGAGCTCTGGGAAGCGTTATCTTCTTGTCTTCACCTAAGCCAAGATCGACCTTCAACTCATCAAGCTTCTTTCCGATTAGCCCTCGTGCGATGAGCTCTTCATACTCATCCACTGTGCAGTCGATCGTGGTCAGATCAGGAAGCGTTACTTTCATTCTTGCTTCTCTCCTCGAGATCTTCGATATGCTTCATGACTCTTTCAGGAACGCCATTCGGCCAATTAGCCTTAGCTAATGAACGAGCTTCATCGAAACGGCCCATAGCCGCGAGCTTTGCGACGTCTAGCTCCTTCTTTGCCACTTCGGACTTCTTTTTCTCACGCAGGACCTTGATGATGTAGTATAGCGCAATGACCGAGATTACCAGAGCTATGATTGCGCTCCACCAAATAGCGATGCAGAAGCAAGACCAGTGCCACGGCCATGCGATGACTGGCCATTCAGCGAAGGCGCCAAAGCCCGCGAAGTGGAAGACAGTAGCGAGGATTGTCCAAAGACCTACGAGGCCGATGCCAGTGCTTGCGCTACCAGATTTTGTGTTGTTCGTTGACATGTAGTGTATCTCCTTTCCATTCAGGAATTCCGTGCCAGTGGTCAAGGCACACGTTCCTATAGTTGTCTAAATTTATCTTTCTTTCAGGCCACTTCAGTTCGGGTACAATAACTTCACGAACTTGCTGGGCGTAGTTCTCCTGATCGTAGCAGAAGTAGTCTTCCGGAATGACCAGATCATGAGTGTGGCCGTAGAGGTTGACGAAGTGAGAAGACGGTTCGATCCATACCGGTTCATGTGACAAGATCCACTTGTCTTCCAAGATGACAGGGCTGTCATAGACCTTGTCGAAGCCGCGATCACGATAGTAGTCGACAGAAGACATGTTGTTCAGTCGGCCGTTGTCGTGATTGCCGAGAACTAGGAAGATCCTGCGTCCATTCTGCTTGATGCGCTTCACTGCGCTATCAATGTTGAGAACTAGTTCGTCGCTAGAAAATACTTTCGGATTTCCACCAGGGAACCAGAAGTCACCAAGATGCCAGATGTCGCAGTCAGCGGGAAGTCTGTCGAACAGCTTGAGGATATCCTCGTTCATGCGCTGGACTTCTGGAATGTTAGCGGGATTTCGGTTTCCGCCCTCGACCTTATACGGTCTCTTGCAGTACTTGATGATGTTTGAATGTCCGAAATGAGTGTCGGAGGTGATGAATGTTTGTCTAGTTCTCTTCAACATAGTTTTAGGTCCTTGTTTAGTTAATTATATCAGTGAAGAGTAGTGTAGTCTGGAACTATCACTCTGCCGTCGTCATAATACTCTAGTTCTACGTCCTTACTAGAGTTATTGTCATTCCACATATATACGGCTTTTTCATAATTCGTTTTAAATACACCTTTTGCTGGAGCAGAATTCATAAACTTATCTAATTCTCGTTTTTGTTTAGAATTTAAAGTGTCAGTATGGCAGCCATGATCGAAGTATTCAGGATATTCCAGTTTCACACATGCATCAAATAATTTTCCTCTAGTAGCTACATCTCTTATGTGTACGTGAGGAACATTTCCTGGATCATCAGTATAGACACAAATTTCCAGTTCGTCTAGAAATCCGACTCTAGCCATCTCGGTAAGCAACTCTGATTCAGTTAGAAATTCGGCAAATCTCTTCATAAGTTACTCCATGTATTTTACACATACAATATAAGAATTTTTCATAAAATTCTAAATAATTGATATTGTTAAGAAAGATTTACAATTTAACTTCAAGAGGCACATCTGCGGAAGAATGTCTATTCTCGGTCCTCTCTTCCATCAGACCTAGCTCTCTCAGTCTTATCTCTAGCTCTCTGAAATGACATTCAAAGATGATCTTCTCGCTGAAGTTGTCTCTCAGCGTAGCCGTGTTTGTCTTGATGTCATAAGTCAGCTCATACTCCTCGAGACCATGCTCGATCTTTGTCACAAACATGTCTGACGCATGGAATCCCTTGAGTCTTCCTTCGAAACGCTTGAACTTCCATAGCGCAAATACGTCAAGGGTCATGTTCGCTCCGAGATCATCTTCTTCCACTTCGATACACGGAATGTTATGTCAGTTGGAAGATACTGTAAGTTAGTTGTGTTCAAAGTTGACATAGCGTCCCATTCATCCACAACAAAGATCTTAGAGTTTCCGAAGACATAAGAGAACGTCATGACGTGATCTCCATCGATCAGTTTCAACATTAGCGTCTTGTTGCTCTCGTTGACCGTCAGATCCCACTTGTAGTCGTTGCTCATCCTAATGAAGAGCTGCTTCATTACTTCATATTCTTCTCTAGCCGTATCCATCAGTTACCCCAGATCGCTGTAATGAACATCTTCAGTCCCATACCGAATATGCCTATCGTTGCCAAGAACATAAAGAACCAGACGATTACATCTATCGGGTCTGCTTCAAGTATCTTATTTAGAAAGTCAAAAATTCGGTTCATCTATTAAAATATACGAAAATTACACGTCGTTGATTCTTCTCATCTCATCTGTCTCTGGACAAGCGCCGCTGTGGAAGAACTGGATTCCTTCTAGCTTTCTGCACATCTTCGAGAGAAGCTTGAACAGCTCAGAGTTCTTGTCGTGATCGATAGCACGATAGAGATCGTCAGCCATCTTGTCGAACGGCTCTGCTACTTCCTTCTTGTAGAGCTTGTTGATTCGTTCTTTCTCTTCCTTAACGGACTTGTAGTCTTCGTTAGCAAGAGCACGACTTATCCAAGGTGCTTCGAGATCACGATCAAAGTCGATGACTCGATCATACATCTTGTCGAGCTTAGCCATGAGCTCGGGAGTCTTCTTCTGAGCTCTGCGGACTTTAGCTCTCCAGCGACGACGTGCGATCTGCTCTTGAGACTTAGTTGCCTTGAGGTTGCTAGATTCGATGATCTGTAGTGCCTGATCGATTTTCATTATTCAGTCCTATGATTGTTATTGGTTAAAGTAGTTGTCGACAATGCCGTTTAGTTCCATGCTCTCGTAGCTGTTGTACTCGTTCGAAACGATGTCAGCGCGTTCTTCTGAAAGGTCTCCGTTTGCAACAGCCTTAGAGATGCACTTGTTGAATGCAGTGTCGCCAGCCTGATTGATTCCGTCTCTTACACCCTCAAGCACAGCACGGATAACTGAATATGCTGCATTGTTGTAGTTGTTGTCGAACTCTGTGATCACTTCTGTCGGATCATCACTGTCATGGAAACGGAACGTGTTGACAAAATCGAGAGAAGCATTTAAGATACGCTTCTTGACTTCATCGGTGACGGTAGCCTTTAGTTTCTTGTAGTTCACGATTTCCTCTTTGATATTTCAAATTTAAGAAAATCCTGAGTATTTCTAAACCCAGGATTTTAGATTTTTCTGAAAAATTAGATGTGTCGATAGACTTCGAAGAATTCCTTGAACGCCTCGGCGACAGCCTTAGATCCATGCTTGTCTAGCTTCTTCTCGAAAGCTTCCTTAGCGGGTTCTAGTGTAGCGATGGCTTCTTCAGGTGTATGTTGAATGCGCTTCTCGATGTAGAGACCTGTAGACTCGTTCAAGACCCACTCATAGGACTCACGAACAGCATTAACGTAGGAATCTGGACAAGAGGGACCTAATACGCTGTCGATAGTGATGAGCTGAAAATTCGATTCGACAATACCTGTAGACTCATTGACATCTCCAACTCCTCTCGAAGAAACGCCCATTCTAACATCCTGAAGAAGTCCAGCAAGCATCTTTCCGTTAGGCATGTAGTCTAGAACCTTAGCCTTGCCTAGAGCAAAGTTCTCATCCATACGTAGGCTAACAATCTTGATAGCAGCTTCACGTGGATCAACTTTAGCTCGTTCAGCTGGATGTTCAAGCTCACCCAAAGCCTCATTGTTCTTAATATATTCGTTGAAGCGGTTTACTTCACGTTCCATCAACGCTTTTGGATATATACGGCCGTTTCTATTGCGTTTTTCTGCGCCCATGAAAACGCCCTCAATATATAGGGTTTTTCCGTCTTCTCCATTAGATGTTGTTACATCATTGATAAATGATTCATTCAGAAGTTTCTTGTATTCAGCCATGATTATGACTCCATAGATATTTTTCTTTTTATTTATATCTATGAAGCTATGTGTATGATTTAATCTACAGTCCAGTAGCTTTTGCCTTTACTTCTAATATAAATTACAGGGCTGTTTGTTTCTAGCTTAATGTATTCTATAGTCTTTTTGTCTCTTTCTATATTTAGATTGCCGTATTTCAGCGAAATATTCTTATTCGCGTTCAGAGATACGAAATTTAAAGGCTTTCGATCTTCAGCTTTTATTAGATGACTTGCGAACATATAGTCTTTCTCAGTTATCTTTCGATAATTAGAAATACCAATTCCACATTTTAAAGCAATATACGATAGCCCTTCAGTTAGTTCTCTCGATACTGAAAATATATCTTTATAATTGTCTAGAATTATATTATTATACTTTTTCCTGTGTTTGGAAGATCGTCCGTCTCCTAAAGCAAACCAGAATAAAAGTTGCTCTAAATCCTTTTTATTGAAATCAAAGATAGCATTTGGAATTTTCTTGGTATAAATATTACCCATAGAATGGAAATAGTGTACTAAGCGTGCATCGTGTATATACCATAGCTTTTTCCTCCTATATATTCTTCTGCTAGTAACTATATCTTTAGGAATTTCGTCCCATAAATCATCTATTTGCTTGCATTTCTCAGAATTTGCTTCAATTGATTGTGTTATAACTATACGTCTAGGTCTAAATTCTTTCCTATTAGAACCCCAAATTCCACCTTCTGCAAGCCATAGTCCTAAAATTTTACATAGCAGTTCTCTATCAAATATAAGATCTTCAGTTGTATCGACCTTATTTTTATATCTGCGTTTTGGAATTACCCCAGGTATAATAAAAGTCTCATCATTGCTGCTGGAATCTTGTATATCGATTATTTTCGGAATGCTACTATGAGAATATCTTATTCTGTTGTTAAAGATATCAGAAATATGGACGATTTCTAATTTACCATATCTATCCTCTATTAAGATCTTATTATTATCCGGAAATTCACCAAATATATTCTTTCCGCTTATACGAAAAATCGGTTCTACTTTGATGCTCTTTATACTTTTTACTAACTCTAAATTCGCTTTTCTAGAAGATAAATCTAATGTCCACACTTTATCATTAACTGATATCATTTTTATTGGTTTCCAACCAATATCTGTGAGAACATCAATTTCTTCTGTTCCAAAATCAGTCATGCTAAAGCTCGATTTTCTCGCAAATTACACCATTTTGAAGCAGATACTCGATGCCTTTTCGATCATCATACTCCTCGATGTAGTACACTTCCTTGATCCCAGAAGTGAGAATGAGCTTGCAGCAGTTCAGACAAGGACTAGTAGTCAGATAGAGCTGTGCTCCCGTGATGTCCGTGTTGTTCTTCAGTGCGAAGCCCAAGCAGTTCATCTCTGCGTGAATCTCGTACTTGTCTGCGAACTCATGATGCTCTTTGCGATACTCTTCCTCTGTCAAGAACCTGGTCTGACGCGTTAGAGCGCTGTTCCAAGTGATCTTGCCGTCAGGAGTTCTCTTGTAGATCTTGTTGCACTCGGTGCAGCCCTTAGCGACGCCGTTGTAGCCAGAGCTGAGAATTCTAGAATCCTTCACCAAGATCGCTGCGACTTGGAGTCTTGAGCAGGTCGAGTACTTCTTTAGCGAGTTGAGCACATCGACATAGAAGCGGTTGAATTTCTTGGGATTGTTACACATCGATTCTCTCAAGTCTGATGAAAGTGTTAGCGTATTCTGGAATCTTGTCGAACTGATTGCCCAGTCCAGCAGCGATCAGAAACGAGGACATGTCTCGCATGCTCATGCTGCTGAATCTGAGCTTCTTGAACTCTTCCATCACCTTCAACTGAACATGTATCGGAATGCAGTCGAAGTCGATCAGCTTCTTGTTGCGCTCGAAGTTCGCTCTCACCTCATCCGTCTGTTCACTCAGCCACTCTTCGAGACCGTTCTCTACTATATCAGCTGCCGTCTTCACTGAGACTCTCGACTTGATGTGAGGAATCCCGTCTCCCTTGTCTCCAACTACTACTTTTTCGAGAAGGTAGCGTTCCGGATTTACGACGTGGACATATTGCCGCTTGATCGGATGATACTGCTTGTAGCCGTTATACTTCAGAAGCTGATAGAAGTCTCGGTCTGTCGATACGCAGATCACTTCATACTTTGGAGTGAGATTCTTCGTCAAGATAGCGATGAGATCGTCTCCTTCTGTTCCTTCAACCTTGAGCTGATAGATGTTCGGAATGTACTGACGGAGTTTCTCGCAGAACTCGTCTGCCATCGGATAGAACGTGTCGAAGTCGAGCTTAGATTTAGCTTTCTCTTCTTTTCGATGAGCCTTGTAAGCGTCGAAAATCTCATATCTCCAGTTCTTCTTTCCTTCTAGACATAGAATCACTGAAGTAGACTCGGTCTTCTGAACAAGACTAGCGAGATTCTCTAGAATTTCGCACTTCCAGTTGTTGTATGTAGTGTCAGTCGGATCGTCTCTATAGCACTTGCAGCCTGTCCGTATCGCCATGTTCGCCATGTCGACAAGCAGCACTCTTTTTCGTTCTTTCATGGATCGTTTCCTATGTTGTTAGAATAAATATAGTCATTTTGTCAAATTTCTGTTTAGTTTTTGACAAAATTTTCTATATTGACTTACATGAACTTTCAATTCCCTTATGAGAAGATTCGTCCAGAGCAGCAGAAATTCCTAGACGCTGTAGCTGGAACAGACAAGAAGTATATTGTAGCTCAGATGCCCACGGGCTCTGGAAAGTCGGGTATCGCAATCTATGAGTCGATGCTAGCTAACTCCAGCTACATAGTAGTGACCAACAAAGCTCTGCAGGATCAGTACTGGAGAGACTTCAAAGACAGATTTCCTATCCAGATGCTAAAGGGCATGCAGAACTACGACTGCGTAGTGAACGACAATGTCAAGTGCGACAAAGGACCTTGTCAGGGTTCTGACTCTACTTCTATCGGCATCAAGCGCTATTGCAAGATCAACGACATGTGCCCGTACTACAACACGCTAAAGAAGGCGTTCGACTCTAAGGTCTTCCTCGCTAACACTTCCATCATGAGATCGGCTGTTGCGCCGAAGGGAGAGCAGGTCAAGCGAGACGTGATGATAATCGACGAAGCACATCTACTCGAAGATTTCCTCGTGGACGTCGGAACGATCAGCTTCAGCGCCGACAAGATGATCAAGGCTTTCGAAGCCGAGAAGAGATTGAGCAGTGAAGATCTCCACTACATCAAGCACTGTGACTTCGAGTCCTCCTCTAAGCCGACTGCCAAGATGGAGAAATACATCAACATCTGCCAGAACCTAGCACAGAGTATCGCAAAAGAGTTGATCGAGTACGAAGCTGAGCAGCAAAAGAGAGTCGTTGACAGCAAGGTAAAGAAAGCGATGGAAGATGCGGCAGATCCACGCAAGTCTAAGTACAAGCACAAGCGTGAGATTCTGGAAACGATCGCAAAGATCGACGCATACAAGAACAGCGACGAGACGGACTCTTGGGTCTACAACTGGGACAAGAAAGAACGCCGTCTAGACATCGTTCCTGTGAACGTGGACTGGATCTTCAAGAAGTATTTCGATGGCCTCGCCGACAAGATCATCTTCATGTCTGCTACCATTCTGAATCTCTCTAACTTCGCTAACAGCCTAGGCATCCGTCCAGACCAGTGCTGCTTCGTAGATGTCGAATCGACTTTCGATCCGAGAAAAGCTCCAATCGTAGTGCTCGGCAACTGCAACACCAACTACAAGGATCTGCAGGATGAGTCGAACATGGCGAACATAGTGAAGTCCGTCAAATACATCATGGACCAGCACAAGGGACAGCGTGGCATCATCCATACGGGAAACATGAAGATCTCGAAATACATCAAGGAGCATCTTCACGACTCACGCATTCTGGTGCGCCTTGACGAAGTGAGAAACGAAGATATTCTGGAAGAGCACTATGTCAGCAAGGACTCTGTTCTCGTGTCGTCTTCAATGACAGAGGGAATCGACCTGCATGACGACCTGTCTACATTCCAGATCATCGTAAAGCTTCCGTGGGAATCTCTTGGCAACCTCAGAACTAAGACGCTGTCCGAGGAAGTGCCGCTATGGTACTCGAACAAGATGTGGCAGAAACTGCTTCAGGCTAGTGGCCGTTCCGTGAGAAGCCACGAAGACTACGCAGAGACTTTCGTCCTCGATGCGTCATTCAGTTTCCAACACAAAAAATTCTCGAAATACCTGCCTGAGTATTTCGAGAAAAGATTGATCGATCCTAACGCCTAACTACCACTCATGAGAGTGGTGGCTCATAGAGACGCCTTTCGCTAGATCCCTGTTGAGTTTCTCAAGAACATCTTCAGGGATCTCTGGCAGATCGCAGAGTCTCATCTTCCAGCCAGGTCCACCAGCTTCGCCATCTTCATAGTCTAGTCTGGCGCCGTTTATCAGAGCTTCTGTGTCGGATCCGAAGTACTTCTTGAGGGTCGCGAGGTCCTTGTATGCTTGATACTCAGGCTTCCCTGGCTTTTCTACCCACCAACCTCCACCAACATTTCCTGACTTCTGGAAGATCTTGACGTAGTATGGCTGATTTTCTCTCTTCGCCCTCTCTCGACGTGCTTTTGCACGTCTCCTTCTCGCTTCTTTCTGCTCAGGAGTCAGCACAGCTTCAGATAGCAGAGGCCATGAGATAGCCGATTCGTCTAGATCAGATTCCCAAGGCTCATCTTCCTGTTGCACATACTTGATCTTAGCGTCATCCAGAGTCTTCAGAGCATCGGAGATGCTCATCTGCTTTGCGTACTCAGGATGCTTAGCGACGTTTCTGCCCTTGAGAACTTCATAGACGTAGTAGCAGTCAGCTACAGAGGAAGGCTGCTTACTCTTTCTCCACGCTGTGTCGAGATAGTCGGTCTCATCAGAGTTGTCTCTCTTCCAGTCTAGACCCTCTTCTTTGATGACCTGCTTGATCTTCTTAGCGAGCCACTTCTTGACATCGTCATCGGACATATCAAGCAGCTTATTAGTGGGTCTCCCATCGTATCTATAAGAATTAGAAACAGTCAACACGACTTCACCGTTCCTGAGATCAGCGGCGATATAGGGCCAATATCCCTCAGCAGCTCGGCTGTTCTCCCACATGCCGTCAGAGAGCTGTCCGAAGACTCCGTCTATGATGTCGCACTCTTTCTGAGTCTTCAAACCAGTCTTGATGATTCTATACTTTTCCATCTTTACTCCTTTACAAACTTCACAACCTGGTCTCGGACCGAGTCGTAGTATTTATCCCAGACTTCGATGACATGATTGATCGTATCGTCGTCTGTCTTGTCCATCTTGATCTTTGTCGGATGCTCAGGAGAAGCACGGAAGATGTTGTTGTAGCCCACGTTCGCTCTCGCTTCAAAGAAGTTAGCGTTACCAGTCGTAGCGACCCAGTCCTCTAAGATGTACTCGCCCCAACCCAACATGGTCTTGTTGCCTCTCGAGGTATTTGGAGTCATCATGCAGGTAGCGAACGTGAGAATCTTGTACTTCTTGTTGAAGCACATGTTCTTCAAACCAGACTGTAGACAAGATACTGGATCGTTAGCCCACATACCGCCATCGCAGTATGAGATGCCGTCTCTGTCGATCACGTCGAAGTATCGTGGTGCAGCAGCGCTCGTCAGAACAGCGAACCACTTCTCTACCTTAGGATCACCAAGATCCCATACCTTCTCACGAGATTTGCCGTTCATAGCAGTCGTAGGAATGAAGATAGGCTTTTTCCAATCCATGATGTTGCCGTCGAGATTCTTCTTGAGCAGATCCTTCAGAGTCGAGTTGTCGTAAGTCGGACACTTAGGCTCGATTCTCTTGTACCACGGGTACTTCGTGAAGATCTTCTTCAAGTTGTTCTTGTACAGATCGAAGATGTCGTGAGCAGACATACACTCTGCTAGACATGCTGCGATGATAGCGCCAGTTGAAGTTCCAGCGAAAGCCACGCTCTGATCTGTGAGCTTCTTTCCTAGATCGGATTCCAACCTGCACATGAACTGAAGCGGTCCGCAACCAAGCGCACCGCCGCCAGAGATTGAGATTGCTAACTTAGCCATTGTGTTCGTCCTCATCAAAAATCGAATCGACTATCCTGAACTGCTTGTCAGACCTCTTGACACACTTTATAATGCAAGCGATCAATAGACAGAGATATAGAACTACTACTCCTATGACGATATAGAACATGATCATTTTAGTGTCTTATACGTCTTTCCGTTGTCTGTGCTCATCAAAAACTTGGTTCTCTTGACTTCAATTCCGGGCTTGAATATGAGCTCTGGATCGTTTCCGAGATGAATCCACTCAGAACCAGTCTTAGGGTTCTTCTCATAGATCACCTGACCGAAGTTCACTTTGTAGCCCAGAACGAGCTCCTTGATGAACAGTGCGATCTTCTTCGTGCTCAGTGAGCAGTTATAGAATTGAATATCTGCTGCGCCTATCGTTGGAATGCCATTGATCTGAACGCCACACAGATGATCTGAATTCTCAGCGGGATTGTAGCCCTCTTTCTTCAAGCGATCGATGTCAGCTTTAGTTCTCACACCAGACGTGATAACCATCGAGACTGGCTTCATGCCAGACTTATATGCCTGAAGCTCATCCCTGACGATCTGAAGCTCGTTCGCTAAGATCTTCAACAGCGATAGTTGATAAGCAGTCGGATAACTCTTAGTGAACTCCGAAAGCTTAAAGTTAGAAGTCAATTTCTTGTCTGTCATCTATAAACCTCAAAACCGCTCTCACGCAGAAGCTTAAGAGAATCTTTCAGAGTCATAGACTCGCCGAGCCAAGATCCGACTAGCTTCTTAGCGTAGTTGTAGTATTTTCCGAATGCTGTGTAGCCCTCATCAGTGTCAATGAAACTCTTTAAGTCTTCAATATCAGAGAAAGACAATGGATTGACCTCGTGTTGCTTTACAGCCTTCTGAGCTTTCCAGAAGTCTCGAACAAGAGCTTTACCACGAGATGTGACATCGACCTCTTGATGTACTTCATTGGGTTTCTCTTCGTGTATGTGATAGAACTTGTTGAATGCTTCCTTGTTCAAGAAGTCTTTGAGGACGTCCTTCACTGCAGGATTGCTCAAGATCACATTGTCATAAGTCAGAGCTTCTTTGCACCTGCTGTGGAATTCTCTCATCGAGCCGTCTGACAGTTCATCAGGCATGATGTATAGAGGAATCAGACCTTTGCCCTTGCTGTGATCGGCAAGTTGATGTTCCCATACAGACTCATCATTTCCTAGAATTGCGCCATATCCGTCGATCAAGTTAGTGACGTTCTCTGATGGATCGTAGTCATCTTGTAGAGATCCCAAGATCTTCAAGTACTTGAAAGACCCATCGTCCTGTTTGCACTTCAGAAGGCGGTTTCCCTCGCTAAACGATTCTACTCCAGGAAGCTTGATGAGCCTATCAGTCAACCGAGTGAACAGCGGAGATAGCTTGCGTATGGCCTTGTTGTGGACGTCAAATGCGCTCACATAAGAGCTCGGATCTACGCAACCAGAGACGTGGTCGCCTCTGTTTCCTCGGTGCCAATCGCTGCCATAGTCAAAATTGTGATAGTAGTTCCATCTTCCCTTCATGTCATACCTCTCTTTATTTATCTATGAAGCCAAATAGAATTATCATAGAGAATATGAAAGCCATGAAGATGACGATCAGAGCTATGCGCTCTTCCAAGTCCTGCTGATGAACGAACAGCCGCTTATATAGCCTCGCTTTCGTATTAGATATAGTCCTTCTGAACTGCTGAATGAGAATCTCTCGATCATACTTGATCTTCAACGACAGCAGAATGATGACTAGAGTCGTAGCGACCGAGTAGTTGAGATATTGAGGCCATTGATAAAAGTCAGCTTGAATGTTCGAGTATATGATATATGAAGCTGCACTCAGATTTCCTACAAGTGACATCAAAATAAAGAGCATGCTGATATCTGCTGTGCTCTTTCTCTTTCTAACTCTGAGTATCTGGGGTAGTGTGCATAGTCCGAAGCATATCGCTGACAAGAATCCCAAAGAAGTGAATAGTACCATCATACGATCTATTTATCTTCTCCGATCTTTGAAGCGCGTTCAGCAGCTGCTAGAACTTCTCTGGTGTGCCAATATCCACAGCTCTTGAACTCTGGACACTTGTGAAGATATTCGCAGTTTGGAACAAGCACTGTCTCGAACTCTGGGTTATGGCTTAGAACAGCCATGCGTATCATCATCATGATCTTCTGACAGTTCTTAGAAGCCATGCGACAGAGTCTCTTTCTCGCCATGAACATGAGCTCTTGAGCGTTCACGACCATAACGTGGGTGACATAGTGACCCTGCGGTTCCTGATAGCGGTCATATTTGTCCTGCCTATCGTTGCGCTGCGACTGGACGTAATGCTCTACGCCAGTGTGATGACGACAGAAGCATACAGAGTCGCAGTACGGGATATGCATACGAATAATGAACTGGAGGTAGCGGATAGGCGAGTGCTCTGAAGTAAGATATTTGACTTTTAGCTCATCACTGAGAGGCTTTCCGTCATCGAGAATGTAGTTCTTGCCGACAGTGTTGAGAGCAAGGAACTTGACCCACTGCCAGTCCATCGAAGTGGGGTACTTCAGAACTTCAACGGTCATTCCATTGATTCCCTCTTCAGTGCATACCCCGTGGAATTCATTGTTGTTCATCTCTTGAATAGCCATCACTTGACCCCCGTGCTTCCGAATCCGCCACGATCTTCCTGATATTGCAGTGTGCTGTCTTCGAACTGAATCGAGGGCTGCTTCTTGACGATGCGGAACTGACAGATTCTCTCGCCCTTCTTGATGAGCGGACCATTCTGTCCAGATCCCATCTTCAGGGCAGGGAACTTCCACATGTCGTTAGGTCCACAGTAGCTGTTGTCTACTATCCCGACCGAGTTGGTCATGATGATTCCGTAGTTCTTGAATGTCGAAGAGCGAGGAGCGATGTGCGCTTCGTAGCCCTCTGGCAGCTTCATAGCTACGCCGAGCGGAACGAGACGGAATTCTCCCATTCCCATGAATACGTCTTCAGCTGCTCTCAGATCGATCCAGTCCCCTTTCTCGTTGACGGTAGGACGGCAAGCTTCATCGAACACTTTGATGAGAACAGTGACGCTAGCTACTTCTCCAGACAAGATTTCGAACTTATCCACTACAGAACCCTCCCTTCACTGTTCTTGAACAGCGATACAGAGATGACGTCATCTTCTTCGAACGTATCGTCATCTGCGATCTTCGACAGCATGATGGACAGGTTCTTTGCCGATTTGATCGACATTTCGAGATCGATCTTCTCTGAGAATGTAGTGATCGTCAGCGTGTTCAGATTCACCTTAGCTTCGCAGTATCTGTCTCTAGCTTTCTTCAGTGACTTATACAGCTTGCTGAGCATCCCAATCGTATTCACGTTCATTCGGTTCATCTTGTATCGGATGAACCTGTTGTAAGACTGTTTCTCCGAACGATAGTTCGCCTTAGCTTCATCGAACCTCTTCTTAGCTCTCTTGTAGTCGCTAGTGTCCACATTAGGATCTTCTAGCCCTTTCTTGATCTCTTGTCTGTCGATTAGTGACTTCATAGCAGATCTCCTCTAGTTTTTCAAAATTTAAGTTTATTCTTGCTCAGAATCTTTCTCTTCTTTCGCTTTGTCCTCTTCGTCGATTCTTCTCAGAAGATTCTCTAAGCTGATCAGATCGTCTCTTCTCGCGTAGTTCAGAACTAGCGTTCTCTCGCCCTCGCTGAGTCCATACCAGACAGACAGCATGCTGTCTGCGAACTCGGGTCGATAGAATCGTCCGTTCTTAGCGCCGCTGAAGTATCTCTCTAGAAAGATTCTGACTACTGTAAACATCTTCATCATATCAGTTCTTTCTCCTTTCTCTGAAATTTTTCCACTATACATTTATACCTCGAAAACTTTAGCTATGCTGCACTCTTTCGCATCGTTCGTGTAAGCGAACTTGTGTTCCTTCATCAGCTTTCTAAGAGCGTTTCTAGCGATGACTTGCGCTCTTCCCTTCTTCTGTCTGATGCGCTCTCCAGACAGGCCGTGCTTCTCGCCGATCTGATTCTGAGTCAGCCCGTAATAGTAGCTGTCTTTGATCATAGAGTACTCTTTGCTTTCTAGAATACCCTTCAGCAGTATTCCCAGCTTACGGTCTTCTTCTTCAGTGAACAGATGGTCTATTCCATTGTCGATCGACTTGATCGAGTCTATTAGCGTAAGCTGACCCTCTTCAATAGCGCTATCTCCGTTGTATAGCGGAGTCTCTGTCGATATGACTATCGGCATAGCGTGAAGGAACTTTCGACCAGAGCTGTCTTCGAGGTCTAGATTAGACGAGTCTTTGTGTCGCTCAGCTTCAGCTTTGCTGTACATGGGACAGTGGACTTTGCAGTTCTCTACATAGATCTCTTCTTGTATCTTCTGAGTGATCCACCAGATGGCGAACGACGTGAACTTGACTCCTCTTTTCGGATCATACTTTAGCGTCGCGTTGAACATGCCGATATAGGCTGCTTGGAACAGATCGCCTACCTGCTTGTTGTATCTTCTAGCATACATGTGCGCTACGCTGTACATCAGCCTGGCATGAGACTGAACGAGCTTGTTTCTCGCAGCGTCTCTGATGCGACGCTCATACTTCGGATCCAGCATGATGCTTATCACAGACTCTTCCTCTCTGGGCTCCATGTGAATGTAGTCCTTGAGCTTGCTGCGGATGTAGCTCGGAGTATCTATCGTGTCGAATTCAACCATATCTTAGTTCTTCAAAATATAAGTTTTATTTGATAGATTTGTGAAAACTGCACTATGATTTAGCAGAGTATTTTTCTATACACAGTCATTTATAAAATCTTATCGAACAGAAGAAGTATAGAGACATACGAGACGAGAAGCGTCATCGGATAGAGGAACGCCTCTCTAAGCCATTCCTTGACTTGCTCATGATACACCAGACGGATGAAGGTTCGCGTCGCTTCGTCCAACGGTTCGTCCAGATTTATCGATTCTAAGTTCATAGTCTACCTCTAGTCTATAGAATTAAAAGAGAGACCAGGTCGTGATCTCTTCTACATTATCAATTTAGACATTTATTTGGATATTCGTAAACCGCTAAATCATTACTTTTTCTTTACATACGAACTTTTCGTTCTCAGACTGTTAACTACCTGTTCTCTAGTCTGTCGATACGTGCGTCTAAGTTCGATATGTTCTCTCGAATAGCGGCCAAGTTCTCGTTCATCTTGCCGAGCGTATCCTGCAGTGTCTCCCAACGGCTAGACTGCATAGCGACCTGAGCCTTCAGATTCTCGATGTCCTTAGCTTGAAGCGCTAGCTGAAGATCCGTGTCTTTCTTCTCAGAGTCCCTCTTAGCCGCCGTCTTCTCACGCTGGGCTTTGATCAGATAGTATACTAGACCGATCAGACCTCCGCAGATGAGCAGAGTCGGCGAGTTCGTCTTAGCTACTTCGACAAGATATGCTTCCATTTTCTCTTCCGTCCCGCTGAATTATACCCTTTTACTAGTTATTTATACAGATTTAATGAATATAAATAATAAGAGCATTTTGAATGGAGCATGACTATGGTGACTACTAAGAGAGCTAGAAGAATAAGCCAGCTAGACTCAGTACCGAGCGCTTGGTCTGAGAAGCAGCTTAGATCGTTTCTAGACAGCGGCGCTCTCCCAGTCACTGGTCCAGACAAGCTGACTTACAAGATTCCAGTCCGGTTCGTAGTGCCAAGCTCTAACGGATCGGCATACATGGTCATCAGAGCGAAGAAGAGAGGTTCTGGATATAGCTTGAATCACAGCTTTCTAGAAGCTTCTCAGGCGATTGCTAAAGACTATGGACTGACTTTGAGAGTCTCTAACGAAGACGGATCAGACTGGAGCTGCTTCGAGCTGAGCAAGATATGGTACTCTGGAGATGAGATAGCAGCGATGGAGTTTCAGTCTCTGTCTGAGACGATCGATGTCCCTTCTGACGATCCCGACGCTGAGTGCACTTACACTTCTAGCGCTCTATTCACGAGAGACAACAGACTACAAGTAGATCTTCATGAGAGATGCAGAACAAAGAGTCTATGATGACAAACGAGATTAGAAATTACAAGGAGAAGAGCTGATATGGCCTCTACTGAATACGTAACTAAAGTAAATGCGAAGCCGCTAGCAGCTTCGGAAGTCGTTCCAGACTCGCCGTTAGCGACGAAGATCTCATCGCTAGTGTCCGGCACTTTCGAAGTAGTCGGTCTCAATCAGAGCGGAAAGCCCGATGTCGCTAAACCGTCGACGAAGATCATCTATCTGACTAAAGACACTTCGTCTGCTCTTACCGACCCTTACACCGAGTGGATCTACACAGGAAACAATGGAGAAGCTGCAGTCGCTAGCAAATGGGAGGTCATCGGCGAGACCACTATGGATCTGAGCGGGTACAAGACTAAGCAGACCGCTTACACGGCTTCTGGTCTAGGAACGCTGAAGACGATCACTGCTCTCACTCAGAACGCAAACGGCGAGATCTCCGCTACAGCTAGCGACATCCAGTCAGCTTCTACATCTCTGAAAGGCGTTGTACAGCTTGAAGACTCACATACCAGCACCAGCACCACGAAAGCCGCTACACCGAAAAACGTGAAGGAGGCTTACGATCTCGCAAACGGAAAGTACTCGAAGCCCAGCACAGGAATTCCTAAGTCTGATCTCGCTTCGGCGGTTCAGACCTCTCTCGGAAAAGCAGACAGCTCTATTCAAGGTGTCAAGCTCGAGGGCGCTGCAAGCTCTATGACTCCAGCTTCAGGAGTCGTTACGATTCCGAACGCCGTAGCTACTGGAGAAACGGGCGAGACGAACGGTCTCATGACTGCTGCTGACAAGAGCAAGCTCGACACTCTGAAAGAGATCACCGTAACTAGCACATCTGTATCAGACGGCACTAATACATTCAACAAGTACACTCACCCAACATCTGCTGGTAACAAACACGTTCCTAGTGGTGGTTCAAGTGGTCAGGTTCTTGTATATGGCAATTCTTCAGGTACTGCATCTTGGGGAGCCGTTCCGGGACTGAGCAACAAAGCTGACAAAGTCTCTAGCGCTACTAACGGAAACTTCGCTGGACTCGACGCCAACGGAAATCTGACAGACAGCGGAAAGAAGGCTGCTGACTTTGCTACTGCCGCACAAGGCACTAAAGCAGATTCCGCAGTTCAAGATGTCAAAGTCAACGGAACTTCAGTAGTTAATTCTTCTAAAGTAGCCTCTATCTCTGTTGCGAATGCTTCTACTTATGGTGTAGTAACTGTTGAAACTGCCACTATTTAACTATAGGGTTACTATGTTTTTAATAGTAACACTTATTTTATAAATCTTATTAAAATATGTGGATATATTATGAGCGATACTTACACAAAAAAGATAAATGGTAATCTTATAGCAGCCTCTGAGGTTGTTCCGTCCTCACCACTAGAAACTAAAATTAACGGAAAAGTATCTAAGTCTGGTGATACAATGACAGGCAGGCTTACATTAGAAAAGCCTATCAGTCAAGTTATTACTGGTACGGGTACTGCGGCTACAACTTCAGGTTCAGGCTCTTCTACATTATACTATCCTGCTTTGTGGAAGTTTAATCTCGGAATTGCAACCCCAACGGCTGGCGATAAGATTTGTATACGAATACCTGTTGCAGGTCACGATTATGGTGTATTCATATCAACTGACAATGGAACTACTTACTTCCCTGTTGCTAGACATACAGGTAAATCTCGTTTAGGAACTCAATACCCTAATGGTGCATATATCTGTGTTGTATTTGAGGGTGCGGCTTCTGGTATTACTAACTCAGGCTGTGTTGATAGTTGCTTCCCGCCTGCTGGCGCTACTGCAAGACAAAACTACACATCAGGTTGTTGGCGAGTTATAAATGACTATGACTCTGGCAATAGTGTAAATCAACTTCGTCACGAAAACGGGAGATTTTATGCAGGTTCTACAGGATGTAATCCGTATTCTTTGATTTGCTTAGATAAAGATAATAAATTTTCAATGCTAATTAGTTCTGGTTCTGGAACAGGAACTAGTAAGACAATCAATACATCTGGAAAATTTAAATTAAGTCCTGTTATTCTATTCTATAATGGTAATAACACCGCAGCTGCAAATGCTAGAGTTTCTTCTACCTATGCAACATTTAATGCATTGACGGCCATTGATACTAGATATTCACATAATCATACAACTGCATTTTCAGTTGATTCTCCCTTGTATATAGAATGTACTATAGATGAAGATGGGTTTTGGTCACCAACGACAAAATGCATTACCCAAACATTAGAAAGCGGTAAATACTATATATTCTTAGGTTTAACGTATTCTACTGAGTATCAACTGTGCCTTGTTCCATATCATCCGGTCTACTATTATGACGGAACTAATTTGACGGAAGTTCCTAGATTATCTAAGGCGGATAGAACTAAATTAGACAGAATTGCATCAGGTGCTACTAAAGTTGAGGCATCTACTACCAACGGAAAGATTAAGATAAATGGAACCGATACTACTGTATATACGCATCCTACACATACTGCGTATTCATCAAAAGGCTCTGCTACAAAAGTTCCTAAGATAACTACTGATTCAACAGGTCACGTTACTAGTATAGAAGAAGTTACTATTTCTGGAGTAACCCCGGCGTCGCATTCGCACGGAAATATTGCTAATGGTGGTACACTTACTGATACAGCAGCTGCAGCTGCTGGTAATGACTATGTTGTCATACGTGACGCCGACAATGCGAAGATTCAGACATCCACGATTAAGGGTACTGATGTTGCCGATGCAGTTAGTAAGAAACATAGTCATTCCACTCTAACGCTATCCACTACTGCCCAGGCGTATGATGGTTCTCATACATTGGCATTGCCGTCTACGGACCCATATACTTCTGCCCGCACTCCTACATCGCATACTCACGGTAACATTACAAATGGTGGTGCATTGCAGACTAACGACATTACTATCGCTAGCGGTGACAAGTTAGTCGTAACGGATGCAGATAATTCTAACAAGGTTGCTAGGGCATCTATATCATTTGACGGTTCGACTACGACAACGGCTTTGACTCCAAAAGGAACGTTTGAGGCGTTCGCAAAATCGGGAGACATTACTTCGGCGATACAGGCCCTTGATGTCGGTTCGGTGGGCGGTGCCGGGAAGTACATCTCGGCGATTTCTGAGACGGACGGCAAGATTTCGGCTACCGCTACGACGATGGATACTACGCCGACAGCGAACAGCACCAATGCCATAACAAGCGGCGCAGTAAAAACAGCTCTCGAAACTAAGCTGAACTGGATGGACGGCACATTCGAGCGTTCGGCAAATACCGGAAACGGGTGGGCAAAAATTGCATCCATGTCAAGAACGTGGACATGGACCAATTTGTCTGGTATATGGGATGTCGTTTATTTAGCAACAGATATGGCATATCGTTCAACGCTTGAGCTCACTATTCGGTTTGATTCAACTTATGGTGCAAAAGCAAGACGATATAACCACATCGTTACCGTAGATAATTCCAGCCAACTTAAATTTGCTATATACATCAATGGTACGAATAATACGGCTAGCACAGTGGAACTATGGGCATACCTTTCCAACACCTGGCATGGAGTAGGTATACGTGAAATTGGTGGTGACTATTATCAGCCCGACAATAAGCCTGGATGGACATATTACAATACATCAGGTGGGGGAGGCGATAAGCCAACGGCGGATGTAGAAAATAACAAGCAAGTTGTAGATTTTGCAACTACGCTGTTATCTAACTCCACTCATACCCATGGCAACATTACCTCCGCCGGTGCTCTTCAGACAACAGACGTTGCCATAGCGTCCGGTGACAAGCTCGTCATTACCGACAGTTCCGACTCGAACAAGGTAGCCAGGGCATCCATATCGTTTGACGGCAGTACTACGACACAGGCGCTGACTCCGAAGGGCACGTTTGAATCTTTTGCAAAGGCCGGCGATATAACGACAGCAATCCAGGCACTTGATGTATCGTCTGTAGGCGGAGCTGGGAAGTACGTATCCGCCATTTCCGAAACGGACGGCAAGATTAGTGCTACTGCTACCACGATGGATACCGCTCCGACGGCAAGTTCCACCAATGCGGTGACCAGCGGAGGTATAAAGACTGCACTGGACAATGCCGTTGCAAACATCAATAAACGATATCCATTCGGAGTCCGTAATAATAGAACTACGTCTTACGGATATAGGCTCTTTAATGTCAAATTCAGTACGGCACAATCTGCAACGAGAGTACGAATTTCTGGTAATATAGTTGTCGGTACTACTGGCGATAATGAGCATATCTCTTTTGACCTTGTTATTGCTAATGTAAATGCAGTTGAAAATAACCCTTCTTCAATCAATCTAATTACTACAAGTACTAGACGAGGTTCTAGGGTAGTTCGTCTTGCGTACAAGAGACCGTCAAATTGGGCTGATGGCCTAGATGTATTCATACTTTGGAATGCGGAAGGAACGGCTACAGCAGCAAATGATACTTATGGTTGGGAAATAACACAGCAGGAATCGACGCTGTCTAGCGGTGTTGAGGTCAAGGACGAAAATCTTACATCTGCGTTGACAGGCTTTACTCTTGATACGCCACGTACAGCTGCTATTACTGAAGGCACGTCTGCAATTGGGTCTACTTCTGTTCCTGTGTATGCGAACGAAAATGGTGTCATTACTCCTTGCAATGACGATTTCGTGCACGACGGCGACGTGACGTCCACGTATTCATCTACCGGGACCGCCCCGGTGAACGGCACTGCGGTAGCTGCCGCGATAGGTGGCCTGGACGTGGACTCTGTCGGTGGTGATGGCAAGTACATCTCCGCCATCTCGGAAACGAACGGCAAGATTTCTGCCACGGCTACCACGATGGACACTACGCCTACGGCAAGCTCGACAAAGGCGGTGACTAGCGGCGGCATAAAGACGGCTTTGGATGGTAAGGTCAAGATAGCTAATACCAGTCTTGAGGCACAGACTACTACATTATTGGCCCAAGTACAAGCCATGGCTGCTGCCGGTACCCACTATGCCAGGTTCTATACTAGAACGGATGGTGGGTCGGCAAATATATCGGACAAGCCAGAATCCGGTAGTAAGGGTTTTGTATGCGAAGTAGTCTGCAAGCGTTACAACAACTCCAGCGATTATAGATACAATCTTACATGCTGGGTGCAGGGAAGCAGTAGCCCATACGTTGCTTCGGTGGGTAACTCAACTACCGGTATTACATGGACCAAACTGTCTGAAACCAATCACACACACACTACGTCTATCGCCGCCGATAGTAGCTCTGGTACAGTAGTCTCGCTAGCGCATAATACCCAGTACAAGCTGACTACTGGCGGCACATCAGTGCTATTCAAAACTCCAGCTGATACAAAAGTCACACAGACGAAAGATGACAATGGAACGACTGCATATCCGTTACTGATGGCAGGAGCTACTGACCCTAACGGTACTGCAACTACTGCTAGATACGATTCAGGTGTGAAACTCACACCTTCCACGAATACTATATCCGCGAACATCAGCGGAACAGCAGATACAGCGAAGAACTATGACTCTTCCGGAGGAACCATTCAGTCAACATTTAGCAGTGTCAACTCATCGCTTCAGTCTCTGTCAGGAAGAGTAAGCAGTATAGAGAACGCTCTCGGCGGCTACAAGATAGTCGTCGGTTCTCTCGGACAAGACACAGACACTATATACTTTGTAAAGACTTAACGCTATGCCATACACTTACGACAGAATATTTGGCCACACAACATATACGATTCCCATACAGATGGTGGAGGACACTAGCCTTCCTAGCTGGACTACTGTCGGAAAATATCGTCCAGTCATCATGATGAACAGAGTAGGTTCTACCGGATATGACGAGTGCCACCAGTACATGATGGACGCAGACGACGGGCAGTACTATGTCAGTCCAGAAGGAATCACTTGGCTTCAGCAGTGCTGGCTATTGCCGGACATGACAGCCAGAGCAGACTATACGGCGCTGTACTCGTCGGTGACTGGAACTGACAAAATACACTGGTTCAATAACAGACCTTGGGCTTATGCTGATCCTATGAATCCGACACAAGTGTACAAGTTCGTCAGAAGTGGAAACTTCACATACGACCTCGCTACTTTCAGTGCTCCGCTAGCCGCTGGCTGGGGCGGAACGAATCACCCAGCCGGATGGATCGACGACAAACAGCCGTCATCTATCACTATCAACGTGAAGCGCATAGCGTCTTACTTGAATGATCGTTCGTCTCTTCCATCGAATCACAACTACTGTCGAATCGTGATTGACTTCATCGGATTGAACAACTACAGCGTAGATGACTCAACTGTTGAAGGAAGGTTCGGATTCTTGAGAGACCAGTACAGCATATACGATGGAGGCGGAGTCACTTACGAGACGCCAGATGAACTATGTGGCAGTACTACCGGAGTCTTCTTAGGAAACTGGTCTCACACTAAGACGTTCGCTTCGAAAGGAAACTTCTTGGCGCTTCATCTGAACATGATGGGGTTCAACATCAGCAACACGGCTGCCTCGACAGCCAGTAGCGTAATATGGAAGTTGCTTCCGGTATGTGACCACATAGAAGATGAACTTCCTAGAAGAGCTTGCATGCGCATAAGCGTAGTTTCAGCTCCGAGCACGCCCCACACTCCTGCAAACAATAGCTGAGCTCAGGTGCACTTCATTTTGATGTTGATAGGGTTGCATCTTTCCCGCCGGATTTTGTAAAAACGGAGGCAAACGAACAGACCCTCCTTTTTGCCAGTTCAATCTTCATCGATTGTATTCCAATCGCAATTCTCTCTTGTGCTTATCGGTTCAAGATACCTTCAATATAGTCTATTACCTTTTGCTCTGTCTTTGCAGAGGGTTTGCGGCTCTCCCCAAAAACGTCCGGATGGTCATATTTCGATATGGCTACAACAGCCTTCTCTATGCTCTGGAAAGTCTTCCTGTCAAAGGGAACATCGAAATTCCCCATATAATAGGGAATTTTCGCATATTTCTTGAAGCAATCCAAATAGCAGTAATAAGGAAGTTTTTCCGGGTCCACATCAACCGCATTGGAGCAACGATCCTTAACGAAGGTCCTGCTGCGCTTCAGCGCATTGATATCGCGAAGCGTATAATAGAGGATTTCGGGTTCATACCGGTTCTTGTGCGGATATTTTTCAATGTAATCCGCCACATAGTCCCAGTTCGAAAGAGAAAATTCCTTGCCTTCCACCGTACGGAAAGTCATCCGGACGACATCCTCGTAACTCAAGCTTTCGAACGGGTTTCTTTCGTAAAAAGCGACCACTACTGGGAACCCGGTCGTCTTGGAAGTGTTTGCAAATTCCTGGCTATTAAAAACCACATGCTCCAGCAACTTGTAGTTCAAGAAGAACTTTCGCGCTGCCGTCCAGTTCGCCTTCTTTATCAGGTAAGAAAGCGGATGCAAAACAGCAACATAATCTGCCGCAAGTTTGTTATAGGACAACAACGACGACAATCCCAAATCCCTGGTTTTTATATCGGCATCGATTTGCATATCAGAAGTTTTAACCTTCTGATTTATCTGGGAGGTGACATCGTTATAAGGAGGATTCCCCACCACAACAAGCTTGTCTTTTGCACCGATATTATAAAGCTTCCGCGAGACATTCAAAAGGGCGTTCTTGTTGTAAGTCCGAACCTTCGGAAACATTTCCGACGCCTTGCCTACGGCCACAGAATCGATATCGTTTCCAATATAGGTGTTGTTCGGCAAAAGGTCCTGAAGTTCAAAAAAAGCCCCATAGCCACAAGAACTATCCAAAATAGTCATGCCATCCGTCAGCCCGTATTTTTCAAGCCATCCTTTAACAAGCATGACATATTTATAAGGGGTATAAAAGCTTCCTAAATTGACTCGGCCACTATAATTCAGGTGATTCTGTGTATGTATATCCATTTAATCCTCCTAGCTAAAATCTTTCAGCCTGACATTTTCAAATATAGCTTAATTGCGACCGCCTATTTTTCAAGTTCTTTTTAATTTTTGTTCTGCCAGGCTCTCATATGCCTTCAATTTGGGACAGCATCTTTCCTGCCGGATTTTGTAGGGAAACTGTAAGAAATGTGGTAAAATTATCTTTACATTTGGCCATGTGTTGCATATGCGCAATATCACGGCGGCATATGCAACACAGGGCACCTATATGCGGAAATAGGGCACCCGGGGAACCGGGTAACTGCTGCCACCGTCGTTCGCGGGGAGTCTTTGTTTTTCATTTTATCCGTCGAGTTTGCGTTTACCCGGCGGGTGTGAGCAAGTCGGTGCTCCAGCTTTGGCGGCAAGTAATTTTCAACGCGGAATTTATTGTTATTGGCGTTGGCGTAAAATTATCTTGTTCGTCAAACGTGCCGAAGCGGTATAAGGTGCCAAGAATTTCAATCCCATATACGTCTGCCCCGAGCGCGGACTGCGGTATCGTGAATTCAACATCCCGGTAAAAAGAATTTTCCGTATAATCGCGAACGACACTTTCGTATACGAAACCGTAATTAAGAATCGTTGCATCTTGTTGCGTGATAGGCTTGTTTTTCGCCCAATTTCTTTTTAAGATTCTTACCTTATACTGAACTTGAGTCCAAACAAAATCTATCCAACACGAGAATTGGGACACTACAGGCCAACCATTACTAATATGAATGGATCCCGTACCACTTGTATTGATATATGGGAAACAACAGCATGCATTAGAGTATGTCGGAATCGTGCAAGCGTTGACAGAGTATCCGCCAACATTCAGCCCCGAAAATTCCGGAACTTTTTCTTCGTCTTGAAATGAAACAATAATTTCGTATATTGAGTAAAATTCATCTCCGCTTTCAACATCTATGAAATTATCTAGTTGAATTCTGGATGATAGGGAGTAAACGCCGTCTGGGTATATCCTGTTAAACCAGCCTATTTCCTTGATAGTGAAATTTTCATTTATTGAGTGTGTGTGCGAAACTCTTAATCTGATAGTTGCGTTTTGATAGTCAAGCGAATAGCCACACCAGCCATTACCTGTTTTTTTCGTATCTGTATAATCACCAATTTTATTTTTTAGTTGCGTGTCATCTACGGACGTTACCCCGGTTCCGTTTCCCAGCGCACATGAATTAAACACTCCATACCTACTGCTGGAACCATTGAAGTCGACAGACTTTACAAATATACTGCACATATCGAGTCCAGGATATTGCGTATTCGAAGATAAACCATTCCCGCCGTTAAACTTCAAAAGGTTGTTCAAGCAAGATTTTGTGATTGTATTGTGGATTGGCTTGTCAAAGATTACTTTCCTTTCCTCGCCGTTCTTCTTTCTGATTCCATACCCGATAAGGGCTCCGCCTAGTTTAGCCATAGTTTTTACCGCCTTTTAAATAAATTCAATTGAAATTATGTCGTTTCTCACGCCGCAACTGTCGACGTGAACATCATACCTAGTAACTGATACGATGTCGTTTCTCACACCGCAACTGTCGACGTGAACATCATACCTAGTAACTGATACGATGTCGTTTCTCACACCGCAACTGTCGGTAGGTATAGCTGGAACTGCGCCAGACCCGTCCCCAAAATCATGAGTAATCTGAACGCCAGCTGGGACATTTTCTTTTGTCCAGCCCTGAACCGCCGCTCCACCGCCTCTATCTAGACTATTCGCTCCGTGCGTCAGTATCATATTTTACCTCCTACGGAGTGGGCTGCGTGAACTCGGCCAATGTCCAGCAGCTACCAACGCACGTCACCTGGTACAGCTTGCCCGTGGTGAGCGAGTCTCCGCCAGCCATGCTGGGGTTGAGTGTTGTCGTTGTGCTGCCCACCGTCTTCGTGACGGTCAAGGTGCAGTCCACGCTCGGGATAACTTCCACTGCAAAGTTCGGTACTTCACTAGCTCCTACATCGACGTTCAATGTAAGGGTGGACTGGGCCGTTGCCAGCGTCGAGAGGGCGTTGTTCGGCACGTCGATGGAAGCGGCATCAGTGAGTGCGCCTCCGTTCAGGAGCAAGTCGGCCCCGAGCACGATTCCCTGTGCGTTGTCCTGGGCAAACTTCAGCGGTGCCTCCACTCCGATAGGTACCCCGTTCAGGCCAATTTTTAATTCTTTTTGATCCTGACTCAACTGGGAAGTAAAATAATCTGGATCAAAATCCATAAATTTGCCTTCATCGATTTCCCGGCGTGCTTCAGTGTCCACAGGTATCATAACGTAGACGTTGCCGTTCGGGTCCGTGACCTTAAATGATTGCATGTTTCCAGATGTGGTTGACATTTGAATCGCTCCTTAAAACTTTATGCTACTATGATTCTTTCCTTATTATAAATTTATGCAAATATATGATTCCAGGGGAAGATGAGCCATTATAATCAGTATTAGTTCCATTGAGACCAGTTCCATCATAATTACTATAGGAAGTGGTGTTTCCAACATATAATTCATTGAGAAATACTCTTATATCGTAGTAATTCTCCTTTCTTTCAAATAAACACTTCACATTAGTTTTATCAGAGGAAGCATTACTGAATGATGGCCCCAGTTTCCAAGATCTACCATTATACGCCCATATTCCGTTCATTCTAGTACCCTCTGCTTGAATATAGACTCCGTATAAAATACATAAATAGCTCATATAGGGATATCCTGGACTACTATATTCTACCTCAACAGAAAATTTACTATTATCAGAGAATATTTCGTTGGGAACTACACCAAAATACTGTTTCGTTCCTGAAACAAATGAGATTTTAAGAGCATCGTTTACTTTTGTCAATCCTACAGAAGGTCCAGATGTATGCCACTGTACCCTACCATCCTTTAAAGTTTGTAAGTCAAACGAATTAAGATTAAATTGGTACAAATCACTAGGTTTCCACTTGCACAGATAATCACTTCCACCAATTTTTACTTTCAACAAATCGCTCATATATTGCCTGCCTTATGTTAGGTCCTTGACAAGACGGATAGAAAATCCTGTTAATTTATTGCCCCATGCACTATATGAAGCAGACTCTTCACCTTTCCACATTTGAAAATAATATATATTATCTTCTTTGCCGACAGGCGTTATACTCCATATGCATGAATAATCATTTAGTCCACTAAAATTTCCATAGTAATCTCTTGAGCCAGCAGGTAGTGCATGGAATCCACTTTCATCATTACCGTTCCAATCAGAAGGCCAAATAGGACTTGAACTAACAATATATCCATCAATAGCTCTTAACTTTCGTCCTGCTTTATAATTGACATGATAACCAGCACCTTCAGGAGCAACTACAGTACATAATGTTTCATATTCACCAAACGAAGGAACATGCCAACCATCAGGCAACAATGTAGCCTTATTATCGTCTATGTACTTAGCCGCATACCAGTTATATAACAATCCACATTTGTATGTCCCATCTATTCCATAGCTCACTTCGTCATTGTTATAGTACCAAGCGGAAGGAGTTGAAGGGGACCCTGCTGGAGCAATATCGCATCCAGTGAACTTCCAGTCCAAATTCTCAGCCATCCACAACTGATTCCCAATCTTGACAACCGGGTACTTGCGTCCGCCTATCTTGACTGAATATCTTTGCTTAAATTTCAATAAATATCCTGACATATACTTGCTCCTTTAGGTAATGTCCTTTACCAGTCGCAATGCATAACCACGTTCTGGAGGGTCAGGATACGTTCCAAGTCTATCGACATCACTATTAAAATAAAAATTGTGATAGTTACTACCAATAGGTGAGATAGTCCAATAATTAGCTTCCAAATCCCTATATTGCCCTGATTGGCGAATACTTCCAGACTCCTGAACAAAAAATCCTAGCAAATCGTCGCCATCCCAACCATATTGCCACATTTGACTACTAGACTTCAAAACTCTACCAGCAATAGAGCCACCTCCAGCAGCTGTGCCTAATGCCTGCCAATCATTATATGTAGGCATTCGCCAACCTGATGGAAGTAATGTAGACTTATTATCATCTATGTACTTTGCAGCATACCAGTTGTACAATGCACCTCTTCTTTTAGTCAACGCTGCTTGTTTATCATCATTCATCCACCACATTCCTTTTGTAGAAGGAAAGTCGTTGACAGTCAATAATGGTATGTCAGCAAATTCAACTTTAAGATTTTCAGCAAGCCATATTAAAGAACCTGCTTTTACTGTATTATGCTCAATTCCTTGAATTTCTACTGTTCCATACTCAATAAAAGTGACTTGTCCTAATCCAGAATTTGAAAAATCTGCATTGGCATCTACTATCGAAACATTAGTTCTTTTTCCAGAACTAGGTGTAAGTACTTCACCTATATATCCATTAGAATCCACAAGGTAATTACCAAATTCATATGTCTTATGGTATGAATATACTCCTCTAACAATCACGCCATTCTGCGAATAAGTCACTGCCATACTAGTTACCTCCATTGCTGAAGTCGAGATGCAGTTCTTCGTTGACTGCATCGTAGATGACTCTAACTGAGCTTCCAGCTTCACCCCATGTTCCGTCACCCTTCAAGACCTTGTCCTCGTCACCGGCAGCTGGGGCAGGTACAAGTCCCGCAACACCATTGGCAGCTGACGTAGCCCCGGTCATTTCGGGAATAGTCACCGTGGTGTCCGATGCCGCATTTGCGGTGAACCCGGTATCAGAAGCCTGGCCCGAGCCGAGCTGCAGTTTCAGCTTGGCGTCATGTATGCTAGCGGAGACGTCGTCGAGGTCATCGGATAAGTCATCGACTGCACCCGATACGTAGTCTAGATCTGACTTCGTAGCGTAATCGTTCAGATCAGAATGGATCAGATAGCCAGACGGATTCGCAGCCATCGGATAGAAGTCTGCTGAAGAGGACTTGTCCATCTTTCCAGAGACTGATTGATCGACATAGCCCGAACTAGCCATGCCAGAAGTCGAGACGATCAGGCTTCCCTGCTCGTATGTCAAGACGATGCCGTAGCCCTCGACTAGCTCAGAAGTGTCTGGCTTGTTCTTTATATAAGACGGAACAGAAGAGTCTTCTTCTGTCCAGTCGGCCTGCTCTTGCTTGGTCTGCGCTATAGCGCTGCTGTTGATGGATACGATCTCTCCAGAAGCGTCATATCCGAAGCGAAGCTCGTCTTGCTTCTGCGCTAGCCCAGAGCTCACGCTCACGATCGTGGCGTAAGTGTCCAAGAACGGATTTCCCTCGACGTCAGCGTAAGCTCTCTCTGCGCCGAATCCGATTCCGGAGAACTCGCTCCATAGCTCCACTGCGTTCTCGCTGAGATGCGCATCGCTGTCCTCAGACCAGACGAGATCGGCAGAAGAGTCTACGAGCGAGCTGCCGAACTTAGAAGAACGGATCTTGACCCAGTCGTATTCGCCGTTAGCGCTGCCGACCAGCAGAACGCTGTCATCGTATGGCTCTAGCTTAGGAGTGTAGCTCTCTCGGACCCATTCTTCTGTCGCATAGCCGCTCAGATCGACTTCTTCTCCCGATACGACGACCGAGCCGTCCTCTCCTGGCAGAATCACTACTGATCCGCTTCCGACGATAGGAGATGCATCAGCGAATATCACGTGTCCGCTGACTTCGATTCCATCTGCGCCAGAGTACTCCTCGACGTCCCAGTGTTCAGTCTGCGCCGACCATTCTTGAAACTCTACCACGTCTAGCTTGCTAGAGACGGACTCTATCTTGTCGACGTAGTCTCTCCTGACGCCAAGCGGAAGGCCGACCCCGTCTCCATACAGGCTCAAGTCGTGCTCTACTTCATCTATCGCTAAAATGTGTCCACCAGATACTATCATCTCGATTTCGCCTCGATCGCTATGTTCTATGCTTTATTTATAGCGCAAGATCATACACAGATAAATATCTAAACTGAAGAGCTGAGATGCAGCGGAGAAAGATAGAGAATGACAGAAGACACGAAGAGACAGCAGATCAAGATTCTAGTCGAAGCGATCCGAAAGATCGCGACAAACCCGAGAACGCCTAGCTGGATCAAGAATCCGCTCGAGAACGCCGTAAAAGAGGCGAAAGCGCTTCAGCCGTCTGAACATCTGGCTGAGACCGAAAAGGCCACAGAACAGTACTCTATGGCGCACGCAGAGCCTACTGCGCAAGAACAGCATATCGATAACGAAGTCGGCGTCGAGTGCGTCGACGCTCTGGATCCCAGAGACGGATGTCTGTACAAGATCGTTAGAAGGGGACTCGTGATCGAAGGCGTCCAGCTATGGGACGCTCTCGTTCTGAGGGGAGACAAGAAGACTCCGGCCGGCGTCACGATTCTGAACGTTCCGAACCACTATCTTCGAGCGGTCCGTCGTCCTCGGGAGACAGAGAGCTGATTGGCTCGATGCCAGTCTCAGACTTCCAGTCGAGAACGTCTGTCAGAATGCTCAGGTAGCAGTCCGTGAGATCAGAGGGATACACGTCTCCCAGCTCGCCGTATAGCTCAGAGACATATAAGTCAGTGAGCGTCCTCAATATCCATCCGTTGATCAGCATGTAGACGTTTCCAGCTCCAGTAGCCGTCTTGAGCGTCTTGTCCTCTCTCACGTTGTAGAACTGCAGGATGTACTGATCGTCGAACTCGATTCCGACGAGAACCAGCTCAGAGCTCTCCGTGAACTTCAGCTCGTCGAGCTCCCACTGGAGAAACTCCAGAAGCTCTCGATTGGACAGAGAGACGAGCTCACGATTGATCTGCTTCGCTGTGATCTCGTTGAAGAGCACAGCGTCTCGATCGAAAGCAGACAGGACTTCGTCGTCGTCGCCGTATCCGTATCCGTCGGCTTCGCCATCGAAGTCCTCGTCGTCGTCATCGTCGTCGTCGAACAGATCTCTGTAAGCGTAGCTCATCGTCTTTGATCCTCTCCTGGCTCGAAATTGTACTCCCAGTCGAACAAGTCGATCCTTCCAGCGTCGTCTGGCGTCTCTTCTGGCTTCAGTCTCAAGCAGTCTGGAGTCGGCTCGTCAGACTCTATCTCGCTCGGACTGAACTTGCGGATCACGTCGTCCGCTGGGATCGACGGATCGTCTGAGACAGTCCTCTTAGTGTCTTTGAAGACCCGCAGCGTTACTTCGAAGTAGCGGGAAGTCGTTCCGAGCGTCTCTTCCCACCGCTTCACGTCCACTATCTCGTACAGAGTGTCGTTGTTTGGCAGGTAGACGACGTCTCCGACACGCGGGCTCTTCAGAGCGTCGTGCACCTCTGGCGTGTTCCTGTCGGCTCCCCCGTAAGTGGAGAAGTACTCGAAGGCGGGTATCGAAGTCCACAGCTGGACTATGTCTTCTCCCCAGATGCCCTGCAGCTGGTACGTCCTGACATTCGGCGGCATCTGCGAGACGTATCCCGTGAACCAGAACGCCCGATCGATCGTCTCGAGCTGGTGCTCTCCGAAGAGCGGATCGATCGCGTCGGCGCCGCTCTGATATGTCTTCTCGTCGACGCAGTAGTATGCCATCTTGAGCCCGTAGAGATCAGTTCCCTCGATCGAGACGCGCTCCGACAGCGCAGCGTCCTCTCCGCCGACGTTCGATCCGTCAGCGAGCGTGCAGAAGACGGGCTTCTCTCTCACCGTGCTGCACAGCCATTCTTGCTCGAAGATTCCGCTCATACCTTGTGCTCTCACTCCTGCATCAGTCTCTGAACTTCTCTGCCCATGAGCAGTCCCAGAATTCTCGGCGAAGCGTCTGATGGGCAGTGGTCCCAGCAGTCGATGCAGCACACCTTGACCGTCGATGCGCTCGACAGGACCTCCTCGTTCGCTTCACGAGAGCTGCGGATCTTCTCCCACAGCTCCCTGAACTCTTCCGACTGCTTCAGCGTCTCGATCTCTTTGTCCATCTCGACGGCGTTCTCGGTGAAAGTCGGATCGCCGTTCCGGTCACGCCTGAGGCTGCCGCTGTTGTCTCGATCAGCCCACTTCTCGACGCATCCAGCCTCGGCTCGACGCCAGTCTTGCCACTTGGGATCGGCCTCTCTGTACCAGAGCCGCTGAGCGATCTCTCGATAGGGCTCAGCCAGAATCATCTCGTTGATCGAGATCGCTAAGCCGACGACGGGATCAGAGCACGGCTTGTTCAGTCTCTCTGCGCACCAGCGGTACAAGTCGATCACGCCTCTCGCTGTGATCGTCAGTGAAGTTATCGAAAGCTTCTCTTCGTTTCTCATGAGTTCATAAGCTCCTTGTACAGTATATATAGAAACTTTTCTGTGCTAGAAACTTTTCTGCAATAGAAAATTTTCTGTCTCAGGAAGTTTTCTCAGCTTCATCATATTTTCATTACGTTACGTTTCCCTCACGAAGCCATCAGCTGGGGTGTTGAAGAAGCCCAAAAAATTTGGAAAAAAAAATTTGGAAAAAATTTCTCGCGATGTAAGATAAAGCGCATTTAGAGGCATCTGCGATAGAGGCATCTGCGATAGAGGCATCTGCGATAGAGGCAAGCGCACGTGGGTCAATTTTTTTTGGAAAAATTTTTTGGAAAAATTTCTTCGGACGGCAACATAACGGGGGTTTTGGACATAAGATGGGTTTTTGAACATAAACCCAGTTTTGAACATAACATGAGTTTTGCGGGTTCTGCGAGGTTTTGGCGGATTCTGCGTGGCGATTGCGAGGAGTCAAATTTTTTTAGGAATTTTTTTTTGGAAATTTCTCCGTGCGTGAACGTGAGGGATCCCGTCGCGATATAGGGCACCTTCGGGTGAGACGGGACGGATAGACGGCTATATGCCTTAATACAAAGTTTTGGAAGTGAGAGCGTTTTATACTGGGACCCGGTGAAATTGCCGGTTTTGGGCCGGGTATAGCGGCCAGGAAACCTGCCGGAAATAGTGCCAATAAGAGGACACTTTCCAAGTATGGGGACTATAACAGAGATCCTTATAGGGATGGGAGGATGTCATTCGAGGATCATCTGGAGAGATGGAGGAGACGGGATGATCTGCTCGCTATAAGATCCTGCTGACGGATTGATCTTAACGAAGTCACTAGATCCCTGTACCTTTGCGAGTGTTGCGTCTATCTTGCGTTGATTGAAGTACTTGCGGATGTCTGCGACCATCTTGCGCTTGGCCTCTTGGCGCTGGAGATCTGACTCGATGACAGCAGCTTCTTGGACAGTAGTGTCTTGGATAGCCGCTTGGATAGTCGTGTCTATAGCAGAAGAGTCTTGGATAGCCGCTTGGATAGATGGAGGAAACAGCTCTTCTACCATGCTGTCGATATGATCTTGATACTTCTTTCGCCTTGAGATCATACGCTTTGCTACTAAGCGTCCGAGGATGTACAGTAGTGCTGATATGAGTACGATGATGAAGATGATCAATAGGATTGCGAGAATCATTGGAGTTTCTCCTCTATTGGTCTTCGATGTTGCCTCGTCTAGTTCTCACAGGGATGTCAACAGGTTTCCAGTACTTGATTTGGGACCCGTTGCAGCTATGGAAGTTGCCTGCTGGGACATCGTAGCAGAGGACATAGCCTTCTTTGTTTTCCGTCCAGAGAAGTCTCTTGGCTAGCATCATCTTTGCGACGATGACTTCCGGTCTGAGTTTTTCTGGATTCTGCCTGTCTTCGAGCAGAGCGAAGATTTCCTCGTTGAGTGGGATTTTCGTGTTTGAGACATCGTTCCAGTCGTGCAAGTCAATCGTCTGTTCTGAGTCCGAGTTACAATCTGTGCACGCTGAAGATTTGTCATCAGTCTTTTCTTTGCGTTTCTTACAGTAATGCACGACTATATGTCCGTCTTCCTTGGACACTAGGCACTCGCAGTTATCGTTCTTGAGAGCATGAAGAACATCGTGCAGCGCATACGCACTGACCTGAACTACATCGCTATGCTCTCTGAAATACTTTTCGTCAGTAATGGTCATGTGTTATACTCCTTTTATCGTTTTGACTATTGCAATCTGGCATTATATTATTCGAAGCTAATTCTGTTACATATCTTAAAATATAATAGAATTGTTTGCTTCATACACTCCACTTCTTCTCTATCGCTTTGTCTTCGAAGTACTTCTTGACTGCCTTGACTCTCTGAGTTCTCAGCTCAGACTCAGCATCGTAGTTGACTATCAAGTTTAGAGCTTTCTCTAGCCGCTCCACTGCGTTCTCTTCTCTGTACTTGATAGTCACTGGACTGTCGTCATAGTCGTAGTGAGGGCTGAGCGATACGCTGTCATAGTACACAGTGCCTATCCTCTCATCCTTGTACAATATCCGGTCACGATATGCGTTGAGGCTGATGTTCTCCTCTTTGACTTCCATTCCAGCCTTCTCGATCAGGTATATGCATTCAGCTCTTGTTAGCTTCATACTCTGCTCCTGTCTGCGTCATGTAGTGACTTAGCGAACTCTCTGTCTTCTCTGTCTTTGAAGTAGTTTCGAACGTCAGTGATGCGCTTCTCGCGGACGAGCTCGTCGTATTTCTCGGCTGATCTCGTCAGTCTCTCTAACGTCTCGGTCAGAAGCAGATCGATGGCGCTCTGAACGCCGAAAGCTATCGAGCTCTTAGACACTGACGTGAATACGCCCAGCTGTTCTAGAGATGGCAGCGCTGTAGCGAGATACATCTCGTTTTCGTATATGTCACCGACCTTCTCGCCGTGATACCATATCTCGAAGTGAAGATCAGGATATGTCGTCTTGTCTCGCGGTACATCAGTAACTTCGAGACCAGCTGCCTGAAGCCGTTCAATTGCAATCTCTCTTGTCCTAGAGATCTCTTCATTCATAATTATACCATCCTCTCATGCATCTCTTGTCTTTCCTTTCTCAGATCGAAGTACATCTTGATAGCGCTGACCTTGTCGGATCGGATCTTCTGCTCGTACTCTCGATGAGATTCCTTGAGCGTGCGAATAGCTGCTATTATCTTCTCTTTCGCTTCTTTGTCTTTGTACTTGACGAAGGTCTTGTCTGCATTCTCGTAGTCTTTTAAGCTGATTCTCGGGTGCTCGTCAAAGAGCACGAGCTCATCGTGCCACTGTCTTCCAACTCGTTCTCCCAAGTAATCGACTTCGATGCCTTTGCGTTCGAAACCTGCCTCATCTAGCAGCTTTGACACTTCAAACAATTTTATCTTCATCACTCACCTCTTGCCTTCTTGAATCCTGGGTACAAGGTTTTCCATGCAAGATCAGCTAACCTGTGAGACTCTTGCTTGTACTTGAAATACTTCTGTACTTCCTTCACTCGTGCTTTCCTCAGCGCTTCATCATAGCGTCTCGGAGTATCGAGAAGATCGCGTTTAAGATTCCTGAAGTAGTTCGCATTTGCTATCGTACCATAACCGCATCTCTGTCGTTCGACAGCCATCCAATTTTTACCAACATAACTCGGAAGATAGATAGCTACATCGATTCCAGCTGGAGTCAGATCTCCAATGAGCTCGTTGTTCAGCCAGATAGTAGCATAAGGATCCTGCGGATCTTCTCTTCGTAGCTCGAATCCGATCTGCTTCATTCTCAGCTCTACTTCATCTCTCGTCATCTCATTAGCCCTTTCATAAGCTTGTTGTACTCTTTTACATCCTGATTCTCGATATTCCTGTACTTGAAATACTCTCTGATCTTCTGCACTCTCGACTTCTTGACTAGATCGTCATAAGAGTCATAGCTGTTCTTGAGCTCCTTCACAGCCTCTTGCAGACGATTGTGTACTTCGATGCTCGGCAGATCGAACGGTATCTCAGTATTTCTTCTCTGCGCTAGAATGCCCATCTCGACAAGTGATTGCAGAACAGGATAGAGATACATAACGTTCTCATACGACAACGCTACTAGCTCGCCACGAAGATAGTAGTTGTACTTGTCGGGATATTCAGACAGGCCGTCCGCTTTGACTTCGAATCCGTGATTGCGCATATAGTTGATCACGAACTTGCGGTTGTTCGCGACGCTTCCAGGAAGCGGTCCTCTCGACTTGTCAAGCAATTGCATCAGCACATCTCCGCTAGCATAAATTGTTCAATTTCGTTTACAGCGTTCTTGCGTCTCTTGAAGTAGTCGCGTATATCGGAGATTCTCATCTCTTTCAATGTCTTCTCGTATCGAACTTGTGACGATTTGAGACATTTGACTGCCTTTGAGATCGCTTCTTGAGCATCGGCGCTGCTCAATCCGATCCTAGTCTTCTCCATTTCAGCATACAGACGATTGTATAGAGACGGAATTTCTTTGGATATGACGAGCATTGTTTCCCACAGATGTCCTACGACTTCACCATCGAGAAGGAGTTCGTTGCCGTCGAACTCGATACCTTTCGACTTCAAAAGATTCATCGCTTCATAGTATGTCAAGCACATGTTCTGTCCTTGCGTCTGTTGAAGTAGTCGCGTATGTCGTCCACTTTCTCCTGACGCAGACCTTCTTCATATCTTCTGGGCGAATCCTTCAATGTGTCTATCCTTCTAGATAGCCGTTGGTCTGCATTGCCGTCAGAGAACGGAATCAGCTCGCCTTGTTCAGTCAGTCCGAGAGACGGAAGATCCTGGTGTATGGATACGCTGAACTCCGATATGTAGCCGACCCATTCGCCCTTCCAGTAGATCGCAGGATTCTGATCATTCGGCATGTTAGAGTCGATAGTCAATCCTCTCGATTCAATGATCTCTTTCGCTTCTGCTATAGTTAATTCCATTAGTCTTCCTTATGTCTACGATAGTACTCAGCCTCAAGAATAGCGATCTGTCTGTCGATCTCACACATCTTGTTGTTCCGATTTTCGAAGCAGGCTCTGACCTGCTTCGATCGTTCGCCGTTGTACGTGATCTCTCCGTAGCTGTCACCACCGTTCGGTACGCGAAATCCGTTCCGATCGAGTATCATGAAAGCGTCTCTTGAAGTGATCATACGCACCATCCGCAAGGACCGAACGAGAGAGCATGCGAGATCTCGAAAGCGATGATCTTGTACTCGTCCTCGTCAATTCCATACTTAGCAAGTACTTCAGGAGTTGATGCCTTGACGTCTGCCTTCATGTTTCCGCAGCCGTATTCTTGAGCGTTCTCAGAGTCGTGGTCGTACTTGTTGACGAAGTCTGACTCCTCGATGCGCTTGTGATTGATATGGCTTGCGCTAGACAGGTAACAGAGTGCGCCCATCGGTTCGATCTTGTAGTCAAGCTGGTCGTGGAGATTCATAGTTGGTCCTTTGTTGAAGTTTACACAGCTAATATAGGTAAATCCGTGAGAATTCTAAACCCTTTATAAAAAGCAGTATAAGTAAACTTAAGTTTACACAACAATAGAGCAGAACGGATCTGCTCTCTTTCATTGTTGTTATCGCCTTCCTCTCGTGTTCGTGTTGATTGCGCCAGACTTGATATATCCCGCAGCTTCTGAGTCGAAGGCAGCGAGAATAGATGCGAGATCCTGAGTCATCTCTGGCGGAGGCAGTAGATCCTCTGCAGGTTCCGAGTTCTGGATCAACTGCTTTCGATCTGGCTGTGGCAGATCGTCCTGAGTCGGCAGCAGCGCTAGATCTTCATCTGATAGTCCAGCGTCTCCGAACACCATCGGCCCGAACTTAGCACGATCGGCTGCTGGCGCCGCGAACTCTGTGTAAGTGACGGATTGAGGAATCTCACGGAATTCTACTTCGTCGCCGTAGAGCTTACGCACCATGTCTTCGGTGCTTCTAGGCTTATCTGCAAGAAAATCGCCAGGTCTTCCGAAAGGGAAGAACACTGGCATATTGATTGGATTGGTAGGATCGATCATTATGCGTCGAGCTTGTAGCCGAGCTCTTCCATGCCGTCTTCGATCGTGTCCATCACCTGTTCGTAAGACGGAACGCCCGGTAGCTTCTTGTAGAACTCCATGCTGTTGAAGTTGACTGTGATGCCCTTACCCGAATATAGATAGATGCCGAGTGCAGCGTTCTTGTGTTCGCCGTCTTTGGTGAGAACCGGAACCTTCACCCAGTAACCGCTGGATTCAGTGTCCACGTCTCGGTATTGAAGACATTCCCAGTCGCCGAGCAGCTTCTCTCGGACAGCGAGAATGGTGTCGATGTTAGTCTTGAGGTCGAGCAGATTGTTGGTCATAGATAACTCCTGAATTCTTCTTATTTACACCTGAAATATAAGTATTTTCATGAGAAATCTAAACCCCATTTTCTGCTCTTTCTTTTGCTTTCGCTGCTTCTAGATATGGTGCCAGAGGTCCTATTCCCATCTCTTCTCTCACTCTGTCTACCCTTGCGCAGAACCTGATCCAGTTCTTGTACTTGCATGTCGGACGTGAGCCTCTGGTGTAAGCTGCTATCATCGACTTTCCGAATCGTGTCTCGCATATCTTCTCTGGCGTCCAGCCGTTCAAGAGATACGTGTATAGCGCATGAATGACCTTCGTTCTGATATATCCGATCTTGAACGTGATCTTAGACGGATTCAAGCCGAGTTCTCCAAGAAGATCGGAAATCAATACCAAGTCGAACTGAAGATTCCAGGGAATGACAGACGCACGCAGAGTGATCGTGACTTCGTCGTTAGTCAAGTGCATAGCTGTGAGACATCCGCCATGAATGTGGTCGAACTCGTGCTGGACGTTCTTAAAACGGAAGTCGGATGATCCGGTCTTTACGAGCTCAGCATGTGAACGGTCGAGCTCGCCCTCCTCCACGTAGATGCCTCTCAGACGGGTCATCTTCTTCAGATGACGCTTAGCCATTCTGTCGATGTCGCCACCCTTGCTGTAGTTTCTCGATGTGCATTCGATAGTGACATCGTCCTCTCTTGAGGTGTTGCACTTGAAGTTGTTCATGGCCCAAGTGGCCGTCTGCTCAAATACGTCGTCAAAGTCAGTGCAGTTGAAATGTAAACTCATATTTACTTTTGATCCTTTAGTTTCTCTTGAATCTTTCTCGCAATAGCCTTCATGCTATTGAATTTACATCTGTCTGTCAGAGCACGCTCGTAAGAAGTCCAGATCGATCTGCCATAAGCGGTGTCCTGAATGTCTTCTCTGCTCATCCCGTATAGCACGAATGTGTAGAGATTGTGGACTGGCTTTGACGCAATGTAGCCGATCTTTATCGTGATCTGCTTCGGCGACAGACCTAGCTCGCGGATCAGGTCTGAGATCAATACCAAGTCGAACTGCAGGTTGTAAGGCGCGATTGATGCGCGAATGTTGACAGTCACTTCGTCCTGCGTGTACTCTATGCTAGTGAGGCACGCGCCATTGACGTGATTGTTCTCGCGATTCACTGAATTGAAGTGGAATGTGCCATTTCCAGTCTTCTTGTACTCACGATGAGAACGATCGATCTCAGCTTCCGTCACGTATAGCTTACGCAGCTGATCCATCTTCTTTGGAAAGGCTTGGATCACCTCACGGATATGCGGACAGTCTGTCCTCTGAGCTGTGAGCGTTACGTCTTCCTCTTTAGCGAATACTGAAGTGAAGTTGTCGAGTACGCACATCATCGTCTGACAAAGCAGATCATCGAAGGATATTCCCTTTATCTGTAAGCTCATCTTACCGTCTCCTTGTAACCTAGAATGACCTCTCGTGTTCTGTTCTTCCAGAATTCCTGGATGTGCTTCGGGAACTTCTCTGGTCCATCTCGTTCGATTAGAAGCTCAGTTATGAGCGTCATAGCAGCGCCATAAGCGTCGATCACGTCACTTGCGCCAGGTTGGCCCTTCTTACCATTAGTCACTGGAGGAAAGATGCTCAAATCAGGCTTTACGAGCGTAACTCGCTTGTAAGCGTCGAACATACCCTTCTTGTCTGAGTTGCCGTGGCCCGAGAAGACCTTCTTGATAGTCATCGGTGAATAGAGATAGATGGGCTTTCCCATGCGCCAGATGGACTGTCTGATCCAGCCTTCGAACTCGGCTAGGTCGAACACTAGGCCAGTCGCTCCAGCAGCGCCGAACGCGTAGTCTTCCGCCGATACATAGTCAGCGTCTTCGACAAACTTCAGGATTCGATCCTGCATGAACTTGTATTTGTCGTATTTGCTGTTCCAGTCGTCATTCGAGTACCAGATGCAGTTTTCGCTAGCATACTTCTTGGTAGTCGTGAACGTCAGCCAGTCCGCGTTCAGGATATTCAATCTCTCGTCCAGTTCCAGTTTCACAGCACCCGTGTGGGTCACTGACATGTCCAGTCCCGCTATCTTCATCTTGAAGTTCCTTCATCCTTCTAATGACGGATTCTAGTTTATTTAATATAGAAAAATCTTCGCCTTTGGTCATTTCCCAAAGCCAGTGAACGACCTTGTGCGATGTCTCAGTCAGAAGCATGAACTCTTCATCTTTCGTGAACTCGCCATACTTCTCAGCGGTGAGTCTCATGTGATGGCAAGTGAGCTTGTCGTCTCTAGTCAGCTCATGACCAGTGAGTTCATCACGTTTTCCTCTCGAAGCGATCAGCCTGGCCTTCAGCTCTCTCCACTGCCTCGTGTGTCTGAGCTTCTGCTTGCGCTTCTGATCCATCTTATTGTTAGAGTGCCGTAGTGACTTCTCCTCTCGTTCTCTCTTTCTCCGAGTGACTCGCTTATGCTCGTCAGAATGTCCAAATTCCTTCATCTTCGTCCGGAAATACGGTTTTTGGGACTTCAACTAGCTCCTCCCTTTTGTTCATGTCGACTTTCAGGTTGTCCAAGTCGATCTCAGGCTGGAATATCGCGTAGACTGCCCAGTACAGAGCAGACACGAGGTCGTCATGTGAGCCAGCCGTCGCTTTGAAGACGTTTGGGCTCACTTCAATGAAAGTCGTCAATTCCTTCAGGGTAGCTGAGTCGTGAATGATCAGCGAGTCTCGATTGACTTCTCGCTGAAGCATCAAGCACGCGTCAAGCTTAGAAGCCTTGTTGGCGTTTGTACCGATTCCGTGCGGATCCGTGTTGATGATGTTCTGACAGTCCAGTGTGTACCATATCTCCTCAGCGACCTGCTTTCCTGGACCGTTGTTCTCGATGACGATCAGTGCGTCGTTGTACCACTCGCTCAGATCCTTGATGATCTGACTGAACTTGCCTCCGAGCGTTCTGTCATCGTGGAAAGTGCATACCTGTTCGAACTTGTCCTTGCTGACGAGTTTTAGAACTTGCACTGCAGAGAAGTCGAGTCCAGAGCCAGTCGAAGTGTCGACTCCCATCACGTAGAGATAGCCAGGCTTCGGCTCTTCCCAGATCGAGACCAAGTAGCCATACTTGAACTCCTTAGGCTCGGTCGGAAACAGCTTAGCTAGCTTATCCAGCTCGATCAGAGTCGTCGATGATCCCATGAACTCGCAGTTGTGATGAAGCTGAACGGACTCTCCGTTCTCGTTCACTGTGCTGTACTCATGGCCTCTCACAGAGTAAGGACCGTAGAAAGTGTCAGTGACTTCTTCTATCTCGACTATCTTAGAGCCAGCAACAGAGTCTCCCACAGAAAGTGACTCGACATACACTTCCCAGCCGTCGATCATGAAGCGGTGTCCGTCAGAGTACTTGAGCTCTCGGCCGTCTTCGAGCTTCAATTTGTACCCGTGGCTCTTCTTCTCGATTAGTCCCCAGAACGGCTCGAATTTTCCGTTCTCGGTCATTATCTCTAGTCCAGAGTTGTTCTTTATGAGTGAAATTGTTCTCTTTTCTTCTGCCATAGTGCGCTTTTTTGCTTGTTTTTTGCCCAGTTGATAGAGTATTTATCTTAAAAACGACACGCGCATCAGTGCGTGGTACCCCTTATTTTTGCCCATTTTCGAGAAACAGCTATAAATGGCCTATCACATCACTTTTTCTGATTCTGAGTCGGCGTCTCGTTCTCTGTCGGATGAAGTGAGTCGGAAGCGACCCTAACGATCAGGAACAAGTCGCTTCCGTGCTGGAATCTCCAGTCTATCGAATGGATGATGTAGTCTCCGTTGTCGATCGTCATGTCCTTCTCGTACATGCTGAAGTCGATGTCGAGAACGTCGCCGATTCGTAGCTCTTGGTCTCCGAAGTTCTTCAACTGCTTTCCAGTGTTGATCTTGATCGTGTGTCGATTGTCGAAGAACTCTGAGCGCATGATCGAGTTCTGAACTGGAGCGAAGTCCCAAGCCGAGTGAGTGAAGTCGACTGAAGAGTACCCGGCGAACATCTGCTCTCTGACCCGGTTTCTGTTCGTCGTGTCAGTGCTAGGAGTGCCTGGCAGGATCGTCTTTCCGGTGATCTTGTGTGTCATGTGCGCCAAGTCAAAAGTCATGTCGTCTGACTTGTATAGCGCCGTTCTTCCCATCGGATCATAGACACCCACTTGGACTGAGTTGCCATAGAAGTCACTCACCCATCCGTCGTCGTTTCGCTGATCTTCGTCAAACAGAATGTACATCCTGTTCTCGTATTTGCTCTTCAGCTCATCATCAGAGAGATTCTCGGTGTCCTTCGCGAACACGTCAGTGAAGATCAAGTGCTTCTTCTTATCACGTAAATTTCTATTTACATTATTGTCGAAGTAGAAGGGTATGCCGTTCTGCAGGTCAGCGCGTATGCCATAGAAGAACGCATCTCCTGACTTGTTGACCCAGAACATCCCGAAGTCAGTCTCGTTGATGAAGCTGTGATTGACTATGAACTGAATGAATCTTCTAGCGTTCAGACTCGGGTTGAACCAAGCCATCTGGTCGGTCGTGTCGACGTTAGTCATGAACTGAAGTCCGCACGATGCGCACACTCTCTTCATCGCCTCGGTCGATTGACAGTAGCAGTCGTCACTCGACTCTGGAAACTTTGGCACCGAATTCACCAGTGCGAGCGCGTCATAGATGAACGTGATGACGTAGATGACGCTGTTCTGTCCTCGATTCTGTATCTTAGAGCCGACGATTCGGTAACGTCCTTTCGAGATGTTCTTCTCTCTAGCGTTCTCGTCGCTCGACGCGTACTCGAAGCCCACATACAGCAGTCTGCCATCATAGAATGTGTTAGCAGACTTGGCTGTGCCGTCATCGACATAAGTGAGCTGACCGATGGGCAGGTTCAAGAACATCGACTCTCTCAGTCTGAACTCAGAAATGTTCCGAATCGACAAGGGATAGCCCTTGTCACTGTCATAATCGTCAAGCCACAGCTTCAGAGCTAGTCTAGGATTCTTCGTATTGTCTGCCAGCTTGATCGACTGGACTAAGCTAGGTATCGAAATCTGATCAGCCATCGACTACCTCAGAGTTACCTTTATTCCATACTCGCCCTGATGCCATGGCTTGACGGCTAGATTTTCGAGTATCGCATAAGCGTCATACAGCGTGTCTGGAGCCTTGAACAGCGAGAAGCTCTTATCATTCAATATGAGCAGATAGTTGTCTCTTTCGAGCTTCATATAAGCATACAAGTGCATCGCAGCGACAGTCCTGATCAACTGCTTCTTGTCGAAATAGAGCTGAACGGCTGATCTGGCTAGTGACTCGTTCTCGCTTCTCAGATTCTGAAGATATGTGAATACCTGCTTAGCCCTGTTCTGATCGAGTCCGATAGCTGTCTTGATCTTCTTAGCGACGCTCTCGCTGAGATAGTAGTCCTGCTTAGCGACATCGTTTATCCCTAACAGCCTGAACACAGTTCTCATCGTCTCAGCGGACATCTGTCTGAACTTGCCGTTCTGTGCGTTTCCCATCACTGCGCTTATTCCCTTCACTTCGATCTTCTCGTTCGTATCGATGTCGATGAGATCCCCTGAGTCCTTAGAGAATCCGATATTGCTGAAAGATGCTGCAAAGAGGAACTCGCCCTTACCTATCGCTGGTCTCTCAGTCGTGACATCTAGACACATCGAGAGATAAGAAGTTCTCAGATCTCCGTTCAGCTTAGTGTTAGACAGAATCGATCCGATAGTCGCTGAGAAGTTCTTCAGCTTAAGCTTGTTGTTGAATAAGTCCTGACGGAATAGGTTAGGTTCGATCAACAGAGTCTTCTCTAAGATCTCAAGATAGTCTTTCTTCAGCTCAGTCCTCTTGCCTAGCTTCTTGTCAGTCCAGTAGTCGTTCACTAGCTTGACTAGCTCCGGCTTTGAAGCTAGATTCTTTATCTGCTGTGCAGTCTTTTGATCAAGATCCAGAGATTTTCCATTCAAGTTGATGTCGGGCATTTCTATACTCTTCTCTTATATCATATTTACACAAAAATTCCGCTGACTGAATAGCAACGGAATAATGATTAGTGACCTTCTGGCTTCTGCGGAGTATATGGCAGATTGCACAGATTGTCGTCAACTAGGTTAGCGAAGATAGTTCCATTCCAGCGGTCGTAGTCTGACCATGGCAGATATGTCTGTTCGAACTGATATGCTGTCGGATCAGAGAAGCTCGAGTAGTTGGAAGACACAGCATATCTTACTACTCCGTCGTTTCCCCAGTATAGTCTTCTGAGAAGCTGATAGAGCTTGAACATATTGATTCGACCAAGACCCTTGAAATTGTAGTTCGCGTAGTTCTCGTCCGTTCTGTCGCCCTTCAAGAACTTCATGTCGACTGCATCTGAGCCGTAGTCTATTGATCTTCCCTTGATGTCCGTCAGTTTCGTTACAGTAGCTCTATTGAAGACATGAACAGCATTTCCGCTTCTATCGACTAGACCGTCCGGATTGGAATCATCTAGGTTTGTCGTAGCGACTTCCAAGCTGTTGTACTTGAAGTCAGGAATGCCGTTTGCTCTGAACGAACCTCCGCCGAGAACGACCAGCTTTCTCTGTTTTGGCTGATAATACTTCTGGTTGTTCCAACCGAGTAGAATAGCTGGACCGTGAAGATGATCCATGAGCTCTTCAGTTTGACGAGGATCGGTCTTTAGGCCTTTTCCAAACAAGAACTGATAATCCTCATCAATCGAAGTTGCTCCTTCGGTCGTATTGATCTCGCAGTTGCTACCGATGATGAGTGAATTGCTGACGGTTCTCTCTGGATAATCGCTGCCGTTAATATGGTTAGGCCTATAATAGTCAGTTCCAAAGACGAAGTTTCCGATCGATCCGACTGCTTCTAATGATCCGCCTAGATAGACGCTGTTCTTTGTGTTCAATATGCGGCTATGTGCATATCTAGAAGATGCGTCACCCTTGATGCCGATAAAGATGTTCTGATCAGCATTGTTGATGAGAAGGCAGTTGCTCTGAGCTACGAAGTTTCTTCCGTAGTCTTTAGAGTAATTGCTGACGCTTGTGTTGTCAATTGAGACGTTCTGAGCATTGATGACGGTGTTCAACGCTCTCGTCGTATAGTTTCCAGCATCGTTAGAGACTGTTCCCTTGACGCGATTGTAGATATGCACAGTATCAGAGTTAGCGATAAAAGTGTCATACTTTACATCATATTCGCCAGTTCCATCGTATGATTTAGAATAAGATACCACGTTGCTAGAGTTCATAATGAGAGAATTGCCTCTCGAATGAACATTAGTCGTGTTTAGATTAGTTCCGTCTCCTGTCGAAGATGAATCGTAGGAGAAGATGCTGTTTCCATCATTAAAGCATGCGCTGTTCGCTTCCACGCTCGCTAAGTCGTATTGAGCCGCTCTCCCCTGATCTGGATCGATTGTGCTCATATATCCAGCGTAGCTCTGCGCTAAGCTGAGTGGCTTATGGCAGTATTCTGTGCCTTCTGAGAATAGACTGATCGCAGACTTCTTCTTCGAGAACTGGTCTGTCTCATAGACCGGTCCTTCATGGCCTTCTTCTGAGAACTCGAAATAAGTCTGATGAACGCCCTCTAGTGTTCCGTGGACATAGTCGTTCTCGTCCGTCTCGTAAGACACTTTACCGAGAACGAACTGAGGCTTTCTATCTTCACTGTCTGTAGGCTCGCTTCTATCGAGTACTGTCAGCTTAGCTGGAGAGCCGAAAGATACGTTTCTCTCCCATTTGTTCGAATCGACATCGTTGGTGAAGAGCATTCTAGAGTTTACATCAATCGTATCGGTGCTGCCATAGAGCTGCTCAGCGTATAGTCCTTCAGGCTCTACAGCAGAGACGGTCTCTACGCCTCTTCCTCTGACGACAAAGCTAGAAGCTGTAACTAGATCATCATTCACGACATGCATCGATCCGGCGATCTTGATCCACTTCGAGTAAGAAGAGTTCTCGTCGTATGCTGATGTCGGAACTTCAGCAGAGCTGATTCCCAATGTCACTCGAAGCTCAGTCTTAGCCTTTCCTCCGCTATTGGGATCAATGACTGGCTTAGACTCGCCATAGAAGTACACGATGCCGATAGGAATCGTTCTCTCTAAGCTGCCCTGCTGGACTCTTGAGTAGAAGTCGAGATTGTATGCCTGTCCGTAGAGAACGATCGCGTCAACACGAACTTGACCCTGTAAGCGATCCGCCATCATCGTATCGGAGAGCTGAATCTCGATCACAGTCGATCCGTGAGGAACCTTCTCTTCTTCTCCGATGAGCTGGAACTCATCTGCTGCTTCGACGTTCAGATCTTTGAACATGAAGCTTCCTGGACTCTTGATGGCAGTCGAATAGTTAGAAGTGCTAGCGACTGGATAGCCGTTAGATGAGACATAGCTTACGCCGTCGAACAGAAGTGTGCCTCTGTTGTCTGTCAGTATCTTGTCTAGCGAAGGAACTAGTTCTTGCTCACTGATGTAAGACTCGAGATCGAACTCAGGATCTTTGAATGTCAAAGGAGCAAATCCGTTGAACTGCATAGAGATTCCGCGTGACTGATTGTTGTTCACGTCTGAATCTCCAAGCATGAGATACTTGTACTTGATAGTTGCCATCAGAACTCCAGTGTAAAGATTTGTTTACTTCTGCTTGGAAAGCTCAGTCTGGAAGACTGGCATGACGATTCCGGTCTGGTCCTCGATCTCGTTGAAGGACTGACAAGAACCCTGCGGCTCTTCTAGAGTGTGATGATGATTTCCAGCGATGATCTTGCCGTCGATGATCAGATGCATGTGACCGTCGATTCCAGCCTTGTCAGTATGACCGAGGTTAGAGTTCTTGTCCATGTAGTAGTGATGACGGTGAGGGTCGACTTGACACTTGTCGGTGTTAGGAACAGCGTCAGATGTAGAGCCGTATAGAACAGATCCAGGAAACTCTCTTGGACCAAGAGAGTTGATGACTTCGTTCACGATATATGTTTTTAGTGTCTTCATGTTGAAACCTTTGCAAAAGTCTTTGAATTATTTATATCTGCTTCACTTCCTCGTACAGTGGTGTCATTCTCTGGAACTCGATCGTCGCATCGACTTGTCTAATCTGATCTTTAGACTCGTATGTGTGCTTGTCGGCTGAGAGCTTAGATATGTAGCACTCTTCAAAGAAGAAGCTCTGAACAGTGCCTTTCTGAGTCACTTCGTCAGTGCCGTCAGTCGGATCATACTGGTTCACTTCTTCCACGTCATAGACTCTCAAAAGAATGTCGAAATGGAGAAAGTTCGGAAGCAGCGGTATAGCCGTTCGATCTGAAGGATCATTTCGATAGCTGTAAGCGTCATAGTTGTGAAGCTGCTCTAGAATGCATCGAATGTCACGATTGATGTTGTCGTTGAATGTCACTACGACAGAGCCCGATTGATTGTATCTCGAGGGAGTGTCGTAATGATAGCCTTGGAAGAACAGCATGTTCGAGGCTTCAGGAGAAGGATGTGGCAGAGGGAACTTCGCGACGCTCTTCTGCAGCTTCTCCATCCACAGCTCTTTTGTTCCTCTCTTCTTCTCTCTTAGCGCCTTGACAATGTCAGTAAGCCCATCTGGAGCACTCAGCTCTTTGTCGTCCGTGTTAAACTCTGGCGTAGTCGACGCCTCGTCAAAGTCGATATTGTGCGTAAAGAAGAACTCTACCGTAAATGCCCACTTAGGAGCGGGCTTTGTCAAGTAGAAGTCGTTCTTGAATACGTTGTACATGTCTCACCTCTACATATCGTCTCTGAATCGACCTTCCTTAGATGGTCTGACATCGAAAGTGTCATAAGTTATCGTAGCCGTCAATCTCAATATGTCATTCGCCGATGCATCGAGCGGGTTTAGTATCACCTTCTCGACGTTGCAGTTGTATAGAGTGTAAGTGTTTCCGTCATCAAACGTATTGTCACGGACGATCAACTCGATCTTGTCGAATCTCTTGTTGAACTCGACATGCTTGAAGCGCTGCTCTTCATCGAGAAACTCTTCTCCGATGGGTACTCCGAGAAACTGTAGCAGCTTGATGTTCATAGAGCTGCTGCATCTCATCTGAAAGTCGATTGAAGTGCTTCCTCCGCGATCTGAGTTGATCACGTCTCTGCGATATGTTCCGAAGTACCAACGCTTGACGAGCACATTCTGTTGTTGAGGAAGATCCGCTTTTATCGGATAAAACTGGTTCTCTTCAGGAGACGAGTAGCGATGATTGAATCCAGTGCTGTCGTAGAAGATCACCGAGAAGAGGTTGTTCTTCTGCGGATCAGCGAAAGTGTCTAGATCGCTAGTGAATATCGAATAGTTGTTGCTCATCTACTACCTCCACTTCCTTAGAACGTCGCTTCCAGCGTTCGGATGATAGCCTCCTGGCACATATCCGCTCATTCTGCTCTTGTTCAACTTCGACAGCCATTCTCCGTCGTCGTTCATGTCTGGACTCGTGTCTATCTCGTACTTGAGATAAGTGAATGAGATGCTAGGATTGAGAATTCTCGCCTGACTGTAGTCAAGAGAGTAGTCGTAGTCATAATCTGCGATTCGACATGACGAGAAGATGTGAGACATGACGATCTTAGTCAAGCTGTTGTTCCAGATGTCTACTTTGATCTGATCAATGTATCGATATGGTCGATAGCTGTCGTTGAAGTGATCCTCTTTCTCATCGTAAAAGCTCTTTCTCAAGCAGTACTTGATGAACTTCATCGCATACTGCCGGTCTGTCTCGTTGAACACGATCTTGAAAGGATCGCAGCTATCGATATTGGGCATATACACGACTCTCGTCGTATTGCAGTACCTGATCGACTTTTCTTTTGGCTTGTACTGCGGAGCCGTGAAGCTTCTACAGTTCTTGAAATGGAATCTTCTCATCAGATACGAGCCATTCTGGAAAGTCTCGATTCCGTTGTCTTGAATGTCGGCTGTTGAGAAGAGATCTGTCAGATTTTCGGACGTCTTGTCATTTGTCGGGTTGTTTACGCTGCGGTTCAGCTCAGTGTCCAATATAGTGACGCTATATGCGTCACTGAACTTGAATGACTTAGTCGCCATGTAGTCTTTTATGGACAGATAAGGATCCATTCATCAGCCCCGCTTACGGATTTTGACGTACTTGAACGCGTTGTTGATCTTTTCGATAGAGACATACTTTAGAGCTACATGAGGCATCAGATCGTGCCAAGGATCTGATATTCCATTCAGCCACATGATGAACCACCACAGATCCGGAGTTCCGTATAGACGATAGCTGATCAGATCTGGCCTGCACTGCTCTTGTGTCGTAACGACAGTCCATAGATAGCTCTTGTCGTCAAGAAGCTCAGGAAAATCGATGCTGCCGAGATCGAACTCCGGACGTTGATCAATTATGTTTCTCTGAAACAGAGTCTCTCTATTGTATATCCCAGGCATATATTATTTATTTGTACTTCTCTAATGCTTTTGCAAATTCAGGATGTTCTTTTGCAATCTGTTCTACATTTCCACCAGCTTTGATGACTCTATCTAAGGCTTCGTCACGAAGTTTAGAATATGTATTTACGTTCGATAGCCACGTGTCGTAGTCTTTATATCCATTATCTTTTAGATTGATCTCCTCACGCATCTTCTTACCGTAGTATAGAGCTTCTTCAAGTGCATCTTGGTATTCTCCATGAGTATACTTAGCTATTGCTCCAGCTACTCCCTGCGTAGCAGTATTCTTTTCTAGAGTATTTCTGTCGTCTCCATAATAGGATAGGCCTTCTTCCGTCTTCGCATTCTCTACTACGTCAATATCTTTATTTGCAAAATTTACTTTTTCAGGTATAGCAGCTAGCTCACTCTGTAGAGATTGTGACAGATTTACTGCAGCTGGTATTATTGTAGGATCCATCTTCTCCATATCAAGTATCTTAGTCGGATCTTTTGCTTTAGATGCGTTGATGGAGTCTTCTTCTGATAGTGGAAATACTGCAGGTCCCTGAGGTACTGGGTCAAGATAGCTTCTAAGCTGAGCATTTGCTGTTTGCTTTGCTACAGTTCCGGAAGTCTGTAAAAGATCGATTCCGTTTTCATACATCTCTGTAAATGAATGCGCTTCTAATACGTCAAATGTCATCTGATCAGAGAGATCAGTATCAGCCTGTTCTTTCTGTTCATAAGTACCGACGTTGCCATGTTCATCTCTTCCGGTTTCATCCACGTGCTTTTCCCATTCTTTAACAGCATACTCTCTATCGCTTCTAGCTTTTTCCTCTAGCTTTCTACCAGTCTCTTCAAGAACCTTCTTTGCTCTAGCGAGAAGCTGAGATCTTGTCATTGCAGCCTTTCCTTGAGGATCAACGTCATTCTCACGCTTTGGATCGAACTTAGCGATGTAGCGTGATTCAGAATCGGGCAAGTAGCCAGTCATGTCGAGATTTTCCATCTCGAATCCATCTAGTTCATGCTCAGGCATGTAGATCTTGTCTTGATTATGATAATCAACTTTGAACGAATTGAAGTGAACTTTCAAAGACCATTCGACGCACTCTTCACTGCTATAGTCGAACGTTATCTCTTCGATATTCTCTATATAGCAGTCACGTATCGTATACTTAGCTACGACCTCTGGATCATTAGTCTCTAGTCCAACTATTCTCAGTTCTTCGCCTCTTACTTCACTTATGAGCTGAGTGTCTCTGTAGTTTATCTTTCTAGGATCGATCTCATAGATGACGAACGATAGTTCTTGACTCAAGTCGCTATACTTTCTCTGCCTATAGTCTGAACCGATCGTCTGATACATCTCTCTAAACTCTTCGCTGGCAGGCACATTGTTCTGCTCTCGATTGTCATAAGAACGTCTGAACAGCCTCATCAGATCTCGATAGACGTCGAGTCTCTTGTTGTCGTTGAACGTAATCGAGAATGTTCCGCTATTCTTGTATCTTATCGGAATTCTGAACACGAGTCCAGAGAAGAACGCCTGCTGCACTTTCAGCTCAGCTTCTGGCAGGTCGACATCTTTCACCGCTTTTCCGAGCCTCAGTATCGGCTCAGGAGATTCTCCAAGCAATACGTCTAGCCTATACGCCCAGCTGAGTCCGGGCATTTCTTCATAGAAGTCGTTGTGAAAGATGTTGTACTGCATATCTTATTACGGTTTTGAACCTGGTGTTGTCTTTTCGACTAGAGCGGCTTCTTCATCTCGCAAAGCCTTCTTTATAACTCTTATTCTAGACACTTCATGCTTTCCACCTAGACCAGAATAGCTAGTGTGTAGATAGTCAGCGGCTGCTCCCCAGCCGACTTGTCCTCTTGCGTTCGGTTTCTCTCTAAATAGCATTCTGAAGATGTGCCCTGGCTGTTCTTTTCCGTCTTTGTTTGGATAATCAATGATCAACTGGTCTCCTTCTTGGATTTCTCCCTTGTCGATCAGCTCTTGTATATACTTATTCACTTCATCTACTGACTTGACATTCTTTTCGAGCTTCTTATCTTCATTGTAGAGTTTGGTCTTTAGCCAAGCATCAACTGACTTAGATGCAGTTTCAGCCTGTACGCGTTCAGTACCGAACTTGATAGCGTCAATGACTGACGCTCCCTGCTGACAATATCCACCAGATAGATATGTACCGCCGATGATGCCCATAGAGTATAGAGCATCAACAAGATCCGAATCATCCTCGACATCGACTCCTTTATTCATTAGTAGCTTTCTAAGCTCTTTGATCTTATCAGGATGATCGGCCAGATACTGCATGCGTTTGCGGTTGTCGGAACCGAGCGCTTCTGAGAACCTTCTCAAGTCCTTATCCTGAGTTCCTATCCTCGTCTCGTATTGGTGACCATCGCCATCTGAATGCTCCTTTGATTTTTCAGCTTCTCTTTCCCCTAGCCATGTTGTGAATCGATTTTCGATGTCTTGTAGCGAAACTGCAGCATTGTCTGCTTCTGTGTCTAGACCACCGTTCTTGCCGTCTCCAATCTTCATCTCGTTGACTGCGTTAAAGTCGCTGTGCAATAGAGCCTTTCTCGATCCGTCCCAGTTTCCACTAGTGTATTCGCCTTCTATCGTGTTGAAGTGTGCAGTGACAGTGCATAGGTCAGCGTCATTAGATCGGTCAAACTTAGGTTGATCCAAATATGTGAACAGCAGACCATATCTGTTTCGATACAGCTCGTGCTCTTTAGGTGAAAGTGTGCTTCTCTGGTCATATATCACGACATCGACGAAGAGTTGCGCCTGAGCGTCTCTGAAGATTGTCGTTGGTCTCCATCGATTCTGTGCTTGAAGAGCATAGAAGATCTTCGAGAGCATCATGTCGTCAGTCTCGTAGAAGGTGATGGTCATCTCTTTGTCGCCAGTAGCGAAGAACGGGAAAGAGACGAAGAAAGATCCGTATTGAATTTGCTCGACGCTCTCAGACTTCATCTTCGGAAGCTTTATGTCCTTGACCGAGTAGTTCATCTTCTTCAGTACAGTATATGAGAATAGATTGTCGCCAACAGCTACAGGTGAGAATTCACACTTGAACAGAAAATTGTTCAGTGGTGCTAGCGCCTTGTCTGACTGCATCGACTCTACTCTTTCCATCAGGATTCCTCGTACTGATACGGAGTCGTAAGAGACTCTTGTATGTCATAGTCTGCTAGCGACATCGACTCGCAATAGTCATCGACTGCTCTAGAGAACTTGAATGCTGCCGCTATATAGCTAGTTGTGCTGTCAAGATTGTTGTTGTAGACAGTGATCAGAGACTGATAGTTTCTCGTCTTCTTCGCTTTGATCTTGATCGTGTTTCTGCCAAGAGAAACCCCGATCACTTTGAATGTTATATTGACATTCTTTGGAACTAGACAGTGGCCAGATAATCCGGCTACGCTCAGCGTCAAATCTTTCTCGCCATTATAAGCCTTGATCATTCTATCGAAACGAGTGAAATAGAATGCGCAGTTGTCTGGGACCGAGAATGTCATGCTAGCATCTGAAGTGTGTCCAACTTCGACTTCTTCGGCGAACATCGGAATGACTATATCAAAAGAGTCTCCAGATACGTTTACGATCTTCTTCATCTTCTTCGTCTGCCAAGCGAAGGCGATCTTCTCCATCAAAGACGGCTTCTGCTCAATGACGCTAGTTGTCGTGAACAAGAACGTCTCATTCCGATCGCTGACAAGATCGTCATATACTTTGACGTCAGATATCACTCGATTGACTGGAAGTATCGACTTGACCGCTTTCATAGCGAAGTTCGAAAGCTTCTTCATGTCAGCAGTAGAGATCTTTTCAGATTTCAAAGTCAACGACAGATGAGAGGATAGCCTGTAGTCAGATCCAGCTCTATCTTCTTCGACCATGTCGCCAGTAGGACCTTCCCATAGCGGATTAAGCTTAGCGTCTATTCCGAGAACTCGATAGAGAAGCTCGATCGAGCGCATAGTTCCTTTCCAGCGGTCGATATAGGGCAGAATGCTGTAGTAACGACGGTAGATCTTGTTCGTCAGCTCATTGCCGTCTTCTGTCATTCCGCTAGACTCGTACTTAGCTAGAATCTCAGCTGCTTCTTTGACGTCCTGGTAGTTAAATGTTATCTCTGATCCATGCTCTTCAGCAAAATTAGGTAAAAGTTCTGGCTCACAGAAGTCTGGATCCTTGAATTCTCCAACTCTCTCGATCTTCTCCAGAATTCCTATTCGGCAGTCTCCTGACAATGGAGTGTACATGCTGTTGAGATATCTCTCGAACAGCTTACAGAGACCGAAGATCTTCTCGTTCTTCAATACGCTAGGAACAAATGGATCGACATATATCTTTCGCTTATTGTCTTCACACTCCGTTATGAAAGTTCCTAGCTCTTTCTCGACATAAGTCATCGATCTGACTTTTGCAGAGATGCTCTTGTCTAGCTCAAACGCGATAGTTTCTCCCGATATGCTGCATTCGAGATTTCCGACTGATCCATCGAGATATGCGTAAGCGATGACTGATCCGCTTCTATCGATTCCGTCAACTAGCTGAGTAGCCGTTCCGTTCTCTAGATCCTCGTCTGTTGCTCCAGATAGATAGCCGACAGAGTCAGATCTGAGTCCAATCTTGATTTTGAAGCCATATTCAATCAGTGAAGCGTTAGGATTCGCAACTGATATAGTCGTCTTGCCTATCACGTTCTCGTCGATGAACAGATTTGAGGGATATGTGTCGATAAACGACATAGACAGCTTACGGACATCTTTGAACAGCTCTTCTCTCGATATGTCGTACTTGACGAAGGGCTTATCTAGTGTTCCAGTCAGAGCATTTCCAGCGAGGTCGTAGAATGTGAAGCCGAGTCGAAGATACTCGAAATAGCCATCCTCGTCGCACTTCGTCAGTAGCGCAGATAGCTCGCCGTTTTTCGGATCCATCCTGACAGAGACTCTATACATGCTCTTGTCGACCAGAGACTGCGTCACCTCGACTAGTATTCCAGCGTTGTCTATCTCAGCTTCGCTGTTCCAATACGGGGCGTCTCCGTTCTTTCTAGAGTACTTTACTAGATCAGTCCGCTCTTCGCCGACGACTTTCTGGAGAGTATATGCTCCTGGATCGATTCCGCTATCGTCTTTTATGACTAGCTCGAGCGTCCATTGATATTCACTCTCTTCTGAGTCGAAACCAGTGAACGATCCAGTATAGCTCATCAACGCAGGAGAAGCATAATCAAGGACGATGTTCTTCTGAGTGCTGTATACTCGGCTAACGCCGTTTGCAGTGTCGAAGTAGATAGTTCCAGGCAGATCGTGATCAAGCGGCGCTAACCCATTTATGAAGGATCTCTCAGATCCATCAGGCATAACCTGCTCTTCGTTTCTATACGGTGGAGCAGAGACTCCGTCTCGACGGTTCTTGCTGTCGAACATCCAATTGACATAGTCCGGATTTATAGCGTCGAACAGCCTTACTTTCTCTACACTCTCTTTGAACACTTCAATGATCATATCAAAGTATTTATACACAAAAAGAGCGCTATCGAAGGACCAGGACGGTAGCGCTCAGGCTGATCCGGAGCTAACAACGACCAGCCGTTATCTATAATATAAGATATTTTTAGATCTTAACAATTCACAATGTTAAAATAAACAAATTTGTTAAGGTTCGTAGCCTTCCAAGCGGGCTTTAGAGATGAAGAACTGCTTCACCATCAGATCCCAGTGATTGATGTAGTCTTCGATGCAGTCGACGGCAGTTTCCATGACCTTTTTATGAGGACCATTAGCAGTGAAGAGAACTTCGTCGTTGAGCTCTGTAGCGAGGATCGAAAGAGAGTTGCGGTCTTTGACGAGCTTGCACTTGATGGGACAGACGTCCTTCTTGTTGAGGTCGAAGATAGTGCCGCTCTTCATGGATTCTAGCTTAGCGATCATGCGGGTCTTTTGGTCTTTCGTGTACTTCATATTGACGGTCCTTGTTTTGTTTACGCCTATAATATAGGTATTTTCATGAGAATTCTAAACACTAAAACAAGAAAAAATCTCTGTAGAAATTCTACAGAGATTTTGACGATTTTTATATAGTTTCTGTTACGATCTGGATTCTACGATCATGCCGCAGCTGTTTAGAAGTTCGACTGCTTCGTCGAACTGACGGTCAGCGCTATAGCGGTCAATCATGTACTGCTGCTGGTCGAACTTCGGTGTATACTTCGGATCGTCTGGGTTGTTGATGGCTGCGTCTATCGCGTCACTGTCAAGATAGAGCTGATATCCATAGACTATAGCCCCCTGACCGCGACCGTTCTCAGGTTCGACTTTGTACTTCCAGTGCCGATTGTCACTAGCGTTTTTCATAATTTCAGTTACGACATAAGCCTTTCCGTCTCTCAGATCTGATCTGTGAGTGCCATAGACTACGTCACCTACTTCGAATCCGTGTTCCTTCTCGAAGTTTCTTCTAGCACGATACTCTAGATCAGACTTGTTGCTATTTCTAGCATTCAGAGCATTCGAATATACTTGGTAACGATGCAGCTTTCGATCAAGTTCGTCAAAGTCTATCTTCAGATCGACTTCTTTATCGAGCTCATCAAGAAGACCGTCAAATCTTTTCAATACTGACTTCGCCTCATCTCTCGGCATCTTCTCGATCTTATATTTTAACTTATCTCGAACTCTTTCATAGATCTTATCAGTCAGTTCGTTCTCGATAAACTCTTTCACCTCTTTGCCATTTTCGAAATTCTCGTAGAATAGATAATCGTCTCCAAGATAGACACTTACCCCGAGTCCGCCATTCCGGCTAGGTTTTATTTCCACTTTGAAGTCACCAAAACTGGTGTCCATCCTGAAGTCCAGCTTCTCTAGTCTTTCGCGATGAAAATCGTGTACCCACTTCGCCGCTTTAGCGGCTCTAGCGTCGTCTCTCCAGTCTTCATCGACTCTTCTTCTCATATCAGAAAGCTTTTCCATGATTCCCATGTTAAATTCTCCATATTGCGCTTTTTTGATTATTTATACGGTATATAAATACTAGACTATGAATAGAGCATTTTACCTGATTTTAGCGATCTTTGCTGCATTTGCGCTAGCCACAACGATTCGAGTGTGCAATGACAAGACATATTACGAAGTTCACACCGACGTAAATCGATATGAGTGGAAGAAAGATACGAATGGAGATAACTTTCTCCGGGTATATCGCCCAGACGGAACGATAGTCGACATCGTTGGAAGGTCTCTGAATGCAGAGATGCCAAAGAAGCAGAAAGAGATCAGAAAGAAACATAAATAATCTGTAACTTAAAAGGAGTTCAACTATGAGAGCTATACGTGAGAGTGAAGATATGCCGAAGGCGCAGACCAAGCCCAGCGGACGGATCTTGATAAACAGAGATCTCCTGCCGTCTAGAGGCCGCTACTATCAGAACGATCTGTATGCGAGAAAGCTTAGCGCTATCGAGATGAAAGAACTATCAAAAGTGACTAAGCTCACTGTCGATCGAGTCTTCAACTATGTCATCTCTTCAGCAGTAACCGGAATCGATCTTGCAGACATAAAGCGAAACGACAAGCTGTGGCTGATCTACTATCTTCGCTCGATAACTTACAACGACTTTCCGATGAAGGTCAAAGGAATATGTCCGAAGTGCAAGAAAGAAGCTTGGTATGACTACAAGCTGTCAAATCTGATCGTCGTATATGCTGAAGAAGAGCTTCAGCCGGAAGTCGATCTTCCAAACGGAGACAAGCTAGAGGTCTCTTTTCCGACGATTGGTGACGAGATAGACATCGCAAAGATCAAGAACGATCCGTCTTATATCGAGACGATCGATGTCGACATGATGACGGTAGCTTCTCACATCAAGAAGATAAACGACAGCTCTGTGTCGCTATATGAAGCTTATGAATACTTCGTGAGAGGAAAAGGAAGCGCTATGGACTATGCTAGACTGATCACACACTTGAAGAAGTACGCGTTCGGCGCTAAAGCGAAAGCCAGCTTCGAATGCTCGTGCGGCAATACGGCCTATGCAGACGTTCCGCTGACTACAGACTTCTTCCTTCCAGAGATCTAGACCTTCGATACGACTGGACCTTTCAAAGGCTCGATGGCCCAAGTGCCGTCGGGCATCTTTTGTTGCACAGTCAGTCCAAACTTCTGATAAGCGAATGTCGTCTGGAATGTGACTGTCGAAGCGTCACCGAACTCGAGATCGAGGTTTCCTAGTCCAGTCAGGAAAACCTTGAAGAACGACAGCTTAGCGGAAGGCATCTTAGCGTTGTCTAGCGAGTATACGTCTAGCCTGTCGATGCAGTTGTCTCGTAGAAGACCGTCATAGCCGTCTTCTTTCTTTCGAGCTGGAATTCCATATCTCGAGCCCTGTGCCCATGCTGCGAAGATGATGTAGTTGAGAAACTTCGAGTCTAGCATCCAAGTGACGTTGATAGTATTCGTCTCTCTCGCACCCTGAGGATTAGGATGAAGCTGATCTTCGTGTTGCCAGTAGCTGTGAAGCAGATTGCTAGTGATGTTCGGTAGCTGAACAGCTTTGACTGAAGTCGTAAAAGTAGACAGATCTAGCTCTGAGTCCGGAATGATGGTCAGATTGGGAATGTTGCTGAGCGATAGCTCATATTTGTTCTTAGTGAATAAGTTTACGTTCTTGTTTATAGTCTCTGCCATGATCGACCTCAGTCAAAAAATCAAATTTCCGAATATGTGTCCAGTAAACACACCAGGAGCTGGATCCGTGATGCGCTTTATTGATCCAGTATAGTATCTCCATAGATACATTCTGTTAGCGATACGCTTGACGTGAGATCCTACTAGATTCCATACTGATTCGCTATCCTGATAGCGTCTCGACTGCATCTGAAGGACTACTGCAAGTCCAGCAGCTCGCCAGTCATCCAACGGCTTGTTCAAAGTGAAAGCGTTTCCTATAGTCAGATAGTACGAGTTCGTTGAGCTCAATGTTTCAACAGTATAAGGAAATGGAGTGGAAGAGCTGCCATTAGAAATGATCGGGGCTATGCTGACGACCGATCTGAAGAGAGTTCTTCCGATCAGCTCGAAATAGTTTTCCCAGAAGGATCTATCTCCGTTTCTAGTCTTAGTTGTGACCGAGTCGTAGTCTGCATCGGTAGCTATTCCTGGAGTGAAAGAGATCACTCCACCGCAACTAGGACCAGAGTTTGGAAGATAATAATATGGAAGAGGAGCGCTGTTTGGAAATAGAATAGTCCCCTTGACTCCCAAGCAAGAACTATTCAGATTTCTCAACAGCGATGCTCTGACGTAGTCATTGATCGTATTCACTAGAGCAGCTCTCGTCCACTCGTAAGAGGGCTGAGGATCTGTCAGATTCTTTAGAGCTGTTCTAGCGAAGTCCATCATGCCCCTTATTCGATAGTGTACTTAGTCACTTTCGGTTCTGGAATCTTAGCGAGAGGAACATTCACAGTCAGCAGACCGTTCTGAACCTTCGGCTTGATCTGAGATAGATCATACTTCGGCTCGACGCTGATCTCGAGTCTGAGATGTCCACGCTTGATTCTCTCTTCGATCATCTTGCGCTTAGTCTCGTTCTTGTCGTCTTCAACTTCAATAATCAGCATCGGAAGAGTGTCAGTCTCCTTCGAAGTGACGGTGATGTCGTCTTTAGTCTTTCCGACAACTGCTACTTCATAAGTGATCGAGCCATCTTCTTCCTCTACGACGTTGTATGGCCAGTGACAGTTTGGCGTGAATTCCGACTTGATCGCCTTCTCGAACGGAGACGGCATATAGTGATCGAAGTGATTGAGCGCATTCTGAAGCTGGTCAGCCAGCGTTAGACCTTGATTGATGATTCCATCCATTGTATTGTTTCCTTGTGCATTTTGCACGGATATGGACGATTAGCTGATCCTAGGCAGTCTGCTTCGGGTGCATACAAAAGAAGCGCCTCAAGTGGAGAAGCGCTTCCAATTGCTTCGTCCAGATTATTTATATCGGGATCTGGACAGAACCGAATCAGCTAAGTGTACTCGGACATGCGTTCCGAGCACAGTTCATAGTTCGGGGTAGAGCCGTAATGCTCTTTCAGAAGACCGGCAGCCGCAGAGCAGAAGATGTACTTCTTGCTTCTAAATCCCCAGTAGTAGAGAATCTGAAGCTCGTGCTGAGTCATACCCTGAATCTGCTTTCGAGAGTCACTGTAGTCTTTCTGTTCGACCATCTCGCGAATCTCGTCACTAGTCATCAAGAACTTCTCTTGCTGACTCTCCAAGAATGGGCTTAGATTTTCGTTATCCATGATCTTCTCCTATTACGGACGCCCATTGTCCGGATAGAAGTAAGAGATGCGGATATCTTCCAGACGGCAGTACTGGCGAGTGAGCCAGTAATATAGCTCATCTTCTGGAACCCACTTGAACTTCACATACTTCGGAATGCGAAGGCCGCTCGACTTGTCGTATCGGGTGAGCGAGCTCGTGGAGAAGCTCATCGGAAGCTGTTCATCCAAGACAACTTCGGTGCGGTAGTTGACCTTGTCGTCATCTACGCGCTGGATGTACTGAAGCGCATGCTTGTTGCGTGCGACTTCATCGATTTCACGACCGGTGAGCTGAACGAACAGCTTCTTTACGGCGTCTGCCGGATTTTCGGCAGTCATTAGATCGCTCGGCAGCACCCAGTCGTTGTGACCAGCGGTCTTGGAGGTGGTAGGAAGAGCAATGAGAACATTGCCGTTGGAGGAGATCTTGAGGTTATATCGTGCGATTGCCATCGATATGTGTTCCTTAAGTTGTGAATAAGAAGCGGCGCCAAGTTAAGTCTGACGCCACTTCGTTATTCGGTTTAACAAAATTAGAGCTTGATCTTGTTGCCATCGACTTCGATAGAGGTGATAGTTTCAAGGGTGAGAGACATAGGGCAGAGTCCTTCAGCCTTCTCGTTGATGTTTCGGGGCTTCTTGAGATATTCAGCATATTTTTCTTTATAGTCGTCGAAGATCTGACCTTCGTAGATGTAGATCGACTTAGCCTTGTGGTCGTTGTCCGTGTAGATGCGGAGCAGCTTGTTGCCAGTCGTCGCGTTGGTCATGAGAATGCCTTCGAGTCCTTCAACCCAAGTGTTGTTGGTGTTGATCGGGCGAGACTCTTTCTTCTCGCCAGCGCGTTCTTCGTAGAGTTCATTGTAGTCGATGTCGGAGCCTGCGAAGCAGTTGAAAGTGGTTACCTTGACCATCTTGTCGACGTCAATGCCGAGTTCTAGAAGAGCAGCCTTGTTCTTCTTGGTTTCGTTGAAAGGTGAGCCCTGCTTCGTCGTGATGATCTTGACGGTGTTGTGGATTCCCTTTAGGGCGGAAAGTGCGGCGGTGTTGATCATAGTTCTGGTCCTTGTTGGAGTTGATCTTTGTTTTACATTGTTAATATAGGTATTTCGGCAGAGTTTGTAAACCCATTTTCTCGAAAAACTTAAAAATTCTTAGTTTTTTCTCTTTTTAGCCGTTTTCTGAGCGCCTGATGGATATGAATTGTTGCTACCTATGTCCATGCAGTGAAATATACTTATTTTTGAGTATATTCGAGAATTTCACCGTTCGACAAGGTCTCTGCGTTGAACAGCTTCGTCTTCAGGATGTCGACCATGTCGTAGCACTTGATCGTCTTCATCTTTCCCTTTCCTGGGATCTGGAACAGGCGAAGCTCGTTGATCTTCAGGTCCGTGTGCTTCTCCACGATGTACTTATATAGACTGAGCTGTAGGCTGTACTCGGACACATTAGTGTTCGGAAATTCACCAAACGGATCCTTCATCATCTGCGATCCAGAGCTCACAGAGAACTGTTTAGAAGTCTTCCAGTCCAGAATGTCGATCGTGTCAGTGCGCTTGTTGTAAGCCACGAAGTCGATAGTTCCAGAGAGACCGAGAGCTGAGTCGTTCACGATGACTTCGTTCGCGATCGGCTCATACACGTTCTTCATCTTCTCGTACAAGTCAACGCAGATTCCTTTGCGGTACTCGAAGTCTTCGATCATTCCAGGAAACTTGCTCATAGCGTCGTAGTCGGGCTTATTCTCGTCTTGCTTCCACAGATGCTCCATCACAGCGTGCACTTCAGTGCCTAGACAGCGTGCGTAAGCTCCTTTCTGTTCCCACTCATCCAACACTTCATTGACTGGCCTAGCGTCCCGTAGAGCGCACTTTAGAGCCATTCTAGTCTTGTCAAAAGGGATAGCGAACTTGCCGACAAAAGTCGTAACGGAAGTGTACTTAGTTCCTAGCGAGTCGCTATACTTGTGAGCGATGGGCTCGATCGAGATGTCGTTGAATCTCTTTAGCTCTTGTTTTGCGTTTTCGATTATGGTAGACGCCATATAAGTTCCTTCTTTCCTGCGATCGTGCGCATTATCTCTCGCTGACTCAGATCTCGATTTAGCTGATAGACGTTATTGAAGTTTATGTGTCTCGTCACTTCATATGTCAGCGGATATCCGAGCTTCTCGTAAGCCTCATAAGCAATCCGATTTGCGCTCACCTCTATCTGTGGTTCGTCGCCATAGATTAGCATCTGCACTTTCTGCTCTCGATGAGCTAGTTCGTGAAGTATCTTGAATATGTCAAGGTAACGCCTTATCGTCTCGAAGTTCAATGTTATCTGATCCGTGCCTGGATCATAAGAGCATTGCTTGCCTTTGAGAGCTTGAGAGATGTCGAACGACTTATATGCTTTTGCAACTCTATTTGCTGAATCGTCTAGTGAACTCATGATTAGTTATGACTCCGTCCTTAGTTGAGTATCTGAAGTGTATCAGCAGAACATGCGGATCATCAGTTGTTCCGAGATCTGAAGTGTCTCTGTCTATCACTATGCTGAGAGCATTCTCTATCGACTGATATATCTTGTCACGCAGTTCGTCCTGGTCATAGTTTTTCTGAAATAGCAGAAGATACAGTGGACTTCCGAACTCCAAGTTGAATAGACGCTCTCCCGGAATAGTCAGCAGAATGTTCTCTAGCGCCTGGTCCATAGCGTAAGTTCCCTTGCACTCATATTCTTCAGAATTGTTGAACAAGCTGATGTCGTAATAGCCAGAGTCTAGCTTGTCGCCTACTCTCTTGAAGTCTGGAGATTTCGTTATGTCTAGCATATAGCTTATTTATTAAAGAGAAAGAGCTGCCGTGGTTAGGCAGCTCTGTTTTTGTTTCATAAGAGCGATTAGATTCGAGATGTGGACTCGACCGGAGTGATCGATCCAGTTTCTCTGTTGAGGATCAAAGTGACCTCGATTCTCTCGATAGACTCAGCCGGAACAAACTTGATGTTCACGTAGACCAAGTGCGTATCCTTCTGATCCGGAACGACTTCAACATTACGGCTAATGATTCCCTGACCAGCCTGAATTCTTCCGAGGAAGCTGTCGACTGCGGTTCTCATAGAAGAGCGGTTTGTCGTCGTGTTCTTCTGATAGAGATACGGAAGAAGCTTGTTCTCGAGTCTCTTCTCGATGTAGTTGCAGAGCTTACGGACGTCGATTCTGTTCAATGCAGACTCTTTCTTCAACATCGTCTTCTGACCCATGAGGACTTCTCCGTAGCCAGGATAGTTCATGGTGCTGTTGACATGAATGTTGTAGAGCTGACCGAACTCGTCGTCATCGAGTCTGACCATCGAATGATCTGAGTAAGCGATTCGACCGTTAGCGACGCCAGCAGGAGCCATCCAAGGCTTGTCGAAGTTGTCTATGTAGCAGCAAGCTACTGCGCCCGCTACTGATCTGGGCAGCATCACCCAAGTCGAAGTGAACGGATCGAAGTAGGAGTCATAGTCGTCATAGCCAGCCACGTAAGAGCCGTCAGCGAAGCTGAACATCTTACCCTCTGAGAGCTTGAGACGGATCGTCTTAGCTTCCTTAGATGTGCACTGGATGATACCAAGGTCCATCTTTCTCGAAGAAGCGATCTGTCCGATTCTGTTCTGCATAGCCATGTACTTCTGCTTGCCAGAGAAGCTGTCGATCGGCTCGACGTTGAACAGATAGTCGAAGTAAGCCTTCTTTCTGTTCTTGTAGAGATCCAAGCACTTCGTCTTCTCCTTGACATTGTTCAGCTTAGAGTTAGAACCGCCGGTCATCTGATAGATCGACCAGGTCATATCGGGCATAGCGTAGTTGCCCTTGTAGTCTACTGCAGCTTCGACTGACTTCTTGGACACGTAGATGAACTGCGAGTTGCCGTTGATCACGTAAGGAGCCCAGAGGCTGTTGCCGTTCTCATCCTTAGCGTTCGGGTCGTTAGACACGAGCCATGACTCGACCGGAGAGCTCATCAGAGCGTCAAGACCGAAGCCCCAGACAGACTGAGTCTTAGAAGGAGCCTTGACATAGACGTTGATCTTGTAGACCTTCTTCCAGGTCAGATCGTTCGGATTGCTTCTATAGTCAAGTCCGGAGTCGTTGACCTTGTCTTCATCGTCATACTTGTAGAGCCAAGAGAAAGCGTTCTGACCATAGAGAGCTGGAACTAGAGCAGCTTCAGGAGTGATGATCGAGATGCCGACATCGTTTCCGTACTTACCCGGTCCGATAGCTCCGATGATGAGCTGATTCGACTTTCCAGATCTGTACATCTCTATGTCGCCGTTACCTGGCTCGCCGTCATACTTGCAAGATGCAGTATAGCCGTCTTTCCAGATTCCAGTCGGATCAGAGAATACTTCTGTTGACGAGATCGCATAGAGCGGATTCACTTCTTCGTCGCCGTCGAAGCTGACCTGCCAAGGCTTGATAGCTTCCTTAGGAGAGCCTACGCCATAGTTGGAAGCGACTGTGAACTTCTTAGTCGCATAATCGAGATAGAGAGCCCAAGTGTTCTTGTAAGTGACAGCTGCGTTTTGAAGATTCTCGACGCCAGTCTCTTCGTCAGTCTTTTCGGAGTATAGCTCCTTGTTTACGACGATCAGCATCTTCTGCTTCTCTTCTAGTTCGTCTCTAGAGAGAACATAAGTCAGAATAGCGTACTTGTCGTTAGCGATATCCGAGACATCGACTGCGTAATCGCTAGCGATCTCGTTGAGCTCAGCGTTGTCAGCTTTGCTGCACTTTGTGACGCTAGGCGCTGGATCGGCTAGAACGAGAAGATAGCGGCTGTCTGCCGTGCCATACTCTGTAAACTTGATGCCGATGACGTCCTTTCGCTTATCCCAGTCTTCCTTAGTGACTGTGAATGTCTTAGTCAGCATATCGTCCCAGTCTACGATGTCTGCCTTGCAGACATTTGTACCAGCATCTATAGTTGTCGACACGCCATCGAGATTCTTTAGCGATGTCAGCATAGCGCTCGTAGCTAGGAGCTGATTGAAGCTAGTGTCTTCTTCGAACTTTGCGCTGGTGTAGATCGTTAGATCAGTGTCTTTTCCGTCAAGAGAATAGACAGAAGGAACGTGAATCATAGTCGGATAGTAAGAGGCGCTTTCAGAAACGACTGGCTGATTCTGATACTGATTGTAGTAAATGTCGTTCTTAGATACGTTTCCCTTCGAACGGTCATAGACTGTAGCAGAGTAAGCGTCATTCGGCATAGCGAACATCTTAGGCGGAGCGAAGGTGCTGCCCTTGATATTCTCGAGGACGAATGCGCGTCCATCGACTACGCCGTTTTCTTCTCCCATGTCACGATAGACATACTCGTTCTTGATGGAGTTTCCGTAGAAGTCCTCGTAGATGTCGTTCACGAGAAGCTGCTTAGAAGATCCATAGAAGTCGAATGTCTTGCCGTTCGCTGTGTATGCTTCGAATCCGTTTGCGCTAGCTACAGCTGGATTGTAGTAGTTCTCGTCAGTAGCATCGACAGTGTTGATCGCGTTGATCATCTTGATCTGGTTCTCGAGCTCGTTGTCGACATAGCTCAATACCTCGACATTCTGCTCGTGATTCTTGTCTGTCGAGTCAGTATACGGGTACTGGATCTGAGCATATCCCTCATCGCCCTGCGTAGCTCTGACGGCGAGAAGCTGTGTAGCTCCGCCCTGTTCGAAGTATACCTGAGCAGCGAAGTGTCCAAACTGATTAGGATCGTCAGGAGTTCCGAAGAATTCGTGGAACTTGTCGATCGTAGTGCAGAGAACACGCTGGTTAGGATAGCCACGGTTCGCGTTGATCACGATAGCGCCGATTCCGTCGCCCGGATCAGCGTTTGGACGGACAGTATTATCTATTTCGGAAAATCCGATTCCGGGACTTGACCATTTAACAGGCATGTGTAATTTCTCCTAGTAAAATAGCTTTTGTGACTGACATTTCGATGGGCCAGTCAATCTTTCTAAGTTATTTATACTAACTTGGAGATGGGAAAAACTGTCGATTTTTGCTTAAATTTCTGCTCTATGTAGTATTTTGAGCGCTCTAGCCAGTGGTCATAGAGATAGTTCGAGTGAACTTTGCCTCTCTTCGACTTGTACCGCATGTCGTCGATGATGTCGTAAATGATCACTTTCGACTTCTCTGGATGCTTTCTGAGTCCACGGCCGATGGACTGGAGAACCTTGATCTTGGACTTCGAGTCTGCGAACAGGATGATCTCGTGAATCTTCTTGATGTTGACGCCAGTGGACATGGTGCCGTAAGTCGCAACGATGATCAATCCGTCAGACTCTTCTGCGGAAATTCTAATGAATTCACGCTCAGCAGACTTCACGGATCCAGTGATCTTGACGACTTTTCGATCTTTCGCGTGCTCCTTCAGATAGTCGATCGTAGCTTCTAGATGGTCGACGTGATTGCACAGAATGAGCATGTTGTGATTCAAGTCTGTCTTTCTCAGGATGATGTCGAGGATGTGCATACGGTCCTCGTACTCTTCAGTTAGTCTTACCTCTTCGGGATACGTTCTCTCCTGATTTTCCTTGATGAAGTCGATCGGGTACTGCATGAACAGGTTAGCGACGATGATGTCTGTCAAGAATCCTCTGCTGATCAACTCTTCAGAACTGATCTTGTAGAGCGTCTTGCCGAGAACAGACTTCACGTCATACTTCTCGACTGCCGAAGTAGGCAGTGTACCAGTCGTACCGATCTTGAAGTCTGCATTGATACAGAACTGTACCATTGTCGATACGCGAACACCCCTGAGACCATGTGCTTCGTCTATTATGACGGCGTTCACGTCCTCGAAGTAGTCTGCTGACTGCTTCATCAACGACTGCCAGGTCGTGATCAGAATCGTCTTGTGGTAGGTCGGGACGTGATCCTTGTCTTGGAGCTCACACCACTTGTCCAGGTCAGACCATCCGTAGTCTTCGAAGTCCTTGTACATCTGAGTCACTAGCATGATGGACGGAACGATCAAGAGCATCTTCTTGTAGCCGCGTTCCATCATCAGGTTGCGCATGATGAGGTAGATCATTAGCGACTTGCCAGACGAAGTGCAGCACTCCAGAATGCCACGCTTTCCGTTCAGAGCAGCGAACGCAGCGTCAAGCTGATAGTCTCTCGGCTGATATTTCGATCCAGCCATTATCTGCTTGCAGTTGGCTTCGAACTTCTCTCTGGACAGCCATTCGACTGGCTCTTTCTCGTAGTTCTCGAACTTGAGCTCGTACTTCTTGCTGTCGCACCACTTGATCAGCTCATCCACGAGTCCGATAGGGAACTTGTGAGTCGTAGTCTTGAAGAAGTGAGTCTTTCCGTCCCAAGTGTGATTCTGGTAAGCGGGTACGAACTGATATCCGTCCTTGTGGATAGCGAAAGCGTTGTCCAGCTCGTATAGAATATCTCCGTCATTGACCTGAATGAAGAAGTGCGTCTCGTTGATCTTAGTTGCAGTTATTCGTCCCATGATACTTACCTTCAGTTTCTGTATTTATTTCCATTCTTCTGGAGTGAAACGATCAGGGAACGACCTGTAATAGTGCCAACGAGCTCGTTCATCGGCTATCACTCTTCTCGCTTGTTCGTCTGATGTGAATCTTGTCACTCGGTCGTCATAGTTCGTGACCGATCCTGTCACGTGTCCTTTGACATATCGCTTCAGTTTCTTGTTCCAAACAAGCGGCCTAGTCGCTGCTACGATTGGACCAGTTCTCAGAACGATCTGTCTCATAAAGTTGTCAGGAAGTTCTTTTAAATTTACCACCACCAGATACCTCCTACTGCTAGGAAAACGAAGAGCCAGACTACAATCGATACGATTATCGCCCAGGATCGATCTGATCCAAGAAACGATGGCGTTCCGTCGCACGAGATGATCCAAGCGAGAAGAAGCACAGATATGATTCCCAGAATTATCACTGGGGTTGTTAGTGTCAGTGTGATAATATTACCTCAGGAACTTCTTTTTAGCCTTCGTCATCTTGTACTCGATATAGTCTTTCCTCGACTCTGCCCAGCCGATAGACTCGAAGAGAGCGTGGAAGTTAGACATGAAGAACTTCTCGAAAGTCGTATCGTAGTCGATCTCGAACATCTGGTCAAACTCCTTCGGCCACTTCTCGAAAGCCATCTGGTCGAAACCGTATTTGTTTCGCGGATAGAGGAATATGTGCTTAGCCTTAGATCCACGCTGGAGCGTGTCGTATCCGAGCTTCTCTCTCGCGTTCACGTAGTTGAAGTTTACGCCTATCTTCGCGCAGTAGTGAATGTGGTCTGGATATGTGAGGCCGTTCTTGACGTACCAGTCGATTTCGTGATCCATCACAGACAGGTCGCCGATAGTTCTTGACGCCGAGATGTCCTCTGGCTTTGACGCCTTGAATTTCAAGTAAGCGTCCTGAATCTGTCTCGTCGTCTCTTCTTTGCTCTGTCCGAGTAGAACGTCCGCAGTGATCTTGACAGCATATTCCTGACAGAATACTGGGAACTCTGCCTTCTTTAGAATTAGACCCTGAATCTTCAAGTGCTTGTGCGGATCTTCCTCGTAGCCGAAGAACTTGCCGTCCTTGTCGACGACTGCTCCGAGATACATCTTCTTTCCGTAAGAGATGAAGTTCGAGAACATGTTCTCGCGAGTGAAGATGATGCGGTTGTGCATCTTGTTCTTCTCTGCCTTAGCGTCGAGAATTCTCTTCCAGAACCAGTTCATCTGCTTCTCCATGCAGTAGAACCATTCCATGTCGTCCATGTACGGGAAGAGGTTGATCTTGTGCTCGTCGAAGCAGTAGTAGTTGGAGTCCGTGTCGACCTGAACGACGACAGACTCGCGATCCACGAACTTGACTGGCTTCTCGATCACGTTCACGTTGTCGATCGGGCGTCCGTCGATCTTAGCGTTGCGCTGGAGATCGAAACCGGAAATTGTAGAGCCGTCAGGATGCTTGAAGTTGGCCTTGAGCTCTTCCATGATGGTCTCTTCGCCAGTGAATCTTGCTCCGCCGTCGTGGACTCCCAACTGCATCTTGAGTTTCTTTCCATCCATCTCGACTTCGATTTCGTCGCCAGGCTTGTAGTAGTGGCAGTCTCCGTCGTAGACCACGTTGATGATTCTCTCCGACGTGATCTTCTTGATAGGATTGAGAAGAGGCTTCTGAGTGAGATCGTTCACGAAAATCGTTACAGCTGCGCCGCCGATAGTGTTTGCAGTCGTTACGTCCTTCGCGAGAATCTTTCCCTGATCCGTCTCGACTTCGTCTTCCTTCTTGTACCACTTGGTGTTGATCTTGATGACCGGGAAGAAGTCCATCGAATCCTTGAGGATATACTTGGAACGATAGTAGCGGTCCGTATTGTCCTTGAGATAGCGTATGGTGACACGAGCGCAACGAGTGATGGAGCGAGCGCAGTCGATGTTGAATAGGTGGAACTGCGGGAACAGGCAAGCGCCGTATAGAGAGTTGATGAGCTTCTTACGAGTGAGCTGCAGCGTGCGGTAGCGGTCGGCAGCGATCTTGTCGCCAGCCTTCTCGGCGTCCTGCATGAGCAGCTTGAACTTGAGACGTTCGTCGAAGATCTTCGAGACGACAGACGGCAGAATAGCAGTGTCGTTGTTGATGAATCCGACTCCGTTGACTTCCGAGCGGATGACCTTTCCGGAATCGATGTCCTCTTGGCTCGGCTTGATGACTCGAGTCTCGGGAGAGATGTTGTACATGATGATGTGATTAGGATAGGATGACGTGATGTCTCCGCTCATGTTGTGCTGGTAGCGTCCAGGATCAGCGTAGCAGTAGCCTGCCTTCACAGCGTAAGGCTCGAACGAAGTCGGAGACTCTGGCGTGCAGTTCTGATACTCGATGATGCCGTTTCCGAGATCCTTCTTGAAGTAGCCCTCGTCGTGCCACCAGTCTGCGGGCTTCTCGTAGCGGTCGTTGTAGACCTGATTCTGCGCATGGAGGAACTTCATGATGTAGCCGTCGTGTGCGGCCGTCATCGCGAAGACAGAGTCAAGAGTGATCAGAGCTTCATTGGCGTAGGCGATAGTCGTCGGCCACAGACGCTTCTTCTCTTCGATCTTCACCATCAGGCGCACGTCCTGGACGTTATACTCGACGTAGGTCGTGTAGTCCTTGATGTAGTGCTCGGTAAGACCATATTCAAGCTTGACCTTTCCTTCGCCAGTCTCTTTCTTGCCGATGTAGTCGAGCTTCCAAGACGGCGAGTTCTTCACGAAGCCGATAAACTTGTAGAGCGCCAGATAGTCGATCATGTAGAGGCCTGGAGACGAGAAGTGATATCCTGTCACTTTACCCTTGTCGTCAGTGATCGGGCGCTTCTGTGGCGATAGTTTGAGCGGAGAAAGCAGACGCGTGTAATCGAGCTTGACGCCATTCTCTCGCTGGATCTTCTGCATACGGCCGATGATATACGCATCATCGAACTTCTCAGAGTTCCAGCCAGTCAGAATATCGAACTTCTGCTGCCAGAACCAGACATAGAAGTCCTTCATCATCTCAAGTTCGGACTTGAACCATTTGTAGTTTGTGACTTCGGGAGAGTTGCCCTCATACGGCTCCAGACCCCAAGTGAAAGTCTCGCCAGCGACCGTCGAGTAGACAGTGATAAGGTTGATCGGATAGTTCGCTTCCTCGGGATTCGGGAACTCCTGATTTATGAAGCAGCTGTCGTAGTATTTGCGCCATTCGTTTCGAACGATGTCCCAGATTTCCCACTTTTTCGTCTTGCAAGTGTGCTCGAACTGATATAGAGTCATCGTCTCTTCGTGACCGTCCTCGATCAAGCGAAGCTTCACTTCCTTGTTGAGGTAGTAGCGTCTAGAAGTCTGCGTTTCAATATCGTAGAAGGCGATGCGGTAGTCCTTGTACTCTTCGTAGTTCAGTTCTGCTGTGTCGTATTTCTCGTGAATGTATTTTACGGGAGGTTTGAGGTCGGACTCAGCGAGACGCATCTTTTTCGCCATCACGCGATAGATCTGGTAGTCCTCTTTCGTTTTGCATACAACCTCTTTCATCGGAACGCCGAAGCAGTCACGAATCGGACTCTCGCCCGATGAATCAGGCATAAAATACTTGAACGTGTACGGATGCTTGACATATTCTGTCGAACCGACTTCACGTTCGTAGATTGAATTTGACTCACGGTCGTAATAGACATTCTTGTAAATAGTGTTACCCTCGTTCTAGCGCTTTTCAATAGTTAATTTAGAAACTATTTGCGGAAAGAATTTTCCGTTTATGCAAAATTGATCAGCTCGTATTTTGCGCATAAACGTCAGTTTTAGGACGTTTTATGGCTCACCGGTATAGTTACTAGGGTACAGGCTTAAAACGTCTTAAAACATCCTCAAAACCGCATTTATGACGATTTCTGGGTACAAAAGAAGCGCCAGTCTTTAGACCAGCGCTTCATGGAGACAACAAACTTTAGGTAAGTTGCGCTAGACGCCCATCTCCTTGATGAACTGGCGGAACTTCTGGATCTCGTCGAGAGCGCCCTTGATGTAGGCCTTCTCAGAAGCGAGAGCAGAGCCCTGGAGTCCTTCCGGAATCTTGTAAGCCTTGATGTCGTTCTCTTCAATCTCGAGGCGCTGCTTGAGCTTGCGCATAGACTGAATGATGAAGTCGTTGCTGTCGATGGTTGCGTCAGTAGAGTTAGTGATCATATATGATTCTCCTTGTAGAGTTTCTTGAAATTTAAGTATTTATCAGAAGCTTGATTTTCGTCTGATTAAGAGTGCTCGCTCAGCCAAGCTAGCAGATCCTTAGCCATTCCATCTGTGTCGCCAGGACGTCCGTCCATGTAGCCGTAAACGAGACGATCTAGGTAGTCGCCCTCGTAGCTCGGATTGAGCTGTCTTGCGAGAGGAGTGACCTTGTAGTGAGACATAAGCTCGGGATCGATATTAGTAGCCTTTTTGACGACACGCTCGCGAATCTTAGCGAAGCGTCTGAGATAGCTCGACGGATCTTTAGCGAAAGATCCCTCGTCGACTCTATTCAGCTTGAGTCCAGCAGACTCGATGATACTCTTCGCTTTGTCGAGGTCAATAGACTCGCGGATAGGTGATCTGAGCTGCGCCCATAGGAGCTTCTCGTCGCCGATCTCGTAGTTCGCACCCTGAGTCTCAGTGATTCCAGCTTCCTCATCTCCTTCGTTGATGATTCTCTCGAGAGGCCAGTCTTCGTCTCGGTCTCCAGAAGCGATCTCTTCAGCTACGTTCTTGGAACAGAGTCTGAACTCCTTTGGACCTTTTCTCTTCAGAATCTTCAGATATCTGTCAGGGAATGTATCTGGATCTCCCTCCATGTACTCGGACTCTGGATCCCAGTCGATGTAGACGTCTCCGTCCTTCGCATAGATCTGGTCGAACACTAGGTCCTCTTCCCAGATTTCGCCCTCCTCCATGTTGAAGTTGAGCCACTTGATGAACGCTGCGATACCTGGAGCCTTAGAGCCGAGGCTCTCGAACACGATTTGATGTTGATCTCTCAAAATTTTCATTTTTGTTTTCCTTTGCATTTTAGCGTTGAGCATATATATGCAGAGAGTTATTTCGTAATATATTCGTAAAGAACTAGTCGCAGAGAAGCTTCGGGCCTCTAGCTTCCTTGAGATAGTATGTCACGTCTTCGCCTGCGCTCTCGATCTTCTCGACTTCCAGGTTGAGCTGTGCGAGCTTCGAGTCAAGACGACCAGAGATGACGAGATCTTCGTTGAGCGAAGATCCGATTAGCGGATTTGATACTTTTCCAGTGATAACGAATCGAGTCATAGTTGATTCTCCTTGTTGAGTTTATTTATAGCCTAAATTTTATAACACTTTTTCTTAAGCCATATATTGGAGAAAGAGGAAAGAGATTACTTCGTAAAGTCTTATAAAATTTTCTTTACAATTATTATCGTTTCATAGAGCTATTTTGTACTTTTTATAGCCTAAATTTTATAACACTTTTTCTTAAGCCATATATTGGAGAAAAAGAAGGAGACTGCTTCGCAAAGTCTTATAAAAATAAGACTCTGCTTCGCTACATAGTGTTACTATAGTTTCATATAGCTTCATATAGAACAATATGGTACTTATTTGACACTCTTTAGCTTGATTTTGAGCCGACAAGCCTGATTTCTCATCGTTTGGCACATCTCATCCTTCGGAATGAGTCTTTGGCCTTTCTCGTTCAACGGGTACTTCGAGAAGTCGTAAACTGGGCCTTTGTGAGTTCTGCCCTTGTCTGATCGGTCGTAGGTTGACAGTTTCACATCGTAACCTAGCGCTTTCATTCGTCTTTCTGCTGTCTTGAACGTAGTTTCGTATCTCTTCATCGCTTCTCTAAGCGCTTTTCTGTTCTCGAACTGGACAGTGTGATCGTCGATCTTGAACTCTTCTATGAGCTCTTCGACTGAGTTTCTGATGTGTTCGGCCGATCTGTATTTCCGTATTTTCCCCTTCGAGATCTTTTCGATCTCATCATAGGGCATCCCTTGATACTCTTCGACCAGTTTTAGCATACCCTTTATCGAGCTCGTCATGTTGAACGTCGCGTAGTCTTTGAAGTTGACTTTGCAGAGAAACGTCAACGTGTTCTCTAGATCTTCGATTGAGAAGCACATTCCGTACTTCAGATTGCACTTGTACCATTGCGGGACTAGGTTCAAGATCCAAGCTTGCGCAGTCTTGAATCTGCTTCCTGGCTGGACGCGCCAGTCTAAGCCTCTGCTCGTCTTCTTTCTGCGGTACGTGAACGGCGGTGAAATTGAATACGCTTTGTCGATCAGAACCTGTCGATTGAGTTCCTTCGATAACATCTTCGAGTTGTACGGAACTAGCCTATTGTACTCGCTGAGGATCTTGGAGCTCTTCTTAGTGTTCGACAGCATGAACAGCTCATAAGTGTCATATCTTTTGATCTTCGGCGCTTTCTCGCCCACTGGAGGCTTTAGTATCTGGTGACAGAAGAACTCTGTGCCTTCTGGAATCGACAGCTTGTAGTGCTCTTTCTGTGGCATTCCGTAACATACCTGATACCAGCTAGTGTAGCATTTGTAGTCACATGTTACTTTTCGTTTACATACTGACTCTAACTCCGAGATGATCTTGAATGTCTCTCGTTTCAGATCATCAGTATCTAGCATGATGCTAGTCGTTTCGATATAGAGATGCCAACGATGAGGAGTGCCTGAGGTTGACGGATAGTACACGATGCGATTATTAGTCACATACTTCAATGCCTCTAGTTCTATCTCCTCAACATCTTCGTCATCGTCATTGTCTAGATCGATGAATAGGAACCTAGAAGGTTGAAATAGTCCGTCAAGTTCTCGAATCCGCTTAACCGAGTGTCCAGTGACTATCAACTCGATATAGTCGTCAAATGTGCATTTCTTGACGCCTACTGGGAATGTTCCTTTAGATCCAGACGCATTCCAAATTCCTCTGATGCATTCTGGGTCATATCGTTTATGAGTCGCATTGATTTCTATCTCTTTAGTTTTTATGTCACTGGTCCAAAGTGAGTATTGAAGATATTCTTGATATTTCGCCATGAGTTCCAATTAAGATATAATACGAAAAAATATAAGAATTTATCGTAGATACACTTTTTCATGACGAGTTTTTAGTAAAAAGTATTTTTATTACCTTTCAAGATTAAAGTATTATATAATATAACTTGTCCAGATAAAAGGTAATAAAATCACTTTAGCTGTAGAAAGCCCTGAGGATCGAACTTCACTTCGTAGCGTGTGCTAGGCGACAGCTTCTCGAAGTCGATGAATCCGATCGGGTACAGCGTATCGACACCGTTTCTCTCTTTTCTGACAGTCACCAAGCATCCAGAAGCGACAGCGATGTACTCTCCGGAGCAGACGATGTTCTCGGCCTTCACGCCAGGAGCATCTCCGTTCAAGAAGTTCACAGGAACACCGTAAGCGTCATACTCTTCTTCGTCGTAGACGCTCTTGAACGGAATGTCTGCTGAGAGAATCTCTGCTGAAGTCGAAGGTACAGAGCGTCCCAGAAGCTCTGCGTTCCAGATGGCTTTCTGAACGAAGCTGCTGATATACTTCGATCCCTCTTCTAGCGAAGCTGAAGCTGGAAGATTGAATATCTCTTCGTAAGTCTTGTCTGTCTCGCAGTACAGTCCGTTAGAGTCAGAGACGTAGGGTCTCGGATCCATTCGAGAAGATGGATAAGAGAACACTGAAGTCGGAATGAAGTTTTCTGAGACTTCAGCTGCTGGAATCGATCCGTCTGTCGTGCTCGGCTTGAACGTGTCGAAGCTTCCAGCGGATGTGAGAATCGCTTCTAGATCGCCGTATGCGTCAGTCTTCGATCTGACGCTGAAGAGATAGTCGATGAATGTCGGATAAGTCTCGTATGTCATTTTTGTCACTCCTCAGTTGCGATCTCTGTCAGAAGTCCGTATCTTTCTCCGTTGAAAGTCTCTATTTTCGGCAGAGACGAGATGTAGCATCCAGAGACCAGATCGATTGGACTCTCTGTATCGATGAACGCGACTAGATCTCCGTTCGGCTCATAGAGCAGAATGCCTCTGAAGTCTGTTCCGTCTATCGCTCTTCCTTCGTCATACTGCTTGTCTGGAACGCTGTCGTCTTCGTCGGAACGGTTCATGAGCTCTATGATCGACCAGTCTGACGGCATGTAGCCGAGTCTGATGCAAGATCCGTCGTTCATGCACTCGCTCTTTCCCTTCATAGCGTACTTTGTCCAGGGACGCACGTCCGAGTAGCCGTCTATCTGATGGATCCAGAGCCCTCTCGTTCCACTTCTGTCGATTCCGTATCTGATGGTGAAGTCCATCGGAGTCTTGCTGCGATTGAGCGCACTGACCTTTCTCATGTCGTAGTCCCAAGTGAAGTATCGGTCGGTGATGCCGTGATTCTTCTCGTATCGATCCGAGTAAGCTCTCAGAACCCACTGATTGATCAACGCCATGCTGTTGACTCTATCGCCTCTAATGATGTCGTAGTGGTATGTAGCCTCTGTGCCATGTAGCTGAGACATCATTATCGGCTTTCCGAGCTTCCTGTTGATGAAGTTCGGGTTTCCACCAAACATCTGCATGTAGATGTCGTTATATTCAGAGCATGGCGCGTTAGCGACTGGGCTCATGTGAATCACTTTCGAGTCGACGATGGGAGAGTCGCCGTAGTACCATACGTCGACGTGATTGAGAAGCACGCTCGGCAACAGATCGTAAGTCTTCGTATTGAACTGAAGTCTCGGGTAGTAGTCTGAAGTGGTATCGAACCCGATGTTGCAGCCTACGACTCCCAGGTCTTCTGCTGTCACTTTTCCTCTACGATCTGGAAGATCGGCTTCTTCTTGTGTCGGATCTATTCTATTGTAAGCGACAACTGGATGGTGCATACCGAGGATCCACGAAGAACCCTCGTTCTGTCCGCAGAAGTAGCCATCGCTTAGATGCATAGTCCATGCTTGATGAATGTTCGAGCTTATCGGGAAGTTAGAGCTGTGTCTAGATCTATAATTGTCATCTTTCGAGCGTATCTTGTCATCAATCAGCCACATGTTCGTGGTGTCGAGAATGTTTCCGACATTAGCCCATTCGACGAACGGAGAGAATATCTTCGTGAATATCTTGAACAGCGATCGGCTTCTGTACTCGTCTGCTGTAGGAGCATGTCCTGTGTAGAACTCTTCGTATCCAGCGACGGTGATGTTCTGGAACAAGAATCTCTGCTGATCGAGTCTCGTTAGACTGTCAGGTCCGCATCCGTCGACTTGAGTGTAAGGGCTCGTACCGATGTCGTTCTGTCTATATTCGTAGATAGCAGCGATGCCGCCGAACTTGTTAGCGACTCCGATCGTTCTGTCGTTGAACTCGACTAGCTTGCCGTTCTCCATCTTGTCCAGAAGAAGATGATTGATGAAGTCGAACGTGTTTCTAGTGAGCTTGACGTTGCAGTTGCTGATCTGACCGCAAGACGCTCTATTGTAAGGTCCACCGTTCTCTTCAGATCTCGGCTCTTGCTTATAGTATAGATCCATCATTCCCCGTTCGATGAAGCTAGCAGCATGGTTGATCATGCCGCAGATTCCGCCGACGTTGTAGATCGACTTCAGATCATACTTCACGTTCTCGTTAGACCTGTCCTGCATGTCGTATGCTGGAAGCAGATGATAGTATTTGACTTCCCTAGCGTTATACTTCATAGGTCCGATGATGTTCGCTAGATCTTCCGAGTACTTTTGGACCATTCCTGTGAATGAGCCGACTACTTCTATAGCAGAGATCGGAATTCTGAGTCTTCTCAGAGGAATCTTTGCGATCATCGGATAGACCCTATAGTGATTAGGAGCCTCATAGGATTGATGCTCTTGATCATTGACTAGAATAGACATGTCGATATACATGTCGTCAAGATTTCCTAGTCTTCCAGCGAGAGCGCTCTCTTCCGGATTGCATTCGACTTCGACTGGATCTGTCTTTCGATCCTGTTCGTCTCTCTTGAAGTCCCACAGTCTGGGCTGAGCCGTGTAGTCGAGATAGACGCCTGAGACGTTGTTCACTCCCTCGAGCGAGCTTGACTGATATGCTCGATTCTGAGTCCTGTTGAACAGCGGAATAGAGATCTTGTTGATCTTCACCGAGTAGCTGTCTCCGACAATGTCTTGGAATCCAGACTTGTCATGAGCGACAGAAGCTATGTACTCGCCAAATTCTTTTAGTGTCTCGTCTTCTTTCGGAACGATGGTGAGCATAGTTCTAGGCAGATCAGACTGATAGCAGTTCTGATTCCTCTCGAACACAGGTCTTCCGTTTCTTCCGCCGTAAACGTCCCATAGTCCGGAGACGTTTATGCTAGAGAAGTAGTTGGGACGGTCTCCTGGAAAGTGATACAGAGTACCGATATATCCAAGAGGATTGCTCGGATCGACATTGTCCCATACAGAGATATCAAATGCTTCAGGACCGTCTTCTGTATCGGCTTTGTACTCGCCTGGCTGCATATACCAGCAGAAGTCAGCGAAGTCGTCTCCTACATCGATGACCCAGTTCTCGTCTGTGTTGTTAGGACCGACTCCGGACGGAATGACATACTCATTCTGGTTGTGCTCGTTAGCGCAGCCGAATAGTCCCTCTTTAGCTCCAGAGAATGGTTGAGTTCCTCCAGGGAAGCTGTAGTCTACATTCAGAGCTGGATTTCCAAGCATCTCGCATCCGACAGCGACTTTAGCGTTCATTATGTTTGTAGCGAACTCCATCGAGTTGTCGACAGTGCTTCCACATTCTCCGTTGAATGCTGAACAGTAGCTGAGAGCGTCTGCTAGCGTGATCTCCTCTTCTCGATCTTCGATTTCGAAAGTCAGAGGATCCTTTCTTGACAGAGTCTTAGCGGCGTCTCCGATCACGTTGAGATCCATGTGCTCGATGCTGAGATTCAAGTTAGAGATCTTCTGCTCTAGCTCAGTCGTATTGAAGCTCAACGAGTTGAATATGTTGTCTTCCTTGCTATCTTCGTAAGGATTGTATAGCTTGAACGTTGAACGCTCTGAGGCCGTATCGACTTTCACTCTCGCTTCGATCGCGAAAGTGTTCAGAGTATCTGACGGAATTGCGCTCGTGCTTGGAACGAACGACAGCTTAAGCTTAGCGTTTCTGATAGCGTCTGGGATAGCTGATCCGATAGCTGACGCAGCTGCATCTTCATAGACATTCAGCTTGAAGTTGCAGTACTTCTGTGTCGCAGAAGCTTCTGTTCTCTTCTCTGCTAGCTCATTGAAGACATAGTTGTCGTTCTTAGGAACCCAGTAGTCGCCTGCGTTCTTGACCTGAACGCCAGATGTGAGGAAGTCGTGGAAAGAGTAGAATCGGTCTGACACGTAAGCTGCTGATGCGCTAACTGTAGCGTAGTGACGCTGCTCGGGAACATCCAAGCCAGCAGAAGTCTGATAGTAGTCCCAGTTGTAACCGAACACGTTCACAAGATTCGTATAATTGTCTGGATAGTCCGGAATATAGCTTCTGTTGTCCGTGTATACTCGAGACGCTAGTGGCGATGCGCTGACTTCTGATTCTGTCAGTGGGACGATGTCGAGGACCGAGTTCACTCTGTCGATGATGCCGCAGTTCTGCTTTCCGCAAACGCTTCCGATGAATCCTACGAAAGTGTCGTTAGTCTCGTGCAGCGTGTGACGGCAGTCGATGTTTCTGATCAGACCGAAGTTGTTTCCGACGACTGGAGAGCAGTAGTAAGCGATTCGACTATATGGGTTCATCTTCTGATGAATCGTGACTTGCTCATTTCTTGAGCTCTTAGCAGTGAACATAATCGTGTCTCTCAGCTGCCTCGATAGATACGCTCCATATTCCCACATGTTCGTGTTAGGAGTTCCAGACCACATCTCTTCCTTGCTATCTTTTCCGACTTTCATCTCTTGATAGTCGTTCCAGCTTTGTAAGCTCTCTAGACTAGAAATGGTGTTGTTGAGAGCGAACTCCGGAAGATTCTGATCGTCTTCCATCGAGAGCATGACAGGGAAGTTATTGGACGATCCATATCCTGCGTTAGTCACAGTGAATGCGTCGCCGAATGCGACATTGTCTCTATATCGGTGAAGCCCAGGCTCGTTCTCCATCTTCACGACGACTGAAGATCCTAAGTAGTCAGTCAGTCTAGCTGTTCTGAGATCGATGAAGTCGTTGTTTCCTAGCTTATACTCAGTGAAGTGGTCTAAGTTGAACATCAAAGGAAGTTTACCATCGTCATTGATGTTCTTGTCATTCACTTGAAGTCCTAGCAGAGCTCTGAGGTTGTTTTGGTACAGCTGATGTAGTTTCTCGTTGTGCGTATCGTCGTCTGTAATAGTCAACTTGAACAGAGGACTTCCGACATCGTTGAAGTAGCTGTCAGCGCCTTCAGCGAAGTAGCCCACATAAGGGATCACGTTGTACAGCGAGTTGATGCAGAACTTGCTAGGGAAGAAGCAGTTGTAGTTCGGATTGTTGATAACGTTGTCGTAAGACTGATACTCGTACTTGTTGCTAGCGAGATAGACTTCTGGACAGAATCCGTTGAAGCGAATGTCGCCAGAAGTGACGATGTTCTCGACAGTTCCGTAGTTCGTTCCGACGACTCCACCGACCACGACATCCGAGCAGTCGGTTCTGATCTTATCTAGCGAGATCTTGTTAGAGCACTTGAAGAGAATGTTGTTTACGATAGCGTCTCTCACGACGCCGTCTGCTCCAAGATAGCCAACTAAGCCGTTCGAATTCTCTTTGCACTCCATCACGATGTTCGAGATACGGTGTCCGTTGAAGTCGAGAATTCCTTGGAAAGGGCGGTTCGGATCGTTGCAGATAACAGTATCAAGAAGCTGATAGTTAGCAGCTGGACTTCCGATGTCGTCGCCCATGACTACGACTATTCTGTTGTTGAAGTTCTCTCTGTCGTTGCAGCGCTCGGAGATCCACTTGAGCTGAGACTTCTTCTGAATGTAGTAGAATCCCGAGTTCACATTCTCGTCGTCAGAGATATAGCTGTCGAACTTGCTCTTGACATACGGATCTGAGTAGCCTATCTCTCCGCTATAGGTCTGAAGGAACTTATCCCAGTTGTCTGGGTTGATGAACATGGGCTTCTCCGACACGTCGTTGTCATAGTAAGCGCTATATTCGACGCAGTACTCGTCATACTTGAACTTGGTCTCTTCGAACGGCTTGTTGTGATTTCCTGTAGAGTACTTGTCAAAGTCAGACAAGTTCTTGTACTGCTCTAGCTTGATGACAGAGTTGTCGTAGATGTTTATGAAGTCCGAAGCAATCGGAGTTCCAGACACGTCGAATACGCTTGGCACTTGTCCATTTAGAATCTTCTCTTTGAAGCTGTTAAAGAATACTTCTCGCATGTATTATTTACAAAGATGCTGAGCTATTGTTGTCAATAGCTCAGCATTAGTTACGATCAGAAGATCAATTATTGATCTGAGAAGAACGGGAAAGTGCCATGCATCGTATCTTCATTCCAATCGTAGTAAAATATGATAGGACTTGTACTCAATGAATATGCGCCATTTTCATGTCGGCACTGATAACAAGAGTAGTAATTGTTCCCGTCCAAATATGCTATATAATTGGCAATAGTACTCATACCGTTGCAAAGTAATTCCAAGCATTTCGGCGATTGTCTCGCCCACTTCCTAGACCATCCAATTTGCTCTGACGGCCAATTGTATTCCCAGTTAGACACATCTAAAGTGAACGAACCTGGTACAAAGTATAACGGAATTATGTTGCCAGCTGATTGCATTTCAATCAAGTGCACTTCATTTGATTTTCCGGTTGTACCTATCAATCTTCTATTAGGCGGAATCGTAGCATCACCAGCGGATTCTATGATTTGGAATTCAGATATTACATAGGTATAGTTAACTTTAGGAAGATATGGGTTATTGTCATGGTATTCTGTATTGATAGGCCCATCGATTATGACTGTCAACGGTGTACCGCCCTTGACCTTCGTAAGGAGGTCATCGAAGCTATAATTTATGTAAGACCAGTAATTACCAGGGTTCTCTGGGTCTTCCTCTGTAACCGCATGCAGAACAAGAGGCTGAATATCCGACAGCTTCTTCTTTCCGCCTGCTGACTCATTGTTTAGTCCGTCAACAGCTAGATAGCCGTCAGAACCAGAAAAATCGTTTAGCTCTTTAATCTCTTTCATTTCTATTCTCCTTTCTGAATTTCGTGCCGACAGTTATGCTCTTGTCGATGACTTTTGTTTATTTATCTAATCCTCTTATGAAATGGTTCTCACGAGGCGAACCGAGTAACCGAGTGTCTTACTTGAAGTACCTGTGGCCGGATCGCTGTCCGCACGGAAGCTGCGGCTGTATGCGAAGGCTGTGCCCGCGCTCTCAACAGACGTCCAGAAGTATGCGAAAATGCCTACATTGTAGAAGGAGCCCGAGTTCTGGGCACCAGCGGGAAAAATAGCAAAGCCGAAGTCGTCAGTTCCATTAGCAACCGTCCATCCTGCAGTGGATCTAAGCTTAGTCCCAGCAACAGAAGAACCACCTACAGCTGTTATCAAATTATCCCAGTCTACTTGTGATGATACACGCCAACCCTCTGGAAATAGCGTAGACTTGTTGTCTTTGAGATACTTCACAGCAGTCCAATTGTAAAGAAGGCCATACTTGTTCCCATTTACTCCATAAGTAGCTTCATCATTCCTGTAGTAATTAGCTCTAGGTTCTGAAGAGGAACTTCCCTGGCCAACGACGAGTCCATCGAACTTGAAGTCGAGGTTCTCTGCGAGCCATTCCTGATTTCCTATCGTGACGGTGGGATAGAATCGCCCGCCGATTTCGACGCCTTGCGGTGCACCTCCTTGTCCGACAGTTATGTAGTCATTTCCTATCGATATCGCTTCACCGTTCAGACTCAACGCGTTCTCTGGAGGTGTAGGCTCTGGACCTGGAGGAACAGGACCTACGTTTGCTATAATCAGAGTATTTCCGAACTTCAGAAGCTTATTTTTAAATTTGGGTAGTATCATCTTGTCATCTCCATCTCTTAGCTACATCCAGAATTCCGTTGTCGTCGTCTCTCGATATGACTGTTCCGCTAGACAGGCTAAGGACAAGCTTGTTCTTATTTACTTTATCTATACTGTTCACTGGAGCGACACGATCAGGACCGATCGTAGACTCTTCGTAAGTGCTGATCGCAGTCGGACTCTCTTCGTCGATAGTGAACCTGTGATTTGAGAGCAAGTAGTTTCCGTTGATCATCCAGTCATCGTATCCGTAGTCGTCGTGCTTCTCGAACATCGACGTTCTGATCGATGTCCAGTTTTCGACATCAGACTTGTATATGTCTTGGATCCCTTCGACTTCGATGATCTTGTCGAAGATACCGCCTCCAGACTTTTCTTCTCCTCTAGTGCTGGTCCAACGCTGCCAGTAACAGATCCACAAGATGTCGTCATTTCCACGCATGAAGCAGGGATGTCCGATGTTCTTGTGTTCGAATCCGCCGAGATCACGACCGAACCAGCTCAACTGGTATACTGGACGATTTATGAGCTGGAAAGTGTTCTTGTTGTAGAGCTTTATCTTCGCTTTGTCTCTAGGAAGAGGAATCCACATCGACCAGTTCTCTAGCCAGTGGGCTCGTGACCAGCTCTCGTCATCATCGTTGTCGACCCATAAGACGTGCTTCTTGTTCAGAGGAGATCTGAGCTGAAGTGCCTCTATGCAAGCGGGATCGAACGCGTATATGTTCATGAACAGCATTCTAGCTAGTGAGTTGACTGCTTGAGGACACTCTCTCATCAGGAAGCCAGTCATCTGGTTCAAGAATCCGAAGTAGTTTCCGCTTGTTCTGTTTCTTATGTCGAACGCTTCATTTCTGAGTCTGTTGAACCCGTCGCTAGCGTTCTCGACTGGAATTCCGAAAGTCTCGAGATATAGACTAAACTCGTCGTCTGTAGCGCTCATCAGCTTAGGATACATGTTCTTTAGAGACGAGTAGATCAAGTCGTAGTTGCTTCTCTTTCCGAATGTGTCATAGATCTCGATCATGCGCTTCAACGGCATCCAGTTGCGCTTATAGCCGTTCCACATGTACAAGCTGATGCAGTTTCTCGGCATATTGTTCTCCGGTCCACCTGACGCCACCATCTCGATGTACTCTTCCGCCTCGACATCTTCATGATCGACTGAGCTGTCTGTCAAGAAGATAGAGTATAGAAGCAGAGGAAGAGACAAAATTCCTTCAGTCGGCTGATATAAGCCATTAGCAGCTCTAAGCATCTTTATGGACAGAGCCATGTTCAACTTGTTTACGACGGCTAGAGACTTTCCTATCACGTTTCCGAAGACCGTCGTATATACTTTGCTGATAATTCTCTGAAAGAAGTCAGACACGCCAGAGATGATCTCTACGCTTGCTTCAGCAGCGTCATAATACAATCTCATAGAAGACAGACCATTGGCGATACCCTTGATCCAGTTTCCTTTCTGAATCTCGTCTATGACGTTCAATATTCCGAATGAAGCGAACGACAAGATAGTATTTCCTAAATTTCCGAATCTCGGAGACACTTTCTTGAACTCAGTCATGTCGTCTGTAATCTTGAAGTAACACCAGTTGTCTAAGCTGTCTACCCAGAACCAGTCGGGTATTGCATCTACGTCTGCTGGCTCTGTGTAATAGTCCATTCCTTCTTCTAGACTAGCTAACTCGTAGTCTGAGATTTCGCCCATCGATGGTGTCATGTCGCTAGCTTTGATTCCCATGTCACTAGACGATGAACCATAGTAGTACTCGCTAGGCGACTGCCAGCCATATTTGTTGAGCAGTTCTTCGCGCATCAGGTCTGCGTCACCCTGTGTGCTCTGCACATCAGAAGATGATGCGTTTATTTCACCGAACTTGACTTTGTTCTGCTGCTCTAAGTTGCTATGTCTTACAATAAAGCCCATATATAGTATTTATGTGCTAATTCTTCATTGGTCGATTAGTTCATAAATAATTAGTATGAGTGACGGTGAAACGCTTAGATTTTTAGAGTTCCTCGAAAGGGAGGGTGAAGTGGAGCAAGTGCTGGATGAAGCGCTCAAGCTCAAGTATGTCATCCGAAAGGGTAAGAGGAAAAAGAAGTGGAAGAGCGACAAGCCTGGGTTCAAGATCCAGTATGACAAGAACGGCATGCCACGTGAGAAGAGACTGACTGGAGCAGAGAAGCGGCACAGAAAGCTCGGTCAGAGAACTGGAAAAGTCAAGCGTGCTGCTATTCAAGGAAAGATCGAGCTCAGAAAGCAGCTCAGCAATAGACTTGGAAGCAAGCTAGGACTAAGAAAGAACAAGAATAGAAACACGGGAAGTTCTCTTAATCACATCGATCACTCAAAAGACTATCTCAGCAGAGACTATCCGATTCTTGACAATTCGTTCATGCTAGACGATCTAGGAGAATAAGCAATGAAGAGATTTCTAGAATTCATCAATGAGGATCAAGAGCTCAATGAAGCTCTACAGCGCAAGAAGATGATTCGCGACGGCAAAGTAGTTACGAAGTTCAAGACGACAGAGCCTGGAGTCAAACGTGTCGAATATGATGAGTTCGGAAACCCTCATGAAGTCAGAATGACGCCAAAAGAGATCCTGAACAGAAAGCGCGGCGGATCAAGCAGCGAAGCAGGAAAGCGTGGACGAATCACTGGCGAGAAGAAGAGAGCTGCTAAAGAGCCTACTCGCGAGAGAAAGTGGGAGAACAGCATGAAGAAGAGAAAAGCTGCTGGGCTACGCCACTACAACAAGAAGTTCCCAGACGTAAACAGCGAAAACGACAACTCCAAGCTATAAGGAGGACAAAATGGACGAGAAGGAATTCTTGCGAAAGCAGATTGACGAGATCGAGCTCCAGAAGTGGCTTGAAGGAGAGAGGATCGGAAGAGATCCAGGAGAAGAGTTTGTAAGAAGATGGATAAGAGAGCACGCTGAAGAGTTCAGAGCAGAGAACAATCCCTCTGGAGCTAGCCAAACATAGGTCTCTCGCTATAGAGCTTCAAACGGTTCTTGTTCATTCTCTGATCTATCATGCAGTTTATTGTCACTTTCATCATCAATCCTAGCGCATTCTGATCGAACTGATAAGACCAGTTCTTTATTGCTACGATCAGATATGTGTCGAGGACTCCAGCCCTCATTATGTCTAGTCTGTGTAGGCATTCATTGAACTTCTCACGACCTCTCGTGATTCTCTGCTTGTCATTCCACTTTCGGACTAGAAGATCGTCTGTGAACTTAGCTACGGTCTCGACAGCTGACTTGACGTGATCTCCAAGCCCTTTCTCGATCGGATTTCCATTTTCGTCTACATCTTTAGAGATACCAGTAGCGCTGAGTGCAGCTTGTCCGATTAGAATTGGAATTCCTAGAGCGCCGCTCAGAACTTCTTGTGCTGCGCCTTCGACTAGCACGTCTAGCTGCTCTGACGTCTGCACTGTAGCGAATCTAGTCAGATAGCTTATCACGCTCTTCATGTCAGACGGCAGACAGATCGGATCATATATCTCAGCTGGATTCTTCCAGCACTCGAACTCGAGCGTTATTCCCTCTTCTTGGAATGCTCTCGATATTGGATATCTGATCGAGTAGTTTCCACCTAGCTGCTTGTTCAGGTTAGAACCAGTAGCTGATCCTATCGACCCTACCATTCCTCCTCTTCCAAGATATTGGCTGTATAGCTTTTGGACTGTACCTACTGGACCAGACTCCAGCGTCGTCTTGAATCCTAGTGATGGAATTTTTTCCAGAACTCCACATATAGATGAAGAACGTCCATTCTTCTTGTCGCCTAGTCCCTCTTCTCCAAGATCGTTAGTCGTCAATACGAACCAGTTGTTTCCATAGAGATCTTCATGGAAACCGTCGAACATGTTCTTCTGTGTTTGAGAGAACTTGACTTCTTCAGACAGCTTATCTGATACTTCCTTCTTAGTCGTATCAGTTTGCTGGCCTTTCGACTTATTAGCAGCTTCAGCCATCGCTATTTCTCCTGGCGATCTAAGTCGCACATACTGACGATCTGACTCGGCGACACGACTGTTGAGCTAGACAGAGATAGCTCTATCTTGCACCATTCCGGACATGCGCCGACCCTCTTTCCTTGGCTGTTTACCAGCTTCACTAGATGAGGAGAGAAGTCTAGCTTCAGATCAGAGATGTAGAAGTCTAGCGGGCAGCTGCTTCTCTTCGAGTTGAATATCAGATTTCCGTCTGAGTCGAACAGCTGAACAGTGAAGCTGTAGCCTATTCTCTGACCTATTCCGCTCAATCCTACTGCGATCTTAGATATGCCCTTGATGAGATCCATAGGCTTTGCAGCTTCTTTTGCGGCCTTCTCCTCTTCACTATCAAAAACGCTAGTGACTTTACTAACCATGCCATAGAGTGGGCTCATTTCGGATGCTACGTTCTTCAGACTTGGAAGCATACCGGTGAAACCTTCGATAATCTGCTTTCCCGCTTGTCCAGTCTCTCCATTCAGGTTGTCTTTTAGTCCGACAAGATTGTCTGAGATTCTCTGTGTCGAGAACTTCTCGGGCATTCCAGCGATCTTTCCTAGATTCAGCCACTCCCACATGTTAGCGCATCTGATAGTCCTCTCGGAAGTGTAGAGATTCAATACTTGGTTCAGATTAGTCGAGTCTGCCCTCAGCCCTTCGACGTGAACGCCTCTTCTCGTTACTGGATAAGCGACAATCTTAAAATCGAACTTGATTCCCGCTTTATCTACATCATCTGGAAGCTGAGCCGCTAGCTGCGTCCAAGAGTCTGTCAAGATAGGAGGCTCAAAACTTGATCCGCCGAGAAGCTGAATGAACTTTCCAGCGTTGTTGAATATCATATTTAGAATCTTAGTCTTGATTCCCTTGACTCCGAACACTCCAGCTGCTTTTCCTCCAGCCTTTATTCCGCCTCCTAGCGCTGAGACTACATCGCCGACGATGCCTACGTTGCTGTCTTCCCAGCTTCCCCAGTCGGTCTCATAGTCTATCTTTGGATATTCTGTCAAAAATGCAGCGAAGTCTCCACACTCTTTAACGGCCTTCTCGCTAAATGGCTCAAGAAGGATAGCTCCAGTTCGAGTTCTGCCGCCGTATATCTCTATAGTTGCCATCAGATCAATCCATGCTTATTGATGTGACTTCGTCTGAGTTGACTGAAGTGCTAGACGAGCTTGTGCTATTTCCAGAAAGATATGCGCTAAGAGTAGAATCGATATGACTCAGAGTGACTCGCATCTGCGACGTGTCTGACAGGATATACTTGATAGAAACGTCACTCATCTCTGTGTTCACAGTGTCAGTTACTCTAGTTATTCTAGACTCGCTGTCCTTTGACTGATCTCTGAGCATTACGATCGCTTCAGATAATCTTCTCAGATTGCTGTCGAGCATGCTCTGAAGCGACCGCTGACCTTCAACGAGAGGGCTTACTGCTCTGGAGAACACGTCGACATTCTCTGTAGGCTCATTTTCGTTGTCCATAGGAAGATTTGCTATGTTGACGTCGACCGGAGAGCTTAGAACTGACAAAATCTTGTCTTGATAGCTGTAGTCGAATTCAAGAGACTGCGGAATGATCTTATTGATGCTATCTTCGTCTAGCTCGATCTTTCCGACATCTAGATTGTCGACTCGATTGACGAGATCGTCTAGACTGGTCGATACTCTGTCGAGAGAGATCGAAGAGGTAGCTTTAGCTATCTCATCCGAAGTGGCTCCAATCCTTTCGAGATACGAGAACATCGTATTCGAATCTGAATCGATTGAAGCCTTTATGTCTTGAGCCAGGACCGTTATCGGATCAATGTCTATGTTGACTGGCTCCGCATTAGCGTCTGGACCTCTGAGATTGCTAGCAAGTTCGCTCAAGCTGTTTCTAGTCAGCTCTGAATTGTAGTTAGCTATGCTCACCATCGACTGCGAAAGCTGATCAATCTTCTCTTGCATAGCGTCCGACATAGTGGCTATCAGATCAGAGTTATCTGTGAGATTGACTTCGCTCGAGTAAGACTCGTTGTAGATCTTCTCTGTCTCTGGAATCTCTACAATCTCTTTCTCGACGTTAGCAGTCCGAAGCGTGTTAGCATATTCAGCAGTCACCCTCTCTAGCTCATCGAGATCGATCTTGATGGGCGTGTCAGCTAGCACAGTTCTAATGTCAGAGACGGCATAGTTTCTCTCAGTCTCTTCTTCGACTACATCATTATCGACATCCGCATTGACAGGAACAGTATTCTGAACGGCAGTTATCCCGTTCGTTATCTGTTCTATCAGATTTCCCATTGAAGAGTTTAGAAGAACTAGCTGCTCTGTCTGGAGCGAAGATCTCTCGACAAGCTGCTTTATGTCGACATCTAGATCGTTCAGATCGCTAGAATCTGAAGACTTGTTGAACAGCTGATCGAGACGAGAGAAGAGAATGTCATTCTCTTGCTCTATCTTCATCTCTAGCGAGTCGAAAAGCTCTTTTTGGTTCTCTGCCATGATTCTTCGCAATATCTCTTATAGCTTATTTATCTGATCTCGATCTCGTGATTGCTGACCCACTGAGTGTCGATCACGTCATTTTCGCTGTTGACGAAGTCCTTTCGTCCGGATGACGTGTAGTCGTCTTCAGTGATTCTCGCAAAGTCGTATCGGTCTTCTATGCTTCCCATGTATTTTCCAGTCGACGGATCGTAAGAGCCAGAGACTGGCATGTAGTTGCCAGATAGACCTATGATCGAAGTGTACTTGTCAGCTACATCTGAAGTGATCGCTGACGTGAACTGCCAGTAGTATTCGGGATTCTCTGGATCCTTCTTGTTGCCAAACAGATCGTATCGTTCTGGCATCTTCCAGTATGAGAACGAGTCATAAGCACCAGAAGAAGGAACATAGACGCCGATTCCATCGTATTGAGAATCTCTGTCTCTGACGACCATCTTGTTCTTGATGAGCCAGTTGTCTTCAGTGTCGCTGATATAGAACTCTTTGTCAGTTGCGTTCAAGCCTCTGAGCGTCAACGTCACATCTTCTGTCTTATAAGTAGCGATAGAAGGATTCAGTCTCGTGATGATCTGATCGATGATAGCGCCTTCTTGGATCTTCGTATAGACTTGGCCCTCTATCGTGAAAGTGAACTTAGCTTCTAGCTCACGCTTGTCTTGTTCACCGAACTCGTCCTGGTAGTCTAGAGCTATAGTGTCGAGCTTCATCTTGATGTCACGACGGATGTTCATGAACCAGAACTCTTTGATGTACAAGAAGGCGTCAGGATTGAATCTTGAAGAGATCTGCTCGACTATCTGGAACAGATCGGCGATCTTTTCAGTCTTAGCTGAGAGCTCGAACGACAAGTTGTAAGGTACTGGCTGAGTGTCTTCCCATAGAAGCTGTGCCTGTGACTCTTCGATTCCTTTAGACATTAGATACTCTTCATAGAAAGTTCTGATGGCGTTAGATGAAGCAGATCTCGTGTTGTCATACTGAAAGTTAATGATCTTGTAGTACATGTTCGGAAGAGGGATATAATAGGTCTCTCCGCTCTCCTGCTCTTTTCTGAAGTCGTGAGCTTTCGATCTAGGTCCGAACTTGATGGGCACTCTTATGCGCTTTCTGGGAAAGCCGTTCTCGTCATATCGAATGACATACAGATCGTTGAAGAACTTAGTGAAAGCGATCATGATAGCTCTGATCGTGTCTGCATAGTAGTAGCCAGTCGGATAGCCGAGATCAGCTCTTCCGTCTAGTGTAGCTCTCCACCATCCGTGCTCTGACGGATTGTAGCCATTGTCTTTCCAGTTGCTCTCTGACATTTTACAAATCTCCAGATATATAATATCTATAGAGAACTGACTATGTCTGAGCCGAACTACTTCAACATCCCTTACAGCAATCTTCCGAGCCACGGACAGCTATATCCGAAATGCTCGTCTATACGATTCAGAATTCTTCAGATAAGAGATCTGAAGTACTTGGCTGCGATGGACGAGAAGAACGCGTTCAAGATGATCGGAGACATTCTGAAGAGATGCTTGAAGGTAGAAGGGATGGATCTCAGCGACATATACCGAATGGACAGACTTCCTATTATATTCTATCTCAGACGAAATACATTCATGCTATCGAACGGCTATCAGACTGAGTTCGACTGTCCATACTGCGGAAGTCGAGTCATAAAGAACTTCGAAGTTCACAACATAAAGTCTAAGCCCATAGAAGAGTCAGTCATACGGAAAGCGGAGATCGGAGGAATTACAGTTTCTGGCATATATCGAAAGATATTCGATCCTGAGATCAGAACTGAAGATCCAGAGATAGACTTGATAGTGAACTGGACGGACATAGTCGAATCATGGAACATTGAAGGAAGAGATCTAGTCAAGAAGATACTCGAGCTTCCAGCAGACGAGTACGCGAGACTGAAGCACTTGGCTTCCGATGCGAGATGCGGTGTTCTTGGCTATACCGAGTTGATGTGCGACCGATGCATGAACACGATGAAAGTCGGAATAGATCTGTCTGATGACAAGCTGTTCAACAGAATTCAGCTATCGACGATGATCAGAAACCAGATACAGGTCTCTAAATACTGCGGTATCACTATAACGGACGAGATGCCATACAATGAAGTCGAGATGATGATAGCTATAGTCAACGAGATGTCTCAGAACGAAGCTGAGAATCTCGAAAAAGCGAAGAATAAAAGGAGTAGCTGATGAGCGAAATTGATCTGAACGAGAGATATGGAAACAATCCAGACGATCCGATGAATGGGAACTCGATACTTGACAGCAACGATCCGAAGTTCAATGAGCGATGGACTGGACGCGTAGTCAGCAACAACGATCCTCTCAAGATGGGACGAGCGAAGATCAAGATCTTTGGCCATTATGATGAAGTAGATGAGATTTCGATTCCTTGGGCTCTTCCTGAGCACGGCTATCTCGGCGCAGGCACTTCTAATCTAGTCGTTCCTGATGTTGGCGCTACTGTTCGTGGCTACTTCGAGGACGGCGATCCGTATAAGCCCATCTACGACGGCATCATAACAGTCGAGAATCCTATTGCAGCAGCTGCCGAATCGTTCCTTGGAATGAGAGCACCTGGCGACAGCATTCTGTACGACGCTACTAACTCTCTCGACTATCCTAACGTGATGGTCTTGATGAAGACTGATGACGGTGAAGGAGTAACGCTGAACAGAAGAACTGGCGAGATGAAGATCAATCATCGATCTGGCCTGAAGATTCAGATTGATCCGAACGGCAGCATTCTCGTAGAGCAGAGCATGTCTAAAAAGATCGTCAACACAGAACCTGCGACTATGACAGTCAAGATTGAGGGGAAGTTTGACTTAGAGGCTAATGACGACATAGTGATCAACGCTAAACGAAATGTCTATATCGATGCCGTTCAGGGCGATGTAAATCTCGGTAGGAACAACTTGAAGACTCTAGTTTGCGCTCATCCTACATGCTTTGTAACTAACGCTCCGACTAACGGCGGAAACACTAACGTCAAAGCTTAGTAGCTCAAGTTCTTGGCGAGATTTTCTAGAAAGTCTCTGAGACAGTCACGACAGATGTGCTCTGCTGAGTCTTTTCCAGAGTACTTAGACAGAGTCAAGTTTATTCCGTATTGAACTGGAGTCCCATCAGACAAATAGAGATTTCCAGCGAACTCACTTTTGTGATCACCATGAATCCCTTTTCCGCAGAGGTCGCAGTGTATCTCTTCTTGGATCGTTAGTATCTTACTCATACCATCTCCTTATCTTTTAATCTAGTATAACGTCATGATATGTAATGATCTTGTCGAGATATTTCAAAAAGAAGTTCGAGATCCGCACAACTTCATCCATGTCCCAGCCCATAGCGCTTATGAAGTTGCCCTCATCGTCTTCATACTTGTAGGAATATGGTGCGCCACGAAAGTCGTGATCTTGATCGTCGCCATCTTCTGGGTATGTGATCGGTGTCAGATCAAGTGACGGAACATTCAATACGGCTTGAAACTCGACATTGCGGTTAGAGCCGCTGATCAAACCATCTGAATCCATCGGATGAACGTTCATTATCCTTCTCCTTGAAGCTTTGCGTGAACGAATCCGAGCTCGATAGCCTTTCCGACAGTGAGCTTGTCGCCCTCTTTGAGTCCTAGCTCATTGCTTCCATCTGAAGACAGATGACTCGGTGGCAGCGGATCTCCTGGATGGAAAGTGAACATGCAAGCGCCATATCCGTCGTCTCCGATGATGATGACAGTGTAGTCTACGAACCAGCGCTTGACAGAAGCGAGAGGATCAGTGAGAACGAGAGACAGAGTTCCAGTTCCCTTCACGTCCATCATCGTGCACATGCGGTTTGGATCAAGCTCCTTCAGAGGAGCCATTCCGAGCCAACCGCGAATAGCTCCAGTCTTGAAGGCTCGACAACCAGGCGCTACTGCGGGATGGTCATACTTGTACCAAGATACATGCATCAGAGCACGTTCGAGATCTTCTGCGTGAACATAGTCAGTTACGCTTCCCTTTCCGTTGCAGAGACGCTGCTCGATGCATTTCCTGAAATACTCTGGATCGTGCTGCTTCGTGCGCTGGATCGCGTGCCAGACGTACTGATTGTAGTCGTAGTCCATTCGAAGCCTCCTTAGAAGTTAGTGGAGATGATCTCTTTCCACTTCAACCAGTTCTTGATTGTGAAAGAGAGTGAAGTGATGTTAGCGGCTGTGTCTTCGAGCCAGCCCATGTAGTAGCGCTGTTCGATCAAAGCGCGATTGATCTTTGCGACATCGTCGTCTAACGCTGTCTGCTCTGTCGCTTCCTTAGCCGTGTAAGCGTATCCGCCGTCCTTCAACTTGTTCTTCGCTTTAGCGACTGCCTCTTCGAGCTTGACTTCGAGATTAGCCACGATAGCGACTTGCTTGCGGTAAGCGTCGATATACTTCTGCTTCATGCCCGGAATCTGCATATTCTTTTCCAGAATATCGTCCGGGTTCTCAGGCATCACTACATCTTCGAGCGCCATTTCCTGAAATTTCAAAAAGTCTTCTTTGAGCATATTACTTCCACTTTTCCAAAACTTTCTCGAGTTTTTCGCGAAGTTGAGATACTTTCTCCCAGTCTTCAACATCGTCATCGTCCATTCCGTGAACATCGTCTAGACGGCTATACATCTCATCGATTGCGCCCAACCACCTCATCGTCATACGAATCACGCAGCGGTGCAATCGGCGTATTTCCTTGCCTGCTTCTTTAAGTCCGTCGCTCAGGTCATTTGCTGATACTTTGTAGTCAACCTTAGCGGAACGCTCTTCACTAAGCTGTTCTTTCAATCTCTCAATCACTTCGTCAGCTTTTTCCTTTCTGTAATAAAGCTGCATACTCGGTGCTGTTCCAAAATCATCGTAGACTTCTCCGTTATATACCATTGTAATGCGTGTAGATTTCAGTTCACTCATTTGTATTCCTCCGCCTTCTCGAGGCACTTGTTTTCCATCTTGCGCCATTTTTCTTTAGTTGCGTATGAACTGAAGAATGCAACTGCAAAATGCGCCCAATTAAAGCACGCCTTGTACAACGCCCTGCGTAGCCTGCGCTCACGTATACCTGCATCCACGCTATCTACGTATGCGTTTGCCTGCACATCCTCAAGCTTCCGCTTGAGCTCTTCAATCTCTTTATCTTTCTCAGCGATAAGTTTCTCGGCATCTTCTGATAGATAGAATTTAGGAGTTTCTACGTCTTTCACAACTCTATATCCGACTTCTTGTTCACTCATTGCTCTCTATCCTCCATGCGGTAAGTGTCGTAATGCACTTCGGTTTCTCTTTCATAGTGAAATTCACGGCCACATACCTCACATTCATACTCAGAGCAGTCGCTCGACAGCTCGTTGCTGTTCTCGTGAATGTAGCCGCAATACGGGCATACCATCTCTTCGGTGTGCCAGCTAAAAAGCTTCTCTCTAGTATCTGCGAATCGATCCATACTATTCGTCCAGCCAGTCGAAGAACTGCTCTCTGTCGGTTTTGATCGACTTTTCGATCAATTTGAGATTATTCTGGGCTGCAAAACGGCGTCCTTCGGCCATCAACTGTCCATATTTTTGGATTTTCTCAATAAGCAGCTTTTTGTCGCTATCCCTCATAGTTGGGCCCTTTTTGAAGTTTACATATACAATATAGGTAATTTTGATGATTTTCTAAACCCTTATGGCACGAAATTTCGGTTTTTGCACAATTCGTATATTTAAAGAGCAATGTATATCAAGTTTAAGACGATCAAGTTCAGGAATTTCTTGTCCTACGGCAACGGATGGACTATCCTGAACTTCAACAACAAACTCAACCTGATCAATGCCCAGAACGGCGCAGGAAAATCGACAATCGTTGACGCTATCTCGTTCGTGCTCTTCGGTAAGCCATATCGTGACATCAAGATGAAGAGTCTTGTGAACTACATCAACAAGCGCCACTTGGAGGTAGAGATCCAGTTCGACATCGGCAAGGATTCCTACCGCATGCTGAGAGGACTTGCGCCGTCGAAGTTCGAATTGTACAAGAACGGCGAGATGGTAGAGGCGCTGAGCTCAAAGAAGCTCAATCAGATCGAGATCGACAAGCTGCTCGGCGTCAAGTATCTGCTATTCAAGAACGTGATGTGTATCGGCGCAATCTCAAATGTGCCGTTCTTCAATATGTGTCTGTCAGACAGAAGAGAGCTGCTCGAAACGATATTCGGACTCACAAATATCGCCGATATGCTCGACGAGGTGAAGGATCGCAGATCGAACGACAACATCACAATCAAGACGATGAGCGCAACTAAGACTGGCCTCGAGAACTCCATCAACGACCTGATCAAGATCATCGCCGACATGGAGCAGAAGAGCCGAAATTTCGAAACGAACAAAGCGGACAGACTAGAGAAGGTGAAAGACCATATCGAGCAGCAGAAGTCCGACTTGGTGAAACATGAGACCAACATCCAGAAGTGCGAAGAGAAGTGCGCCGAGCTCGAACCCGACTTCGCGGAACTCGATGACACGATGACTAGGATCCGTGAACGCGTCGCTGGACTCGCAGAGCACAAGGCGAAGGTTACGAGCCTGACGAAGATTTACGACTTCCGGGACAAGAACAAGTGTCCGATATGCGGGACAGACTTCTGCTCGGATCACGCGAAAGAGTATTTTGACGGAATTCTCGCCGAGATAAACATGGAGCAGGGATTCTATGACACTCTGAACGAAAAGCAGAAGGTAGATGAGGAGAGCGCCGAGAAGATGCGCAACTCTAAGAACTTCTACGAGAAAGTGAAGAACAGAATTTCTACAGAGAATACGGTCATAGAGGGCTTGAAGCGTGGCATCGCTTACGACGAGAAGCAGTATAAAGACATCGAGGCTGAGACAAACGGATTCGATCCGTCCGACCAGAGAAAGCGCGTGGAAGAGTATCGAAAGCAGCTCAAGATCTGCAACGACACGATCGACGAGACTTCCGAGCGTGTAGCGATCGACACTGACCTCATCACGATTCTGTCTGACAGCGGAATCAAGCGATACTTCTTCGAGGAGATCGTTCCGATTCTAAACCTCAAGATCAACGAGTACATCAAGAAGTTCGGCTTGAACGTCGAAGTCATATTCGACAGCATGCTTGAGTATACGCTCACTCGTGGCGCGTTTGAAATGGAATACAACGGACTATCGAACGGCGAGAAGACGAGAGTGAACGTCGCTATGCTTCTCACTTTCTACGACATCGCGAAACAGCTGTCTAACTGGTCGAGCTCGATTCTGTTCATGGACGAGATCTTCGACACGGGTATCGACGGCGATGGAATTACGGACTTCCTGAAAGAGTTGATCACGATGATTCAGTGTGACAGCAACCTCGGCGTGTACCTAATTTCGCACAAGCTAAATGATCTAAATTTTAGTCAAATACAATATAAGTTCGAGACGCTGAGAGTCCAGAAGAAGGGCTGCTTCAGCCAGTTGGTAAAGGATAGAAATGAGCAAGGTAGCCCTAGTTAGTGACCTCCACTTTGGCACTCATTCTGACGACAAGAAATTTCAAGATTCACAGTTCGCATTCATGGAGCAGATGGTGAATGACTGCAAAGAGCGAGGGATAGAGAAAATCTTCGTTCTTGGCGACCTGTTCGACACTCGTCATGCTGTTAACGTTTTGACGATAAACCGAGTGATCGACTTCTTCAAGCGCCATGAAGGTGAAGTGATCTGGTACATCATTCTCGGCAATCACGACCTCTATTACAAGAATTCGATGGACGTCAGTTCGCTGGTCGTATTGGACCGCATCAAGAATGTTTGCATCATAGACAGGCCGTTGAGAATCCGTCTTGACCATGAGCGTTGCTCAGAAGAGGGAAATGATCACGACACTCTACTTCTTCCCTGGGTTACGGACTACGAAGAGTTCCGAAACACTGTCGAGAAAAAGCATACGATTACGAGTGGAATCACTCGCTTGTTCGGACACTTGGACGTGCTCGGCGCAAAGATGGACATCTTCAACAATCGTGCAGGGCAGGGCTTCGACAAAGAAGAGCTGTTTAAGCACTGGAAACACATCTATACGGGACATTATCACATTCACTCGGAAACTACACAGGGTGACTGCAAACTGACCTATTTGGGCTCTCCATACCAGCTTAATCGCTCGGAGATAGAAGAGAAGGGATTTTACATTCTCGACACTTACACTGAAGAGCTGGAATTCATCCGTAACGAGCACTGCATCGAGTACAAGAAGCTCAAATTTCCAGATATGCCCGAGGATCCAGAGACCTTCATTCATGGAAACATAATTGACGTAGAGATCAGTTGGGAGTCTTCGAAATACATGAACAAGGTGAACGAGTACCTTGAGAAGATCGAAAGTTACGGACCAGCATATCCCGTCAATCCGATCTACCAGCGCAGACAAGAAAAGACATCGATAGAGAAGATCGATGTCTCGAAGATTACGCTGCTGAGTCTCGCTAAGAAGTATATCGACGACAGCTCAGATATTAAGAACAAAACTAAGGTATTCAACGCGTTCAAAGAGCTTCATCAGAAACACTCGATTCAGTGATCTCTTCGCTCTTTTTCTTGCGCTTAGGAACTTGCGCTTCTACCTTTACTTGCTGAACCGGGTTCGGTACTACTACATTCACATCGATTCTGCGGTATGGACTTCTTACTCTTACGCTCATGGTTCCTCCAATTCTATCTTCTCTTCTGGAATGCCTATCTTGGTCTTCAGCACTTCGGGAAGATACTTTCGAAGCAGCTGGATGGCTTTTGTCTGATTGTCACGCTTCATCTTCTCTACGCAGTTCTTAGCCTGGATGAGGAAGAACGGATCTTCGGCCATGTGAGAGGTGAACATGGCCACTTCCTCTGGTGTCAGGTACAAAACGACTGACTGGTTCTTCTTCGGATTCAGTGACTCTAGCTTGTGCATCGCATACAGCTTGATGAGCTGAATGATCCAAGTCTTCGGCCTGTCTTCAGCGCAGAAGTCCCAGATTCCGCCTTCATCAGAGTCTTCCTCCATGTCTAGAAAGACGTGAGGCTGCTCTAGAAGTAGCTTTTCGACTAGGTATCTCATCAGTTCTCTCCTATCAAGCTGTTGTAGAAGATGATTACGGCAGCAGAGAGCTTCAGAACGTCGAAGTCTCGGTCTTTGTACTTCGTGATGACATCATAGGACTTCGGAGAGCAGTTGTCCCAGTTTCTCCAGTCGAACTTCTCTTGCTCTACCATCGCGATGACCTGCTCGCAAGCGCCACGGATCTGCTTCTCGAAGTTCTTGATCTGATCTCCCATTGCGTCATACTTAGTCGTGTGAGCGCAGCTGTCTTGGAAGGCAGAGCGAATTCCGTCTATGATTCCGACTGCGACGTCTTTCTGAGCCTTGATCTTGTCAGCTAGAGATTCTCTCAGGCTCTTGTGCTCTTCTTGAGGAGCTTCTTGTGCCTGTGCAGGTTCAGGTGTAGGTTTCTGCGTTGGTGCTTGAGCTTGTTGTTCAGTCGAAGCTTGAGGCTGCTGAACTGGCTCAGCTTCATCGATGCGCTTCTCTCTAAAGTCCATAAATCTCTTCATGAAGATAATCCTCTCAAATTATTTATATCAATAGAAAAAGAGCTCTGATTGATCAATCAGAGCTCAAAATTGTCTGCTTTTAGAAGCTTAGGACTTAGTCGTCCATCGAACCGTAGATGTTGTCGTCATCCATAGCGCTTACGACTGCAGCTGCAGCTTCAGCGTCTGCGGAACCGTCATCTTCGTATTCGACCTTGTCAAGGATCGACTTGATAGCTTCGAGCTCTTCCTTCGTAACCTGAATAGTGAAGATTTCCTGTTCCTCGCCATCACCATCGCCCTCAGCACCAGTTTCGGATGTTTCAGCAGTAGCGCCCGGTTCTTCATCTTCCTTCACGACCTTGTAGCCGTGAGCCTTAGCGACTTCAATAGCTTCATCGATCAAAGCCTTCTTGGACTTCTTGTCCTGAGTAGACTCATCGACCACCTTGTAGCCATGAGCCTCTGCCACTTCGATTGCTTCATATAGCATCTCTTTTGTGATTTTAGAGTCTTTCATTTGGTTAACCTCTTTGTTGTTAAAATCTTTTTATTTATACAGATCTTCGTCCGCCTGTTACGATTCTCTTGATCGCATCCCGAAGATCTTGGACGATGATCTGTTCGTTTACGAGGAGTCCGTATGCGGAAGCGAACACAGACTTCAATTCTTTTGACTTTCTGACGATAGCGTCTTTCAGCTCAGAATCCTGAGGATAGCATAGCGCATTTGCGATCTGACGGTCATCTAGACCATCTTGACGGCAGTATGCGGTATAGCCCTCGACGAGATCGTTGGCTGCTTCTCGTACCATCGGAATGATGACTTCTGGATCAGCGAACTGTTCATCGACCCTGTAGCTCTCATCGAGATTTTCAGTGTTGAGCTCCTCGTTCTGCCCGAGCTTGATGTCGTCGTTTATGATCAGTTTGGCTCCGCAACACGGACACACTGGATTCGAGATGTTGACCGTGTAAGCGGTCTCCTCGTCATCCAGCGCTTCCAGAACTCGAAGAGCTCCCATTTGAGTTTCGCTCAGCACAGCTTAGTGGTCCTTCTTCTCGTCTTCTTTCTTGTCGCCGTCTTTCTTGTCGTCAGAACCCTTGCACTCGTCCTTCTTCTCGTCGCAGCATGCTTTGCCCTTGCAAGCCTTAGCAGCCTTGAGCTTCTCTAGGAAGGACATAGTCTTCTTCTCGGGCTTCTTTTCATCTTCCTTCTTCTCTTCGACGATCATCTCAGGTTCGGATTTCGGCATCTCTGCTGCTTCCTTGAGGAATTCAGCCTTGAGCTGAGCCTTCGCTTCGTTGATCTTCTCTCGAATCTTAGCCTTGACAGCAGTCATGATCATCTCGTCGAGCTTGTAGAGCTTTCCAGACTCGACGATGCCGATGATAGAGCCAGAGTTGCTGTTGAGGAGCTTTCCGGCTTTGCGGTTCATCTGATATGCTTCAGACTTAGTAGCGTCTTCCGGACGGGATTCATCCTGATCGAAGTCACTTTCTTCTCCCTCTGCTGGAGCGCTTTCTCCACCTTCAGCTGGCTTATCCTCGATAGGAGCTTCTCCTTCTGGAGCTGGTTCAGATGCTGCAGGTTGGCCCTCGGGTGCCGGTGCGGAGTCTAGATCTACGTTAGGAGGTGCATCTGGTGCGGATTCTGTCTCTGCTGGAGCGGCTGGCTCTGCTGGTTCTGCAGGAGCAGCTTGCTTAGCGATAGCGTCCTTGATCTCTTGAACAGTGACGGCGAGTCCGTTGACTGCATCTTTTAGAGTAGAGACCGTCTCTGCGAACTCTTCCTGAGCAGAGACGTCCTGCTGAGGAGCCTGAGCTTGCTGCTGAGATCCTCCGAGAAGATCTGCGAAGTCGTCGTCTGCTACATTCTCTGGTGCACCTGCTACGTCTTCGGCGCTAACTGGCTTCTGTTCCGTGTCGGACAGAAAATCCTCGTTTAGAAGCTCTTTTCTCTTTTTAGTCATGTTGTAACACCCTTATAGTATTTCTTTTTATGTTATTTATACACGTTCATTTACAGAGAGTTGATAACTGTCTGCATCTCTTCTGACTTTCTGAGCTCGTCGAACTTGTCCGTGATCTCTTTCCACTCGTTGAAGCTCTTGATGTCGCAAGTCATGTAAGATCTCATCATGTCGAGACTCCATTCGACAGACTTCTTCTGGTTGTCGACTGTCTGATTCTGTAACGTCAGCTGGAACTCGTTCGGAGTGAATCTGTCCTTTAGCTTCTTGACGTACTTTTCGTTGTCTTCGCAGAACTTGTCGAGCTTCTTGTATAGAGCCTTGAGAGAGTCGTCTTTCTTGATCTCTTCGTCGCTCTTGCCGTTCACGCTCTTGATGATAGCCCAGATGTAGTAGAGAGGATTCGTGTCTTCCTTCTTATCGAACACAGTGGATTCGCTTAGAAGGAATTCTTGTAAATTTTTGTATTCTTTTGGATCTTTCATCGCTAAATGCTCCTGTTAGTCTTGATAGTAGCTGTAGTATATCTTTCCAAGTTCGCTGTAAGAAGAGTAAGTAGTGTAGTCCATGTCGGCGTATACCCAAGTCTCGTGAGATCCGCTAGACCAGTATGCTGAGTTTTCGTTAACTGTAGCGCTCGTGCTGTTCCAAGCTCCAGAGTTAGCGCTCACGGCCGAGTATGCTGCATCCCATCGCTTTGCGCTCGGCGTAATGTCTTCAGCGTCTCGGATCGCTTCATAGGCCGAGTTCCATAGAGCAGCGCTATCTGATACTTTTTCGTATGTCTCGTCCCAGTTAGCTGAGCTCTGATACACGTCGTCGTAGACACTCTCCCAGTTTCCGGAATTTTCGTTTACTGTGTCGTAGACTGAGTCCCACTCTCCAGAAGACGAAGCGAGATCTGTGACTCTCTCGACAGTCTCGTTATAGACACCAGAATAGTCGTGAATGTACTGATAGCTAGAGTATCCCTGATCCCATTGGGCTGAATTAGCCAGAACTGCGTCTCTCGAAGCGTTCCAAGACGCAGAGTTCTCTTGCAGAACTATCCAGTCGTCTTCTCCTTCGCCTCTGATGACGTGCCACAGCTTCTCGAGCTGGTAGAACACGCCGCCTTGATTCGAATAAGGCTCATGTTTCTCTCCGTCTGGATCTTCCTTGTCTGGGGTGACTTTCCAGAACAAGTCGTTCATGTACTCGATCCAGCGTCTCAGCTCATCGACTCTGGACGTGTCGATCCAGCGTCTGTTCGCAGGATCGCCTATCTTTCCGCCGCTGTACAGGTCGTTCAGAGCTTCAGACGCTTGCTCCCAGTACCACTTGAAGTACTGAGACAAGTCGATGGGCTCGTCTGGACTTCCGTTTCCTTGGAAATAGTCGCTGTTGACGTTGATGTAAGGATATGCGCTGTATTGAGTCAGGAACGCGCTAGTAGCTGAGATGATGTTGTAGATCGATTCGTTAGAGCCAGAGTCCCAAGAAGAAGCTATATTGTATGCAGATGTCCAATATGCTGAATTTGCGCTGACCGTCTCGTATGAAGACTGCCAGTCGTCTGCTGAGTCACGCCATGAGTCGTCGACTGCTTTGTCCCAGTCAGCCGAGTTGCTAGAAACAGCGCTGTAAGTCTCGTTCCACAGCTCTACTTCAGCTGAAGTGACGCATACGCACGGATCTTCGTCGACGTCGCAGCAGTGCTCCCACGGACGAACACCGATCACTGGCTCAGTGTCGTTGCATTGGCCAGGATATGGATACGGATAGGGATGAGGCGGTCTAGGAGGCTTCTCGCCCGGATAGTCCTTGTCATAAGGAAACATTGACGGCCAAGGTCCGCACGGATGATGCGGAGGTCCTGGCGGAAACTTCTTATTCTTGTCTGCCATCCCTTCTCCTCAGCTTTGGCGTCTTATCGATTACTTCTTCAAGAAGAGGTTCTTCGTGTTAGCGAGCTGAACGCCGAGATCGTGGATAGCCGTTCCGATCTTGTTGATACGAGCGTCGAGAAGAGCATGAACCTTCTTTTTGAACTGATCGAGAGCGTCATCACGGCCAGTGAAGTCTTCAGGAACGATCCATTCCTTCTCGATATAGTTAGAAAGCTCATTGACCATGTCGTTGGAGAAGCCGTCAAGAGACTTGATAGCGTCAGACTGTCCCTTAGAGAAGTACTTCTCGATCAGATCGCCCATAGCGCTCTTCTGTTCGACTGGGGCTGGCGTCGAAACGTCAGTATTGCCGACTTCTGGAACGTTGCCAGTCACTTCATCTTCGAATACTTCAGGGTTGTAGTTCTGATCTTCGTTGACCTTGTTCAAAAATTCTTTGAATTTCATAGAATTTACCTCTTGTGTTCTAGTTATTTATATGCTATCTACCATCCGTCAAATGGATCAAATGGGTCTGTTTCTCTCTTTTGATTCACAATCTCTGCAGGCTCATCTTTTGGTTCATAGACGAACAAGTCCGTCTGCGGCTGTGCTTTCTGTATAATTTTCTCTTCGAATGGCTCTTTTGGAGACTCTTCGACACTCTTTTCATTCTTCTTTCTCTGTTTTCTTAGCTTCTTCTGCTTTGGATGCTCCTCAGTGTAAGGATTGACCGTGTCTTTGCTGTCGACGTAGTCATTCACAGCGAGAATGTCTGCGTGAGACTCGACTTCAGAAGTCTTGTTCTCGATGTCGAACGTCTCAGCTAGCGACGTGAACTTCTCGATAGGCATATCGTCGTCGTTCTTGTTCATAATGTCGACGTCTTCGTGATTGTTCTTCCAGATTCTCAACGTGAACGTGTAAGTGATTGGAGTGCCCAAGAAAGCAGTATTTTCTCCAAACGTCTTCACATTGATGATCTCATAGTACTTGTCGTTGAACTTGAAGTACATCAAGTCGCCTATCTTCGGCTTGTACATATCGTACTTGATAGAAGTCCTGCCGTAGTCATACTGGCTAGCTTCGTTGAAGTGAGCTATCGTCGCCTGGACTTCGAAGACTTCTTCGTAGAGCATGCCCTGAAGCTGATACTTCTTCTGCAAGTTCGGAATCTTCTCTGCATAGACTGACAGTCTGAATCTTCTGACTATGTTCTCCAGCGGATCTTCGCCGAGTAGCCTGTCTCGCTTTGTCGAGATCTGCTTCACGTAGTAGTCAATCTCGAATCCGAACTGATTGTAAGCTTCTGAGGTCAGAGAGCTCATTAGCGCTGCTTCATTCGCGTAGCAGCTGTTAGGATCAGTTCCGTCGAAAGGTCTGGGCTGATTCCAGTCCCAACCACTGACAGTGCAACCGCCAGCTCCTCCCCAGATTCTGTTGAACTCTTCTTGAAAGTCAGTACTCATTCTTAGTATATATATTGTGATATGAACGTCTCCACGATAATCTGCACCTACATCTACCAGACTTTCGTTACGATCAAGACCGCATTAGAGACTGCGCAAGCTGTCGCTGACAAGATTCTCGATACGATCTATGGACTGGTAAAGCTAGCTCTGTGGAGCGTTAGAGAAATTCTAAATCCAGTCGTCAAGCTGATAAGATCTTCGATAACGTCACTGATGAAGTCACTGAGCTTCTTGTGGATACGAGACTTCTCGAATACAGAGATGTGCAAGAACTTGTACAATTGCGAGTTCTTCCGAGACTATCTTCTGAACCCAGATTCGATCTTTTCGAAGGCTGTGCGTGGACTAGTCGGACTCGACGGAAATGATCGTTACACACGTGTTCAGCAGGAGATTCATGAGATAACGCAGGACTTTCAGCGTTTCAAGGAGCAGATATGCTCTGGAATATCTCTTGACTTCACTCTGTCAGCGATCACTGGTCTGTTTCAGAGCTACTTGGCTCAGATCAACAAGTGGCTGAGATGGCTAGAGAGGAAAGTAGAAGCCGTCTATCGTTTCTTGAGATACTATCTCGACACTTTGAAGAGACTAGGCGTATTCGATCTTCTGAATCAGCTAAGAGCTATGTTCGACTGCATTCTCGACGAGACAGAGCTGTGCACTAGCGTAGAGACAGCGAGCTCATACTATCAGGCTTTCACTGCCAAGATGAAGCTGTATTGCACTAGAGCCAACGACTGGATCATCAAGCCAGACTATGAAGACATGTGCACGGCATTTATGAAGAGCAACATCAATGAGTTGACTGATATCTGCAACAAGCTGGAGAACGGTCTGCGACTCTTCGTCAATCCTAGCAATGTTCATCCCACTTCAGACTGTCTGAATCTAGCTGGACACATAACTGGATTTGGAAAGTTCTTGATGACTGGAAAAGCGTCTAACATTCCAGTCTACAAGTACTGCAAGACGAGGATGACAGACATTATAAACGCATGGCGAGGAACTCCAGGAGGACAGGCTGGCGAGTATCAGAACGTAGATCTGCTTCTATCGGATCTTCGATTTGAGAGAGACGGAATCTATGTAAAAGACACTAGACTCTCTATCGATCCTTCTGGAGACGAGATAAGCATGAGTCTTGACGGTACAGAAGACACTTCAAGCATGAACTCTCCTATCATTATAGGAGATAAAGTATACTCAGCATCTTATGCGCTATACGGATTCATGACTAAGACTGACGATGAAGCAGTCAACTACTTCAACGAGTATGACTCTAGATACTCTGATCTGATCAATCTAGACGACGTCGCTAGAGCTTACTGATTAGTGATGGGTGTGTGAGGAGTGCTCGGCGCTGAAACTACGCTTATGCGCATGCAAGCACTTCTTGGCAGCCATGCGATA